>Ga0182016_10000011_pt1 | contig 205162 bp, 183 predicted proteins | sample 712S2MmetaG_FD_120491 | JGI IMG/M metagenome (GOLD analysis project Ga0182016, IMG submission 120491) | Permafrost microbial communities from Stordalen Mire, Sweden - 712S2M metaG | ecosystem: Environmental > Terrestrial > Soil > Wetlands > Permafrost | place: Sweden: Stordalen | collected... | reverse complement strand
GGGCAGTCGCGAGGCTGCACTGGAAGCGTTGGACAGGGGCATATGTGGGCTGGGAAATTGAGCTCCGAAAACGGCAATACAGGGAGCCGACGGCGTCAGCCAGTACGGAAGGCAATAGAGCGGGGGGACGGGGACGGGGGACAGTGGGGGGGGACAGGGACAGTGGAGGGACAGTGGGGACAGCCTGACGGAGGGACAGTGGGGACAGCCTGACGCGAGCCCTTCGTAATTCGCTAATCTCGTAGTATCATGCAGATGCAGAGCCGATCTCAGGCGCAAGGGATGAGCGCTCTTTTGTTTTCAGCGCATCCGGGGTGGTCGGCGGACCCAAAATTGGCCAAGGGGACAGGGCGCTCCGTCCCCATCCCGCACTTCCCTACGCTTCGCGAGGCGCCGCGGGGAAATGCGGGGGCCACCAATTCCGGTCACAGAGCGTAACCCATTGCTAACAAAGCCTGCTGGATGCCGGCCGCTTGACCGCCCGTGGTAACCTTTGTGCGGGGGAGAAAGCTCTTGAAACCAGAGAATTACGGTGTCTTGGCCGGTTCTTACCAAACGAGCCTATTATCGCCCCGTTAATCACAGGGAGACGCTTCCGCCGGGGAAACCGGCAGGTCACCTGCTTGGCCAACCTGTCTGGCCGGGCGGTAATGCCGTCCTCGGATGGCGTCACTCCATGCACAGGAATGCACAAAAGCTGGGCCGACGATCCCGGCGGTTGGTCGCGGCTTAGCTGGTAGGCATGCACAAAAATGCACAACCGCGCACAACGGGAAAAGCCCCCGGCAAGCGCCAGTGAAGCAATTAAAGGGCTTATTTGTTTTTTCACACCCGGCGGCGCACAGGAATGCACAACGATGCACAACGACGCCCAACCGAACCCCGTCTTCCACGTGCACAATTCTGCACAAGCGGAGGAGCCCGGCCGTAACGGCACATGCCCCTGTGGCAGCGGCAGGAGAGACGAACACTGCTGCCTCGGCAAACCTGCCACCGCCAGTGCATAACGTGGCGAGTCCGGGAGCCGGAGTGGGCGAGCCACGGAGTATACTGGGAGGCAAAGGCATGACCATCCCCGCGAAATACGAGAATGGCGTCTTCAGGCCCCTTCGGGACGTACCGATCAAGGAGGGCACGGTTGTTGAGGTGTACGTGCCCGTGGAAACGCCCTCGGCGGGGCCGCGCTCCATTGGCGATTCGCCTCTCGCGGGCATGTGGAAAGACCGTGAAGACATGGCCGACAGTGTCGAATATATAAATCGCCTTCGCCGCGAACTCCACGGCTGACCCCAGGCACGAGCAAAGCTACCCCATGCCGTTTCTGATCGACAGTAATGTTCTGATCGACGTTTCACGCGGCAACGCGGGCGCAATCGGATACGTCGACCGTTTTGCGGAGACGTGGGCGATTTCACGGGTGACCGCAATGGAACTCATCGTCGGCGCTCGGAATAAGAGGGACCTTGCGATGATTGACGGGTTCCCGTCGCTGTACCCGGTCGTACCGCTTAGCGACAGCATCGGAACGCGAGCATACCGGCTCCTGAAGACTTACGCAAAATCACACGGCCTTCACGTGTTCGATTCGCTTGCCGCGGCGACGGCAATGGAGCGGGGGCTTACCCTGGTGACCCTCGACCGAAGACACTATCAGATGATCGAGGGCCTCCAACTTGAAGTACCCGACTACTGAGCGCCGATGTCCGTCTGCCGGAGCCTTGATCCGCCCATTACACTGGAGGCTGACCATATGAAAAGCTATCGCAAGGAACTCTGGCTCGAAGTGCCCGCGCGGCGGGGGTTCGTCAACATCACCCCGGAGGTTGAGAAGTGCCTGCGGGAGAGCGGCGTGCGGGAGGGACTGGCGCTGGTGAACGCCATGCACATCACGGCATCGGTATTCATCAACGACGATGAAAGCGGGCTGCACCAGGATTACGACCGCTGGCTGGAACAACTGGCGCCGCACGAGCCGGTTTCGAAATACCAGCACAACCGCACCGGGGAAGACAACGCGGACGCGCACATGAAGCGGCAGATCATGGGACGCGAAGTGGTGGTTGCGGTGACCGAAGGGAAGCTCGATTTCGGGCCCTGGGAACAGATCTTCTACGGCGAGTTCGACGGGCGGCGGCGCAAGCGGGCGCTCATCAAGATCATCGGCGAGTAAAACCGCAGTCTGGTAAGATTTCTGGAATGGCGCAACCCAACGTCTACGCACCGTCCGCCGCGTTTGCCAGCCGGGCCCACGTCGGTAGCTTGGAAGCTTACCGGGAACTGTACCGGAGGGCGGCCGAGAAGCCGGAAGAATTCTGGGGCGAACTGGCGGAGCGGGAGCTCGAGTGGTTCGAGAAATGGAGCCACGTTTTCGAGTGGAATCCGCCTTTCGCGAAATGGTTCGTGGGCGGCAGGATCAACGCCTCTTATAATTGCGTGGATCGTCACCTGGCGACGCACCGGAAGAACAAAGTCGCGATTTTGTGGGAAGGCGAGCCGGGGGATCAACGCCAGATCTCGTACCAGGAACTGCACCGGCTGGTGTGCCGCTTCGCGAATGTGTTGAAGGGGCGCGGATTGAAGACGGGCGACCGCGCCATCGTTTATATGGGGATGGTGCCGGAGCTGCCGGTGGCGCTGCTGGCCTGTGCGCGGCTGGGCATCGTCCACAGCGTGGTATTCGGCGGGTTTTCGGCCGAGGCGCTGAAGACGCGGATTCAGGATCTGGAAGCGGCGGTGGTGATCACCTGCGACGGAGCGTGGCGGCGCGGCAAGGAAGTGCCGCTGAAGAAAGCCGTGGATGAGGCACTGACGGAGTGTCCCACGGTGAAGGATGCGATCGTGCTGCGGCGCACCGGCGGCGCGGTGGAAATGCAACCCGGGCGCGACCACTGGTGGCACGAGCTGGACGAGGGAGTGAGCGAAGTGTGCCCGGCCGAGCCGCTCGATAGCGAACATCCCCTCTACGTGCTCTACACCTCGGGGACGACCGGGAAGCCGAAGGGCATCGTGCACACCACGGCCGGTTACCTGCTGGAAACCTGCGTGACCATGAAGTGGGTGTTCGATCTGCGGGATGAGGATACGTTTTGGTGCACGGCCGATATCGGCTGGGTGACGGGGCACAGCTACATCGTGTACGGGCCGCTGGCGGCGGGCGCGACCACCATGATGTACGAAGGCGCGCCCGATTTTCCGCGGCCGGACCGGTTCTGGCGGCTTATTGAAAAATACCGGGTCAACATCTTCTATACTTCGCCCACGGCGATTCGCGCCTTTATCAAGCAGGGCGACCAATGGCCCAACGGGCACGATCTGTCGAGCCTGCGGCTGCTGGGCTCGGTGGGGGAACCCATCAACCCGGCGGCGTGGGAGTGGTATTACAAGGTGATCGGCAACCAGCGCTGCCCGATTGTGGACACCTGGTGGCAGACGGAAACGGGCAGCATCATGATCGCGCCCATGCCGGGGGCGGTCGCGCTGAAACCGGGTTCGGGGACGCTGCCCATGCCGGGCATTCTGGCCGATATTGTGAACCTGCAGGGCGAGCCGGTGGGGGTGAACCAGGAGGGTTTCCTGATTATCCGCCGGCCGTGGCCGAGCATCGCACGCACGCTTTGGCGGGAGCCGGACCGCTACCGGAAGCAATACTGGGAGCGCGTCGAAGGAGTGTACCTGGCGGGGGACGCGGCGCGGCGCGACGAAGACGGCTATTACTGGATTCTGGGGCGCATCGACGACGTCATGAACGTCAGCGGACACCGGCTGAGCACCATGGAAATCGAATCGGCGCTGGTGCGTCATCCGGCCGTCGCGGAAGCCGCCGTGGTGGGCAAACCGCACGAGATCACCGGGCAGGCGGTAGCGTGTTTCGTAACCCTGAAGAAGGGGAAGTGGGACCATGAGCGGTTGGGCCAGGAACTGCGCCAGTGGGTGGCGCACGAGATCGGCGGCTTCGCCAAGCCGGAGCAGATTCGCTTCACCGACTCGCTGCCGAAAACGCGCAGCGGCAAAATCATGCGGCGGCTGCTGCGGGAAATTGTGACCTCGAACTCGGTGACGGGCGACGTGACCACGCTCGAAGACCTGTCGGTGGTGACGCAACTGGCGGCACAGCACGACGAAGACTGATCGTGGGACAGACCATCGCATTTCGTGGTCTGTCACCCCTCGCCAAGCCTCAGCAGCCTGACAGACGACAAGAAACGATCGTCTGTCCCACCTCCGGGTCAAGTCATTATCCCTCGGCCATCCAGAATGCCGAGGTGGCACCAGGAGTTCGGAGACTCGACGCGGCACCGAGGAGTGCGTGCGCCACGAGTTATTTCTCGACGAACTGGCGCAGTCGGCCGAGCGCGTCGTCCCACTGCTTGGAGACCAGATCGAGGTAGCGGCGGGCATCTTCCAGGCGCCGTTGATTCAGTTGCCAAACGCTCTCGCGCCCTTGCCGCGCGCCGCGGACCAGACCCGACCCCTTCATCACGCGCAGGTGCTTGGTGATGGCTTGACGAGTGAGCTTGGAGCCTTCGGTGAGCCTCGAGATCGACATGGGTCCGGCACTGAGGCGGGTGACGAGGAGTAAGCGGGTCTCATCGCCCAGAGCAGCGAAGAGGTGGGCGGAATCTTTCCGTCTTGCCAGGACGGGCGAGCTACCGCGCATGGCCCAAGTACTGCTCGATCAGTCTCACCTGGATAGCCCAGCCCGCTTCGTTGGCGGCGAAGGCTTTGGCCCGGTAAGCCAGCGGGATTTGGTCGAAGCCGGATTCGGTTACGGTCAGCAGGATGCCGTCTTCCGCTTCCTCGAGTTCGAAGGCCACCAGCGTGGTCGGCTCCGCGGAGTAGTCGTGGCCGGGCTCGATTGCGTGCGGATGCCAGCGGAAGGAGAATAGCCGCTCCGGCTCCATCTGTTCGATGACGATCTCGAACGAGATGCCTTCGTGCGGCTTCTGAAGCTTGGCGACCTCGGCATCGACCGTCGTCCCCACGATGGTGGCGCGCATCTTGGCGCCCGGTGCGAAGGGGCCATCGAACTTCATGCCGAACCAGGCGCCGAACTCGGTGGAATCCGCGATAGCGCGCCAGACCCGGTTCCGGGGCGCGCGCAATAGAACTTTCTTCTCGATACGATCCGTATTCATGCAACCTCCAGGTTGCATGTTAGCGGAGCCGCGGATGAAATGCAACCGTTAGGTTGCGTGTTTGAAATTACCGTAGCACAGGCCGGACCGATTCGCCGGGGGAGATCTTCGCTTGACGCCAGTGATATGCTCGAAGAATGAGTTCCCGCATCACGATCGAACCGGGCAAACGCTCCGGCCAGCCGTGCGTCCGCGGGTTGCGCATCACTGTGTGGGACGTGTTGAGTTGGCTTGCCGGAGGCATGACGGAACAGCAAATCCTCGACGACTACCCGGAACTGGAGCCAGACGATTTTCGCGCCGTCTACGAGTTTGCCGCCAGGATGGGTAGGCTTGTGGCTCTGTGAAACTGCTGTTTGACGAGAACCTCTCGCGTAAGCTGGTCGCCCGGCTCGCTGAGTTATACCCGGAGTCGGTCCATGTGGCGGAGGTCGACTTGCTCGAAAGCCCGGACCGCGAGATCTGGGAGTTCGCCAGGACCGGGAACTTTGTCATCGTGACCACCGACTCCGACTTCTACCAACTTGCCACAACAATAGGACCGCCTCCCAAGGTAGTATGGCTCCGACGCTGGACGCACCCGACGAGGGACACCGAGCGGGTTTTGCGCCGCGAGGCCATTCGGATAACGGAATTCTCGGCCAATCCCGAGCTTGGCGTCCTGGTCCTGGATCGCGACTGACGCTTCCGGAACGGCCTGGTGCCGGGTCGCAGGCCGCCTTGGGAAGACCGTGTGCAAAACCGAGACGGCCTGACCTGCGCCGGTTGGTTTACTGCTCTGCGGGAAGACCAATGGCTCCCGGAAAAATCACGCCGCTCAGGATGTCCCGGGTCCCTCCCCCGGCTGTCCTGGTCGCAATCGTTCGCCCTGTCCGTTGAGCCAGCGGGCCCGCTTAGTAGAGATGGCCCTCCCAGAGGGAGATGAAGGTATCTGCTGAGCCCCGCATCTGCATACGCGTCGACAGAGAGCGGGCGAAACCGTCGAGTCCAGGAAAGAGCGTAGCATAACTAATGTTCGATCTTTGAAGTTCCCTGAGGAGGTTTGACCGTGCTTCCGGCTTGATCACAAGCTTTCTAAGGGGAGGCTGCGACGTCTCATACTCCTGGCCTAGCGTGTCGCCGAGGGTCTCTTTCAGGGCTGGATAGAAGCCGCCGTACAGGCGGTTCGAGCAAAGGAACAGGCCCTGTTGCAGAGTGAGTCTTTCGTTCATTCCGATTGGCTCGACGGGCGCCACGATGGCGGCAGGGGGCAACTGTCCATCGAGAAAGACTCGGCCGAAGTTTTCAGGTGATCCCAGGTGGGCATCAAACCCAAGATTGGAAAATGCGGGCTGGGCGGAGAGGATTTCAACGGCTCTCATCTTGAGGTGCTGAGCGTCAACGGCCCAGATTGCGGAAGGTTTGTCGGGCTTGGCCTCAGCGAGCGCGAAGAACGTTGCGACATATGGCGACTTGGTCCAGTCCAGCAGTCGCGTCGGCGCTCCGTAGTGCCTCATAAGCGCGAGCCACTCCAATACGTTGTCGTCCTCAGGGAGGTGCTGAAGATATTGATGAGCCTGTCGCTTGAAGGAAAGCAGTGTGTCCCGTTCGGCCGCCCAGATATCGTATCCGACGTCCCTGACTGGGATCCGCTCGATCAGGGGAGCGAGGGGCCAATTCGCGTCAGAATGGCCCCGAAAGACCCAGCGAGCTTCGCACAGCGGGAGCATGCGAAGGGCGTCCAGAAATTCGAACGAGTCTGAGAATTCGACGGTGGCGACTGCCTCTGCGTCGTGACCGGGCTCTTGAGGCAAGGCGCCTTCGGGTGCTGTTGGAAGCGTGTCGTCCGGTGGCATGGACGGCCTCCTTTCCGGTGCAACCTGTTCCCCATGATGGCACCGCGGAGGTGACGGACGCAATTAGTCGGACCTCAGAATCCGGCGCCGCCAGAGTAAGTCAATAGGCCACCACGTGGCCGCGCAGGCGCCAACCCGTACTTTGTGATGCTTCGGGAGACCAGGCACGCTTCGCTCCGGATCCTCAGCGACTGCGCCGCGTTATCACCTCCAACCCCACCGGATCGTCAACCTGGTTTACCATAGCTGGAATATGAGACGAATTTGCCTGATTGCGGTGCTCCTCCCGCTGGCGCTCGCGGCGGCGGACAAGACCTACGTGCTGAAGGCGGCGAGGATGTTCGATGCCAAAAGCGGGCAGGCCGCGATGCCGGGACTGATCGTGGTTACGGGGAACAAGATTACGGGCGTGGGCGGCGGCGTGGCGATTCCGGCGGGCGCCGAGACGATCGACCTGGGCGATGCGACGCTATTGCCGGGATTGATGGATGCGCACACGCATCTTTCCATGCCGTTCTCACTGGATTACCGGCAGTTGATTCTGGCGGACGTGCAGAAGCCGGTGGCGGAGCGGGCGCTGGACGCGGCCGAAAACGCGCGGGTGACGCTGATGGCGGGATTTACGACGGTGCGCGACGTGGGATCGAGCGATTTCATCGACGTCGGTTTGCGCAATGCCATTCGCGACGGCAGAGTGGTGGGTCCGCGCATGCTGGTGGCCGTACACGCGCTGGGATCGACGGGCGGACACTGCGATCCGACGGCGGGTTTCGCGCCGACCCTGTTTGGGCGCGAGCCGGGATTCGCAGATGGCGTGGTCGATTCGGCGGACCAGGCGCGGGAAGCGGTGCGCTACAACATCAAGAACGGCGCGGACGTCATCAAGATCTGCGCCACCGGGGGGGTGTTGTCGCTCACCGACGACGTGGACACGCCGCAACTGACGCAGGCGGAGCTGGATGCGCTGGTGGACGAGGCCCACGCGCTGCGGCGCAAGACGGCGGCGCACGCCCACGGCGCCACCGGAGCCAAGCGGGCCATCCGGGCCGGGATCGATTCCATCGAGCACGGTACGTTTATGGACGACGAGGCGCTGGATATGATGAAGACCCGCGGGACCTTCTACAACCCCACCCTGATGGCGATCGAAGGCGTGAAGCAGAACCTGACGGACGGCTACCTGCCGCCGGCGGTGGCGCTGAAAGGCCGGGCGGCGATGGCGGCGCTCGACGCGACGGTGCGCAAAGCCATCGCCCGAGGCATACGCATCGGAGTGGGTACGGACGCGGCGGTGTACCCGCACGGGAAAAACGCCGGCGAATTCGGGCTGCTGGTGAACCTGGGAATGAAGCCGGCGGACGCGCTGAAGGCGGGCACGTCGGTGGACGCCGAAGAGCTGGGGATAACCGACCGCGGCACGCTGGAAGCCGGAAAGCTGGCCGATATTGTGGCATGCCCCGGCAATCCGCTGGAAAATATCCGGCAGGTGGAAAAAATCGAATTTGTGATGAAGGACGGAGTGGTCTTCCGCAACGATCGCCGCTAACGTTAACGGCGCGCCGGCGCGGGTTATCTGCAGGTAGCGTTTGTTAAGATAGTAATGGCCCGGAAGTCGGGCCTGGAAGCTGGTTCTTGTTTCACTTTGCCATGCTCATTGCACCTTTAGCGATGCTGGTGGTTCGCACCACCTCCGACCGCATTTCGCAAATGTTCGCGGAGACGCCTTTCGCGGGCATACACCAGTTGGGTTGGTTCGACTGGGCGATGCTGATTCCGTATTTCACCATTCTGGCGATTCTATCGGTGTACGGTCTGCACCGCTACGAGATCATGCGCACCTACTTCAAGCACCGCAAGAAGGCCACCACCGGCCCGCCGCGGCGTTCGGAACCGCGCCCGCCGGTAACCATCCAGCTTCCGCTTTACAACGAACGCTACGTGGTGGAGCGGTTGATCGACGAAGTGGTGAAGATGGACTATCCGCGGGAGCTGTTGCAGATCCAGGTGCTGGACGATTCCACCGACGACACGGCGCCATTTGCCGAAGCCCTGGTGGAGCGTTACCGGAACATGGGCTACCCGATCGAGTACCATCACCGGACCAACCGCGACGGGTACAAGGCGGGGGCGCTGCAGGAAGGGCTGAAGACGGCGACGGGCGAATTGGTGGCGATTTTCGACGCGGATTTTTGCCCGCCGCCGGAGTTTCTCGATCGCACGGTGGATTTTTTCTCCGATCCCAAGGTGGGCGTGGTGCAGACGCGATGGAGCTATCTGAACCGCGACTATAACTTCCTGACGGAAGTGGAAGCCATGCTGCTCGACGGGCACTTTATTCTGGAGCACGGGGCGCGCTCGCGGGCGGGGCTGTTCTTCAATTTCAACGGCACGGCGGGAATCCTGCGCAAGGCGATGATCGACGATGCCGGCGGGTGGCAGCACGACACCCTGACCGAGGATTCGGACCTGAGCTATCGGGCGCAATTGAAGGGCTGGCGGTTCGTGTACCTGCCGGGCCTGGATTGCCCTTCGGAACTGCCGGTGGAGATGCACGGCTTCCAGGTGCAGCAGGCGCGCTGGGCCAAGGGGCTGACGCAGGTGGCCAAGAAACTGCTGCCTTCCCTGCTCAAGGCCGATATTCCCAAGCGGGTGAAGGCGGAAGCCTTCATGCACCTGACGCCGAACATCTCCTACCCGCTCATGATCGTGATATCGGCGCTGATGCTGCCGGTGATGATCGTGCGTTTTTACATGGGCGTCTGGCACATGCTGTTGATCGACGTGCCGCTGATCGCGGCGTCGTTCTGGTCGATTTCGGCGTTTTACGTAGTGGCGCAAAGGGAGCTGCATCCCAACAACTGGAAGCGCTCGATCCTGATGTTGCCGATGCTGATGGCGACCGGCGTGGCGCTGACCATCGTCAACACCCGCGCCGTGCTGGAGGCGTTGTTCGGAGTCCAGACCGCGTTTGCGCGCACGCCCAAGTACGCGCTGGGCGACCGGGCGGTAAACCTGGAGGTGAAGAAATACCGGCGCCGGAGCGGCTGGCTGCCCTATGCCGAGCTGCTGGTGGGCACGTATTTCCTGGGGACCGTCGTCTTCGCCATCGAGACATTCAACTACCTTTCGATTCCGTTCCTGGCGCTGTTCGTGTTCGGTTATTACTGGGCGGCCTTTGCCACGCTGCACCAGGAGCACCAGGGCCGCCTGCGCTGGCTTAAGCAGCAGAACCTGGCGCCCAGCCGGGTGCGAAGCTAGACCCAAGTGGGACGGGTCTCCTGGCCTGTCCGCCGCACGCCGTCACCTCTCTGTTACGGCGTGCGCATATACTGGAACCGGAGGGGAAGTTACCGATGAGTTCCATGCCGCGTTTCAGCCGAAAGGAATTTCTGCGCGTGAGTGGAGCGGGCGCCGCGTCCATGCTGATTCGTCCGTTCGCGTTCGCCGCACCCGACAGTTCGAAGTTCTATTTCGCCGTCATTGCCGACACGCACATCATCGACGGCTATTACAAGGGGCCGGAGAGCAACGCCGAGGATACGGAGTCGATTCTCAAGACCACGGAGCGCCTCGAAGCGGCGCGCGGTCTGATCGATTCCCTGACGCCGCGGGTGGAGAAAGTGTTCCTGGTGGGTGATTATTTTCACAATTACCCCTCCCCCGACGTGGACTTTTATTTCCAGCACGAGACCCGGATCGACCGGGCCAAGGCGCTGACCGACGGCTTCCGGATGCCGGTACACGTGGGCTTCGGCAACCACGACTATGCCGACATGCCGCGCGAGCGGGCGCACGAGTTGTTCCGCCGCAAGCTGGGCCTGGCGCCCTATTACAGCCTGGAGCACCGCGGCTGGAAATTTATCCACCTCAATAATTTTCTGGGCAATACCTGGGAACAGGGCCACGCCGACTATCATCCCGCCACTGGCTCGCTGGGAGAAGAGCAGTTGAACTGGCTGGAGGCCGAGTTGTCGCAGCGGAAGCCGTCGTTCGTCTTCATCCACTATCCGCTGACGATCGTTCAGGAAAAAGAAGTGAAGGACTACGGCGTGTACGCCATCCTGAAGCGCCACAAGGATACCATCCAAAGGGTGATTTCCGGGCACTGGCACAAATGGTTCGAATTCGGCCGCTCCTTCGGCCCGCAGCACCTGGTGATGGCGGCGACGCGCTACGACCCCAATGCGTACCTGATCGTGGAAGCCGACACGAAGGCCGTCCGGCACGACCTGCTGAACATCGGCCTGGTGGATTGGAACACGCATTACAGCCAGCCGTACCGGACGGGCGGCTAAGCCGGCGCAGTTTCAGTTCGACCAGGGGTCCCGGTTGCCGTGCTTGCGCATGTATACCTGGAACTTCCTCTTGGCGCGGCTCAGCCGCCACTGCCGCCAGGCGCCGCGCACGTCGGGCAAAGCCACCGAAGGCATGCGCCGCTTCAGATAGAGGTATCCGAAGGCCATTCCGCCCAGATGCGCCACCGTGCTCACGCCCGTGTTCGGCCCGAAGGTCAACAGAAGTTCGATAGCGGCGTAGATCATGACCATGTACTTGGCCTTGATCGGAAACAGGAAACCCATCAGCACGGTCTGGTTAGGGTACAGAACGCCGAACGCCACCAGCACGCCGAAAATGGCGCCCGAAGCCCCGATGGTCGGGGTCTGCCAATCTCCCACGGCGATATTCGCCACCAACACGCACACGCCCGCCGCGACACCGCACAAGAAGTAATATTTCAGGAATCGCCGCGTGCCCCAATCCCTTTCGAGCATCGTCCCGAACATCCACAGGGTGAGCATGTTGAAGAGCAGGTGGGTGATGCCCCCGTGCAGGAACATGTAGGTGAACAGTTGCCAGACGAACAGGGACCGCACCGCGGCCGCCGCCCACAGCGCGAACAGCGTGGTCAGGTGGAGCTTCACCGAGCCCCCTCCCAGGAAATACACCAGGAAGATCAGGGTGTTACTGATCAGCAGCCATCGAATTCCAGGAGGGAAGTACCCGAATAACGAAGATCGGCGATACGAGTACTGGGTGTAACGCATGGGCGGGTCTCTAGGGCTAGGATAACAGATGCCGGAAATCGGGTTACGATGCCGCCGTGTCCCCGCTTTTTCCGTACCGGTTCAGCCGGTAGGCACAAAACTGCAAAAGCGCCGCGGACCCCAACCAGACGTGCCAGTGAGAGAATACGCCGCTTGAAATGGCGAAGTTCGAGGCAAAACTCAGGTCGGCCGCAATTTGCCATAAGCCAAGCACAAATGCCAGAAAGGCTGCCGGCGTGAGCAGCGCCGCCACGGCCAGGGCCACTCGCTGATTCTTGCGGCGTTTCCGGCTGACCTTAACTCCTTTGCCAAACCGAATGCGCACTACCATGGCTGTTTCATCCCTTAATTTAGCAGCTTTTGCGCGTCGCCAGTCCCCCTTGTCTCCCCCCGATGCCGGCCTTACCAGGGGTTCGAGAAACGAGGGTCGCGGATGAGCTCGGTGTCGGTGAGGCTGCGCAAGAACGCGAGCAGGTCCGTGCGGTTCTGCGTGGTCAGCGTGAACCCGGTCATACGCGCGTCGCGGTACGGATTATCGTGTCCGCGGCCCGCGAAAGGCCCGCTGGAAATCGTGCGGCCGCCGGCGGCGTAATGGTCAAGGACTTCTTCCAGGCGGGCGACGCTGCCATCGTGCATGTACGGCGCCGTCAACGCCACGTTCCGCAAAGACGGCGTTTTGAACTTGCCGGCGTCGGCGAGCCGTCCGGTGTGTTGGTAAATGCCTACGTTCGGCCAGGGATAGCGGAACGCCACGGACATGTTGTAAAGGGCCGTATTGTGAAACTCGATGGCCCGCTTGCCGTCGCCTTCAAAGACAGTGGCGTCGCTGAAGTTGAATCCGCCGTGGCAGTGAAAACAACCGGCCACCTGGTCGCCGAAGAAGAGCGCCTGGCCGCGCTGGGCGGAGTCGGAAATTGCGCTGCTGTCGCCGCCGAAGTAGTAACGGTCGTAAGGCGAGCGGGCGGAAACGATGGTTCGTTCGAAAGCGGCCAGGGCTTTGGCCAGGTTGGCGAGGCTGAACGGGTTTCTCGCTCCTGGAAAGGCTTTGGGGAAGAGGGCGCGGTAAACCGGGTCGGCGGCAAGCTGGCTCAGAAAAGGATTCACTCTGCCGCGTAAGCCCAGTTCCACGGGGTGTTCGGAGAGCATGGGGATGAGCGCCTGTTCTTCGAGCGAGCGCAGGTTTGGGTCGCTCCACGTCAGGACCCCGGCGTAGGCCACGTTCACCAGGCTCATGACGCTGCGGGGGTGCTGCTGGCCGGTAGCGCCGAGGGCAAAAGCGCGGCCATCGGTGAACGCCAATTCCTGCCGATGGCACGACGCGCACGCTTCGGTCCCGTTCACCGACATTCTCTTGTCATAGAACAGGTATCGGCCCAGCCGCACCTTGGCCGGAGACATCGGGTTAGCGGCAGGCACGCGCGGGGTGGGAAAGCCGCGCGGCAAACCCCAGGCGTAGTCCGGCGCTCCGGCCCGTACCGTCCCATTAACGGCCAGGGCGGCGGCCAATGCCGCTGCCAACAGAACCCGCGCGGGCATCGCCCTACAAGCCCGGCTTATCTCCACCCAGATTGATCCTGACCGCGTTGGAGGGACGTCCGTTCACGGTCGCAATCAGATCGGTTTCACCCAACCCGCTCAGCGTGTCCGGAATCTCGATCGTCAGAAAGTCCTGCCCTGGATTGACGTCCGGTCCGTAGGACACCACCGGCACGCGCACGCCGTCAATGGTCACGTGGATATCCCGCGCCGAACCGGCGTAACGAAACCCGCTCGACCGAAGCCGCACCCGGGTGACGGCGCCGCTCTTCGCCGGTACCGGAATCGTCCGGCATCCAGTCCCGTTGCAGGACGAAACCGCGGTGGCGGATGTCCGGCCGTCCCGCAATACCTCGGTGGCCAAACCAAGGGCCGGCCCACGGCAGCTCTCGCCGGTGAGAAACCCCGGCGCCGTGTCCGCAATCGTGATCTTGCTGCTGGCGCGGCTGCCGTCTTCACGCACGATCGTCATCACGGCCGGGCCGACTGCCGATTCGCGGGGAACCACAAAATTGGCCTGTCCCCAACCCGCCGACGCCCAAAGCATCCCGGCCGGGCGGGTGACGCCCAAAGAGTCGGTCACCTGTACGGAGATGCCGCCAAGAGACGGCGGCGCGCCAGGGCCCACCCGAACGGCATCGTAGGCCGCCATGATTGGTCCATAGGCCAGTGCCAACCCGCCGCGGGCTACGTCCGGACCGCCGCTTCCGCTCACCACGAAAAGCCCGCGCTCCTGGCTGGCGCGCAGATGGGCTTCGATGACCCGCCCCAAACCCGCGGTAGGGTACACCGATTGGCCGCACGTCCATCCATTTTCGAGCGTCGTGGCATCGTGGAAAGAAAGGTCCTTGATCAGTTTGCCTGGCTCGAAAACCGACACCGTCCAGGAAATCCGGTGGGCGTCGAAGTAATCGAGGTTGCCTTCGACCAGGGCTGCCGCGGCGCTTGGGTCGGGGGGAATCGCGGCGCAGGCGGCGGCATCGTCCAATTCCAGGTCCCAGCCGTTCGCCAACACCGGTACGCGCTCGGCGAGGGCGCCCAGGTGCGCATCGCGCTCGGCGCCGGTCCGCGTGTTGGCAAAGCGCGGCGAGGCTTCGTAGACGATATTCGGGTCGTCGATCGGGGCCAAGCTCTCGGCGCCCTCGAAGAGGCGGTCGTCCCTCCAGCCCATCATCACCACGGGTTGACCGGCGCCGGCCGCGCGGACGCTGACAACCAGAACCCGCATGGCGTTCCGCCAATAGCTCCAGCCCTTCGGAGAATGGGGATCGCCCACGCTAGCGGGTACGGCCGAAGGCGCCGGATCCGAGAAGACATCGAACATGACGTTTGGATTGTCCTTGAAGGCGGCCGCGCACCGGCTCCAAAACTCGGCCGTTCTCGCCGTCGGCATACCGGCTCCTGGTTCGTAGGCGGCAAGGATCACCAACAAGTCCACCTGGTTCGCCCGCCGCACCACCTTGGCCAACTCGGCAAAGTAGCCCGGCGCGCCGGATTCGAGCACGTTAGCGGGGAGCCGCACCGCGTTCATATTGAAGCGCAGCCGGATGGCGCTCAGCGAAGTGGCCGAATGCGCCCCGAAATCCGCTCCGGCGCGATTATCGTACTCCGCGGTTTGTGGATGGAAGTCGGTCAGTTGAGTACCCCGCATCAGGAACTCCCTGCCTTGGGAATCGAGGATGCGGTTGCCCGAAACGTGAAAAGGGCCGGCGGCGCCCGGCGCGATCTGCTGGTTGTAAGGTTGGGAAACGAGACTTTCCGCGGCAATTTGTAACAAACTGCCCGCCAGTAGCCCGAAGATAGTTGCGGCGATCGTTCGGTGGCTCACGCGCCCGACTATATCACAAGCAAAGCTCGAGAAAGGGCTCCGCCACCCGGGCGGGAACCCGGCGCGCTGGCCCGAAAGGCTGCCCGGTACCCTTGACGGGCCGCCTATCGCCGTGAGAACCTCAGCATTCGTGGGCGCGCCGGGTCGCGCGCGTCCTGGAAAGGCTATGATGACTCGTATCAAAACAGCCGTCTTCGGCGCCGGCTTCGTCGGCCGCGTCCATATTGAAGGCTTGCGCCGTCTGGGCAACGTGGAAGTCTACGCTCTGGTGATCGCCGAGCAAGACGATCCGGCCCGCCTGGGCCGCCAACTCCACATCGAGAGAACCGATTCCGATTACCGCCGCATCCTGGAAGATCCCGCCGTGGACGTCGTCCATATCTGCACTCCTAATGCGCTGCACGTGCCCATGGCCACCGACGCCCTCCAAGCGGGCAAACACGTCCTGTGCGAGAAGCCGCTGGCCCTCTCCACCGCCCAGGCGCGCCAGTTGGTCGACCTGGCCGCCGCCACCGGCCGCCGCAATTGCACCTTCCACAACCTGCGTTTCTACCCCATGGTGCAGCAGATGCGCCGGATGCGGGAAGCGGGCGAGTTGGGCGAGATCCTGGTGGTGCAAGGCACCTACTCGCAGGACTGGCTGCTCTACGATACCGACTGGAACTGGCGCGTCGAATCGGCGGTGAGCGGCGCCTCCCGCGCGATGGCCGACATCGGCTCCCACTGGTGCGACACGGCCGAGCACATTACCGGCCTCCGCATCAGCTCGGTCTGTGCCGATCTGCAAACGTTCCACAAGACCCGCAAGCGTCCCAAGGGGTCCGTCGAAACCTTCGCCGGCAAGACCCTGGTGCCCGAGGATTACGAGGAAACCGCCATCGATACCGAGGACTTCGGCGCGGTGATATTTCGCATGGGCGACCGCACGCGCGGTTCCTTCACCGCCAGCCAGGTCTCGGCCGGACGCAAGAACTCCTTGCAGATTGAAGTCTTCGGCACCAAAGCCGGCGTTGCCTGGAACCAGGAACGCCCCGACGAGCTGTGGATCGGTCAGCGCAACAGCGCCAACCAGATCCTCATCAAGGATCCGTCTCTGCTCCTGCCTGCCGCCCGTTCCTACGCCGACCTGCCCGGCGGCCATAGCGAAGGCTACGACGATACCTTCAAGCAGGTCTTCCGCCGCTTTTACCGCTCCGTCGAAGACCCCTCGGCGGCGATCGAGTACCCGCAGTTCGCCGATGGATTACGCCAACTGACGATTCTGGAATCCGAGCTCGAAAGCAACCGCAAACGCGCGTGGGTAGACGTGCCGGCTTAACCGAGCCGGGGTTTGAGGGGAGCGGTTCTCGCTCCCCGCTACGATCCGGCCAGCGGCGATGCCGGTCCGAACAAGCTCCACTTGCCGGTGCTGCCTTCGGGCCGCGGCTGCGCCGCGGGGCGGGTTTGGCAATGGTAGTAATCGAGCAGCGCCGCTTCGTCGTAATGGATCGCTCGGGCGTATTGGCGAATATAGTTGGTATTGTAAATACCACCCGGAAGTTTGCGAAATTCGCCGTTTTCAATGGCTTCGAGCAAGCGCACGCTAATCTTGGTGGTGTCCGAAATCTGTTTCAGGGTTATCCCGCGATTACGCCGAATTGTCGGGAGCCCCAGGATTCCTGTTTCCTGTTTCATTCGGCTGGTTCAAAATACGACTAATTGGACGTTACACTATAACACCACTGCGGGGGCCATTGCTGGAATGGAAAATGCCAAGCCCCGCGCCGGTCTACAGCCGGACGATTTTGCCGGAAGCGAAGTTCTTGAGGGCGTTGCGGGTATCGACGATCAAGTTCGAGCGCTCCACCAGGGCGGCGTAGTCGAAGGCGGAGTGGTCGGTGACGATCACCACGCAGTCGGCGCCGGCCGCGGCGCTTTCCGGCGATGCCGTCAGATCGATGCCGTCGGTGCGCAGCGCGGGCACGTGCGGGTCGCTGTAGGTGACGATGGCGCCACGGCGCTTCAACAGCAGAATCACGTCGATGGCGGGGGATTCGCGCATATCGTCGATATCGCGCTTGTAGGCCACGCCCATCACGTGCACGCGCGAGCCCTTGAGCGGCTTGCCTGCGTCGTTCAAAGCGTTCTGGACCTTGTCGGCGGCGAAGTGCGGCATCTGGCCATTGATGTAGCCTGCCAGGTCGATGAAGCGGGCCTCGATGCCGGCCTGCTTGGTTTTCCAGGACAGGTAGAAAGGATCGATCGGAATGCAGTGGCCGCCCAGGCCGGGGCCGGGGTAGAACGGCATGAACCCGAACGGTTTGGTGGCCGCGGCGTCGATCACTTCCCAGACGTTGATGCCGATGCGGTCGCACATCATGGCGATTTCATTCACCAGGCCGATGTTGATCATGCGGAAAGTGTTTTCCAGCAGTTTCACCATCTCGGCGACCTGCGTGGAACTGACCGGCACGACGTGTTGAAGGGCCTGGGAATAGAACAGCTTCCCGATTTCGGTGCAGGCGGGGGTGCAGCCGCCCACCACTTTGGGAATGTTATGGGTCTGATACTTGGGATTGCCCGGGTCCACGCGCTCCGGGGAGAAGCAGAGAAAGAAGTCGCGCCCCACTTCCAGACCGGACTTGGCCAGCATGGGCAACAGCAATTCGTCGGTGGTGCCCGGATAGGTGGTGGATTCCAGGATTACCAGCGTGCCGGGGCGAAAGTACTTGACGATTTCCTGGCAGGCCGACACGATATAGCTCATGTCGGGATCCTTGGTCTTGCGCAGGGGCGTGGGCACGCAGATGTTGATGGTATCGAGCTCGGCGATCACGGAAAAATCGGTGGTGGCCGCGATTTTGCCCGCCTTCACCAACTCGCTGAGGGTGGCGGTGGAGATATCGCCCACGTAGGATTCACCGGCATTGACGCGGCGGGTTTTCTCCTCGCTGACGTCGATTCCGGTAACCCGAAAGCCGGCTTTGGCAAACTCCACCGCCAGGGGAAGTCCCACGTAGCCCAAACCGACGATCCCGACGCGCGCCTGGCGGGATTCAATTCTCTGTTTCAGCGTGGCCGCGGCGGCAGCGGCGGTCAGGGTTGTTTCAGACATCCAAGCACATTTTCGCACACGAAGTACTGGCCTTCAGCGGTCAGAACCGCCGGACCGGTAAGGTAAGCACTATCGGTCAAGCGTAAACCAATAGGACCAGCGGGAGTTTTCACGGTCACCGGGGATTGTGCCATGCCGCGCGCCACGGCCGCGGCGGCGGCTCCGGTCGAGCCCGTTCCCGAGCTCATGGTCTCGCCAGCGCCGCGTTCCCAGAACCGGGCCTCCACGGTGTGTTCGTCGAGCGCCCGGATGAAGGAAACATTGGTGCGATTGGGAAAGTGGGGATGGCGCTCGATTTCCGCGCCCATGGCACGCCAATCGAAATCGAAATTCGGGACAGGCACCACGCACTGCGGGTTTCCCACATTCAGCAGGGCAACCTCTCGCGGGCCGCCGGCCACGGACAGCTCGAAAGCGGCGTCCAGAACCGTGGGCCGGCCCATGTCCATCTCGAACTCGAACTCGAGCCCGCTGCGGCCGAGCAGGCGCAGGGTCTTGATACCGGCCCCGGTGCCGATGCGCACGGTTTCCCCGGCCAGCCCATGGTGGATAAGCAGGGCCGCCGCGCACCGCGTGCCGTTACCGGAGATTTCCGGAATGCTGCCGTCGGAATTGTAAAGCTGAATGGCCGCGTCGGCGTCGCCCGAGGCGCGGCGCGGAACCAGCATCCAGCCATCCGCGCCGATGCCGGTGTAGCGGTGGCAGATGGCGCGGGCAATGGCCTCTCGGCCGGCCGGGGGAGCTTCATCCTCCCAGGTCAGCAGAAAGTCGTTCTTAGCGCCATGCGCCTTGGTGAAGGGTATGGATGTCATTTGTAGGACAGGCCTCCCGGCCTGTCGGCTTGGTGTTGCCATGCAGGAACGACAGGCCAGGAGGCCTGTCCTACATGGGCTCCACTTCTACGGCCGTGCCGTAGGCCAGCACCTCGGTGACGCCCTGCATAATTTCGGTGGCGTCGTAGCGCATGCCGATGACGGCGTTGGCGCCCAACTGACCGGCGTGCTCGATCATGATATCGAAGGCTTCCTCGCGCGTCTGCTCGCACAGTTTGCTGAACAGCGAGATATTGCCGCCGACGATGGTTTGCAGGCTGGCGCCCAGGGTTCCCACAAACGAGCGGGAGCGGACCACGATGCCGCGCACCAGGCCGAAGTTGCGCCGGATACGAAATCCCGGCAGGTCGAACGCCGTCGTCACTTTGTCATGCGCTACCATGCTTACCTCCTAGTGGGACAGGCCTCCGGGCCTGTCCCTCGCCCGATTTTCCACTTCCGCCGGCAGACAGGCAAGGATGCCCGTCCTACCTCTTGTAAATCCGGATTGGCGGCGCACCGGGCACCGCGATTTCGCGCTGCAGGCGATAACGGCCGGACCGCGCGACGGTTTGTTCCACTATATCTCCGGCAATGGCTACGGCCCACTCTTCGTGCCGCCACAGTTCCGGCCGCTCGACCGTAGCCAGCCACATCAATCCATTATCGATGGTCAAGGTGTCGCGTAGCGGAACCCCCAGCGCCCGGTAAATCCCCGCCACGTCGCCAAACGAGGTCAGGATGCCGGTGCCGGGCCGGTAACGGGGCGCGAGATAATCCGCCGTGGCCTGGGTCCAGGCCCGCCGCGACACCGAATTCACCACCGATTCCTTCCAGGTAATCCAACGCTCGGGCGAAGGGTGCAGAACCCAGAGTGCCATGGACACGGCTACCAGGGCTACGGCGGCCAAGCCTCGCAGGCGTTCCGGCGCGGCCGCCGCCAGGGCCGCGCCACCGAATGCCAGCAGCGGAATGGCCTCGGTACCGTAGCGCGAGTTGTAATAGGAGAACGGCGGCAGCACGGGCAAATGAATCGGGTTGCCGGAGGAATGCAGGCTCCAGATGTAGAATACCGGCGGCAAGGCAAGGAAAACGACCGGCCAGATGGCGCGCTTCCACAGGGCCGCCGCCAGACCGGCCAGCCCTGCGACAACCAGCCCGGCGCCGGCGCACAATTCGACGGCCGTACAGTAATACAGGCAGGCCACGCGCCAGTTTCCCTGCCCCGGATAGGGCGCGCCGCCCTGTATGGCGAGCGCCGAATACGGCCCCGAGTAGAAATCCAGCGGACGCCCGCTGAGCCACCAGTTGTAGAGCAGCCACCAGAGCGGCGCGGCGGCGGCGATCGCGGAGAACAGGATTGCCGCCCTCCAGTGCTTCCTCGCGGTAAGGAGGAAATATAGCGCCACGAAAGGCAACAGGAACCAGCCGTCGTAGCGCGACATGGCAGCCGCGCCGGCAGCCACGCCGGCAGCGATAACCGAAAGCCAGCCCTGGGTGGAGCGGAACCGCACCGTAAAATAGAGCAGCGCCAACAACGCCGCCCAGAAACACGGTTCCGACATGGGGGTGGCCTGCAGGTAGAGCACGTTGGGATTGAGGGCAAACAGCGCCGCCGCCACCGCGCCCGCCGCCGGACCGAATAAGCGGCCGGCCGCCGCGAACAGAAACGCGCCAGCCAACACAAAACAAATGGCGCTGGGGATGGTTCCCGCCAGGCCGTTGTGCCACCAAGAGTCCACCCTGACGAACGGCAGCATCAGCAAGTGCGGCAAAGGCAGCCACGGCGAGCCCATCTGGTCGTAACCGGGAGTGCGCGAATCCAAAATCCGGCGCGCGATATTCAGGTGAGCTTCGGCGTCGCCGTAGTAGCACGTCCAGCCATGGGCGAAGACAAACCAAGCCGCCGCGGCGCTCAACACCGCCAGCCAGGCGACGGCCTTCAGAACCCTGTGCAGGCTTCAAACCCCCGGTAGCGGGCGTCGATCTCCTCGCGGGTCAACGTGCGGAAACGATCCACGCCGAATTTCTCGCAGCAGAAGCTACCCATCACCGAACCATAAATCACCGCGCGCCGCAGCTCGACGGGATCGATCGTCTCCGCCCGGTCGATTCCCCGCCCCGCCAGATAGCCGATAAACCCGCCGGCAAAGCAATCGCCCGCGCCGGTGGGGTCGAAGACTTCCTCCAGCAGGTAGCCGGGCGCGATGAAGTGGCCGTTCTTGGTGAACAGAATTGCCCCGTACTCGCCGCGCTTGATGACGAGTATACGCGGCCCCAGGTCGAGGATCCTGGCGGCGGCGCGGCGCAGATTGGGCTCGCCCGACAGCATGCGCGCTTCACTGTCGTTGATCAGCAGGAAATCCCACTCGGCGATGGTGTCCAACAGTTCCGAGCGGAAGTCGCTGATCCAGTAATTCATGGTGTCGCCGCCCGCCAGCTTCAATCCGTGCATCTGCGCGCGCACGCTCTTCTGCAGCGCCGGCTGGATGTTGCCGAGCAGCAGGTACGGCGCGTCGCGATAGGATTCGGGCAGCTTAGGCTTGAAATCCGCGAACACGTTGAGATCGGTGCGCAGCGTGGTGCGGTCGTTCATATCGGCCGAATAGACACCCGCCCAAAAAAACGTCTTGCCGCCGGCCACGCGCTCCAGGCCCGTCAGGTCGATCCGCCGCGAAGCCAGCAGGTCCACGTCCTCGCCGGCGAAATCGTCGCCGACGACGGCCACGATCTTGACCGGCGCAAAATAGCTGGCGGAAAGGGCAATATACGTGGCCGCTCCGCCCAGCATGCGATCCACTTTCCCGTGCGGCGTTTCCACGCCGTCATATGCGACAGAACCTACCACGACTAGGGACATTGAAGAGAAGATTGTAACAGGGGGGGAAGGAGGCGCGCGCAGCACCCACCAGTTTACCCCTGTTGGTCTGCTCTCCGGACACTGGCACCATCGGAGGCCCGGAACACATCGCAGAGATCGCAAGCCCAGCGCGCTATCTGGACCGACTCCAAACGCTGCCGGCCTCCGCCTGCGACCGCAATCGCCATGCTGACAAACCGGCATGAGAGACGCGAACCACTCTGCCCATCCGCTTCAACTGAGTATCGAAGTCGGGGTGGCGAAGAAAGCGGCGAACAAACGTGGCGGCTTCATTTTGCCCGACGCTCATCACAACCAGGCAATAGCGAGGATGCCGAAACTCCGGCAGATAGAAATCCGCATCGCGTGTGAAGAATGTAATACTCCGGTGCTGGCGCAAGAGAACGATGATCTCGTCGTCCTTCATCCCCTTGCGGCCGAAATCGACTCCAATTTGTTTTGTCCCGACCCGAAAAGCCTGCAGCAGGAGCCGTTGGTCGTCGAGGATGTTCTCGTCCAGAACGATCAAGCCGGAGCCCGCTGGAGCACATATTCCGGTGCCGTGTACTGGGCGGAATGATCGCGGAACGCCTGGGTTGCCAGCCGAACCGCTTCCGAAATGGCCTCGGGGGAAACGTCGCCTCGCCACGCCTCCACGATGGTTTCCCAGGCCATCCCAGCCGCCACCTGCTCCATAACGTCAGCCACCAGGATTCGGGTTCCTCGGAAGGTCGGCTGGCCGTGACAGATCGCAGGGTCGGCGACGACGTACCGCCCAATCATCCGCTTGGCAATCTGGTCCTGGTTACGCCTCGCCACGGTCGGCACCTCAAGCACAATTATAGACTGCTCGACCCAGATGGGGAGGCCCGCAAATGGGCCGGTTGACACCGGCCCCACTCCTCGCGTACACTGACGCTCATTATCGAATGCCGCTACTGAAAAACGATATCGATAATCGCTTTCCATATCACGACCTTTACTCCGGCCTCATCCGCCTTCACATTCTCCATCACGCCGTCGAAGGGCCCATCTTTGGACTGGAGATGGCGGAGGAACTGGCCCGGCACGGGTATCGCATCAGCCTGGGAACCCTTTATCCCCTTCTGCACGGCCTGGAAAAGAAGGGGTACCTGCGCTCGGCCCGGAAGCGCAACGGGCAGTCGATTCGGAAGGAATACCGGGCCACGCCGCTCGGTCGCAAGGCCCTGAAGGCGATGAAGGTAAAAGTGAGCGAATTGTTTGGAGAACTGAACGAAACGAGGTAAAAGGATGTACGTACCCGCCGCGGTAAGAATATCCCGGGCGCTGTGGGCGCTCGTTTGCGTTTCCACCGCCGCCCTGGCCGGCCCTCCCTTTCAGACCGACGATCCGGAGCCGATCGACTTCAGGCATTACGAGTTCTACACCTTCGCGACTTCGGACGGCACCGGGGTGGAAACCGACACATCCGGCCCCGCCCTGGAGTTCAATTGGGGAGCGCTCCCCAACGTTCACCTCCACATGATCGTTCCCGCGGCGGCGATTTTTCCCTCCAACAATCCCAGCCTGGCGCCCGCCGGCGTCGGGCCGCGCGCTTTCGGCATCGGCGACATCGAACTGGGAATCAAGTACCGGTTCGTGCAGGAAACCAAGCATCGCCCTATGATCGGCACCTTCACCATGTTCGAGATACCGACCGGCAGCCCCCAAAAAGGCCTGGGAGAAGGCAGGACATGGTACAAACTGCCGCTCTGGGCGCAGAAGAGCTTTGGCCCATGGACGACCTACGGGGGCGCGGGCATAACCGTGGCGCCATCGCCCGGCTATCGGAATTATGAATTCGCGGGTTGGCTGGTGCAGCGGGATCTAGGCAAGAAGTGGACGCTCGGGTCGGAGATCTTTTATCACGGGCCAGAAGGACTGGCGACAGCCCAGACGAGGCCGGCGACGCTGGTCGATTTCGGCGGCTACTACAAGTTTCGCGACCCCGGCTTTCAGCTACTGTTCTGCTACGGCCACACCGCCGTCGGGCAAAGGGAGAACTACGCCTACCTGGGCCTCTATTGGACTTGGGGTAAAGGTGGCAAGCCCGACGCCGATAAGCCAGCCGCTGCGTTCAACGGTATGTCTCCGCGCGGACTAATGGGGCGAAGCTAGTGCCTATCTCGACCAGCGACATCCTACTTCTGGCGCACGCCGGGTTCGGCGTCACCGGATGTCTGGCGGCGGTCTGGGTATTCGTCGAGACTCTCAACGCCCAACCCGGGAACGCCGCGCGAATTCGGGCCGCCGCTCTGGTGACGGCTCTCTCGATGGCCGGCGCGTGGATCTGCGGAGGATATTGGTACGTTCATTTCTACCCCGCCGAGAAGACACTGATTCTCAAAGGCCCCTGGCCATTCGCCCACAGCCTTTTCATGGAGACGAAAGAGCACCTGTTCTTCCTCACCGCGATCCTGGCCTTTCTGCTTCCCGTCGCGGCTCGCGAAAAGACATATTCCAATGCCGCCGCCCGCAAGTTGGTTCTTTCCGTGGCAGCGCTGGTGGCGATCACGGGACTGGCGGTGGAAGGCGCCGGCGCGGTAATCGAGCACGGGGCGAAAGTCGCGCTGCTCCGGGGCGGCTCGAAAGGAGGTCGATAGTGAGTCCCGCATCGGGGAAACTGACAGCCGCAACTTCGGGCTTCGCGCTGTCCGCCGCGGTTACAGTGTTATTCAATACCGCCCTCGCCTGGGCGAAAGATGCGTACCCTCCCGTGAACGGATTCATGCAGTCGCTGACCGGCCATCACTGGACGACGCACGGCGCGGCCGACCTGGTTCTTTTCGCTGGCTTGGGATTTATTCTCACTCGTACCAGGGCGGCGCAAAGAATCGATCCCAACCGCCTGATTGAAGTGCTGATAGGAGCCGTCGCAATTGCGGCACTGGGGCTGGCAGTTTGGTTCGCGTTTGTCTAGCCCAGGGCTAGCTACGTGTCCGAGGCTCCGACGTTACCCCTTCTGAAACAGCGAGATCCCCGCCACTCCCGCGGCTCCGGCGGCCACACAATCGGCGATCCTGTCTTCCGTGATTCCGCCCAGCGCCAGCACCGGGATGCTGACGGCAGCCGCCGCGGCGCGCAGCATCTCCAGGCCCACCGCGGGGCCGTAGCCTGGCTTGGACGCGCTCGGGAACACCGGGCCGAATACGGCGAAATCGGCGCCTTCGCTTTCCGCCGCGCGGAGCTCCTCGATCGAGTGCGTGGAGACACCGATCCGGAACCCGGCAGGCACGATCCGCCGATACTCGCGCGGGGCGATCGAGTGCGCTGGCAGGTGCACGCCGTGCGCCCCGGTGGCCAGGGCCATGTCCACCCGCCCATTGACCAGGATTTCCGTGCCCCGCGGATTGGGCAGCGCCAGCACCCGCCGCACCAGCCGGCACAACTCGCGCGCTGAGAGGTCCTTTTCGCGAACCTGGATGCGCTCCACCCCCGCGGCCATGGCTCGAGCGATGCAATCGAGCACCGCCTCCTCGCCGCCGGCGGCATGGCGATCGGTGATGTAATAACGAATCACAGTGACATCCTAAGTGGGACAGGCCTCCTGGCCTGTCGTAGCCGCGCCGACAGGCCAGGAGGCCTGTCCTACTGAACCCTCCGCAGGCGCGCGCTGAAGTGGCGCAGGAAGGGAGGCGCCTCCACGATTTCGAGGCCCCGTATCCGCTCCTTCGCCGCATTCACTTCCAGAATCGCCTCCACCACGTAATCGATATGACTCTGGGTGTAGACCCGCCGCGGAATCGCCAGGCGGAGCAACTCGTGGCGCGCCGCGGCCCCAAACATCAGCGTGCCGATCTCCACCGAACGGATGCCGGCGTGCCGGTACAGCTCGACCGCCAGCGCCTGCGCCGGAAATTGCTCTCTCGGAATGTGCGGCAGCATGCGCGCCGCATCGATGTAGATGGCATGGCCGCCGGGCGGCTCCACGATCGGTACGCCCCGGTCGGCGATGTGACGGCCCAGGTACCCGGTCGAAACGATCCGGTAGCGAAGGTAATCGGGGTCGAGCACTTCCTCGAGGCCCACCGCGATGGCCTCCAGGTCGCGCCCGGCCAGGCCGCCGTAAGTCGGGAAACCTTCGGTCAGGATCAGCAGGTTGGTTTGCTCGTGGGAGATGCGGTCGTCGTTGGTCGACAGGAACCCGCCGATGTTGGCGAAGGCGTCTTTCTTGGCCGAAAAGGTGCAGCCATCGGCAAGGGAAAACATTTTTTGAGCGATCCGTTTGGGAGTCCAATCGGCGTAGCCGGCCTCTCGTTCGTGGATGAACCAGGCATTTTCGGCGAAGCGGCAGGCGTCCAGGTACAACGGCACGCCGTGGCGCGCGCAGACGCGTTTCACTGCCTCGATATTGGCCATCGATACCGGCTGTCCGCCGCCGGAATTATTGGTCACGGTCAGCATCGCCAGCGGCACGTTCTGGGCGCCTTCGCGTGCGATCAGGGCTTCGAGCGCCGCCGTATCCATGTTGCCCTTGAAATCCAGCCGCGCCTGGGTGTCGGCGGCTTCCGGTATGGGAAGATCCACCGCGCGCGCGCCGGTGAATTCGATATTGGCGCGGGTGGTGTCGAAATGCGTGTTGGACGGCACCGCGTTGCCCGGCTTGCACATCACCGCGAACAGGATGCGCTCGGCGGCGCGCCCCTGGTGGGTGGGGATCATGTGGCGAAAACCGGTCAACTCGTCGGCCGCGCGCTTGAGCCGGAAGAAGCTCTCGCCGCCGGCATAGGATTCGTCGCCGCGCATGATGCCGGCCCACTGCTCGGTCGACATCGCGCTCGTGCCGGAATCGGTCAGCAGATCGATCAGAATATGGCGGGCGTCGATCCCAAACAGGTTATAGCCCGCCTGTTCCAGGTACCGTTCGCGCTGCTCCACCGTGGTGTGGTGCAGCGGTTCCACGCTCTTGATGCGGAACGGCTCGATGATAGTGCGCACGGCTTCATGGTAGCAGTGGTATGGTGGGGCGGACCTCCTGGTCTGCGGCCGGCCGCCCGGTCGGCCATCCCGCGCTCGACCACCTGTACTCGTCGGCTCGCTGCACCAGCCCCGCCCGAACCGGGTTGCGCTCGATGTAGGCCCCGATGCGCTCCCATTCCGCCCGGTCCCGGACCAGATGATCGTAACTCTCCGCTTGCCAAAAAGGATTTCCCGTAAGCGAGAGCATTTCGTTCGCCCGCTTGGCGGTAAATCCCTTGAGCGCCTTCGTGAGCCGCGGCAGTGGGACGTGCGGACCGATCAGCAGATGCACGTGATTGGGCATTACCACAAAGGCGTCCAGAGCGTATCTCCCGAGTACTGCTGCGTTGTAATGGATTGCTTCCACAACCATGTCGGCGAGCGCCTGCCGCCGCAGGTGGAGGGGACCGGTTCGGGCCTCGTCCAAAATGCGGTCCAACGCGGCAAACGCCTCTCCCGAAGTGACATCGACCGGCGGGAAGCAACGGCCTGCCGGCAGACTGCCATGGAGACGCCAGGTCAGGAATACCGGCTGATCGCCCTGGTAAAGATGGGGCAGACGCCTTCGGTAGAAGTTCACGCAGTGATAGTGGAACGAGAGACGGCGAATTCTCACGCGCCAAAGGCCGACCGGGAGGTCGGCCGCAGACCAGGAGGTCCGCCCCACTTTTCTTCACATCGCGCTGGGCACGATGGTGAGCTCCGGAATCACCGCCCGCGGCGGCAGCTTCAGGCAAGCCAGCACGGCTTCCGCCACGTGTTCCGGCAGCAGCGCCACGGCCAGTTGCTCGGCGGTGGGTTTGACCGGCCGCTTCTCCATCAGCTCGGTATCGACCAGCCCCGGGTTCACCACCGTGGTGCGGATACCGTTCTCTTTCTCTTCCAGGCGGATGGCGTGGGCGAGGCCGATCAGCCCGTGCTTGGACGCCTGATAAGCCGGCCCGGAAGCGTCCGGCGCGCGCCCGGAAATCGACGAGATGAATACCAGGTGGCCCCCACCCCGCTCGCGCATCCCTTCAATCACCGCGTGGGCGGCATAGAATGCCCCGTCCAGGTTAGTACGGATCAGCTCGTCCCAGATGGGCGGCCGCAGCCGTTTCATGGAGCGGTCCGGAGTATTGGTTCCGGTGGCGTAGACCAGAATGTCGATGGGCCCCAGCTTTTGGCGCGTAGCGTCGGCCAGTTCCGCCATGGCGGCCGCATCCCGCGCATCGGCCGCGTGAATTTCCACCGCGTGGCCTTCCGCGGCTAGAGAGTCTTTGAGTTCCTGCAATCGTTCGGCGCGCCGCGCCGAAGCCATCACCCGCGCGCCGTCCCGCGCCAGCAGAACCGCCGTAGCGCGTCCAATCCCGCTCGAAGCGCCGACGATGAGCGCTACTTGATCTTTCAAGGAAATAGGCATGAGTTCGTAGTTATTATGCGTCGCGGGTCGCCCGGCAGGCAAGTCGCGTGACGACTATAGCGTTCCCTTGCCGCAACGATTACGTTGGTGTCGAGAACGACCCGGATCATGCGCCCGGCGGCAGCCGGGATTCACGCCGCGCCCTTCGCGCCGCGCCAATTTCCGCGTCGATCTCGTCCATGGAAAGCCGATCCAGGCCGGCATCCCTGGCGCTCTCCCACGACTTCCGCAGCCATTCCGGCACAAGGTCATGCTCCAGCAATTGCCTGACGTACTGCTCGCTTGACAGCCATTGCGCCCGTGCCTTCACCGCAAGCGCCTCCGTCTGCTCGTCCGGAAGGTCAATGGTCAACGTCATGGAGGACTCTCACTTCATCGTACCAAGGAGCCGCTCCCCGGAAATACTCAGCTACCCAGGCCCACGCACACCACGCCGATCAGGACCAGACCCAGGCCCAACTGTTTCTGGCGCGTGAATCGTTCGTTGAAGAATAGCCGCGCCCACAGCAGCGCCCAAACGTAGCCTAGCGCCACCATCGGATAGAGCACCGAAAGCTGGCCGTGTTTGATGCCCAGGGTGTAAATTACCGAGGAGCCGAGATACAGGCCGACTCCCAAGCCGAGCCGCCAACTGACAAGGCCCCAGATGTCGCCCTTCCAGCGGCCCGCACCCAACTTGAGAAACACGGCGCCGAACGAGCCGATCACGGACGCCAGCAGCACCAGCGCCACCGAGCTGAAAGGAGTCGCAACCGGGCTCATGCTTTCTGCCCGCGCCCCAACACCGCTACGCCCGCCATGATGCAGACAATGCCGGCCAGCTTCAGCGGGTTCAGGGTGTCCTGGAAGAGGAAGTAAGAGAGCGCCGTGACCCACACGTAACTCAGGGCGATGATGGGATAGAGAATCGAAAGCTCGGCGTCGCGCAACGCCACCACCATCCCCAGCGTAAACAGGCCATAGAGCACGTAGCCGGCGACGAGCGGCAGGTTAGTGACCAGCGCCAGCAGATTCGGCTCGAAATGCTTCATGCCGATCTTGAAAAAGATCTGTGCCGCCGCGGCCAGCAGCGTACACACTGAAACCAGCAGCACGGAACGGCGCCGGTGCTGGTGTGCCTGTGCGGGAACAATCGTGGAAGAGCTCAAACGATAAGCCTCTGGAAGTCTCTCAACAGCATACCAGGATTCGATAGAATAAAAGGACGTGGACGATAATCCGATCATAGTAGAGCCGGTGACGCCAGTTGTGCCCGAGGCGCCGCCGCGAGCCTTTTACCAGCGTGGATTCCTGGCGGAATGGGCGGTCACCGTCGTCCTGCTGCTGTTCGGCACCACCACGCTAGTGCAGGCCTTCGTGATCCCCACCGGATCGATGGAAGACACGCTGCTGATCGGTGACCACCTGCTGGTGGACAAACTGGCGTACGCGCCTCCCGGCTCGGTATCCACCCACATTCTGCCATACACCGAGGTGAAGCGCGGCGACATCATCGTATTCCGCTACCCGGCGGACATCCAGCAGACTTTCGTCAAGCGGTGCATCGGCGTGCCCGGGGACCGCATCAGGCTGGTGCACAAGCAACTGGTGCTGAACGGCCACCGGGTAAGCGAGCCTTACGTTTATCACAAGACCGAATACCTGGATTCGTACCGCGACGATTTCCCGTCCGAGCCGAACATTCACGTTTCCCAGGGCGCCGAAGACATGCTGCGCCATCACGTGGAGGGCGGCGAGGTGGTGGTGCCGCCGGGCGGGTATTTCGCCATGGGGGACAACCGCGATTCGTCGCTCGACAGCCGCTACTGGGGCTTTGTGCCGCGCGAGAACATTGTGGGCAAGCCACTGCTGATTTACTGGTCGTACGACGCGCCCACCGACGCCCTGGCCAACCCGGCCATGAGCGTCGAGCACCTGGTCGACCTGGTGGAGCATTTTCCCAGCAAGACGCGCTGGCGGCGCACCTTCAACCTGATTCGCGGATACCCGTTACAATAGCCTGACGGTGTACCGCACATGTCAACCCGTTCGCATCATTATGGACTGATTCTGGCCGGAGGACGCGGCACGCGTTTCTGGCCGCGAAGCCGCAAGCGCTCCGCCAAGCAGGTTCTGAACGTGGTCGGGGAACGGACGCTGATCCAAGCCACCGTAGACCGCCTGGCCCCGCTGATCGCGCCGGAACATATCTGGGTGTTGACCAACGGACACCTGCGCGACACCATTGTGCGCCAGCTTCCCCAGGTTCCTAAACGACAGATTCTGTCCGAGCCGGTGCAGCGCAACACGGCGCCGGCCATCGGTCTGGCGGCGCAGATCCTGAATTCGCTCGATCCGGAAGCGGTCATGGGCGTGTTTCCCTCCGACCATGTAATCGCCAAACCGGCGGCGTATCGCGAAGTACTGAAGGCGGCGTTTCGCGGCGCGGCCGAAGGGCGCCTGATGGTGGTGGGAATCGAGCCGCGCTGGCCGGAAACCGGTTATGGGTATGTCGAGTTCCCCAAGCACTTCGCCAAGGGCACGCTGGCGCCGGTGGAGGTGAAGCGCTTTCGGGAGAAGCCGGCGCTCGCCGCCGCCAGGCGATACGTAGCCGCCGGCAACTTCTATTGGAATTCGGGCATGTTCTTCTGGCGCACCAGCGTACTGCTGGAAGAGCTGCGCCGCCATCTTCCCAAGACCGCGACCCTGCTGGCGGCGCTGCCGCGTTTGGGAGCGCGCGACTGGGCGGCGCAACTGGCGCGCGCGTTTCCGCTCTGCGAGAACATCTCGATCGACTACGCCGTGCTCGAAAAAGCCAAGGGCGTGTGCGGCATCGCGGCGGCCGATTTCGGCTGGAACGACGTGGGAAGCTGGAACGCCGTCTACGACCTGCTCGGCTACGACGCGGAGGGCAACGCCATCGCGGGCGAATCCGTCTGCCTGAACTCGAGCCGCAATTTCGTCGACGCCCGCGGCAAGCTGGTGGCGCTGGTCGGAGTGGACGACCTGATCGTAGTGGATACCCCCGACGCCTTGCTGGTGGCCACGCGCGATCACGCGCAACGAGTCGGCGACGTGGTCAAGGCGCTGGAAAAGCGCGGCCGGGAAGATTTGTTGTAGTGGCGGCGCAGCCTTATGCGCTTTTCTTGACGTCTTCCAGCATGGCGTTCCGTAGAACCGCATTCATCCGTGTCTGGTAACCCCTCCCACGTTGGCGGAGCCATGCCACCACGTCGGCGTCCAGGCGAACGGTGAGTTGCTGCTTTACCGGCCTGTAGAATGGATTGCGGACGGCATTCTTCCAGAAGCTGGCCTTCAGGGGAGGAATGTCGGAGTAGTCGATTGCCGAATCGGGCTGCGCGGCGAGTCGGGCCAGCTTTCGCCTGCGGGCTGGCGTCATCGGATTATCGGCCAGCGTCTTGCGCACGAGTTTGGTCATAGCGGCTTCGCTCCTTTCGGTTGGCCCGGCGGGCCGAAATGAGGCGGACGATTTCGTCCGGGCCTTCTTCTCGAACAGTGTGCGCCACCAGCAGTAGAACCATCCCTCCGGCAAGCCCGATCGCCTGCCATCGCTGCTCTCCGCCGTCGGTGCGGTCCTGCTCGAACAACGCGTGGGGATCGTCAAATACATCCATGGCGTCTTCGAAAACGGTGCCATGTTTTCGCCGGTTGATCCGCGCCTTCACCGGGTCCCACTCGAACTTGATCACCGCTAGTCACGTCCAGTATAACAATAAAACTGTAACTACAATTCCACGCGCAGTCGGGTTCGCCCGAATGCGCCTCCCGGCGATTTCTCCCCCTTTTGCAGTACACTAATTCGACATGCGACGTTTATTCCTCGTCACTCTGGCGTTCACCTGCGCGGCGGGCGCAGCGACCTTTACCCTGGAACAGGTTCTTTCGGCTCCGTTCCCTTCTGAGTTGACATCCTCACCCACCGGCGGCAATCTGGCCTGGGTTCTGAATGAGCGCGGGGCGCGAAACGTATGGGTGGCCACGGCGCCCGATTACAAAGGCGTTCGCGTCACCTCCTATACCGAAGACGACGGCCAGGACGTGGGCCAGTTGCAGTGGACGCCGGACGGCAAATCGGTGGTGTACGTGCGTGGCGGCGACCTGGAATTTCTGGACCACCCCGACCCGAATCCGGCTGCCAATCCGGCGGGCGTGGAGCAGGCGGTGTGGGTGGTCACGCCAGGCTCGGCGCCGCGCAAATTGGGGGCAGGCCACTCGCCGGCAGTGTCGCCCAAGGGTGGTGTGGCGGCGTTTCTGCGCGAAGGGAAGATTTACATTGTGCCGCTCTCGGGCGCGGAGAAACCGGCGCTCATGATCCAGGCGCGGTCGGGCGTGACGGCCCAGGATCTGGAATGGTCGCCGGATGGCTCGAAAATTGCGTTCGTCAGCGACCGCGGCAATCATAGCTTCATCGCGGTGTACGATTTCGGCGCCAAGACGTTGACCTACATGGAACCGACGGTGGATCGGGATCAATTGCCGGCGTGGTCGCCGGATAGCCGCCAGGTGGCGTTCGTGCGCGTCCCGGCCGGCGGCGGAAGAGGCGGGCGGGGTGGAGGCGGAAGCGGACCCGGCTGGTCCATCCGGGTGGCCAGCGTGGCCGACGGCACCGGCCGCGAAATCTGGAAATCCGAGCCGGGGCAGGGAAGCGCGTTCCATCCTACTGAATCCGACCCCACGCTGCTTTGGGCCGCCGGCGATCGCATCGTTTTCCCGTGGGAGAAGGGCGGCTGGCTGCGTCTCTATTCGGTGGCGGTGGAGGGCGGCGCGGCCAACTTGCTGACGCCGGGGGATTTCGAAGTCGATCACGTGGCCTATTCCGGCGACCGCAAGGAAATCGTATTCGATTCCAACCAGGACGACATCGACCGGCGGCACGTCTGGCGCGTGAGCACCGCCGGCGGCCCGGCGCAGGCGGTAACCAAGGGCGACCAACTGGAAATGACGCCGGTGTTCGCCGGCGGCGTCATCGCCTATTTACATGCCGACGGCCGCCACCCGCTGCGCGCCGCCATCCGGCAGGGCGAAACCGTAAAGGACCTGGCGCCCGATTCCATCCCCGCCGATTTTCCCGCCGATTCGCTGGTCACGCCGCAGCAGGTGATCTTCAGCGGTTCCGATGGCCTTCAGATTCACGGCCAGCTCTTTCTGCCGCCCGCGAGCCAACCCGGCGAAAAGCACAAAGCGCTGGTGTTCATGCACGGCGGCTCGCGGCGGCAAATGCTGCTGGGCTGGCATTACATGGATTACTACAACAACGCCTACGGCATGAACCAATACCTGGCTAGCCAGGGCTACGTGGTGCTGTCGATCAACTACCGCAGCGGCATCGGCTACGGACTGGGCTTTCGAGAGCCGGCCAATTACGGCGCCCGCGGCGGCAGCGAATACCATGACGTGGAAGGCGCCGGCCTCTACCTGCGCACGCGCCCCGACGTCGACGCGGCGCACATCGGATTGTGGGGCGGTTCCTACGGCGGCTATCTGACCGCGATGGGCCTGGCGCGCGGTTCGGACCTCTTTGCCGCCGGAGTGGACTTCCACGGCGTCCACGACTGGAGCGCCCGCGGCAACGGCCCGGGTGGGGCCGGGGGCACACCCACGCCAACCGCGGAAGCATCGCGGGAAGAGGCCGCCCGGTTGGCCTACGACTCCTCGCCCATCGCCTCCGTTTCCACTTGGAAGTCGCCCGTCCTGCTGATCCATGGCGACGACGACCGCAACGTCAACTTCTCGGAAACGGTGGAACTGGTGACCGCGCTGCGCCGCCAGGGCGTGTACTTCGAGCAACTCATCCTGCCCGACGAAATCCACGGCTTCCTGCGCCATGCGTCATGGCTGAAGGCGTATCGCGCGGAAGTGGATTTCTTTAAGAGAAAGCTGTAATCGGCAGGCTCCGGAACGCTCGGTGGGGCCTCGGCAACTGACCTGAGGACGATGGGTTAATTGCAATTTTATACCCGTGCAGTCATCCGCGGCGCCGAGAGTAAGGGCGGCGGGATTCCCTCTTTATAGCCGGAGCTCCGCTCTGGCTAGGGCGGTCATTGCCTTTGGGACGCGCGCTTCCACCTCGCCTTCCTGATCGCTCCTCAACTCGATTGTTTTGTCGGCAAGACGATTCACAATTTGCAGTGCGGGCTCCGTCCACGTCTCGACTCCGAGGACGACTGCCAGGCTGGCCCAATCCTTGAACTCTGGTGTCTGCCGCATATCCAGTTGCATAAAGCCATACCTTTCCGCTCGATCACGCGGACGACTGGGAGGGAGAATCTTTATCGTGGCTGTTCGATGCGCTGACGCGCTGCTCTTGGCGACGAAATCGACCCTGTGCGTCGAGAGACCGCCCGTGACTTCGACATTCTGCTCGATCTCGACATCGTCGGGTCTCCATAGGCGTAGCGCTTCCGAAACCTTGCTGTGGACTTCCTGCGCTTCGACCTCGACGAGCCGCGAAGATACAAGCTGAGCTGTCATGACGGCAGAAGACTCTGCGACGGCCATGATTGTCTCGGACAGATCGTCCCGCCGGCACGCCTTCTGAATCATCTTGTCCTGGAGCGTGAGATGGTATTTGCTCGCAATGGCCGCGTTGAAGTGCTCATCGGCATCCGACATCTTGAGCCCCTGGGAAAAAAGTTCCGAGTCAGTCTGGCCACCGTCGTGCACGAGGTAATAATCGAACTTCTCCTCAACAATGACCGAGACCCAGCGCCCGTCGACCGTCTTGATAGGGAGGGTGATCGTGCATCCTTGGAGGTCGCGCCCGGAGGCCCGCAAGTTTTCGGTCAAGTGGGCTTCGACCATCTGCCTGACCTCAGAACAGAGTTTCGTTTGCATAGTCATCATCCCTCGGACATGACACATTCATCTCTTTGAGCGACCAGATAAGGAAGTCGCGAAAACTCGGGTCGCCCTTGTCGAACAGCGAGACCGATATTTTTCCTTCGGCATCCTGGGTTTTTTCATTCCAGATATGGCGATGCCACCCGCTCTGTTCCACCCCATCGAGATCCGTAAAGCGTTCATCGTAGCCGAATCCGTCGATGCGTTTATTGTAGAGCAGCAGTGAAACGTGCCACCCCGCTCGGAACTTCGGTTTCCCCGATATCCTGAGCCGTATTCTGGGCTTAAGCGTCTCCCCATTCTTGTCAGCCATTTCGTGTACGGCTTGCAACTCTACCCGCTCGCCCTGCTCTATCTTTTTCACGATCGTGTCGACCGATACATCGAACCATTTTCGATCTTTGAGAAGAGCTACAGCGCAATCGAAAACGCTACCGTCTGGCTGATCGTGTGGCACAGTTCGCTAACATCTTAACAGGTGGTTGGCGTCTACACGCCCGGAGCCAAAAATCGAGAGATGAAGCCTCACCCGGAAGCGATCGAAGGCCTGGAAGCATGGGAGCCTCCTGCAGAGCAATGAAGGCCAATAAGCTACAATAACTTGGTGGCCGACTGGTGCGCCAAAGAACGAAAAGAGTCCCGAGGACTCGCTGGCCGCGTGGCGGATCGGCACCGACCGACCCTGGCAGCGCCTGAGACTCTCGATGATCGTTGCCTGGGCGAACGGGATGAGTTGCTGGCTAGAAAGTACGCCGCGGGACTGCAACCGCACGAGGCCGCGCGTCTGGCCGAGATCGATCGTCTGCTGGAGCTAGGGGAAATCCGGATGGCGGAATTGATCGACGCACGGGGCGACGAACGGCTCGCTCGGATCGACGCGGGGCTGGATCGAGTCGAAAAGGCCATCCACGATCTCCAGGTATTGAATCCGCGCTGAAGGCTCGCCGTGAATGTACTGCCCGCCCGTAATTGTCAAACCGGGCGTACGGCACGCCCGCCGGTTCACACGCGACAATTCGGCTGCCGCCCCCTCATTGCTGTCCGGAATACGCGGACAGATTCTCACAGTTCCCGAGGGTCGCCGAGGCTCCTCAACCGGAACGCCCGGAATCAACGTCAACCCGTGCCCCAACCGGCGTTCCTTCAACCGGATGCTAGACTTGAATATTCCATGGGCAAACCTACGCATCTGGAATGTAGTCTGTGTCACCAGCAAATCGAGGCTGGGCAGGTCGCCAACCTTTGTGCCGCGTGTGGCGGACCGTTGCTGGTTCGCTATGAAATTGGAACTCTCCGTCACCGCTGGCCGCGCCGCCAGGTTTCCGAGGGGCCGCCCAGCATGTGGCGCTACGCTCCCATACTGCCCGCCGCGCCCGCCTCGATCGTTTCGCTTGGCGAGGGTTGGACGCCGCTGATTCGAACCCGCCGCCTGGGGTCGCGCCTGGGCGCCGAGTCCCTATGGGTGAAAGACGAAGGTCTCAACCCCACCGCATCGTTCAAAGCGCGCGGCCTTTCCTGCGCCATCTCGATGTGCGTCGAACTCGGCATCCGCAAGGTCGCCATCCCTTCGGCCGGCAACGCCGCCAGCGCGCTGGCCGCCTACGCCGCCGCCGCCGGCATCGAATCGTATATTTTCATGCCGCGCGACGTGCCCCAGGCCAATTACCTGGAATGCATGGCCTATGGCGCCAACGTCACTCTGGTCGACGGTCTGATCAGCGATTGTGGTCGAATGGTAGCCGAACGCGCGCCCGCCGAAGGCTGGTTCGACGTCAGCACCCTCAAAGAGCCCTATCGCATCGAAGGCAAGAAGACCATGGGCTACGAAGTGGCCGAGCAAATGGATTGGGAATTGCCCGACGCCATCTTTTACCCAACGGGCGGCGGCGTCGGCATGATCGGCATGTGGAAGGCTTTCGAGGAAATGGACAAGCTGGGCTGGATCGGTTCGCGGCGTCCCAAGATGATCGCCGTTCAGGCGGCCGGCTGCGCCCCGGTGGTGCGCGCTTTCGAAGACAACCAGCCGCGCAGCCAATTCTACGAAAACGCCCACACCGTCGCCGCCGGACTGCGGGTGCCCAAGCCGCTGGGCGATTTTCTCATCCTCGACGCCGTCCGCACCTCCCATGGTACGGCCATCGCCGTCACCGATGAGGAACTGCTGGATGCGGGCGTCCGGCTCGCCTCCGAGGAGGGCATCTACGCCGCTCCGGAAGGCGCCGCCTGCGTGGCCGCTCTCGAAAAGCTGCTGGTCAATGGATTCCTCCAGCCCTCCGACCGCATCGTGATCTACAACACCGGCTCCGGCTTGAAGTATCCCGAAGCCTATTCGACGCGCTTCCCCAGAGCCACTGCCAGCGAGCAGGAAAAGCTGGGCGGATTAATTACCCCGCGATGAAGAGCGTGGCGTTGGCCGCCCTGGACTGCGCCGAGCGCCGCGGCGTGGAATATGCCGACGTGCGCGTGGAGGACGTCCGCCAGCGCGACGTCAGCACCAAGAACGGCAAAGCCGGCCACGTCGGCAGCTCCGAATCGCAGGGTGTGGGAATTCGCGTGCTCGCCGGGGGCTGCTGGGGATTTGCCGCCACCGACGATCTTTCTTCTACGGGTCTCGAAACCGCCGCCGCGCTCGCGGTGGAAATCGCGCGCTCCGGCCTGCTGGCTAAGAAGCGGGGCGTCGCTTTGGCGCCGGAACAAAAATACGAAGCTACCTGGATATCGCCGGCGGTCATCGACCCCTTCTCGGTTTCCGTCGACCGGAACCTCGCAACCCTGCTCGCCGTCGACGCCGAGCTGCGCCGCAACCCCGCCATCAACCTGGCCGAAGCTTCGATCCACTTCGAACGCCGCCGCCAGGTATTCGCTTCCACCATTGGCAGCCTGATCGACCAGACGCGAACCTGGACCGGCGCCGGCTTTTCCGCCCTCGCCTATCGCGACGCCGTAATCCAAAAACGCTCCTATCCGAATTCCTTCGGCGGCCAATACCAATTGAAGGGCTATGAGCTGGTGGATGAGCTGCGCCTGGTCGAAAACGCGCCGCGCGTAGCCGAAGAAGCCATCGCCCTGCATTCCGCCGATCAGTGCCCAGAGGGTGAATTCGACCTGATCCTCGACAGCTCGCAGCTCGGCCTGCAGATTCACGAATCCATCGGCCATCCCATCGAGCTCGACCGCGTCCTGGGCAGCGAGGCCAACTACGCCGGCATGAGCTTTCTGACCCTCGACCAGCTTGGCCATCTCCGCTACGGCTCGGACGTCGTCAACGTGGTCTGCGATGCCCGCTTCGATCACGGCCCGGGCCTGGGCACGTTCGCCTTCGACGATGAGGGCGTGCCCGCGCAATCCACCGACGTCATTCGCGACGGCCAATTCGTGGGCTACATGACCTCGCGCGAAACCGCCGCCGCAATCGGCCAGACGCGCTCCAACGGCTGCATGCGTGCCGATGGCTGGACCCGCCTGCCGCTCATCCGTATGACCAATGTGAGTCTGGAGCCCGGCCGCCAGTCGCTTGAAGAAGTCTTCGATGCCGACTATGCCATTTACATGGAGACCAATCGCAGTTGGTCGATCGACGATAAGCGCTATAACTTCCAATTCGGTTGCGAGATCGCCTGGGAAATCGTCCGTGGCAAGCGCACCCGCATGCTCAAGAACCCCAGCTACAGCGGCATCACGACCGAATTCTGGAACGCCTGCGCCGCCATCGCCGGCCCGGAGCATTGGACCTTGTGGGGCGTCCCCAACTGCGGCAAAGGCCAACCCGAACAGGTAATCGGCACCGGCCATGGCGCCAGCCCCGCCCGGTTCCGAAAGATTAAGGTGGGCGGCGCGTACGGGTAGGGCGCAACGGGCGACGGAGGCATGGCACTGTGATGGAGCGTTGGGACAGGATGTTCGGCAAAGCGCACGGCGTCCGGGGCCTGTTGGTTGTTCTGGCCGGAGTGAATGCCGCCGCGGCCTTGGGCTGGTGGACGTTTGTCCCCCGCGCCGACGATCCCGGGCTGATTCATAATGCCGTTACCGGCGTCGCCATGAGCGCGGATTGGAGCCCCCTCTATCTCGCGCTGATCCATCTTTTGTCGACGGTTATTTCCGGCACGCTCTTGTATAAGTGCTTAGTCTTGTTGGCGGCAAACTTGCTTGCCGTTTCGAACTATCTGTTTCTGGACAGAATCGCCGATGAGCGAGGCTGGCCCGCGCTGATGACCCTGATCCTACTGGCATCTCCGATATCTCCGCTCATGGAGCGGTTTGCAAACCTGCCGTCGAGTATCGCGGCTTACTTCGGGTTAGCCTTTTTCCTGCTGGGTTTGCGGTTTCTTCTGAACAAGCCGCCCGTAACTCATGTTGGGTTCGCCATGTTTCCGACCGTGCTGGCAAGTCTGTTTCGGCCGGAATACTTCGTTGCCGTAATCTGGGTCTTCCTCTACGGCGCATATTCCTGTTGGCGATATGGAGCCCGGCGCCGGTTTGACGGCGGGCGAGGCGTGACGGTGGCGAGCGCCTCGGTGTTGGCGAGTGCCGGATTGTACCTGCATTACGGTTTGCCGATCGCCTCGTACGGGCGGGGACTGTTCGCTTTTGGGCAGCACTATTCGGTGCGGTTCTGCGACACCTATCCGGCGGTGTGTGGCGCCAGCAATGGGTGGGCCGATTGGGAAAAATGGTTTGCCCTAAGTTTCGGACCCGGCAATGTGAGCCTGTCGCATATGCTGGCGGCGAATCCGAACGCGTTCCTCTCGCACGTGTCGCTGAACTTCCTGCAACTGGTTGCCACGGTTCTGTCCATGGGCTTCGCAGTGCCCGTGTATATGGCCCGCACCGTCGCCTTCAAGGCTGTGTTTGCCTGTATCTCGGCGGTTGCGGTTGGGTTTGTGCTCCTGAGAGTCCGCCGCGCGGTACCGACGTTACGACGGCTGGATCCGTATTTTCTGTTATGCGCCGGTTTCTCGCTGCTGCCATTCTGTGCCTCGTGCATTCTCGCCTATCCGCGGATTCATTATGCCGTTCCGTTGGTGGACGCAGTTATCCTATTGACAGTCCGGGTCGGAGGGACGGGAGGTGAAACACAGCCCGAGTGGGACGCCCTTTGGGGGCTGGTTCGAAGATTGTGGGGCAGGTTGTTCAACCCGCGGACCGATTGTCAATCGGTCCAGCCGGGCGCCAGCCCGGCCGTTCGGACACGGTCCGGAAACCGACTGAACGATGCACAAAAACGCACAAACCGACCGCTCCGGAGTGCACAAGGACATCCGTAACAGACTGATAATAAAGCCCTCAGCGAAGCTCCAGCCGAAGCTCCCGCCCCACCGCCGTGGCAGCTTTTTGGAGCGTGTTCAAAGCCACCGCCTCGTACTCGGGATCGAGCAGACGATCCAGCGCCGCCCGGCTGGTGTGCATCCTTCGCGCCATCTCGGCCTTCGAAAAGTTCCTCTCCTTTAAAAGAGAATCTCGTTTGCCCCATCGGGGCTGTCCCCAAGCCTTTACTGCATCACCACTTCGGCCGGCTGCTCCGGCGCCGGTTGTTTGTGCTTGCACTCCGGGTTGGGACATTGCCATACCGTGCCGGCTTTCAGCCACTTTTCGGTCATATAAGGATTGCCGCACGCGGGGCACTTTTCCGGGATCGGCTTGGCCCACGCCACGAAATTGCACTCGGGCCAGCGGTTGCAGCCGTAGAAAGTCTTGCCGCGTTTGGAGCGCCGCTCCACGATCTCGCCCTGGCTGCACTCCGGGCACTTTACGCCGATGGTTTTCTGCTTGACGTACTTGCAGGTCGGATAGTTGCTGCAGGCGGTGAATTCGCCGAAGCGGCCGTGTTTCAGCACCAGGTGGTTGCCGCACTGCGGGCACTTTTCGTCCAGCGGTTGATCCGCCTTCTTTTGCGTGCCGCCGATCTGCTTGGTGGTTTTGCAATCGGGGTATCCCGTGCAGGCGAAGAACGTGCCGAAGCGGCCTTTCTTGAGCACCATAGGCCGGCCGCAGTTTTCGCAATATTCCTGGTCGCCCTGTTCGGCCAGATCCACCTTGTCCACGTCCGGCAGGTCCACCGTCAGTTCGCGCGTATAGGTGCAGTCCGGGTAGCCGGTGCAGGCGATGAAGCTGCCGTGTTTTCCCCACTTGATCACCAGCGGTTTGCCGCACTTCTCGCAAATCAAGTCGGTGGGCTTTTCCATCCGCTTGATGTCGGTCATGTGCTCTTCGGCGTGCTTCAGGTCCTTGTCGAAGCGCCCGTAGAAATCCTGCAAAGCCACGCGCCAGTCGAGCTTACCATCCTCGATCTCGTCGAGTTCCTCTTCCATCCTCGCCGTGTACTTCACTTCGAAGATGTCGTCGAAACTTTCCAGCAGCAGATCCGTCACCACCATGCCCAGCTCGGTGGGAGCAAAGCGTCCGCCTTCCTTCTTTACGTACTCGCGCTCCTGGATGGTGGAAAGGATCGACGCGTAGGTGGAAGGCCGGCCCACGCCGTCGGCCTCCAGCCGTTTCACCAGCGTCGCTTCGTTGTAGCGCGGCGGCGGTTCGGTGAAGTGCTGGTCGGGACGCAGCGCCTTGAATCGAAGCTGCTCGCCTTCGGCCACCACCGGCAGGCGATGCTTCACCTCTTCGTCGTCTTCGTCGGCCTCGTCCTTGCCTTCCTTGTAAACCTTCAGAAAGCCGTCGAACTTCTCCACGGAGCCGGTGGCGCGGAAGGTATAATCCACCCCATTCTTGCCCGTGGCGGTCACGTCGATGCTGGTCTGATCGTACACGGCCGGCACCATCTGGCAGGCCACGAAACGATTCCAGATCAGCCGGTAAAGCTTCATTTCGTCTTCGGCCAGGCGCTTTTCGAGCACCTCCGGCGCGTAGGCCATGGAAGTGGGCCGGATGGCTTCGTGCGCGTCCTGCGCGTCTTTCTTGGACTTGTAGATGTTGAAGCTCTCCGGCAGGTACGGCTTGCCGTAGCGGTCCCGGATGTAATCGCGCACGTCGCGAATGGCGTCGTCGGAAACACGGGTGGAGTCGGTGCGCATGTAGGTGATCAGACCGACCGTTTCCTTGCCCACCTCCACGCCTTCATACAGCCGCTGCGCCAGCATCATGGTGCGCTTCACGCTGAAGCGCAGCTTACGGGATGCCTCCTGTTGCAATGTCGAGGTGATGAACGGCGCCACCGGGTACCGCTTCTTCTCTCGCGTGGCGACGGACTTGACGATATAGGACGCGCCTTCGATCTGCGCCACCACCTCGGCGGAGGTCTCGCCCGAGGCGATCTCAGCCGGCTGATCGCCGATGCGCGTCAACCGCGCCGTCAGCAGCGGCGGCTTCCTGGCGGCCAGATCCGCGTCGATGGTCCAGTATTCCCTGGGGACGAAGGCGCGGATCTCGCGCTCCCGCTCCACGATCAGCCGCAACGCCACCGTCTGTACCCGGCCGGCCGACAATCCGCGCCGCACTTTGTCCCACAGCAGCGGCGAAATCTTGTACCCCACCAGGCGGTCGAGCACCCGCCGCGCCTGCTGCGCATCCACCAGGTTCACATTCACCTGGCCGGGCTTTTCCATCGCTTTGTCGATGGCTTTCTTGGTGATTTCGTTGAACATCACCCGGAAGATCTGCGGGCCGTTCTTCTTTTCCTTCAGCTCTTCCTGCAGGTGGTAGCAGATGGCTTCGCCTTCGCGATCCGGATCGGCCGCCAGGTACACAAAGTCCATTTTCTTGGCGGCTTGTTTCAGCTCCGCGATGAGCTTCTTTTTGCCTTCGATTATCTCGTAATGCGGTTCGAATCCCGCTTCCACATCCACCGCGAGGTCGCGTTTGGGAAGATCTTTAATATGACCGAGCGAAGCCTTCACTATGAACTGCTTGCCCAGGTATTTGTTGATGGTTTTCGCCTTCGCAGGCGATTCCACGATTACCAGAGCTTTTGCCATATATTATGAGTTTTCTTCTCGCCGGACGGGGGAGTGCCGCCCCCGGATCCCGGGGGGCGAGTTATGGTTCGACGTTACCACACTTTTACAAAGTTCTTGCCTGGCAGTTGTTTCGCCAGACCCAGCATCTCCAGTTCAAAAAGTGCGGCGATAAGTTCTGAAGCCGAAGTATCTCCAATCTTTTCAATTAGATTGTCCAAATGTATCGGAACATCCACGGCCAGGTCCTCAAGCACCCGGCGGGCGGTCGCATCGAGTTCCGGTCCTCCCGGTCCTGGCTTCTCGCCGGTTTCGGCCAGGATCTTTTGCTTCCCCTGCTCAATTAGATGACGGCGGGATTCAGCCGGTAGTTCCGAAACTACGTCATTCCAGTCCTGGACCAACCGGGCGCCCTGTTTTATCAATAAGTTAGGGCCCCAACTGGCCTTCGAGGTGACGTTTCCGGGGACCGCAAACAGCTCCTTCCCCTGGTCGAGCGCCAACTTGGCCGTGATGGCCGAGCCGGAGTACTGCGCGCCTTCCACCACCAGCACGCCAAGGCTCAAACCGCTGATGATGCGGTTGCGGATGGGGAAATTCTGGGGAAACGCGGTGGCGCCCATGGGAAACTCCGACACCAGCAGGCCTTTGGCAACGATTTCCGCGGCCAGTTTGCGGTTTTCCGAGGGATAGACCACGTCCACCCCGCACCCCAATACGGCAACCGTCTGCCCGCCCGCGGCTAGCGCGCCGCGATGCGCCGCCGTGTCGATGCCGCGGGCCATCCCGCTGGTGATGGTGAGCCCGGCGTGCGCCAGGTCGCCCGAAAACCGTTCCGCTACGGCCAAGCCATAAGCCGTGGGGCGGCGCGTTCCCACCACCGCGACCTGGTGGGTGCGCAGCAGTTCAGTGCGGCCGCGGACGTAGAGGACCACGGGCGGATCGAAGATGCCGCGCAGGGCGGCCGGGTAGCGCGGATCGCTCCAGGTCACCAGTTCCGCCCCCGCTTCGGCCATCTTGCCCTGCTCGCTGGCGGCGTCCTCGAAGGTGCAGCCGCTCGCAATCGTCTGCGCCGCGGCCCCGCTCAGCCCGGCCGCTTCCAGTTCCGTACGCGAAGCCCGGAAGATCGCCTGCGGCGTACGAAACCGCTCCAGCAGCTTGCCGCTCGTGCGCGCACCGAGGCCTGGCGCCAGCCTCAAGGCCAGCCAGTAGAGCTCCTCTTCGCGGGTTATGGTGGGTGTTGCCGTCTGCATGCCGTCCGCGATCCTACGCTATCAACCGGACGCGCCTATTGGCAACTCGCTACACTCGGAGCAGGCACCCCCGATGAAGCAGGATGCATCCTATTTTGAAGACAAATCGCCCGAGTTGATCTACATCGCCAAAAAGCTGCGCGACGCCCTCCGCCTGGAATCCGTCCTCACCGAAGCCGGTATCGACTACGGTGTCGAGGCCGACGAATACCGAGGCGGTGTCGTGTTTACTAGTGTCCGCACTGGCGCTTTTTTCTACGTTTTAACGGAAAATTTGCCCGCCGCCCGCGAAACCATGCTCCGCAACCTCTTCAAGCCCTTCGAAGGGTAAGCCGCAGCCGATGGCGAAGCAGTTCAAAACCTACCGGCTTCAACTTGCCGCATTGACCAGACAGGTCATTGCCGGACTGGCAGACTGGCTGAAATCGACCTTACCGGCAAACCCGCTGCCGATCGGCCCGGCTGGATACTGCGTGAGGTAAGCGCCCGGTGTTGCAAGAAACGCCGATGTGGTGGTGCCGCCAGCAACATACACTCGGGCATTGCCGTCCTGCGAGATCGCCAATCGAGTTTGATGATGAAGGCGAGCGGTTGTGAGTAACCGAACGGATTAGCGGGCTGGATGGTTCCAGGAGTCGTCGGGACGTCGATTGTCCGTTGCCCATGCCACGCGCCAGCAAATCCCAGAAAGCAGAGCGGCTCAATCGCGCGAGCGAAACCAATTCGGCAACGTACTCTGCAGTTGGAATGTCGATTCGACCGTTTGTTGCCGGACAAGCTTGCGCACGCGTATGAACTGCTCGTGCCCGACAGACGTCAGTCAATCGGAGGCGATACTCCGAAACAAGCGAATCCAGAGACAGGAACCGATCGGACAACTCACGGTAAACGGCCAACCGCCGCTGCTTCGGATGTTGCGCTTTACTGAAATCGATGTCCACGCTGAGTACCCCATGGGATTCGAACCCGGCGTCGACCGCCAACAGATTGTGCAGGGTTCGGACGAACAAGAGCGCGCCGCGCAGCAGGACGAGGGAAAGTCGGCGCCTCCAGTAAACGAGCGTTCTTACGCGCTTGCCGCGGGCTGGCGAACCGACTCCGGGTTACGCACCGGCCACGATCCGCCGTTCGGCATGCCCCATCAGCCGCGCCCCGCTTCGAAGTAGGGTACACTACGCATGAGGCCAGTGGCTTAAAAAGTGCGTAGCCGGCGGGCGCGTTTGCCCGACGGCGCGCAAGGACAATCCAGCGCGGCGGACCACAAGGCCTGGCGCACCGATTGCCGGAATGCTAAGGAACAGAAGAGAAATGGAACAGAAACTGAAGATCGCCGTGTTTATCGATTTCGATAACATCGAGATCGGAGTGAAGTCCACGCTGCACCGCGAATTCGACGTTGCGGCGGTGCTGGACGCGCTCAAGGAACGCGGCGAAATCGTCACCAAGTTCGCCTACGCGAACTGGGGCAGACAGGAATCGGCGACGCGCGCGCTCAGCGAGCACGCCGTCCAGATGGTGCAGCGCGACCCTTCGCCGCGTGGCGATAAGAACGGCGCCGATATCAACCTGGCGCTGGATGCGCTGGAAATGGCGTTCACCCACGATCACATCAACGCCTTCGCCATCGTGAGCGGCGACAGCGATTTCATCGCCCTGGTGAACAAGCTCAAACAATACGACAAGCGGATTTTTGTGGTGGGTGGGAAGGCTTTCACCAGCACCATCCTGCAGAAGAACTGCCACGAGTTCGTGGCATATGAATCGGTAATCGACGACCCGCGGCCGCGCCACCAGGGGCAGCAGCAGAACCAGCCCCAATCGCAGCCGCAGTCGCAGCCGCAGCCCCAACAACAGCAGCAGCCGCCACGCGAGGAAAGGCCGCCGCAGCAGCCGCGCTCGCAGCAGCAACCGCACAAGCAGCGGGTGGCGCTCGACCTGGCGCAGGCCATGCCGCTGGTGGAGCGGGCACTGGGAGTGCTGGAACGCCGCGAGGTGCGGCCCCAATTGGGGCTACTGAAATCGACCATGCTGCAGCTCGATTCCACTTTCAACGAAAAGGCCTACGGAGCCGGCTCGTTCACCGATTTCGTGGAGAAGCTGCAGAAGGCCGACTACGTCGAGGTCACCGGCGGCGAAGGCCGCTACATGATCCGGCTGAAGGGCGGCGGCGCCACGCCCGAGAAACCCACCGCCAAGCCCGAGCAGGCGATTCCCCTGCTGCGCGACGTGCTGGAAACGCATCGCCTGGAAATGGACAGCGGCGCGCACGTGGACGACCTGGCCGAATGGGTCCGCGAGGAGCAGCCCAATTTCGACTGGCGCCAGTTCGGCTTCCAGGAATTCACCGAGTTGCTCAACTTTGCCCAGGACAAGGGACTGGTGCGGGTTCAGGCCGATGAAGAACAGGGGCTGAGCGTGTATCTGGGCGCCGAATTCCATCCGCCCGCTCCGCCGCCCGTTCCCGAGCCCGAACCGGTGCCGGAGGAAGAAGAAGTGGACGAGCCGCAGCCGATCGTCCCCGGCCAACCCACCGCCACCGGCGAGATCCCCGAACCTCTTCCGCCGCCCAAGCCGCAGCGCCGCCCTCGCGCCCCGCGCAAAACTTCCAGCGACGGCCAGCCCAAGAAGCGCACGGTGCGCCCGCGGAAGAAGCCGACCCAGTAGGACAGAATTCCCGGTCTGTCGTTTGGCTCCGACGCAGCACCTCGGGCGAAAGTGCGGATCGGGCTTGTGGGGCAGATTGTCAATCTGCGGCCGATTGGCAATCGGCCTTGCGCTGGACCAGGGAAACTCGTCCGCGGTTGCAGCCAACCCGGCTCGCACAGGGTTCATCTCGAGGTAGAGCGCGATTCGCGCGAACTCTTCTGCATCTCGAAGCAGTCGATCATAGCTCTCGTCCTGCCAAAACGACTGCCCGGTGAGTCCGAGACCACGGTTGCCCTCGCGGGCGGTGAATCGCTTGAGTGACTGCATCAAGGGCTGAACGTTGTGGGGCAGGTCGGAAACAGTTGGAGACCTGCGCGCCGGTTGTTTACCGGCGCTCCCGGCGGAATACGTGGAATCAGCAACTGGAGCGCGTCTTCAACCGAGCGGACCGGCCGGGGCTTTGCCCGGCTGGACCGATTGCCAATCGGTCCGCAGGTTGCCAACCTGCCCCACAACCCGGGCCACGGTCCACGCCGCGTCCGGCATTCGGGCTTGCGAGTCCCCCTACAACCTCTCCGCCGCAAACCGGCACATCGCGAGCCCGTCCATCCAATTGAACGGGAACCGCCCCGTGGTGTAATGCCCGCAAGGCAAAGTAAAGACCTTGTGCGGCAGGGCCATCTCCCGGTACGAGCGCAGCACCTGTTTGGAGTACACCGGCAGGAAGCTGGAATCGTGGCGCGCCCACACCAGCAGGCTGTGGATGTGCCGGTCGCGCATGCGCTCCAGGTATACGGCGGGGCTGATCACCGACCAGTAGCGCCGCAGGTCGTCCTGCGTCACCGTTTCTCCGAAACCCTTGCGCACGTGCTGGGTGGAAAGCCCGGTCCAGACGACGTCGGAAGTATACAGGGACACGTGATTGAAGATTCCGGTACGCACGCGAGCATCGTGGGCGGTGGCGATGAACGCCACGCACGACCCCAGGCTGGTTCCCAGAACGCCGAGGCGCGCGTAGCCCTGCTGTTCCAGCCAGTCCAGGCAGGCGCGCACGTCGATAATCGACTGGCGAAAAGCGTGTACGGTGCGGCCGATATTGCTCGACATGTGGTAATCGGCGCGCTCCAGCTCTTTGGGCATGCGCTCGGCATGGTACGCCATAGTCATACGTAAAGCGCTGATTCCGAAACGGTTGAGCAATTTGCACAGACCCAGGTGGCCATCCGCGTCGGCGTTCCATTGGGGCAGCACCACCAAGGCCCGGCCGTGGTCCTGGGACGCCCGAAACCAGCGCGCCCGAACGACATTATTTACCGGGTAGAACGATTGGACCGGGCTGGTGAAGGTTAGCTCGCCGTCACGGAGGCCAAAATCCGTCGGCGTCCGGTAGCGGTAGAAGCGGTCGCTATCGGCTCGGGCTTGAGCGTCAAATGCATCCAGGGCAGCGGGCGGGTCGTCGGGGTCGGCGGCAATCGCGGGAAACCCGATTGCGTGCAGCCAATCCGTGCCCCATTCAAAAGGCCGGACAACCCGGTTCGTATCGCGGGTGGCGAGCTTACGCTCCCAGCGGTCGATCCATCGAGCGTAGAGTCCCGTCATGGTTCGGAGAATTCGAGTGTAACAAAAGAAAAGCCCCGCAGCCGGCACAACCGGTGCGAGGCTCAAGAGCCTACAAAATTAAAGGAGGCAACTTCACCCAAAGCGGAAAACTCTCAAACAACCCCTATTGGCACAAGAGCACGTTGCCTGCCAGGACGATTCATCTCATCGATATGAGGGGTCTGTCTCCATAAGCGATTGATTCTTTAATCCACACGGTCCGGACCGCGGGGCCAGGCCCCATTTCCGTGAAGCGATAGATTCCCGAAATCCGAATTACCGGCTCCAGGTTTCCACAGAACGCCACCGGCCGAACGCTTTCAGAAATCGGACGCGCTACAATCGAACCTGTGAGTTTGGCACGCGCCAACCCGGTTCCCGAAGCGCTAACCGGGCGCTCCGACTGTGGCTTGGCCTTGGCCGGCTTTCTGCTCTCGGGCTTCCTGATGGCACTGCTCGGAGCTATCCTTCCCGCCTGGGGGTACCACCGCGACCCTCCCGATTTCGTCGCGGTTGGCAACGATTTTCTGATCCTGGCGGTGGGAGTTGTAGCGCCGGTGGCCTGGGCGCGTAAGTTGATTGCCGCCCGCGGTTTGCCAACGGTGTTGTGCGTTTCGAGCGCGGCGGCCTCGGTCGCCCTGTTGTACCTGTCCCTGGTTCCACCTCCTTTTTCGAACTGGCTGCGCGGGGCGGGTTTATTGGTTCTAGGCGCGGCGGCCGGATCGCTCAGCCTCGGATTGTTCCGCGCCATCTCTCCAGCCTATCAACGGGACCCGGCCGGCACGGCGGTGCGCGGCGGCATCTGGTACGGTTTGGGCTGCCTAACCGCGACTTTATTGGTGGCAGGCACCTTTTATGCGTACTCGGTGCGTACGATTCTGGTTTTCATGGCGGCCATCCCGGCGGTATTCGCGGTTCTATATGCCCGCTCCACCTTCTCCGCGCAACCGGAGGGCGTCCAACGCACGCTCCGCCAGGCCGTCCAGGATTTTCGTAGCCTGGGCGCCATTCTGATGGCGCTGCTTTTGTTTTTTCAATTCGGCAGTGAGTGGACAGTGGCCGGTTGGATGCCCATTTTCCTGATCCGGCGAGTCGGCATCAGTCCGGAAGAAGCCCTCCTGCTGCTGGCCTTTTTCTGGCTGTGCCTGCTGGTGGGGCGTTCCATCGTAGTCGCGCTATTGCCCAGAGTGCGGCACGGGCCGTTGTTGCTGGTGAGCGTGGCGGCCGCGGTATTCGGCTGTCTGCTTCTCTATGCCGCTCCCAACGGGTTCGGAGCCGGCTCGGGAGCCTTCTTTCTGGGCGCCGGCTTCGCCAGCATCTACCCGTTGATGGCCGAAACCATCGGACGCCGCTTTCCTTACTATCACCCCGGCTTCTTCAACGGCATTTTTTCGCTGGCGCAGTTGGGCGGATTGCTGGCGCCGGCTTCGCTGGGCTACTTCGCCTATTTCGGCGGCGTCGGGGTGGTCATTGGCATCCCGCTTCTGGGAACCTTCGTGGTGGCGGCGCTGCTGGCGCTGATCTGGCTGGAATCGAAAGTGACCGGAAGGTGAAAAATCAAATTCCAGCCACAGATGCACACAGATGAACACCGATAAGATCTTTCATTTCAATATCGGCGTTCATCTGTGTTCATCCGTGGCCCTATTTTTCTGCTTAGCTCCCACCCCCGTGCCCGCCGCGGATCTCGCCGGCCGGATCGACAAGGTGCTGGCCGATTCCCCGGCCGCCTTCTGGGGTATCGAGATTCGCGACCTCAAGACCGGCGAAGTGGTCTACTCCCAAAACCAGAACAAGCTTTTCGTCCCAGCTTCCAACACCAAGCTCTTCACCGTCGCGCTCGCGCTCGACCGCCTGGGGCCGAACTACACCTTTGACACTCGCGTTACGGCGGACCGGGGGCCCGACCGATCCGGCTGCATCGAAGGCGATGTGCGCCTGGTGGGCGGTGGCGACCCCGACCTTTCCGCGCGCACCATCCCGTACGCCCCTGGCCCGGTGACCGGCAATCCCCTGGCAGCAATCGAAGATCTGGCCGACCAGGTCGCCGCCCACGGCATCCGGTGCGTCACCGGCGGCATCGTGGGGGACGATACGCGCTACGTCTGGGAGCCGTACGGCGAGAGCTGGTCCATCGGCGATCCCCAATTCGAGTACGGCGCGCCGGTTTCGGCCCTGACTGTCAACGACAACGCGTTCGTGCTGCGGGTGCGGCCGGGCACGCGCGCTGGCGATCCCGCCGAGCTGGAGCTTGACCCGCCGCTCGAATACTACACCATCGATAATCGCGTGCGCACCGTCCCGCGCGGCAGCCCGCGAGAGATCCACTTCGAACGCCTCCCCGGCAGTTTTCACGTCGACCTGTGGGGCACCCTGCCGGTAGCGTCCGCCCCCGACGACCTGGAACTGGGCATCGAGGATCCGGCGCTCTACGCCGCGCTGGCCTTCCGCAAGGCGCTCGAGGAGCGCGGCGTTACCGTGGATGGCGAAGCCCGGGCTGAGCATCGATATCCTACCTGGAACGATCCGGCGGCGGCTGCCTGGGTAGAACTGGCGCATCGCACCTCGCCGCCTTTACTCGACGATTTGAAAATTACCGCCAAGGTCAGCCAGAATCTGCACGCCGAGATGGCGCTGCGCGCGGTCGGCCTGGCACGTCGCGGCGAGGGCAGCGCGAAAGCCGGTCTCGCGGAGCTGAAAGACTTCCTTACCTCCGCAGGCATCTCGCCGGACGGGTATTCGTTCGGGGATGGATCCGGCCTGGCGCGCTCGAACCTGGTGACGCCGGCCACCGTGGTCGAGTTGCTGCGCTACATGTACAATTCGCCGCTACGCGACGCCTGGCTCGACCTGCTGCCCTCGGCCGGCGAGGACGGCACGCTGAATTCCCGCTTCAAGGATGGCCCCGCCAAAGGCCGGATTCACGCCAAGACCGGCTCGCTTTCCCACGTCAACGCGCTCTCCGGCTATGCGCAACGGCAGTCCGGCGATTGGCTGGTGTTTTCCATCATCGTCAACAACGCCGGCGCGCCAGCCTCCCAGGTACGTAGCATTATGGACCGCATTTGTAATCTAATAGTGGAATAGAGCCATGCCGATATACGAATACCTTTGCCAGGATTGCGGAACGAAGTTCGAGAAACTGGTGCGCCGCCAGGCGGAAACGCCGGAGCTCGAATGCCCGAAGTGCGGCCAAAAGCACCTCAAGCAGGAATTGTCCACCTTTGCCGCCCATGCCGGCGGCGCCAAGAGCCAGGACGCCCCCATGTGTCCGAGCGGCGGCCCGTGCAGCAACCCCGGAATGTGCGGCATGAATTTCAACTGAAGCTATCCGGCGGCGGCCGCCAGCATGGCTTTCCACGACGCTTCGTCGTGCCCCACGCTAACCAGTTTGCCGCCGCGCACCAGCGGGAGCCGCAGCAATCCGGGATCCCGTTCGATGCGTCCCATCAGTTCGGATTCGGTGAGCTTGAGATACTTGAGCCCGGCTTCGATGTAGGCCTTTCCTTCGGTGTCCACCAGTCCTGGCCAACCGAAACGCTCCACAAATCGCTTGATCTCCCCGGCGGCGATCGCTTTCTTCCCAAGATCGACCATCTGGACCGCCGCCCGCCTCTCTTTGAAGAAGCGCTCCGCCGCGCGCGTCGCCTGCGAGTTCCTCACCCCGAAGATCTGGATATTCGCCATATGGCCGATCCTACTTCATTCGCCCCAAAAACAGTGTGTGCCGGCTTCCGCCGTTCGCATGCGCCCGGCAAGTCTGCACTTCCACCGCGAACCCCGCGCTGCGCAGAAGCCTCTCGAAAGCCGGATCGGGCGCCACGGACCAAAAGGCCATCGAGCCTCCCGGCCGCAAAGCGGTGCGGGCCGATTGCAATCCCGCCTGCTGGTAAAGGCGCCGGTTGATGTCGGTGCTCAATGCACCTGGTCCGTTATCCACATCGAGAATGATGCTGTCGAAACCACCCCGCGCCTCGTCGATCGCTTCTCTCACGTCCCGGTGCAGAATCGTCACTCTGGAATCTCCCATGCCAACGGCCGGAAGCTTGTACGCGGGGTTTCGATTCCAGTCGATTACCGCGGCCACAATCTCGGCAACCACCACGGTCGCATCGGGGCCAACTGCCGCAAGACACGCCTTGAGAGTGAACCCGAAGCCCAGCCCTCCGATCAGGACTCGGGCGCCCCGTTTGCCCTTCAAATGCGCGCACCCCAGCTCCGCCAGTTTCTCCTCGGACCCGTGCTGGCGCGTCGACATGAGCGTATAGCCATCCACTCGAATGGTATATTCCCCATCGTGCTCATGGAGCGAGATCGACTTGCCGTCGGCTGTGAGCGCTTTATCGAGCGTTACCCATTTCTTCAAACGTAGACCTTTCTCGAAAACCAAGCCGTCGCTACCAGCGTAGCGCCGGCGCGACCGTGATTTCGGATTCGGGGGAGCGCCGGGTATAACTCGAGTTATACTGAGGCAATGAAGACCGCCGTCTCGCTGCCCGAGGATCTTTTCCGCCTGGCCGAAGCAGCCGCCCGTCGCCTCCGCGTTTCGCGAAGCCAGTTGTATGCTAACGCGATCGCGGAGTTTCTGGAGCGCCAGGATAGCAGCTCGATTACCGAACGCCTGAATGACGTGTATTCGCGGCGCCCGGCGAAAGTGGATCTCGGATTGCACCGCGCCCAACTGAAATCGCTCGAAAAGGAAGCCTGGTAGGGATGGGTGAGATTCAGCGGGGAGAGGTCTGGTGGGCGGATCTTCCCGAGCCTCGCCGCTCCGAGCCTGGATACAGGCGGCCGGTGCTGGTGGTCCAGGCAGACTCCTTTAACGCCAGCCGGATTCAAACTGCGATCGTAGCCGCGATCACCGGCAACCTGCAACTTGCCGACGCCCCTGGGAATGTCCTGCTGCCTGCGCGCTCGGCGGGCCTTCCCCGCGATTCCGTGGTGAATGTCTCCCAACTGCTGACCCTCGACCGCGGCTTTCTCACGGAGCACGCCGGCACGCTGCCGGCGCGTCTGCTGCGCTCGGTCGATGAAGGCCTGCGCACTGTCCTCCAGCTCTAGCAGCGCTCCGTTATCGTTCCGAGGCCGCCTCGCCGGGATGCACGGCAGCGCCTCAGCGTCCAGCCGAGCACGCGCGGGAAATGCGGTTTAATAGGCAAGTACCGGAGGTGTTTTGAAACAGGTTCTCATCCTCGCCTTCCTCGCATCCGCCGCTCTGGCGCAGAGCAATCCCGCGGCGCAGGCGGCCCGCCAGTGGCGCCAGCAGCACGAGCGCGCCATTATCGACGAGTTCATCGCGCTGCTCGCGATTCCCGACGTTACCCGCGACCGCGACAACATCGAGCGTAATGCCGACGCCATCGCGCGCATGCTGGAGCGGCGCGGGGTTGCGGCAAGGCTCGTTACCGTGCCCGGCTCGAACCCGGTGGTCTTCGGTGAAATCCGCACCCCCGGCGCCTCGCGCACTATCGTCTTTTATGCCCACTACGACGGCCAGCCGCTTGACCCGAAGGAGTGGGCTACTCCGCCGTTCGAGCCCGTGCTGCGCGACAAGCCCTTCCAGGACGGCGGCAAGCCCATTCCGCTTCCCGCCGCCGGTCAGCCCTTCGATCCGGAATGGCGCCTGTACGCCCGTGGATCGGGCGACGACAAAGCACCCATTGCCGCCATGCTGACCGCGCTCGACGCCATCCGCGCGGCGGGAATCAAGACCCGCTCCAACATCAAGTTCGCTTTTGAGGGCGAGGAGGAAGGCGGCTCGCCGAACCTGGAGAAGATCCTGGACGCCAACCGCGAACTGTTTGCCGGCGACCTGTGGCTGATGTGCGACGGCCCGGTTTACCAGACGGGCCAGCAACAGATTGTCTTCGGCGCCCGCGGCGACACCGGGCTCGATATTACTCTCTACGGCCCGCGCTATGAGTTGCACAGCGGACACTACGGAAACTGGGCTTTGAACCCGGCCATGATGCTGGCGCAATTGCTTGCCTCGATGAAGAATGCCCAGGGCCGTGTGACAATCGACCATTTCTACGACGGCATTACCCCGCTGACCCCGCTCGAAAAGCGCGCCATCGCCCAAGCGCCCGAAATCGACCCCGGCTTAATGCGCGAGTTCTGGCTGGGGTCGACCGAGGGCGCGCCCGCCAGGCTGAATGAACTGGTCACCCTGCCCGCGCTGAACGTCCGCGGCATGGCCAGCTCGCGCATCGGCAACCAAGCTTCCAACGTGATCCCCGCCACGGCCACGGCGTCGCTCGATATTCGCCTGGTGCCCGGTATGGATGCGCGCCAGACCACCAGCCGGGTGGTCGACCACATTCGCAAGCAGGGATTCTTCGTGGTGGATAAGGAGCCGGACGCCGACCTGCGGCGGTCTCATCCAAAAGTGGCCTTCGTAGTGGTGCGCGGCGGCGACAATGCCGTACGCACGCCCATGGACCTGCCGATTGCCCAGGAAACGATCCGCGTGGTCGAAAGCGCGCGCGGCCCGGTTGTGAAACTCCCCAACATGGGCGGGAGCCTGCCGCTCACCAGCATCGTGCGCCCGCTCGGTACCCACGTGATCGTGGTTCCGATCGCCAATCACGACGACAATCAGCACAGCTTCAACGAGAATCTCCGCCTGCAAAATCTCTGGGACGGTATTGAGCTGATGGCCGCGTTGCTGACGATGTAGGGTGGGACTTTCTTGAAGTCGGACACATGATAAGCTCATTCACTATGAGATCAATTACGAAAGGCAAGAATTACCATACAATCCAGCGGCGTCTGTGGTCGATGGGCGTGCTGACGTTCTTCGCCCTGGCCAGTGCTTTTGCTCAAAACACGGCCATCGACTTCAAGGAGGGCATGCCTTTTAGCAATGGGTATGTGGCGGGCAATACCCTCTACGTCGCAGGCCAGCAAGGGCCCGACTCGAACGGCAAAGTCACCGGGACCGATATCACTCTGCAAACTACAAATACGATTGCCGCCATCGAAAAAATAGTCAAGAAAGCGGGCTTTCAGATGAGCGACATCACATCCGTGACCGTTTATGTCACGGACTTGAACGATGTCCCCAAAATGAACGATGTCTACAAGAAGCTCATGCCAAACCCCAAACCAGCGCGAGCCACCGTACAGGTTGCGGGTTTGATCGGCGGGGCAAAGATCGAGATTTCCGCCATCGCCGTCAAGCACTAGGGTCAACGATACGCTTACCGCAAGTGCGGCACTATATTCTCCGGCGACCGCTCCCTCACGGTCGCGGCTCGGAAACGCGCGAAACCGAGCCGCGACCGCGAGGGAGCGGTTGCCGGATACGTTGCCGTAATTGCGTAAGCGAGTACTTAGCTCCGGTGTTCGTAATCACCGCGACGTATTCCGTTGCCGAGTGGGACAGGCCTCCTGGCCTGTCACTCGCCGAAAGAGCCGCTTCGCGACAGGCCGGGAGGTCTGTTCCACTAAAGTCCTACTTATAGCGCACCCCGTGCTTGATCACCATATCCACGTTCTGCAACAGATCCACATACCGCAGCACATCGCCCCGGACCGCGATCATGTCGGCGTACTTCCCGGCAGTCACTGTCCCCACTTCGCCGTCGACTTTCATCGCGACCGCCGGCCAGTAAGTCGCCGCGCGGATCGCGTCCATGGGATCGACCCCCATCACTCGCACCCAGACGTCGATCTCGTTCCACGTCGTCTGCGTGTGGAACTGCGCGGGCACGCCGCTATCGGTTCCGATCAACAGCACCGCGCCCGACTGCCGTAGCTGTTCGAACTTCCGCTTGAGCGTCGGCTTACGCGGGGGGACCATCCTGTAATAGTCGAGCTGATCCACGTGCCGCAGCGACTCCCGAATGTCGGTGACAATCGCCGGCGGCAACCCCTCCTGCCAGCGCGGATCGTCGATCCGTTCCGGATGATCGCGAATGTAGTCGTAATTCCACAAGACCTGAACGGTCGGAGTCCAGAATAGCGGCGCCATGTTCCCGCGCGCCGCCCGCTCATGCAGTTTCTCGACGATATCGGGCGGATACTCGGGCGCCGTGGCAAGCCCGGTGTGCTCGAAATCGTCCACCCCGGCCTCCAGCCCGAAGCGAATCTCGTTGGGCCGATGCGCGTGCGCCACCACTTGCAATTTGTCCTGGTGCGCCTCATCCACGATCGCCGCGATTTCCTCGCGCGACATCTCGTCCTGGTCGATCAGCTTGATGCAATCCACTCCCGCCGCGGCCAGTTTGCGCACCTTCGCCCGCCCATCGTCGGCTCCGTGCACTCCCCAGCGAAAATATTCCGTTCCCGGATACGCCTCGTGCTCCAGAAACGGACCGGATACATACAGGGTCGCGCCCGGAATCCTGCCCGCGCGGATCCCGTCGCGCACATGAATGCTCGCCTCCAGAGGCCCGCCCAGATCGCGCGCGCTCGTCACCCCCGCCATGAGAAGTTGCTTTGCCGAAGCCGGCATGATCACCGATTCCATCTGCGGCGGATAGGTTTTGTCCCAGTGCTCGTAATCGGAATGGCCGCTGAGCATGGTGTGGACGTGCATGTCCCACAATCCCGGCAGCACGCTCATTCCGGCGGTGGAAATCACCTGGGCGTCCGGTGGCACGCTCAGCGTTCCCAACTGGCCCACGGCGCTGATCTTTTCGCCGTCGATGAGGATCACGCTGTTCGGAATCGGCGGTCCGCCGTATCCGTCGATCAGGGTACCGCCGACCAGTGCTTTCCTTTGTGCCGCCGCCGCAAGAGCGAACGCGAGCAGAATGCAAATACGCCAGGTCATCGGAAGATTATAACCGATGGGGATCGCCCGGACTTTCCCGGCCCGGTTTGTCGGGGTGACTGCGGAACCACCCCTAGCGAATCGTGTCCGTGCATGGGGAAGATGTTTGCCTCGGCTGCGGAGGAACGAAAGGCACGCAGACTCGCATTACTACCTCAAGGGTTTCGCCGTTCATTAGGGTGGTGGGGCTGTAGACCCATTGCAGCACCGCATCCTCTGCGGCAACGACCAGGGCCGGATGGCCGCTGATGCGCTGAACGCTCACCACATGCCCATCCTTTCCAATATCGACTGCCAGCCAAACCGCGCCCTGAATCCCGTTCTTTTTGGGCAACCACCGGATAAACGGGCTCAACCCTCGATACCAGATAAGCCTGCTGAATCATCGACCCTCTGATTCGCCGCGCGCCCTGATGGGGCGCATGGTCAATTTCCCGCACAAACGAATCCAGCGCGCGATCGAATTCGCCTCGTCGTACCCGCGGAACCCTCGTGTAGCCAACATTTGGTGGGAAGAGAACTGCGAGGCTGACGCTCTTGCCGGTCACCTTCCTTGGCTTAAAGTTGTCCTCACGCCAGCAGCGTTCAGAGCCGATTTGCCCCACCCTGATTGTTTTCGTCGCCAACTCTTTCGAAGAAGTGAGCTTGTGGTCTGAGTCCTGAAACATGGGTACTCGGTACATGCCGCCCGATTGCAGGACTATGGTTGCCCCGTCGGCGTAGCGGAGCGTCGTCACAGTTCCTTCCCGATAATCGTCCGTTTCGATCGCAAAACCCGTCGGAACGGTCAGGCGACCGATGATGTGGTCACGGTTCTGCCAAACAAACTCGTTCCCTGGTGTGGCTTGCGGCGCAAAGAGGGCCGCGAAGGTGGCAATGATCGGAACCGCGCGAGTCATGGCGTCAATTCATTCCGACACCGCTTCTCCGGGAATTGTTCCTGAACGTCCTGTCTGACTCTAGGTTTATCGGAAACAGTGCGCGCAGTACCTCGGCGCTCCAGCTTCGGCTCACAAGAACCGGTTCGCCGCGCCAAATCAAATCGTCCCTGGCGTGATCTGCGCCCAAGAAGCCCGAAGGTTACATAGACCCCTGTCTGCCAACCCGCCTGCCGCTGCGACGATCCAGGTGGGACAGACCATCGTCTTTCGTGGTCTGTCGGCCCTCGCCAAAAGCAGCCTGACAGACGACAGAAAACGATCGTCTGTCCACGTCTGTCCACGTCTGTCCCACAGGCTCAATCGTGTCGCAACGCTTCCATCGGCTGGATCCGGGTAGCGGAACGGGCCGGCAGGAAACAGGCGGCTATGGTGGCTGCGATGAGTACGGCGGGAACCGAAACGAATAGGAGCGGGCCGGCCGTGCCCATTCCTTGCATACGGTCCGCGAGCAGGCGGCTGGCCAGCAGACTCAGGCCCAGTCCCACGGCGAGGCCAATCGCCAGCACGCGGCCGGCGGCGAGCAGCACCAGGCGCAGAACATCGTGCGGCTCGGCGCCGAGCGCCATGCGGATGCCAAACTCGCGCGTTCGGTGCGCCACCGAATACGACACCACGCTGAAGACGCCGCCCGCGGCCAGCAGCATGCCGATGCCGCCGAACACGCTAAATAGAAAAGTAGTAAACGTCTGATAAGCGGTGGCTGTGTCGAGCCAGCCTTCCAGCGTCCGGGTCAGCGTAATCGGCTGATTCTTGTCGACAGCCCGAACCGCGTCCCTGGCCAGGCCGGCCAACGCGTTGGGGTCTCCCTTGGTCCGCGCAATGATGAACGTATTGGGCAGCACCAGGGTCGAATAGGGGATGAACATGGCCGCCCGCGCCGGCTCGCTCAGGCCGCGATTTCGCGCCGACCCCACCACGCCGACGATCTCGAAGGAGTTGTTGAACCGCGGTGCTTTCAGGATCTGCGGAGGAATCTTCTGATTGAAGATATCCACCTGGAGGTGATGGCCCAGCGGGTCTTTCCCGTCGGCGAAATCGCGCTTCACCATGTCTTCGCTGATTACCGCGACCGGCCGCGCCTCCAAGATGTCGGCCTCGGTCAGGTCGCGTCCCCGCAACAGCTTGGTTCCCACCGCGGCGAAGTATCCGTCCTCCACCAGATTCAGACTGACCTCGGAAGCCTGGTCGGCTGCTCGGCCGTCGAACATCGCCTTTGTGTTAAAGCCGTTGTATGGGGGCGTGCCGGTGGCGCTCACCGCCGCCGCTTCCACTTGCGGGGCGCGCCGCAGGCGGGTCACGATGTCGTGATAGAGGGCCACGCGCGGAGCCCACTGGGTATAGTGCCCTTCGCTCAGCGGCATCAGAAACGTGAGTGCATGCCGCGGCTCGTATCCCAGGCTCTGATTCTGCAAGGCGACCAGGCCGCGGACCGCCAGGCCGGCTCCGGTCAGCAATACCAGCGACAGGGTGATCTCGGCAACCATGAGCGCGTCGTGGAGTCGCCGGCGGCGCGCCCCGGTTCCCCGGCCGGTGTCGCGCAAGGTCTCGGCCTGCGTCTCCGCCGACGAGTGCACCGCCGGGGCCAGTCCGAAAATGGCGCCGGTCAAAACCGATACCCCCAGCGCGAACCACAGCACCGGCCAGTTCAGCGCGATCGCGGCCTCGTGCGGAATGGAATATTCCGGCATCAGCGCAATCACCGCGCGCACCCCCACATAAGCCAGCCCCACACCGAAGACACCGCCGGTTAGCCCCAGCAGGACGCTTTCGGTCAGGAGTTGGCGAATCAGGCGTCCCCGGGTGGCGCCGATGGAGATGCGAATCGCCATTTCGCCCTCGCGTGTGGCGGCGCGGGCCAGCAGCAGGTTCGCCACGTTGCCGCAGCCGATCAGCAGCAGCAGGGTCACCGCCCCGAACAGGGCCAGCAGGGTGTTTGCGAACTTGCCCAGAATGTCCTCGTTCACGTTGACGAACTTCACCTTGAAATCGCCTTCCGGATACATGTAGGGCGGCAATTGCCTGCGGTACTCTTCAAGGATCGGCCGAAACTCGGCGTCGATCTGGCTCTGGCTCACGCCCGGCCTGATCCGGTACACGAGGTTGACAGTGTCTAGCGTACTCGGCCGCATATCCATGGGCACGTACGCGTCCACGTCCATCCAGGTGAACCGGATGGGCAGCACGCCGATAACCGTGTACACGGCGTCGTTCAGCCGCACCTGGCGGCCCAGTATGTCGGGCCGGCCCTGGAACGATTGTTGCCAGAACTTATAACTCAGCACCGCGACCGGCGCCGGCGCAGTCCCGGGGCGCGCATCCGCGGTAGTGAACGCACGGCCAAGTTGCGGCGGCACGCCGAAGAACTCGAAGAAATTCGGGGAGCAGGCCCCTCGCACCACCACTTCCGCCAACCCGGTTCCGGTCATCACCACCTCGTTCCTGTCGATGGCAACCGCATCTTCCATGGAACGCAGGCGCGATTTCAGGTCGAGATACTGCGCCTTCGAGTAGCCGAAACTCCGGTCGCTGTATTTCTTTCCGTTTAGAAACAAAAAGCCGATGCGGTCCGGCGCGCGGTAGGGATAAGGGTCGATCAGAACCGCGTAAACCACGCTGAAAATAGCCGTGGTGGCGCCGATCCCGAGGGCGATGGAAAGCGCGGCCACGGCGGTAAAGCCCGGCTTCGAGAGCAGCATTCGGACGCCGTAGCGGACGTCTTGCGCAAGCCGATCCAAGAACTCTGGCATACAGCCTTCGACGAACTCAGCGGCCGGTTTGTTCCGGTGCTTGCAGGGAATTTCGGGACTACGGCCACATATTAAGCAACCGCTCCCTGACGGTCGCGGCTCGGTTTGATGCCGTCAGGGAGCGGTTGCCCGGAAATACGTTGGCGATCCTATGAACGCCTGCTTCCGGTCGGGTCTCGGACTCGTGGCCGGGCAATTTCGGCGTTACGGGGCTTGAATTGGGCTTAGGAACAGTGCAGAATCACAAGTGGGGATTCCAATAGGGTTATCCCGCACCGGTCCGTCCGTGCCCACGGACGCGGGCCGCGGCTCCGGCGCGAATTCGCTTTTCGCTTGACATGACTCGGGTCACCCGAGCGGCAGGGAGCCCGAAAATTGCGAACGCTGTACAGAAGAGGAGAACCTTGTGGCCGATAGTACTTTGTCGCGCCGATTATTCATGTCAGCCGCGGCGGCAGTTCCGGCAGCGCCGGTCTTGCTCGCTTCGGACCGAATCGCGGTATTCGATCCGCCGCCCGCCCGGATCCGAATCGTGACGGCGACGGCCTCGTCGGTAGTCCCACCCCCGAAGTACTCGGCGGCGGAGATTCAGCAGATCCAGTCCCAGGGAAAGGACGTTCGGCTCACGGTGCCGGCGAGCGCCGGCGAATTGAACGAACTGCTGCCCCAGGCCGACGTCGTTTTCGGCGCGATGAACGCGGAGATGCTGGCCAAGGCCAAGAACTTGCGCTGGATGCAGGCCACCGAAGCGGGCATGGAGAAAGTGCTGTTTCCGGAACTGATCAAGAGTAATGTGGTGGTGACCAACATGGCGCGGGTGTTCGCGCCGGCCATCTCGGAGACGGCCATCGGGCTGTTGCTGAGCCTGACGCGCGGGCTCAATCAGTATTACTTTCCCCAGTTCCAGAAGCGGAAGTGGAATTCGGAGCGGAACCTGGTGGAAGTGGATGGAATGACCATGGGGATAGTCGGCATGGGCGGGATTGGTCAAGCCACGGCCATGCGCGCGCACTATGGCTTCAACATGCGGATACTGGGTACGGACGCCAAGCCCATGGCCAAGCCGATCTTCGTGGACACGCTGCGGGATCCGGCGTGGTTCATGGAGATGGTCCCGCAAGTGGACATACTGGTAAGCGCGGCGCCCTCGACGAAGGAAACCGAGGGGATGTTCAATGAGAAAGTGTTCCGGGTCATGAAGAAGACAGGTTACTTCATCAACCTGTCGCGGGGCGCGCTGGTGGACGAGAACGCGCTCGCCCAGGCGCTGAAGGAAGGCTGGATCGCGGGCGCCGGGCTGGACCCCTCCGCCACGGAGCCGTTGCCATCGACATCCTCACTCTGGGATTGCCCGAACCTGACGATCACCTGCCACAGCGCCGGATTCGCGCCGCAACGCCAGATCCGCCTGGTGGGGCTGCTGGCCGACAATGTGCGGCGTTACTCGAGCGGCCTGCCTTTGATCAACGTGGTGGACAAACAGCGTGGTTACTGACAGGCGAGGAGATGGGTGGAGGGCGTGCGCGAAGAGGCGCCCGGAGTGCTGAAATAGTTTTGGCGCCCGCCGCCGTGCGGGCGAGGAGGTCATGGGCCCATGGCAGTTACGCGCAGATCTTTCTTTGCCCGCGCGGGGGCGATCGCCACCGCTCAGGGGCTGGCTTTGCAGGCGCAGCAGAAGCCGCCGGTCGACGTGGGGGCGGTTCCGCAGGCGCAGGGTGGGAAGGCGCAGGATCCCCGCATGGCAACCGCTAATGTCGCCAAATTGTTCCCGTACACGAGTCGCCGCGCCGAGGTTGCCCTGATCAAGGGTGACAGCCGGCGCAAGAACGTGTACGAAGCGCTGACCGCGATCGACGACCGGATCCGGCCCGCGCTGAAGGCCAGGAAGTACGTTCTCATCAAACCCAACGGCCTCGACCCGTCGCGGCAACTGATTTCCACCCAAGCCGATACCGTGCACGGAATCCTCGATTACCTGGCTCCCCGTTTCAAAGGCCCGGTGGTGGTGGCCGAGTGCTCCGGCAATCCGTCCAGGCAGATTCTCAGCGATTTCGGTTGGAGCAAGCTGTTCGCCGAGCACAAACCTCTCGACATCAAGCTCGAAGTTCCCAACGAGGACGAGGGCCGCTACGAGCTGATGTACGGGATCGACTACGACATTCACCTGCTTCCCATCCGGTTGGGAGCTCGATTCGTGGACCCGGATGCTTTCGTGATTTCGGCCGCAGTGATGAAGACGCACAACATGGTGGTGGCAACCATGTCCATCAAGAACATGGTCATGGGGGCGCCTCTGTCTCCGCCTCCCGGGCAAAAGCGGCCATTGGGGGAAAGCGAGAAGCGCAAATTTCACGTGGGCATCCGGGCGGGCAACTACAACATGTATCTGGCCATTGGGCGGATGATGCACAACTGGGGAGTGGGGGTGGTCGACGCGTACGAGGGCATGGAGGGGAACGGCCCGGTTTCGGGCACCCCGGTGCCGCATCGCATCGCCCTCGCCTCGACGGATTTTCTGGCGGTGGACCGGGTGGGGCTGGAGTGCATGGGAATCGACGCCAGTTGGCCCGGCTATCTGAACTACGCTTACCAGGGGGGCCTGGGCCAATACGACTTGGGCAAGATCGACGTGGTCGGCGCCAAAATCGCCGACGTGCAACGGAAGTACGGGCTGAATGCCGATGTAGACCGGATGCTGGAGTGGCGAGGTCCCATGCTGGACCTGCCGCCGAACTTGGGTTACAATCGGCGTCCGCTGGTGGAAGATCTCTCCGCTTACGCTTGATGCCGGCGGCATCGGCTGGGCAAGTCCTGAAAGGAAACGCGTATCAAATGACGAGAACGTCACCGATAAGATGGGCAATCAGTTCGCTTTTGGCCGTTGTGCTGCTAAGCGTCCTGGCGGTAGCGCAACAGCAGGGTCAGGGGCAGGGCGCCATGAAACCCAAGCTGTATAACACGGCCAAGCAGAAGCTGCTGGATGGCAAAAAAGTCTTCAGCTTCACGCAATCGAAAATGGATATCCCCGGCTACTGCGAGGCGGCCAAGCATTACGATTACACCTGGTTTGAAATGCAGCACAGCACCCTCGAGTTCAAAGACATCGAGGCGATGATCGCGGCGTGTCCGCACGTAGCCGCCACTCCCATGGTCCGGTTGCCGGACGCGCAGGAGTGGCACATCCAGCACGCCACCGACATCGGTGCGCTGGGCGTCGTGGTGCCGACCGTGGACGACGTGGACAGGGCGCGGGAAGCGGCCAAGTGGGCGCGTTACCCCCCGGTGGCGCGGCGCAGCACCGGCCAGGGACAGATGCGCACCATCTGGGGCATCAACGGGATCGATTACGCCAAGACGGCCAATGACAATATGCTGGTGGTGATCATGATCGAGACGCCCACCGGCGTGGCGAACGCCTACGACATCGCATCGGTGCCCGGCGTGGACGTGGTCATCGTCGGTAACAACGATCTGAGCGTGTTTTCGGGATTTCCCCAATCGGACCCGCGCTACGCGCTGCTGATCAATAAGATTCACGACGACGTGCTGCGGGCCGGGAAGATCTTCGGCGAGGCCAATGCGAATTACGCCACAGGCCCGTACAGCAAGGATGCTTATTTCTTCCAGAACGGTCCCTCGAACGATGGCTGGAAGCCCCCCACGGGCGGAAACGTTAACGCCCCGCCGCCGGGAGAACGGTAACTGACGGTCCCAAAAGCCCGTCAGGTGTAGACTTAGATTAGGTGTGGGCGATGTCCCATGCCCTTGTTGGGACATCGCTTGCCTAATCTGCTGTTCTCCGTCTTCCTCCTCGCCCTCCCACTCTTCGCCCAGGAAGAGGCCGATGTTCTCCGTGCGCGGATGGAGGTACAGCGCGTCGAAGCCCTGGTAACTTCCGGTGTCGCACCCCCTATCGAGCTGGAAAAAGCCCGCGCCGCTCTCGTCGACGCCCAGGACACCGTCATCCTTCGACAGAGCGTCTCCAGCCCCGATCTCACCGAAAAGCAAGGCGACGAGTTGATCGCCGCCGCCAGCCGCCTCTTCGATCGCCGCAAGCTCGCCTTCGACGATGCCGAAAAACAGGTCAAATCCGGCATTGCCCCCCAAATGTCCCTCGACACTTCCCTGCGCGATTTGGAATTCGCCCGCAAACAGTACGACTTGGCCGAAGCGCGCGCCCGCCTGGCTCGTGAACTGGCGCGCAGCGCTGAAGTCGAAGCCGCCCTCGCCGCCCGCCTCGCCGAATCCCGCCCGCTATCGCCCGACGTGGCCGAGCGTTTCGATGGCAACGGCATCTTCACTGCCGAAATCTTCCAGCGCACCAATGCCGCCTTCGAGGCCGAGTTCTCGAAGCCGCTTCCCGTTTCCGCCATGGGCCAGACCGAAACCCACCGCGAAATGGGCTTCGATCACCGCGGCCGCGTCGATGTAGCCCTCCAACCCGATCAACCCGAAGGCCAGTGGCTCATCGGCTATCTCACCCTCCATCGCATCCCCTTTTTCGCCTTCCACGAGGCCCTCCCCGGCATAGCCACCGGCGCCCACATCCACCTTGGCACCGCGAGCACCCGCTTAACCACCCGATGATGGATGGGACCGGAGGACTAATAATAAAACCAGCATCTTGGGAGAGTTGATACTATATAAGGATGCTGAAACCGGCTCTCATCTGCTGCCCCGTGGCGGCCTTGATGACCGTGCTCGCGTGGTCGGCTGCCCCGGCGCCGCAACTGCAGAAGAAGACCGTCGCGCCCAAGGCGCCCGCAACTCAAGCGAGAACCGTAGCCCACAAAGCCCCCGCAGCCCAGGTAAAGGCCCCAGTTTCAGTCCATAAGACCATAGCCAACTCCACCGCAAGAGCCGGCGCCACCACCGCAAAAGCCGGCGCTGGCCGCCCCATCGTTCGCCGCACCGGGACCAGACAGGTTCGCACCGCGGCCGCGTGGCGTCCCCGTCAGGTGGTGCCCTCGCCGGAACGCTACAAGGAGATTCAGGATGCCCTGGCTTCCCGCGGCTATCTCCAGCCCGATCAGGCCACCGGCGTATGGGACCAGAATTCCGTGGATGCTCTCAAACGCTTCCAGGATGAGCAAAAATTGGAATCCTCCGGAAAACTCAATTCTCTTTCTCTGATCGCCCTCGGCCTCGGTCCCAAGCACGACAACCTCCCCGCCAGGCCGGTAGCCGATCCGGGGCCTGCCCAAGTTCAGTAAGTCGCCCAGCCCCATCTGTTTGTATCTTCTTTGCTTACATCGCTGAGAGTGAGCCGTGGTATTCTGGCGGTCGCCTGTACCACCGAGGAGGCAAAGGAGGCCGTATGTGCCTGGCCGTTCCCGGCCGTGTGGAAGAGATTTACGAGGGCTTCGGCTCCCGCATGGCAAGAGTCGACTTTGGCGGCGTGGTGAAAGAGGTTTGCCTGGCCTACGTCCCTGAGATCGGCGTCGGCGACTACACCATCGTCCACGTCGGTTTCGCCATTTCCAGAATCGACGAAGCGCAGGCCCGCGAGACCCTCGACATGTTCCGCCAATTAGGCCTGCTCGACGAAGAGCTCGGCGAAGCGGAAAAGTAAAGCTCTCCATGAAGTACCTCACCGAATTTCGCGATGGCGCCATCGCCCGCAAACTCGCTGATGAAATCCGTCGCACCGCGACCCGCCCCTGGAAGATCATGGAGGTCTGCGGCGGCCAGACGCACTCTATCATTCGCCATGGCATCGATCAGTTGTTGCCCTCCTCGCTCCAACTCGTGCACGGTCCCGGCTGCCCCGTCTGCGTCACGCCGCTCGAGCTGATCGACCGTGCCCTCGCCATCGCCGCCCTCCCCAGCGTCGTCTTCTGTTCCTTCGGCGACATGCTGCGCGTCCCCGGCAGCGAAAAAGACCTGTTCCGCGTCAAATCCGAAGGTGGCGACGTCCGCATCGTCTATTCGCCGCTCGATGCCGTCAATCTCGCCCGCCGGAATCCCTCCAAGGAAGTCGTCTTTTTCGGCGTGGGCTTCGAAACCACCGCGCCCGCCAACGCGATGGCCATCCACCTGGCAAAAAACGAAGGGCTGCGCAATTTTTCCATGCTGGTGTCGCACGTGCTCGTGCCGCCCGCCATCGAGGCCATCATGCAATCGCCCTTGAACCAGGTGCAGGCGTTCCTCGCCGCCGGCCACGTCTGCAGCGTGATGGGTTACTGGCAATATCCGCCGCTGGCGGAGCGCTTTCACGTCCCCATCGTGGTCACCGGTTTCGAGCCGCTCGATCTGCTGGAGGGCATCCGCCGCGCCGTTCACCAGCTTGAATCGGGGCGAGCCGAAGTCGAGAACGCCTACGCGCGCGTGGTCACATTCGAAGGCAACCGCCCCGCGCAGGCGCTCCTGAGCCAGGTTTTCGAAGTCACCGACCGCGCCTGGCGCGGCATCGGCGTCATCCCGCAAAGCGGCTGGCGTCTCAGCCCGGCCTATCGCGATTTCGATGCCGAGCTGCGTTTCGAGGTTACGGGCATTCACACCCATGAGTCGCCTCTGTGCCGCTCGGGCGACGTGCTTCGCGGCGCCATCAAGCCCACCGATTGCCCCGCTTTCGGCAACCAATGCACCCCGCGCCACCCGCTCGGTGCCACCATGGTGTCGAGCGAAGGAGCCTGCGCCGCCTATTTCAACTACGGCCGCTTTCTTTCCGCCGATGAGCTGACGCATGCCTGACGCGCCCGATTTTTCCGTTTGGTCCTGCCCCCTGCCGCTGCGCGATTATCCCAACATCGTGATCGGCCACGGCGGCGGTGGCAAGCTTTCCGCCGAGCTGGTCGAGCACCTGTTCCTGCCCGCCTTCCGCAACACGGCTCTGGCCGATCTCGGCGATGCAGCCCTCCTCGATGTACCCTCCGGCCGATTGGCGTTTTCCACCGACAGCTTCGTGGTGCGCCCGCTGTTTTTCCCCGGCGGCTCCATCGGCGATCTCTCCGTCAATGGCACGGTCAACGATCTGGCCGTATCCGGCGCGCGTCCCCTTTATCTCAGCGCCGGCTTCATTCTGGAAGAAGGTTTCCCGCTCGCCGAGCTGGCCCGCATCGTCGATCATATGGCCGCCGCCGCCCGCTCGGCCGGCGTCACCATCGCCACCGGCGATACCAAGGTGGTCGAGAAGGGCCACGGCGATGGCTGCTACATCAATACCGCCGGCATCGGCGTCGTCATCGATGGCATCGACGTCGGCCCTTCCCTCGCCCGCCCCGGCGACGCCATTCTGGTCAGCGGTTTTCTCGGCGACCATGGCATGGCGATTATGAGCGTCCGCGAAGGGCTGGAATTCGAAACCGCCATCGAGAGCGATTGCGCCCCGCTCCACGAAATGACCGCGGCCATTTTCAAAGCCGCCGGCCCAGCCGTTCACGCGATGCGCGACCCCACCCGCGGCGGCTTGGCATCCACCCTCAACGAAATCGCCCATGCCTCGAAGGTCGGCATCGCCATCGACGAAACTGCGCTACCCATTCGCCCCGAAGTTCAATCCGCCTGCGAATTGCTCGGCCTCGACCCGGTCTACGTCGCCAACGAGGGCAAGCTGGTGGCCGTGGTCGAAGCCGCCGCCGCCTCAGCCGTCCTCGAAGCCATGCGCCGCCATCCCAAAGGCCGCGGCGCCGCCATCGTCGGCCGTGTCACGAAGGAGCACCCCGGCCTAGTCGTCGCGCGCACCGCCCTCGGCGCCAAACGCGTCATCCCGATGCAGATCGGGGAACAATTGCCGCGGATTTGCTGACCCGCGTTTCAGACGCCCATCGGTCATCGGCGATGGACTGAGCGGTTAAGACATCGCGGGACGAGTCCTTCGCCTAATTGAGATCGCCGGCCCAACCATAAGGCGTCAGCGTCCGACGAGACTTTCGCTGCGTGACCATCTCGAAACCTTTCGCATTCCTGGGGATCGAATCGTCGAATAACAGCGCCGTCGAATGCGGGCCGGCGGCCCAAGCCATGAATGCATACATGTCCAAACCTCGTGCGATTAGACCCTTCCGATCCTGTATTACGTCAACAGTAATGACTGCATGGGGAGCGCCCAACCCAATAAGCGCCGACCGGACAGGCTCCCAGTCGAGTTGCTCCCAGGCGGGATTGGACCCAATTCGCTGGCCCAACATATCCACCTTCGGCGGGTAATCCCAGGCTTTCTTCCAATATTTGGCATCTCTGGATAATGCCCAACCGATCCACAGTGCCAGCGATGCTTTGCGTGTCATCGCAGGGATGCTGACTTCCAAAGGCGGCATTTCCTTCATGAACGAAGTGGAAAGGACCGCTTCCGTCAGCCGCTTGGCGCCATCCACGGTCAGTTCACCGCCAGACCGAAGTTGAATCTTCGTACCTTCATAATTCACCCGGTTAAGGGTCGGCTCCCACTGCGCTTCATACAGAAGCCATGTCAAAAGCGCAATGTTATAAGAGATTCCTTCGAACAGACTAGCCGTGTACTCCTCGGGGGTGATGTCGGACGGCACAAAAACATCGCTAGCTGTTGCCGCGGGATTCAGCGCCTCAACCAATCTTTTGTTCAGCGGGCCGACGGCTTGCTGAATTAGCAGCCATTTGAGCACGTCCTTTTTCACATCTTCGGCAACTTTCGAACCGTCGTAAAACGCCTTAGCGGCGGACCTGGCAACAGCACCGGCAACTCCTCCCGCAACGCCGACCGTAAGCACCGAGAGAAGAAATGACATCGCAGCTTCGTCAGCTTTCCTGTGCGCCTCCTGAGCGACCTTTACTCCCGTTAGAACGTTCTGGTTTGTTTTGTACGCAGTGGCGTACGCTTGCGAAGTTACCCATCCGTAATGCGTCCAAAACTTATCAGCCAGATTGACGGATGCCGCCAGTTTTTCGATGTACTCCTTGGCAGTTGGCACTTTACTCCTTTCCCCATGCAATCCCTCATTGGGATAAGCGAAAAGCGAGAAAAGTATTTCAAGGCCCTTTCCAGCACCGGCGCAGCAGTCTGCCGCTGCCCTGCCGCAATTCACCGATTCGGACAGTAGCCTGAGACAGCGTTCGGGAAGCCGGTCAAGCAGTGCTAGGCGGCAGAGCCAGGTTCGTGTTTACGACGGACCAAAGGATTCTCCTTTGCCCCGGATTTGCCGACGGTTGAGCAGCCGCTCGGCACGCGGCGAGTTCGCAGTTTTCAAAAAGCTAGTTGACATGGAAACTGTTTCCATATAAACTAATATCCATGAAAGACGCCAAGGTGCCCGATCCGACCGTCAGCGACCTGAAAGAGCACGTGGGATTCTGGCTGCGCTTCGTCTCCAATCACGTCTCGCACGCTTTTGCCCGCAAGCTCCTGGCCAGCGGAGCGACCGTGGCCGAGTGGGTGGTGATGCGGGAGATGTTCGACGGCGGGGAGACTTCGCCGGGCGTTCTGGCGGAGCGGATTGGGATGACGCGCGGCGGCGTCTCCAAGCTGGTGGATCGGCTCGTGAGCAAGAAGCTGATCACCCGCCGGGAACAAAGCGACGACCGCCGCTTCCAGTCGATTGCGCTGACGGCGGCAGGGCGGCGACTGCTCCCGCAACTGGCCGCACTGGCCGACCGGAACGACGAGGAGTTCTTTCATCCCCTCTCAACCGGAGAGCGTGCGGCGCTGATTGCAATGATGAAGAAGCTCGTGCGGGCGCACGGCCTCGAGACACTACCAACCGAGTAAAGGAGAAAAAATGAGCAAGCAGGTAATTCACGAACTGGCGATCGCAACACAGCAAGGCAAGTTGACCTTCCCTCAGGTCGTCAAAGGGCTGCTCGAAGCCGGGGTGGAATCGTACCTCGTAGACTTCGCGGCAAAGCAGAAGACTCACTACCTAACGGACGGAACCACGCACACGGTGCCCATGATCCTGGACCCTGGCCGGGTAGCGGCCGAGCTCGACAGTGCCGGCTTGGTGGCGGCAATTCGTGGCGCCCAGGCAGACACGGTGCGGTACCCCGAGTTTGTGAAGCGGTCGACCGCCGCGGGTGTGATTGGCTATTGGGCGTTCCTGACGGGCAAAAGGGTGATCTACTTCGGCCGGAAAGGCGAACAGCACATCGAGGAGTTCCCGAAGCCGCGGGCGTGAGCAAGATTGGATCATGCCCAAGCATCGGATCTGAACCAAAGAAAGGAAACACGATGACTATAACTACGGCTTCCGCGACCTTGTCTGTTCAAATTGGCTGCCCCGCGGCAGAAGCTTACCGATTCGTCGCCGATCCCACCACAATGCCGCGGTGGGCTATCCACAATGTCAAATCGATCCGGCCCGTGGGGCAAAACGAGTGGGAGATTCAAACGCCTCGCGGTCCCGGAAAACTGGTTCCGCGCTATGACCGGGCGTCCGGTATCCTCGACCACGAGTTCGTCGATCCGAAGGAAGGATCGTGGCAAGTCTCCGCCCGGATTGTGCCGGCGGGAGCGCACGATTCTGTCTACATGATCACGCTGGTCAAGCCTCCCTCCATGCCCGAAGAGGCATTCAGGCGAGGTCTGCCGCTCGTCGAAGAGGAACTGCGGACGATAAGGCGTATCCTCCAGCGGCAAGAGTGATGACACGGGTACCCGCGTTTCCGCCTGCCCACTCCTGCTGAATAGGCGCTAGGATGTTCCCATGCGAACCCCGTTTTGCTTCGCCGCCTTTGCGATCTGCTTCGCTCTCGAAGCCCAGACCCAGAATCCGCCGCCCGCGCCGGCGTCGCTGCCCAGGGTGACCGCCGGCATCCCGGTGAATTACGACGAGGCGCTCGTCGGAACCTATCAGCTTCCCGATCCGCTGAAGATGGCCAATGGCAAACAGGTGCGCGACGCCCGCACCTGGACTGAAAAGCGCCGGCCCGAAATCGTCCGCCTCTTCGAAGAAAATCAATATGGCCGCTCTCCCGCTCGTCCGGCCGACATGACCTTCGACGTCTTCGATACCGGCACGCCGGCGATGGATGGAAAGGCCATCCGCAAACAGGTCACGATCTACTTTTCGAAGGACAAGAACGGCCCCAAGGAAGACCTGGTCGTCTACGTCCCGGCGGGCGCATCGAAACCGGTACCGCTGCTTCTGTGCATCGATTTTTCCCCCAACGCCGGCACCTTCGACGATGCCGGCATCAAGCTGGGCGAGATCTGGAACCGCGACCATAAGCGAGTGCCCGCCGAGCGCGGCAGCGGCATGTTTCACATGAAGATCGACAACCTGCTGGCCGCCGGCTACGGCGTCGCCGCCATCTACTACGGCGACATCGAGCCGGATTTCCTCGGCGGCTTGCCCTTCGGCGTGCGCGCTCTTTACCTCAAGCCGGGCAAGACGGAACCGGCGCCGGACGAATGGGGCGCCATCGCCGCCTGGGGCTGGGGAATGAGCCGCGCCATGGATTATCTCGAAACCGACAAGGCCGTCGATCCGAGGCGCGTCGGCATTTACGGCGTTTCCCGGTTAGGCAAGACGGTGATGTGGGCGGGGGCGCGCGATACCCGCTTCGCCCTGGTGATCGCCAGTTGTTCGGGCGAAGGCGGCGCGGCGCTGAGCCGCCGCAACTATGGCGAAACCATCGCCCACCTCACCGCGCCCGACCGTTTCCCGTATCAGTTCTGTGCCAACTACGCCCGCTACGCCGCCCACGTGGACCAATTGCCGGTGGACGCCAATATGCTTGTGGCGCTGATGGCGCCGCGGCCGGTGCTGTTGCAGACTGGAACCACCGACTATTGGTCCGATCCGAAGGGAGAGTTCCTGGCGGCCGTGGCGGCCGAACCGGTCTTTCGCCTCTTAGGCAAACAAGGTCTGGGCACCAGCCAAATGCCCGCCGCCGGCCAGCCCATTTTCCACACCATCGGCTACTACATGCACGATGGCCCCCACGGCACCATGCCCGGGGATTGGAAATACTTCCTCGAGTTCATGGATATGCATCTCAAGGGCGGTCAATAATCACTGCGGCAACCGCTCCCTGGCGGTCGCGACTCGGTAGGCGGCTGCAAACGAGCGGTGCCCGTAACCGAGCCGCGACCGCAAGGGAGCGGTTGCCGACGACGGGGAACGGCGTTCCCTCCTAGCCCCCCAAAAACAACGCCCGCCCCTTCCGCAATGGAAAGGACGGGCGTTGGTGCGATCCGGGTTACCGGTGGATCAGAAGTAGAACTTGCCGACTACCTGCATATTGCGCTCGCCTTCGGAACTGCGAATCTGTCCGAATAATGTAGACGCAATCGATTGCGATGCCGGGCTGTAGAAGATCGGCGTGTTGGTCAGGCCGAACGCCTCGCCGCGCAGTTCGAAGTATCGGCGCTCGGTGAGGTGGAACTGCTTGGCAATCGAGAGATCCAGGCGGGTTTCGCCCGTACCCCGCTCGGTGCCGACGCCGGCATCGCCAAAAGTGTGTAACGCCGGAGTTGTGTACGCGGAAACATCCAACCAACTGACGCCTGGACCGATTTGGTGCGGATCGTGCGGCGTGCCGATCACCTGGGCGCGGTAACTGCGCGCGCCGGTGCCGGACGGATCGCTCGACAATTTAATGGTCCACGGCAAGCCCGTGTGATAGGTGAAGATGCCGCCCAGTTGCCAGCCACCCAGAACCGCATCGACGCCCTTGTTCCAGTGCGCGCCCATCTTGCGGCCCCGGCCGAACGGCAGTTCATATACGAAGGAGGGAACCAGGTTGAACTTCTCGTCGAAATACGTCGGGCCGAATTCGGACTGCTGGTTGAAGAGGTTCTGCCAGTAAGCCGATTGGCTGCCGGCCTGTGCGCCCTGGCCATAGTAGCCGATCGAATCGGACATGCCGCGCGACCAGGTGAAGGCCACCTGGTAACTCAGGCCGATGCTGAAGCGCTTGTGCATGGTGGCCTGCAGGGCATTGTATTTCTGTTTGGCGCAGGAGCAGGTGCCGGAGATCTGGCCGATCTCGCTACGCAGCACGGGATTGCCCGAAAGGTACGGACCCGACACCACGGCGCCGTTCACGATCTCGTTCTGGAAATACGGCATGGCAACCATCAGGTGGGTGCCATGCTGGCCCACATAACCGACGGTGAGAACGTTGCCTCCTTTGAATTCGTACTCGGAGGTGACATTCCACTGCTGCACGATGGCGGGCCGAACGTCCGGATCCCACAGGCGGATGGTGGCGCCGGCGTAGGGATTCTTGGGATTCAGGATGGAAAGCCCCTGGTCGAGCGTGCTGCCCGGCATTTCGTATTGGGTTCCCGCAATGTTGTAGTTGTCTTCGAATTCCTGTTCGTAGGGCGGGTTCAGGGTCAGCCTGAGGTTGGTCCCGGTGCCCTCCAGGTAGGAAGAAATGGTGTACGAACCGCGGAAGACCAGCTTCTTGCTGAGTATGTCGGGCGTATAGGCGAAGCCGATGCGCGGTTGAAAGTCCTTCTTGAAGGCGTTATAAAGTGCGCGGTTGCTTTCCACCAGCGGCGCCGGTCCAGGCGGCGCGGCGAGGCCCGAAGGCAGCGGCGCGGCCAGTTCCAACTGTCCGGAGAACATGCCGAAGTTGGCCTGCCGGTTCTCCACTTCCACCCACGGCGTGTGGTATTCCCAGCGCAGGCCGAGGTTCAGGGTCAGAGTATTGGTGGCGCGCCAGTCGTCCTGGAAATACAAGCCCCAGATGGTAGACCGTTGTCCCCATGTGCCCGATTGCAGGCCGCGGCCAACGTCGTCGGGAAGACCCATCATGAAATCGGCCTCGCCCAGCAGCGTTCCGGCCGGGTTGACGGCGTTCTGCGTGCTAAAGCGGCCGTCGAAAGCGATATAGCCGGTGCGTCCGTTATTGCCCGCGTAGAATATGTTCAGCCATTCCCGCAGAGCCTGTCCGCCGAACTTCATCATGTGCCGCCCTCGAATCAGGGTCATGTTGTCGGCGTAGTGGAAGGTGGTATTGGCGAAGACTTGCTGCGCGCCGATATTGGCGTTGCCGATACTGCTGACATAGGTCATGCCCTGGAGGCTCAGCAGGCCGGGTCCGGCGGCCGCGATGCCGGCGTTGAGGGCGATGTTGCCCAGCCCCTTGTCGGCGCCGCCATTGTAATTCAAGACGTTATTCACTCCAAAGCGAGCTTCGTTTACCAGCGTGGGGCTGAACGTGTGCGTCCAGTTGATCACCTCGTTCTGGAACGGCGAGAGACTGAAACTGTTGTAGAACAATGGGAAATTGTTAACGCCGGGGTTGCTCTGCATGCCATGCGAAAGGCGGAAACTGGCGTAGTCGTTGTCCTTGGGTTTCCAATCGAGTTTCAAATCGCCCTGGTCCGTGCCGATATAGCTGGCGGAGCTGTAGCTGTAATTGGTGGTAGTGACGGTAGTCGTTTGCGGCAACGGATAGAGCGCGGCGTTGTTCATTAGCTTGACCGCCGCCGGGCTCAGCAGGCCGGTGGGAATCTGGTTGTTCGGAAGCGGCACGCGGAGGCCAGTGGTGGGGTCGGCCGAGCCGGGGTTGTAGAGTTGAAGGACCTTTCCGATCGAGAAGGGCCCGGTGGCGCTCAACAACGAGGAGAAATCGCCATTACGCCATGGGGTCGGCATTACCGTCGCCGCGGTGAGGGCGGGCGGACTGGCTTGCCGAAGACCCTGATAATCGGCGAAGAAGAACAGCTTATCCTTAAAGATGCGGCCGCCGACGGTGCCACCGAACTGGTTCCAGCGCAGGGCCGGTTTGGGCAGGTTCTCCCAGTTGCGCGCCCAATTGTTGGCGTTCAGCTTGTCGTTGCGGAAATACTCGAATACATCGCCGTGAAACTGGTTGGTGCCGGACTTGATCACCACATTGATGATGCCGCCCTCGAAATTGCCGAATTCGGCCGACGCGTTACTGGTGATCAGCTTGAACTCTTCGATGGCGTCGGGATTGGGCTGGTAGGCCACAAGGTTGTCGGACGTGTAGTTATTGTCCACCCCATCGAGCAGGAAGTTATTGGCCTCCTCGCGATTGCCATTCACGTACGGGCGACCGCCGCCGGCGCCCCGCAGGCCGCTGTTGAAGCTGCCCGGATCGGGATTGGTCACGCCGGCAGTCAAGAGCGTCAAGGCAACCGGGTTGCGGCTGATCAGCGGCGTGTTGGCGATCAGATCCGACGAAATCACCGCGCCTACCTGCGTGGTATCCGTCTGCAGCAGGGGCGCTTCACCGGTGACGGAAACGTTTTCGGTGATCGAGCCCACCTGCATGGCGACATCGACACGGGCCCTCTGGTTGACTTCGAGAGCAACCTCGTCATTGACATAAGTCTTGAAGCCGGCGGCTTCTATCTTCAGTTCATACCTGCCGATGGGTACGCGCGGAAACGCGTAGATGCCGTCGACATTTGTCGTCGTGGGCCATAAGGTATCGCGGTCCAAGTCCTTCGCTGTGACTTTGGCACCGACGATCGAGCCTCCGGATGGATCGGTGACGCGACCGGTAATCCCGGCGCTAACCTCCTGCGCATACGCCGACGCGATGCTCAGGCACGTAATCCCCGCAATCGTAAACCATGCTTTTCCAACCATACCGACCCCTTTCAGCCAGTAATCCGCGGCCCCAAATCCGGCAACCGGAAAGGTCCGCGGCCCTGCATTCCTGTGTGGATTTTTCTCCCCGTTCTCGATCTCCGCGGGGAACGCCGAAGCGCACCCTGGGCTCCGATTTCCGTGCGACAGAGCACCGACTACGTTTCAAAAGACCTTGACTAGATGAATAAGAGTATGCAGTTATATGATTATAATGTCAATGGGTTCGCTCGACAAGAATTTGCCGTCGCCGCTCTACCACCAGTTGGAGTGCGTTTTGCGGCGCGCGATCGAGAGCGGCGAATACGAAGCGGGCCAGCAACTTCCCAACGAAGGCCAATTGGCGCAATGCTTTGCAGTTAGTAAAATCACCGTCCGGCAGGCCCTGCACGGGCTGGCCAACCACGGCTACGTACGGCGCGAGCAGGGCCGGGGCACTTTCGTATCGAAATTGAAGCTGGATCAGGGGCCGCACGAACTGCTCGGCTTCAACGAAGAGATGCAACGGCGGCACCTGGCGCCGGCTACCAAGGTTCTGAAGCTCGACGTCACCAAGGCGGACGTAGCTATCGCCGGGCCGCTCGAACTGGAACCGGGGGCAAACGTGGTGCGGCTGAAGCGCCTGCGCCTGGCCGACGGCGAGCCGATGGGTGTTCAGACCGCCCATGTGCCCAGCGCGCTGGCGCCCGGTCTCGAAAACGAAAGTTTTGAGGACCGATCCCTTTACGACGTGTTGCGCAGCCGGGGGCTTTGGCCGGTGCGCGCGCGGGAAACCTATATCGCCAGCGTGGCGGACCACACCGCCGCCAAACTGCTGCGCATTTGCCCCGGCGCACCTGTATTCGCCGCCGAACGCATTACCTTCCTGGCCAATGGCAAGCCATTCGAATTCGTGACCAGCGTGATGCGCGGAGACCGCTATAGCATCGTGCTGGACCTGGCCGTCGATAGCGGGCACCAGGGCGTTCGCTACGCCGCGCAGGTGGCGCGCGGAAAATAAGCGGCCCGAGCTCCGCACATTGTCACCCCGGCATTCTAGGTGGCCAAGGGAAAGTGCCTGGCCCAGGGGTGGGACAGACGATCGTTTTTGGTCGTCTGTCAGGCTGTTACGGCCTGGCGAGGAGCCGACAGACCGCGAAAAACGATGGTCTGTCCCACCATCCCCGCGCTTTGGTCGCGCAGCCGCCGCGCTAGCCGGCGGTCTCCAGCACCGGAGCGAATGGGCTCACCAGGTTCTCGGCGCCATCGAACTCGAAATCCACCACGGCCTCAACTTCTGCCAGCGGGTTGGCTTCAATAGCGGGCCGCAGATTCTCGCTGATGGCCAGCCGGCCGAGCTCCATGGTATTCCGGATCCAGGCGAAGGTGACCTCGGCGGGGTCGAGCCTGCCGACCGTGGGTACGATGCGCTCCAGGCATTCCCGATCGGTGGGGAAATGGATGGGGGTGCGAATGGCGGCCGGAGTATTGGCGGTGAGGGAGTTGATCCAGGTGGGTTCCCAATCGATGCGGTTCACCAGCCGGTCGGTGACCACATCGGCCATGCCCAGGCCCACGCCGCTGTTATAGGTCAGCTCGCTCAGGTCGCGCAGGAAGATTCGCTCGAAGCGGGGGGTATCGGGCCAGGGGTTGTAGGCGCCGACCGGGTTGCGGTTGGCCACCTTGGTATCGAACCCGGCGCCGGAGATATTCTTGCCGATCTCGTCCAGGATCAGGATATCGGCGTCGACCGGAATGCGCGCCATCCAGGATTTCACCAGTGCCAGGTTCTCTTCCTCGCGCTGCTCCATCGCTTCCACCGGCACGGGGTCCAGCCTGGCGGTATTGTGCCAGGCGTCTTCCAGGACGGCGAGCCCGCCCAAAATCCTGCCCGAGCCCAGAACCTGGCGTCCGACGGTGCGGATGACGTGTTCCAGGCCCAGCCTGTAAGCGTAAGCGTGGTAGCGCTGGGCGCCGGCGAACTTGCCGAGACCGATCGCCATCATCTTGAAGAGACCGCTTTCAATCTTGCCGGCGAAATCGGTATGCCACTTCACGCGCCCCACCAGCATGACGCCGTCCGATTCGTAGGCCGCCCGGTCCATGAACGCTTCGATGCCGTCGGAAGTCTTGCCCAGCGACACCACCTCCAATTGGCTGACGATGGGGCATCCCATTTCAGGTTCGGTGATGCCGTAATGAGCCAGCACGTCGGCCTGCCCGGCGGCGGAAGCGGCTCCGTGGCTGCCCATGGCCGGGAACAGGAACGGCCGCATGCCGGCGTCTTTCCAGTAGTCGACCACATTGCGAATGATGGTGGCGATGTTATGAATTCCGCGGCTGCCCACGCCGATCGCCACCCGCGATCCCGGTTTCAGGCGCGAGGCAAAACCGGCCACGGATAATTGACGGCGGACTTCGCCGCCAACGTCGGCAATGCGCCGGTCGGGAAACTTCTGACGGACAATCATCAAACGCGGCAGTTGCATAGCGATTTCATTTTAACCGGGATTGGGCGCCGCAAGGAACCGCCGATTGAGAATGCGTGAAGAGAATATGGCACCCCATGGGCGCGAAGTGCGGCACGTGGGGCGGGCAATTTGCCCGCAGCCGCCTTTTCAGGCGGCTCTTCGAAGCGTGGCGAGTTTTCCCGCCCGACGAGAGCCGGCTAAAGCCGGCTGCGGCAAGAATTAGCTGCCCCACAATTACACCCTGCCCTGCGCCCACGTACGCTCGGGATTCAAACTGATTTTTGCACATGAATCGGAATCTCGGCGCTGCAGGCGGAGCGCCTGCGCCACGAAAGCAGGGGGGGCGACTTCGGGGTCGCCTGTACGAAGGGCAGTTTAAAGAAACTCTCCGGCGAGCCTACGACGATGCGTCCCACTCGGATTCGAGCAGGCGCGAGTATTCCCCGGAGGCGTAGATTTGAAAGCGATACTGACCGGGTTCGGCGGGCGGCTCCTCCGGCGCGGATTCAAGGAATGTGCGGTACACCGCGTCGGTATAACGATGATAATTGGAGAGGAACTCCAAGCCCAACTGTGCCGCCACCGGCGGTTGGGTGAAGAGGCAGTGGAGGCCGATGGCGCGCCTGAAAATAGCGGCGTAATCGACCACTCCCCACTGGATCAGCTTGTCGCGTACCGGTTGGGGTGTTTCGGAGACGAGGACGCGAGCCAGGCGCTGGGGTTGGAGCGGGTTTCTGCCGCGCACCGGCGGACGGCTGCAACTTTCCACGCATTGATCGATCCAGCGGAACAGATCCTTGCCGAGAAAGAACAGCATGCGGAGCTCGGTGTAGCGGCCGGCCAGCACTTTGGATTTCAAGGTCTCCTCGTCCGACCCGTCGGTCGGCAGCAGGCCAGTGAGCATCAATGCGGCCCTGGAGTTATCGAGCAGCGATTGGGGAGATACCCGTTCATTAAATGGGTGAAGAATCAACGGAGGAAGGTCCCAGGTAACGGCGTCCTGCGGCGAGACTCCCCGCGTCGAGCTTTCGAATGGCATGTTACTCCGGCGTTGCTCCGGCTGGTTCGGCGATTCCATTAGTTTCTATCCGGCCTGCTTACTTGATTATATTCCCGGCGTTGCCGGAGACGATGGAGGTAAGAGTACTAAGTTTCCCAAGAGAGCTGGCAACCAAGGGCGGTAAGAATCTGTCAGAAATAGGCGTTTCCATTACCGGCAACCGTTCCCTGAGAACCTGTGAAAGAATTGAATTCGAGCCACAGATGAACATTAGAAGATGGGGCCATTCGCGCAGGAATCGCAGGTCAATTCGTGGCGGACAGGCCGGACGCCTCTTCCAGCCAAGTTGGGTGATATGACCCTCATTTCAAGCGCGCATTCACCGGTACCCACTATTCTCACCCGAATTAATTAGAATGAGAGCCCCTAAAGTATTACTAAGGTTAGGGGTCCCCTTTTGGGGTCGTACGTGCTGGTCCCTTTGGGTTTTCTTGGCGCTCCATTTCCCGCGGCCTGCGGCAGGTGATGTTCCGTGGTCTTACATGCCCGCTAGGTTCATAAAGAGGTTCGCGACACGGCACTATGCCATTGCCGCTTTGGCCGTGGCTGCCGCGGTAGGCCTACGGCTGTCTCTCGACCCTCTGCTCGGCGCTCAGGCCCCGTATATAACCTTTATCGCCGCAGTCCTGGCCGCGGCCCGGCTGGGGGGCCGCGCGTCCGGCTTGGCCGCCACCGTGTTAAGCGTCCTCAGCATCTTGTATTTGTTCCTGGAGCCGCGTTTCTCATTTGTGGTGGCGCACCCCACCGATCTCGTGGGACTGGGCCTGTTTGCCGTGATTGGTATCGCCATCAGCCTTCTGGAGGCGCCCGGCTCTTTTTCCGGGAGGCTTGGTGCAGACCGGCTGGAGCGAACGGGCGCCGATCCGGTTGGGACGCCCCTGTTGCGGCGGGTTGCCACGGTCGCCGCCGCCGCGGTGGCATTAGGTATTCTGGCCTCCTTGCTTTGGAATGGCTTGCAGCGCTCCACGAACGCCGAACGGTGGATCGAGCACACGTACCAGGTGCTCAACGCGGCCAGCTCTGTGCGATCGTACCTGGAGCGCGCTCAAACGTCCCAGCGCGGATATCTGCTTACCGGAAGCGACCAGTATCTCGAAGCATACCAGTCGGCCATCGCTTCCGAACGGCAGGTGCGAGCCACTCTCCGCCTCCTGACCGCCGATAACCCAGTCGAACAGGCTCGCCTGGACGAGTTCGACCAGCTATTGCGGACCAGGCTGGATATGCTGGCCGGTGCAATCGAGCTGCGCAGGCAGCAGGGAACGGCGGCCGTCGCCGACCTGGTCCGCGCCAACCGCGGCAAGGAAAGGGGGGATCAACTGAGGGCCATCCTGGACGCCGTGGATAACGAAGAGCGCCGGCTCCTCCACAGCCGCGCCATGGCCGCCAGCGCGGCCGACTCGCGCACCCGCTGGATTCTGGGGTTGGGCAGTGGATCCCTGGTGCTTCTGCTGATCCTGGCGGGTGGTGCCATCGAGCGCCATATCCACGAGCGCAACCAGGCGGAAGTGGTGCTGGCCCGCCAGTCCCGGCTGATAGACCTTTCCCACGACGCCATCATCACGGCTGACGGCAACCGCGTCATCACCGGATGGAACTCCGGCGCGCAAGAGATGTACGGCTGGGCGGAGAAAGAAGCGGTGGGCCAGACGATGCATGAACTCCTGCACACCAGCTCGTCGACCCCTATCGCGGAGGTGGACCGGATTCTGGCTCGGGAAGGCCGCTGGCATGGAGAGCTGGCCCACACCCGTTCCGACGGGCGGCAAATCGCGGTCGAAAGCCGCCAGGTTCTCCAGCGCGACGATGCGGGCCAGCCGGCTGGATACCTCGAAATCAATCGCGACATTACCGAACGCAAGCAGGCCGAGGAGGCCCTCCGCGAGAGCGAATCCGAGCAACGCCGGCAGCGCGAGTTTCTGGCCCGCCTTCTCGCCAGTGCGCCTTATGGCATCTCGGTTTGCAAAGGGCGCGACCTCGTGTTCGAGATGGTCAATCCGGCGTACCAGGCAATGGTCGGGCCTGAAGTTCAATTCGTTGGACGACCTTACCGGGAAGCGTTCCCGCAAGCCGCCGCCGCGGGCGCCGAAGCGAGGCTCCAGCAGGTGATCGAGACCGGTGAGCCTTGGATTGTGGAACGCTTCGGAGCGCCTATCCCAGGTAAGCCCAACGCCATATGGGATGGCCAGGTCGTGCGCTTGCCCTCCGCCGCGGGCGACGAACCATCGATCCTGGCGATTGTGTGGGATGTGACCGAGCAAGCGGCGACTGAAGAGGCGCTGCGGCTTGCCCACGAAAAGCTCGCGGGCATCCTGGAGAGCCTCGGCGACGGGTTCGTCGCCTGCGACCGCGAGTGGCGCTATACGTACGTAAATGCCGCGGCGGAGCGTCTGCAAGGGCGCAAGCGCGAGGAGTTGCTGGGCCAGGACATGCGCGTGCTCTATCCCGACGCAACCGCCTTCCTGGTCCGATACGAGCGCGCAATTGCAGAGCAGGTCAGCCTGACCTTCGAGGATTATTATGCGCCCCTGAAGATGTGGACTGAGGTAAGTGTCCACCCGTCGGCGGACGGTATGTCGCAGTTTTTCCGGGACGTTACCCAACGCAAGCGGACGGAGGAGGCGCTGCGGGAAAGCCGGTCGAAGCTGGAGGCGGCGTTGGCCAGCATGACCGAGGCTGTCTTCATTTCCGACGCCGAGGGGCGGTTTATCCATATCAACGACGCGTTCGCGACGTTCCACCGGTTCTCGACTAAGGAGGAATGCGCCAAGACCCTTGCCGAGTACCCCGCCATTCTGGATGTGTTCCTTCCGGACGGAACCCCGGCGCCGCTGGAGATGTGGGCGGTGCCGCGCGCCCTGCGGGGCGAAGTGGCCACCAGCGCCGAATACACTTTGCGGCGCAAAGACACCGGCGAAACCTGGATTGGAAGTTACAGCTTCGGCCCCATTCGGGACCCGGACGGTCGGATCGCCGGGTCGGTGGTTGTGGCGCGCGACATTACGGACCGCAAGCGGACGGAAGAGGAGATTCGCCGGCTCAATACCGAACTGGAACAGCGCGTCCGCGATCGCACCTCTCAGCTCGAAGCCTCCAACAAGGAGCTGGAGGCGTTCGCCTACTCGGTATCCCACGACTTGCGCGCGCCGCTGCGGGGCATAGACGGCTGGACGTTGGCATTAATCGAGGACTATTGCAGCCAGTGCGAGAAGTACAAAGGAAAAGGCCGCGAGTACCTGGACCGCGTCCGTTCCGAGACCCAGCGCATGGGGCACCTGATTGACGATATGCTGCAGCTTTCCCGCATTACCCGCGCGGAGATGCATCGCCACGCGGTGGACCTGAGCCGGGCCGCCGAATCGATCGCCGCCAGGCTCCGTGAGGCCAATCCGCAACGGGACCTGGAATTCGCGATCCGGCCGGCGCTGACGGCTTTCGGTGACGCCCGCCTGCTCGAAGTTGCATTGACCAACCTACTCGAAAACGCGGTGAAGTTCACCGGACCGTGCGCGCATGCGCGCATTGAGTTTGGAACCGCTAACTACGAGGGGCAGACCGCGTTCGTGGTTCGCGACAATGGCGTGGGTTTTGACATGGCTTACGCCGGTACGCTTTTCGGCGCTTTTCAGCGCCTGCACAGCGATTCCGAATTCCCCGGCACCGGCATCGGTCTGGCTACCGTGCAGCGCGTGATTCACCGTCACGGCGGCCGTATTTGGGCCGAAGCCGAGCCAGACCTGGGAGCCAGCTTTTATTTCACCATTGGAGCCGAGAAGTGAACGATCGGAAAGTGATTCTGCTCATTGAAGACAACTCCAGCGATGTCGATCTCACCAGGCGGGCCCTGGAAAAGGGCCGCATAGCCAACGAAGTGGTGGTCGCCAGGGACGGCAAGCAAGCCCTGGATTATCTGTGGGGCGAAGGCGCCCACGCCGGCCGCGACGTCTCCGATTTGCCCGCCGTGACGCTGCTCGACCTCAAGCTGCCCAAGGTGCCCGGCTTGGAGGTGCTCCGCCGCGTTCGCGCGGATGCCAGAACCCGGCGCCTGCCGGTGGTGATCCTCACTTCTTCCAAGGAGGAACAGGATCTCGCCGCCGGCTACGATCTGGGCGCCAACAGCTACATCCGTAAACCTGTGGATTTCGAGCAGTTTACGCAAGCCATCGCGCATCTGGGCCTATACTGGCTGGTGTGGAATGAGCCGCCGCCGAAAGTAAAGCAAGCTTGATAAGTAGTCGCTGTATGAGTAAAGCTTTAAGCCTCCTCCAGGTGGAAGATTCCGAGAGCGATGCAACGCTGATCGTTCGCCTCCTCAAAAACGCCGGCTATGACGTGCATGCGGAGCGGGTGGAAACAGCTCCGCAAATGCGGGCCGCGCTGGAAAAGCGGGCCTGGGATGCGATCATTGCCGACTATCATTTACCCCAGTTCGACGCTCCCTCGGCCTTGGCGGTCCTGCGCGAGACCGAACTGGATATTCCCTTCATCGTCGTCTCCGGAGCCGTGGGCGAGGACCGTGCGGTGGCCATGATGAAAGCAGGCGCCCACGACTATGTGTTGAAGAGCAGCCTGACGCGGCTGGTACCCGCCGTGGAACGCGAAATCCAGGAGGCTACGGTCCGGCGGGAGCGCAAGGCCGCCGATGAGGCGCTGCGCCTCGCGCGCCAGGAAACCGAGCGCGGCCATCGGCTTCTGGATGCCGTCTTCACCGCGCAAATGGATGCGGTTGTTGTATACGACACGGCGGGCATTGCCATTCACGCCAATCCCGCGGCTTCCGCCATTTTCGGGTTCGATCCCACCGGAATGGCAAACGCCGCCATCCTGGAAAAGCTTAAGCTTGCCGCCGGGCCCCAAGAGAGCGCCACCCGGCGGGCCCTGGCGGGCGAAACAGTGGTCGGCGTGGAGCAGCGGGGCGAAGGACGGACCTTCGAAAGCTCCTCTTCGCCCATGCGCGATGCCGGCGGCCAAATCACCGGCGCCGTCACCATCGCGCGCGATATCAGCGAAAAAAAGCGCGACGAGCAGCGCTTGCAGCAGGCCCAGAAGCTCGAAAGCATCGCCTTGCTGGCCGGAGGGATTGCCCACGATTTCAATAATATTCTGACCGTAGTGGCCGGCAACATCACTCTGGCTTTGGAAGATTCCTGCCCCGATTGCGAAGCCAGGTCGGTGCTGCCGGCCGCGCTGGAATCGGTGCAGCGGGCGGCCTGCCTGACACGCCAGTTGCTTGCCTATGCGGGCAAAGGCGCCTTCATTCGCAAGCCCGTCTCCGTCTCCGGCGTCGGCGAGCAGGCCGTCGCCATTCTGCTTCCGTCACTACCGGAGAGGATCCGGCTGCGCACCGATTTCGCCGCGGATCTCCCGCCCTTGCTGATGGATCCCGGCCAACTGGAGCAAATGTTTTCGAACCTGATTCTGAACGCGGTGGAGGCGATCCCCGACGGGCGATCCGGAAACGTCACCGTCCGCACCGCGTTCGAAAACAATTCCGTATCGATCGAGGTCTCCGATGACGGATGCGGCATGGACGCGGAAACCCAGAAGCGGATCTTCGACCCGTTCTTTAGCAGCAAATTTCCAGGCCGGGGCCTGGGTCTGGCCGCGGTGGAGGGAATCGTCCGCTCGCTCGACGGCCGGATTGTGGTCGATAGCGCGGTCGGGGCAGGCACTCGCATGGCGGTGGTTCTGCCTGTTTCCCAAGCTGCCGAGCCTGCGCCCGCCGCGCCCGCGCCCGTTGCGGCCTCCGGCGGATACGGCACCGTCCTGATCGTCGACGATGAGCCGATGATCCGCAAAATGGCCGCCGCTTTGCTAAAAAGACGGGGCATCCCGGTGCTCGAAGCCGGCAGCGGCACCGAAGCCATCGAGCGCCTCACCAGCGAGGGGGGCGCCGTGCGCGCCATTCTGCTGGACATGGCCATGCCCGGAATGCCCGGAGACCAGGCTTTGCCTATCATTCGCAAACTGCGCCCGGACGTCCGCGTGATCGTCAGCAGCGGTTTTCAGGATCGCGACGTGCAAGAGCGCTTCAGCAACATCGAGGCGTGCAGCTTCCTGCCCAAGCCTTACACCCGCGAGCAACTGCTGGCGGAGATCCTTCCCGCCGTGAGCCGTTACGAGAGGGCCACATGAGTCAACCGTTGCGCGTTCTCTTGATCGAAGACTCGGATAGCGACGCGGCGCTGATCGTGTGGCATCTGAAAAACGCCGGTTACGACGTTGCCGCGAGCCGCGTCGAAACCGCCGGCGAGCTGCGCGCGGCGTTGGCCGATCCGGCATACGACGTCATTGTCGCCGACCATCGCCTGCCGCATTTCGACGCCCCCTCCGCTCTGGCCATGGTGCGCGAAAGCGGCCACGATATCCCGTTCCTGGTGGTTTCCGGCACCATCGGCGAAGAACGCGCGGTGGCCATGATGAAAGCCGGCGCGCACGACTATGTGATGAAGAGCAATCTGACGCGTCTGGCTCCCGCCGTAGCGAGGGAGATTGGGGACGCCCTGGCCCGGCGGGAACTCCGCGCCGCCGAGGCCGAGCGCCAGCGGCTGGAGGCGCAGTTCCATCGGGCCCAGAAGATGGAAAGCATCGGACGGCTGGCCGGCGCGGTGGCGCACGATTTCAACAATCTGCTGACCGTGATCGCCGGGTACGCCCGCATGGGAATGAGCCAGGTGCATCCGGCCGACGACTTGCACGAAGCGTTTACCCAAATCGACGAAGCGGCCAAGCGGGCAGCCGACCTGGCTCGCCGCCTGCTGATCTTCAGCCAGCCCCAGCGCGCCGAGCCGCGGGACGTGGTCCTGAATGAACTGGTGCGCAATTTCGAGAAGATGCTGGCGCGTGTCCTCGGCGAAGGGATTCAACTCGAACTATCGCTCGATCCTGGCGCCGGAGTCCTTCACGCCGACCCCGGACAGATCGACCAGGTCCTGATGAACCTGGCCGTCAACGCCCGGGATGCCATGCCCGAGGGCGGCCGGCTGAGAATCGAGACCGCGTCGATTCCGGCCACCCGCCAGATCCAGATCGGCGTAAGCGACACCGGCATCGGCATGTCTCCCGAGGTGATGACGCGCATCTTCGAGCCGTTCTTCACTACGAAACCGGAGGGAAAGGGCACGGGACTGGGTCTGGCGACTGTTTATGGAATCGTAAAGCAGGCCCAGGGTGCCATCGAGGTGGCAAGCGAGCCCGGCAAAGGCACCACCTTTACCTTGCGCTTCCCGGCCGTGACGCCTCAACCGATTGACTGCCCTGCGTCATAATGCCACCAAAAACTCCCCGGGCCCGCGCCGTTTCAGAAATACAATTTGAGGCCGAATTGAATCTGCCGCGCCACCGCCGAGGATGCGGCCAGCAGGCCGAAACTCGAGTTTCCAATGGTCAATTCCGGACTGTTCGCCGCCGGCAGAAAAAACGCCGGCGTATTGCTGATATTGAACGCCTCGGCGCGAAATTGCAGCCGCACCCGTTCCCGGATCGCGAAGTTTCTGAATACCGAGAAATCCAGATTCCTGGTCCCCGGTCCGCGCCCCGCTCGCCGTGCCAGATCGCCAAACTCCGTAATCGGCGTCCCCTTGACATTGATCGCTTGCCCGGGTTCGGTAAAAGCCGCCGGATTGAACCACCCATTAGGGCCCGGATTCGGTACATAGGGCGATACCCCCGTGACGGCGTTGGGGAGATTGTAAGTGGTGAATAACTGGCCGGACGACGAATTGGGAGTCCGGATGTCGGTGGGAAAACCGCTCTCCAGAGTCAGAATTCCGTTAGCCGCCCAGCCGCCCAGAACCGCCCGCAATACCCCCGAGTCATGCGCCCAACGCTTCCCCGCGCCGAAGGGCAGCTCGTAACCCACGCTCGCCACGAAAACGTTCGGCAGATCTAACGGAGCGTAGGATTTCTCCTTGTGCAGGTTCCAGCTATCCAGCGGATTAGTGGTGCCGCCGTTCTGGCTGAAAGAGCTGTTTCCGCCCGTGCCGTTGGCCTCCAGGTTCTTCGCCCGCGTATAATTCAGCAGGAAATTCAAACCCGCCGTCAGCCGCTTTTCGGCCCGAAGGTTCAGAGCGTTGTAGAAGTTGTTGCCCGCCGACGAATCCATCACCACCTGGTTTCCCACGTTGGGAAACTTACGGCAGGCCTGAGTCGTGCAACCGGCCATGCCCACGGCCCAGGGAATCTGATTGAGATTGACACGGCTGGTCAGGTGATTGCCGCGCTCGGCCGAGTAAGTCGCTTCCAAAACAAGACTCTTGGTGGCCTGATACTGAAGGCCCAGATTCCACTCATAAAGCTGCGCCGGGCGGCTGTTGTTGAAATCCGCCGTGCGGATCAGCAAGCCCAGGCTATTCTGTGGCGTGAACGAACTCAGATCCGGGGACATCGGCCCGACCTGAATCGGCGTGTTCAGATTAATGGGAGGCGCCAACGTGCTGGTGGCACTCACCGACGGCGTAATCACCGTGGGCGCATTCGGCGGATTCGCGCCAAATACGGTTGACTGCTGATTCGGGGATCGCGGCCCGTAAAAAAATCCCGTACCGCCCCGTACGGTCAAGCGGCTGGAAGGGCTGTAAGCAAAGCCCAGCCGCGGGGCGAAGTCTAAGTGGTGGCCTTTCACGATCGAGTCGGAATAGCCGCTTTGCCCGGGCAGAACGAACTCCCCCGTGGCGGCGTCAAACAGCGCACCTTTGTTCTTGGCGTCCACCGGCTGCGTAAAAAGCTCGTAACGAACCCCCAGGTTGATCGTCAGGTGCGAGCTCAGCTTCCAATCGTCCTGGACATACACTCCGGCGTATATGTCGCGGAGACGGGCCCAGTCGAGTAACTGCGTCCCGGTAAGTTGCGCCGGATCGCCGAGTAAGAAGTCGGCTAACGGCGCGCCCGAGTTCGGCGAGTTGGAAGATGACGTGAAAATGGGTCCAAAAACCGTCTCGCCCCCTCCATAGACGGTGTCGAAACGGTCCCTGCGGATATCGCCTCCTATCTTGATCGAGTGGTTGCCTCTGTTCCAGGAAAGGTCGTCGGCGCCCTCGAACAGGTTCTCGATGTTCAGGTTTGGCGTCGCCGAGCCGATGAGTTGAAACTCGTTCGTTCCACCGGTGTTCTGGCCTGAGGATGAGAACAGGATTTGCGGATATGCCAGCACCGGAAAGGGGTACATGGCGACCCCGTTCTGGCTCGCAAACGTCACTCCCTGGCTTAAGTCCAAAGGCTCCTGGTTCCCGTTGTGCCGCGAATATCCGAAACGCGCTTCGTTCACGAGGTTCGGCGTAAACACTTCGACGTCGTTCAAGGTGCCGCTGACGGAATTGTTGATGCCGTCCGTGCCGCCGCCCAAAAACCCGTTAAAGTTTCCCGGACTGGTGTTCGATTGAATGGCGCGGGAAATGCGGCCGAACAAAGTGTTCTTTTCGCTGAACTGATGGTCGATCCGGACGTCGAATTGATCGCTATCGAAAGGCTGGCTGCCGGAAAACAGATAATTGCGCGAGAGCGCCGTGGCCGAGCCGAAATTCGGTTGCGGCAGAAGATTGAGCGTAGCTACCGCGCCGGCATTCAGGCGGGACGCGGGAATCTGATTGCCCGGGAACGGCGTGCTGACCACTGTGCCGTTGGCGGCCAACTGTCTCGCCGCCGGGTCGAAGATCGTGTAAGGATAGCTGGAAAAATTGCCGTTGCGAAACGAATCGGGCGGAATGTCTTCAATCGTCGACGAGGCCGAAGTAACTCTTCGCAAGCCTTCATAGTCCACGAAGAAGAACGTCTTGTTTCGGCCGTTGTAAACTTTGGGAATTACAATTGGGCCGCCCAGCGTACAACCGAATTGATTCTGCTTATACGGCTGCTTGGCTGCCCCCGCGGCATTGGAAAAGAAATTGTTGGAGTCCATGTCGTCGTTGCGCAGAAACTCCCAGCAATCGCCGTTCGCCGTATTGGTTCCGGATTTGGTCGTGGCGCTGACGATGGTTCCGGCCGAGCGGCCAAACTCGGCGCTGTAGTTGTTGGTTTTGACTTTAAACTCGAAAATGGCGTCCACCGAGGGCGTGTAGTTAATGCCGGTCACACCGATTCCGCCGGCCGTAGCCATGGTGTTATTGTCGATGCCGTCCAGCAGAATGTCGTTATTTTGGAACCGTCCTCCTCCCGCGACAAAGGGGAGATTCGAGGCAACCCCTTTTACCGGCGCCGAGTTGCCCGAAAGCAGCCCCAGCGTCCAGACGTCCCGGCCGTTGAGCGGCATATCCATGATTTTCGTGTTATCGATCACCTGGCCGAGAGACGAAGTCACACTATCCAGCAGCGGAGCGGCGGCCGTGACTTCGACCGATTGCTGCACCACGCCCGGCTCCAGCGTCACCGGGAGCCGAAGCGTCTGATCCACCGCCAGAGTGATGGCGGTGTACTGCTGGCTCTTGAACCCGTTCGCGGTCACCGTAACCGAGTAGGTCCCGCGCTGCAGGTAAGGTGCGTTGAAGTCGCCCCGTTCATTGGTAACTGTCTCCCGGCGCTCTCCCGTCTGGGTTTCGAGAATGCTCACCTTCGCTCCCACGATGGCGGCGTCCGACGCATCGTGAACATAGCCCGTGATTGTACCCGTCGATACCTGCGCAAAGACGGAGTAACTGCCGATCAAACACAGCGCTGCGTAGCGAAAATACTTCCGTATCATTTCCCCCCCACCTTTCTGTTATGGCTTCATAGCCCGACCCCTAATCGAGCACCACCAACTCGTAATCGACGAGCCGGGGCACCGTAAACTCGCTATAGGCCCCGGCGGAGCGCACCGCCAGCGCACCCGGCCGGCGGACGGTTCGCGCCGACCGGAAATTGCCCGCAATCCGCACGTGGATCGCGTCCATCGGAACCGGCGCAAAATATCCGGTCTCGGAGTGGCCGCTCAGGTTGACCAGGTGCAGCAGCGTGCGCCCGCCCTGCCGCATCAGGCTCATTTCCACCAGCCGGTGCGCGTCGGTCAGAATCTGCCGCCGCGGCTCCAGCCGGTCGAAGAGGTCGCGAAACAGTCCGGCGTGGGCCGGCAGGCTGAGCCGGTAGTACAGCTCGCCCAGGTTCCAAGGAATCCATACCACCATGCCTTTCCCGGCGCGCTCGCTCATCAGGGCGGGTATATCGGTATCGTGCATGTCGATATGCACGAACTCCGGCGGGCCGATCAGGGAAGGCGGAATCAGCGTCAGCGCGCGCTCCCCGCCCGTCTTCACCGTTGTGAACGGGCCGTTGAGCAGCAACAGATCGGTGTCCTTCAGAGACGGAAACGCGGCATGATCGCGAATCCGGATGTAGCCCTTCACGTCGCTCTCGGTCCGCTCCACCGGAGCCACCTCGAATTCGGGCGCGGTCGCGCTCGCGATCAGCACTTTGCCCCCGCCTTCCGCGTACTGCCGCAGCGCGGCGGGCGCCCAATCGGTGGCGATCGCGACGTCGAAATCGCGCTTGCCCATCCAGTCCAGGTTGTCGGAGACGGCGAAGGGAATGTGCTCCTCGCTCAACAGGCGAAACATGCCGCGGTACGCGTCCTGGCTATAGGTGCGGCCGGTGCCCGCCGGGGAGCCGAGCAGCACCACCCGCGCGGCGCTGGATTGATGAACATAATACCGCTCGTTAGCCGCCGCCCAGCGAAAAATCGGCTTCACCGCTTCCAGCGCCTGGCGATCCTCCAGATCGAGCGTCCCGTTCACCTCGAAGGTGAGCGCGCCGCCGTGCGCCAGGTTTTGCCAGCTCCGCAGCGCAATCTCCTCCCGCGGTACGGTGGCGAAGCGCCACCAATAATCCACGAACTGCATGTTCAGGTTCACGGCCATCTTGCCGGGCTGGCTGTTGCGTGCGCGGTTCACGTTATCGCTGGCCGAATAGGGCCAAAGCGGCAGCGGCCGTGCCACCGCCGTGTTCGATTCCGACATGATGCCGTCGGTCGATTCCTGGACGTAATTGAAATAGCCCGCTTGCGGCCGCTTTTCGCGGATCAGCCCGCCGATGGCCGCCGCGACCTCCCGCGAAGAGCGGAACATGAACTTCCGGTAATCGTCGTCCGGCGTTTCCGGAATCTCCTGGTGGAACTGCTCACGGTAGAGGCGCCGGCATTGGTCGCAGTGGCACAAGCCCACGTAACGGCCGCCATAATCCCGCGACTGGTTGCCGAACATGTTGAAGAACAGGCCGTCCACGTCGTATTTTTCCAGCGCCTCCGCCAGAATCTTCATCGCCTGGACGCGATAGTAGCCGCCATTGATGCAGGTCGAATAGAGCCCGTTGTAAATCACCGGCTCGCCATTCGCCTGGCGGAAAAACCATTCCGGGTGGGCGTCGAAAACCGCCTTTCGCGTCTTGCTGAAATCGAAGCGGCCCACCACGCGGATCTTGCGCGCGTGCGCTTCCTTGAGGACATCGCCGAACATGTCGCGCCCCGGCGGCAGCTCCGGGCTGGGATAGTGAAATGGGGCGGTGGTCGGATAATAGGCGGCAATGCCGCCCATTCCCTCGAGCAGTACGTTGGCCCGCATATCCGCCAACTCCCCGATCAGCCGCCCCGCGTCGAGCCCCGCGTCGGTCTGCCGCAGATTGGTCTGCACCCACCGGATCGGCTCGCGCATCCACCAGCCTTCCTGGGCGGATGCGGATACGGCCAGAATTCCCAGCATCGCGAGCGCTTGCTTCGGCATAAGGGGAGCTTCTACCTCCGTGGCAACCGAATGTTGCAGCCAGTATACATCGAGTCGGCCATCCGCGGACGGAATGGTACTAGACACGTGGTTCTGATTCGGACATTGAAGTCCGAAGCTTGTAGAATGGGACATGCGTTCCCTGAAGTGGAGTACATCGCACGCCGTGTTTGTCGCGGAAATCGATGACGAACACAAGGAGATCTTCGAGGCGGTCTCCCATCTCCAAACGGCCCTCTCCAGCCCTGGTCCGCCGCCGGAGATCCCCAAACTGACCGAGCGCCTGATCGCTTGCATCGTAGGGCATTTCGCTCACGAGGAACGGCTGATGCGCGCCGCCCGGTATGGCTCACTAAACTGGCATAAACAGCAACATGACGCGGCCAAGCGGAGGGTCGAACAATTCGTCATCCAGATTGAACAGGGGGATCCCAAAGCCGGAGTAGAGCTAGTCGAGTACCTGACGGCCTGGCTCCGCGATCACACCCGCCTGGCAGATCGAATGATGGGGGCCTTCCTCCGCAACCACCGGCGCGTCTGCAAAATGACCTTTCGGGCCGGTACCAAACCGGTGGAGTCGCGCGCCTGGGTCGACGCCAACGGCGAAAGATTCGACCCGCTCTCAAAATAAAATCTCGACGATTGCGGGATCGCTCCGGCGACTCCTTCCGTTATATTGGTTGTACTCGGGCCAGGCGTTCTCTGGCTCTGGTTGAGAATCCGGAGGGGATATGTATCGTTTCGCCAGGTTGATCTTGATAACCGCCGGAGTTTCGATGGCGCAAGAGGGAACGCGCGTTTATATCGCCCACTGCCAGCAGTGTCACGATCAAAACAGCGATGCGCATGCTCCGTTGGCCGAAGCGTTGGCGTCCAAACCCTGGGAGGCCATCCTCAAATCGCTTGAAACCGGCGCCATGCGGGCCCAGGGAGCGCTACTCACACCCGAAGAGCGTCGCGCGGTGGCGCGCTATCTGGGGAAAGCCGGACCCTCCGTCGTCCCGGCGATGACCGGATATTGTCCTGCCGGCGCCAAACCCAAGTTCGGCAATTCCGCCTGGAACGGTTGGAGCCCGGATGAACGGAATACGCGCTATCAACCGGCCAAGGCGGCAGGTCTGACAGCGGAGCAGGTTCCGTCTCTCAAACTCAAATGGGCCTTTGGGTTCCCGGATACGATAACGGCCTATGGCCAGCCTACCGTTGTGGGTGGGCGGGTCTACACGGGTAGCAACGATGGCACCGTGTACGCGATCGATGCCGAGACCGGCTGCCTCTATTGGACCTACCAGGCAAAAGCCATGGTTCGCGACGCGGTGATCATTGGTCCTGGCTCGCGTGCCTACTTTGGCGACCTCGAGTCCAATTTCTATGCGCTGGACGCCGACACCGGGAAGGTCATTTGGTGGAAGAAGCTGGACGACCAGGCGTTCACCCGCATCACGGGTACAGCCAAGCTCGACGACGGCCGCCTTTACGTGCCCATCGCGTCGCAGGAAGAGAACGCCGGCGCCAATCCTTTCTATTCCTGCTGCACGTTCCGCGGCAATATCGTCGCCCTGAAGGCCAGCGATGGCTCCCTCATTTGGAAATCCTTTACGGTTCCCGAGGCCAAGCCCACCTGGAAAAGCCCGGCGGGCATTCAGTTTTACGGGCCGTCGGGCGCGACGATCTGGTCTTCGCCCACGCTCGATCTGAAGCGGAAACTGTTGTACGTCGCCACAGGCAACGGGTATTCCGATCCGGACATAGATACCGCCGACGCCATTATTGCCATGGACATGGCGACCGGGGCGATTCGTTGGACCCGGCAGGCCTCTCCGGACATGTTCAATTGGGATTGCGGCGGCAGAGGCGCGCAAGGGCCGCAAAAGGGAAATTGTCCCGAAAAAGCCGGCACGGACGTGGATTTCGGGGCCTCGCCCATTCTTGTGGATCTCGATGACGGCCGCCAGATGATTCTCGCCGGCCAGAAATCGGCCGTCGTCTGGGGATTCGATCCGGACCGGCAGGGTGAGACCGTGTGGCAGACGCGCATCGGCAAAGGCGGCCCGGGCGGCGGGATTCAATGGGGAATCGCCTATAGTCCCGCCGATAGGCTGGTATTCGCGCCTTTGGCCGATTCGGTTCGCGGCGATCCACTTGCGGGAGGAGGGCTCTTCGCCCTGGATGCGGCGACGGGCAAGCTTGTCTGGCATACCCCGCCGCCAAAGCCGTCGTGCGCGGGCCGGCGTGGTTGTTCGGGCGCCCAACGTTCGCCTCCCACTGTCATTCCGGGGGTGGTTTTCTCCCCGTCCATGGACGGCCACATCCGCGCGTTTCAAATCAAGACCGGCGCAATCGTTTGGGACTACGATGCCGTCAGGGACTACACCACCGTCAATGGCATTCCCGGCCGGGGTGGATCGTTCAGCTCCACCGGCCCCGTGGTCGTGGATGGTCTGCTTTATGTGAACTCCGGCTACTCGAGCATGCCAGGTAATGTCTTGCTCGCGTTTAGCGTCAAATAAACGGTTCGCTAGCAGGGCACGAGTCCGAGCCGCAACCTTTAGGATCTGTGAAAAATCACAAATCGCAGGCGGAACCGCCTGCGCCACCAAAGCAGGTGCATGTTTTCAATGGTGGGGCGGTTCCGCCTGTCCAGCGCGTTTCGGAGAGACGCACTTTCATGGCGCGCTACAATTCTAGTCAGCGGCAGCACAAGCGTAGCTGTCAAGGAGGGGCAATGAGCATTTCACGACGCGAATTCATCGGAACCGCGGCGGCTGCCGGTATGGCGGCCGGCGCGCCAGCCGGTACCGGCAATACGCCGCTGCCTGCGCGTGTTTTAGGCAGGACGGGCGCGCAAGTATCGATTTTGGCATTCGGCGCCGGCAGCCGCTTCCTGAGTTATACCGAAGAAGACCAGGCCGTGGCCGCGCTCACCCGGGCGCTCGACCTGGGCATCACCTACATCGATACCTCCGACGACTACGGCAGCGAACATTTGTCCGAGCGGCGCGTCGGAATCGCCATCAAGGGACGCCGCGACAAGCTCTTTCTGGCCACCAAGCTGACCAGCCGCGACGGCAACCAGTCCCAGCGCATCGTGGAAAAGAGCCTCAAGGCGCTGCAGGTGGACCGCCTGGATCTGCTGCACATCCACTCGCTCACCACCGCCGAAGACCTGGCGAAGATTGAAGCCAAGGGCGGACCGCTCGATCAGATACTGAAACTGCGCGAGCAGAAAGTGACCCGCTTCATCGGTATCACCAGCCACGCCGATCCGGCAGTGCTCCAGACGGCCCTGGAGCGGCACGACTTCGACTGCACCCAGATGGCGCTCAACGCCGGCACCGTGTCCATGATGGGCGGCCAGCATGGCATGGTTCCCGATCCGGGTGTCAGGTCCAGTTTCGAAACCCTGGCCCTGCCGGTGGCCATCCGCAAAAAGATGGGAGTGCTGGCGATCAAGGCCTTCGCACAGGAAGCGCTGATCGGCCAGGCCCCCGTGGAAAAGCTGCTCTACTACACGCTCTCGCTACCGGTGACCGCGGCCGTGGTAGGCATGCCCAAGCTGGAGCATATCGACCACAATGCGCGGCTCGCGAGCGCGTTCAAGCCGCTGCCCGCCGGGGAGATGCGGCGGATTTCGGGCATGCTGTCGGAGAAGAACAAGCAGGCGCTGGATCGCTTCTTCCTGCATCACGTGGACGGGTAGCGGCGCGATTTCCGGGCCCTACCCGTGCGTGTGCTTCATCCCCGTGCCCGGCGCATCCACATATTCCAGCAGTGTCATGAATCCGTAATCCATGTGGATCTGCATGTGGCAATGAAACAGCGACGGGCCGGGGTGGTTCGCCACCAGGTGCACTTCCACTTGCGTCCGCGGCTGCACGTTCACCACGTCTTTCAGTATCCCCGCCGTCGGCTTGCCGGCCACGCTGACTAACTCGAAGGAGTGACGGTGTAAGTGTATCGGGTGGGCGTCGTCGCTTCGATTATCGAAAATCAGCCGGTATTTTCCGTTGGTCCGCACGCGGATGGGATCGGTCTTGGGGTATTCCTTGCCGTTGATGGTCCAATGGTCTACCCAGCGGTTGCCGGCCCACTTGTTCTTGAACACCAGCGGAATCCGCTCGTCCGGTTCGGGCGCCATCCCGCCGCCGCCGAATTGGGTGTAATCCCAGGTCGGGTTGGGTGGCGCGGCCCACTGCGGCTCGCCTGACCGGCCGGCGTACTCCACCACGATCCCGAGGCCCAGCTTGCGCGCTTTCTCGTCCACCTCGCCGAGCGTCCATACGCCCGGTCGATCCATCTCGACTATGGCGTCGATTCGCTCCGCCGCCGCCAGTTCCAACACGTCGACCTCGCGCGGCGCCGGCACCGGGTTGCCGTCGAGAGCGATTACCTGGAAGCGGTGCCCCGCCAGCGCCAGCCGGTGGGCCATGGTGGCATTCGCGTTGAGGATGCGGAACAGCACCCGCTCGCCCGGCTTCACCCGAACCGGCTCGCCGCCGCCCAGCGCATGGCCGTTGACGGTGAAAGCGCCATAGTTCACTTCGAGCGTGCCTTCGCTGCCTTCTCCAGGGCCGCCCATCGGGGCCAGGTACGGATTCCAGCCGTGCAGCGCGAGCGAAACCTCCTGGTCGTAGCGCCCGGGTTCGGACTTTGGCACGATCTGCAGAAACCCGAATTGGCCGGTGTAGGTGGCGCGATGCAGATCGCGGCCAGCGTAGATATGGGAATGATACCAGCGCGTGCCGGCCGGCTCCGGGGTGAAGGTGATCGTCCGGCGGCTGTGCGGCGGCACGAACGGCGTCCCCTCTTCGGCGGATCCGTCCACTTCGGGCGGAGTGAACAGCCCGTGCCAGTGCACCAGCTCCGGAATCGCGGTGTCGTTGTACACCGCGGCGGTAACCGGCCGCCCCTCGTCAAGCCGTAGCGGCGCCCCGGGAAACGAGCCGTTGTAGCCGGTGGTCTTGACGAACCGCTTGGGCGCGATCTCCACTTCCACCGCGCCGATGCGCAGGGTGAAATCCACCGGCCCCTCGGCCGGCTGGCCAACCAGCGTGCGTCCGCCCGCCGCCGCCATGGCCGCCAGGAAGCCGCGGCGGTTCAAGTGGAAACCTCCTGCCCTTCAATCGAATCCGGCATGCGGCTTCATTATAAAGCGCGGCAAGGCGGGTCGATGCCTGCCCCGGCAACCGGAGCAACCGGGGCAACCTCAAACGCGGCCGATCCCAGCGAAGGGGTGCTTAACCGACTTGGGGGAATTAGCTCCCGGCAACCGCTCCCTGACGGTCGCGGCTCGGCAAGTGACAGCAAACACGCAATGTCCGTAACCGAAGCCGCGACCGTAAGGGAGCGGTTGCCGCGCCTAAACTGCGAAATCCCAGATCGATTAAGCACCCCAGCGGGGGGCCGAGGGAACTTGGTCTCGCGCGCCGCATGCTATGCTGCTTGCTTTCGTTGCCGAATGCGCCGCCCGCGCAGGGGTGAATGCCAATGTCCTTTGTCCACGACGACTTCCTGTTAAGATCCGCCTCGGCCCGCCGTCTGTATCACGAATTCGCCGAAGACCAGCCCATTCTGGATTACCATTGCCACCTGCCGCCCCAGGACGTCGCCCGAAACCGCCGCTTCGGCAATCTGTTCGAAATCTGGCTGGAAGGCGACCACTACAAGTGGCGGGCCATGCGCGCCAATGGCGTCGACGAAACTTATTGCACGGGCGATGTTCCACCCTACGAAAAGTTCCTTGCCTGGGCCCGCACCGTTCCCTTCACGGTGCGCAATCCGCTCTATCATTGGACCCACCTGGAACTGAAACGCTATTTCGGCATCGATGAGCTGCTGGATGAATCGAGCGCCGCGCGCATCTGGAATGCCGCCAACGAACAGCTCGCCACCGAGGCTTTGAGCGCCCACGGGATCCTGGCGAAATTCCACGTCCGCGCCCTCTGCACCACCGACGACCCCACCGACGACCTCGCCCATCATAAGACCATTGCCGCCTCCGGACTCAAGACCAAAGTCTTTCCCTGCTTCCGTCCCGATAAGGCCCTCAACGTCCACCTGCCCGAGCTGTTCAATCCTTGGGTGGACCGCCTGGCCGCCGTTAGCAATATCGAGATCGGCAAGTTCAGCGAATTCATGGCCGCCCTCAAGCAACGCCACGACTTCTTCCACCAGATGGGCGGGCGGCTCTCCGACCACGGTCTGAACCAGGCCTTCGCCGACTTTCCGGGCGAAGCCGAAGCCGCCGCTATCTTTGCCAATGCCCGCTACGGCCAGGCCGCCTCGCCGGCCGAATACACCCGCTTCGCTTCCTATCTGATGCTGGAATTCGGCCGCTGGGACGCCGAAAAGGGCTGGACCAAACAGCTTCACCTCGGCGCGCGCCGGAGCAACAATACCCGCCGCTTACACCAGCTCGGGCCGGACACCGGCTTCGATTCCATCGGCGATTGGCCCCAGGTCGACGCCTTGGCCCAATACCTGGACCGGCTCGACCAGGACAATGCCCTGCCCAAAACCGTCCTCTATAATCTGAACCCCGCCGACGACTACGCCCTGGCCACCATGATCGGTAACTTCCAGGACGGCTCGGTCGCGGGCAAGATCCAATTCGGCTCCGGCTGGTGGTTCCTCGACCAGAAGGAAGCCATGACGTGGCAGATGAATGCCCTGTCCAACTGCGGCTTGATCTCGCGCTTCATCGGCATGCTCACCGATTCCCGCTCTTTCATGTCTTACCCGCGGCACGAATATTTCCGCCGCGTGCTCTCGAACCTGTTCGGAGACGACATGGAGAGTGGCGAGCTTCCCGACAGCTTCGAACTGGTCGGCCCCATCGTCCGTAACATCTGCTACGCCAACGCCCACCGGTTCCTTGGCCTGGACGTCGACTGAGTTACTGCCCGGCCACCGTGCCGCTGCTGGAGCTGGCGGCATTCGTCGTGGCGCTCGCAATCTGCCAGATGTTGTGCAGACCACCCGTCACACCCAGAATAATCAGCAGCCCAGCCACCGCGATTCCAGCCGTAATCAAACAGTACTCGGAGAGATTTTGCGCTTGTTCGTCCTTGAGAAAGTCCCCGATGCTCGCCTGGACCGATACGGCCATATCTTTATTCTTCCGCTCCGAGCCTTACACGATTACTACCACTTTAGATATCGGCTATTGGTAAATACTCCAAGCGCGGCCGATTGATAGCGGTCTCAGCTCTCCCGCGCCGTGCCATTAACCTTAGTTGGTTATCGAATGTTACCGATGTCCCGCTGACAAAGCGCTTAGTACTTATATGGTGCGCCGGCAAATTGATTTCCGCAGTGTCCTGGGGGACAGTTAGGATGAATGCGGCGGGACTTCTGGACACCGAGAGCCGGAGCGTATGTCTGTCTGTTGGGTTCGTTCCTGGCGTGGTCGATTTGGTCGGCGGTGGCGCCGGGGCGACCCTACAGCCTGGCTCTGGCGCCGCCCCTGTTCTATGCGATCTGCCGTTCCTACCGCATGTATGTGCGCCGCTGCGAGGAGGGCCGCCTGAACCGGGACGAGATCGAGACTTTGCATTCCGGTACCATCGAAGCCCTCTCGCTGGCGCTCCACGCCAAAGACCCGGAGACTCGCGGCCATCTGGGGCGTGTCCGCGTCTATGCGGTCGAACTGGCGCGGGAAATGGGTGTCCGCGGCCGGGAACTGGAGTGCTTGCAGGCGGCCGCCCTGCTGCACGACATCGGTAAACTCGCCCTGCCGGAGAGAATCGCCTCCAAGCCGGGCAAGCTTACGCCGGATGAATTCGAAAAGGTAAAAGCGCACCCATTGGTGGGCGCCGAGATTCTGGAGCGGGCCGGCTTCGATCCCATGGTACCGGCCATCGTGCGCGCGCACCATGAACGATGGGACGGCAGCGGGTATCCGGACGGGCTCGGCGGCAACCGGATCCCTCTGGGCGCGCGGATCCTTTCGGCGGTGGACGCGCTCGACGCGCTCTCGAGCGACCGCCGGTATCGAAAAGCTCTGCCTCTCGAGGAAGCGATGCGCGAGGTCGCCATCCGGGCGGGCGCCAGTTTCGACCCCGACGTGGTGGACCTGCTGGCGCGGCGGTATGAGGAGTTGGAACGCAAAGTTGCCCGGCAAGCCCCGCCCTGCGCCGGCCTCTCGCTGGATGTTCGCGTGGACCGCGCCGCGGAGCCTGCCGCCGGCTTCGAAGCAGCGCCATCGCGGCAGACATAAAGCAGCCCGGACTAGAATGAATCGGAAGAGAGAATATCGCCGCCATGGCAATCTGCACCATACTTTGTGGCACGCTACCTGGGACTGAGTGCGAGGCTCTACGATGGCTCGTTTCAGGATTGGAGCAGACGCTTCGAACTGCCCGTGGTCTCGCCGGCAATGCGATGATCCTTGCTAACCTATTCATGGAATCGGTGAGATGACTGCTTTTCGCGACATACGACGGGCCGACAGGGCGCTGACCAAGGACCAGGCGCGTGAAATTCTGGCTCGGGCGGAGCACGGCGTGCTGGCTACGGTGGGAGCCGATGGATGGCCTTATGCGGTCCCGGTGAACCACGTGCTGTCGGAGAACGTGCTCTACATTCACTGCGCCTTGGAGGGCCATAAACTGGAGAACATCGCTCATGAAGAGCGGGTTTCCTTCTGCGCCGTGGCGGGTGCCACGGTGTTGCCGGCCAAGCTATCCACCCTCTATGAGAGCGCCGTCGTATTCGGCCGCGCGGCGCTGGTGACAGATCCCACGGAGAAACGACGGGCGCTGGAACTTCTGGCCGTCCGTTTCTGCGGGGCGCTGTCGCCCGAGGCGGAAAAGGCTATCGCCACTTCCGGCTCCCGCACAGCCGTGGTGCGCATCCGCCTGGAACAAATCGCCGGCAAGGCGCATCGTCCCGCCTGCGGAAACGTCTAGGGAAGATATTGGATATCGAATTTGCGGTTCGTAATGAACAGAACCGTGACGTCGCTCTCCGCCGTGGCTCCATGCTCCATCTCGATTCCGGCGGGAAACCAAACGAAATGACCGGGCCCGAAGCTTCCGTCGTGCGTGACCAACGTTCCCTCGAGCACGTACATGCCGTGCGCGCAGGTATGGACGTGGCGGGTGTTGATGACGCCCTTCGGATAGCGGACGACCCGAATCTCGGCTCCGGTTTCGGGATCTTCGATCAGATTCTTGCGGTAGAGCGTCTCACCGAGATGCTCGTTCCAGCGTTCCTCCCAGGGAAGCGCGGCAGTGTCAATGACGGTCATAGGATCGAGTTTCATTGTGTCAGATCGGTGGTAGCCGGCGCAAACGTTGCGGATGCCCCCTGGGGATGACGGTGCCGCGATTTGCAATCCCCCGCAAGTCGATCTATTATGGGATATTCTAGTCTGATATTCCCTTAAATGGAGCTAAGCCATGAGATTCAACGACAACGCTTTGAGTATCGGCCGAACGCCGCTGGTAAAACTGAACCGGATCGTCGACGGGAATCAAGCCACGGTACTGGCCAAAATCGAAGGCCGTAATCCCTCCTATTCGGTTAAGTGTCGCATCGGCGCATCGATGGTGTGGGACGCCGAAGCGCGCGGCGTACTCGCACCGGGCAAGGAACTGATTGAGCCGACCAGCGGGAACACGGGAATCGCGCTGGCCTTCGTGGCGGCGGCCAAGGGCTACGCCATCACGCTCACCATGCCGGAAACCATGTCGCTGGAACGGCGCAAGGTGCTGGCCGCTTTTGGCGCGCGCCTGGTGTTGACCGAGGGCCCGGCCGGCATGAAGGGCGCCATTGCGAAAGCCGAGGAAATCTACCGCTCCGACCCCGATCACTATGTCCTGCTGCAGCAATTTCAGAACCCCGCCAACCCGGACATCCATTTCCGGACCACCGGGCCGGAGATCTGGGACGATACCGAGGGCCAGATAGACGTTCTGGTCAGCGGAATCGGCACCGGCGGGACCATCACCGGGGTTTCGCGCTACATCAAGAACGTAAGGGGCAGAGCCATTGTCGCGGTCGGCGTGGAACCCGCGGCCAGTCCGGTGATTACGCAACATCTGCGCGGCGAAGCGCTGAAGCCGGGCCCGCATAAGATCCAGGGAATTGGAGCCGGTATCATCCCGGGTACGCTGGACCTCTCCGTGGTAGACCGCGTGGAAACGGTTTCCAACGAAGAGTCGGTTGAGACGGCGCGCCGGCTGGCTCGCGAGGAAGGAATTCTTTCGGGCATTTCGAGCGGGGCCGCCGCTGCCGTAGCCGCCCGCCTGGCCCGCCAGCCTGAATTCCACGGCAAAACCATTGTCGTGGTGCTGCCCGATTCCGGTGAGCGATATCTGACTTCGATACTTTTCGAAGGAATCGTGTAATCCCGGTTCGGCTTTCGGGAAGCCGACCGTTGCGCGCCCCCTAAGTTTTCAGCTCTCGGAACCGTGCGTGCGCAGGTGGGTCAGGTGTTTATAGCGCGGGTCACGCGGGTCTGTCCGTAACGCCTCGGCTTCCCTGAGATAGTCCGCGACATTGGTGCGCTGGTATAGCTTGCGGTCCTCGCCGATGGGACAGACCTTGAGGCAGACGCCGCAGGGCCAGCGCGATTGCGATACCAGGATCTGATGGTGCCTGGTGCAAGCCACCGCGTCGAACTCCGCCGCCAGTTTTCCGGGGTTCGCCGTAAGCGCCTTGGCCGGGCAGAGCCTGCCGCACAATGCGCACTTCTTGCAAAGGTGCTTCTCGATAACCGGGTCGCCTTCGATTTCGGCGGTGGTGAAGAGGGAAACGTAGCGGGCACGCGGACCGTACTGGGGATTGATCAGGTTATGGCTGAAGCCGATGGTCCCCAGACCCGCGTATTTGCCGGCGTAAACATGGCTGAACGACGCTGGCATCTTCTTTAACAGGATCTTCAGGTTGCCGTAGCCGTCGCGAGGGATGGGAATGGAGGCAAACCCCCGCCCGTTGAGGAATAGCGAAAGGCGAAACGCAATTTGATCCAGCAGCACGTTGCTGGCGTTGTACATCTCCTGGTAATTGATGGATGGGGTGCTTTCCACAATCGGCAGGAGCATGGGCACACCCACTACCACGACCGTCTTCGCCAGTTGCCAGATCGCTTCGGGACGGTATTCCGGCGGCACTTCTCCGGCATCGGCCCAACGAGCCACCGGAGCGAACCCGACCAAGTTGCCGCCAAGCCGGAGCACTTCATCGGCGATTTCGTCCTTCAGATTCGATTCAATACGCGGCTTGGGCGAAGCGAGCGCGAGGCTTGGTTTCATAGTAAACCCACCGGAATATCCACAATTGTAGCATTTGGGGGAGTTAGTTTCCGGTAACCGTCCCTTACGGTCGCGGCTCGGTAAGTGACTGCAAACACGCGGTGTCCGTAACCGAAGCCGCGACCGTCAAGGGAGCGGTTGCCGGGACTCAACTGTGAAATCCCCAGATCGGTTAAGCACCTCCGAGCCTGGGACACATGGCGCATTGGCATCCTCAGACATATACTGAGACGTGATGCCCGAAGACACTATAAAACCCCCTACCGGCCGGCGGCAGATCGCGCGAGCCGCCGCGCTCGGCGGAGCATGGTTGGCCATGAAGCGGGGGATGGGCGCCGCGCCGGTGGTTGAGGACACCGTTATCAACGTTCGCCAGTTCGGAGCCAAAGGCGATGGAACCAGCGACGACACCAAGGCGATCCAAAGCGCGATTGACGCCGCGGCCGCGCGCGGCGGCGCCGTGTTCGTGCCTCCCGGCATCTATCGAAGCGCGGAACTGCAAATGCGCCCCCACGTAGCGCTCACCGGCGTTCCGGCGTGGGATTACGAGCACGGATTCGGCTCCGTGATCCGGCTGGCGGATGGACGCGCCGGGTGCCTGCTCAACATCACCGGCGCGTTTGGCGCGACCATCGACGGAGTCTCCCTCGATGGCGGCAAACTGGGCGACGGCGTGCACGGCGTCTGGCTCAACAAGCCGGATTACGGCAAGCAGGAAGACACGTTTCGTATCGAACGGTCCCAGATCGCCAATTTCACTGGCGACGGCGTGCGCCTGACGCGCGCCTGGTGTTTCTCCATCCGCCATTCGATGATCGCCTACAACGCCGGCGACGGCATTTCGCTACGAGGGTGGGACGGGTTCTTCCTCGATAATTGGCTTTCCGGAAACCGCGGCGCCGGCTTTGCCGCGCGCGACGAGAACGCCTCGTGTACGTTCACCGGGAATCGGATCGAGTGGAACCGCGAGGGAATTTTGATTGTCGGCGGTAACGGCTACAACATTACCGGGAACTTTTTCGATCGCGCGGGAACTTGCGGGCTGGCTATATTGGGCGGGGAGCAGATGAGCATCACCGGCAACTTCGTTAAGCGCAGCGGAAAGATTGCGAAACCCGGCACATATGATTCCTCCCAGATTCGGCTGGAGCGCGCGCGAGGGGTCACTTGCTGCGGCAACAATCTCGTGGTCGGCCGCGACGATAACAGCGCCGGCATCTGGTCGCCCTCGTACGGCATCGTTTACAAAGAGCTGCAACATTGTGTCATCAGCAACAACGTTTTGCACGACGGTGCGATCCAGCAACTGATCGTGGATCTAGGCGGCCACGGCGAGGGAGCCGTGGTGAAGGATAACCCGGGGTGCCTTTCGGGGCACGGCGCGTGAGGGATTCTCGATGCCAAGAGACAAGCGGGTAAGTAGGCGCGCACCTGAGAAGCTCAGCCGCGTAGGGAGGGACGTTGTGGAAGGCTTGAAGGAAGCCACCGCGCACGTTCGGGGCGAGGTCTCTCTGCGAGAATACGAGTACGACGTGCCGGGCCCGGTAGATGTGAAAGCGATTCGCGCGAAGTCGGGCCTATCGCAATCTCAGTTTGCGCGCCGCTTTGGATTCAGTGTTCGCACATTGCAGGATTGGGAGCTTGGCCGGGCGAAACCGCCGAGCGCTGTCCGCGCTTATCTCATGGTGATCGATCGTTTCCCGGAGGCGGTGGAAAAGGCGCTGTTGGGAGCGGCGTGAAATACTCTCTCGCGATCCGCTGGGAGCTGGCCCCTGTTGCGATCCGTTAAAATCGCATCGATGGCCGCGATTGACATTGACGAGCTTTTCGACCGGACTTTGCAGGGCGACTACGACGACGATGCGCCCTGGGGGGCGGTGAACGCATTGCGCCGGATTGGAACGCGGCAGGTATTCGAGAAGGCGGCTGAGTGGTTCAGCGTTGCTTGCGCCCTGGGCTCGTTACCTAACGATGCGCTGAGTGTCGCCACCCTCCTCACTCTAATGGAAGATGCCGATGAGGATGTGCGCGACTGGGCCACGTTCGGGCTTGGAGTTCTCGGGGATGAAGATTCCGCCGAAATCCGCGATGCGCTCTATTTGAGGCTGAACGGCTCAAACGCGGACGTACGCGAGGAAGCTCTAATCGGACTTGCCAAGCGACACGACACGCGCGGTCTTGCAACGCTCCTCAAAGCTCTGGAACAGCCCACAATTACCGACCGCATCGTGGAAGCCGCTTACACGATCCTGGGGATGGACACCGACCGGGAGGATTGGTCTCGACAAGACTATACGGACACCCTGCGCGAACGGTTTCGCGTGTAGAGCCACAAGGGGCATGGCATTACCCCTGCGCCGGAATTTCGGCCAGGCTGGTCCTCCTGCTCCTAAGGTGACCAGGGGCCGGCTTGGCTTGGGAGCCCATGGCTTAGCCCAATGGGCTACTTTCTGGCGCCTTTACGGCCATTTGCGGAAACCTGACAGCCGGTCCTTCGCGATTCCAATCGTACTACCTTCCCGCACGTGTCGAGAATCTCGCGAGACCTCAAAGTGCGATGGCTTCTCCCACCCGGACGCGTGCATCAGAGGCCGAGGGCCTGACGCACTTCGGCTTTCGCGGCGGCGAATTCCTGTTGGAACTTCGGGTTGCCAATCATGTTGCCCATAATCAGCTCGGCGGCTTCTTTGCTCCCCTGAAGGTCGGCTGCATAATGATCGCCGCACACGACGCGGTTGTGCGCGTATTCGTCGGCGCGGGCGCGTATGAGTTCGCTCTTTTCCGGAACCATCATGCTGAGGACGAGGGCGCTCAGATAGCCGATGGTGCCATGACCGCTGGGGTAGGAATTCCTGGGGCCGCCGGGCTTGGCGCCGCAGACGGACTTGATATTCGGATCGAGATCATACGGGCGCGGTTCCTGGAAGAACTTCTTCGCCGCGGAGACGACCATGCCCTGATCGTTATCCATATCGGCCCACAGTCGGGCGGTGGCGGGCATGGATTCCCGGGTGAACTTGTCGCCGAGTACGCTCGCGATGGCGAAGAGGTTTTCGTGCTCGTTGTCCCACTTGGCGCGTTCGATCTCTTGCGGGGTGGCGGAGCGATGGATGGCGTAGATTTCGCCGATGGCCTGGGACATTTTTTTCGAGTCGAGCGCGGGCGGCGGAGCCATCAATACCACGGCGTCGACCAATGCGGGTGAGATAAAGATGGGGGTTTTGGGGGCTTTGGCCGGGACTTGGCCAAACAGCGATCCGGCCAGGAAGCCGGAGAGAATGATAGTGCGCGTTAGTTTGAGGATATTCATAGGCCGAGCTTACTCAGGGTAGCGGGGAAGAGGTGAAGGCATTATGACAGAGAGGTCAAAAAGGCAATACAATTCTGAGAGTTTCCTTTTGCGGCTACGAAATTCGAGATCAGCGCGATTCCAGAAGCAAGAAGTCATAGCGAAGCCGGAGAATTGGATGCCCAACAGTCAAAAGGAGCAAAAGGCAATGTGCAAGACGCATCTCGTGCCACCGGCCTTGGTGCACTCATCAATCGCCTTTCGCTGCGCGTCTCTCTGATCGGTGGAGACTCCCAAACCGGCGAAATCCCGATCCGCCGCAAGTGCCCCGCACTGCTTGTTAAAGGCTGCGCGCAAAACGCAGGCCCTGCCGCGCTGGGAACAGGTGTTCATGGCCTCTTTCTCCGCGCCGGGCCGATCACTCTTGCCCATCGACCATCCAGCGCCCATATCCGCCGTGCTGTAGGCGATGGCGCCCCAGGATGTCGCTTTGGGCGGCGCCGGCGGATATGCCCTACCCGCGCCGGCCGCCGAACACGCGGATAGGTTAGTCAAACATTTGCCCCAACTCTGCTGGCATACAGACGTGGCATTCGCTTCTGCGTCCTTCTCGCTGTAGCCCGTCGCCGCCTCATAATGCTGGGCCCCGGTCGCTACCGCCAGCGCGGCACACGTGTACTGGTATCGGAACACGATCTTGCAGTTAGTCCCGATTTTGCTGCAGGAGGCTAGGGCGTCCCGATCGGCCTCGTCCTGAGTCTGTCTGGCCCAGGAGATCCCCTCGGCTCCGTGCGTGCCAAAGGCGACGGCGCCGTAGGGCTTAGGTGGCTCTTTTTTGCAGTTGCTAGCGCAGGTGTCGACGCATCCCTGTCTGACAATTTCAGGAACGCCGCTGCAACTGTTCTGGCAACTCTCAAAGCAGGTCTGCCCGCGCACCAGTTGTGGCGTCAAGCCGAACGCGAAGCCAAGCGACAAACCGAAGATCATCCAACGAGGCTTCCAGGCCGCCTTCCCATCGAACGCGCCCGGAGTGGACTGTCGATTCATGAGAAGCCATCCTTCCGGTACACAGTATACCCCCCAAAGGATTTGCAGGGGCGATTCGTCCGTTATTGCGGACGCGGTGGTTTTGCCTTGTTGTTCGATGGGTTCTGTTCTCCCTTGTTCCGGTCCGGCCGGTAACGGCCGGGCTGCGAGCGAAGGTCCGGGCTGCGGATTGCCGGCATTCTGGCATACCGCTCCATTCGGGCAGGAGGCAGCGGGTTCGCACGAGTGCGTGCGCCACAAAACGCAAGGGGTTCCGACCGGGTGGAAATGCACAGAGGCGCCGGCTATTTCCAGGCGCCGCCGCGGGCTGTGCGCTTCAGGTATTGGCCGCGGCCGGGCTTACCTAGGAACTCGCCATTATCGACGATCACTTCGCCGCGGGAAATTACGGTTCTTGCGTTGCCTTTCACTTCGTAGCCTTCGAACATGGAATAGTCGACGCGCATGTGGTGCGTCTGGGCGCTGATGGTGTAGAGGGCGGCCGGGTCCCAGAGGACGACGTCGGCATCGCTGCCGGGGGCGATTTCGCCTTTTCTCGGATACATGCCGAAAATGCGGGCGGGCGTGGTGGACGTGATCTCGACGAAGCGGTTCAGGGAAATCTTGCCGGCGTTGACGCCATGGTGGTAGATCAACTGGAGGCGGTTTTCGATGCCGGGACCGCCGTTGGGGATCTTGGTGAAATCGTCTTTGCCGAGGATTTTTTGGTCGGCGAAGCAGAAGGGGCAATGATCGGTGGAGACTACTTGCAGGTGATCGTCTTTCAGACCGTCCCAGAGTTTGGGCTGGTGCTCCTTGGGGCGGAGGGGCGGGGTGAAGACGTACTTGGCACCTTCGAAATTGGGACGTTCAAGCTCCTCGATGGAGAGCAGCAGGTACTGCGGGCAGGTTTCGGCGAACGCCGGCACGCCGCGGTCTCGGGCTTCGCGCACCTGGTTGAGGGCATCTTCCGACGACAGGTGGACGATGTAGACCGGTGCGCCGGCGATTTCGGCCAGGGCGATGGCGCGGTGGACGGCTTCGGCTTCGGCGCGGGGCGGACGGGTGAGGGCGTGATAGATGGGAGCGGTTTTGCCTTCGGCCAGGGCGCGGGCGATAATCACGTCGATGACGCTGCCGTTTTCGGCGTGCATGCAGATGAGGGCGCCGTTTTTGGCGGTCTGCGAAAGGGCCTTGAAGATGGTGCCGTCGTCGACCATCAGCACGTTGGGATAGGCCATGAAGAGCTTGAAGCTGGCCACGCCTTCGGCGACCACGTCATCCATATCTTCTAGGCCGGCACCGCCGAGGTCGGTAACGATCATGTGCAGGCCGTAATCGATCGCGGCTTTGCCTTCAGCTTTCTTCCACCAGGTATCTAGGGCGTCGCGCATGCGGGTGCCGCGGGCCTGAATGGCGAAATCCACCAGGCTGGTGGTGCCGCCGAACGCGGCCGCGCGCGTGCCGGTAAGGAAATCGTCGGCCGAGGTGGTGCCGCCGAAGGGCATGTCGAGGTGGGTATGGGCATCGATGCCGCCGGGGAGGACGTAGAGGCCGGCGGCGTCGATAACGCGGTCGACACCTTCGACGGGCAATCCGGCGCGGACCTCTTTAATGCGCTCGCCTTCGATCAGGACATCGGCGGGACGGGTCTCGGTGGCAGTGACGACCGTGCCGTTGCGGATCAGGGTGCTAGTGGGCATTTTTCAGGCAGCTCCAAAAGGCCGATTGACAAGCGGCCGGCAGGTTGACAACCTGCCCCACAGTTGCGGGTTGACAGGCCAGGAGGCCTGTCCCACGATCAGGCATGGGACTCGGTCCTCTGGTGCCAGGATTCAGACTGCTTACCGACGGGGACTTGTTCCATGGTGATGGCGCCGGGGGCGGGGCAAACCAGCCAGCACAGGTTGCAGCCGACGCATTCCTCTTCATCCACGTGGGGAATGCGCTCGGGCGGGGTGGTGGAGGGCGCGGCGTGGGGTGTGCCCAGTTTGGCGATTGGAGTGACGGCGATGCGCGCACGGCTGGCGGCTTCCAAATCGGCGGGTTTGATGTGCGCGTAGTGAGCCGCGTCGAGGTGAATGCACTGGTGCGCGCCATCCCAGCAGGCGATATAGCAGAGCTCGCATCCGATGCACTTGTCGGCGTGGATGCGGGCCACGATTTTGTAGTTGAGGTCGAGGTGCTTCCACTCGGTGATCTTGGCGAGGGCGCGGCCGCGGAAATCGCCGATGGTGGCGAAGCCCTTTTCATCCATCCAGTTGGATAGGCCGTCGATCATATCTTCGACGATGCGATAGCCGTAGTGCATGACGGCGGTGCAAACCTGGACGGTGCCGCAGCCGAGCAGCATGAATTCGGCTGCTTCGCGCCAGCCGCCGATACCGCCGATGCCGGAAATCGGCAGGCCGACCTCGGGGTCGGAGGCCACCCGCTCGACCAGGTGCAGGGCGATGGGTTTCACCGCCGGACCGCAGTAGCCGCCATGGGAGGAGAGCCCGCCCACGTCCGGGCGCGGCGTGAAAGTATCGAGGTCGATGCCGGTGATCGAGTTGATGGTATTGATGGCGCTGAGGGCGTCGGCCCCGCCGCGTTTGGCGGCGCGCGCGACGGCGCGGATATCGGTGATATTGGGGGTGAGTTTGACCAGCACGGGAGCGCGCGCGACTTCCTTCGCCCACTCGGTGATCAGGCACGCGTATTCGGGCACCTGGCCCACGGCGGAGCCCATGCCGCGTTCGCTCATGCCGTGCGGGCAGCCGAAGTTGAGCTCCAGGCCGTCGGCGCCGGCGTCTTCACTGCGTTTGACGATGTCGTGCCAGGCTTCGCGTTTGGATTCCACCATGAGCGAAGCGATGACGGCATGTTTGGGATAGCGCTTCTTCACGTCGGCGATTTCGCGCAGGTTGACTTCAATGGGGCGGTCGCTGATGAGCTCGATGTTGTTGAGCCCCATCATGCGCTGGCCGGCCCAATCCACCGAGGAGTAGCGCGAGGATACGTTGACGATGGGGTCGCCGATAGTCTTCCAGACGGCGCCGCCCCAGCCGGCGTCGAAGGCGCGCATGACCTGCTCGCCGCAATTGGTAGGCGGTCCGGAAGCCAGCCAGAAAGGGTTGGGGCAGCGGATACCGGCGAAGTTGGTGGTGAGATTAGCCATGCCGGGCCCCCAGGCGGGCGATCATGCCAGCCGCGGCGCGTTTCCCGTCGGCCACCGCATCGACCACTTCGCGGCCTCCGTTGACGCAATCGCCGCCGGCAAAATAGCGGGGATTGCCCGTTTGGCCGGTGGCGCGTTCCACCACGATCACGCCGCCCGACACCTCGAGGCCCTGTTTGTGTTCGAGCAAGCCGGTGAGGCGCGATTGTCCCAGGGCGGGGATGAGCATATCGCAGGCGCATTCGAAAAAGACACCGGGGACGGGCAAGACCTTGCGGCGCCCGCCGGCATGGGTACCCGACAGGCTGGTTTCCTGGAACTTGACACCGGTGACGCGGCCATCGCGGCCGAAGATTTCGACCGGTTGGGCGAGCCAATGGAAACGGACGCCCTCCAGCTTGGCGTGCGCGAATTCGAAGCCGAAGGCGGGCATTTCGCGCTCGGTGCGGCGATAGAAAATATGGACCTCCTCGGCGCCCAGGCGGCGCGCGGCGTTGGCGGCATCGATGGCGGTATTGCCGGCTCCGATCACGACCACTCTTTTGCCCACGGCGAAATCCGCGGCGGTTTTGTAGCGTTCGATGAAATGCAGTGCATCGATGACGCCGCGCAGGTCCTCGCCGGGAATATCGAGCCGCTCCATGGCGCCCAATCCCATGCCGAGAAAGACGAGGGCGAACTCTTCCTCGATGGCCTCCAGGGAAACGGAAACGCCGACGTCGGCCTGGCGGAATTCGACTCCCAGGGAGCGAACCATCTCCACCTCTCTGAGGCTGTCGGACGGGCGCAGCTTGTATTCGGCGACGCCGTAGGTGTTGAGGCCGCCGGGAAAGGCGCGGTTGTCGAATACGGCGACCGGATAGCCGTGGCGGCGCAACTCGGCGGCGCAAGCGAGCGATGCCGGGCCGCCGCCGATGCACGCCGCCTTTTGAGTTCGATCCGCGACGGGAGGAACCGGGAAGGGGGCGGCGACGCCGCCCGAAGCGGCATAGAAGGCGTCCATGGCGTAGCGCTGGAGGCGGCCGATCTCGATGGGCTTCTTATTGTAACGGTGCAGCACGCAGGCGCCTTCGCAGAGCACGTCGACCGGGCAGACGCGGGAGCAGCTCAGGCCCAGAATGTTGGCATCGAGAATGGTCGATGCCGAGCCGCGCAGGTTGCCGGAGGCGATTTTCTTGATGAAGCGCGGCACATCGATGTGGGTGGGGCAGGCGCCGGTACATGGGGCGTCGAAGCAGAACAGGCAGCGGTTGGCTTCGGCAATGGCCGACTGTGGATCGAGGGGCGGATGCAACTCGGGGAACTGCTCGAGATTGCGCGGAACGGCCGGCGCCGGGCGCAAGGAGGCCGATGCATGGCTCATCGCGCGCTCCCGGCCACGGCGGCGGTCGCGGCTGCCAGGCTCTTGTCCAGAAGCTGGATAAACTGGTCGACGTCGGAGCGGCCGACGTTCATGGGCGGGGAGATCCGCAGCACATTACCATACATGCCGCCCTTTCCGAGAATGATGCGGTTCTCGCGGGCGGCTTCGAGAGCCAGGGCGGTTTCGGCGGGCGCGGGGGTTTTGCTCCGGCGGTCGGTCACCAGTTCCAGCGCGGCCATTAAGCCCATGCCGCGCACTTCGCCGATGATTTCGTGCTTATCTTTCAGTTCGGCCAGGCGGCCGTGCAGATAGGCGCCGGTTTCGGTGCAGTTGGTGAGCAGGTCCTGCTCTTCGATAAAATCGATGACGGCTTTGGCGGCGGTGCAGGTGACGGGGTTGCCGCCGAAGGTGGAGATGGTGAGGCCCTTGACGGCGTCGGCCACTTCGGGTTTGGCCACGGTAAGGCCGATGGGGCTGCCGTTGGCCAGCCCCTTGGCGGCGGTGATGATATCGGGCACGACGCCATACTGTTCGATGCCGAACCACTTGCCGCCGGTGCGTCCCCAGCCGGTCTGGACTTCGTCGCTGATGAAGATGCCGCCGTAGTTGCGGACCACCTTTTCGACGATCCGGAAATACTCCCTGGGCGGGGTGATGAAGCCGCCGACGCCCTGGATGGGCTCGGCGATAAAGCCAGCGATGCGGCCGGAAGTGGAGCTGCGGATCAGCTCCTCGATATCGGCGGCGCAGCGGACTTCGCAATCGGGATATTTCAGGCCGAAGGGGCAGCGGTAGCAATACGCGTTGTGGGCGTGGACCACGCCGGCCTGCGGCGGGCCGAGGCGCCAGGAACCGACGCCGGTGAGGGACATGGCCATCGACGAGCGCCCGTGATAGGAGTGGCGCAGGGCCACGATTTCGGTGTTGCCGGTATAGCAGCGGGCGGCGAGGATGGCGGTTTCGTTGGCTTCGGTGCCGCTACAGGTAAAGAACGATTTGGTGAGTTGGCCGCCGCCCGGCGTGATGGAGGCGATTTTCTTGGCCAGGGCCGCTTGCGGCTCATTGGCGAAAAGGGTGGAAACGTGCTGCAGGGTGTCGATCTGTTGGTGAAGCCTGGCGTTCACCTGGTCGTTCGAGTGGCCTACGCTCACCGTAACGATGCCGCCGAAGAAATCCAGGTATTGATTGCCATCGGCGTCCCAAAGGTATTGGTTCTTGGCGCGAGCCACTACCAGTGGCTCCTTATAATAATGAAAGACGGCGGGGAACAGGAATTCCTGGTTGGCCAGGATGATTTCGTTTTTCGTCATTTCACCAGCCTCGGTCTCCAGCCTTCCCGGATGAAAAAACCACCGCGTCCCGGCAAGGGCTGCAGGCGTCAGGGAATTAGGCCATTATGCAGGGTTTGAGGGTGAGGCGCAAGGGGAGGGAAGGGCAGTCTTAGAGCCGATCTGGATTGCCGGTGGCTTGGCGGTGCACCGCAAGTAACTGCTTGGCGAGAAGGCCTGTCATCAGGGCTTCCATCTCGCTCAGGTCAATGCGACCGTCGGCCCAAGCTGTATCGGCTGCCTGTGATGCCCGATAATACGGTCCACGTTCCGCGGCAATGGACTCCGGAATCGTAGGCGTACCAGGAATCCGGAACCCCAAACGAGCGCACAGAACGAGATACGAAACCGCCCTGGCCGTTCTGCCGTTCCCCCCGAAGAATGGATGGATCCAGTTCACCCTCCACATCAGGTATGACGCCAAGTGGATCGGACCGCGGCTCCAGTTTTGGTTGACGTAGAGGCACATCCCATCCACAAGGGAGGGGACCTCGGCGTGGTTTGGGGGGTGGTGATCCACGCCGGCGATCATGACGGGGCCGCTGCGGAGTTACCCGCACACGTATAAATCTGGTTCACGGCTAGCCGCTGGAGCTCCAGCACGATCACCGGAGTCAGGATTGACTCTGGCCCCCACTCATCGATGTAGTTAAGCACGGCCAGAAACTGGATAGCACCGTTCCTGGACTCCAGTTGGCGCTTTTCTTCCCCCGTGCGATACAGGCCGGGCACTTAAGTGCGCGGGAACCGCGTGTCGTCGGCGGTCAAGGACGTTACAGCCCGGTCAACATCCTCGCGGGTTATCGACTCGTTTTCAAAATGAGTGTTGCCGTAGGCGAAGCTCCGGATCTGAGCGTCGCATTCGGCTGCCGTCATTTGATGTTTGCGCGCCAATTCGATGAGTAGCTCAAGATCAGTGGGCATAACGACTCTAATTCTATATATACAGACGCGCCGTGGCTAGCCGGTGTGGGTAGTTTTTTCGTGTTTTCCACAGAAACCACCGCATTTCCATGTGGCCTCGGCCCAGAACCGTACCACATATGGGGTTGCACCCTTGAAGGATAGTGCCTTTGGGCTCCGCCGGAGATCTCAGCGAGCCAGCGCATGTTTCACGGCGCGCCAGGGTTTCGAGTCGCCGCGTTTAAGTTGCGCCTCGCCGCGGCGCACGACCTTCGCTTCCTCGGGCGTCAGGGTGTCGCCGGAATCCCGTTTAGGAAGAATGGAAACGATGCCACCGCTCACCTTGAATTCGAGCTTGTCCCCGCTCTTGAAACCCGCCAGCCGGCGAACGGAGGGAGGGACGACAATCGGCATTTTGCTTTTGACGGTAACGGTCATGTTGACACTACGGTCGACGTGCGACCCTGTTCTCAGTGTAGGGCGACGGGCGGGGCTCGTCAATGCCGGGGATAGGCATGCAAAACGCTTCCAAAACCGGAGTACACCATCCCGCTCCGGCTGTGACATAATGTCTTTCTGCCAAAAGTAGAGATGCGGAGTTCGGCTAGGCGACGGCTTCAGGGCGGGCTTCGCTGTGGGCGACAAAGGGGAAATGAGCGGGCCGGAATGGAGTAGGAGAGCGGTTTTGATGGGCGCTGCCGCGCTGCCGGCGGCGGGGATCGTCGCGGCCCAGGCGCGGCCGAAGCGGATTGTGATTTCGAGCGCCAACATGAACGACGGCGGTCTGCATTGCTGCGCCAAGGCGATGGAGGTGATCGCGGGCGGTGGCGACACGCTCGACGCGGTGATTGCGGGAGTCAATATCGTGGAGCTCGACCCGCGCGATCACAGCGTGGGCTACGGCGGGCTGCCCAACGAAGACGGCGTGGTGGAGCTGGACGCGAGCGTGGTGCACGGCCCCAGCCGGCGCATGGGCGCGGTGGGGGCGCTGCAGAATATCAAGACGCCGTCGCAGGTGGCGCAGCGCGTGATGCAGGACACCGACCACATGATGCTGGTGGGAGCGGGGGCGCTGAAATTCGCCAAAGCGGAGGGTTTCAAGGAAGAGGATATTTTCACCGACGAAGCGCGCGCGGCCTGGCTGATGTGGAAACGCGCGCTGCGCGACGCGAACGGGCATAGCAACTGGGGGCCGGGCGTGGATGCGCCGCCGGAGGCGCGCAAAACGGCGGTGATTCGGGAAGTCCAACGGAGGTTTCCCCAGATCGGCGAAGAGACGCTGGCCGAGCTGTGGGATTACGCCATCCATCCGCCGCACGGCACCATCAATTGCATTGCCTTGAACGAGAAGGGCGAGATGTCGGCGGTGACCACCACCAGCGGGATGGCCTGGAAGCTGGCCGGGCGGCTGGGGGATTCGCCGATCGTGGGCGGCGGGCTGTGGCTCGATCAGGACATCGGGGGGGCGGGCTCGACCGGACGAGGAGAAGAGAATCTTCGCGTGTGCGGCGCGCATCTGATTGTGGAGAACATGCACCACGGATTGCCGCCTAAGGAGGCCGCGATCGAGGCGTTGAAGCGCGTGGCGCGCAATTTCGACAACGACCGGAAGCGTCTGGAAGCCATCGATTTGCACTTTTACGTACTGCGTAAGGATGGGGAATACTGCGGCGCTTCGCTCTGGGACAGGCCGTCGGTCGAGACACGGCGAAAGGCGCAGTTGGCGGTGTGTACGGCCGAAGGCAGCCGGCACGAGGATGCGGTGTATCTGCTGGAACGTTCTTAAAATTGTAGGAATTTACAGCACTAATTGGATCTAAGTTGGGACCCCGGGTCGTTTACAATGGAAAAACGCCGGAGCGAAGGCTGTTGCCGCGCCGAGTTAGCCGGGCGCAGGCAACAAGCGGGAGTCTCCGGGTTTCAAGCTGTCTGACACAAACAATGCGAAGGCACAACTCTCGGTCACTGGGATTCAGCCCGATCTAAAACTATGTCCCAGATATTCAATCGCAGTTCCAATGCGTTGGCGCGGATTAGCATCTTCGGCGTGGTGTTCCTGATCGCGTTCGCCGGCTGGGCGTTCGACACTTTGAACCGCTCCGGTTATATGACGCGGCAGGGCGAGGTACGTGAGCAGCCGGTGCCGTTCAGCCATGCGCACCACGTGGGCGCGCTCGGCATCGACTGCCGGTATTGCCATACAACGGTGGAGACTTCCGGGTTCGCCAACATTCCACCGATCAAGACTTGCATGAACTGCCATTCGCAGATCTGGAAGACCAGTCCCACGCTGGAACCGGTGCGGGAGGCCTTTCGCACCGGCGGCACGATTCGCTGGACGCGGGTTTACGACCTGCCCGACTTCGTGTATTTCAATCACAGCATTCACGTGAACAAAGGAGTGGGGTGCGAGACCTGCCACGGGCGGATCGATAAGATGGCGCTGACAGCGCAGCATCCGACGCTGCAGATGTCGTGGTGTCTCGATTGCCACCGCAACCCGGAGAAATATGTAAGACCGCGCGAGTCGATCACCACCATGGGTTATGAGCCGGCCGGGAACCAGGGAGAGATCGGGACCCGCCTGGTAGCGGAATACAAGATACAGGACGCGCGAACACTGACCAGTTGTTCCACTTGTCACCGATGAGCCAAACACCAAAAAAGCTGGATGTAGCCGCGGCGCGGGCGCGGTTGAACGGGACTCGCGGGCGCGAATTCTGGCGCAACCTGGAGGAACTGGCGGGGACGCCGGAATTCCAGGACCTGATCGAGCGGGAATTTCCGCGGCAGGCGATCGGCTGGGGCGAGGACGAAAGCCCGGTCGAAGGCCGCCGCAATTTTCTAAAACTGATGGGGGCGTCGCTGGCGCTGGGTGGCCTGGCTGCCTGCACCCGCCAGCCCACCGAACAGATCGCGCCCTATACCAAGCAACCGGAAGAACTGATTCCCGGCAAGCCGTTGTTCTTCGCCTCCACCATGACGCTTTCGGGAGTCGGCACGGGTGTACTGGTGGAGAGCCACGAAGGGCGCCCGACCAAGATCGAAGGCAATCCGGAACACCCGGCTTCGCTGGGGGCGTGCGATCCGTACACCCAAGCGTCGGTGCTGGGGTTGTACGATCCCGACCGCGCGCGAGTGGTCTCGCACCAGGGCGAGGTGCGGTCCTGGAGCTACTTCTATAATTTTCTGGCCGGTCTATTGGAACAGCAGAAACCGGCTGGAGGCGCGGGCATTCGGATTCTGACCGAGACCATCACCTCGCCGACCCTGGCCGCGCAGTTCGAGGCGGTGAAGAAGTTCTACCCGGCGGCGAAGTGGCACCAATGGGAGCCTGCCGGAGCGCACAGCGCGCGCGCCGGCTCCCAGTTGGCATTCGGCCAACCGGTGAATACGTATTACAACCTGGAAAACGCCAACGTCATCGTCGCCATCGATTCCGATTTTCTGTCTTCCGGACCGGGCTGGCTGCGCTATACGCGGCAATTTTCGGCCGGCCGGCGGGTCGGGGCCGGACGGAATACCATGAACCGGTTGTACGTGGCGGAGCCCATGCCTACGCCCACGGGCAGCAAGGCGGACCATCGCCTGCCGCTGCGCGCCACCGATATCGAGGAATTCGCCTGGGCGCTGGCTGCCGGGATGGGCTTGGCCAGCGGGCCGAAAAACGGCGACAACCACGACGTTTTCAAGTGGATCGGCGGCATCGCGGGCGACCTGGGGCGCAATCGCGGCGCCAGCGTAATCATCGCCGGCGATCAACAGCCGCCCGTCGTGCACGCCCTGGTGCACGCCATGAACGATCACCTGGGCAACATCGGCAAGACGGTATTCTACACCGACCCCATCGAAGTGGGCTCGAACGACCAAGTAGCTTCGCTCGAAGACCTGGTGAAGGACCTGGATGCGGGCTCGGTGGAGCTGCTGCTGATTCTGGGCGGCAATCCGGCCTTCAACGGACCGGTGGAACTGGGGCTCCGCGACCGGCTCGCGAAGGCCCGTAATCGCGTGCATTTAAGCCTGTATGAAGACGAGACTTCGGAAATCTGCGAGTGGAGGCTGCCGGAGGTCCATTACCTGGAGGGCTGGGGTGACGCGCGCGCTTTCGATGGCACGGTCTCGCTGCAGCAGCCGCTGATTCTGCCGCTCTACGATGGGCGCTCAGCGGCGCAACTGCTGCAGATGCTCACCGACGCGCCGGAAAGAAGCGACTACGAGATCGTCAAGGGCTACTGGGCGGGAGTTCACAAAGGCGCGGACTTTGAGGCCTGGTGGCGGCGGTCGGTGCACGACGGGGTGATGGCGGATTCGGCGCTGCCGGCCAAGACCTTCCCTATCAAATTCGCGGGCATCTCCGAGCCGGCGCAGAAGCCCAAGCTGCATGGCACGCTGGAAATCCTGTTCCGCCCCGACCCGGCGATCTATGATGGCCGATTCGCCAATAACGCGTGGCTGCAGGAGCTACCCAAGCCGATCACCAAGCTGACCTGGGACAACGCGGCGATCATGAGCCAGGCCACCGCGCACCAGCTTGGGGTGGAACCGTCGAACATGCTGAACCTGGGCATGGACGGCGTGCCGCTGGTGGAACTAACCTACCAGGGCCGCAGCCTGCGCGCGCCGGTGTTCGTGCAGCCCGGCCACGTGGATGGCGCCGTCACCTTGCACCTGGGCTACGGCCGCACCAAGGCGGGCCAGGTGGCCAAAGGCATGGGCTTCAATCCGTACGGCCTGCGCACCGCCAAAGCGCTGTGGCACGACGTGGGGATGACTGCCAAGAAGACCGACGGCCTCTACCTGCTGGCGAATACCCAGAACGACCACGTGCTCGACACCGATCGCCACCTGGTTCACCAGGGCGGCCTGGCGGAATACCTGAAGGACCCGGAAGCGGTTCACGCCGGCGTGGAAACGCCGCCGCCGGGCCTGACGATCTATCCGGGGTGGGATTACAAGGGCTATGCCTGGGGCATGGCGATCGACCTGAACGCGTGTACCGGCTGCAGCGCCTGCGTGGTGGCGTGCCAGGCGGAAAACAATATCGCCGTGGTGGGGAAGGACCAGGTGAGGCGCGGCCGCGCCATGCACTGGATCCGCGTGGATTCCTATTACAGCGGCTCGGCGAACGATCCGGCCGTGTATAACCAGCCGGTGCCCTGCCAGCAATGCGAAGACGCTCCCTGCGAGCTGGTCTGCCCGGTGCAGGCCACCACCCACAGCTCCGAGGGGCTCAACGACATGGTTTACAACCGCTGCGTGGGCACCCGCTATTGCTCCAACAACTGCCCGTATAAGGTGCGGCGGTTCAATTTCTACCTTTTCTCCGATTACGAAACGCCCAGCCTGAAGCTGCTGCGCAACCCCGACGTGTCCGTGCGCAGCCGCGGCGTGATGGAAAAATGCACCTACTGCGTGCAGCGCATCAACGCCGCCAAGATCGAGGCCGAAGAGGAGAATCGCAAGGTCCGGGAAGGCGAAATCCAAACCGCCTGCCAGGCCACCTGTCCGGCCGAAGCGATCGTGTTCGGTAATTTGAACGATCCCGCCAGCCGGGTGGCGAAATTGAAGGCCGACAAACGCAACTACTCGCTGCTGGGCGATTTGAATACGCGGCCCCGTACGACTTACCTGGCGAGCCTGCGCAATCCCAATCCGGACATTGAGGTTTAGGGCGCGAACATGGCGGAAGAACAAAACGTGGTAATGGAAAGACCGGAACCGCACGAGATCATCGCGCCCGGCTATACGTTCAGCAGCATCACCGACCAGATCGCCAGCGTGGTGCAAACCAAGCGCACCCCGCCGTTCTGGTTCCTGGGTTTCGGGTTGGGGCTGGCGCTGCTCGGCGTTTTTGCGATCTCAACGACCCTGCTGTTCATCCTGGGGCCCGGTATCTGGGGGCTGCGGACGCCGGTAATGTGGGGATTCGCCATCACTAATTTCGTCTGGTGGATCGGTATCGGCCACGCGGGAACGCTGATTTCGGCGATTTTGTTGCTGTTGAACCAGAAATGGCGCAACTCCATCAACCGGTTCGCGGAGGCCATGACGTTGTTCGCGGTGGCGTGCGCGGGCATGTTTCCAATTCTGCACCTGGGGCGCCCGTGGCTGGCATTCTGGCTGTTCCCGTATCCCGATACGATGGGTATCGAGCCCAACTTTCGCAGCCCGCTGGTGTGGGACGTGTTCGCGGTATCGACGTACGCCACCATTTCGGCGGTGTTCTGGTTTGTCGGCTTGATTCCCGACCTGGCGACGCTGCGCGACCGCGCCGGGAATAAAATCGCGCGCGTGATTTACGGACTGCTGGCGATGGGCTGGCGCGGCTCGGCGAAGCACTGGAGCGTTTACGAGACGGCTTCGCTGCTGCTGGCCGGTCTGGCCACGCCGCTGGTGCTTTCGGTGCACACGGTGGTGAGCTTCGACTTCACCGTGGCAATCGTTCCCGGCTGGCACAGCACCTTCTTCCCCCCGTACTTCGTGGCGGGCGCGATTTATTCCGGCTTTGCCATGGTGCTGGTGCTGGCCATTCCGCTGCGCTCGGTTTATGGCCTGGAAGGGCTGATCACCGACAAGCACCTGGATAATTGCGGCAAGGTGATGCTGGCGACCGGCCTGATCGTGGCATACGCCTATATCCTGGAAGCGTTCACCGGCTGGTACAGCGGCAATATCTTCGAGGCCGCGGCCATTCACCATCGCATGACCGGGCCGTACATGAGCTCTTACTGGAGCCTGGTGGCGTGTAACATCATCGCGCCGCAGTTGCTCTGGTTCAAGAGGATCCGGAACACGCCGGCGCTGCTGTTCCTGTCTTCGATGGTGGTGCTGTGCGGCATGTGGCTGGAGCGGTTCGTGATTATCGTCAGCAGCCTGGCGCAGGATTTTGTCACGTCTTCGTGGGGCATCTTCCACGCCACGCGTTGGGACTGGGGCGTTTTCCTCGGCACCATCGGCCTGTTCCTGACGTTGTTTTTCCTGTTCATCCGCGGATTGCCCATGATCTCCATTTTTGAAGTGCGCACGCTGCTGCCGCACGCCAAGGTGGACAAGGAGGTGGCGGAATGAGTGAACCTTCCGCGAGCGGTCACGCCACGGCCGAAAGCGCTCCGGCCTACGGGCTGATCGCCGAATTCCAGACTCCCAACGCGCTGGTGAAAGCGGCCCGCGCAGCGCGCGAGAAAGGCTACCGCAAGCTGGACGCGTACACCCCGTTTCCGATCGAAGAGTTGACCGACGCGCTCCACTTGCATCACAACCGTCTGCCCCTGCTGGTGCTACTGGGAGGGCTCACGGGCGGCGCGCTCGGCTATCTGCTGCAGTACTTCGTCACGGTGATCTATTACCCGATCAACGTGGGCGGCCGGCCGCTCCATAGCTGGCCGGAGTATTTTGTCATCACCTTCGAATGCACGATTCTATTTGCCGGTTTGACGACCGTGTTGGGCCTGTTGGGCCTGTGCGGCTTGCCGATGCCGTATCACCCGGTGTTCAATGCCAAGCGGTTCGCGCTGGCATCGCGCGACCGGTTCTTTCTGTGCATCGAATCGGAGGACCCGCTGTTCGAACGCCAGAAGACGGCCCAGTTCCTGGAGAGCCTGGATGCTAAAGAGGTGTCCGAAGTTGCGCACTAAGGATCAGTGCAGGATTAACTTCACCGTGGCGCACGCACTCGTGCGTGCCGCGTCGAGTCTCAGCTCGACGCTTCTTCGCTCCGTGGCAGCGGGCGTCGGCAGGGGCATCCGGTGGGACAGACGATCGTTTTTTGTCGTCTGTCGGGCCGTTGCGGACTGGCCAGGGCATGACAGACCACGAAAAACGATGGTCTGTCCCACCACCGTTGTCTGGGGCGTTGTCCTGCTGGCGCTGGCCGCGACTGTGGGTTGCCGGTCGGACATGCAGGATCAGCCCAAATATACTCCGCTGCGGCCCAGCACATTCTTCGAGGACGGCCGGTCCCAGCGTCCGCTGATCGAGGGGACGATACCGCGCGGCCACCTGGACGACGACGCTGCCTTCTATACCGGCAAGGGGCCTGACGGCAAGACATTCCTGGAAACCTTCCCGTTCCCGGTGACCCGCCAGGTGATCGAACGGGGCCAGAACCGCTTCAATGTTTATTGCTCTCCGTGCCACGGCCGGCTGGGATTCGGCGACGGCAAAATCGTGCGGCGCGGCTATAAGCATCCGCCTTCGTACCATAGCGACCGGCTGCGGCAAGTGCAGGCCGGCTACATCTTCGACGTGATCACCAACGGATTCGGGGCCATGCAGGATTATGCCGCCCAGGTTGCGCCGGCGGACCGCTGGGCGATTGTCTCCTACATCCGGACTTTGCAACTGAGCGAGAACGGCACACTCAACGATGTGCCTCCCGACGCGCGCGGGCAGCTCTCCCAGGGAGGTGCGCAGTGACGGCGCAAACCAGCGTCGATTTCCGGGTTTCCGATGGGCTCCGTTCCGACCTGGGGCGCTGGCGAACGCGGGCGCTGATCGTGGGCGTCATCGGCATGCTGGCAATGGCCGCCGGACTGCTGGTTTTCCATCAGCCTTTCCAGTTCTACCAGTCGTACCTTTGGGCGTTCCTCTTTGTGCTGGGCTTGGCTGTCGGACCGCTGGCCTGGCTGATGCTGCAATACCTGACCGGCGGCGCGTGGGGGGTGGTCATTCGCCGCCCCGCCGAAGCCGCCGCGCGCACTTTGCCGCTGGTGCTGGTGCTGTTCCTGCCCATCATCATCGGGATTCCCAACCTGTATCCGTGGGCGCACCCGGCGGTGGTCGCCGCCGACCGCGTGCTGACCCACCAGGCGCCGTATTTGAACTACCGATTTTTCCTGTTGCGCGCGTTGGTGTATTTCTTCGGCTGGATGTTCCTGTCGTACTATTTCAACCGCTGGTCGCTGGTGGAAGACCGCGACGGGCCGGCCAAAGCTCATGGCAAGATGTCCTTCCTGGCCGGGCCCGGAGTAATTTTCTGGTCGCTGAGCGTCACCTTCATGTCCATCGATTGGGTGCTGTCGCTGCACTCGCAGTGGTTCTCGACCATGTTCGGACTGCTCTTCATGGTGGGCCAGGGCCTGACCTCGATGGCGTTTCTGATCGCCCTGCTGGTGGCGCTCCAGGCGCGCGCGCCGATGTCGCAGGTGCTCACCAAGCGTCACTTCCACGACCTGGGCAAGCTGATGTTCGCGCTGACCATGGTGTGGGCGTACTTCTCCTATTCGCAATTTCTGATCATCTGGACCGGCAATCTGCCCGAGGAGATTCCCTGGTACCTGTCGCGCACTAACGGCGGTTGGGGGTACATCGCGATGGGGCTGGTGCTGTTCCACTTTGCGCTGCCGTTTTCCCTCCTGCTGTCGCGCGACCTGAAACGGAATGCCAAGCTGCTGCGCAACGTGGCGATTTTCGTGCTGTTCATGCGCATGGTGGACCTGTTCTGGCAGGTGACGCCTTACTTCTACGGCAGCGCGTTCCACCTGAGTTGGATGGATATTGCCGCTCCGGCCGGGCTGATCGGAATCTGGCTGGCGTATTTTTTCATCCAACTAGAGAAGCGGCCGTTGATGCCGTTGCACGAGCCGAACCTGGAGGAGGCTCTGAATCATGGCCGCGAATAAACCGGATCATCCGCATGGCGCACCGGAGGCGGAGCACCTTAATCTGGACAATCCCGCCGACCGTCATGAGCGGCGCGATGTCAATGTCCTGGCGGTAAGCAAGTTCGGAATTGGACTGGCGCTGCTGTGTATCGCGTCTTTCGCCATCGTGGTGGGAGTTTTCCGCTATTTGGAGCACGTCACCAGCGGCGTACCGACCGGCAAGCAAAACGTGGTCGCCGGCGAGGGGCAGCGTCCCCCGGCTCCGCAGTTGGAGGAAACCCCCGCGCTCGATCTGGCGCGTGAACGCGCCGCCGAAGAAGAACTGCTGCACACCTACGGCTGGATCGACAAGCCGGCCGGCGTGGTGAGGCTGCCGATCGAACGCGCCATCGAACTGATGTCCCAGCGCGGATTGCCGTCGCGGCCCGCGCCTCCGCCCGCGAGCGAAGTGAGCGTCCCCACCGAAGCTGGCCTTGGCGCCAAAGTGCAACAGCCGGGCGGACCGTTGGCGCCGGAATTAGGAGGCAAATGATGCAGATCACCGTGGGGCAGACCATCGTTTTTCGTGGTCTGCCCAGCCGGCCTTCTTTCGATGCTGGCGGAGCGCGCTGTGTAGGGCAGACCACAAGAAACGATGGTCTGCCCCACGGAAGTACCGCCGGAAAGCTTTGTGCATCCCTCTTGCTGGCTGCCTTGGCGGCTCTGGCTCAGCCCGGCCAGCCCGCTCCGGCGCAGCCCAGCTACAGCTTGCAGGATTCCAATTTGAGGCCCGCCTTGCCGGGCGCCCTCGCCGGCGTGAGCATCGAGCAACGGCTGAACCAGCAGGTCCCGCTGGACGTCGATTTCCGCGACGAGGCCGGCCGCGTCCTGCCGCTATCCAGCTTCTTCGCCGACGGCAAGCCGGTCATCCTCGCCCTGGTCTACTATCGCTGCCCCATGCTCTGCACCGAGATCCTGACCGGCCTCGAGAGCGCGCTGAAGGCGGTTTCGCTCGATGCCGGAAAGGATTTTCACGTCGTCAGCATCAGCTTCGACCCGAAAGATACCCCGGAGCTGGCCGCGGCCAAGAAGCAGATGTACGTGAAACGGTACAAGCGCCCGAATTCGGCCAACGGCTGGCACTTCCTCACCGGTGACGAGGCCAATATCAAGGCGTTTACCGATGCCGTCGGCTTCCATTACAAATATGACCCGGCGACCGAGCAATTCGCCCATGCCAGCGCCATCATGATCCTCACTCCGGAGGGCCGCATTTCGAAATACTTCTACGGGGTGGATTATTCGCCGCGCGATCTGAGGCTGGGCCTGGTGGAAGCTTCCCAGGAAAAGATTGGCACGCCGGTGGATGAGATTTTGCTGTATTGCTATCATTACGATCCCACTACGGGAAAGTACGGCGCCATCGCGATCAACATTCTGCGCGGCGCCGCCGGCGCCTTCGTTCTGGTGGGCGGAGCTGTCCTGCTGGTGTTCTTCCGGCGGGACGCGCGCGCGCGGAACGGCCGGGTGCAAACGGATTCTGCGCGATGAAAATACCTCTTTTCCCGGAACAGGCGTCCACCTTCGCTCCCGATGTGGACCACCTCTACTTCTATCTGGTTGCCGTGTCGGTGTTCTTTACGATACTGATTTTCGCCTCGATCTTCTTTCTGGCGATCAAGTACCGGAAGCGCGCGGGGAACGACGGCGTGCCGAAGGCGGTGCACACCGGCATTGCCCTCGAAATCGTCTGGTCCGTAATTCCGTTTGGGCTGTCCATGGTGATGTTCGGGTGGGGCGCGGAGATTTTCTTCCGCGAGAGCCGTCCGCCCCAGAACGCACTGTCTATCTATGTGGTCGCCAAACAGTGGATGTGGAAGTTAGAGCACATGGAGGGGCAGCGCGAGATCAACGAGCTTCACATCCCGGTGGGCCGGCCCATCCGTCTCACCATGACGTCTGAGGACGTGATCCACTCCTTTTATGTGCCGGCGTTCCGCACCAAGCAGGACGTGGTGCCGGGCCGCTACTCCACTACCTGGTTCACTCCCACCCAGACCGGCAAGTATCATCTGTTCTGCGCCGAATATTGCGGCACCAAGCATTCCGGCATGACCGGATGGGTCTACGTGCTGTCGCCGGAGGATTACCAGGATTGGCTGAGCGGCGGCAAGAAGACCGGGACCCTGGCGGAGCGCGGCGAGAAGCTGTTCAACGACCTGGCCTGCTCCAATTGCCACAAGCCCGACAATTCCGGCCGCTGCCCGACCCTGGTGAATGTGTTCGGTTCCAACGTCAAGCTGGTCGGCGGCACAACGGCGAAAGCGGACGAAGCCTACATCCGGGAATCCATTCTGCGTCCCGACGCCAAGGTAGTCTTCGGCTACCAGCCGCTAATGCCGACCTTCCAGGGCCAGGTCACCGAGGAAGACGTGCTGGAACTGGTGGAATACGTGAAGTCGCTGACGCCCAAACCGCTGGCTCCCGCGCCGGCGGCGGATAACAAGGCGCAGGCATCCAATCGGTAAAGAAATATGACGACTCCGGTTGCACAGGAACAAGAAAATTATCTGACTAACAGTTACGGTCTGAAGTCGTGGCTGTTGACCAAGGACCACAAACGGATCGCCCTGCTGTACATGGCCACGATCACGCTGTTTTTCTTTATCGGTGGCGCCTTCGCCACGCTCATCCGCGTCGAGTTGCTCACCCCGCAGGGCGACCTGGTATCGTCGGACATCTATAACCGGCTGTTCACCATGCACGGAATCATGATGATCTTCTTCTTCCTGATTCCGTCCATTCCGGCCACGCTCGGCAACTTTCTGATACCGATGATGATCGGCGCGCGCGATCTGGCCTTCCCGCGCATCAACCTGCTGAGCTGGTACCTGCTGGTGGTGGGCGGGCTGTTCGCGCTATTCGCCATGCTGGCCGGCGGCGTCGATACCGGCTGGACCTTCTACACTCCCTACAGCACCACCTATTCCAACTCGTGGGTGATTGCCACAGCGCTGGGAATTTTCGTGGCCGGGTTCAGCTCCATTCTGACCGGCCTGAACTTCATCGTCACCATCCACCGCATGCGCGCTCCCGGTCTGACCTGGTTCCGCCTGCCTCTGTTCGTGTGGGCCCACTATGCCACCAGCGTGATTCAGGTGCTCGGGACACCGGTGCTCGCGGTCACCATCCTCCTCGTCTTCTCCGAGCGCGTCTTTCACATCGGCATCTTCGACCCCGCCCTGGGCGGCGATCCGGTGCTGTTTCAGCACCTGTTCTGGTTCTACTCCCACCCGGCGGTTTACATCATGATTCTGCCGGCCATGGGTGTGATCAGCGAATTGATATCGACTTTCTCGCGCAAGCCGATCTTCGGGTATCACTTCGTGGCCGGATCGAGCATGGCGATTGCCGTATTCGGCTTTCTGGTCTGGGGCCATCACCTGTTCGTCAGCACCCAATCGGTGTACGCCGGCCTGGTGTTTTCGTTCCTAAGTTATGCCGTGGCGATTCCATCGGCCATCAAAGTTTTCAATTGGACCGCGACGCTATATAAGGGCTCGATCTCGTTTGAGACCCCGATGCTGTACGCCTTCGGCTTCATCGGCCTGTTTACCATCGGCGGCCTTACCGGGCTCTTCGTGGCCAGCCTCGGCATCGATGTTCACGTCACCGATACCTACTTCGTGGTGGCCCACTTCCACTACATCATGGTGGGCGGAGCCATCATGGCGTTCCTCGGCGGACTGCATTTCTGGTGGCCGAAGATCACCGGACGGATGTATCCGGAAGGATGGGCGAAGCTGTCGGCCGGCATCGTGTTCCTGGGCTTCAACGGCACCTTCTTCCCGCAGTTCATCCTGGGGTACCTGGGCATGCCGCGGCGCTACCACGTGTATCCGGCCGAGTTCCAGGTGCTGCACGTGATGTCTACCCTGGGCGCTTCGGTGCTGGCGGTGGGCTACGTGATGCCGATGGTTTATCTGGTCTGGTCCTGGAAATACGGCCCGCTCGCCGGCCCCAATCCCTACCAGGCCACCGGTCTGGAATGGAAAACGGCTTCGCCGCCGCCGCTTCACAATTTCGACCACTTGCCCGTGGTGACGCACGAGGCATACGATTATTCCGCCCTCACGGAAGAGGTGACCTCCGTTGGCTGATCACGCACACGCGGCCTCGCCCGCTCTACAAGTACAATTCGACACCGCCGAACAACAAAAGGACGCCTCCACGTTCGGGATGTGGGTCTTCCTGATTACCGAAGTGATGTTCTTCGGCGGCATGTTTCTGGCCTACATCGTCTACCGCGCCGCCTATCCCGACATCTTCGCCCTCGCCTCCAGCAGCCTGAACGTCTACATCGGCGCCGCCAATACCGCCGTCCTGCTGTGCAGCAGCTTCACCATGGTGCTGGGCGTGCGCGCGGCCCAGTTGGGCCAGAAAAAAGCCCTGGCGATCAACATCGTTCTCACTTTGCTGCTGGGCTTCGTCTTCCTCGGCGTGAAGGCTTTTGAGTGGCGCGAAAAGTTCATTGAGCACCACGTCCCCGGCCCCAGCTTCCACTTCGAAGGCGTAGCCATGCAAGGCCCGGCGCAGTTGTTCTTTTCGCTGTATTTCGCCATGACCGGCCTGCACGCGCTTCACATGGTGATCGGCGCCGGCATCATGACCTGGCTGCTGATCAATGCGATCCGCGGCAGGTACAGCGCCGACTACATGACGCCCGTCGATATCGGCGGCCTTTACTGGCACTTTGTCGATATCATCTGGATTTTCCTGTTCCCGCTATTCTATCTGATCGACCGCCATTTGAAATAGCCATGACGCAACATATCGATTCGGTAAAAACCTACGCGGTGATTTGGATCTCGCTGCTGATTCTGACGGGTGTCACCACCGCGGTGGCTTTCGTCGACCTGGGCCCGTTCAGCGTGATTGTCGCGCTCAGCATCGCGGTGGTGAAGATGATGCTGGTGGCGCTGTTCTTCATGCACCTGCGCCACAGTGGCAAGGTGACCCAGTTGGCCATGGCGGCAACCGTCCTCTGGTTGGGGATCATGGTGGCCTTCACCTTCGCCGATGTGGCGACCCGCGGCTGGATGGGAGTCCCCGGCCGGTAGGACAGGCCTCCTGGCCTGTCGGGTCATTTCCGAGCCGCGACCGTGAGGGAGCGGTTGCGCTCGGACACGCTGCCGAACTTCCGAAACGGTGTATTAAGGTTTTCGCTTGAAGATACAGGCCAGCACCCCTGTCCCACCGCTCACTTGCCGGGTTCGGCCGTAGCTAACGCTTCGATCTTGGCCAGTTGCTGGCGTGCCTGGGCCGCGTCCGGGGCATCCGGAGCCTGCGTCAAATAAGCGCGGATGTAGTCCGCGGCCGATTTATAATCTCTCCGGTTCATGCGGATCAATCCCACCAGGTAATCCGCCTGGGGATACTGGTGGCGCGTGTCGAGGCGTTCCGCCTTGAGAGCGCTCTGCTCGGCTAGGTCCATGCGGTTGAGATTGTAATTGGCCACGGCGTTGTGAAACCAGGCCACCGGATAGTCGAACGAGTTCAGCTTCAAGGCCTGGTCGGTGAGGTCCGCGGCCTCCTGCCATTTCTTGTCGTGGACCGCCAGAGCCCCCAGTTGGACGTAGCCACCCGGGTACTTGGCGTCCGCTTCGACGGCTTCCCGGAAGGAGAGACGCGCGGTGTCGATCTGGCCCGACCCGGCTTCGATCTTTCCCAACTCGCACCAGGCCGCGGCGTAACCGCGATAGAGCGACACCGCATTCCGGTAGTTCTTGTAGGCTTCGTCGACCTTCCCCTTCTGCATCAGGGCCTGCGCTTTGTCGAACGCCTTGCGGGCGTCCTTGGGGGCGGAGAGCGAACTGGCCGCTACCGTGGTGCCGGCTTCGCCGCCCTCGCGATGCAACAGAATCGTCCCGAGGTCGGGATTATCCATCGGCCGCCGATCGGTGAGCGGAATACTCTGCGAACGGTAGCCGCCCAGCCTGGCGCGCAGTTCGCAATTGAGTAGCCGCCGGTCGGTAAGGCCGCCGCCCAGGGCTCCGGTCGACGAACCCCCGGCGCCGCCCGTCGTCGAACGCGCACCGCCCGGCCCGGTATCGCTTGCGTCCTGGTACGCCGCGTTCTCGGAACTGCCGAGCTCGATGGCGAAATTCCCGCTTCCGTCGGTGAAGCCTTCCGTATGGATGGAGGTTCCGCAGACGCGTTCGATGCGCGCCGGCTGGGGCGGGGGAGTGCCTTCTTCCAGCATGACCCGCCCCGAAAGAAAGATCGGCACGGCCCCGGTCGGGTTCGTCGTGGTCGACGTATTATTGGTCGTGCCGGGAGTCGTACCCGTTCGTGTAGTGCCGCTACCCAAGGTCCCGGCGCCGCCGGTAGTCGTTGTCCCCTTGCTCTGCGCCGTTGCCATGGGAATCATCAGCCCGGCTGCCATCCACGGGATCCAGGTCCGAAAAGCGCGAACAGCCATCGCTCACCCCCGGTGCCTGAATTATACTCCCCGCCAAACCGGGGCGTGAGCAAAGCCGCCGGCAGCCCTATCGCGCTCGCACAAACTCGAAGTAAGCCAGGTTGTTTTCCTTGGCGTAATGCACGGTCAACAACCGCAGCCCGGCCTTCGGAAAGGTAATGGTCCCGATTTCGGCCTTGTTCCACTTGTGCGGGCTGCCGGTGTCCAGGGGCAGTTTACACTCGGACGCCGGTCTGTTGTCGATATCGAACTTAATGATATTCGCGGCCTTCCCATAAAGCGCGATCACTTTATAAGTGCCTTCCTCTTTCACCCGCACGGTATAATTCGCCCACTCACCGTCTTCTTCCCACCCTACATAAAGCTGCTCCTTGGGAGGGTCGAACAGATTGGGATGATTGAAATCGGCGAAGTCCTTGGTGTAAGAAATGTCCACGCCTTCCTTCTCCCGGAAGTAGCATATGTATTCCGGCGTTCCCGGCCTGCAATGCTTGGTGAGGACGCCCTTTTCCATAAACGAAGTATGATTGAGCTCGCCGCTGCCATGATTGACCGGGTCCGTGTCATGGTAGGCGACACCTTCGCCTCCCAGGTCGTAAAGCGCGCACTGGACCGTTCCCGGGATGACTTGTGGACCCCCGTGATGGTGTTCGTCTCGAAACGGTTTACCTTTGTAGGCTGGGGGCATGGCCAGAACAAGGCCCACGCAAATCGAAGCCCCAATTACCGCACTCAGACCGCGTAGAGCAGTCGATGATCTCACTTTTCGCTCCTTAACTCCTGTTATTGAACCGTTACGGAAGCGCGAACGAGCCCCCGCGAGCCGCGGCACGAGGGCAAAGCAGAAACCCTGCCACTGCCAGGCACGACCTCATGGCTCGCCAACAGTGTACACCCGGCAGCGGCTCCCGGAGCCGCCGAAACGGGGTTTTTTGCCTGAATGTCTCCAAAGTGCGAACAGGAGACAATCAGAGGTTCCGGTCGCCTCAATTGGACCCCCCAGATGGGTTAGGCTCTGGTGCGGTTTCGTGGCGCAGGCAGTCCTGCCTGCCGCGGCGGCAGTCATGCCGACGTTTGCCCCCCCGACATTATCTCGCAGCCTTGACCCGTTTTTGTGGGGCAGGTTGGTAACCTGCGGACCGATTGTGGGGTGCCCTGGGCCGGGTCCAGCCGGGATCAGCCCGGCCGTGCGCCGCTGAGTTCGAAACCCGGCGCAACCCAAATTCCCAGACTCCAGAAGCTCGGACTCTCGACACAGCAGACAAGAATGCCTGCGTCACGACAGGCAGAGATGCAACCAAGCCCCCCGGAACCGCCGCGGCGGCGATCTCGAAGCACGGCAAGAAGATAGGCGTCGCTGGCGGGCCGCTCCGTACCGTTGCCCGCGACGCACTATACCCGCACTATACCCTCGGCGCTGCCGGTCTCGCTTCCGAACCGAACCTTGGCAAGGCAGCTAAACTCGGATACAAACATACCGCAGTCTTGACGTCGGTCCCGCGGCGCGCGGGCCGGCTACAAATGCTTTGGGCGCAGCTCGAATCGAGCTTGGAGTCGTCCAACGTTTCCAGGTCCCCGGTTCGGGTGACTCGCAAGAGATCTTCAGGAGGTTTTATCGTGCATGTTGAAGGCCATTTAAGCGGAGCCAAAGGTTTCAAAACGGAAGCTCCGGGTGGTTGGCTGATTCGGCTCCTGCCGGCAGTGGCACGCATCCTGCCGGCCGCGTTCCTCATTATATGCATGGCCGGTTTCGGCCTGGCGCAGAACACTAATTCCGGCGATATCCGCGGCACGGTTACCGATGCCACGGGCGCGGTTGTTCCAGGTGTGAGCGTAACGCTCCTGGACCTCGACACGGGTGTGGCGAAGGAACTCGTCACCAACTCGGTCGGCCTTTACGACGCGGTTTCGATCCTGCCGGGAAGGTACCGGATCACCTTCGTCAAATCGGGTTTTGGGAAGGTTGTCCGCGACGGCGTCGTTTTGGAAGTCGGCGCCATCAGCGTCGATGCCCAGCTTTCGGTAGGAGCCGCGCAGCAGCAAGTCGAAGTGACCGCGGACGCGGCCCTGCTGAAGACGGAAACCGCCGAACAGTCCAGCACCATAGCGGCGGCAAGCATGGCGGCATTGCCGAACGTAACTCCGGATTGGCAGAACGTGGTGAAAATGATTCCCGGCGCCACCGGGACCCCCTCCACCGGTCAAGGCAGCGGCGGCACCGCGAACCCCGGCGTCGCCATGTCCATCAATGGCACCATGCCGTTCTACTCCAGCTACCTGGCCGACGGAGCTTCCATCCGGTTGCCGCACAGCGCCAATATAGGTGACGATCAGATCTTCGAGTCCATCGCCGAGGTCCAGATCACTACCTCGACTTTCACCGCGCAATATGGCGGCGGCGGCGACGTCTTCAACCTGATCAGTAAGTCCGGTGCCAATCAATGGCACGGGTCAGCCTACGATTACCTCCAGAACGACGACCTGAACGCCAGAAGCTTCTTCGACACACAAAAGCCGAGACAACGGTACAACGACTATGGCGGGTCCGTGTCCGGGCCGATCGTCAAGAACAAAATGTTCTTTTACTTCAACGTGGACCGGATCGCGAACCCGAGTCAGTCGACCCTGACCGCCAGCATGCCGACGGCGGCCATGGAAGCGGGTGTCTTCGATCCGACCGTGTTCGGAATTATTTCCGATCCTTCCTCCGGTATCCCCTTCCCGAACAATTCGATCCCGTCGGCCAGATTCGACCCCATAGCGGCTAAGATCCAGACTTACTTCCTGGCGCCGAACCTTCCCGGGAATCTAATTGCCAACAATTACCGCACACTGGGCGTCAGCACCAGCCCCGCCGCCAAGGAATTTGGGCGTTGGGACTACAACGTGAGCGCCAAGAACCGGGCGACTTTCTCGATCTCCGAGCACGGCAACACCAGCCTTGGCGCCGGCACAATCTGCCCCATCAATTGCCAGCACAGCACGGGCGATGGCTATGACTCGCAGTTTTCCGATGTGCACATGTTCAGCCCCAACGTAGTAAATGAATTCCGGTTGGGGTTCGTCCGGCAGGGTAACTGGTTTACGCCCGGAAGCGAAGGCCTGGGATATCCAGCGAAACTCGGTATGACGTCTCTGAAAGCGGACGTGTTTCCCAACATCCAAATCAACGGAATCGGCGGCAACACCAGCCTGAACCCGGCGGACAACGCCACTTCCGCGATCTATATCGAAAACTCCTGGAACCCGTCGGATGTGGTGACGCTGATCCACGGCAAGCATATCCTGCATTTCGGCGGCGAGATTCTGATGGAGCAGGACAACTCCACTCCCTGGGGCAACCTGAACGCGGGGCAGTTCACATTCAACGGCCAGTTCACCAATAGCAATGTCGGCTACGCGGACTTTTTGCTGGGGGACGTGCAAGCCTGGAGTTCTCTGGTGGAAGGCGAGTCGGGGATGCGGTCCAAGAATCCTTCCCTGTTCGTTCAGGACGATATCAAAGTTCTGCCCAATTTCACTCTGAACATCGGGCTCCGCTGGGAGGGGCACGGCGGCTTCAGCGTGATTTACGACCACTGGGGCTCCTTCGATCCGACCTTGAATAATCCGGTGACGAACACTCCGGGAGCGATTCTGTTCGGAGTGAACGACAACCGCGGTAACTTCATGGCCAACAATTACAAGAGCTTCCTGCCTCGGGTCGGTTTTGCCTGGTCGCCGAAGAGTCAATGGTCGATCCGCGGCGGATTCGGCATTTACACCACTCTGTGGAGCATGGACGTGGACGGTTCGCCGGTGGGCTTCGGCACCGGCTACGGCGGCAGTACGTCGGCCAATCCGGGCCAACCCCCGGTCATGCAACTATCGGGCAGCGGATCGAACCTTCCCTATGTCTCGGCGGCAACCGGCGCCGGCAGTTATAACGGGCAGGGGGGCGGCAACATACCTTACATGCCGTATAACACGCCGGTGGGCCGGGTTTACCAATGGACGGCGAGTGCGGAGCGCCAACTTGGCAGCGGGATCGTGGCGGAGGCCGCGTACGTCGGCAGTCATGGCACCAATTTGGAGTTCCAGGAAGACATCAATCAGGTACCCGCCAACAAACTGGGACAGGGACAGGCTGGGCGCCCCTATCCGCAATACCAGGGCATCGGCCCCAGCGTTCCCGGCGGCTTGACTGGGCTCTTCAATAACTATTCCAATTACAACGCTCTCCAACTCTCGCTCCGGAAACGGCTTACTCACGGTCTCAACGCGCAGTTCAGCTACGTTTGGTCCAGGATGATGGATGAGCAGGACACGTCTGGCTGGGGCAGCCACTACGGTAACGCCGTCTACCAGGATGCGTATAACCCGGCTGCCAACTACGCGTTGTCGAATTTCGACGTACCGCAAGCACTCAAAGGCCTGGTCGTGTATCAAATACCGCTTGGGAGGGGACACTCGTTCCTGAACAATGGCATCGGCGACGCGATCCTTGGCGGGTGGCAGGTGTCGACCGAGTTCATGGTTCAGTCCGGCAACCCGTTCACCGTGATTATGGATTCCGCTACCGACGATGGCGCGCTGGACGGATCGTGGTATCCAAACCGCGCCGGAAATCCCAAGGCGGCCAATCAGTCCATCAACGACTGGTTCAATCAGTTGGCTTATGCCACCCCGGCGAATAACACCTTCGGTACCGACGGAAGGAACACGCTGCGGGGACCGGACCTGGTGACAGCCGATCTCTCGCTGGCCAAGACGTTCAAGATCCCCAACTGGGAAAGGGCCGGTCTACAGATCAGGATGGACGGAACCAATATTTTCAACCATCCGTGCTTTAGCGAACCCAACGCCCAGTTGTCGGCCGCGGCCCTTGCATCGGGCGTAGCCAATCCGGCAATCGGCCAGATCACGGGCGTTACCGTCAACGGCCGCTACATCCAACTTGCGGCGCGCTTCTTCTTCTAAACCCCCGGTAGAGAAGCGCGTAACTGAAAGCCGCGCCTGGCAAGCCGATCAAGCGGCTTAGCCGGGCGCGGTTCTTTTTTTGCCCGGAGCTCAATCTCGGACGGTTCCGCTACCAGACTTCGGTGGCGAGGATGCGTGGCGGGCCGGGTTGGCCGTTGATGACCGTGGTGGCAATGATGACTTGTAGATTCCTGCGCCCCCAATTCGCCGGCACCCGTCTTGCCAGTTCTTCCAGGTGAATCGGGTTAGTAAGAAACTCACCCGCCGCGATGGTTCCAAATCGGGACAGGCCGGCGGCCGCTACGATCCAGTGTTCGGTTTCCGGATCCCGGAAACGCGAAATCATAGCCCAGTCGTCGGTTACGACCGAATAAGGCCTGCTGCTGTCGACCTTCCAGTTCTTCATATCCGGATTCTTGCGGTCGGCCAGCCATCTGGAGGTGGTCGTAAGGCCGCCGATGAAGTGAAACCGCAGGTTGGCCGTCAAGCGGAGGGTCCACGGATTGTTGAAAGCGCCGATCAGCACGGCCGGTTCCGTCCTCAATTGCGGCAGGTCCATCAGGATGTACGGGCGGATCAGGTAGGCCTTGCGGTAAGAGCGAAGAATCCCAGCCACGCCGGCAAGAGTCGTCGCATCCGAAAGCGCAATCACGTCGCGAGACTGTTGGTCGTCAATCGAAACCGGAGGGTTCGCGGCCGGCGACTCCGCCGCGGTACCGCTGGCTTGGGGTATCCAGGACGCGCCGCCGCCCACGACCAGCAGCACGTCGCCGGGCGAGTCCACGATGGGCCTCCAAAACTGATCCATGACCGTAGCGCGCCGCTGAGTGAGCCAGATACCCGCTCCGACGAATAGGATCAGCGAGAGTGTCGCAGCGGCGTACCAAGCCCGGCGATGCACACCCCGCAATCGGGAGCGCACGACGACCGGTTGGGTCGCTAGTGGAAGCTCCGCCACCGCTTCGGCCGCGCGCGCGGGCTCGACCGCTAGAGGCTCGGCGACGGGATGCAATTCCGCCGCGCGCTCCGGAATGCTGAAACTCGGGACGTACGCTCCCGCATGCAAGTCGAGCACTACTTCGCCTGGCGCAGCCAACTCGTGATAATACTGCCCGATCCGTTTCCGAACCTCGGCCGCCACGATTCGCACCACCGGATCGGCGCTGGTGTCGTATTCGGGATGACGTCCGAACACCTCGACTCCCAAGGTCCGCTCCTTGAGGTGTTCCGTCTCACCGTTGAGCGCGTGCTCAACGATGTAGCGCAGAAAGGCAGGGTACTTCCTGCTGTTTCGGAAGCAGGAGCTGGCGAGGATGCGCTCCAACTGCTCCCGAACCGCGGCCCGTTCTCCTTCCGTCTCGGGCAACCCGGTTGAAGCCGGCGACGCCTGCGCGCGCCAGTTCTCGCGGCCTGTATTCTTTTCCAACAACCGTTCCCCGGTCGAGAGTATATCACAGCGCTCGGACAGGGTCAGCCACTCACTCCACTGACCCGGAGCCTGGAAATCGCTCAGAAGGTTATCTGCAAACCTGGCAAGAACATAGGTGCCGCCGGCAAGCTTCACGGCACCTCGGCCCGAGATGAACTATACCGGAACTATACCCCTCCGGCGCCCTCTCGCTTCCGAACCGAACCTTTCGAAGGCGCTCAAAGTCCGATACAAGTAAGCCGCCCACGCAAATCGGGGTGGTGTCCATGGCTGCTGAATAGGCTCCCGGCCCCTCCCTTAGGGATCGCAACTCGGAATGGCGCAGGCTTACCCGCCCGGTTCGCGCAGGCACGCTAGCAAGCATGGAAAGGAAAATCTGTCTCATGCCTGACGGAATCAGTCGGCGCGGCTTTGTTGGCCTGACAACCCTGGGCGCCGCGGCACTGTCCCAGACGGTCCCGGCTTCGGCCCAACCGGCGGGGACCATTGCCGTTGAACAAACGGCGGACACGAAGAGGTTTTCGGAAGAGCCGGCCCTGAAATGGCAGCCGGCGCAAGCTTCGTCGAACGACGCCATCGTGCTCGACCCCTCCCGGACCTACCAGGAGATGCTCGGCTTCGGCGGCGCTCTCACCGACGCCGCCGCCTACATGATCGACCAACTCGACGCGCCCGCCCGAGACCACCTACTTCGCGAGTTGTATCATCCCTCCGAACTCGGCTTGGAAGTGACCCGCATCTGCGTCGGATCGAGCGACTATGCCGCCTCGATGTACAGCTATGATGAGGGCGACCCCGACCCCGACATGCGGCGGTTCTCCATCGATCACGACAAACGCTACATCCTGCCCCAGTTGCGGGCCGCGCGCCAGCACAACCCCAATCTGTTCCTGTTAGCTTCGCCGTGGAGCCCTCCGGGGTGGATGAAGGCCAGCGGCACCATGTTGGGCGGCTCGCTCAAGCCCAGGAACTTCCCGGCCTACGCCAGGTATCTGGTGAAATTCCTGCAGAGCTACCAGGCCGAAGGCGTACCGGTCGATGCCATCACCTCCCAGAACGAGGTCGACACCGATCAGGACGGGCGCATGCCCGCCTGTGTCTGGGCCCAGGAACACGAGATCGTATTTGTCAGCCAGCACTTCGGCCCGGCCCTCGAGCAAAACAAGATCCCCACGAAAATCTGGGTGCTCGACCATAACTTCAATCTGTGGGGACGCGTGGTGAATGAGCTCGAGAACCCTCTGCTCAGCCGCTACGTCGATGGGGTGGCGTGGCATCCCTATGTAGGTTCGGTTACCGCGGTCAGCCGTGTGCACGACCTGTACCCGGACAAGAACATGTACTGGACCGAAGGGGATTTCGAAGCTACGTTGTCGTTAGTCGGCCCCGTAACATTTGGAGCCGGCACACCCGGGGAAGCCGGCCCCGAGCCCGCCGCCGCGGCCCCCAGCGAGCATCGCCGCGACCGGCACTCCTCCGCCGCGATTGCCCGTGCCGGCGTGGGCGCCGCCAATGCCGTGCGCAATTGGCTGAAGTGCATCATCGTGTGGAACCTGGTGCTCGACGAAAACGGCAAACCGAACATTGGGCCGTTCAATGGACCGGGCTTTATCACCGTCGATTCCAAGACCAAAGAAATCACCCGCAGCGGCGAGTATTGGGCCATGAAGCACTACACCCACGCGGCGCACCGCGGATCGAAGCGCTTCGATACCGAAGGCGAGCTGAAAGGACTGGCGCACGTCGCGTTCGTCAACCCGGATGGCGTCAAGACATTGGTCGTTAGCAATACGGGCCCCGCGCGCAAGACGCAGGTACGGCTGGGCAATCTCGCGACCGAGGTCTCGCTGCCGGCCGACTCCATCACCAATCTGAGCTGGACATAACCACCGCTTCAGCGGCACACCCGGCGCGAACCACCCGCGCCGGGCGCCGCCATCGAACCGGCGAGATGCTACGATACCAGGTCGGAATCGATCCAGGCGGATGGCCCGCTCCCGCGACGAACCGAGGCAGAAGCTTATCATGACCCGAAGATCCTTGGCCTCCCTGTTTACCCTGCCGGCCGTCTTCGCCCGCCGGGTAACGGCCCAGACGGCGGCGGCGGACGAGCTGACCACTATCGATAACGACGGCACAGCCCACGTCAAGCGTGCTGTCCCCGTTCCCAAAGCAATTTCTCCGGAAGCGTATGCCCTGATGGTTAGCGGCCGGAGGTGGATACCCGAGTCCGGGACGAAGGCGTCGGCGGACTTCGCCGCAAAGATGCGCGCGACTTACCCGGTCGAGATCGAGGAAGCTACCGTGGCCGGAGTGAAAGCCAGAATCGTCACTCCGAAGCGCGCCGCGCCCCACAAGCTGGACCGCGTTCTGATCTGCCTGCACGGGGGAGGGTTCACCAGCGATTCGGGATCGGTCTTCGAAAGCGTTTCCATCGCGGCACTCACCCAGACACGGGTGATCTCGGTCCTTTATCGGCTGGCGCCGCAGTACCCGTTCCCTGCCGCGGTGGACGATGCCGTCGCGGTCTACAAGGATGCCCTCAAGGCCCACGCACCGGCGAAGATCGGCCTCTACGGGACTTCCGCCGGCGCCGTTCTCACGGCCCAGACGGCGGCCGAGGCGCGCCGTCTCGGTCTGCCTCTGCCCGCGGTCTTGGGTTTCTTCTCCGGTTACGTGGACCTGGCCCGATATGGCGACTCCAGGTTTCTGTATGGCACTCGCGGCTTCACCGACTTCAGTTCGATGCTCCCGGCCCTGCAAGGCCTGGGCATGGTCCCCTACGTCGCGGACCACGACCGCAAGGATCCCGTGCTCTCACCGATATATGCCGATCTAAGTGGATTTCCCCCGACTCTCTGCATGACTTCGACGCGCGATCACTGCCTCAGTGGCACGGTCGATTTTCACCGCGCTCTGTTGCGCGCGGGCGTCGATGCCCGGCTGATGGTTTTCGACGCCATGCCGCACGCCTTCTGGTACTTATTCGACCTTCCCGAATCGAAGGAAGCGCTCCAGGCGCAGGCAAGTTTTCTGGACCGTCACTTAAGTTGACCGGACGGGACCAAGTGAAAGGATCCTATGATACAAGCCATAGAAACGATGCTGACCAATTTCGAGCGCGGCAAACTGACCCGCCGCCAACTCGCTCTCTCCCTCGCGGCGCTGGTCGCTGCCGCGCAGACGGCGCCGAAGGAGAAAGTCCAACGGGCCGTCAGTATCAATCACGTCACCGTGAAGGTTCCCGACCTTCACCGTACATCCAACTTCTATCAGGAATTTTTCGGCATGCCGCTGAAGCAACAGTCGGCGAAGACACACATCCTGGGTGTGGGAGACTCCTTCTTTGGCGTGGAGCAGGGAGATAAGCCAACTCCCTGGGTGGATCACTACGACTTCGGAATCGCGGGCTTCAACGCCGACCAGGTGCGCGCGAAATTGAAAAAACTCAATCTGACGTTCGACAGCGGCAATTCGCAGGAATCGTTCAAGTTCGTCGACCCGGACGGCTTCCATGTTCAAGTCAACGCACCGAACTATGTCGGCCACGTGGATTGAGATAGGCTAGCGTTAGTATCCGCGAAACAGGTGGGCGGGCGCGCGACGGGAAGAGCCGCCTGAAAGGCGGCTGCAGCCATGATTGGCTGCCCCACAAGGAGGTCGAATCGTGATTCGAACCGTGGCCCCGAGGGCAGGATTGGCGGTCTGTTTGCTGTGGCCGGTGTGCGCCCTGGCGCAGTCTCCTCCGGACAAGCTACAGCAGATCGCGACCCACGCCCGACAGGCAGGCGAATACCTGCGGGCCAACCAAACCGATCTCGCCGCGCGGGAGTTCGGCGCCATCGTGGCGCTCGATCCCAATAACGTCGATGCGCGGAGCAACCTCGGCGTTCTGCTCTACTTTCGGGGCGATTTTGCGCAGGCCGCCGGCCACCTTCGTGCCGCCTTGAAGCTCCAGCCGGGCCTTGCGAAAACCCAGGCCCTGCTCGGTATGTGCGAAAAGCGTACCGGCGACCTCGCTCGCGCGGAAACCGATCTCAAGGAGTCTCTGCCGCGGGTACCGGAAGAAAAGCTGAAGGTGCAGACCGGCATGGAGCTGATCGAGCTCTACTATGGCGCGGGCGAGTTACAAAAGGCCGCGGACGTGGTTGGTGTGCTTCGCCAGTTGCGGCCGACCGACCCCGAGATCTTATATACGGCGTACCGGATTTACTCGACGCTGACCGATGAAGCCATGTTGGGCGTCGCCACGGCCGCGCCCGGATCGGCGCGCATGCACCAGTTGATGGCCCGCGAGTTGAATCGCCAGGGCAACGCCGAGGGCGCCATCGCGCATTACCGCGAAGCTCTCAAGATCGACCCGCGCCTCCCCGGCGCACACTTCGAGCTGGCGGAGCTGCTGAGCGTGGGCTCGGACCCGGACGGCGCTCAAAAAGAGTACGAAGCCGCCCTGGCCGCGGATCCTTACGATGAAAAGTCCGCGTGCCGGCTGGGTGAGTTCGCCCTCCGCGCGTCGGACCTCAAGGCGGCCAGCGCGCACTTTTCACGCGCGCTCGAGTTGCAGCCGGGCGACGCCGATGCCGCCGCCGGCCTGGCGAAGACTCTGATCGCCATGAACCAGCCGGAAAAAGCCGCCCCGCTGCTGGAACGCGCCGCCAGGCTGGAACCGTTTGACGCGCCGATCCACTATCACCTGGCCATGGTGTACCGGCGCCTGGGCCGCGCGGCCGATGCCAGCCGCGAGCTCGCCGAATTCCAAAAGGTCAAAGACATGAAGGAGCAGCTCCGGCAGACGTACCGCGCCATGCGTCTTCAACCCAAGCTGGAGCGGCCCGATCCAACCGTGCCGCAATAACCTGTCAACGTCCGGGCCACGGGGGCCGCTCCACCGCCGCCGCGCCTTCCCGGATCACCACAAGCTGGTTGGCGGCGACCTTCCGAAATACCTGCTTCTTGCCATTCGGCCAGCAAACTTCGACGTCCGCCGTCTCCGCCGTCCCCAAACCGAAATGCAGGCGCCGGTCGCTGCAGGAAAGGTAACTCTCCTGGCTGGACACGTTCTGCGCCTGCCGCTTGCCTCCGTGCTCGACGGTGACCCGCGCGCCGATCGCGCTGCGATTCGATTCGGTACCGACGAGCTTGACCTTTAGCCACCGGTTGTCGCCACTCACATCGTTGCGCAACAGCGAAGGAGGCTCGTTCAAGTTGATAATCAGGACGTCCAGGTCGCCGTCGTTATCGAAGTCGCCAAAAGCGCACCCGCGGCTGGCATGGCGCGCCTCCACGCCCGGCCCGGCGCCTTCAATGAACTCTTCGAATTTGCCGTTCCCCAGGTTCCGAAACACCAGCCGCGGCGTCCGGTACGGATACCCCGCCAGCTTCCCGTCGATTTCCGGATAGACGTTGCCGGTTACCAGAAACAGGTCCGGGTAGCCGTTGTTGTCCAGATCCACGATCCCCGCTCCCCAACCCGTGAACCTTGTCTCCACGCCCAGGCCGGCGCTCAGCGTCACGTCGCTGAAATTGCCTTCGCCCTCGTTGCGGTAAAGGGTATTGGTGTCGTCGGTGAAGTGCCCCTTGAACAGATCCAGACGCCCATCCAGGTTGTAATCGCCGAGGCCGACTCCCATCCCCGCCTGCTCCACGCCGTCGTCGCTCAGCGCCACCCCGCGCTCGACGCCCTCTTCGCGGAACGTGCCGTCGTGACGGTTGATCAGCAGCAGGCTCGGGCTGGTATCGCAGGCTACGAACAGGTCCGTCCATCCATCCTCGTCGAAATCGGCCGCCACCGCGGTCAGCCCGAAACGCCCCGCGATCTTGGCGATCCCCGCCGCCGCCGTCACGTCGGTAAAGGTGCCGTCGCCGTTGTTGTGGTAGAGCGAGTGCAATCCCGTGGGAAGCCCGCGCGGACCGCAGTTGACGCGCACGGTTTTGAACATGCAGTTCTGGTTCGCTCCCGGCTTGGGCGCGGTGTCGAGATCGAAATCGAGATAGTTGCTCACGAACAGATCCAGCCTGCCGTCCCGGTCGTAGTCGATCCAGGTGCAGCCGGTGCCCCAGCGGGTCCGGTTGCGGCCTACGCCGGCCGCTTTGGTGACGTCGGTGAAGGTGCCGTCTCCGTTATTGTGGTAGAGGACGTTGTCGCCCCAGTAGGTGATGAACAGGTCTTCGTACCCATCGTTGTCGTAATCGCCCACCGCCACGCCCGACGCCCATCCCGTTCGCGCCAGCCCCGCCCGCTCCGTCACATCCGTGAATGTGCCGTCCCGATTGTTGCGATACAGGCGGTTGGTGGCGCCGCCGGGAGCCTCCCCGAAGCGCGTCCCGCAGAGTAGCAGAACGTCTAGCCAGCCGTCGTTATCGTAATCGAAAAACGCGCACCCGCAACCCATCGTCTCGACGATGTAGTCCTTGCGGTCGATGCCGCCGTATATCGTGGGGGCCGTCAGCCCGGCCGCTTCGGCAACGTCCGTAAACCTGGCCAGAAATGGAATGCCGGAGGGTTTGCCGCGCGGCGCGGCCTTCACGTTTCGCGTGGCCATCCCCTGCGCCGCCAGAGAAGCCGGGCTGAACAGCAACCGGCCGCCACCGAGCAGCGGAAGAAAGCTTCGCCGGCTTAGATGCCGCACACTTGGATTGTATTCCGATTGAAGCCGGACGGTCCAGCGGTGCTGCCAACGGGGCATAACCAATTTTCGGCGGTGGCTCCTTTCAGGACCACGTTTGGACAGTGCGTTGCGGCGGGGCGGCCTGGGAGGCCGGCAGGCCGAAGGACCTGCCCCACCTGGTTGAGCGTGACGGGCTATGCGAGACAAGCGCCCCGATGAGTCGGGGCGTGGCAGACTGAAGAGTCTGCTCCACGACTTCAGGCGGCGGCTACCGAGGACCTATTGAGGCAGCAATGTTTGTACTTCTTGTTGCTGCCGCAGGGGCACATGTCGTTGCGGCCGGTTTTAGGTTCGGGGCGGCGGTAGGGTTCGGGCTTTTGTGCAGAATTGTGCATGTGGAAGCCAGGTTCGTTGGGCATGGTTGTGCAATTTTGTGCATCGGCGGGCGGTTCGGGGGACTGCGTGTGGCCGGTACCCTCCATGGCGGCTAACAGGCCGACCATGCTGGCGGGCTTTTCCTTTTCGAACTTGGGCGGGGTGACGACTTTGTCGATGATGAAGATGGCGGCGCGGAGGCGAATGGAGGGCGAGGAGTTGGGGTCGGTGAGGACGGTGCGGATGGCTTCAAAGGCGAGGTCGGCCAGATCGACGGCGCGGTCGCGGTAGAGGACGGCGCGCTCGTGATGGGCGATGGCTAATGCCTCGCGGAAATCGGCGGAGTTGCGCCAGTTGGCGATGGTGTTGCGATGGATACCGGCTTGGGTGGCGGCGGTGGTGAGGGTGGCGCCATTGGACAAGGCGTCGACGACCTGGAGCTGCTGGGCAGTGAGGTAAGGCATTGGGGATCCCTTTCGGCTATACGATAGCGGGCGAGCGGGGAAATCCCGGGTTGGGAAAGGCGCGGATTGGCGCTAAGGCGATGAGGTGGAAGGGGTAATAAATATTTTCAAAATCCGTGACTGATAAAGGGGGGGCGGCCTGAATCGCTTCGAGCGGCGTCACCCGTGTGAAAGTACCTGATGTTGGCTCACGCTGTCCCCGTCACCGCTCTTTATGTCACCGAAAATGATCGTTGAAAGGACAGTCACTCCACCCAGGATCAGGAACGCCCGGTGGATGCCGTGAATCATTTCCGGCGCGCTCGAATGGAACCGGTCCGGAATGAAGACAGCCGTGAGCAGCGACGCAGCCGCTACGCCGAAACTGATCGACATCTGCTGGACGGTGCTGGCAATGGTGCTGGCGCTGCTGGTCTGATCCCCGGAAACGTCGGCGTAGACCAGCGTGTTCATGCTGGTATATTGCAGCGAGGTGAAAAACCCGAAGCAGAATGTTTGCGTCGCGATGAGCCAGACCGGCGTTCGGGCGCCGATGGTCGCGAACAGGAGGATCAGAAGGCCGAGGATCGCGGTATTCGAAATCAGCACGCCGCGGTAGCCAATGCGCGCCAGAATTTTCGACATCGTGAACTTCATGGTCATGGCGGCAATTGCCTGCGGCATCAGCAGCAGGCCGGATTGAATCGGGGTGAACCCCAGGCCAACCTGGTAGAGAAGAGGAAAAAGGAACGGGATGCCGCCAATGCCCAGCCGGGTAAAGAAGCTGCCGCTCACCGCCGCGCGAAACGTACGGAGACGAAACAGATTCAGACGTAGCAATGGAAAGCGCGCTTTCGTGGCATGAAATCCCCACCCGGCCAGCAGCAGACCGGCGACTACCAGCAGCCCCAGGATCGCCGGCCCGTTCAGGGTATGTTCGCCGAATACTTCGAGGACATAGGACAGCAGGCCGACGCCGGAACCGAATAGCAGGAACCCTGCCACGTCGAGCGGCTTGGGGTGCGCCTCCCGATAGTCCGGCAGGTGGAGATAAACCATGTACAAGCCAGCCAGGCCGATGGGGACGTTGAGGAAAAAGATCACCCGCCAGTGAAAGTATCCGACGATCAATCCCCCGGCAATCGGCCCGAGCATGGGAGCAACCAGACTGGGAATGGCGACGAAGCTCATGGCTCGGACCAGCTCCGATTTCGCGAATGTTCGCACCAGCGTGAGCCGGCCTACGGGAACCATCATGGCTCCTCCGCAGCCCTGGAGGATGCGGCAGGCGACAAGAACATGGATGCTGCCGGACAGGCCGCAGAGCAACGATCCCAGCGTGAACAGGCCGATGGCGGACGCGAACACACGCCGCGTTCCGAATCGGTCCGCCATCCAGCCGCTGATCGGAATAAACACGGCCAGACTCAAGGTATAGCTTGACAGGACCGACTTCATGCTCAGCGGAGCCACCTTAAGAGCTGCCGCGATGACGGGCGCAGCCGTGTTCAGGATGGTTGTGTCGAGCGATTCCATAAAGAAGGCCACGGCGACCAGCCATGGCAGTAATCGCTTGCTGGAAGTACGGAGCGGAAGTGGAAGAGCGGCTTTCGGCATGGCGGTGTCGCGGCAGGGGCTCGTCAATAAGGCAAGATTTGGTCCACTGTATCAAAGACCCCCCAAGCCATTGTAAACGTGGTCCGCGGAGTGGGTCACAGCAACCTCATCGGGGCCGAGGTGCCCCCTGGCCCGTACTCGTTTTCTCACCCGTCGACCACGCCAGGCCCGACCACCGTTTCAGTCTTCTGATATATTTGATCCTAAGCTCATCATTCCGCTGAAACTGTGTGCGCCTTGTCTGTAGGCGCGAAAGGAAGGTATTCGGTGAAGTCAAAAAAGGACCCAGGCTCTTCCGCCGGGCCCAATCCCGGGTTCTCTCGCCGCGGCTTTCTCGGCGTCGGGCTCGGCTCGGGCGCGGTGGGTGTCGGCCTGCTGGAAAAGCCCGCCGTCGCGGAGCCGGCCGGAGCCGAAGTCGTCGGCCCCCAAGCCGTTCCCGTTACTCTCAACATCAATGGAAAACCCGTCAACCTCACTTTGGAGCCGCGCGTTACCCTGCTGGACGCGATGCGCAACTACATCGGCCTGACCGGCGCCAAGAAAGTTTGCGACCGCGCCACCTGCGGCGCCTGCACCGTCATGCTCAACGGCAAAATCGTCTATTCCTGTACCGTGCTGGCCATCGACGCCCAGGGCAAGGAAATTCAAACCATCGAAGGGCTCGCCGCTCCCGGTGAGCTTCACCCCGTATCCGCCGCTTTCTGGAACAACGACGCCCAGCAGTGCGGCTACTGCACGCCGGGCTTCGTCATGGCCGCCACCGGGTTTCTCAAAGAGAATCCCAATCCCACCGATGCCGACGTTCGCCACGGCTTGGGCGGCAATTTCTGCCGCTGCGGTACCTATATGGGCATCCGCAAAGCCGTGCTGGAAGCGGCCGAAACCCTGAAGAAAGGAGGCGCCAGCAATGGCTAACACACCCGATTACAGTTGGCCGCCCATGGAAACCCGCCAGGTGATGGGCCAAAACATCAAGCGCCTGGACGGTCCCCAGAAATCCGCGGGACGCGCCAAGTATACGTCCGACTTCACCCGCAAGGACCTGCTCTTCGCGGCCTACCAGACCAGCCCCTACGCCCACGCCCGCGTCACCAAGGTCGATACCACTCCCGCCGAACGGATGCCCGGCGTCAAGGCCGTTCAAGTGGTTTCGCCGGCGGGAACCGAAGTGCAATGGGAGGGCACGGAGATCGTTGCCGTCGCCGCCGTCACCGAAGAAATCGCCACCGAAGCCGTAGGCAAGATTAAGGTGGAATACGAAGTCCTGCCCCACCTGGTGCGCGAGGATGACCTGACCAAGGCCGGCACGCACGTCAAAGCCGCCGGAGAAAAAACCGTCGGCGATCCCGAGCAGGCTTTCCAGCAGGCCGAAGTGACCTCCGACGGCCATTACGGCATCCCCGTCGTCACTCACTGTTGCCTCGAAACCCACGGCCAGGTGATCGAGTGGCGCGGCGACCACGTCAACTGCTGGCCCTCCACCCAGGACGTCACCCGCTACGCCGGCACCCTAGCTCCTAACCTGAAAGTCCCGGTCGCCAACATCGACGTGCGGATGGATTACGTCGGCGGCGGTTTCGGCAGCAAGTTCGCCCCCGATTCCTGGGGTGAAGTTTGCGCCCGCCTTTCCCAGAAGGCCGGGGGCGCCCCGGTCAAACTCTTCCTCGACCGCGCCACCGAGCAGTTGATCGCCGGCAATCGCCCTTCGGCCTACGCCAAAATCAAGCTCGGCGGCAAGAAGGACGGCACCATCACGGCCTGGCAGTCCGAATCCTGGGCCACCGGCGGCGTCACCGGCGGCGGTTCACCCCCGCTGCCGTACATCATCGCCAATATTCCCAATCAGCGGCAGAACCATTCCGCCGTGTCGGTGAATTGCGGCCCGCAGCGCGCCTGGCGCGCTCCCAACAACCAGCAGGCGTCTTATCTCACCTGCTGCGCCATTGAGGATTTCGCCGCTAAGGCGGCGCTCGATCCGCTCGAAGTCTTCAAAACCAATCTAAACCTCTACGCCCCCGAGGCGCGCCGCGCCACCTACGCCTGGCAGCTCGACAAGGCCGCCGAACTGGCCGAATGGAAGCAGCTTTGGAAGCTCCGCGGCCAGGGCTCGAAGGGCGCCGTCAAGCGCGGCCTCGGCATCGGCTTCAACGCCTGGGCCGGCATGGGCCACAACAGCCAGTGCCGCGCCATCATTCACGCCGATGGCTCGGTCGAAATTGAAATCGGAACCCAGGATCTCGGCACCGGTACGCGCACCATCATCACCCAGGTGGCCGCCGAAACCTTCGGTCTTCCCGTCGGCGCCGTCGGCCTCACCATCGGTTCCAACCAACTCCCTCCCGATAGCGCCTCCGGCGGTTCTACTACTGTGGGCGGCGTCTCCGCCTCTACCCGCAAGGCATCGGTCAATGCCCTTGCCAAGCTCTATGAAGCGGCCGCTCCTGCATTGGGTGTCGAACCCGCTCAACTCGAAGCTCGCGGCGGCAAGATTCAAGTCAAAGGCGGAGGCAAGAGCCTCACCTGGGCCGAAGCCTGCCGCAAGATCGGCGGCGGCGGCTCCATCTCCGAAACAGGAGCCAACGATTCGCGCAACCCCGGTGGCTTGATCGCCGCTGGCGCTTCCGGCATCCAGATCGCCGACGTTTCCGTCGATACCGAAACCGGCGTGGTCAAGGTCAACCGCTATGTCGCCGTGCAGGATTGCGGCCTGATCATCAATCCCCGTCTGGCCGAAAGCCAGGTCTATGGCGCCATCATCATGGGCATTTCCACCGCCCTGTTCGAACAGCGGGTCATGGATGAGCAAACCGGCAGAATGCTCAACGCCGACATGGAGTTCTACAAACTCGCCGGTATTTCCGATATCGGCGACATCGTCGTTCACATGGATATCCGGCCGGAGAACGACAAACGCGGAGTCATCGGATTGGGCGAGCCGCCGGCGATCGCCATCTGTGCCGCCATTGGAAACGCGGTGGCCAACGCCATCGGCGTCCGCGTGCCGCGCATCCCCATGACGCCGGATCATGTCCTCGATACGCTCGATGGGAGGGCCGTCTAACATGCAGAATTTCGAATACGCCAATCCCGCTTCCCTGCAGCAGGCAACCGCCCTGCTGGCCGCCAAATGGGGGGAAACCGACGTCCTGGCCGGCGGCACCGACCTCCTCAGCCTGATGAAGGAGGAGATCCACACTCCCAAGCGCGTCGTCAATATCAAGAGCATTCCCGAACTGGCGGGAATTCGCAAGGCCGGTGCCCAGGTGCATATCGGCGCCCTGGTCACCATGGACGAGTTGGCCGGGAGCGGTGACGTCCCGCACGCCCTGGCTGCGGCCGCGGCCGGCGTTCCCAGCCCGCAGATCCGCCATATGGGAACCGTCGGCGGCGACCTCTGCCAGCGCCCGCGCTGCTGGTATTTTCGCCAGGGCCACGGCCTGCTGGCTACCAAAGACGGCAAGCCGCTCATCCCTAACGGGGAAAATCAGTATCATGCCATCTTCGGCGGCGGCCCGGCTTACTTCGTCAGTGCCTCCAGCCTGGGTCCGGCGCTTATCGCTCTGAACGCCAGAATCAAGCTGGTCTCCGCCAAGGGCAGCCGCGAGCTGCCGGTGAAGGAATTTTTCATCCAGCCCAAAGACGACGCCACTCGCGAAATCGCCCTGCGGCCCGATGAGATTCTGACCGAGATTATCGTCCCCGCCGCTACCCACTCTTCGACCTATGAAGTCCGCCAGCGGGAGGCTCTCGATTGGCCCTTGGCCACCGCGTCGGTCGCTTTATCGATGAAAGGCAACACCGTCGCGGCGGCCCGCATCGTGATGGGCCACGTCGCGCCCACTCCCTGGGAATCCGCTGCCGCCGCCAAGGCGCTGGTGGGCAAACCCGTCAACGAGGAGACCGCCCAGGCCGCCGGCAAAGCCGCCGTGGCTGGCGCCCATCCCCTCAGCCACAATGCCTACAAGGTCCAACTGGCAAAGGTAGCCGTCAAGCGCGCGCTGCTCGATGCCGTGCAAGCGAGGGCATAACCATGGAACCGATCGGAGAAAGGCCCGGCGTCACGCGCGTCTCGGCCAAACGTTGTGAAAAGCTCCGCTGGAAAGGCATGTTCATTGAAGCGCCCTGGGACCCCACCGTGCAGCGCTCCAACGACCAGGCTTTCTGGTGCCAGCATACCTTCAAGCCTCTCGGCCCCGACGGTAAGTTCGTCGACGAGTTCGAGTGCAGTCCCGCCCGGAAGTGCTACGAAGAGCTGTAGCTGTGCAAGCCGGATGGCCGCCGACGAACGTGAGAATGTTCACTCCCGGTACTTTTCCATGGTGCGGGGATTGTATCCCCAGTGGAACTCCAGCTCGTAGCCCATGGAACGGGCCAGGCCCTCCATATCGGGGAAGAGCGTGGCGAAGGTGATGTTCATGCGGTACAGCTCGCGCATGGCGACGTCGCGGACGGGGCCGGCAAGGACAAACTTGGCCAGGATATTTTCCTGATCGGTATCGCTCAAAATGTTCTCGATCGGCACGTCCAGGACGCTGGGGACGGCGAAAGTGCCGGATTGCGCGATCAGGCGGCGGTTCATGGTGTGGGGCTCTCCCATCCAGATGAAGCGGCGGCGGCCTTTCAGGAAATACCGCTGGAAATGCTCGTGTACGCGCGGGTCCACGCGCACCGGACGCTGGGCCCGGCTGCTATCGATGCGGGCCGGGTTGATGGCCCAGACGACGCCATCCAAGAGCGAGCGCTCCAGGGCGAAGAACGCGGCCACGTACGGCGACCAGGTGAAATCGATCAGGCGGGTGGGAGCGCCGTGGTGCTGCATTAAGGCCAGCCACTGAAAATCGTCCTCCCAGTCCGGCGGTCTGGGCAGGAACTGGTGGGCTTTGCGTTTGAAGATGCGCAGGATGCGCTCTTCCTGCAGGGGCCAGGCGTCGCGGGCGATGCCAAAGTCGCGGAGGTAGCGGGAAAGCGAGCTGAACAGGGGGCCGCGCTCGCTGCGTTCGCCGCGAAACGCCCAATGCGAATAGGGCGGCTGGGTTACCAGCTTGAGAAAGGCTTCCCACGATTCGAGCCGGACGATCCGGTACGAGTGCCGGTCGAGCTTACCTGCTGCCATGCTCTATCCATGGTACCTGGGGAAAGACGCACGGCTGATATTTTTCGTAGGACTGGGGAATCGCAATGGCCGCAAGGGAGCGGCACGCCGACACCGGAAATCCTAGATTGGCGCGTCAGCCTCCAAATCGGCGTTGACCAGCGGTGGGCGGGCCGAGGCGGGCGCCCAGCGCGCCAGTTTCTCGATCAGTTCCGCGCCGCGAATCGGCTTGGACAAGTAATCGTCCATTCCGGCGCGGAGGCACCGTTCCCTGTCGCCCTTCAGGGCATGGGCGGTGAGGGCGATGATGGGGGTGTGGGAGCCAGAGGCCTTCTCCCGGGCACGGATGGCGGCGGCCGCTTCCAGCCCGCCCAAGCGCGGCATCTGCAAGTCCATCAGAACGAGGTCGAACAGGCCCGGGGCGAACGCGGCCGCGGCCTCCACTCCATCGGCGGTGAGCGTCACGGTATGGCCGTGTTTCCGGAGCAGCCGGACGACCAGGGTTCGGTTCACTGCGTTGTCTTCGGCCAGCAGGACGCGCAGGCTGAGACCCGTATTCCTGGCCGGCGGCGCCGGCGGGCCGAACTCCGGCGCTTCGACGCCGAGGACACACTGGATGGCCTTCAAAAGGTCGGCTTTCGACACGGGCTTGGTCAGGTAGGCCTCGATGCCGATTTGCCGGCAGCGCCGGGCGTCTTCACTCAGGTCCGCCGAGGTCAGCATCATGACGGTTGCGCCGGCCCAGGCGGGCTCCCGCTTGATTGCTTCGCACAGCATGAAGCCGTCCATATCGGGCATCTGCGCATCGATGAGAATGAGGGGGTAGGCCGGCCCGGTTGTGCCCGTGGCCGCGGCAAGCAACCGCAACGCTTCCCCACCGCTAGACGCGAGACTAGGGCGCATGCCCCAACTACCGAGGAACTGGTACAGGATGTGCCGGTTGGTTGCGTTGTCGTCCACCACCAGCACGGGCAGGCCGATCAAGGCCGATGGCGGCCGTACCGTAGTGATTGGCGCCACCGCCGGCGCAATCCCGAAGCGAGCCGTGAAATGGAAGTGGCTGCCTTTGCCCACCACGCTCTCGACCCAGATCCGGCCGCCCATCATCTCCACCAGGCGGAGGGAAATGCTCAAACCCAGGCCGGTTCCGCCAAAGCGTCTGGTAGCGGTGCCGTCGGCCTGCACGAAGGCCTGAAAGATGGGTTGCTGTTTCTCCACGGGAATTCCGATGCCGGTATCCGAAATAGTAAAATGCACCTCGACCGAGTCCTCGTCCCTGGAGTTCACCCGCACCTTGGTCAAAACCTGGCCTTGGTCGGTGAACTTGATGGCGTTGCCTACCAGGTTTACCAGGATCTGGCGGAGACGCTGCGGATCGCCGGCCAGGCGCGGCGGCATGTCCGGGGAAATCTCGCAGAGTAGCTCCAGTCCTTTGCGGTGCGCCTGTAAGGCCATCGCCTTCATGGTGTAGTCGAACATCTCACGGATGTCGAACTCCACCCGGTCCAGGGTCAGTTGAGCGGCGTCGACCTTGGAAATGTCCAAAATGTTGTTGATCACCGCCAGCAGCGAGTCCGCCGAATTCTTCACCGTGCTCAGGTACTCATGCTGCTCGGGCGACAGGCGCGTATCGAGTGCCAGCTCCGTCATGCCGATGATGCCGTTCATGGGGGTGCGGATTTCGTGGCTCATGTTGGCCAGGAACTCGCTCTTCGCCCGGCTGGCCTGCTCGGCCGCTTCCCGAAGCGCGCCCGCCTCCTCCAGCTTCTTCCGGATTACGGCGGTCTGGGTTCGAACCCTCCGGCGAAGCACCGCTACCCAGCTCAGCACGGTAAGCATCAGGGCCGCCATGCAGCCGAGAACTCTGAGCAGCCGGCCGGAGTTCCACAGTGGCGCCGGCCTGACCACGGCGACGTCGCCGGCGCCGCGCAGCGCGATGGAGAACGATTGGGGCACCACGTAGTTCAGGATGCCGGCGGTCTCAATGGAGCAGAGACCGGTAACACGGACCACGCTGCCCAGCTCCATGTCCGGGATCCGACCGCGTTCGAGCGTGGCATGGAACAACCTGGCGCCAGCCTGGAGCACGAGCGAACTCCGGCTGGAGCTCGAGAGCTGGTCGACGAGCAACGCATCGATCTGAACCAGCTCGGAATCATAGGTTCCTTCCATCGGTTCTTCCACCGTGATCCGGGCGGGAACCGGCGGCCTGCCGGGTTGGCTGCGCAGGACCTTCGCATCGTGCATCTCCGGACTGAAGGCGCCGGCACGCGCAAAACCGAGAACGTCCACGACGTCGCCGGGGCGCAGGTTGGATGGGGCGTGATTCACAATCTTCAGGCCGGCCCCGGCGTCCTGCACATAGGAGGGCCCGCTGGGGGTTGCCAGGGTCACGACGCCACGAACGCAGACGCGATGGCCTGGCGAATCGTGAGGGGAGAAGCGGAGGAGTTCCTCGATCGGGCGCGGTTGCCGCTTCGTCTCCTCCGGAGCGGGATCGATCACATGGATAAATCTCGGGGAGGGCACATAGAGCTGAATCCCGAGAATCTGGCGCCTGGCGTTGAACAACGTGGCGCAGGCCCCTTGCACCCTGACACGGCTATCCGGCCGTGGAAGCGGTTCCGAATTCGGGTTGGCGACAAGAATGCGATATCGGTGGTCTCCCCACTGAAGCCAGAGAAGGTCCTCAGGCTGCCCATCTGTCTCGACGCTTTGCACCACTCCTTCGGCTTCGACCCAGGCGCTGTCCTGTTTCCCGGAGAGCAAGTCCTCAAAGGATACCGGAGCGGGCCGTGGCATCGAGGACGCGGAAAGCCGCTCCACTCGGGCATTGGCGACGATGGGGGCGAAATCTCCGGGAGCGGCTCTCCCGACGACATCCACGCGATCGCCCGCCGCCAGTTTCAACCCGGCAATGAGCGGCGCTTGAACGTAGGTGGGGCCGGTTTCATCCTGGATGAAGAGCAGCCCGGATCTCGGATTGATGTAGGTCACGGTGGCACGAACGTGCACCGGGATGGAACGTTGGGCGTCCTCGGGGCGGAGCGCGTGGACCCGGCCAATGGAAGTCAACACGGGATACTGAGGACCTGCCTCGGGCCCGGGGTTCCGCCCTTCGAGAATCGCGTCGACAATCTCCGGCCCGTCACTGCCGGCGCCGACAAATCCCATGGCGTCGATATCGCCGGCTACCAGGGCCGTTCCCGGCGCGGGCCGGAGGCGGATGGAACCGGTCCGGTCCTTCAGGAATCCGTCGTTCAGCCCGTCATATCGCAGGCTGCCGCGAAGGCGCATGAGTTCGTCCGGAAGCGCTCCCCTCGGGAGGGAAAGGACATCGCGCACAGTACGGAGCGGGACCTCCGCCGGACGAGGTTCCATCGGCTCGATATCCTCGAGCCGGGGAATCCAGAGCTGGACCCGGCCTGGCCGGCCGTATACGTCCCGGCTAAGATTGGCGATGCCACGTACCCGGACGCGCGAGCCGGGTAGTGTCTGGCGATTCGGCAACGTGGTGACCTCGCTGCTCAGGCGCGCTTCGAAGGCCGTTCCGCCAGCGCCGATTCGAATGCCGACCCCACCACCCCGATTGATGTAGCTCGACCGGAATACACCTTCGATCTGGACGTAACGAAAGCCCGCTCCACCCGAGAGAATGGCGGCAGCCGGGACGGTGGCCGGGCGCGGCGGGCGCTCGCCCGGCAGGACCGAAATCTTGATTGCGGCGACGGTTGGAGCGGATGCGCCCTCGGTTGCCACGCCGACCACCTCGACCAGGTTTCCGTACTGGATGACGCCATGAGCCAAGGGCAGGTCCACGCGGGCCGCGCCGGTTTCATCCTGGACGAAGACCAGGTTGAACGCCTGCTCGACCATCGTCACCGAGCCCCGAAAACGGACCGGCGGGCGTGGCTCCTGAACCTGAAGCGGCAATGCGGCGAGCTGTTCGATGCGACTGAGCGGGGCGAGCGGGTGGGCGCCGCGGCACGAGTTCAGAGCGAACACCGCGACCGCAAGCACGGCGGCATGGAGGCACAGGCTTGGCCTGGACATTTGGCTCTGTTTGCCTTATCGGCCGATCAACGCGGTTCTTTCGGCGCCTTGCCGCTTTGTCGCAGAGTGGGGCCGCAATCTCGCACATCGAAACCATCACGGCCGCCGTTGGCACCGTTACCTCCTCACCCGGCCCGAAACCGCCGCCGGCAACCTGCCAGCCTCGTCGCGAAAAAACGCCCGGTCTCGCGCCGCCTGGTCGGCCGTGCGGATCATTCCGAGCGCGGCGGTGAAGTCAATCGGTTTCCATAGGACGCCGCACGCGCCGCGCCGGTAAACGTCGGGCAGGAATTGGGAGTCGACCGGCTCGGCAGCCACCAGAGCCGGAGTGAGCGGATGCACCTCGGCAACCATCGCCAACGCGTCCCGCCAGGTGCCGTCCGGAAAGGTGACGTCGGAAACGAACGCCGTCGCGCCGGTAACGGTCAACAGAAAATCCGCCTCGTCTAAGGTCTCCGCCCGGTGCATTCGTATCCCGGAATATTGCAGGACGGTAGCCAGAAAGGAGTAGTCGGAACGGAAGCATGTCAGGAACACGCATTCGATCCGTTCCGGCCGCTGGGATTCGGTTCCCCGATCGACCCGGTATTGCCCCGGCGTAACCAAATCGCCTCACCCTCCCAGAGAGTCGAGAATAGCGCTTGGCCGCTCCGAGTTCCATCCTCTACATGCAGTAGGAAAACCGCAGCCGGAGATGAGGGGCCGGTGGCTCCAAACCCGCGCAAGACCGGCACATTGTCAAAGCCGCCGCCAACGTGGAAGGATATTGCCAGGGGACGCTCTCACCCATGACATTCGGGACACTCAAAATCGTCCAGGCCGGCGACCCGGTTTTGCGCCAGCGAGCGCGGCTGGTGACGCCGGAGGAGATCCGCAGCCGGGAAATGCAGCAGCTCATCGAATGGATGCGCGAGACCATGCGCGACGCGCCGGGCGTCGGCCTTGCGGCTCCCCAGGTCGGGCTGTCCGTCCAACTTGCCGTCATCGAGGACCGGCCGGAGCTGTACGCGTCCCTGCCGCCGGAGCGGGTGGCCGAGCGCCAGCGGCGCCCCGTGCCTTTCCAGGTTCTGTTCAATCCGCGCATCGACAGCGCCGCCGAGCGGGCGGAATTCTTCGAAGGCTGCCTCAGCCTGGCCGGATTCAGCGCCATGGTGCCCCGCTCGCTCAGGGTCGGCGTGAGCTGTCTCGACCATCGCGGCGAGCCGCTGACGTTCCAGGCGGAGGGTTGGCACGCCAGAATCGTCCAGCATGAGCTGGACCACCTTAACGGCACCCTCTATGTGGACCGGATGCGGCCCGGGTCCCTTACCACCATGGAGAATCTGAACCGCTACTGGAACGACGTGCCCATCGGCGAGGTACTCGAGCGGCTCAGGACCGCCGGGTGAGAGCCGTGAAAAAAATCACAAGTCGCAGGCGGAACCGCCTGCGCCACCTAGCCCGACACCGCCTCCGCCTCGCCCAGAAAATGCAGAACCACGCTCCTGCGATGCGGCGATGCGCGGTGCTCGAACAGGTAAATGCCCTGCCAGGTGCCCAGCGACATGCGCCCGTGCTGGACGGGAATGGAGACCTGGGTCAGCGTCAGGGCGGCGCGAATATGGGACGGCATATCGTCGGCGCCTTCGATGGTATGGCGGTACAGGCGCGGGTCCTCGGCTACCAGCCGATTGAAGAACGCGTTCAGATCGGCGATTACGTCCGGGTCGGCGTTTTCCTGGATGGTGAGGGAAGCCGAGGTGTGCTGCACGAACAGGGTGAGCAGACCCTCGCCGGCGCCGTGGCCGTCCAGCCAGTCGGCCACCCTCCCGCTGATTTCGTACAGGCCCTTGCCCCGAGTCGCCACTTCGAGGCGTCCCTGGAATTGTTGCACGCCGGTCATTCCACCGTGACGCTCTTGGCCAGGTTGCGCGGCTGGTCCACGTCGCAGCCGCGACGCACGGCAATGTGATAGGCCAGCAACTGGAGCGGCACAATCTCCAGCAGCGGGCTGAACAGTTCGCGCGTGGCCGGAATTTCGATCACGTGGTCGGCTGTCTTGCGGACGTGTTCGTCGCCTTCGGTGACGACCGCGATCACGATGCCTTCGCGCGCCTTCACCTCCTGAATATTGGAGAGCGTCTTCTCATACAGCACGCGGCTCTCGTCGCTCGATCGGTCCTGGGTGGCCAGCACCACCACGGGCAGTTTCTCGTCGATGAGCGCGTTGGGACCGTGCTTCATTTCGCCGGCCGGGTAGCCTTCGGCGTGAATGTAGGAGATCTCTTTCAGCTTGAGCGCTCCTTCGAGGGCGATGGGATAGTGAACGCCCCTCCCCAGGTAGAGCGCGTTGGTGGCGTGGTGGAAATCGCGCGCCAATTGCTCGTAGATGGCGTCGTGCTGGAGTACGGTTTCGAGCTTGCCCGGGATGCGAAGCATTTCCTGCACCAGGCAGCGGGAGGCGCTTTCGTCCAGCCGCTGGTTGGCCTGCCCCAACTGCATGGCCAGAATCAGCAGCGCCGTCAACTGGCAGGTGAAGGCCTTGGTGGAGGCAACCCCGATTTCCGGCCCGGCGTGGGTATAGATGGCGCCGGCCGCTTCCCGCGTAATCATGGAGCCGACCACGTTGCAGATGGCTAGCGTCTTCGAGCCCCTGTGCTTGGCCTCGCGCTGCGCCGCCAGCGTGTCCGCCGTCTCGCCCGATTGCGAGATCACCACGGTCAGCGTATCTTCCAGAATGATCGGATCGCGGTAGCGGAACTCGCTGCCGTAATCCACCTCCACTGGAATGCGCGCCAGTTTCTCGATGAAAAACTTGCCCGCCAGCCCGGCGTGCCAACTGGTGCCGCAGGCGATGATGCGCACCCTGCGGAAACGCGCGAATTCGGCCGGCGCGATATCCATCTCGTCCAGAAAAATGCGCCCGGTTTCCTGGCCCACGCGCCCCAGCATGGTGTCGCGAACGGCCCGCGGCTGCTCGTAAATCTCTTTGAGCATGAAGTGCTTGTAGCCGCCCTTTTCCGCCAGGATCGGGTCCCACAGCACGTGGGCTACCTGCCGGTTCACGGGCCGGCCATCGAAGTCGCACAAACGCACTCCGCCTGGCTGCAGGATCGCCATATCGCCATCGGCGAGGAAGAACATGTCGCGGGTATAGCTGAGAATCGCCGGCACGTCGGACGCGATGAAGTATTCGTCGTCGCCGATGCCTACCACCACCGGCGGACCGTTCCGAGCCGCCACGATCTTATACGGATCCGTACGCGAGATCACGGCCAGCGCAAACACCCCGGCGAGTTGCTTCACCGCCGCGCGCACGGCCTCTTCCAGGTTGCCGGCGAAGTACTTTTCCACCAGGTGGGCGATGACTTCGGTGTCGGTTTCGGTCCGGAATCTGTGGCCTTCGCTTTCGAGCTGGTGTTTGAGATTCAGATAGTTTTCGACGATCCCGTTGTGCACCACCACCACGTCGCCCTTGCAGTCGCGATGCGGATGGGCATTCTCTTCGGTGGGCCGGCCGTGCGTGGCCCAGCGGGTATGGCCGATCCCGAACGAGCCGTCCACCGGGTTCAGGCGGATGGCGTCTTCCAGGTTGCGCAGCTTCCCCTTGGCCCGGCGTATGGCCAACGCGCCCTGTTCGTCGTAAACCGCCAGCCCCGCCGAATCGTACCCGCGGTACTCCAACCGGCGGAGCCCATCCAGAATGATCGGCACCGCTTTGCGGTTGCCGATGTAGCCTACGATTCCACACATAGCTACATTATAGGGATTGGGCATTTGTTTTGTCGTACTGGGCGGTACCGGCGTCAGTCCAGGATTTCGACCCGGTACTCTTCGATTACCGGATTGGCCAGCACTTCGTGGGCGATGGCGTTGAGTTCCTTCGCCGCCTGCTCCCGGCTGGTGCCCTCGCTCAGAACGATGTCGAAAACTTTGCCCTGCCGCACGTCGGCGATGGAACGATAGCCCAGCCCCTCCAGGGCGGACCGCACCGTCTGCCCTTGCGGATCGAGTACCGTCGATTTGTAAGAAACCAACACGCGCGCATTCATGGAGTACCCCGATTATCGCATGGCGCGCGGCTGGAGCTTTCAGCGGTCAGCGATCAGCCGTCAGCTAAACCGAGCCGCGAGCAAAGGGAGCGATGTTTTGGCTGACCGCTGACCGCTGACCGCTGACCGCTGAGAGCTCATCCCTGCTTCAAGACCAAGACGCGCCCGCCGAGCTTGCCCGATGCCAGCTTGCCAATGGCCGCGTCGAAGGTCACCAGCACTCCGTCCCGTTCGGCGGCGTGCGCCAACAGCAGCGCATCGGTCCATTGCTGGTGCCCCTTCAGTTCCGCGGCCAGTGGCTTAAGGAGAGCGGGAATGTCGCGCTCGAGCGGCCAGAACTCGTGCCCTGGGTGGGTAGTCGCCTCGGCAAGCAGTTCGAGTGCCGTGCGGGCGCTCACCGCGCCGTGGGTGACCGCGGGATTGGTCAGCAGCCGCAGCACGCCAAGCTGCGTCACCGGATCGGTGGCCCACCCCCGATGCCCGGACTTGGCGAACCAGGCCTGCGCGGCCGCGTGCCCGGTATGCCTCGGCCAAACCAGCGCCAGAAGAATATTGACGTCCGCCAGGTGGCGGGTCATTCTTCGTCCAGCAACTCGCGCACCCGTTCGGCGGTAATCGCCGGAATGTCGTCCAAAGCGTCCAGGACCGGCAACCCGTTCACCTTGCGGACACCGAGTTGGTACCGGCTGCCCCGGCGAATCAGCTCCGATGCCGCCTTCCCCAACGAGATCCGGCGCCGCACCGAGAATTCCTGCACCGCGCCCATCGCGTCATCTTCCAGCGCCAGTGTCGTCCTCATGGCTTCCATGATGGCAGAAACCGCAGCATGATGTCAATATCAGCAAATGATGTCAACCGGTGCCATTTGATGCTTGATCGGCATTCAGCCGCGGAAGCGGTTCATCCGGCCGATCCCGGCGCCGGCCAACGCCGCCACCGGAATCACCAGCGCATGCCACAGCAGGTGGGGCGGCTGCAGATAAGGGCAGTGCAATTCCAGCGCGAAGACGCCCGTCAGCGCTCCCACCAAGCCGGCGGCGGCGCCGGCCGCGGCCGTGTTCAGCACCAGCCCGCGGCGCAGCCACAGGGCCGACAGCCCCCCCGCGGGCACGGCCACCATCAAACCCATAACCAGGCAGCCCAGGCCGCGATGGACAAAATCGGTGGCGGAGCGATCCGGAAAGAGCTCGACGAACATCGCCATCGACGCCAATGCCGCCCAGACCGCCAGCCGCGCCGGGCTGGTGAGCCTGCCTCCGGCCGGAACCATTTCGGCATATAGCGCCCGGCTGGCCAGCCACAGCAGCATGGCCAGTTCGCTGAAGATCAGCGCCGCCTGGAACCGGCTCAAGGCCCGCAGACCGTATTGGCCAACCAGTATCGATACCAGCAGGGAAATCGCCACCGAGCCCGTCAACAGGATCGCGGACAGACTTGCCGGCGAAATCATGGCGCGCACCGGGCGGACGCCGGGCACGATGCCGCGCGCGATCGCTTCGATCAGCCCCGCGTCCGGGCCGGGCTGGGATTGGGCCGCGTCTCTCAGAATGCGATCGATTTCGGGAGGCGTCATGCGCCGTCTCCCTTCAGCACGCCGCGCAATTTCCGATACGCGCGGTGGGCTTTCTGTTTGACCGACCCCACGCTGGAAGAGGTGGCGCGCGCGACCTCCTCCAGGCTCATGCCCGACACTTTCAACATAACCAGCACCTCGCGCTGGCTCTCGGGCAGCTCCCCCAGAATGGCCGACAGATCGGCGCCGGAAGGGCGCGGCGCCGGCGCGGGCGGGTCGGGCAGGGTTTCCACCCGCACTTCGCGGGCTTCGGCGCGCAGACTGCGCCGGTAATGATCGATGCGGATGTGCCGCGCGATGGCATACACCCAGGGCAGCAGCGGCTGTCCCGGCCGAAAAGTGTGTCGCGCCTGGTGAATCCGCATCCAGGTTTCCTGCAGCAGATCGTCGGCGTCGCGGCGGCTGCGGACTTGCGCCAGAAAGAAGCGATAGAGGGGCGGACTGACCCGCTCGATGAGCGCACGCGTGCGCTCGCCGTCGCCTTGCTGATATCCGGCCATGAGCGCTTCGATCGGGTCCTCGGGGAGCACGTCTGGGAGCATGTTGCCGCAGCTTTTCCATTATGCCTCCCGCAGCGCCGCCCGTCATCCGGAAACCGCGCCCGATGGCCCCTATCCTCCATATAATATGAATTCGCCGTCGACGACGGAAAGGTTACCATGCCACGGTGGCGAGGCAGGATGGAATCCCGCGCGTTGCCCTCGCCCAAGCCCGCGTCTGGCTCGCCGACGGCAAGCAGCTCCGCCGCCTCTCCCTCTACGAGCACCGCATCCAGAGCCGCGTCGATAAGAATAAGAAGGTGCTCGACGACCTGCAGCAGAAGCGCCAGGCCGCCCTCCAGCGCGCCGCCGAAGAGGTCGCCCTCCTCACCCAACTCGCGGAAAGTAAAGGAGAAACCTACGACATCGAGCGCGACTACCCGCGCCAGTCCCTCCCCCCGGCAATTTGATTTTTCAATCCCCGGAAATCGCCCGCCTAGGCGCCCACCAGACCCGCCTCGCCGAAGCCAAAAAGCTCCTCCAAGCCGCCCAAAAGCCCCTCCGCCTCGTAGCGTCGGCGATCTTTGTCACCGTGTATCTTTAGCCACTCCCGGCGCAGCATCGCCCTTCTGATCGAAAAAGCCGGCGTGCGGACGCGAAGCCAACTGGTTCGGGCCGCGCTCCAGGGAGAGATCGCTTCGCCCAATAGCCAGTCGCCCGGATGATTTCCCGATCGGGCGAAACTCAGTCCGACTCCGGCTGTGTAGCCGCGACAAGAGCCGCCTCGGGCGAGCTGTTGAAGTCCAGATCGGCCGGACCCTTGGCGCCATGCCATCGGGTGAAGCAATCCCTGACGACGCGGCCGATCGCGCGCCGGTTCCGGGCCGCCAGTTTCAGCCATCCCCACGCGCCCTTCTGCGGGAAATAAATTCCACGGAAGAACAGGCGGGCCATCAGGTGGCTGATCTTGTACGCGGCCGGCTCGTCCGCGATCGATTCCAGAGCTCTCTCGATCGCCGCGGGGCTGTAAGAGTTCGCCCAGGCGTATTGGACCTCGGACTGCACCTCCGGAATCGTCATCTCGAGAGGCGTGTGCGCCATCTGGAACGGGGCGAACTCGAGCCAGTGTTTCGGCCGTGTCAGCCGGCCCGCCTTCTGCAGGCGCTCATACAAGGGAGTAGCGGGGAATGGAGTGATCTGACCGAACACAGGCAGCCCCGGCGGCCACTCGCGAATCTGGGCGACGGTGCGCTCAGCCACGCCGGCCGTGTCATGATCCAGCCCGAAGATGAAGGACGTGATCGCGTAGACGTGGCGCCGGGCTAGCGCCTGCAGTACGCGGGCATAATCCGCCGGCTTATTGAAGCTCTTGTTGACGCTGGCGAGATTGGCGGGATCGAGAGACTCCATCCCGATGAAGATCCACTTACCGCCCGAAGCGGCGATCAAGTCGAGCAGTTCTTCATCCTTCAAAAGGTTGGCGCTGATTTGCCCCACCCACGACAGTTGGGCTCCGGCTGCAATCACATCGCGCAAGAGCGACTTGGTCCGCTTCACGTTAATGGCGAAGTTGTCGTCGACGAAAAATACCGCGGCCTTGCCTCCCGTGCTGTTCGCACGCGCCTTGATTTTGAGCATCTCCTCGACGATGCTCTGGTTGGAGCGGTACCTAATCGAATCGCCGAAGAAACCGGTCACCGTGCAGAACTCGCATCCATAGGGGCAGCCGCGCCCGGATTCGATCGGAATGATATGAAATGTCTCCCAACCGGGCGCGTAGCGCCGCATCACCGGGCGCAGGAAGCCCGGAATCCGGTTGAATTGCCGCAAATCGATCGAGTCCCACGGAATGATCGGGTAATCCTGCAAACTGGGCTTGCGCTCCTGCCCGAAGGCGTCTACCGGAGTGTAAACCTCCTTGAGCTCGCCGCGCGCGGCATCCTCCACGATGCGCGGCCAGGTTTCGTCCGCTTCACCCAGCGCTAAAGCGTCGGCGTGTCGGGGTCCGCCGTCCCGGCCGAGAGCTTCTTCCGGGACCTCGGTTACGTGAGGGCCGCCCATGACCACGCGAATGCCGGCCGCGCGGAGCGCATCCGCTACGCGGTACGCTTTGGCGATCATGCGCGTCATGGCGCCGATTCCAACCAGTCCGACCCGCCGGTCGAGCGCGAACCGGACCAACTCGGCATCGGTCATCGGTTGGGTGTTGCCGTCGATCAGAACCACCTCGTGACCTGCGGGCGTCAGAGCCTGGAGCAGAAACATCCAGAGGTGAGGCATGAAGTTCTGGGTCACCCCGTTGTCGGGGTTGTACAGCAGGATTTTCAAGTACTCGCCCATGCCGGCGTCCAAACGGAGCGCTGGCTTTCCTTTCTCCGGCAAGTAGTCCGCAGTTTTTCGGTGAGATCGGTGCGACCGAGCCGCGAAGGATTCTCTGTCGGTAGACGCTATCGTATCATCATCCCGGCGCGCGGTCACGGCAATAAGCAATTTTGCTCACTACCCGCTTGTTGGGCAGGGGCGGTGGTCCGGATCCATGGCGGACAGCTCTTAGCGCCCGATTTCGGAATTACGGCCACGTATTAAGAAAACCGCTCCCTTGCGGTCGCGGCTCGGTTTCGCTTGTTTCCGAGCCGCGACCGCCAGACGCTGTGAAAAAATGTCACGAACCTTTTTTGGTGCCAAATGTTTTCAATTACTTACCCTGTGCAAAACTGGCCCAAAACGAATATTTCACAGCTTCCCAGGGAGCGGTTGCCCGGAAATGTTATGAATCTGTGTACTTAGCGCTTCTCCGCGCGACCGCCCGCAGCCGGATAAGGCGTGTCGTAGCCTTTGGCGTCCCACCAGAGAATCCGGTTCAGTACGTCTTGGGGCGCGTCATCGAGATCGGCCCAATTCATAGCGGCGGACTGGCGCGCGGCCCAGAGCTGCCGGCCGGCCAGGGCTTTCAGGGGCGGGTTCATTTGATCCAGCGGCTGACAGGGCACCAGGTGCCGGTACGGCTTCAGATCGGCATCGGGGGTGAAAATGCTGGTCATGGAGCGGGCCGACGCCAGAAAGCGCGTGCGGGCCGGGACGCCGAGAACCTCCTGGATGGTGCGAATCATGCTGGTGTGATTGTAATTATTGGAATCGACCGCATCGCGGCGAACGAACGGGCCGATGGCCAGGGCCACGGTGCGATGCCCGTCCACATGGTCGACGCCATCCTGGGCGTCGTCCTCCACCACGAAGATGAGGCTCTTGGACCAGAAGCGGCTTGCGGAAATGGCTTCCACGACGCGGCCCAGCGCCAGGTCGTCGTCGGCCACCATGGAGCGGGGAGTGGGCGAACCGGGGCGAGTGCCGTTGGTATGATCCTGGTTCAAGGTCATGATGGTGAGTTGGTGCCAGCGGCCGGTCTTTTCGGCCTCGCCAAATTCGCGCAGGAATTCCTCGGCGCGGATCTGGTCGGAGATAGCGAGCGAATCGTAGGGATAGCGGACGCTGGAATAGCGTGCCAGCGCGGGCACGCCGGGGCGGGCGCCGACCGCCGATTGCCATTTGCCCTCCTGGTAGAGCTTCCAATAATCGCTCCATTTGAGCTCGCTGGCTTCGTCCATATCCTTGACGGATTGCGTCTGAGGATCCCACCGGCCGGGCAGCATGAACTCGCCGAGGATGCGGAGATCGATGGGCTTAGGCCCGCTTTGCCAGAAGAAACCGGCGGGAGAAACGGTCAGGGCGTCGGCCATATTCCAGGCGTAGCCACGCGGGGAGCTGGCGAAGGCGCGCTCGACGTAATCGCTGACGAAGGCCTGCATCAGCCACTGGTGGCCGTCGAAGCTGATGGCGCCGCCGGTATAGAAACTGTCCAGCGTCACGTAGCGCTCGGCGAGGGCGTGGTGATTGGGGGTGACGGCGCGGCCATACATGGTGAGCTTGGGGTCGCCGTTGCCGCGGCCGAGGTCGCCGAACACCTGGTCGTAGGTGCGGTTTTCCTTGACGATCAAAAAGACGTGCCCAATGCCCAGGGAGGGAAGGTTGCGGACTCCGCCGGCCGGGTCGAACCGCGGCGCATTGGCGGCGCGGACCTCGCGCGTGCCGGCCATCACCTGCATCGGCAGAGGGGCGGGAATTTGTTCCAGCGAGCCTTCGTACTGTTTCGAATTGAAAGTGCCGTTGGCGCCGGCGGTATTGCCGACGCCCTTGATGTCGACTACACGCAGGGCGCCGCCGCCGTCCACGGCGATGGCGGAAGGGAACCAGGCAGTGGGCAATGCGCCCGCTACCCGCCAATCCAGGCCGCGGCCCGACAGCACGGCGACGGCGTTGTTGCCGGCGCAGGCCACGTAGAGGCTGCCGCCATCCGGGCTAAAGGCACTGGCGATGGGCTGGCTGCCGATGGCGGCTTCCGGATACGTCGGGATGTGAATGTCGGCGTGGGTCAGGGTTTGGGTATCGAGCAGGGTGACGGCGTCGGAATGGCCGTCGGCGACCGCCAGCAGCTTTTGATCGGGGGAAAGCACGATTTGAGATGGCGCCAGGCCGACGGGAATTTCCCGCACGCCGCCGGACGCCGCGTCGACCACGCTAACCGTCCCGGAAACCGACGATCCAGTGACGGGATCGGTAAGCACCTGGGAGCCACTCGAAGGCGCGACGGTTTCGTTGGCGTGCGGGCGGCGGCCGCCGCGATTGGAAACGTACACCGTGCCGCTGCTGGCGGCGGCCACGCCAAACGGGGCTATGCCCACGTCGATGCGGCGCAGGATTTGGCGGGAAGCGGTATCGATCACCGCCAGCGAGTTATCGCGGCTCAGGGCGACGTAAGCCCGAGAACCGTCCGCCGAAAACGCGATCCCGACGGGAACCGGATGGCCCGGCAGCGCGATTCGGCTGGAACGGACGGGGACGCCAAGCTCGGAGATCTCGATCACCAGGATGGTGTCGCGGTCTTCCCCCGAGGTTTCGCTGGCCCAGAGTTCCCGGTCGCCGGGACGAAAGGCGATGCCGGCGTAGGACGTGGCAGGCGATTCCACCTCCGCCAGACGCGAGCCGCTGACGCCGTCGATGAGCAGAACGCTCCGCCAGTTGAGGACCGCCAAGATGCGGCGGTGCGAATCGAAAGCCATGTCGACGGGACGGCCGGGCAACAGCGATAGCCGCCCCCATGGGCGGAGCAATTGATTGGTAGGGACAAGATAGAATCCATCCGGGTGTTTGCCCAGCCGCACCGTGCTCGCGAGGATGGGAAACACCCTGGTCTCGTCGGCAATCACCGCCGCCGTAGCCAGTAAGACCAGAAAGAGGAGCTTTCGTCGCATAACGCCCAGCATAAGCCAATTGCGTTACAGCAGGTTGAGGACGGGCTGGAGCGAGCACAGTACTCGATCTTGGAATTACGGCAGCAAATTAGTTAAGGCGGTTGCCCGGAAATGCGCTGGCGAACTTATGAAATGAAATTTGTGTACTAATTTTCCGGAGTCTCCGACGCGTCATAAATCAGGTTACACCCAAGGCCGGAACTCCTTGATAATTTTGGAGATAGGAAGTAATTACCCACGCGCGAGCGGCAGCTTACGGGATACTGGAAAGAATTACACGAAATCGACCCTCGCGGCCGGCCAATTAGGCTCGATTTAGACTCCAGAGGGGTTTTGTGGCAAACGTGCAAGGACTAACAGCGTCATGGACAGCAGCCGTCCGGAACTCCCGCGCGAGCTTGCCCTGCGCCGGGAGGCGAAGCCTATCTCACTCCGGGAAATTGCCGACTCCACGAAAATCAATATCTGCTATCTCGAGGCAATTGAATCCGGTGACTTCCAGAAACTACCCGGCGGCATCTACACGACCAGTTATCTTCGCCAGTACGCGCGAGCCGTGGCCTATGACGAGGACGATCTCATCCGCTATTACCACGATAGGGTGACGCGCCCCGGAGCGCAGCCTGTAGTCCCGGCAGAATATTCACCCGGCCGATGAGCTCTAGTTGCTGGCCGCCTGGCCACAAGAAAGGGGCAGCCGGAGTGCCGGAGCCGTCTGCCCCATCGGAGCCGTTACTTGGCGGAAGCCACGATGTGAATACGGCGGTTCTTTTGCCAGCAGGATTCGTTGTGGTCTTCGCAGGCCGGCCTATCCTTGCCGTAGCTGACGAGCGACAACTGGTCTTGCGGAATACCAACCTTGGCCAGGTAGCCGCGAGCCGATTCGGCGCGCGCTTCGCCCAGCGCCATGTTGTACTCTTCGGAGCCGCGCTCGTCGGCGTGGCCTTCGATAGTCAGCTTGTAATCGGGATACTGCACGATAATGTCGCGCAACTCCTTCGAGTCGGCTTCGAGCGCCGTGATGGCATCGGGGCGCAGGGTGTGCTTGTCATAGTCGAAGTAAGCATCTTCGATCTTGGCCAGCAACTCGTCGATACGCGCACGCGTAGGAGCGTCGGGAATGCGCGGGGCGGGGGCCGCCGCGGCAGCCCGTGGGGCGGCGGGCGCCGGGGCGCTCTGCGGGGCGGGCGCCGGAGCGGCGGGCGCGCTCACGGCCGGTGCGGGCGGAGCCGGCGGTGTTGCGGCCACTTTCTTCTTGGCGCATCCGGAAATGATAGCGGCGCTCACCGCGATCGTCACAATCAAAAGTCTCGTAGGTTTCATAAATCCCTTCTACACTTCTATTGTTACTCCATTTGCGGCGGCCGTGGCCATCCTGTTCGTACAGGATTCTCGCCGGGCACCGCCTTTACTACACTTTAAGCTAAGGAGAGTCCATGCGGGAAGCGCGGGGCGCCGCGCGCCCCAGAGCCGCGTCTTTGGTATTGTGGCTGGGTTTCGGGGGCTTATTGTTGGGCATTCTGGCCGCCGCGATCGGCACTCTGACGGCGCTCGACCGCGTCAGCGGGGAGGAAACCCGCACCGGGAAGACGTTTCTCGAAAGGGTGGGTGCGCTCGACCAACTGCGGGCGCAAATCTACCTTTCGGGCACCTACGTGCGCGATCTGCTGCTATCGCCGGATTCGAGCGGCGCGGCGGCGCAGGGGGCACGGCTGGAGACGCTGGAGACCGGCACGCGGAAGGTGCTGGATACCTATGCCCGCTCGCTCGATCCGGCCGAGCGCCAGCCGTTCGCGACACTGCGCGCGGAGATTGAAGACTATTGGGGCGTACTCAACCGGATGGAAACCTGGTCGCCGGAGCAGCGCAACCGGCAGCGCGACCATTTCTTCTATGACGAACTGGTACCGCGCCGCACCGCCATGCTGCAGATCGCCGACCGCATCGCGCTGGTGAACGAACGCGGCCTAGCCCGCGCCGAGGAGAGCATCGAAGGCTCCGCCAGCAGCTTGCGACGCACCCTGCAGCTAACTTTCGGCGTGACCCTGGCCGGCGGCCTCCTGCTGACTCTGCTGACCATCGGCCACACCGTACGGTTGGAGCGCGAACTGGAGCGGCGGCTGGCGGAAAATAGCCGAGCGCGGGCCGATCTGGAAGAGCTTTCGGCGCGGCTGGTGCGGGCCCAGGAGAATGAACGGCGGACGCTGGCGCGCGAACTGCACGACGAAGTGGGCCAATCGCTCTCGGCGATGTTGATGGAAACCGAAAACGCCGAATGCGCCGAAGAGCCCGAAGAGATCCGCGAGCACCTGGCCGCGGTGAAGGGCCTGGCCGAAAAAACCATGAACGAAGTGCGCGACCTGGCGCTGCTGCTGCGGCCCTCCATGTTGGACGATTTCGGGCTGGTGCCGGCGCTCAACTGGCACGCTCGCGAGACCGGCAAACGCACCGGTCTAAACGTGTTGGTACGCGCGGACGGGGAAGCCGACGACCTGCCGGAGGAGCACAAGACCTGCATTTACCGGCTGGTGCAGGAAGCCGTCAATAATTCCGCCCGCCACTCCAGCGCTCGCACCGTGGAGGTGGTGGTGGAGCGGCAGGATTCACGGGTGCTGTTCAGCGTGCGCGACGACGGGTGCGGTTTCGATACCCGTTTCGTCCGCGGCCTGGGCTTGCTGGGCATGGAAGAACGCGTGCGGCGGCTGGGCGGGCAGTTACGGCTCGATTCGAAACTGGGCCGCGGCACCCTGATCGCGGCCGAGCTACCCTTGACGGACCTGGGCGAGAGAAACGGAAACCGAAATGGCCATTCGCATCCTGCTGGCTGACGATCACACCGTAGTGCGCGACGGCCTGCGCGCGCTGGTGGAGAAGCAACCCGACATGGCCGTGGTAGCGGAAGCTTCCGACGGCCGCGACAGCGTGCGCCTAGCCGGGGAGCACGCCCCCGACGTCGTCGTCATGGACATCGCCATGCCCAACATGAACGGCATCGAGGCCACCCGCCGCATTCTGGCCGCCAACCCGCGGACCGCCGTGGTGATTCTGAGCATGCATCACGACGAGAGCTACGTGTTGCGCTCCCTCAAGGCCGGCGCCAAAGGCTACCTGCTGAAAGATTCGCTGCGCAGCGACATGGTGGAGGCCATCCGCGCCGCCGCCCAGGGTCGTTCCTATTTCACCCGCAAGGTGAGCCGGATTCTGCAGGAAGATTACGTCCGCGAGATGGAGCGTCGCGGGGTTGACGACACGTACGAACTGCTCACCGACCGCGAGCGCGAAATCCTGCAACTAGTGGCCGAGGGCCGCACCAACAAAGACGTGGCCGCGCTGCTCAACGTCAGTCTCACCACGGTGGAAACCCACCGCACCCACATCCTGCAGAAGTTAGACCTACACAGCGTGCCGGAACTGATCCTGTACGCGGTGCGCAAGGGGATTATTTCGTAGCGGGGGGCGCTTTCGGTCTCTGCTTGGCCTTGCGGGAGCCCAAAAATTGCCAAGACGTCGGGGCGCGGGCGCCGTTCGCCCTGCAAACTAGTTCGTTACTACAACCGTGACGCCGGCTTGGCTGGTTACGGCGGGTTTGGTGCCGATGGTCACCAGCACGGGCAGAGCGTTGGGCGGAGAAGTGAGCGTCACTTTGCTTGACACCTGGGCATCGATCTGGTAGAGCCCGGCGACTGAGCCCGTAACCCATCCGGCATACGTGACCGTAGCGGCGACCCCGCCGATCGTGACGGTTGGCTCGGGGGTGAGGCACGGGGGCAAATGATTGGCCTTGACGCCATTGAGCACGGCGTTGTTAATTACCACGCCATCGAGCGATGTCCAGGTGGCATTGCCGGACAAGCCATATACGGTATTGGCGGCGGCCAGGAAACCGTTGGCTCCGGAGATGGCGACACAACTGCCGGGAGAGGCGAGAGTCGACGCGCCAGCCGTGTTGATACTGCCGGTGCTGTTCGGCACGCCCAAACCGGTCAAATAGATGTGCACGACCTGTGTCGAGGTGGCTTTCCCACCTATGATGACCGGGTTGGCCACGCTGTTTGCAGTCCAATCGTAGTTCAGGATGGCTCCCTGGCCCGTGCCGGCCGAATTCACGGTAAAGAGTCCCGGATCGGTAGCCGCGTATGTGACCGGGTAGAAAGTGCTATAGGCCGGCGGGGCTCCGTACCCGACCTGGATGTTGCCGGCTCCAAGCGAGTTGGCCACCGCGGATGGCACCAGCACATTGATTTGGGTATTGTTGGCGAACAGGAGATAGCCGGAGGCGATCTCGCTGGGAGTGCCGGCGTTGTTGTAGAACCCGACCGTGAGGAAATTGGTGTTGTCGGGGCTGGCGGAGGTCGGAAAGCGATAATCGTTGGCGGCGGTTGGCGAGAGGGTCAGCGTCGGGTTAGCGAGCGCGAGACAGCCGGGGCAGAAGTTCGACCCGAAAATACTGACGATGTCGTAAGGCGCGAACGCGGTCGCGCCCTGCTGGAAGGTTGAAGCGCTGGTCACAGCGGTGATGATGGGTGAGGTGGTTACCGTGACGGTGGCCACCGATCCAGCGCTTACTGAGCAGGAAGCGACCCCCATCGGGTTACAGACGCCAATGTACCAAGAGCCCGCAGCCGAAGTGTATCCGCCGCTGATGACCTGGTAGGAGACGACAAGCTCCGTAGTGCTAACCACGGTGATATTGACCTCGTTCATAAGACAGGTGGTTGGGTCCGAGGCGTTGCAGTAATAGACCATGGTCGACTGGCTGTTGCCCACCGTGGAGGGAACAAATCCGCTCCCGTTGAGCACCACTGTGATGGTATCGCCTTGAGTGGAATCCACCGGGACCAGAGCGGGAGAAGTGCTCGTGAGCAAAGGCACGGGGGCAGTCACGTTGATGGTAATGCTAAGTGTGATGGCGGCACCGGCCGCGGGTGTGACGGTGACCGCCTCCTGGACGGCGTCGCCCGGCAGGGTCTGAAGAAACGCCTGGGTACTGAAGGTCACGGTCAGAGGCGTGCCCCATGAGTAGCCGATGCTGCTGGTCGGGGACACCGTTGCGGGGTTCGCGACGCCGTAGAAAGCGCTGCTGCCGGAGACTCCGCCGGATGTCTCGGCGACCAAGGCGCAAGCGACGGCAAAAGAGACTGGCGCGCCGCTGGAGGACAGCGATACAGTCAATGTCGGCGCGATGCCGGAACTCCAATTGCAGACCACGGACGGCGCGGTGGCGCTGGGCGTGAACACGCAGGTTGGATACATGGAGGCCGGGGTACCGCCGGTCACTGTCGCACTCAGAGCCGGAGGGGATGTGTCGACCGTGAATCTAACGGCGACGGTTTTGGGCAGATAGGTGGTCGACCCGTTTGGCAGCACGTCGAACGCAATGGTGGCAGTGTATACCCCCGGCAGCATCGTCAGACAGTATTGCTCAGCGGACAGTCCCACGGAGACGCCCGACGGGGTGGCGAGTCCGCTAATCGCGCCGACGCTAAGCCAAACCGGTGGGTTATACGTCGTGGTGTCAAGGAAAAAAAACGTTGAGGCGGCCGCGGTGACCGTAACATTGATCGGCGTTGGCGCGGTCCACGCCACTCCCTGTTGGCAGGACAGTTGTATCGGGAATCCGCCGGTTACCGCGACGGTCAGTGGTGACGCGCTTTGTGCATTTACGACGCCCGTGCCGGCCGCCAACGCAACAACGGCTAAGAGCAATGACGGCTTGGAGATTGCGGACGCCCGTATCACTTCGTTATTCCGTATTCCCACTACGGCTCCTTGTAAAACTTGTTTATCGGACACTTCCGGCGCCGACTTGAGGGGAAAATTGTCTTAGTGCGAAAGTACTGGGGGCTGGCTTGCGGGAACACGAAGGACGGGGCGATCGCGGATATGGACTTAACCGTGGTAGAATCGGGAAGCGGCGTGCCCGCATAGCTCAGTTGGTTAGAGCGCCGCTTTCACACAGCGGAGGTCAGAGATTCGAGTTCTCTTGCGGGCACCACTTCCGTAGTTTCCGGTTGTGTTGGGCGTCTTCCGTAGTCTCACCTTCCCGAGTCCTACCTTCCATATAAGCAGCTGAAAACAAAAGCCAATCGCTCAAGGCCGGGGCAACGGATCAGCGAGGTACGATTGGTCCCGCTCCGGGAGGACCGTCCGGATCGGATTGGCCGTGCTCCGCTCGCCGAGCGCCCAGGGCGGATGTGGTTTCGTCGGGAGACGGCCGGATCTGCCTCGCCAGTGGCAACGGTGGCGACCACACAAAGGATTCGACGGCCGAACGTTTTGGCCCGGGCTGCAACGCGGCGCCGGTGTCCGCCTGACGGAGCGAGCCATTTGTCTCCCGGTCGCTACCGCCGTGCCTGGTTTTCTTCGGCGCGAACACGAAGGGCTCCGGCGGAATGGCAGTTGAGGGCTGAAGTCGCGGATTCCGGAGAACGCCGAGGGCGGTCCATTGTAGACGAGCAGAATCCGGGCGGCTCGATGGATTGATTGAGCCCATGAGGGTTGGAATCGCGCGAGCGTAGGAAAATGACTACAACTCAGACCGCGGGCGCTTGGAATGCCGAAGCGTATCACAATGTAAAACAATAAGAAGGCGCTGTTTCCTCCGGGTTCTAGTACTCTATGCTGCAGCGGTTTGTTGACTGAGACGCTTAGCACTCTTAAGATTGCTTAAGTTTAGTCACTCCCGAGGTTTCACTAGTTATTGGGCGCGGTTCCCTGATTGGGACTCTTGTGGCGGTAGCTTGCTCCAGAACCGTGAAGCCGGGTAAGGTAAATAATGTCACCGACTTACGCACGTGACGATTGCGGATCCGAAGAACTTCAGAGCACGACCTGGCGCCGGCGCGACGCCTGGGCTTGGTATGCCCTTCGGGTCCAATCCAAACTTGGTAGCCTCGCGTCCGCGACGCTGTGCGGTAAGGGATACGAAGTGTATGTGCCGTTGTATCGTTCTCGGCGCCGGTGGTCCGACCGGATGAAGGAGTTGGATCTGCCGCTTTTCCCGGGATACATGTTCTGCCGATTCGACGCGGGCAATCGGTTGCCCATTCTGGCCACCCCCGGCGTGATCAGCGTGGTAGGGGCTGGTAAGACCGCCATCCCGGTTGACAAGGAAGAGCTTGAGGCCATCAAAACGATTCTTCGTTCAGGGCTTGCGGCGCAGCCCTGGCCATTTCTCAGCGTCGGTTCCAGAGTGTACATCGAGCACGGCCCGCTGGCAGGCATGGATGGCATCATTACCAACACGGATAAGGCCCTTCGCCTGGTAGTCTCCGTCAGTCTGCTGCAACGTTCCATTGCGGTCGAAATCGATCGTGACTGGGCTCGACCCATTGCCCAGGGCATGTCCGAACCGGCGCGCCCCTGGGTTTGAATCGTCGGATTACGACAAGACGGTACTTACGTTCATGTTCGACACGAATCGCAGAAGGAAAATGATCAGCCTCCGCCTCTCCGAGGTGGAATACGACGTGCTCAAAATGCACTACCGCACCTATGGTGCGCGCAACGTCTCCGATCTCGCCCGCTTGGCCTTGCAGCGGATTATGAACCAGTCGGCTAGTCCGCTGGATAATCTGACGGCCAAACTGGCGGAATTGGATGAGCGGGTATATGCCCTCGAAACTCAGCTTGCGTCCGTGACTAAAAGGTGAGCTCCATGATGCCAACCGACCCCTCCTTTAACGTTTCCGCGAAAGACTTGGCGGCGATTCTTGCGCGCCGCAAGTGGCAAACTCTGATCACGTTCGTTCTGATTGTGGCGGCCGTGGGCGCGGGCACGCTTTTGATGCCGAAGCAATACGAAACCCGCATGAAGGTGCTGGTGAAGAACGAGCGTGCCGATATGATCGTATCGGCCGACCGAAACGGCAGCTCGGGCTTTGTCGGCGAGGTCAGTGAGACCCAAATCAATTCGGAAATCGAGTTGCTGACCAGCAACGATCTACTCCAGGGGGTCGTCACGCAATGTGGGTTGGACCGGAGCCAGCAGGCGGCCGGATCGGGCAGGGGCGAGGACCGTTCGGTCTCCATCGAGAAAGCCGTAAAGCGTTTGGGGAAAGATCTCAAAGTGTCCCCGGTTCGTAAGGCCGATATCATCGAAGTGGAATACGCCGATGTCGATCCGCACCGGGCGGTCGCGGTTCTGGCCAGCCTGGCGGAGCTCTACCTGGAAGCGCATCTGAAGGTCCATGGCACGCCCGGTACGTACGAGTTCTTCAAGGGCCAAGCCGAACGATACCAGCGCGAGCTTCAGGACGCGGATGGCAAACTGGCCGATTTCCGTCGCAGCGAAAACATCGTAATGCTGCCCGAGCAGAAAGATGTCCTGCTGCAGAAGGCCGCCGAATCGGAATCCGCTTTCCTGCAGGCCGACGCCGCAGCCGACGAATACACGCGAAAAATCGCCGATACCCGTCACGCGCTGGGCGCAGCCCAACCCCGCGTGATCACGCAGAGCCGCACTTTGACTAACCAGTCCTCGGTGGAGAAGCTGCACACCATGTTGGCCGAACTGCAGAACCGCCGTACGGAATTGCTCGTTAAGTTTCGCCCGGACGACCGGCTGGTGCGGGAAGTCGAACAGGAGATCAGAGACACGCAGGTCGCGCTCGAACAGGCAACCAAGCTGACCGGTGTCGAGCAGGCCACCGACGTCAACCCCGTGCATCAGGCTCTCGAACTGGATCTCGACCGCCAGCAGGCCGAACTGGCCGGGCTGCAATCCCGCCGCGATGCGCTGGCAAGTCAGACCAAGGCTTATCGCAGCCAGTTGTCGCGGCTGGCCGACGCCACTGCGAGTTTTGACGACCTGGTTCGCACGCAAAAGAAAGCCGAGGACAACTACCTGCTTTACGCGAAGAAGACGGAAGAAGCGCGGATCGCGGAATCGCTCGACAAGCAAAAGATTTCCAACGTAGCCATCGCCGAAACGCCCATCGAGCCGCATCTGCCTTCCAAACCCAACGTACCGTTGGATCTGGCACTAGGAATTGTGCTGGCGGCCTTCCTCAGCCTTGGCGGCGCGTTCGCCACCGATTACTGGCTCGACACGGTCGAGCAGCCACGTGAACTCGAGGAGCTCACCGGCCTTCCTGTGCTGGCAACTTCTTTCGGCGACTGACACCGGATCCGCTCCATGTACCACAACCACTTCGGTCTTCGCGAAGAGCCCTTCGGCGTGACACCCGACCGCCGCTTCTTCTACCAAACTACACAGCACGGCGAGGCCGCGGCTACACTTTTTTACGCCATTCAACAGCGCAGGGGGTTCGCGCTAATGCTTGCCCACGCCGGCCTAGGCAAGACCAGTGTCCTTTTCACCCTCGTCCAGATGCTTAAAGGCAAAGCCCAAATCGCCTACTTGCCCAACCCGTATTACGACCGCGACACGGTACTGGAATCGATTATGGTGTCCCTGGGGCTGGAGCCCGCCGACTCCCCGGCCGCGACTCACAAATTGTTCTACCAGTACTTACTAAAAGCGCACACTGCCGGCAAAACGGTCGTCGCCGTGTTCGACGAAGCCCAGGATCTGAACCGCGGCACACTCGAAGCGATCCGCATGCTATCGAACTTCGAAACCCCGGACGGGAAACTGCTACAGATCGTCCTGGCAGGCCAGCCTCAACTCGCGGCGACCCTTCGGCGGCCCGACTGCGAGCAGATTCGCCAGCGTTTCAGCGCGATTGCCCGCCTGGAACCGCTGGCGGGCGACGAAATTCGAAAATACATGGCCCATCGTTTACAAGTGGCCGGCGGGTCGATCGAACTGTTCACGCCCGAGGCGATCGATATGATCGCGTCCGCGTCCGGCGGCGTTCCGCGCAACATCAACATGATCGGCTTCAACTCGCTGACACTGGCTTACGCCCTGGAAAAGCAACGCGTAGGTTCGGACGAAGTGGCCGAAGTACTCCGCGATCTGGCCCTTCCAGTCAGCGAACCGCAGCCACAACTGGCGGCGCAGGCGGTTCTGGAACGGTCTCCGGCCTTTGCGCAGACGGCCGGACCCTCCCGCCTGGTCTGGATCGCCGCGGGCGTCGCCCTGCTTGCGGCCGGCACTTTTCTCTTGGGCCGATTCTGATCGTTGGAGCACACATGAGTAGAAATTCCCTGATCTTAGAGCGGACGACCCTGAAGAGAACTTCCCCGGGGCCAATGGAAACCGTCACCCACACCGGAGAGTACCTGGGCTTGATTCGCCAGCTCTTTCGAGGCCCCTCGGTCGTTGCACTGGTGGAGAGCGGCACCGGATCCCGTAGTGCGGAAGCCTGCCGAGGCATCGCCGCGGAACTGGCCGCTTCCGGCAACCGGGTAGTCATTGTCCAGGTGCGGGCGTTGCTGGCAATGAACGAGATTCCCGAGGTGGCGGCCTATCAGCCGGGACGAGTAGCGAATGTATCCCTTTGGCCGTCCACGGTTGGCGCGCCCATCGAGTTCTTCCAATCTCCCTCGTCCGTGCCGTCACACGGCGATTGGATCGGTTCCTTACGCCGCGACTTCGATTCGGTGTTGCTCGACTGTCCCTGTGTCGAGACGGCGCCGTCGGCCGGCGCAATCGCGGCCCAAGCCGACGCGGCGGTACTGGTTGTCGAAGCCGGGAAAACGTCCAGGCGCCAGATCCAAGGCGACCGGGAAGCGCTACGGCTGAGGGGCGTCAAATTGGCTGGATGCATCCTGATGCGGAAGAGGTAACTCAATGCGAATCTATTATCTGCTTTTGCCCGTGATCTATTCCAGCGCGGTGCTCGCTCAGTCGGTTTCCTTTGCCGAACGCGAACCGCGTTATCGGCTGCAGCCGACGGATGTTGTCGAGGTCCATTACCGGTACACTCCGGAATTCGACCAGATCGTCACGATCCAACCCGACGGCTTCGCCACGCTGCAAATTGTCGGTGACCTCAAGTTGCAAGGGCTGACTCTCGATCAGGCGAAAGCCACCATTCTCGAGAAATCGAGTCAACGCTTAAAGGACCCGGAAATCACGTTGGTGCTGAAGGACTTCGAGAAACCGTACTTCATTGTAGGTGGCGAAGTCACGAATCCCGGGAAGTTCGAAATGCGGGGCCAGGTCACCGCCATCCAGGCGATTGCCATGGCCGGCGGGTTCAAGACGGCCAGCGCGAAACACTCGCAGGTCATCCTGTTCCGTAGGGTCGGTCCGGACCTGGCGAAAACCGAGATTCTGAACTTGAAGGAAGCCATGCGGCCTTCAGCCAAGGAGCCGATGGCCGACTTGCACCCCGGCGACATGCTGGTCGTCCCGCAGAATTCCGTCAGCAAGATCGAACGCTTCGTGAAATGGGCGAATATCGGGATGTACTACCCCGTGCCCTAAGGCGGGCAGCATCGCCTCCGTCACCCAATTCAGGTCAACTTCGCAAGCCGGCATCGGCCCGGCATGGGACTCATCCGCCCATTGCACTGCCATGTTTCGGACACCTAAATCGATAGCTAATCGCGTTTACACGTTCGTCAACGCCGCAGTCGTTATGTTAATTCTGCTCGGCGTGTTTACAGGAGCGAACTGGCAGAACATGCCGGACGGAATCGGCGCCTTCCTGGCCCTCCGTGTAACAATCAAGAACCTGTTTCTCGCGGTCCTCTTTCTGCTGGCTTGGGCCATCGCGTTCCGCGCGTTCGGCCTATCCCGCCCGTCGTCGGCCGCGCCGTTCTGGAAAGAGCTGGTTCAAGTAACGAAAGCTTGCGTAGTGGCATCAATGTTTGCTTTGCTCTTTCCGCTTACCTCGCAAACCGGTGCGTTCACCGGCCGGATCGTTCTGTATTTTCTTCCGGTGGCAATTGTGGCATGTTTATCCGGCCGTTTCATCGCGGGTGCTTTCGCCGGAAGGCTCGCCCAGGTTTTCAGTAGCCCGCGCGACCTGATCATCGTCGGGAGCGGTCCTCGCGCCGCAGCTATATATGCGCGGCTCCAGGAGTCCAACCACACCTACACGCATATTCTGGGTTTTGTAGACACGCCGAACGGCCACCTGGTGACCGCCGCTATTCGCCAGCAAATGCTTGGCGGCCTCGACGATCTCGAGACCATTCTGATGAAGCGGCCCGTGGATGAAGTTTTGATTGCGTTACCAGCGAAATCCTGTTACGACCAGATTCAGACTGCTATCCAGACCTGCGAGCGCGCCGGCGTTGAAGCGAAATACCTTTCGGACGTCTTCCAACTGTCTCTCGCCAGGCCGACATTTGTGGCGGATGAGCACGCACCAGTGGTCAGTCTCAAAGTAGTGCAGGACGACTACCGGCTAGTGGTGAAGCGCGGTATCGACATCATCGGAGCCATCGTTGGCGTGGCGATTTTCAGCCCGCTCATGCTCGTCATTGCGGCGGCGATCAAGCTGACCAGCCCGGGGCCGGCATTGTTCACACAGGAACGCTATGGGCTGAACAAACGCCGATTCCGGATGTACAAGTTCCGCACGATGGTGCAGGATGCGGAAAAACGGCAAACAGAGCTGGAGTCTCGCAACGAAGCCGGGGGTCCCGTGTTCAAGATTCATGACGATCCGAGGATCACTTCCATCGGTCGGATACTGCGCAGAACGTCGCTCGACGAATTGCCACAGTTTTTTAACGTGTTGCGGGGTGAAATGTCCCTCGTTGGACCGCGGCCCCTCCCCCGGCGGGACGTCTCAAACTTCGACGATGCGTCCCTCATGCGGCGATTCAGCGTGAGACCTGGTTTGACCTGCCTCTGGCAAGTAAACGGGCGCAGCAATATCGACTTTCGTCGCTGGATTGAGCTGGATCTCAAGTACATCGACACCTGGTCTCTTGGGCTCGACTTCTCGATCCTTGCGAAAACGATTCCCGCCGTTCTAAAGGGAAGCGGGGCTGTCTGAAAATCAGCGGCCTTCATGCATCCACATGGTTCCGACATCTGAGCCCAACGTTTCTTCGAGCACGAGTAGAGACGAATCGATCTTTCTAACATGCCCGAGAGTCTGGCAACACGCGCCTTCTCTGCCCTTCGGTGGGGCTACGCAGGCTTTCTGACCAGAGCGCTGGCCAGCTTCGCGAGCGGGATTGTGCTGGCCCGCCTACTGGGACCGAAACCGTTTGGGCAGGTAGCAGCCGCAATGTTGGTTTTCGGCTTTGCCGTCCAGCTCGCCGATGGGGGCTTCAGCTCAGCGCTCGTCCAAGCGCCAGAACTCGATGAGGCGGACGTCCGTTTTGCGTTCACCTTTCAGTTGCTGAGTGGGGCGGTCTTGGCGGCCTGCTTCGCACTTCTCGCTCACGGGGTGGCCGTGGCTTTGCGCGACCCTCTTGTTGAAAGCGTGGTTCGAGTCATGGCGCTGGTGTTTCTGACACAGGCGTTGGGGCAGAGCTCGGCGGCCCTGCTGAAGCGCCGGCTGGCGTTCCGCGCCCTCCAGACGGCGCAGGTCGTGTCATCCGTGACGGGATACGCATTGGTTGGAATCGCGGCTGCGTCGCTTGGCGCCGGCGTGTGGAGTCTGGTCGCCGCCCAACTTACGCAGAGCCTGACATTTTCGGCGCTGGTGTTCGTACAGGCGCGGCATTCGTTGATTCCTTGTTGGAGCCGGTCCGGGTTGCGCCTGGCGCGTTTTGGGATGAAGGTAACGGGAGCGAACATCCTGAACTGGAGCATCACCAATTTCGACAACGCATTTGTGGGCCGCGCCTTCGGTTCGACGGCCCTCGGCTTGTACAGCAGGGCCTTCAATACCGTGAGCGCGCCGACCGAGGCAGTCGTCAGCACATGGCAGCAAGTGCTATTTGCGAGTTGTTCGCGGCTTGCAGACCGGACCCGCGCGTTCCAACGTGCGTATCTTGCCTCCGTGTGCGCCGTCTCTATCATCACATTCCCGATGTTCTGGAGCGTTGCCGTATGTGCGCCGGCGGTAGTTGCCGGTCTTTATGGCCCGCGTTGGGCGGAAGCGGCGCCTTTGCTTCGGCCGCTTGCATTCGCCATTTCGGTGCATGCGGTGATGGCCATGGCCGGCCCGATGCTAGCCGCGGCCGATCAGGTCAAGCGGGAGGTGCGAGCGCAGGCGCTGACCCTGGCGGTCGCCACCGCAGCTTTTTCTGTGTGCATCCGCTACTCCGCTGTCGCGTTAGCATGGGCCGTTCTGGGTGTTTACGTATTCCGGTTTCTCGCAAACACGCAGCCGACGCTTCGGCTGCTACGTCTGGGTTGGACAGATGTTTTCCGGGTATTACGAGGACCGGCCATCACGAGCTGTATTACAGCCGGCGCGGTATGGAGCGCGGGGCGCCTGGCGAGTATCTACTCCGTCAAGCCGGCGTGGACACTTCTCGTGTTGAGCCTAACCGGCGTCACTACAGTTTCCGCCCTCTTCCTCTTGGCGGCGGATCATATCTTATCCAGGGAACTCGTTTTGGTTCTGACGCAGATTTCCCGATCGCTTCCGGCTAAGCTCTCGCAGTGGCTGGAAGGAATCAACGCAAAACAAGCCGGTCGCGATACGCTGCGCGACGTGCGACAGCGGCAGGTATCGGAGAAAGAGGCGCGGCCTAGCGCCAGCGCTTCGCTCTTCATCGCCGCAATGGTGGCACCGGCAGGTAGAAAGAAAGTGCAATGAAACCGATAGGCCTTGACGATGAGGTCCTGCGTCTTCGCATGGGAGTTGCTGGTTTGGAGAAATACAATTACCGGTTTCGAATCGACCATTTGGCGCCGAAGCTCTACCGGGTCCTGGCTTCGGGGGAAACGGGCCACATACCGGAGGACCTAATTGCGGCTGAGAATTCTCGCCGTGTTCTGCGACCGCTTGCCGCAGGGGAGTTGCGGCAATGAAGATTGGGATTGCGGGGCCGATTTCCCTCGCTCCGCTTCAGCAATTCTTCCCAGCGAACGCCGCAATCCCTAGCGTTGCGAGTTTCCCCTTGATCGGTGCTATCGCCGCGGACTTGCGGGAACGTGGACATGAGATCTCGATTTTCGCTCTATCAGGAGGCGTTGCCCACACGCGAATCATTGAAGGCGACCGCGTTCGCCTCTATGTCTGCCCGCGGCGCCGGGAGCGGTGGCAGATGCCGGATTTCTTTCGTGCCGAACGGATAGCACTCCGGGACGCCATGCGGCAGGCCGGCTGCGATGTGATACACGCACACTGGACGTACGAATTTGGCGCCGCCGCAGTCGCCAGCGGTCTACCACATGTGGTGACCGCACACGACGTGCCGATGGTTGTGCTGCGATTTGCCCGGCATCCGTACTGGCTAGAAAAGCCCTGGCTGGCTGTCCCCGTACTGCGTAGGGCGCGCTGCGTAACGGCCGTATCGCCGTATGTGGCACAACAATTGCACAGACTGCTTCGCCCGCAGCACGACATCGTAGTGGTACCCAACGGAGTCGGGACGGAAGTGTTCGCGTTGACGGGCCGGCGCGCCGCCAGGAGAACCGCGGAGACGATTACCTTCGCCTCGGTCCTGAACGGATGGGGTCCGCGCAAGAATGCTAAGGCCTTGATCAGGGCGTTTGCGCTCGTAAGGAAGAAGTTCCCCGGCCTGGTGGAGCTTAAGATGATTGGGAGCGGCTTTGAGAAAGATGGGCCGGCTGAAAAATGGGCGAGACGACACGACGCCGAATTGGGGATCCAATTCGTTGGTCCGCTGCCGCACTCCGAGGTTCTGACGATTTTGGCGGAAGAAGCGGATGTCCTGGTGCACCCATCGCTGGAGGAGGCCTGTTGCATGGTTGCAATGGAGGCCATGGCAATCGGGATACCCGTGATCGGAGGAGAGAAGAGCGGCGGAATCCCTTGGGAGCTTGCCCACGGCGAAGCCGGCATACTTACAGACGTTACCAGCTCACCGTCGATCGCGAAAGCAATGGAACTGCTCGTTACTGACGCGGGACTGCGTAAAGGCCTGGGCGCTTCAGGCCGCCGGCGCGCAGCGGAGGAATACGATTTAACTCGCACGGTCGGGCGCTATGAGACTTTGCTGGAAAGGGTTTGGCAGAACAGGGCGAATGATCAATAGTTGTTGCTGCCCGGTGTCCAGAACTTGGCCCCTGTAGCGGCAGGCCTACTGTGCCCACCCCTGATTTGGCGCTGCCGGGGCGGATCGCGTTTCTCACAATCTTGGCGGCTGCCTCTCTGGCGGTTGTTCGTCTTTGGGGTTCCTTTTACGAGCCGGCCTGTTCTTCGGCCGTCACACGGCCCCGCTGCCCCTAGGTGCAGTCATGATTAACTATCGAGGCGAATCTCTGATTTTCCGCGATTTCATGCCATTCGCAATGAGTCGCGTATGCGAGCGGTTTCGGCGGATGTTGGACACCGCAGCCAGTCGAGGTCTGGCCCTGTGGTGGAGCATCCCGTTGGGTCCCCGTGCTTCATTCTACGGACTGCCGAAGTTCCGCAAGCACCCGACAGCCACCATAACGATTGCAAGACGGCTGTACCTTTCGCTCCGCGCAATGGTCAAGTACCCTTGGGATAGATCGGCGGTGTTTCATATCTGCCGGTCGGGCTGCCTCGATTCAGATTGGACGGGATTCCGGTTTCAGTGGCACCGTAATCGCCGCATCGAAGAAGATTCGCATTGGTGATCGTGTCCTCTGTGGCGCCAATTGCACAATCTCCGACTCGGATTGGCACCCACTCAGCGCAGCAGACCGCGCCAGCGGCATTGCGCCTGAGGCCGCCGCCATTGAGATCGAAGACGACGTATTTCTAGGGATGAATGGTCTCGTTCTCAAAGGCGTACGAATTGGCTCAGGCACGGTTGTCGGCGCGAACAGCGTGGTCACTCGGTCACTCCCTCAAAACGTGGTTGCCGGGGGCACGCCGGCCAGGCCGATCAAATCGATTTCAGCCCCAAGAAGTGTAATTGACGATAAGCAGTACCGCCTACGCGAAAGTTCTGCAACGCCGGGCGAATACATAGGAATCCGAGGCAAGACGTCGGGTGTACACTTCCCGGTAACCGAAAACCAAAAAGGAGACTCTTTGTGAGCACGTCGTTCAGAGCTGCCATCAGGACGGGTGTTATGGCACTCCTGCCGGATCGATGGGGCGATAGCCTGTTGACGGCGAAGCAGGCGTTATGGTGGCGAACCATGGGACGCCACTGGCACTTTAAGAAGTTTGCCCGGGATGGCGGCAAGGAATGGCTCAAAACTGCGTTGTCAAGAGTGCGGCAAGACGCCGGGCCTGGTCCTCTGGCCATTCTCGAATTCGGATGTAACGCTGGTAATAACCTCTACACCCTCCGCCAGGACCCGGCGACGGCTGCTGTAACGTATTGCGGTGTCGACATCAACCCGAAAGCGATCGCCTTCGCGAGAACACGTTTTCCCTCCGACTCCTTTCATGTTGGCGATCACGGATGGTTTATCAGACACGCTGACGCCCTAGGGTCGTTTAACCTCTTCGTCGCGTCACACATTTTATACTACATTGACGAGAAACATACGCGGTTGGTACTTGAGGCTGCTTGTCGAGTGGCGGATTATATCCTTGTCGTCGACCGAATGGAACGTTTCTTCGATAATAGCCCTGCGCGGACCGGCCTCTTTTTCCACGCCTATGCAAGTATCTGCAACGACATAGGCCTCGATGTTGTGGAAATGGAGGCCATGCTGGCGCCCGGCAGCCCCTACGGTTACTTCCTGGCCCGCAGTGTTCGGTCGGTAAACGCACAGCAAGAAGGTCTGCCGGCTACGAATGTTAGATCCTGTGCGGGTCTCCCTCTCACAACCGAGCCCTGCCCTTAATGCGCCTATGGCACCTTTCCAAAGCCACGAGACCGTCGACATTCTGGGCGTGCCTGTTGCGGCAACCAATATGCGCGACAGCGTAGAGCGGATAAAAGCCTGGATCCACGAAAAGAGCCGAGCTTACGTCTGCGTCTCTGGCGTGCACGGCATTATGGAGTGTCAAAGAAGCGAGAAGGTGCGCTCAGTCCATAATTCTGCGAACCTTATCGTCCCGGATGGAATGCCACTGGTATATATCAGTCGCGTGGCCGGCCACAAGAACACCACCAGAGTCTATGGTCCCGACCTCCTGCTGGAAATGTGCAAGGAATCGCTCGCGCAGGAATTCACGCACTTCTTTTTTGGCACTACGCCGGCTACTCTTGCCAGCTTGCATGATCGCCTTATCCGGCACTTTCCAGGGCTCAGGATCGTGGGCACCTACGCTCCTCCATTTCGCCCGCTTACGCCCGATGAAACTGCCGCGGTCATTTCACACATCAACTCCCGCGGGCCGGACATCGTCTGGGTCGGTCTCAGTACACCGAAGCAGGAATGTTGGATGGCGGAGAATCGCAACGATCTAAATGCGCCGGTCTTGATCGGCGTTGGCGCCGCCTTCGATTTTCACGCCGGGAAGGTGCCGCAGGCGCCGCGATGGATGCAACCACTATGTCTCGAGTGGCTGTTCCGTCTGATCGCGGAGCCACGGCGCCTGTGGAAGCGTTATCTGCTTAACAATCCGCATTTCGTGTGGCTGGTAATGCTGCAAGCGTTGAAGCTGAAAACCTACAAGTAACCAACTACAACGAACGCGGCACCGGGCCGCGTTGCGCATAGGAGACCGTCATGAAGCGAATACTGGTATGTGGAGCGGGTGGTTTCATCGGAAGCCATTTGGTTAGGCGGCTGAAAGCCGAAGGCTTCTGGGTAAGAGGCGTAGACCTGAAACACCCCGAATTCTCGGCGTCGGCAGCCGATGAGTTCGTCGTCGGAGACCTGCGAGAACCAGGTCTGGTTCATGAAGTTGTGAAGGACATCGAGGAAGTGTACCAGCTCGCGGCGGACATGGGTGGCGCCGGCTACATATTCACCGGCGAACACGATGCTGATGTGATGCACAACTCGGCAACCATCAACCTGAATACCCTCGAATGCGGACGACAGGCAGGGGTGCGGAAGTTCTTCTACTCCTCGTCGGCCTGCATTTATCCCGAGTATAACCAGCGAGACCCAAAAAACCCGAGGTGCTCCGAGGAATCCGCCTATCCGGCCGCCCCTGACAGCGAATACGGCTGGGAGAAATTGTTTAGTGAGCGGCTGTATCTGGCATATCACCGAAACTGGGGCGTGGACGTCCGTGTCGCCCGGTTTCACAACATATTCGGCCCCGAGGGGACGTGGACAGGCGGCCGGGAGAAAGCGCCCGCGGCGCTGTGCCGGAAAATTGCCGAAGCTTCCGACAGCCGGGAAGTTGAAATCTGGGGCGATGGTTTGCAAACGCGCTCGTTTCTGTACATCGACGGATGCGTCGAGGCGATTCGGCGTCTCATGGCTTCCGACTTTACCGGACCGGTAAATGTCGGGTCGGAGGAAATGATTTCCATCAACGGGTTGGCCCGATTGATTATGGACATAGCAGGTAAGAATCTCGGCATTCGGCACATTCCCGGACCACTTGGCGTACGCGGCCGAAACTCGGACAACCAATTAATACGGGAGCGGCTCGGCTGGGCCCCGGACCGCCCTCTGCGTGAGGGCCTGGAAAAGACCTATGACTGGGTTGCCGCTCAGGTCGCAGCGTCGCGCGCGATACCAGTCGCGATCGCCAGCTAATCAGCGATGGAAACCCTTATTTATATTGGGCTCGTCCTTGGACCCCTGTTCTTATTCGTGCTTTTGTTCTGGCGCTATCCCGCGCAAGCCGGACTTGCATTTCTCTTCGTCGTCGTGGTTCTGGATTGTTTGGAGATTGGCGCATCCGGAATCGACGCGGGGATCTCCCTTTACTTCGACGACGTCGCATGCGCCGTTCTGATTGCCGGCGCTGTAATTATAGCCGGCAGAAGCGGGAGGTTACCGGCCAACTACTGCTGGCCGGCCCTCAGTCTGTTCGGACTGGCGGTGATGAACTTTCTTCGGGGAGCGCCGGTCTACGGCTTGAGACACGCTGGCAACGACGCCAGGGCGATGGTTTACTTCGTTATCCCGGCTATGGCGTTCAGCGCCTTTCGCCCGGCGTTTCGCATAAGCGCAGAGCGCCTGGTTACCTGGCTCTGCGGAGCGTCATACGTCCTTGCAGCAGTGGCTGTTTGCCGGTGGCTCGGAGTGCTGCCCACGCCGGAAGTATTTACCGGGGACTTTCGCACCATCGTTCGCGTTCTGACATCGAGCTACGCGATGGTCATGGCCCTTGCGTTCATCGCCGTGCTCGCGAATCAAATCATACGAGGCTTACAAGCCACCGGCCTTCTAACGGCGGGGATCTTCGGCCTTTTTGTACTCGCTTTGCAGCATCGGAGCGTATGGACCGCAAGTGTGGTCGGCGTCGCCTGGCTTGCTTTCCGCACTTTTCGTTTGGCCAACAGGCGGTGGATCCAGGTCTCATTGGTTGCAGTGCCCGTGATCGCGCTCGGTATTGCCTTTCTCTTTGTGTCGGGCCGAGCCGACAACGTGATTTCCCTCGCGAAAGCAAACATCGAGGAGACCCGCCAAAGCAATAGCACCTGGGCCTGGCGTGTCGACGGATTCTCTGAGGCCACGGATCGTGCGCTCTCAAATGGACTGCTGGATCTCGCCGTCGGCCCACCCGCCGGACGCGATCTGACCGACGTTGCAACGGAAGCCTCCATCCACATCCACGATCAGTACATCGCAACGTTCGCCTATTACGGCGTCGCCGGGTTGCTCGTCTTCGTTGTATGGATGGGGATGCTCGCACGCCATATCGGACGGGTCGGCCTCTCGACAATAGTTCCTTCGCTGAGCAACCGAATCGCGGGCGCGACGCTCGCTGCCCTCTTTGTGTCCGAACTTGCCTACATGACGGCCTACAGTGGCGGTTTGATCCAGGGAACCGTTTTCGGATTGCTCTGGGCCGCATCCGCGGGCGAAGTCACGATTGCGCAAGGCGCCCGCGAGAAAGTACCCGAGAGTCTCTGACATGCGTGTCTCGCTACCGCGGCCATTCCCGGGGAAGGAGTTTCTCTTCTTGAGACCAGTTCTTGGCGCTGCCCTTCGCTCAGTTGACTTAGAGCGACAGCCAGTGCGGCATCGAAGCATGCCTGGGGTCGATGAGCAGCAGGCTGTACAACGTCGGGTCGCGCGGCCTGGCTGCCCAAATCCCGTCGCCATAGTGAAAGCGCCCGCGATTCCCGCTCTCACGGGGATTCGCTTTTTCCTGGCGCTCTTCGTAGTGATCTTCCACTTCGGGCTGGGTCTAGTATCGGATGCCCCGGCGTGGGCTAGAAATGTTCTTGGCAGCGGATACACGGCAGTCAGCATGTTCTTCGTATTGTCGGGATTCGTGCTCGGTTATAACTATCTTGGCGACGTCAAGGTACGAGCGTCACGGTTCTGGATCGCCCGCGTCGCCCGAATCGGGCCTGCGTACTGGACTGCGCTCCTTATCCAGATTCCGTTTTGGATACAGGAATTGCTTCCAAACCACACGACATCTTTCAACTACCCGCTCACCACAATACTCGTGTCGCTTACCTGCACACAAGCTTGGGTTATTGGAACGCATGCCGTGTGGAACATGCCCGCGTGGTCCCTTTCGTGCGAGTGGTTTTTCTATCTGCTTTTTCCTTTCATAGGAATTCAACTTATCAAGCTAAGGCGCAATGGCTTGTTTTGCGCAATGACGGTATTCGCCGGATTGACATTGCTGGTTCCGCTGCTTTACCTGTTGTTCCAGCCGGATCACATATCGACCGCCTCCCTGACCCAGGAGAACCTGACGCATTTCACTCGTGACACTACATTATTAAGTACCCGATTCGTCCTTTGGCACGATGGGTGGTATCGTTTAGCTCTTTACAATCCAATTGTTCATCTTCCAACCTTTCTGCTTGGCATGTCGGTCGGACGATATAGAAGGATATTCTCCGGCCCCCGAAGTTCTGGCATCCGACGTGTGGCTGTACATCTGTCGGCGTTCGCTATATTGACGGTGCTTGCTATTAGCGGCCGCATGCCCCATATTCTTCTTCACGATTGCATCGTAGCATTGCTCTTTTGTGCGTTCATTTCACAAGTCACTGCCTTGTGGCGGCCGGTTCAACGACTACTGTCCACTCGACCTCTGTTAATTCTGGGCGAGGCAAGCTACACGATGTACATACTTCAACACCCGCTGTCACTGTGGTTTGAGACGATACTCCGACACGTCTTTCATGTGACTGGTCTCGAGGTCTATACATTTCCGATATTGTTAGAATTCGTAGTCGTTTTAGTCGCCGCCTCGGTACTTACATCAGTGTTTATAGAGAAGCCGGCCAGGAAGTGGATTATGAGCGTAAGATGATGGTTTAGGCGTGCTAACGTCAGCGGGGCCCGTTCCCTGAAAGTCTCCTGCCGTGTCGATGCTGCCGGTATGCTGGGAGGAGTTGAACGGCAGCGAAACGGAGCAAGACAAACCAAAGCGGGCAAAGCAGCACCTGGAGACGCGTCACTTGGACGGCGCCAGGTGGGGAGGTCCAGGAATCCACTCGGAACAGGGGAGCGGGGGGCTTGCGCCGACCAGGGGGAACAATTTGGCTATGTTTGTTAAGCCAGTCGGGCGGAAAGGAGAGTTTTGGTCTACAAATGGAACTCAAGCACCGTTTCGGACAAGTAGTCATATGGGGTGTCGTCCGAACTTGACCGAAGCAGCCGGCCAGGGCAAAATTTACATTGTCGTTGCCGTATTCAATCGCAGGACGCTCACTGAGCGCCTTCTTCACTGCATGAACGGCCAGTCCTTCCGGCGCTTTGAGATTATCGTTGTAGATGACGGTTCTACCGACTGCACTGCCGAACTCATCGCTGACCAGTTCCCCGAGGTCCAGGTGGTTCGCGGGGATGGCACTCTGTGGTGGACGGGCGCGACCAACGTGGGTATCAGACATGCAATGGACCGGGCGGGAGCGGACGATGCCATCCTCGTCATTAACAACGATCTCGAGGTTAGTCCCGACTATTTGGAGAACCTTCATCGCCAATGGACTTCTATGCCAGACACTCTTATCGGGTCGGTCGCGGTTGACATCGAGAACCCCGATAGTATTGTCGACGGCGGCACAATAGTGAATTGGTGGACCGCCAAAGAGCGAAAACTCAATGTGGGGCAAGCATTATCGCAGTTTGGCACGGCCTATAGTGCGCCTGTGTCGTGGCTGACAGGTCGGGGAACATTGATTCCTATAACTGTGTTCCGGCGGATAGGGTTATATAACGCCAAGCACTATCAGCAATGTGGCGACCCGGAACTGCCGGTCAGAGCGGAAGCCGCCGGTTTTCGGCTGGTGGTAAGCTACGCGTGCGTAGTGAAGACGCATACGAAGACCTCGTATGGAGTGAATGTTAAGGAGCGTTACACCTTAAGGGACTTAGAGAGCTACTTCTTTGGTGTCGGGGCCTATACAAAGCTGAAGATACGGTGGTTTTTCGCTTACGACACGGCGAAGAACCCGGTGCGTTTCGTGAGTTTTCTGCTGTTCGATCTGGCAAGAATTACAGGTCATTTTCTGCTTCGGCTCCAACTTCGGTGACAAGGCACAGGGCTTGCCAAGTAGCGTTAAGGCAAGAGACTCGGAGATGTTCCGCTTGAACAGTCGGACGTGCTTGTTGCTCTCGGGCGCGGCAAATGGACAGTACTGTTTTGCTGAAGCCGGGCGCTCATTAATGAGTGTATCCGTTTCAGGGAACGGAAGAGGCTGTGAGGTGCTATGAAGCGAACGCGACGCGTCGCCGTGATCTATAGGTCGGTGCCGCAGTATCGGCGGCAATTTTACGAGATGCTTCGGAGCGAGCTCGCAAGGGATCCAATCGATCTCCAACTGATTTACGGTCAGCCCGGCTCGAACGATGCCGCCAAGAAAGACACGGTGGACCTGGACTGGGCCGAGCGCATCGAAAACCGAATCGTGCGGGTCGGCGGCCGGGAACTGTATTGGCAACCGTGCCTGGGCCTTCTGCGCGGCGCCGATCTCGTGATCGTGGAGCAAGCCAGCAAGCTGCTCGTGAACTATGTCCTCCAGGCGCGATATCTAGTCGGCGGCGCCAGATTCGCTTTGTGGGGACACGGCAAGAGCTTTTTCTACGACGCGAGTTGGTTTGGTGAATGTTTGAAGCGTTGCGCATCTACACGGGTTCACTGGTGGTTCGCATACAATGCGAAGTCGGCGGCTGTGGTTCGGTCACTTGGCTTTCCGGTAGAGCGCACGACGGATACCCAGAACGCCATCGACACGCGGGGCCTCGTCGCCGCGGCGCGGATGGTAGATGCGTCCGCGCTGAAGGCCCTAGCGGGCGAGCTGCAACTGGCTGGGCGAAACGTATGCATCTATGCGGGAGCGATGTACCGCGACAAGCGCCTTTCGTTCTTGCTTGAGGCGTGTGAGCTGGTTCGGCAATCGGTTCCCGATTTCGAGATGATTTTCATGGGCGCGGGGATTGATGCGGCGCTCGTCAGACAGGCCGCTATTCGTCACTCTTGGATTAAATACATTGGACCGAAATTCGACCACGAGAAAGTGCCGTACTTCTTGCTCTCTAAGTTGTTTCTTCTCCCGGGCGTAGTCGGCCTCGCGGTTTTAGACGCGTTCGCTCTAGGTGTTCCGTTGGTGACGACCGCAGTAGCTGGGCACGGTCCCGAGATCGAGTACTTGGACGACGAGAGGAACGGTATCATCGTCCAGGAGGCACATAGCCCGGAGGCGTACGCCGGAGCGGTAACGGCGCTTTTGAAGGATGAAGAACGGCGCCGAACGCTGGTTGCCGGGTGCCACGCGGCCGCGGATATCTATACCGTTGAAAACATGGTGGAGAGGTTCGCCAACGGCGTAAGACAGGCCCTGGCGAGTTAGACAAAGAGGACCGCCGTGAAAAGAAAGGTTATGAGCAGTTCTACACTGTCTCAATTGTGGCAGTGGCTCTATCGGAGATATGGGGTCCGCAAGAAGGTGATTGTTGGCCCCGGTTTGTACCTGGGACTTGGCGCGGTGCTTTTCGCGCCGAGAAGACTGGTGGTGGGCCGGGATGTTTATATAGGGAGGTTCTGTACGATAGCGTGTGACGGCGAGATCGGCGATTATGTGATGCTGGCGGACAATGTCGGTGTGGTGGGGCGCTACGACCACGATCACCAGTGTGTGGGCAGGCCGATTCGGCACGCCCCGTGGGTCGGAGATCCAGACTATCGCGGTGCGGGAAAGGGCATGAGGACTGTTATTGGAGACGATGTTTGGATTGGATTCGGTGCCGTCGTGCTGTCTGGCGTCACCATCGGGCGCGGCGCTATTGTTGCCGCGGGTAGCGTCGTGATCTCCGATGTTCAGCCCTATGAGATCGTGGCGGGGAATCCGGCTCGGCATGTGGGGCGGCGATTCACCGACGCAGATATTACTGTGCACGAACTCGCCGTCTATGGCCGGGTTCGGAGCGACGTGGCGCCCTACAGTGTTCCACCAGTGGCCAGCGCGGAGCCATCGGCAATGCAATCGCAATGAAGGCACGAGAATTCCACTTCCACCCGCCTTGCTGATCCTTCCGTCTTGGTGGAGCGATGATTCAAAAGCGCAACTTGGAATCGCTAAACGGATCCGCGTCGGCTCACAACCAAACCTCGCGTCCGGAGGCTCCTCATCAGATTTGGCTAACCCACAGCCTCTCAGATTACAGCGGGTTTTGGCCGCGAAGCCAGGAACTGTGTGCTGCGCGGTGCTACGCCTTTCAATGCGCGGAAATCCTCGACGTGAGGTGCAGCACCATAGCCGCCGCCGGGAATGTGGAAACTCTATTCGTGGCCGTGGTTGATGCCGAGAAGAATCCGCTGATGCTTCTGCCGTTGGGCATTCAACGCCGCCATGGAGTTCGAGTCTTGACGTTCCTTGACGGCGGACTTTCCGATTACAATTCGCCGGTAGTTTTTCCCGCCACACGGGACTGGGGTCCGGAGGACGTTCGCATGGTCTGGCGGGAGCTTCAGGCCAATTTGCCCTTTTTCGACGTCGCCATTCTCGATAAGATGCCTGAACGGGTCGGTGATCTGCCGAACCCCTTGATTCTTCTCGGCGAAACCCGCCATACGGTGTCGGGCCACGCCACCACTCTATCGGGAACATGGAGCCACTTCAAGGCAGAGCGTCTCCCCCGTCGCAGAATGGTTGGCAACCATCGTCGTCGACTCTTAGGTCGGGGCCGATTGACATTCGAAATCGCCAAAACATCCCAACAGCGGGATGCCTTCCTTGCGGCGCTCATCCGCCAGAAGATCCGTCTTCACCGCGAGACGCGGACGAGCGCAGAATTCGACCAACCCGGCTACCGCGAATTTGTCACGGAAATGACCAACCGCCCTTCAACGGCGGGTATTATCCATCTTTCAGCATTGAAAGTAGAGGACACGATTGTCGCTGTCCACTGGGGCTATGTCGTTGGGTCACGATTTTACGCTTTGATCTCGGCCTACGAAGGCGGCGCGTGGGCTCGGTTTTCGCCAGGACGCCTGCTGTACGAGCATTTTTTTGAGTGGAGTTTTGCTCAAGGCATTGAGATCTTCGATTTCGGTATTGGCGACGAGGATTACAAGCTTGAATATTGCGATGTCGAGATCGCACTGCATCTGCTGGACATTCCAGTTACGCTCAGGGGCGCGGAATATTCCGTTGCGCTGAAGATTACAAAGATGCTAAGGAGGAAAGTTAGCAACACGCGGGTAGGAAGCGTCCTTAAGTATCTTCTGAGAAAAGGTCCAGAGCATAACCACGTAGCCGCTGCCCCCGAAACGCATAAGTGACTGGAAGAGCACGGCTCCACTGTCTCTGGGCGATGTCGCGATTAGTCGTCGAATGCCTGGAAGCATTGCGTGCGGCCAGTGCATACCGGACTGAAGCGTCGCACTTTAGTTTCAGACGAAAATGTCTATGCTGCTTTCAGGTTTTCGGAACATCGTCGCCAGCGATGGCGTCCACTTGCTATATCACTCGTTCACGGCCGCGCCGATTCCCCACATTGGACCCCTCTACGGGTGCAAGAGCCCAGGCGATCTTGAGCGGGATCTCATCCATCTGAAAACCCGTTTCCGCGTGATGAGCCACGAGGAGTTGGTCGCGCATCGCGAAAATGGACGTAGAGTGCCGCCGAATGCAGCGACGTTGAGTTTCGACGACGGCTTCGTCGAATGTTTCACCGTGGCCAAGCCTCTGCTACTCGCGCACGGACTCCCAGCCACCTTTTTCATATGCAGCAGCTTTGTCGATAACCGGGAGTTGATGTATCGCAACAAAGTCGCTTTGTGCCTGTCCCGTATTGGCATGGCGACGGCTGCCGAGATCTCGGGATTCCAGACAAGATTGCGGGCACAATTCGGGCTTACATTCGCCACGCCCTCGGAGATTGGGAAATGGCTCCTGGGTCTTGATTTCGCCCACCGAGACATAATCGACGCGGCCTGCGTGCGGCTGGGTATCGACGTCGAAGCTTTCTTGCGGGACCAGCGCCCCTATATGACCCGGAGCCAAATCGCACAACTCCACAGTGACGGCTTCACCATTGGCTCCCACACGAGCGATCATCCGCAGCTAGGCAAGCTTCCGGACTGGGAGGAAGTGCGCCGCCAAGCTCGTGAATCGTGCGATTTCGCGCGAGGAATCACCGGCCGCGCACGTGTGCCTCTGGCATTCCCGTTCAACGGTCGCAACCTGCCCCGCGGGAGACTCGCGGCGTTGCGCCGTGAGATCGGCATCGACCTCATGTACGACACGAACGGTTTGATGAAAGATGAGTCCTTCATCGTAAACCGGATACCCTGCGACACGCCGCGAGGCGCCACCGGCCACCGCTCCAATTTACCGAGCATCCTCAGGCGAACGTACCTGCTGGAGCCATTGAAGGCTCTGCGGCGGCGTCTACGCTACCGGAACGGCCCGGCTGGCAACCATGCAGACATTTGCGCATAGGGCGGCTTCCCGCCCCGTGTGGAGTCGCGAAAGGTGGTGGCTTGTGGGCCAGTTTCTGAATCCAATGCGCAGCCACGTTGCATCAAGGCACGTACGGGAGCGGCCCCTGGTTTGTCGTTAACGCCTGGAACCCAATCACCGTGTATGCAGGGGAAGACAGCGGCATAGAGTAATTGAGAGTCGACGGACTTGTGAACTGCGGGTTGGCAGTCGTGGCATTTGTGTCAACGATCGTCGTGTTGGGGATCGTCGAACCTGCCGCCGAGAAATACATATTAGCCGAATCGGTCGGCAAGACATCGGTAGAGCCAATGCTTACGGTGTATAAGATACTGGGGGGTGTAGTGGCGAAATAATAAATGTTCCGCTCTAACAGATTGCCGGCCATACCGTAATCCGTCAAGAGCGAATCATGTTGATAAAAACCGGCCAATGTACCCGCCACCGAGAGGTCAAAGATATTATTGACGATGCTATTGTTGTTTCCGGCGTGAATTTGCCACGCGTATTCGCCGCAGGTCTGGCAGATGTTGCCGCTCACCAGGACATTGGACATTAGGTCGTCGAGATAGATCGCCTTGGTCTGATTTGTCAGATATCCGGTGCCTCCGTTTCCGTAAATGAGGTTGTTTGTGATTTGATTGCCCACGGCCGAGTGGGATCGGTCCATCATGTAAATGGCCCCCGCATCCGTGACGTTCGTGTCGACGTTTTGAAGGATGTTGCGATCCACGATGTTGTTGTTGTTCGGAGGGTCGGTCAGGCCGGCGTTGAACGCTATACCACCGCCTTGGCAGTTTTCGATCAGATTGTGGGTGATTTGATTGTTGCTGCTTCCGTACGAAAGTGAGATAGCGGAATAGAACTGACTAGTGCTACCGCTCGGGTTTCCCGGGCTCTGCCCATTGAAAGTATTGCTGTCGACGATCGAATTGGTGACGCCGCTTCCAGCAATACAGGTCTCGTTACAGTTGACGAAAGTGTTCCACCTAAAGTTAACGGCAGTCGAACCTCCACTTAATAGGACGCCGGTGGTCCCCATATTCTGAAATGTAAGGTCCGTGAATTGGAGGCTGCTAACACCAGTTACACTAACGCCTCCTGTCGTAGCGCCATTCAGTACCGCCGTTTGTCCCGGATAGGAGATCCAGAGTTCACCGGCATCGGCCCAGGTAAACGACCAAATAGAAGAGATGCTGTAAGTGCCGGCCAGAATGGTTGCAATCTTAACAGTCGATGAGGCTCGCATTGCGGCTTGAGCTTTTGTAAGCGTTTGAAATGGGCCATCGGTGCCGGCCGAGTTTGGCGAAGGCAAAAGTCCAGACCATGTGTCGTTGCCGGTTTGACCAGAAACATAATAGGTGGGGCCCCAAGGCACGCCCGTAGGAGCGGTGATGGCGACAGCGTTGGATTGCGACGCCTGGTTCCCAACGGTGTCGCGGGCCTGAACGGCGAAGGTATACGATCCAGCCGTGGTTGGCGTACCGGAAATTAATCCCGAAGAAGCCGTCAGGGTGAGACCTGGCGGCAGCGCACCCGATACGAGCGACCAAGTATACGGCGGTATGCCGCCTGTGGCCGTCAGTGTCGCGCCGTACAGCACGCCAGTCGTGCCGTTGGGCACTGTGGCGCTCGTAATAGCCAAGGGTGGTACCAAGGACGCGGTGGCGGTGGCCGACACGGCCGGGTTCGCGACGCTCTGAGCCGTTAGGGTAACTGTCTGAGACGTTGAAATACTCGAGGGCGCCGTATACAGACCAGCCGAGGAGATTGTACCTACCGACGGGCTAAGCGACCAGGTCACCGCCGTATTTGTAGTCCCGGCAACCGTGGCGGTGAACTGCTGTGTCCCAGAAGAGGTCAAGCCGACGGTGGGTGGGCTTAGGGACACCGTCACTGCCTGGAGTATTGTGACGGCCGCTGTCGCGACTATTGACGGATTCGCCATGGTTGCGGCAGTAATTATAACAGTGTTGCTAGTCGGGGCGCTACTTGGGGCAACGTAGACAGCGGTCCCGCCACTGGTCGCCATGCTTCCCAAAGCCGGGCTAAACGACCAAGTGACACCGGTGTTGCTCGTGCCGGCGACCTTGGCCGTAAGCGTCTGACTTTGCGAAGGCTGCAAAGAAACTGAAGATGGTGTTAGCGAAACAGTCACCGGAGGATTCAGCGTCACGGTGGCGCTTGCCGACTTAGCGGAATTCGCCACGCTGGTAGCCGTAACCGTCACGGTTTGCGCCGCGGAGATGCTGGCTGGGGCCGTATAGAGGCCCGTTGCGGAGACCGTCCCCACGCTCGGCTTCAGCGTCCAGGTAACGGAGGTTTTGGAGGTTCCGGCCACCCTGGCTGTGAACTGCTGGGTCTTGCCACTGGCAAGAGTAACGGAGAGTGGCGTCAGCGAAACTTCCACGGCCGCGGTCGCGACGGCGGGGAGCACAAGAGCAAGAAGGTATAGCGTTAGGCGACTTCCGATAATATCGTGAGTTCTCCAATAACGAGAAGGACTTGCGGTAATGCCGACATCGTGGGACCTGTCTTGAATCAGGGGGCGGCCACCAATCACACACTGAGAGTTTGCGTTAGACACCTATGCTCCTTACTGCCTATGTGGGTTAATGGGCAGGCGTCTTGAGAAAGGTCAATCTCCCGAATACGGCGAGCTGTCTTCTCCCAAAAGAGGCGCCCCGCTACAAGGCATATCAGCAGTTTCTAAAACGGGTCAAGTTGCCGTCAGTTAATAGCAAACTGTTATCGTGGCTCTTGACGAGGTTCCAAGCGTTTCGAGCGGGTCGTGCTAGCTTGGTGAATCATAAATATGGTGCATTGTAGAGAAGGTTCCTCTCCCGAAAAGTGCAATTGAAGCGAAGAGGTGTGGGGCTCGGAGTAGCAATCTTTAGGAATTGCCGGCGAGGGCTGAAGGTTCACGGGTCCTTTGGGACCTCGGATACGATCGCGGCTCAGGCGCTCCAACAGAAACGTGAATCTCAGGCAAACCGCACTGAGTTCGCTACGGGGAGGTTGGCAAACCGTGGGGTTTGCCTTCCGTGCTCGCGAGTTTGTCCACGGATCAGGTGTCGCGACCGCCGGATTTATAGCATCTGAAAGCGTCAGAGTGGAGTTTGCGTCTGTCCCAAGGTGCCGCAACAAATAGGTAATCATCGACGGATGGAAACTGATTCATGATGCGGTCTTGACGGTCGATCTCCCCGGAAGTGCATGTGCAGCCAACGCAGCCCTGTTCCACGTCTCGCTTATGGCTAGTGCGCTCAGTTGAGGAATTTTCTCGGGAAATCTGACATTAAGTGGAACCCAAGCGGTTTGTTGGATTTAGCTCAACCAACTTTTCGCCACAGGGGCGCGGCTTTAGTGCCCGGGTTGCCCGCCGCGAGCAGGAATTGCGTCTGAGGTGAACAGAGGCCATCCCGCAAGTTGCCGTCGAATGCGAGGAACAGGCCATGCCGGCGATCCGTACAATGCACTCAATGCTATACTCATGCGGTATCCGTGCGGGCACAGGACAAACTCAGTTGTGGGAACGGTAGGTGCCCGAATTGAGGATTGTCTCAAGAAAAGGACGCAGCCCATTGGTAGGTCACAAATGGGCAAGCTGTACAAAAGCGGAGGATTTCATGGTTCATTCGAATTGGACCCGGCCTAGCAGCGATACGGGGATTTTGTGCCAGGAAAAAGGAGCGGTCCTTCGATTGGAGATCCCGGCGACTGCTGTGGACCAGATCTACTATCGCATCGGTAGCGATTCCATCGATCTCGCGGACGACCTCAGGCAACTGGTAAGACCGACCGACACCATAGATGAGCGGGCAATCTATTCCCTTTTGCAATTCGGCGCGGCTATTCCTCCATTGAGCCCATGGAAATCTATTAGCCGTGCAGTTCCGGGGAGAATCACAACTTTTCGAGACCAGCCGGCGCGGGTCGAGGAATCCGAGTTCCAACCTGAACAGGTGTGGGACAAGGAGAGTCGTCCTCTGGATCTAGATCAGCAAATTTCCATCGTTGTCGCCGCACTCGACAGCGCGCTTCTCGCATCGCATGATAAGCATCGCCTCATCATTCTTTTTAGCGGGGGAGTCGATTCCGGCCTGCTGGCTGCGCGAGCCGCTGCTTTGGGACTGAAGGACACGCTGCTGGTGAATTACTGTTTGGGCCCGGGCGACCCCGAGTCGCTTCTCGCCGAGCGAATGGCCAAACATCTTGGTCTGAGCTTCCAACGAATCCAGGATATCGACTCAGGCATGGACGTCGGCGATGTTCTGACGCACGCCGGCAGCGACTACCGAACGCCATTCTGCGATCATTCCGCCGTCCCCATCCGGACTCTCGCCCATTCGGTAATTCGCACGTTCGGACCTGAATTTAGCGTGATCGATGGCATCGGCGCGGACGGGGCATTCGGCTTGTTCGGCCGGTCCCGCCAATGGCAGAAAGTCCATTCCCTCCCAGGCGCACTTCTCCACATCGGCTCCCTGGGATACCGGTTGCTCTCGTCGTGGCAAAAGGACTCCAAGGTCGAGTATTTGTTCAGCGTGCTGAGAAGAGCGTCCCAACATCGTTTCCCCCTGTCTGCGGTAGCGCAGAATCCTCTGGATGGAATCGCTTATCACGTGCCGAAGCGGGTTGCCCAGGAAGTCGAATCGTTGGGGCTCAGTTGGCTGCACTCGATCTCACCACAAAGCCCGCCCATCCAATTCGCTGCGCTGGACATGTCCTTGGTGTGTAGCTGCATCTATGCTCAGAACTCGAAGTCGCTGTTCGCGGCCTCGGCTCTAGACGTCGCCTATCCCTTTCTCAGCCCGCAAATGGTTCGGATTGCCCTCTCGTCGGGGAACTGGCCGGGGGCTGACCAGGAAGCGAAGTGGCTGCTGAAGGCCGCATTGGCGCGGCACGTTCCTTCCGAGATGGTTTACCGACCGAAGAGCGGCTTTGTCGCCCCAATGAGCGAGAGGTTCAAAAGCGACGCATTCCTTGCTGCGTTCGACAAGTTGCTCGCGGACCAATCTCAATTGAGTCCGTTTCTTGAGAAGAAATTCCTTCGGCGCATCAGAACGAAACTCACCGCGACAAGCAGTTTGCCCGGACAAACCACTGCCGCAGTCTGGGCGATGGTCTTCGTCAGTGAATGGTTAGAACAAGTGGCTAAGAGGTCTCTCACCGCCTGAAAGGCTTTTCAAGGCGGGATTCGGTACAAATCGGGTGTGGCACTGGCGGCCTGACCTGCGCTACTGCCGGCTCACTGTCCGCACGACCGCGATCGGCCCCAGAAGCCCGGAGGGTAGCAGCGGCGAATCGGCCCGATAGAATGGCTGCGTCGTGTAGGTGTACTTCTTCGCGATGCCGGGCTGCTGATCGCCGATCAGCCGATTGACCCAAAGGTTGGTCACCTTGATTTCCAAGCTGTTTGCGCCCGGCTTCAGTGCGCCCGTCGCTTCAGCCCGAAACGGCGCCTTCCAAACCACGCCCAGCGGCACACCGTTGATGGATACCTCCGCGATGTTCTTCACCTCGCCCAGGTCCAGCCACAGCCGCGCGCCGGACTGGAACCAGCCGGCGGGCGCCTCGAAGGTCTTGGTGTAGATCGCCGTGCCGGAGAAATACTTCACTCCGGTATCGGCGCTCTCGCTCCATGAACTGAGCTTCTCCAGGGCGATCTTTGCCGGCGCCCCCCGGTCCGGCTGGAAGGCGACCTCCCAGGCTCCGTCCAGCGTGCCCAGCGGAGTTTCCGTTTGCCGCGGCAAGGTTCGCGATGGCGAGGCGGAGGCTTTGCGAAACACCACAAATACCGCCCCGTAAGGTTCCAGGTCGAGCGGCACGGTCGTGCGACCGCCCTCGATTCGATACGGCGCGGGATCCATCGCACCGGTATCGGCGTGCCACAGTTCCGCCGCTTTGCCTGCGACGCGGAAGGTGGCATCTAAAGATTCGGCACGCGGGCTGCGGTTATCCACCCAGTAGATTTCGCCGTCCGCCAGCTTACGATGCACGAACAGCAGGTTCGTGTCGCTCCGAGGTTTGGCGTAGGCGAAGTCCGGCCCCGCCTGGATTGCGGCCAAAGCGTCCGCCACTGTCTGGTTGGCGTAGACTCTGCCCTTGCCGAACGCGTGCTCGCCCGTGTCCGGTCCCCAGACCTCGTCGGCGATGGCTTGGAATTCCGCCAGGTCGTCGCTCAGGCTGGGCGTGTCCGCGGGCTTAGGTCCTACCACCACCGCGCCGGCCTTCACCAGGTCGCGGATCTTGCGCAGCACCGGCAAACCTATGTGTCGCGCGTTGGCGTCGATAGCCAGCACGCGGTAGCTCATGCCGCTCGGAGTCGTAAGCCGCCCGCCCTCCACCGACAGGCGATGCAGCAACGCGTCGCCGTTGACGTAGTCGAAGTTATAACCGGCCGGCACGTCGGGTGAATGGGTTGCGAACAGCGCCGTGACGTTGGAATCCTCCCCGTAGTAATAAGCTACGTCGGCCACGAACTTGCCCTGCTGGAGCATATAGGAACTGCGCGTCAGGTACGAAACCCACGGCTCGGCGACCTCCGCCCAAGTCTCGTGCCGCGTGAACCATTGTCCATACGGGCCCAGGCCGAGGCCCGGGATTTTATCGTTCACCGGCTGGTGTACCGAGGTGTGGATCACGAAGCGGTTCAGCCCCATGGCCAGTTCCTTGTCGGCGGTAGGCTTCAGGGTTTCCGGCGACCACGACCATGCGCCGCGGCTGGCCGTCATCGATTCCGCCGCTACCAGGTTCTGCCCGTAGATGTGAGCCACCGAAGCCGATTCGCGGATATCGGCGTTGTAGCCGTACTGTTCCGCGTTCACGCCCGGCAATTGCGTCCACATGGCACTCATCGGTACATCGGCCGTGCGTTTGACCTCCATGCCGTCGCCGATGAACGCGCGCCCGCTCTCGTGCGACTCGCTGTAGCGGCCCATGCCTCTGGCATGCAGCAGAGTAGTGAGTTGATCGTAGTGATTCTCGGCCACCAGGTCGGCTAGCGTCCGGCGGAAATCGTAAAGGAAGCGGTCGCTTGCTTCGGAGCTCTCCACCACATGACCGGTCAGAACGGGCAGCCAGGGATGCATGTCGTAGCCGCGGCGCTGGCGGAACTCGGTGAACATATCGTCGGTCCAGTTCTGCGCGCCGGCCTCCCAACTGTCGGTCACTACAAATCCGAGACCGCGCGCGCCCATCAGTCCGCCGGTGGCATCTTTGTACTGATCCAGGTAGTTGTTGAAATAGTTCTTCACGTAGGCGGGATTCAGTTTGTCCACCTCGAGCCCGGTGGCCTCCGGTGAGGCCGGATGATTGGTGATGCCGAGGAGCGAATACCCCAGCCGCAGCACGATCCAGCGGCCCGGTGGCGGCGTCCAGTCGAGCGAGCCGTCAGGGCGCATCTTGGAGGTGAGGTCGATGACGCCGGCTTTTGGAATGGCGCCTCCGGCAGCCACCGGTGGGGTGGACGAATCGAGGAGCCCGGTGCCGAGACCGAAGGCTGCCTTGTCTTCAAATCGATGAACCGGGGTGCCGGCGTCGAGCACCAGCTCCGCGATCGGTATATCGGCGGCCGCGGCAACCGGCGCGGCGGTGTTTGCCGGCGGCGGCGCCGTTCGGAAGGTCACCCGAAAAAACCTGGCGATCGTGGCCGGAAATGCAATGGTACGCTCGGGAGCGCGGCTACCGGTAATCGCGGCGACCACGCGAAACTCCTGGCCATCGACGCTGGCCTCCAGCGCCGGGTCGGCAACGCCTCTGCCGCCGCCAGCCACGATGGTGAGCCCGCGAAATGTCTGCGGCTTGGCAAACTCAAATTGAACCCAGGCCTTTTCGTTCGGCGGAGCCGCGGGCAGCATTGTAGTCTTTGCCAGGTCGCCATCGGTCAGCGCCGCCAGATCGAACTGGCCGCCGCTGGACGTCACCTTCGGCTGCAACCCGGCCATCGGCACGTCGCCCTCGGGCGCCGGATAGGCGACGACCGCGCTGTCGGCATAGAATTCCGGCGGAGGGGCTGTCGCGCGTGGCACCTCGCGGCCCCCGATGTTCTGGAACGGACCGGTGCCCGAGGGCGGTTTGGCAAGAACGCCTCGGAAGGGTTCGCCTCCCTGCACGCGGGTCTCGCTCCAAACGAATTTCTTCATCGCCTGTGCCGGCGGTACCCACGGACCACCGCTTTCGCTCCAGCCCGGCGATCCCGCAATGGCCATCTCCAAGCCCAATCGGTCGGCCAGATTCGCCGTAAAGCGAAAAGCGTCTTTCCACTCGGGAGTCATATAGACAAGCCGCTTCTCCACCACTTGCGGCGTACTGAGCGCCGCGTCGAAATTCTGGAAGCCGCCGATACCCACGCGCTTCATCCACTCCAGGTCTGCCTGGATGCCGTCCTTGGTAATGTTACCGTTCATCCAGTGCCACCAGACTCGCGGTTTCGCGCTGTCGGGAGGGTTCTGGAATCCGCGTTCCAGGGCGTCGCCCGGACTCTGCGCCGAAACAACCCACGCCCCTAACAGGGCAGCTACGGAAGCGACGAAGCTCAACCGGCCCACGCTCCTGGCAATTCGCATGATTCCAGTATCCTCCTGTAAATAGGGTTTTGCCTGAAAAGCAAGTTGATCGCAGATTTGCCTTTCGATTCGTTCACTAGCCTAGCTGTAGGATTTCCACCTTTATTTTGGAAATGCTTTCATCCACCGAGATGCAGTCTTTTCGGAAAAGTGACGATGTCACCCACGGACGAAATATGCATCTTGAGGTACGAAGCCACGTTTTGAGATCCGAATATTATGAGAAAGTCACTCCTTTTGGTCCTGGCTGTGCCCTTATTGGCGCAGGATTCCCTCTCGTTACGCGAGGCGGTGCGGTTGGCCCTGCGCGAAAACAAAGGCATTGCCGCCACCAATGCGGGGATGCGCGCCGCGGAGACACGCATTGTCGCGGCCCGAGCCGGCAACCTGCCCAAGCTGAACTATTCCGAATCTTTCGTGCGCAGCGACAATCCGGTCTTCGTTTTCAGCTCGCTGCTGACCCAGCACCAATTCGGCGCTGAAAATTTCAATATCGGTCCTCTGAACCGGCCGGATTCCCTGAACAATTTCCAGTCGCAACTGACGGTGGACCAGATCCTGTACGACGCCGGGCAAACCCGCAACGCGGTGAAATCGGCCGATCTCTCACGGCGGATGAGCGGCGAGGAGCAGCGGCGAACCCAAATGCAAGTGATGGCCGGCGTGGTCAGAGCTTACTACGGCGCGGTACTGGCTGCGGAAAGCCTCAAGACGGCGGAGCAATCGCTCAAAAGCGCCGAGGCGGACCTGACGCGGGCCGAATCAGTCCATGCGGCCGGCATGTCGACCGATGTCGATGTGCTGTCCATCCGGGTACATCTTGCCGCCGTCACCGAGCAGCGTATTCAGATGGCGGCGGATCTGGATGTAGCGAAGTCCGCGCTGAACGACGCGCTCGGGCTGCCGCTGGACACCACCCATGTGCTGACCACCTCGCTAACCGCGGTGGATCTGCCGGACCTGACGTTGGCGGCCCTCGAAAAGTACGCCTCCGCCACGCGCCCGGAGGCCCATCAAGTACACCTGGCGGCAGACCTTGCCAAGACGCAGACGGACTCGGCCCGGAGCGCACTGCTTCCTCAGGTCGGCTTTCACGCTGCCTTTGAGGCCGACCGCCAACAGTTCATCAATAAGGGTGGGGCCAACTGGCTGGCCTCCATTGGATTGCGCTGGAACCTGTTCAACGGCATGGCCGACAAGGCGCGCATCGAGGAATCGAGCCACTTGCTGGAACGTGCCCACGCGGACGAGCAGCGCATGGATTCCGCGGTGCGCCTCGAAGTACGCCGCGCATGGGCCGATCTGGGAGCGGCGCAGCAACGGATCGAGGTGGCCAAAGCGGCGGTAGCTGAAGCCGAGGAAAGTCTGAGGATCACTCAGAACCGCTACGAATCCGGTATGAGCAACGTTACGGACCTTTTACGAAACGAAACCGCGGTACTGGAAAGCCG
>Ga0182016_10000010_pt1 | contig 206325 bp, 154 predicted proteins | sample 712S2MmetaG_FD_120491 | JGI IMG/M metagenome (GOLD analysis project Ga0182016, IMG submission 120491) | Permafrost microbial communities from Stordalen Mire, Sweden - 712S2M metaG | ecosystem: Environmental > Terrestrial > Soil > Wetlands > Permafrost | place: Sweden: Stordalen | collected... | reverse complement strand
TCGCAAAAAGATCCTGTGTGCTACGTTCCGCCATGCGGAAAAGCCTAATGGGTCGCGGCGGGTTCCCACCGTCTGAGACGGGTTCATTCTCGGCCCACCACACGGCGCAGCGGGTCGGCTTGCTTTCTTATAGCCATCAGCTTTCAGCCATCACGAAAACCTGGCCCCTCGAGCTGCAATCTTCAACATTTCACTCCAGAACCTCTAAGATTTCGCAGCCTGTCGCGACCACTGGATCTAACGGCTGATCGCGCAGCGGATCTTACCTTTCCTGCTAGACTCTCTTTTAGAACTCAGCTCACAGTTCGGAGCATCTAAACTAACGTGTTTCCCAGACTTTTTCATATTGGCAACTTTTATCTGCCCACTTACGGCGTGTTGGTCGCCACCGGCGTACTGATCGGCCTCTGGATCAGCGTACGCAACTCCGCGAAGCAGGGCATCAATGGTGACGATGCCTGGAATCTCGGGATCCTCGTCGTTCTCGCAGGAATCATTGGCGCCAAGATCCTATACATCGTCAACGATTGGAGCAGCTACGCTAACAACTGGCGTGAGATTTTCAGCCTCAACACGCTGCAGGCGGGCGGCGTGTTCTCGGGCGGACTCATCGCCGGATTGCTGATGGCCGCCTGGTATATTCGGCGCCATCATATGCCGACGCTGCGGACGTGTGACGCCTTTGCTCCCGGTCTGGCGTTTGGCCACGTTCTGGGGCGTTTCGGCTGTTTCTCAGCGGGTTGCTGCTACGGCAAACCGACGAACCATTTCTGGGGCGTAGTGTTCACAAATCCCCTGGCGAACACGGTGAGCGGAACACCGCTGGGTGTGCGGATTGAACCGACACAACTGATCGAAGCGGCGGCCGAGTTCTTCAACTTCCTGCTGCTGACCTGGCTGCTGGGGCGCAAAAAATTCGATGGGCAAGTTTGGGGCAGTTTCATGATCCTTTACGGCATCGAGCGCTACTTCATCGAGTTCCTGCGTGACGATCCGGGACGCGGAGAGGTTTTTGGCGGCATCATGACGGGGACGCAGCTGATTTCCATTTTGCTCGTGATCGGCGGAGGTCTTATCTGGTGGTTGAAGAGCAGCCGTCAGCCCTCAACCCTCAGCCCTCAGCCGGAAATCAAAGGCTAGCCACATTGGAATTGCTTCGTTCATGTGGCAGCTACGAATGCCGAACTCGAATCCGTTTGAACCCAGAAATGATCGACTTCCCCCTAACCATGACCGCATCTCCCGAAGCTGCCGGGCAGCGCCTCGATCAATATCTCGCTCTGCAACTCTCCGAGGTTAACCAGACCGAGGTCAGCCGGGCGCGCGTACAGCAACTCATCGAACGCAGTGAGGTGCTGGTCAACGGTGCGGCGGCGAAAGCGTCTCTACGGCTTAAAGGTGAAGAAGAGATTACGGTGACCGCGCCGCCGCATGCGCAACCGCTGCGCGCCGTCGCGGAAGAAATTGCACTCGACATTGTTTACGAAGACGACGACATCGCAATCGTCAACAAACCGGCTGGCATGATGGTTCATGCCGGTGCCGGGGCGACCGACGACGCGCGCAATCGCGGAACGCTGGTAAACGCCTTGTTGCATCATTTCAAGAAACTGTCGGCTGTCGGAGGTGACCTGCGTCCGGGGATCGTCCATCGCCTTGACCGCGCGACGAGTGGACTGATGGTAGTGGCAAAGAACGACGAATCGCACCAGCGATTGGCGAAACAGTTCAGCGAACGCGAAGTTCATAAGACCTATCTGGCGCTGGTGCATGGCTGGCCGAAGCAGGATCGCGGGACCATCCAGAGCGCGATCAGCCGCCATTCGCAGCGACGCACGCGCATGACGACCAAAGGCTTTGGCGGACGCTCTGCCGTCACACATTACACCGTGCTGCGAAAACTGAATGCGCCGTATGGCAAATTTGCCTTGATCGAAGTGAAGATCGAAACGGGACGGACGCACCAGATTCGCGTGCATATGTCGTCGCTCGGACATCCCGTCGTGGGCGACGCGCTCTATGGCGCTCCGGGCGAGCTCAAGTCCCAGTCCAACAAGCGACGGGATCCAGGCATGCCGGCGACGCTCGCGCTAGCGCGAAATTTCCTGCATTCTGCGACTCTCGAATTGACCCATCCCCGGACGAAGAAGGCGATGAAGTTCTCCCGGCCGTTACCGAAGGAACTGGAGACTTTACTCGGCAGCCTCGAAAATGCACCACAGGAGGGTCCGCGGCGCGAACCTGGTCAGTAGAGCAGGGTGTCCCTCCGCTTCTGACGCGAAGTCCGTCGCGGTCTATAATGAAGAAATCAACCTCCATGAAACAGCGCAATTTTCTGCTCCCAATAGCTTTGTTCTGGCTGGCCGGCTCGCTGGCTAGCCAGACTACGCCGCCTGTCTCTGCTCCGGCGGCGACGCAGAATGCGCCTGTAAGTACTGGCACTCCCGCGAACTCGTCGAATTCATCTCCAGCTACCTCGACTACGCCAACTACACCGCCGGCACAGGCTGAGCCTGAGGCGCCGGGCACAGGCGATCAAGCCGATTCAGACGAGTCGGTGACAACGCTGAAGAAGACGGTTACCGAAGTCCGGGTTGTGTTTACTGTCACCGACCGGCATGGCCACTACATCAAAGATCTGAAGAAGACCGATTTCAAGGTCATCGACGATCAGAAGCCCGCGGAGATGCGCAGCTTCTATGCTGAAACCGATCTGCCGCTGCAAGTCGGATTGCTCGTCGACGCCAGCAACTCGGTGCGGGATCGTTTCAAGTTTGAGCAGGATGCTGCGATTGAATTTCTGAACTCCATCATCCGCCCGCGCTATGACAAGGCATTTGTGGTGGGCTTCGACGCGACGCCTGAGGTCACGCAGGACTTCACGGATAGCACCGAGAGCCTTTCGACTGGCGTCCGCATGTTGCGGGCGGGCGGCGGCACGGCGATGTATGACGCGCTCTATTTTGCATGCCGCGACAAGCTGATGAAGCAGGAGCAGACGGGGCCGGTTCGTCGCGCCATCATTTTGCTCAGCGATGGCGAAGATAACCTCAGCCACGTCACTCGTGAAGAAGCGATAGAAATGGCGGAGCGCGCCGAGGTGATCGTCTACACCATCAGCACTAATATCAGCGGCATGAAGGGCAAGGGCGACAAAGTATTGGAGCGCATTGCGGAAGCGACCGGCGGGCGAGCGTTCTTCCCTTTCCAGATGCGCGAGATGTCCGACGCATTCCTCTCCATTCAAGAGGAGCTGCGCAGCCAATACGCCGTTGCGTATAAGCCGGCAAACTTCATTGCGGATGGCAGCTTCCGCACCATCGAAATCCTGGCGCAAGATCGCGGCCTCAAGGTCCGAACCCGTAAGGGATATTACGCTCCCAAGCAGTAGAGGAGCAGGTCTCAGGTCTCGGGTGTTAAATAGCGGATCCCACGTCTGCATGAACTTCTATGCCTGGCTATTCTGGAACTCCCCTCGCCAAAAAATTGGGTATCAAGGACGATTTCCGCGCCGTCCTCTTGCATGTGCCGGACGACGTAAAGTCCGCACTGCGCTCCGAACTCGCGAAATGCCGCATTCTTAAGATTGGCGACAAAAATCTCGACTTCATCTTTCTGTTCGTCAAATCGCGCGCCGCCCTCGCAGCGGATCTACTCCCTGCTGCTGCGGCACTTGCCCCCACTGGCATGCTGTGGATCTCGTGGCCGAAGAAGAGTTCGAAGGTTCCCACCGACATCACCGAAGATGTGATCCGCCTGAGCGGCCTGGATGCGGGTCTCGTTGACATCAAGGTCTGCGCGGTTTCCGATGTTTGGTCCGGATTAAAATTCGTGATCCCCGTCAAGACCCGTCCGAAAGTAAAACGGCAAAACTCCTAGACGCGCCTGAAAAACCCGGCAAAACGCTGTAACTTCCGCTGTCCTGGCGGATGACAAATCATTACGTTCCGTCTTCGCAACTTGAACCCGGTGTATGGGTTTGCATTCGGTAGATTCGATTCCCAGGGCAACGAGCCCCGGGAATAAAGTGGCGGCTACCGAAAGGAAAGCAGACTATGAAACGCACAATTGCCGGGATCTTATTGCTGGTCGGAATGGGCGCAGGCACGATGTTTGCAGACGACGCATGGCGGGATCGACGCGACATACGGCGCGATGATGCGCGAATTGCGCATGACCGCCGGGAATTGCGCAGCGATCTCTACCACGGCAACTATGGCGCCGCCCGTCATGAGCGGCGGGAGTTGCGCCACGAGTATCGCGACCTTGGCCGCGACCGGCGCGATCTGTATTGGGACCGGCGGTAGCGAGTGCGCTTTACGACGCCGGATGATACGACGTTGGTAACTTGCGATGAGGCAGCCCGCCGGGTTCTATTGATGTGTCGCACGGAAACAGAAGATGGAGTTTGAACGACTCCATTTCGAGGAGCCATGCAGATTAGAACCCGGCTGGCAGAAGCAGTAATGGTGACAATGATGCTCTGTTGGTCCGGCTACGCGCAAACCTCTTACGGGCAAACGTCTTATTCACCGACGTCGGCTGCCCGCGCCGAGCGGGAGCTGTTTGCTTCGGTGAACGATGTGCGACAGGCGGAGGGCCTGTCTCCTTTGCGGTGGAACGAATCACTCGCCGTGGCAGCGCGGCGGCATGCCGTTGTCATGGCTGACCGCGGCACCGCGATGCACGCCTTTGAGGGAGAGCCGAGTTTGTCCGCGCGCGTGAAGCAGGCTGGTGTGCACTTCAGTTGGTTGTCCGAAAATGTAACGCAAGGGCCGACGGCGATTTTTATTCATACGCAATTCATGCATTCGCCAGCACATCGAGCCAACATCCTTGACCGGGATATGGACTCTGTCGGAGTCGGGGTGGTCGAGCAGGGCGGACAGTTATTCGCAGTGGAAGATTTCGCCCAAGTCCGCTGACAAACAGCAGATCGAACAGATAAGCGAGGCCCACGATCGGCAACCGCCATCGTGGGCCTTTTTCTTGGAAATCGCAGAAATTACTCCGGATTTAGTGTTGGTCGTGGTCGTGATCGTCATGATGTTCGACGTCGGGGCAATCATGGTGCGCCTGATCGAGTTGAGCGCGGCGTTTGCGAGCCTCTCGGCTGTCCTCGCCATGCTTCGCGATGGCATCGCGCAGGTTTTCTTCTGCCTGGTGAACGCGTCTTACGCAGCGATCGTGGTGGTCGTCAGCGCGCGTGGGCAGCGACGAACCCACTAAGCCGGCGATGGTCAACAATACAACGCAAAGCAATCGGATGATGCGTGTCATTGGATTCTCCTTGGGTGGGTATTCTAGGATTTGGACAACTTTGGCGCGGACGATCCCGACCGCGATTAAGGACTTCGGTACACCAAGCCGAAGACTAAGATGCGGACCCAGTCAATGCTGTTGCCGACGACGTCCGGCGTCAGGCCTTTTTCTGTCGTTCGGTTTTATCTTTCGTTCGATTCTTGTCCTTCGTCCAGCTTTCTTGTACCTGCCTACTTGCCGGTTCCGGTTAGCTTGATTACGCCGGGACTGAGCGGAGCGTTGTCGCTTACGGTGGCTGCACCGGTGAAGGAGCCGGCCACGTTGGGCAGGAAAGTCACGCGGAAGGTGCAAGTTGCCCCGGCGGCGACGGTGGCTCCGCAAGGAGCGGTGCCGGAACCCGTGGCAGTGAAACCTCCGCTGGCGGCGATGCTCGAAATGGTCAGGGTCGTTCCGGAGTTATTGGTGAGGGTGACGGATTTCGGGGCGCTCGACGTGCCGACGGCCTGACTTCCGAAAGCCAAACTGGTGGGCGACAGGACAACAGGGATCGCGCCCGTGCCGGTCAGTCCGATGATCTGCGGGCTGCCTGTGACGGAATCCGCTACGGAGACTGCTCCTTTTATCGAGCCGGTATCGCTGGGAGTGAAGGTTACGGAGAGGGTGCATTTCGCGGACTTGGCGAGCACGCCTCCGCAGGGGGCGGTGCCGCTGCCCACTGCTGAATAGTCGTCACTGGCGGTGATTGCGCCGATGGTGACCGTGCCCGTTCCCTTGTTGGTGACGGTGACGATCTTGGCAGGGCTCGTGGCGCCGACGCCAGTCGAGGTGAAGGTCAATGTGGCCGGGCTGAAGCTCAAGGAGACCGCAGGGCCTCCTGTGGCCGTGCCAGTGAGTGCGATGATCGCGGGGCTAAAGGCTCCATTGGTGGTGATCTCGAGCGCACCTTTGATGGAGCCTTTGTATTGGGGAGTAAAGGTAACGGTGATAGTGCAGCTGCCCTCGGCGGCGAGGGACGAACCGCAAGTTCCTCCGGTGACGGAATAATCGGCGGTAGCGGTTGAGCTTAAGCTGGTCGCGGTGGTCTGTTTGTTGGTGACGGTCAGGGTCGCGTTGGAGGTTGAGCCCACGGCGGTGCTCGCGAAGGTGAGACTCGTTGGACTGAAAGTTAGCGGAGCGATGCCAGTTCCGGTCAGCTTGACCAGCTGAGGACTGGTGGTCGCGCTGTCGGAAAAGGTGAGCGCTCCGGTGATGGCTCCAAGAGAGCTGGGGTTGAAAGTCACGTTCACCGTGCAACTGCTTTTCGCGACCAGGGAAGGGGAGCAGTTGTTGGTCTCGGAGAAGTCTCCACTGGCGGCGATGGAGCCGATGGTCAGTGGGCCAGTACCAGAATTGGTGAGCGTGACGGGTTTCGATGCGCTGGTGGTGCCAACGGCCTGGTTTCCGAAGCTCAGACTGGCGGGGCTGACGGCTGCGGTGCCGCCGGAGGCGAGTAAGACATAGAAGGTGGTTGGGACGTAGGGTCCGCAACCAGCGGTGTTGAAGTTGCCGACGGCGACCTGGAATGCGCCAGCGGTCGCGACGTCCTGTGCGGTGAGTGGAATCGTAACCTGCGTGGAACTTACAAACGTGGCTACAGCGCGGTAGAAGCCGTTGATGTAGACGTAGGTGTTGGTGGTGAATCCGGTGCCATTGATGGTGAGGGTGAACGGCGCTCCGCCGGCCGGGACACTGGGTGGATTGAGGCTGGTGATAGAAAGGGGCGTGGAGTTGACGTTATAGTCGGCCGCGACCAGGACTTCGCCGTTCACGGTCAGGTTCTGGGTACTGCCGGTTCCGCTGAGGCTATAGAGCCAGCCAGTAAAGGTCAGGCCCGAGGATGGGGTCTCGGTGAAGTTGAGCAGGCTTCCGGTAGGATAGAAGCCATCTCCGGTAGGTGAACTCGGGGAAACGGCGATGGTGCCGGCGCAATTCCCTTCCAGAATGTAATCGTCGACATAATATTGCGGCTGAAGGTTCGCGGTATAGGTGGCGCTTCCGCTGGAGGGTAAGGTGATGGTGTGGGTCTCGGCTCCGCCGTCGCTCCAATTGGAAAACTGGAAACGCGTGTTTCCGCTCCAAGGATATTGCGGCGAGTAGGTGGAAAGATTGTGAGTGCTGGAGGGGATCCAGGTGGAATCGTAGGGCAGGGCGAAATTCACGGGCGCATTCCAGTAGGTGCCACTGGTATCGACGAAGAGGTAGAAGTTCGATTCCACGGGATCGGTGGTGACGGTGTAGACGGGAGAGGTGGTGAAGTAGGTGGTCAGGTTAATGGAGGTTCCGTCGTCCATCACATTAAAAGTTTTGGGATTGGCGCCGTTGCCGCCGGGCAGCCAGTAGGGGGAATTGATGAAGTTATAGAAATTCTCGCCGGGCGAGGGCGCGGCGGTGAGGGTGACGGGCTGGCGAATGATGTAGTAGAGGCCGGGGAGGCCGGAGTAAGAGAGCGGGGCGGGCGAAGTGGAAACGGTTCCGGCGCCGGTGGGCGAGATGGTATTGACATAGGGAACGAGTTGAATGAAGTTCGCCGAGTAGACCGTGACGGCGGGCGAGGTTGCGGGCTGGGCCACCATGTTGTTGCCGGGCGTGACGGTGATGGTGTGGCTTTCGGCGGTGGAATCGTTCCAGCGGCCGTAAATGTAGCTGACGCCGGTGCTGGAGAGGGTCTGAGCAGCGGATGGCAAATTCAATGTGTGCTGCGAGTTCAAGGACCAGGCGTAGGTTTGGGGCGTGGTGACGGTGGCACCGTCCACGATGACCTGCAGGCCGGGAGGATTGCTGGTGACAGTGACCTCAGTAGGCGTCGCGCCGTAGAGGCGGAGAATGCCGTCGATGTCGCCAGCGCTGTAACCGCTCTGATTGGAGAGCGGGATTCCGGCCGGGATGCTTTCGATGCAGGGCTCGCCATTGCGGGAGAAGGAAGTTGCGGGGTATTCCATGATGGAAGCGTAGTCGTAGAGCGTGAGGTCCTGGACGCCTTCGCCGTCGTACGGTTGGTCGAAGTTGGAGCGGGAGGCAGCGATGACGTTGTTGTAGTTCACGTTAACGAAGGTATCGCGGTCAGGCCGGGATTGTTCGTGCCAGACGCCGACGATGTGTCCCATTTCGTGGAGGATGGTGGCAACGGTACAGGGGGTCTGAGTTCCACCAGCGCCCATCGCAAACTGTTCGCCGATGCCGGCGTCGCCTTCCGTCGTCTCGCAAACTCCGTTATTGGTGTTGGGGTCGAGATCGAAGTCGACGTAATTGGTTTCGGTGCTGTGCTGCACAAATTGGATGACGCCGGTAAACGTGGCGTTGAACTGCGAAATGGCCGTCTGGATGTTCGCGACGTCTCCGGAATTGGGGTCGATGGTATAGGGAACCTCATAGACGTTGCCGACTTTGGGCCAGAGATATTGGGGGAAGGCGATGCCGACACTGTTTTGTCCGGGAGGGTTGGGCTTGTCTTGCACATGCTCGAGGAGAATGTCGCCCTGATAGATTGCTTTGCCGGTCCCGTTGGTTCCGGGATACCAGAGATAGGAGATCTTCATGCCGCGCCAGATGCCAGTGCGAATTTTGGGTTGCTGAGTGTTCGCCCACAGGGAGGAAGCGATAAAGAGGAGGGCGAGAGTAGGCAGGACAAGGCGGCGCATGATCACGAAGAACCTCCTGGGATGGAGCAAAGCTACTAATTAAGGGGGAGACCGGGTCGTCGGACGTGGGGGCGTCCGGTTGAAGTAGTTTGACGGGGAACGGGGCGGGTGTCAAGCGTGGGCAAAGTTTCAGCGCAGTTAAAGCTGCGCCCCTTCGAGGCTGTCCGCGAAACCAACCGTCCAATTCCTTAATCTTCGCGGCGGGGGGTGGCGTAGTAGCCGCTGCGGGCTTGGATTTTGTAGTCGCCCTGTTTGGGCTTGATGTCCACTTTGCGGAAAGAGCCGTCGCGGTTGGCGTTGGTCGGTGTGTACCCGATGTTGTATTGGCTACGCAGTTCGCGGGAGATCTGGTCGAAGGCGTCGCGCAGCTTTTCGATCTTGTTGCCGACGTCGATGACGCGGCCGCCGGTTTCCTGGGTAAGTTTTTTCATTTCGGAAGGACCGTTGTAGCCTATGCCTCCGAAGCCACCGTAAAATCCGCGGTCGGCGATGAGCAGGACATAGCAGATGGCGTCGGCTTTCTGAGCGGCTTCGATGGCGTCTTTGATTTTGAGCTTGCTGCCCTCGTCTTCTCCATCGGTGAGGAGGATCATGGCTTTGCGTCCCACCTCGTGACTCAATTCGTCGTGGGAGGCGAGGTAGACGGCGTCGTAGAGTGCGGTTCCGCGCTGGCCGTTTGCGCCACAGGGGATCGGGCCCTGCGGGCCGATGGGGCCGCCAGCACATCCAACGCCGCCGGCGTTCATGGAGGCGTCGTTGAGAGCGTGCTTGAGGCGGCTGACGGAACTGGTGAAATCCTGAAGAAGCTCGATGTCGGTGCCGAAGCTGATCACGAAAGCTTCGTCTTTCGGGCGTAGCGTGCTTTCCAAAAACGTGCCGCCGACCTCTTTTTCCATGTCGAGGACGCGTCGCTGGCTGCCACTGGTATCGAGGAGGATCCCGAGAGTCAGGGGCAGATCGGACTCGGCCTTGAAATATTTGATCGTCTGGGGCTGCCCATCCTCGAAAAGGTCGAAGTTGTCTTTGGTGAGGTTGGGAATGAGCGCGCCGTGTTTATCTTTGACGTTGAAGAAGAGCTGGACGAGTTCGACGTTAATCTTGAGGGTGCTGACAGGTTGATCCTGATCTTTGTCATTGGCGGCGGAATCGGGATGTTGGATGTCAGAGTCGGAATTGGAAGTGGGAGCGTTCGAAGCGGCGGGCGCGTTTTGGGCGGGGGCGGAACGCGTGAGGAAAGCGCCGGATAGTAACAAAGTGAGAAGGCATGAAAAGATAACAAAGCGCGGTTGGCGAGGTAGCGTGGGCATCGGCGTATTTATCCAGAGACTTTGCTAGTCTATCCTGTGACAGGTCAGAATGGGGCTGCACGGGTTAGATGCACCAAAGTACCGTAGTCTGGCATCTGAGTGAATGAAAAAGTAGGCGGGACGTGGGAAATTGCAACAGATAGGCAGAAGAAAGACAGAGGATTCCGGGATATGAGGAGAAAAACGGGCACTGTGCTGATTCTGGGGCTGACATTTCTGTTGGCGGGTACGGTTGTTGGTCAGCAACAGAGGACGGACGACATCCCGGATGCCCCGTCGGCGACAAGGCCGATTCCGCCCCCGGAGCCACCGAGCGCGCGGCAAGCGGCTCAAGATGATCTGCCCGATTCTCCACCTCCGGTCGATAGCTCGGGTAATGGCGTGACTACAGGATCGAGGGACCTTCCGCACAGCGATGCAGCGAACTCGACGAATCCTCCGCCGCCGATGCCGCCGGTCAAAACTGTGCCTGCGGGAAGCGTTCCGCGGGATTTGGAAAGCGGGCAAGACACCGGGTACATCATCCGTACGACGACGAACTTAGTTTTGGTTCCGGTCATGGTCAAGGACAGTAATGGACGGCTGGTGAGCGGACTGCAGCCGAAGGACGTGTCCCTGTTCGAAGACGGCAAACAGCAAGTGTTGAAGTTTTTCACGAGCGATCCGTTTCCCCTGTCGGTGGCTGTGGTGATCGACACTGGGATGCCGGACGTGGGGTTGAAGAAAGTGCAACAGACGCTGTCGGCGCTGCAAGGGGCGTTCAGCCAGTTCGATGAAGTTGGGATTTATACGTACAGCACGACGGTGGGACGGGTGGAAGATTTTACCAGCGTCCCGAAAGAGCTGACGGTCGCTTTGAACCAGGTCAAGATGTATACCGGAGAAAATAATGGACCGCCTGTGACGAGCGGGCCGCTTGGGCCGCAGGGGCCGATTATTAATGGAAATCCTATTGATTCGCCCATCACTCCGGTCAGCACTCCGCCAAAGGTGGCGCATGTGTTGAATGACGCGATTCTGCTGGCGGCGCGCGATCTTTCGAAACGCCCGCGGGATCGGCGAAAGATTATTTTCGTGATCAGTGACGGACGGGAACAGGGATCGGCGGCCAGTTATAAAGATACGCTGAAAGTGCTCCAGACCCAGAACATCACGGTGTATGCGGTGGGCGTGGAAGGGGCGGCGATCCCGATCTACGACCGGCTGCAACGGATCCATCTGCCGAAGACGGGGAGGTTTATGGGATACAGCGACATTCTTCCCAAGTATGTTTTCGCAACGGGCGGGGGAACAGTGTTTGACGGGTTGACCGAAGCGGACATGGAGCGCGTCTATGCCCAAGCTATCGGGGACGCGCGCAACCAGTACACTTTGGGCTACACGAGCAAGCCGGGAATTGGCGGATATCGTCAGATCGAGGTACGGGTGCGCCGTCCAGAGGTAAAGGTGTATGCGAGAGACGGATATTATCCCTTGCCGTCTCCTAGATAATCCCGAAACGAGCTAAGCATTTGATGCCGTAGTGTTTTAGTAACGTGGGTAACCTGCGCTACGACCCTTCGGTGTGGTATAAAAACCAGCAGTAACCGATACTGTAGTCAGGTGAATGGATAGGGATCGGCTTGCGCTGGGAGGAGCGGTTCGCGCGGGACGGTTTCGCACGAGTTTCTGAGGAAACCTTTTGAGTTTCATCAACTTCGCAGCCCGCGAGATCAATTGCAAGATCGTCTACTACGGCGCCGGATTAGGCGGCAAGACGACGAATCTTCAATTTATCTTCCAAAAAACAGCCGAACAGCAGAAGGGCAAGATGATCTCGCTCGCGACCGAGACAGATCGAACCTTGTTCTTCGATTTCCTGCCGCTCGATCTCGGCAACGTGCGCGGGTTTAAGACTCGCATCCATTTGTATACCGTCCCGGGACAGGTTTTTTACGATGCCAGCCGCAAACTCATTTTGCGCGGAGTGGATGGGATTGTGTTTGTCGCCGATTCTCAAGAAGAGCGCCAGGATGCCAACGTGGAAGCGCTTGAGAACCTCATGTCGAACCTGAAGGAACACGGGTACGACTTCAATAAGATTCCTTACGTGCTGCAACTGAATAAACGCGACCTTCCGAACGCTCTGCCGGTGGACGTTCTGAGCAAAGAACTTCGCAAGAAAAATGAGCCGATCATCGAAGCGGTCGCCTTCCAAGGCGTCGGCGTGTTTGAAACCCTGAAAGAAATCGCCCGACAGGTACTGCAAGAGTTGAAAGCGGGCGGGTAGCCCGAATAGAAACGGGTCTTGCCGGTCAAGGCGAACTGCGGCTGGCCTGTTCCCGTCGAATCGTCTCCACGTTTACCATCCTATGGGGCTTAGAAGGCCCTCAATGTCATAGGGATGGTATGATACTAAGTATGAGCAACCGTGTGAGACCAGCGCGCAAACTTCGCCGCACATTCACTCTCTCACCCCAGAACGTCGCTTATATCGAGAAGCAAGCGCGGGAGCGCAACATGCCCTCGCTATCGGCATTTCTTGACGAACTGTTGCAGGAGAAGACGCGCGAGCAGAAACTCGCGGAAATCGAGGCCAGCACGATTGCCTATTACGACAGCCTGACCGATGAGGAAATCAAGGAACAGCGAGCGTGGGGAGAATTTGCGGGACAGACCCTAGTCTTGACTGAGGAGGAACTGGCACATGCCCAATCCGCAGCGCGGCGAGATCTGGTTCACAAAATTGCCGACCGACCCTCCGGACAAGGGAAGGCGCCCGGTCGCCATCGTCTCGGTCAACGGGCGAAACAATCACCCGCGAGCTGAAACTGTACTCGTGGTGCCGCTCAGCACCTCCGTGCATAAGGGCGAAGGCTTTTATCATCTTGTCCTCGAACCTGGGCAAACCGGACTGCGGGAGCGGGCCATAGCGAGAGCCCAGGACGTCACGACCGTATGGAAGGCGGCGCTTGAACCGCCGCGAGAACGTCTGCGCCCACTCACCTCCCACCAGATCTGCGAATTGGCGCGAAAAGTGGAGTTGGCAATGGGATGTACGCGGTGAAAACCACGTTCTTGGTCGCGCTGACGGTGGCCCTGTTCGCAGCGTTGGTTTTCCTTTACGCACACCGCCTCGACCGCCCGATGCTTTATTACTATGGCGCTTCTCCGGAATTACCACAGGGCAGAGCCGTTTCGTTTCTAAATCCTTTTCGCGATCGCCACGATGAAGGATTGGCCAAGTGGCTGATTGGCGATCTTAGAGCCGCAGGCTGCGAGAAGATTGTAAGAGAAAGACTGCAAGCGGAACCGGCACAAATCTGCCCGGTTTTTCGCAGTAACAGCAGGGCGACTTTGATTTGGATAGGGCTCATCCAGCACGATCCACGAGGGGATTCTCGCCAACTCATCTACGACTTGCCCAAGAATAGAGCGCGGCTCAATGTTTATTTTGGAATGGATGAACCGGGATGGGGAATCAGGACGGTGTCTATTCTTCGCTAATTCTTTGCTTAAGCCAGCGCCTCCGACAATTCCTCCCACTCCTTCATCAATTCCCGCAAGTCGTTCTTCCTCGTTGCGAGTTCCTGTGTTTGGCGCTGCGTTTCTTCGGCGCTGACGAAGCTCTGTAATTCCGTTTCACATCCCTCGATTGCGGCTTCGGCTCGGGAAATTTCTTCTTCGACTTCGCGGAGGCGGTCTTCCATCTGCTTGCGCTTGATAGGATTGACGCGTTTGCCTTTGGCATCGGCTGCATCGGAGGGAGACGCAGCCAGCCGCGTCTCTACAGTTCCGTTTGCGGGGATCGACGAAGGTGTCGATGCGACTGCGGGTGGCTTCGTCTCGTTTGCCGCCCTTCCCTGCTTGCGCCACAGGTAGTCTTCGTAATTTCCGGGATAGATTTCCACCTTGCCGTCGCCAATTTCGAAGACGCGGGTGGCGAGCTTGTCGATGAAATAGCGGTCGTGCGAAACGAACACGACTGTGCCGGTGTATTTCATCAACGCTTCGAGCAAAACATCTTTCGCGCGCAGATCAAGGTGATTCGTGGGCTCGTCAAGGAGGAGAAAATTAGCGGGATGCAGCAGCATTTTCAGCAGCGCGTAACGATTGCGCTCGCCTCCAGAGAGGACGCCGATGCGCTTGAAAACATCGTCTCCAGAAAAAAGGAAGCAACCGAGCAAGCTGCGCAACTCGGTTTGAGTCGAGGCTCCGGAAAGCTCGCCGAGATCGTCGAGGATGCGAGCTTCGGGATCGAGTTCTTTGTACTGATCTTGCGCGAAGTAGTCGAGATGGACCTCATGGCCGAGTTTGTACTCGCCGGCACTTAGCTTTTCCTGTTGCGCGAGCAACTTGATCAGGGTCGACTTCCCTGCCCCGTTGACTCCGACCAAGGCGATGCGCTCGCCGCGCTCGATCATGAAATCGACTTTGTCGAAAACTTTGTGCGGAGTCGGCCCGGATTCTCCATAGCTCTTGGCGACATTGGCGAACTCGGCGACGATGCGTCCGCTGGGCTTGGGCTGCGGGAACGAGAAATGCACCGTCTTTTCTTCATCCGGAATCTGAATCCGCTCCATCTTGTCGAGCTCTTTGATCCGGCTCTGCACCTGCTTGGCCTTGGTGGCTGTGTAGCGAAAACGATTGATGAAGACTTCGAGTTGCTCAATACGATCGTGTTGCGTCTTGTAGGCGGATTCGAGTTGTTCCTTGCGAGCGGCTTTTCCGGCGAGATATTGATCGTAGTTTCCAGCGTAGAAGTGCATCTGCTTGTTCCAGATTTCCACGATGCGCTTGACCGTGATATCGAGAAAATAGCGGTCGTGTGAGATCAGAACAAAAGCGTTGGGATAGGTAGTAAGGTACTCCTCAAGCCAGTTGCGCGCTTCGAGATCAAGGTGGTTCGTAGGCTCGTCAAGCAGGAGCAGGTTCGGCTTCTGAAGCAGGAGTTTGGCGAGCGCGATCCGCATCTGCCAGCCGCCAGAGAATTCTTCCGTCTGCCGCGCCCAATCGTCACGATGGAAGCCGAGTCCGGTGAGAACCTGGCCGACCTGCGCTTCGAGGGTGTAACCATCGCGGGCGACGAATTCATGCTCCAGCCGCTGATAACGATCCGCCACGTTGGAGTATTCCTGGCTCTGGTGGTCGAGTTCAGACATGCTGCGGGTGAGCGACTCCATCTCTTTTTCCATGGCATGGAGTTCGTCAAAGACGGACATGCACTCGGCAAAAATCGTGCGGCCAGTCATGGTCAGGCCATCTTGCGGAAGGTATCCGGTGGAGATGCCCTTGGCGCGAGAGAGAGTGCCGTAGTCGAGCGACTCGAGCCCGGCAAGAATCTTCATGATGGTGGATTTGCCGGTGCCGTTCGCTCCGACGAGGCCAATGCGCGATTCTGGCGTGATCAGCCAGTCGGCGTCCTCGAACAAGAGCTTGTGGCCATAGCGCTTGCCCGCGCCGGAAAGTTGGATCATGGGGGTCTCTATTTAATATAACGGACGAGGTTGCGTTCCTAGCTGTCAGCTCTCGGTTGCGACAGCGGGCCCCGTGGGGCATCCTTGCAAAAAGAGGATTGCTGGGGCATCCTCAGTGAAAATGGTAGTGAGGAACTTCGATCATGGTTTGGCATCTAGCCGTGGTGCGCTAGACTACCTGATTGCGAAGAGCGAGGCTCTATAGTGCGAATCGACCATCTGACGGTTGAAAACTTCAACGGCTTTGATCATCGCGAATTCGATTTCAACCCGCAGTTCAATCTGCTGGTTGGAGAAAACGCCGCCGGGAAAACCTCTGTCCTTGATGCCCTGTCTGTGGCACTTGGGAGTTGGTTCCTCGGCATTCCAGGGTACGCAAACATACTGGGCATTGATGCGAAAGAGGTACGCGTCGTTGCACACCCACATCAGGACAGCTACACCTTTGAAAAGCAGTTTCCGTCCAGGATCGAAACGTGTGGACAGGTGCTGGGAAGGGAACTCAAATGGACGCGGGAACTAATCCGTGAAGGCGGTAAAACGTCATCGGTGGATGCGAAGACCATCAGTACCGTCGCAAGTGGAGCAGAGCGTCGAGTGCGATCCGGAGAGGAGATTACACTCCCTCTCATCTGCACCTATGGCACGGAACGGCTATGGTTTGAGGCCACTCACCGCCCGAACAAGAAGCGCGAAGGTGGCAAAGGTCGATTGCCTTCGCGACTCGACGGGTACCTAGACTGCATCAACTTCACCATACAAGAATCTGCCTTTCTGGATTGGATCCGTGCGGAAACTTCGGCCAGCATACAGAGCCAACCGACCGAGACGATTGCTTTGAGGACGGTGAAGAGCGCAATTGTCGGTTGCATGGAAGGGGCCGTGTCCCTCTATTATGACGAGAGATACAAGGATCTTGTTGTCAACTTTGACCAAGATGGCCATCAACTCTTCCAGAACCTGAGCGATGGGCAACGCATAGTGCTTACTCTGGTTGGTGATCTAGTAAAGCGTGCCACTACACTGAACCCTCATCTGGCGGATCGCGTGCTTTCACAAACTCCAGGCGTCGTTCTCATCGACGAGTTGGATTTGCATCTCCATCCAAAGTGGCAGCGCCATATCATTCGCGATCTTAAAACGACATTTCCATCCATCCAATTCATTGCTACGACACATTCGCCTCAACTAATTGGTGAAGCCGAACCCGAAGAAGTCATTCTTCTCGGCAACCAACAACCCACAAATCCAGCGCAGTCTTATGGAATGGACTCAAACTGGATATTGAAGTATGTGATGGGCGCCGATGAACGAGACTCAAGCATCAAAATCAAATTAGAGGAGGTCGAAAAACTCATTGTCAATCTTGATCTTGAGAAAGCGCGTTCAAAAGTCAACGAGTTGCGAGCCGAAATTGGTGCCCACCCCGATTTGGTGCGCTTTTCCGCCAGAATCGATCGTTTTGCAGAGAAGTCGCGATGAGGAGAATCATTAAGGGTCAAGAGCCGGAGGCACTCCTCAGGTGGAGAGAAATCGAAGTACCTGAGAACCTGATTTACGCCAATATGCCAAAGGCTGAAGTTAAGCGGCAAATGCTTGCGGAACAAGGTTACCTGTGCGCTTACACCATGCAGCGAATTGAAACGCCAGACGACTGTCACATCGAACACATCGTGCCACGAAACCAACCCAACCAACCGCGGCATATGGATGTCGATTACAACAACTTGCTGGCATGTGTACCGAGCAACACACCTGGCCACAGGCCGCTGGTTAACAATCTTCCGTACGGAGCACCGAAAAAAGGGGGGACGCATGTTGATGGGGCCAACTTTGTTTCGCCTCTTCGGGTAGATGTTGAGAGCCGATTTCAATACTCGGTAGATGGTTCCGTAGCGCACTTGCCTGATGATGTGTCTGCCAGGAGCACAGTCGAGATTCTCCGACTGGATCACGAGCAGCTTAAAGATCTCCGCAGGGCCGCTATCGATGAACGTGTTTTTCCTGCAGAAGTAACCCTGTCCGTGCAAGAAGCGGAGCACCTTTCCCGCGCGGCGTTGACTCCCGACTTGGCGGGGAGGCTGCCAGAGTTTTGTCTGGCTATATCCCAAGTTGCGCATTGGTATGCAGCACGGATGCAAGAGACCATCTGACTGTAATCAGGAGGTGCTCTAGCGGGTTGCGGCCAAACGGGCGACGCCCAGATGCTCCACTGCGCGGTCGACCACGGTCTGGAGTTCGTGGGCATATTTGACTTCGCGGCCTTTGGCAAGGACGACGCGTGCTTTTTCTGCGTCGAACCAGGTGGGGTCGCGATCGTCTTCTTCAGGAGTACGAGTTTGCCGTACCTCCATCAAGAAGGCCTTGACTACGTATTCCTGCACGCCGCCCGGCTGCCAGAAGACGCCCTTGGAGTGGACGTAGATGTGGAAATGGCGGGGTTCGATGACGCCGATGGCTCCGGCTTCTTCTTTGGCTTCGCGTTCGGCGGCCTGGCTGTGGGAGAGTCGGGGCTCCGGGGCTCCCTTGGGAAAAGTCCACTTGCTGCCGCCGTTGGTGTGCACCAGCAGAAACTCGACATGGGAATTCACCCGCCGGTAACAAACCGCCGCGACCTGCAAAGGAAGCGCAAAGCGAGAGACCCGAGGCGAGCTCATCAATTACAGATTACTGCAAAGATATTTCTAGAGTGTTAAATAGCAACAGAAATGGTGCACACTTTGGGTCCGTGACCATTCGGTTACTCGGCCGGATATGGGCGCGTAACTTAATTCTTGACCGCAGCGGGGGCGTCTGCCTGCTTCTTTGCCTGAGCGATCATGTCATCGGTCTGCTTCTTCAGACGGACTTGCACGGTCTCCATGTATTTGGTGAGGATGGGCATCATGTCTTGCATGGCCTCGCCCATCATGGCAGGCATCTCCCGCAATAGTTTGGCGCCGGTTGGAGAAGAGTAAAAAGCCACCAGGTTGTCGATGTCGCCTTTGGTCAAATGCTTTTGATAAGCCGGAACCATAGCTTGCATGATTTCATCCATGGGCGCGTTTTCCAACATGTCATCCATGGTCGCGGTCATCTTGGCTTCGAAATCGGGAGGCAGTTCTTCTTTGTGTTTCAGGAATTGCTCGTGCCACATCTGATGCATGCCCTGGGTCATCGAGCTCATAAGCTTCTTCATCATGTCGTGCGAATTGATTGCCTGAAGATAGCGCTCGACGTCGGCTTGCGTGGCGGGGGTATCGTCGGTGCTGTTCTGCGCTGAACAAACCCAAGTAAGGCATAAGACCACGGCGAGACTAAGAGCAAAGCGCTTCATAACCACCTCCGGAAAATCGGCCTTAGTATAGCTTTGTCTTACGGTTCAATCCAGCGATATCGGACTGAGAGATTCTGTTCCAAAAGTAAGACCGGACAAGGAACTTACTTTCTCGGGGTCGATTCCCCGACTCGCGATGAGGACTTGAAAAGTTTCGCCCATGGCTTCAGGGCTCACCAGATGTTTCAGTTGCAACGCGACTTTCGCCCTTTCCTGGGGAAGACGGCAGTCCTCGAAGGCGTCGCCGAATTGATTCTTCTCGCCAATACCCATCAGGAATTGCGACTGCGTGCGCAGTTTCTCACATCGCATTCCCGCGTGGTCACACGCGGCGGCCAGAGCCGTGAAATTGACGTGAGCCGTGAGGTCTTGTTCTCCCGGAGCCTGGTAGGGATCGGGACTCGCGGAGTGGTGGCGATACGCCATCAGTGTTCCGCGATGGCGGCCTGCGAGTTGCTCGTCGCGCGTGTAGCCGTAGTCGATGACGACAAGCATTCCGTGGTGGATGGAGCGCGCGATTTGATGCAACCAGCCCTGCGCGAGGATCGGAACCTCGATTCTTTCGTAGATTCTTGCGTCAATTCTGTCTGCGGCGGCTTCGGGATGGACGCCGTAATGGTCGAGAAATTCCAGTTCTTGGGAGAGCGGCGGCAGCCAGATCTCGCGGAGGCGGTTGCCTTCCAATGCAAGATGAAGTTTGCCGCGCGGGCTGAGAATTTCGACTGGCAAAGCGTCGAAGAATTCATTGGCGAAGACAATAAGGGGAGTTCCGGGGGCTAGCGTGCGCGTGACGGAGGGCGAGGTCGGCTCGGATGGGGCCGCATTGGGTGATTGCCCGGGTACGCTAGCCTTGCCGTCGCGGATGTGGTCGGCGAGAGTGTTCTGCAACTTCGCGCGTAACGCGGGAGAATCTTCTTGCAGCGTGTACGTCAGGGCGGCGAAGAAGTCGGGAAATTTCTTCTTTGACCAGTCCAGCACATCGCGAGCGAATAATCCGCGGCCCGGTCCTAGCTCGAGGATTTCGATTTGCGGCAGACAGTCGAGAGTCCGCCACATCTCTTCGAATTGCCGCGCCAGCATGCGACCGAAGACGGCGTGAACGTCGCTGGAGGTGTAGAAGTCCCCAGCCTTTCCAAATTGGTCGGCGTGGGTCGAGTAGTAGCCGCAGGCGGGATCGTAAAGACAGATGTCCATATAGCGAGAAAACGGGATGGGACCGTGCTGGCGAATCTCGGACTCGATCTTCATCTTGATTTTATCAGTGGCGGACACGAGGTTAGCTATCCTCTGGTTTCGTTGCGTCTTTTTGTAGGTCCCGCGGAAGGCCGGGTGAAGCGAAATGGTCTTGCGGGGTGTGGGTGAACATTTCTACGAAGTAATCGTGGAGTCCGTCGTAGAGCTGGCGCTGCAGATGCCAGGCAAATTGGGGATGGTCCAGATCGCGGGCGTGAATGGGGAGCACGTAGGTGTGAACGGGGACGGTGGAATTCTTCAGGTCGATCAGGATTTCAACGGCACCGTTAGTTTCGCGTGCTGAGAAAGCGAGCAGAGGATGCTCGTAGAGCCGCAAGTGGGCGCGGACTTTTTCGACCGGGTCGGAGTCAGACACGGGTTCATTGTACTCAGGTTGGGAAACGGGAAATGCGGGACGCGGTGAGCGCGTCCCGAGATAGACGGAAAACCTGCGTTTATGCGGTCGCGCGAACCACGGCGCCTCCGGCGTGAAACAGACGTTTGATGGGAGGCGTTGCCAGATAAAAAATGCTGGCGGCGTTAATGGCTCCAAAAAAGAGAGAGAAAAGGTGGATGTGGACGACACCCGGAAGCAGAAGCACAAGACCAACAGCCGAAAAAAACAGCGTCAGCAAGCGCCCCCAGTTTTGCATCTGCAGGACGCCGTATCCGGCCAGTATGTGGATGACGGCGAATGCAAGAATGCCAAGGCCGGTGACACGGCCAAGACCGTGGAGAAAACCGCCGAGCGCATTGCCTTCCGCGGCCACGCCCGCCAACCTGGCGACCAGTCCAGTGAAAAACAGAACGGAAAGGCCGAATAACAAACCGAGCAATCCGCGCAGAATTTGGTAGAGACCGACCAGAGTGACACCAAGTGGGCGCATACGACCTCCAGTGAATGTGGTCCGAAATATATCACAGCAAGAGTCGAACGCCGGCGTTAAGAATCAGGTTCGGCCGACGGAACGGACGCAAGACGGCCGGGGCGAGAATGCATTACTCGTAGCGTAGTGCCTCGATCGGATCGAGTCGCGAGGCTTTGATGGCGGGCAACATTCCGCTGATTATGCCGACGAATCCGAGAATTAAAGTGGATGCGATCAGGGTGGCGGAATCGATGGTCAGGCGAATATCACCGTCAGTGCCATTGTCGGAGAAGGCGCTCCACAAGGTTAGGGATCCGACTGACCAGGAGACGAGGTAGGCCAGAAGGACTCCGGCGATTCCGCCGAGCAGCGTGATGGCGAGAGCTTCCGACAAAAATTGCACGAGAATGTGCCAGCCCTGCGCTCCGAGAGCTTTCTCAACGCCGATCTCGCGAGTGCGCTGGGTAACGGAAACCAACATGATATTCATGAGGCCAACGCCACCGATGCCGAGGGTGAGAAGGCCGATGAAGCCGAGCAGAATTTTGATGCCGGTGGTAATTACGCGCAGGTCGAGGAGATCGGCAAAGACGTCGAAGATGAAAATGGCGCGCTTGTCTTTGGGATCGAAGTCGTGATGAAACGCCATGGAGCGGCGGACGGCATCGGTAACCTTCGCATGATCGCCTTCATATTCCATAGCGATGGCGTTGAGATAATACGTGTTGGTGAGATCGCTCATGGCGCTAAACGGGATATAAACTTTTCCGTTCATGTTGTCGTCGCCATTTTGGATGACGTGCTTCAGGACGCCGATGACTTCGTAGGAAATGCCATCGAGGCGCACTTTTTCGCCGAGCGCGTTCTGTCCCGAAAATAGCTTCTTCTTCACGTCGGCGCCGAGAATTGCCACGTGACTGTGGTTGTTTTCGTCGAGTTCGGTGAAGAAGCTCCCGCTCTCGACATCGATCCGACGCATGCGCTGGTAGTAGGGATAGACCCCGCTGATGCCGTAACTGCCGCTGCGCGTGCCGTAGGCGACTGTACTCTGTTTAGACGCCTCCGGAGAAATACGCTTGAGCAGAGGAACTTCGGCCTGCAGGTAGTCGAGATCGTTGACGGTCAGCTTTATTTCGCTGCCGGCTTTGGTGCCACCTGCCTGGAGGGAGGTGCGTCCAGGAAAGACGAAGACAAGGTTTGTGCCCCAGGAGCGAAACGCCACCCAGAGGCCACGCTCGAATCCCGAACCGTAGGCGAGGAGCAGGACGACGGTCGCAATACCCCAAGCCATGCCGAGCATGGTGAGAATGCTGCGCCGCCGGTTGTGCTTCAGGGCGTTGTACGCCTGCCGTGCTAATTCGAGAACCATAAGTTGCCTAAGACAATTGCCTGCGATGGGGCAAAGCCCCAGTCACCACACAAGTTATTCTTGACGCAATGCTTCTACCGGCTGTAGCAATGCTGCTTGTCGCGCGGGATAAAGGCCAGCCACAATGCCGGCGAATGCCAGCGAAATAATCGCAATGGCGGCCGACGAGGGAACGATGCGCGGGGTGTCGAATCCTTCCGGAGCAGGCAGGGCTGCCAGCAGCGTAACGAGGGCCGTGGTGATAGCTAATCCGATGCCACCGCTCAGCGCAGTCAAGAACGCGCCCTCCACAAAAAACTGAGTCAGGATGGCGCGATGCGTCGCTCCCAGCGCTTTGCGCAGGCCAATCTCGCGGGTACGCTCGGTGACCGAGACCAGCATGATGTTGATAATTCCAATCGCGCCGAGAGCCAAGGTGATCACGCCGACCACGCCGAGAAAATAGTCCATACCGTCGAAAATTTTCGCCACGCGCTGGTTGTCTTCGATGGTGTCCCAATCCTCGAACGATTCGGCTAGCTTGGGATCAAAACCGTGTTGGCGGGCGATGATCTCGTGCACTTCCTGTTTGGCTTGCAGATTGTCCGCGGGCGTCAGTGGGCGATAGTTGAGAAACGAAATCGCGTCTTCGCTGTTCTGGTCTTTGAGACGGAAGAGAGTGCGCATGGTCTCGACCGGTATGAAGATGCGTGCGTTGGTGCCATTATTTCCGTCTTGACCAACTTTGCTGAGGACGCCGATGATTTCGAAGCGGACGCCGTTGAGCAGGATCGGCGCGCCGACAGCGGGGCGTCCGGGGAAGATATTTTTTAGAAGCTCCCATCCGACGACAGCCACGCGCCGGTTCTCGATATTGTCCTGATCGTTGAACCAGCGTCCGGGGCCGACCGGGACGTTTCGAATCTGGTTGTATTCGGGCGCGATGCCGAAGACCTGTCCGTTGGTCGAGCCGTAATCGCTGACGGCGCGGATATCTTCGCGGTTCAGCACCGGAGAAAGATTTTTGAGCGAGCGTGCTTCGCTGCGGATGGCGAGGTAGTCGGTGTAGGTGAAATGGTAGGTGCGGCCGGACTGGGTGCTGCCTTCCACGGCGGGAATTCGACCAGGGAAGGTAAACATGATGTCCTGACCCAGGTTTTTGAGCTGCTTAGCCTGCCCACTCCGGAAGCCCTCGCCTAAACCGACCAGCAAAAGCAGCGAACCGACGCCCCATGCGATGCCGAACATGGTGAGAAAAGAGCGCAGCTTGTGCGCCCAGAGCGTGGCCAGCGACTGGCGAACGATTTCAATAAGCATCCGCATAGGGTTCGGCAGAGCACGCCGGTCCGTGCATGGCTCGGCTGCGTCTTGTCATTAATACGAAAGACGAGTCAACGAGGTTCCATAAAAGAGGTTGCGGCTGTCACAAGGTTAGACGTTCTGGATGACAACCTGGTTAGCTGTCGAGATGCCAAAATCGACGTGCCCCCCAGCGCCGTACAGCCCGGGGGCGGCATAAGACAGGGCAAGCGCCATGATTACGCGCAGCTCGAATACGGACGATGCTTACCAATTGGGAGCGGGGCCGTCTAAGACGCCGATCAAGATAAACCCGCGGGTCGCGGCACTTTCAAGAAATTCTTAGATCGACAGTCGAAGGAGGCATTCCCATGATTCAATCGGTTTTGCGAGGATCTCTGTTCTGCCTGTTGATGGCAGCCTTGTCGGGCATGAGTCCGGCACAATCGCTCGTTCTGGATCTGCCGTTGCAGAGTCAGCGGGCACAGATTTCGCAACGCATCGGCATCACGGATGTCACGATCTCGTACCACCGTCCCCTGGTGAACGATCGCAAGGTTTGGGATGGTCTTGTTCCCTACGGAAAAGTGTGGCGCGCCGGCGCCAATGAGAATACGACGATCACGTTCAGCGATCCGGTCATGATCGAAGGAAAGGCGTTGGATAGGGGAACGTACGGGCTGCACATGATTCCCACCGCCGACGATTGGACCATCATTTTTTCGAAGAATTCGACTTCGTGGGGAGCGTTCACATACGACCAGGCTGAGGACGCGCTGCGCGTGACGGTAAAGCCGAAAGCTGCCGATATGCACAACGCTTTGACCTACGATTTCGATCAATTGCAGCCGGATTCAGCGGTGGTGGAGTTGGAGTGGGAGAAGGTCGCGGTTCCTTTCAAAGTCAGCGTTGATGTTCATGGCGCGGTGGAGGCCAGCCTGAAGAAACAGCTGCGGAACCTGTCGCAATACACGTGGATGAGTTGGGACGATGGCGCCAATTACTTGCTGACGGAAAAGGTTGATTTGGACCAGGCGCTGACTTATTCGAACAAGTCGATCGAGAATGAAGACCGGTACGACAACGAGATGACCAAGTCGAAGGTGCTGACGGCATTGAACCGCAAGGACGAAGCGATGACAGCACAGAAGAAGGCACTCGATCTGGCGACGCCGTTGCAGGTCCATCTTTTCGGGCGGCAGCTGCAGGCAGAAAAGCGGAACCAGGAAGCTTTCGTCATCTTCCGCGAAAATGCGAAGAAACATCCTGACCTGTGGTTCGTACACACGGGCCTTGCGCGTGTTTACAGCTCAGAAGGCAAGTTTGACGACGCCGCGAAAGAGATGAAGTTGTCGATGGCCGTGGCTCCGGACAACCAGAAGAGCTATCTGGACGGGCTGGAAAAGAAGTTGGAGTCGAAGCAGGACATCAACCAGTGATCAAGACTTACTAGTCTCCGCCGGCCGCGAACTTTGTTTCGCGGCCTTTTCTTGTTCGTCTCGCTTTGTCATGGATCATCCCAGAAGAAAGCAGTTATAATCTCGGCCTTCCCCGCTGTGTGGTCGATTCATCTTTTCGGAGGTTCGAGATGCTCCCAAAAAAAGCTGAGGAAAAACACTCCTATCGCTTTGCGCTATCTCCTCAGGATGCCTCGCTGACCGATGCTCAAGTTCGAAAACTCCTGGAAAAGGCGACCACGGAGGCGGCGGAAGCCGCGAAAGAAGACGGGTTCGCGGTGAAAGCCAAGTCGGGAGCCGAAGGTGGATTTCTCGACATCGGTGAGATCACAATCCTGCTGACGCTGGCTGCGAAAAGTGCGACGGTGGCTAAGATCGTGGCGGCGGCTGAAGTAGCCGCGAAAAAGGCAGGCGAAGGTGTCATAGAAGCGGCTGGCGCCTTCTTCTTTAAGAACTACCTCGCGCCCCGCTTGCGCAAAATGAACCTTCTGCCGTCCAAATTCCGGGTGGCGGGGAAGGAGAGTTCATCGTCCGCGCCCAAGCCTGCGCCCAGGAAAAAATCGCGCAGCGCCAAACGACGCTAAAACCCGTGGCCTCCAAGCAACAAGTTTCCTTCGCTCCAGAGTCTGACCTTCCGGCTACCCGCGCCGCAACCGACGTGGTGTTGCTGCTGGGGCGTGCGATGCGCCTGCACTTCCCTGCTTTCCTCAAGGTTCAGGAAGGCAACAGCCGCCCTTCGCCCTACCAGGTGGTGAAGGAACTCGCCGAAACCTTCGCTCGCGAGCTGCAGAAAAAGAACATCACCAAAATTACGCACGCGGTGAACGTCTGGCAGCAGTTCACGTTCAGCGGCACGTTCAATGCGGTCAGCGACGCGGGCAAGAAGGAACTGGCCAATGTTGAGCAGCAAATTGCGGCCGATGCCACCAACGCAAACGCCGGCATCGGAGAGGTGATTCTTTGGGACGCGAATCTGCAAGCCGCGGACTGGATCAAGAAGCGCATCCTCCCGCATCTGGGAAAAATGGCGTTCGGCGCTGCGCCGCTGGTCATCGACTACGACGAACTGGGAACGCAATTTTGCGCCTCCTCGTCTCCCCTGCTCTGGGAGATCCATTGGACCCTTCAGCCGTTTGAGCACAGCTTTCTCGGAACCATGGTCGTGCCCCGCATTTTGGAGCACGAATACTTTTCCCACCTGATGCCGCGCAATCAGCACCTCTCGAACGGGGTGCGAGAAGTGGTTCTCGTCGAGGTCCTCAACGAGGAACACCGCAACGATCCGAACTTCAGCCGTGAAGCGATGAAACTGGATGACTGGTTCCGGACTGCGCTGGAACGCCACTCCTACCGCAACCCGAAGGCGAATCGGGAGGAGCTGCGTGACTTCGAGGAAGTAGCGGTTCGCTTGCGTCGCAAGTCCGTCGCCAATTTCTGGAAAATGACGACCGAGATTTTACGACTGCCGTCCAGCCAGAAAAATGCCGATATCGTGGACAGAGTCTTGACGTCCCTGCGAAGTCTGCCGGATGAGGATTTTGACCTCTTGACACAACCGTGGAGAGGCTTCGCCGGAACCTACTAATTTAACTGCGTTTAAATAATTGATAATGCTATACTTATTTTAATCTTTACATGCAAAGAAAATAACGTTAGGATACTTGCACGGGGGAAGTTCCATGGTGGACATTGATCGCGCGAGTTTCGGCCAGACTTACCGACTTTCCCGGACGGCGGCACAACTCCGCTCCTTCACCGCGTTTGAGTTGACCGACCTGACGGGCATTGTCGAAGACACAGTCTACGGCTTTCTGGCGCGGATGTTGAAGTCGCCGCAAGGCTATCTGGAATGGGAGGAGTTGCCGCGTAGCACCCGTGGACGTCCAGTAAAGCGCTACACGTTGACCGAGGCGGGCGTGGATCATCTGCTGCGGAAAAATGCCCAGATTGCCGCTTTGCTGCGAGAAGACATCCCGGTTCGTCGCCCCGCGGTCGCCACCCAACCCGCACCAGTTGCTGCCGATGCCGCCCACCAGGCATTCGCGGCTCTCTACGAAGCCCGTCGCGCCGCCCACCCAAAGGTCAAGAGAACGAAACACGCGGCCGGCGGTCAGGAATACGAGGCCATGAGCTAGGCGGCATCGTACCCTCGTGCTGCCCGGGCTATCGCCTGGAGCTCCCCGCCGGTTCGACCTTTGCAGCCTCTTCAGGATACTCAAACACTCCGCGTCCGGACTTGCGGCCCAACCTTCCTGCTTTCACGTACTGGACGAGGAGCGGACAGGGTCTGAACTTTTCTCCTAGAGTCTTGTGCATGTATTCGAGGATGTGTAAGCGCGTATCGAGCCCGACCAGATCCACCAGTTCAAAAGGTCCCATGGGATGGTTCAGCCCCAGTTTGAGCGCTTTGTCGATGTCTTCGGCGCTGGCGATTCCCTCTTCCAGCATGTAAAAGGCTTCGTTGCCGATCATGGCGTTGATGCGGCTGGTGATGAAGCCGGGTGACTCGCGGATGACCACAACCTCTTTCCGCATGCGTTTGCCGACCTCGACCGCCGCGGCCAATGTATCGTCGTCGGTTTCAAGCGCCCGCACAACTTCCAGCAACTTCATTTTGTGGACGGGATTAAAAAAATGCATGCCCACGCATTTTTTCGCACGGTAAGTGACGCTGGCGATTTCAGTGACACTGAGCGAAGATGTGTTGGAGGCAAGAATCGTCGTAGGGCGGCAGATCTTGTCGAGCATGGTGAAGATTTCAATCTTCGATTCCATCTCTTCAGGAACGGCCTCGATGACGAGATCCGCTTCACGGGCCGCTTCGTCGACGGAACCCGCATACTCAAGACGAGAGAAGGCGGCATCGGCCTCGGTGGCGTCGACCTTGCCCAATTCAACGGCCCTATTTAGATTGGCGCGGATCTCGCTCCCGGCTTTGCGGAGCGTATTGGGAAGCAGGTCCTCGAGAATGGTGCGGTAGCCGCCGAGGGCAGCAGCGTGGGCAATGCCGCGTCCCATGATGCCCGCCCCGATGACAGCAACGGTGCGGACCTCAGTCACTCTTTGTCCTCTTTACCCGCTTTGCCGGCATGTTCGAGACGTTGCACGACGCTCTCATAGCTGGGTTCGGATTTACGAATGTACTCGCCGAGGCGTGCCGCCTCTTCTTTTGTCATCGCCGGGATGCTGGCGCTGATGCGACGGAGGGTAGTCGCGATGTCATCGATGTAATTCATGAGGCGGATTAGTTCTCCGGTAGCAGGCATGAGGGCTCCTTGCGTTATCTCTGGAAGCGATCCATTTCGGAAGCGGCCAGGCTAACTACTTATTGTTTAACATGCGAGCGGATTTAGCAAAGCGAGCTACTTTTACCACGGAGGCACGGAGACACGGAGAAAAATGACTTCCTGGAAAAACCTTCGCTTTCGAGTTACTACACGTCCAAGATTTTCTGGGTGACTCCGTGGCAAAAAGGCAGACCCGGGCGCGTACTTCAGTTAATCGAGGTTGTGGAAGTTGCGAAAGCGCGAGTGGCCGAGCTTGCCCATGTAGCGTTCGAGGACGGATGGTTCGGTCCGGCGCAAATCGACGATGACCAAGCCATCGACGACATCGGAAAATTTTCGGTCGAGATTGAAGCCGACCAGACGGCCACCGACCTTGGCATATTGCTTGATCAGAATCGGCAGCCCTTTTCCGTCCTCTTCGACATCGGAGATGGGCTCGCCCAGTTCATCGAGATCGCGCAGCAGGCTGCAAAGGGCGGCGCAATCCCAGCGGCGAAGTCTGTGGGCGCGGAAGGGCGTACGGGCCTGGATGAGATCGGCAAATTCGCCTCCGTCTTCTCGCTGCTCGAAATAGCGCACAATCATCTCGCGCGACAGGCTGCTGTATTCGTTGCTGATGCTCACGGCGCCGAACAAGACCGGGGTTTCTGGATGGGCGGCGACGAAGCGGGCGATTCCTTTCCATAGGAGGAGCAGCGGGGCGTACTGGCGCTGATATTCCGGGCGAACAAACGAGCGTCCGAGTTCGAGAGCGGAACCGATCTTGAGGAACAATTGTGCGTCGTAGCGGAAGACGCTGTTGGTGTAGAGACCCTTGATGCCATGAGCGCGAATGATTTCGCTGGTGTTGCCAGCGCGATAGGCGCCGGCCAGTTCCTGCTTCTGTTTATGCCAGAGCAGAAGGTGCCAGTAGTATTGATCGAATTGATCGAGATCGGTGCTGCGTCCGGTGCCCTCGCCAGCGGCGCGAAAGGTGATTTCGCGGAGACGCCCCAGTTCGTCGAGGGCATGGGGAAGTTCGGCAGCACGCGCGGCATAGACAGCGAACTCCTGATTTTCGGTAAGTAGACGCACCGACGGTAACGACAGGATGTCGCGCATGACGAATCGAGACGGAACTCCGTCGGCAATGGGCTGCTGCTTGCGGGGAACGACGGCCCGCACTTTGGAGGGAAGCGATAGCGGTCTCTTACCGCGATAGGAAAGTAAGTACGTGCGCAGGCGGAGATATTCGGTCGCCTCCGCGTCGCTATCAAGACTAGCGAGCAGTTCCCCGGGGATCGGTTTGCCGATTCGAATCCCCACGTTCTTGTCGCGGTGCTGCAGGAATTCTTGAAGGAGAAACGGCGTTCGCAGACGGGGATGGATCAGGCCGAGCAGTTGAAAATTTACGCTGTTGCGTCCGCAAAAAAAAACGGGCAGTGCGCTGGCTTGCGTCTTGCGAACCAAGCGGGCTGCGACTGCATTCCACGCGGGATCCGTCACCCGCGCCTCGCGCACATTCCATTGCGAGACTTCACCGGCGGGAAAAATGGCCAGGGCTCCGCCTTGTCGCAGCCATTCCATAGCCAGCCGCAGCGGCTTGACATTTTTGCCGGTGGAAGAAGAGGTGTGCGAGGGATCGACAAAAATGCATCTCTCATGTAACTCGGGGACGCGTTCGAGAACCGAGTTTGTGAGTATCTTGACGTCGGGACGCACGCGGGAGAGGAGAACAGCCAGGGCGGCAGCGTCGAGGACGCCGAAAGGATGGTTCGCCACAGCGACCAAAGAACCCCTTACCGGAATGCGATCGAGGTCCGCGGGCGCGACTTCGAGTTCCACCTTCATTTCAGAAAGGAGCGCTTCCAGCCGAAAGCCGGGCGGTGCCTGGCGAACGCGATCATAGAGTTCGCGCGCCTGGTCATGCGGAATCAGTTTCCCCGCAAATGCAGGACGGCCGGGCAGCAGCGGAGGCTTGCCGAGTGCGGGTGGTACATGGTCGCTTTTGTACGGCAGATTCGCCATACATGATTCTTGCCTTGGAGACTTTGCGCGTTGATGAAGAGATGGTTAAGCGTTCGTGAATGGGTATTTCCTTAGTTACGCTAAGTAATCGTGGAGACTTCGTAGTTATCGGGTTTCGCTTCCTGCGGGGTTCTTCGTCTCGGGCTGGCGCGGAGAACCGATCGATCTAACTTTCGAGTTTGTAACGGGTTTCGGCGAGGCGGTAGAGGCGCCGCCACAGAAGCCGGTTGGTGGTCACGACGACGGCGGCCAGGGCGATCGTGCTGGCGAGCAACATGTTGAAGTTCTTGGCATCGGTGGCGGCGGAGATCATGGCGCCCACCCCCACCGTCGAATAGGTTTGCCCCTTGAAGTGAAAATATTCGGCGACAATGCTCGCGTTCCAGGCGCCGCCGGAGGCGGTAACCATCCCGGTGACGAGAAAGGGGAAAATTCCGGGGAGAATGAGTTTGCGCCAGCGTTGCCATCCGCCGATGCCGAAAACGCTGGCAGCCTCTTTCAGATCAGTGGGGATCGCGATGGCGCCGGCGATTACGTTGAACAGTATGTACCACTGCGTCCCGAGCAGTAATAAAACGATGGAACCGAACCCGAGCCCTCCGCCCAGACGGATAAGGACGAGCAATACGACGGGAAATAAAGCTGTCGCGGGAACTGAAGCCGCGATCTGCGCGAGTGGCTGGGCGATACGCGCCAGTTTGGGATTGAATCCGATGGCGACGCCGACGGGAATGGTCCATAACGCACCGAGCACGAGAGTGAGATTGACGCGCAGGAAAGTTGCTAGCAGACCGATGCCGAGCTGGTGAAATTCAGCGGCACGCAATCCCGTCAGGATCAAAACGACGCGCACGACGGCGTAGCCGATGCCGCCGAGCAAAGCGATTCCCACGATTCGCCAGAACCACATAGCGGAGGGACTTTCACTTTGGGACGCGGTGCGGACTTCTTGTCTACGGGCGAAGTAATGCACCATCTGCTCGCGAAGAGGACGCATCGCTCGTTTCCGAAAGAGCGCGACGCCCCGGGAGCGTTGAAGAAAATCGAGCACCCACGAAGTGGGAGCGCTCGAGCTCTCTACCTGCTCCATTTTAAATTTCTCAGCCCAGGCGATCACGGGACGCCACACGAACTGATCGATCATCACAATCACCGCGACCATGGTGATGATGCCGAGAACGATGGAGCGTGTGTCTCCGTTGTCAGCCGCCGATTGAAGATAGGATCCAAGACCGGGCAGGCGGAAGTCGCCGAATTGTTCGCAGGCCATCAGGAAGAACCAAGCGCCAGCCACCGACATCATGGAATTCCAGACCAAGCCGATGGTGGCGAAAGGCAATTCGATCTGAATGAAACGCTGCCACCAGTTGAAACGGTAGATCGTGGCTGCTTCCCGCATTTCGCGTGGAATGCTTTTCAGCGAAGCGTAGAAGCTGAACGCCATGTTCCAGACCTGGCCGGTAAAGATGAGAAGAACGGCGCCCAGTTCGACGCCGAGTTGGCGTCCGGGAAAGAGCGCGGCCATGGCCAGCATTACGCCAGGAAGAAAACTCAGTACGGGAATGGACTGCAGAACGTCGAGCAGCGGAATCATGAAACGTTCCGCACCGGGGCGATAGGCGGCGATGTATCCGTAGGTGACCGCGAAGATCAGGCTGAGCAAGTATGCTAGCGCGATGCGCAGCAAAGAATATCCTGCGTAGACGGGTAAGGCACCGAGGTTGCGGCTGATTTCGACGTGGGGCGTGAACGGGCCAAGCCAGTTGTGTCCAACCTCGACGATGCAATAAAAGAGCGCCAGACCGGCCGAGAACATGACGATGTCTGGCAGACTGCCTGCCGTCGGACGAGGCAAAACCGACCAGATTCGAACCAGTGGGCGAAAAGCGACTCGTTGCGGACGATTCACGGCTGCACCGGAGCGATGGTGGGCGGATGCGGTTCGCTCACCGGCTCCGCCAAGATCAACCGGTGCGATTCACGATCGAAGTCGAAAATTTCGGCGTAGCGTCCCCAGTTCATCGCCGTTTCGAATTGCCGCTCGACCTCGTCCTGGCTGAAATGCTCGTCGAGGATGTCGTAGAAAAACTCTTCGGAGATGGAATGATCGTTCTTGGCGTGCAGAATGCTGTCGATCTGCTGCAAGATCACGACATGCCTGAGTGCGGCCTGCCGGAACAGAATCTTGCGGGACAAGATGTCGGCTTCCGCGAAGTGAGTGCCCTCGGCGGTAATTTCCACATCGCCCTCTTTCAAGGTAGCAAAGCCGAGCAGGACGGAAGCCTCGATGATCGGGAGAAGATCTTCGGCATCCATGATGAGATCTTCGGCAAGGCGGTAGAGGTCTTCTTTACCGCCGCGGTCTTGCAAGAGTTCGAGTAGTCCGGCGATGCCACCGACGCGGGCGTGCGGGATCATCTGGTACTTCTGACGTACCGGCTTCTGTGCGGCGGCGGCAGTCGCGCCGGGCACAGCAAGCGCCAGGTCGGGCTGGGTCATGATCTTGTAGATGTAGTCGACCAGTTCGACAAAGCGCTGCGACTTGCGATCGCGGGGACGAGAAAGTTCGACGGGAAAATCGGCGCGCACACGGGCCGGATTCCGTCCCAGCACGATGACGCGATCGGCTAAGAGAACCGCTTCTTCGATATTGTGGGTGACGATGAATATGGCCTTTGTCGGCATTTTCTGGCTAAGCCAGAGCTCAAGCAATTCGTTGCGCAAACTTTCGGCGGTTAGAACGTCGAGCGCCGAGAAGGGTTCGTCCATGAACAGGACTTCCGGCTCGACAACGAGCGCGCGGGCAAAGCCCACTCGTTGCTTCATGCCTCCCGACAATTCTTTGGGATAGGCGCTTTCAAAGCCGTCGAGGCCGACGGTGTCGAGGATGCGCAGTGCGCGCTTATGACGATCCATGGCGGGCACTCCGCGGGCTTCGAGCGGGGCTTCGACGTTGTCGAGCACCGTGAGCCAGGGAAACAGCGCGAAACTCTGGAAGACGATCGAGACTCCGGCATTCTGCGCAGAGATCGGCTGGCCGTGCCACAGAACTTCGCCAGAGGAGGGTTTGCTGAGGCCGGTGAGGATGCGGAGAAGTGTGGATTTGCCGCAGCCCGAGGGACCGAGCAGCGTAATGATTTTGCCGGGGTCTACATCCAGATCGACGGGCGCAATAACTTCAATGCGATTCCCATCCGGCTGCAGGTAGAACTTTTCTACGGCCTGGGCGCGAATGATGGGCTCGGTCAACGCTTCGTACTCCACTCGATCTGAACAATTTGGACTTACTCAATCTTGCTTCGCCACAGAGAATACACTAACTCAGGCGGCCCACTCTTCTTGAACCGCGCCGGGCAAGGGCTGTGGCAGCCGGTCGCAGACCTCGATGAGAGTGGCAAGCTTTTTGGCCAACGCCGGATGGAGCGACTCCGCGCTAAAACGCCATCGCCAATTTCCTTTTTCCTGACTCGGAACATTCATGCGCGCTTCGCTGCCCAGTCCGAGCACATCTTGCAACGGGACGACGCTAAGGCTGGCGACGGAAGTCGAGGCGGCACGGATCATGGCCCAGTTGAAATCGTCCTCGACGTGCCCCAGATAGGCTTCGATTTGCTGGCGCTCGAATTGTGTCGCGCCTGATTTCCACCAGCCTAGCAAGGTGTCGTTGTCGTGCGTGCCGGTGTAGACCACCTTGTCGGCCGTGAAGGTGTGGGGCAGATGAGTGTGTGCGCCAACATCGCCGAATCCGAATTGCAATACGGCCATTCCAGGGATCTTCAGGCGTTCCCGGAGCGCTTCAACGTCAGGCGTGATGTATCCCAGGTCTTCGGCAAAGAACGGCAGTCCGCCCAGAGCTTCGCGGAGTTTTACGAATAAATCATCTTTTGGACCATCGACCCAGTGGCCGTGGATGGCAGTGGGTTCGTGGGCAGGGATCTCCCAGAACTGCGAATAGCCGCGAAAATGATCGAGCCGGACATAGTCAAAGTTTTGCGTGGCCCAGCGCATGCGGTCGATCCACCAAGCGTATCCACGGTCTTTCATGACGTCCCAGCGATAGAGAGGATTGCCCCAACGCTGGCCATCTTTGCTGAAAAAATCGGGCGGCACACCAGCGACAACTTCGGGATCGAGTTCAGAGTTCAGGCGAAAGAGTTCGGGATGCGTCCAGACATCGGCGCTATCGAAATTCACGAAAATAGCGATGTCGCCAACGACGCGAATCGAACGCTGCGCACAGTACGAGCGCAGAGCGCGCCATTGCTCGAAGAAAAAAAACTGTACCACGCGACGGGTATCGAGATCGTCTCGCATCTCGGAATTGATCTTTTCGATCGCGGCCGCATCTCGATGGATCAATTCGCGAGGCCAGCGATTCCAGGTCTGCAAATTGAAGCGCGCGCGTAAGCCGTCAAACAGGACGAAATCGTCGAGCCACCACCGATTTTGCCGGCAGAAGCTCTCGTACCGCGAGCGGGCATTCGAAGCGGCGGAGTGGAGGAAATTGTGAGCTGCCTCGAACAAGAGTGGCGACTTACGCTGGAAGCTTCTGGGATAATCCACCGGTTCAACCGCGACATCAAGAGCGTCGACCAAAGCCCGGTCAACCCAGCCGTGGTCGGCAAGGCGTTCGAGGCTGATCAGGAGCGGGTTTCCGGCAAAGGCGGAGGTCGACGAGTAGGGCGAATTTCCGTAGCCGAGGGGACCGAATGGTAAAACCTGCCACAATCCGTGGCGCGCCGTAGCGAGAAAATCAGCGAACTGATAGGCGGACGGACCAAAGTCGCCGATCCCACCGCGGGAGGGCAGCGAGGTCGGATGAAGAAGAATTCCGCTGGCGCGCGGGAAAGGCATTCAAAATCAGTTCTCGGCTCTAAGTTTTGCGTTGCAGGGTCTCACTTAAGTGTCCCACGCGCTCTGACTGAGAACTGGGAACTGAGAGTTGTTCCTGGCTATGAACCTTCTTGCGAATTCTGATGGCTCAGGTTCTTCATTTCTTCCTGATTGACCTTCAGCTTGTGAGAATTTTCCATGTCCTTGCGAAGATTCGTTACGAACAGGCCGAACAAATCGTTCTGCTTCGCTTCAACCAAAGACTGCCGGATGCTGTCTTTCTTTTCGGCAAAATCCTGGTCTGTGGGAGCCTGTTTTTCGAGCAACTGAGCGACGACTCCGTTACCGCTGGCGGTGATGGGACCACTGATGTCACCGGGCTTCAGGGAGAAAATCGCGGCGGCGCTGGACATCGACCCGATGTCTGGAACCTGTCCGTCGGGGGCTACCAACTCGCTGGTCTTCACGGTGGCACCAAGATCCTTTGCGGCTTTTTTCAGATCGTGTCCCGCCTTGGCGCGATCGGAAAGTTCCTGCGTCTTCTGCTGCAATAGAAATGCGGCGCGCTCATTCTTGAATTCACTCTCGACTTTCGTGCGAATCTCTTCGAACGAAGGAGTGGCGGGCGGTTTGATACCGAGAAGTTGGAAGACCACGTAACCTTGCGGAACCTGCACGAGGTCGGCTGGCGCCTTTTCGGGTTCGTTGAATACGGCATCCATAAACTGGGGATTTGCGGCCAGACCGGGCAGGCTATCGGTTCGGCTGAAGAAGTCGGTGGTGACGGGAGTATCACCTTTGGCAGCAGCCGCCTTGTCAAATCCGTCGTTGCGGGCCTGGCTTAGCAGAGAGTTCGCGGCCGCTTCGGTTGCATGGGCGAGTTTCTCTTGCTTGACCTTCTCTTCGATCTCGCCCTTCACTTCGGCAAGGGTTTTAAGGCCAGCTGCCTGCTTGTCTTCGACGTGGATGATGTGAAATCCGTAACTGCTTTTGACGAGGTCGCTCGTCTGCCCTTTGCCGAGCGAAAACGCCGCCTTCTCGAACTCAGGAACAGTGCGGCCGCGACCGATCCAACCGAGTTCGCCACCGTTTTTGGCGCTGCCGGGGTCGTCAGAATATTTTTCGGCAAGTTTGGCGAAGTCTCCGCCTCCTTTGACCTGCTTCAAGACATCTTCGGCCTTGGCGCGGGCATCCGCGATGCCTTTCTCGTCTTCTTTCCCGCCCGGCGCAGCAAGAGGAGTCTTGATCAAAATGTGGCTCACCTTGACCTGATCGGGCACCCGGTATTCATCGCGGTGCTGATCGTAGTAGGTCTGCAGATCCTGATCGGTAACGGCTGCCGCCGCGGCGACCTTCGAGCTGTCGACCACAACGTACTCAATCTTCCGCTTCTCAGGAATGGAGTTGTTGTAGGTGGCCTTATTGCGCTCGTAAAAAGCCTTCAGTTCCTCATCGGTGGGGTGCAGGCCTTTGAGGATGTCGGCCTGGGTAATCACGGCGTACTCGAATTTCACCTTCGTATTTCGCTGGTTAAATTCGGTGCGCACCTCTGCGTCACTGATGAACGCGCTGCTGGAAACGAGGGCGCGCAACTTGCGAACGAGAATGTAATCCTTCTCTAGCGACTCAAACTGCGGGACGGTCATATCGTTCCGCTGCACGAAGTCTTCGTACTGTTCTTGTCCAACGAACTTGCCATCCGGGAAAAGCATCTGGCCTAGCTGGCCGTGCTGCAACTCGTCTCGAAGTTCATCGTCACTCACACGCAAACCCAAGCGATGCGCTTCGGCCACAAGCGCCTTCTCATTGATCAGTTGCTCGGCGGCCTGGCTGGCAAAATAAGGCAGCAGCATGGCGGCTTGCGGTCCGCCACGAGGGAACTGCTGGCGGATCATAGCGCGGGCTTCGCGCTGTACTTCGGGCACGGTGACGCTTTGATCGCCAATCGTGGCCAGTACGCCAGCCGGGGTCGATCCGATACCAAGATTGGAGCCAAAACCGGGGATTAGTGTGATTGCCATCGAGGCACAGATCAGGACGAGCAGGGCTCCGAGGACGATTTTCACGGTCGGGCCCGCATTTTGCAGCTGTCGAATCATGACTGAATTAACTCCGCTAGATATTCGTTTCGATTAGTTTACGCAGTAAACGACAATGTTTGATTATAGACCAGCGATCGGAGTCGCACCTCCGCTGGCGGTTGCGGACTGCTCTTCCAAACGACGCGGTGGAAGCCGTCACGGGGGAATGGAACTGTTCGGCTGGCAGAACGGGCGACGTCCGCGGCGTCCTCTTTTTTTGTCAAACTGCGCTATTGAATCGAATTAATAAAGGTGCTATCAAGTTAGAGCGACTGGCACAGAAATCGTATTCTCGTATTCGAGTTTTCATAGAAGGACACTCTCATGAAGACGTTGCGCCTCCTTTTCCCTTTGTTTGTGCTTGCGGTTGCTACGGCTCAAACCAGTTTTGCGCCCGCTCCGGCCCTGACGTTGCCCTTGCGCGAGGGATGGACACTGCAATCTTCCGCGAAGGTCGCCGCTAGCGGCGAAGCCATATCGAGCGCGTCATTTCAGGCCGCGGATTGGATGGAGGCTGACGTTCCGACGACCGTGGTTGCGGCGCAAGTTAAGCGCGGAGTGCTTCCGGACCCCTTTTACGGAATGAACATCCGGAAATACCCGGGCGTCAGCTATCCGATCGGCACAAATTTCTCAAATATTCCGATGCCACCGGACAGCCCTTATGGGGTTTCGTGGTGGTATCGCAAAGAGTTCACCTTGCCGAACACCTTCTCGGGAAAAACCGTTTGGCTGAATTTCCGCGGGATCAACTATCGCGCAAATATTTTTCTTAACGGAAAACAGATCGCGAATTCAAATGACGTCGCCGGGGCCTGGCGGACGTACGAATTCAACGTCTCGTCGGCGATTCGAGGGGGAACGAACGCGCTGGCGGTGCAAGTGTGGGCGCCGACCGAGAATAGTCTGGCGATTACGTTCGTCGACTGGAATCCTGCGCCGCCTGACAAAAATATGGGATTGTGGCGCGAGGTGTATCTCACCACGAGCGGTCCCGTCGCGGTGCGCAACCCGGCAGTACTCGCCAAGGTAGATACACCGGCAAATAACGCCGCCCACCTCACAGTGACTGCCCAAATAAAAAACGCCAGCGACCATGGGGTGAAAGGGACGCTCAAGGGAAAGATCGAGAGTACCGAGTTCGCGCAAGCAGTGGAACTGGCGCCGGGAGAGTCGAAGGACGTCGTGTTCGCTCCCGAGCAGTATCCGCAGCTCAACCTGAGTAATCCGCGACTGTGGTGGCCGGCGCAGATGGGCACGCCGAACCTCTACGATTTGAGTCTTTCCTTCGAAGTGGATGGAGCGTTATCCGACGTTTCGCGAACGAAATTTGGGATTCGCGAGGTCACATCTGAAGTCACGGAGCAGGCGCCCGATCGTCTGAAACGCCTCTTCAAGATCAATGGCAAGAACCTTCTGATTCGCGGCGGTGGTTGGACGCCCGACATGATGATGCGCGAAACACCCGAGCGTCTGGCGGATGAATTCCGTTATGTGCGCGACATGGGATTGAACACGGTGCGACTGGAGGGAAAGCTCGAGACCGAAGACTTTTTCGAGATGGCCGATGAGCAGGGCATCCTGGTGATGGCGGGGTGGTGTTGCTGCGATTTCTGGGAACATTGGGGCAGTTGGAAAGATGAGGACTTTGAAATCGCGAAGGCTTCGCTGCGCGATCAGATCTACCGGCTACGGCGGCATCCGAGCATGTTGGTTTGGCTCAATGGCAGTGACAATCCGCCCCCGCCCGATGTCGAAGAGATGTACCTGAAGGTCGAGAACGATTTGCGCTGGCCGAATCCCATAATCTCGTCGGCCACGGCTCGGCCTACAACTCTGACGGATGGGAGCGGGGTCAAGATGAGCGGGCCGTATGAATATGTCGCGCCTTCGTACTGGGAAACCGATCCTCATCTCCGCACCTCAAGCGAAATTTGCAATCAGGGTGGTTGCGGAGGCGCCTACGGGTTCAACACGGAAACCAGCATGGGACCGGCCGTTCCCACGATTGAGAGCGTGGAGCGGATGATTCCAAAGGATCATTTGTGGCCGGTCGATGAGTATTGGAATTTTCACGCGGGCGGCGGGTCTTTCAAAAACTTGCATGTGTTCAGTGAAGCACTGGACGCCCGCTACGGGAAGGCCGACGGCGCGAAAGACTTCACTACCAAATCGCAGTTGATGACCTATGAGGGCGTGCGCGCGATGTACGAGGCTTACAGCCGCAACAAGTACACGTCGACCGGAGTGATCCAGTGGATGCTGAACAACGCCTGGCCGTCGATGATCTGGCATCTCTACGACTATTATCTGGAGCCGGGCGGCGGATATTTTGGGGCCAAGAAAGCGCTGCAGGCGCTCGATCCGGTGTATGGATACGACGATCACTCCGTATGGCTGGTGAGCAGCCAATATGTCGACGCCAAAGGATTGAAGCTGACCGCGCGAATTTTCAATCTGGACGGGACGCAGAAGTTTTCCAAAGAAACTGGTCTCGATGCGGCGGCGGACAGCACGGCTAAAGTATTTGAGATTCCGCAAGTCAGCGGATTGTCTGGAACTTATTTTCTGGATCTTCGCGTGACGGACGCGAGCGGAAAACTGGTGGGGACGAACTTCTACTGGCTCTCCACAAAGCCGGAGACGCTCGACTGGTCAAAGTCGACCTGGTATATGACTCCGACGGCCTCGTACGCGGACTACACGGCGCTGGCGCAGATGCCCAAGGTGAAGTTGAGCGTGGCGAACCGCACAGAAAAATTAGAGAACGATTCGATAACGCACGTGACCGTAGAAAATCACGGCAAGACGATTGCGTTCTTCGTACGGTTGAAACTGGAAAAGGGCAAGGGTGGTGGAGAGATTTTGCCGGTGGTCTGGCAGGACAATTACGTCTCGCTGTTGCCGGGTGAGAAGCGCGAAATTACGGCAAGGTATCACTCTGGCAGCTTGGGAGCAGCCAAACCTGAGATCGAAGTGACGGGGATGAACTTAGAGTAACTTTTTTGTTTGTCGTTCCGAGCAACGCAGGATCTCGAGTCGGCCGATGAACTGCAGATCCCTCACTGCGTTCGCGAGGACAAATCTCAAGGGATTAATTTACTCGTCTGCCGGGATGTCGAAGTTCACCAAATCCCCTTGGAAGCCACGCGTCTTCCACGCGCCGAACGCGATTCCCACGGCCATCCAAATCGTGCCGGCGATTACGGCTTTACGACTGAGGCTCAGCCAGAGCAGAAAGCAAATCAGGAATCCGAATATTGGTGGCGCAGCAAATGACACTGTCCATTTCTTCTCGCGGATCACGTAGCGCACGAACGCGGCAGCATTCACGCCCATGAAGGCAATCAGCGCTCCGAAGTTCAACATCTCCGCGCCCAGGCCGTAGCTCATCACGAACGCGCCAATCAGGGCAACAGCGCCCACGAATAGCACGTTATTCCGCGGCACGCGGTGCTTCGCGTCGACGGCGCCGAAGAAGGATTTCGGCAGCGCATTGCTTCGACCCATGCCGTAGAGCAGACGCGCCGCACCGATTTGCGAACCCATGCCCGATCCAAAGTTGGCGACGAGTAGCGTGAATCCGATAATGCCGAACATCGGCAGCCATGCGCGGCCAGCGACGTGAACGAAGGCCGTGTCCACATCGGGGAACGGTTGCGACGCGGGCCAGATCAACTGCGCGGCATAAACTTCAACCGCCGAGAGAATGCCGATCACAAGACAAGTGAGCACGGTCGCCAGCAAAATATTGCGCCTGGGATTTTCCGCTTCTTCTGAAAGCGTGGAGATGCCATCGAAACCTATGTAGGTGAGCACTGCGATCGACGTCCCGCCCAGCACAGCCTTCGTGTTCCACATGCTCGGATCGTAAAAGGGATGAGTGTAGAAACCGGCGCTATCGTGCGGATGTCCGAAAATGTAGCGGGCGGCGACCACAAAGAAGATGGCTATCACCACGCCCATTCCTGCGGCCAGCGCCGAGTTCACACGGGCGGAAGTTTTCACTCCTTGAACGTTCAATAGAGTGAACACCAGCGCGAAAAAGACAGCCCACGCCCAGTACGGAATTCCGGGAGCAAACACGTGTGCCTGCTGGCTGCACCAGATGGTGCAGATGATCGGATTGAGCATGTAGTCCATCACCATGCTCCATCCCGTCACGTATCCGAGCGCAGGATTGATTTCCTGGCCAACATACGTAAATGCGGAACCCGCGCTAGGGTAGGCGCGCGCCATCCGTCCGTAACTGATGGCAGTGAAGAGCATGGCCACCATGGCAATGAGAATGGTCGTAACGACGTGTCCGTGACCCCGGTCGCTGAGGACGCCAAAGACCGACATTGGCGCAACCGGTTGGATGACGATGATGCCGTAGAGAATTAAATCCCACAGAGTAAGCGAGCGTCTGAGGCGGGGGGCGTTGGCCGGCGGGTTGGCAGTCGAACTCATGTTCTGTCTTCTGTCCTGTTCTAAAACGAAACCCCATTATCCTACGCAGATAACGGGGTCACGGGTGGTTAATCGGTGGCTCGTGTCGAACGACAGAACAGCACTGCCGCACTTCCGGAAATTCCTCTCGAATTCTATACGGAAGCGCTATTCTGTCAACTCAAAAGCGCTTCTATTAAAACGATTCTTGCCGTCGCTTGGAGCGCCTTTAGCTATTTGGCGACAATCGGTTCAAAAACTCGGCGAGGACAGGACCGCGGGAATGACCGTCACTTCCAGACTACGGCTGATTGAACGCGGCGATGGTTTGAATTCCCTGCCCTTCAACGATGGTATAGATCTTGTCGGCGGCGACATCTTTCAAGTTCTCGACCTTGCCTGACGGCCAGCGCACTTCGACAGTATCGATTTTGGCCGCCGATCCCAGACCGAAGTGAAGACGCAGATCGTTCTGCGAAAGATAACTGCCTCCGCCGCGCACCTCGTCGAACTGCATCACCCCTGCAGTATGGATGGTAACGCGCGCGCCAATCGCAGCGCGATTGCTTTTTGCTCCGATCAGATGAAAGAGCACGCGGTGGTTCGAACTCTTATTGGTGTTCAGCAGAAGTGACGGAGGCTTGCCGACATTCAAAACGACGATGTCGATATTGCCGTTGTTTGCAATGTCGCCAAAAGCCGCGCCCCGCCGGGACTCCAGCGGCATGTCTGCCAGGCCAGCAGGCTTCGAAACTTCTTCGAACGTTCCGTTGCGCAAGTTGCGATGCAGCAGCATTGGTTCGGCATAGGCGGCGCTTCCCCTCACGTTGTCCATCTGCGGATAAACGTGCCCACAGGCTATGAAGAGATCGAGCCAGCCGTCGTTGTCCATGTCAAAAAACTTGGTGCCCCACCCGAGGTACGGCAAACTGGGCTGCCCCAGACGAGACTCCATCGCCACATCCTCAAAAACGCCGCTCCGCTGGTTGTGGTAGAGAGTGTTCGGCTGGTCGGCAAACTCGGTCACAAACATCGACAGCCGTCCGCTGTGATCGTAGTCGCCCCAATCCACACCCATGGAACCGAGCGCCTGCCCTTCGCTGTTCAGGGCAATTCCGGCGACCATCGCCTCGTCCGTAAATGTTCCGTTGTGATTGTTGTGGTAAAGATGATTGGGAGTGGCGTCGTCCGCTACGAAGAGGTCGGGCCAGCCATCGTTGTCGTAGTCTCCCCAGATCGCGCCTAGCCCATAATATTTCTCGGGATCATCAACGCCAGCTTTTTTCGACACCTCTTCGAATGTGCCATCGCCACGATTGTGATAGAGCAAATCGCTCTCCCCCTCCATGCCCCAAGGTCCGCATTGCACCGGCGCGCCTTTGAACTGGCAGAACTTGGTCGATCCGAAGGTAGGCAGGTTATTCATGTCCACATGAACGTAGCGGGAGACGAACAAATCGACGTTGCCATCACGGTCGTAGTCGGCCCAAGCCGCTCCTGTGGAGAAGCCGCCGCCGCGGACTCCAGCTTTGTCCGTGACGTCTTCGAAGGTGCAATTCCCCTTATTCCGATACAGCGCGTTGCCGCCATAGCTGGTCACGAAGAGATCGAGATTGCCGTCGTTATCGAAGTCGGCGACGGCCACGCCCATGCCCCATCCTTTGCGCGTCAGGCCCGCCTTCTCGGTGATGTCGGTGAACTTGAGGTCGGCATCCTGATGCCAAAGCGTGACGAGCGGATCGCCTCCGTTCTTGTAGCGTTCAACGGTGGATGCGTTCACCATCACGATATCGAGTTTGCCATCGTTGTCACAGTCGAAGAGTCCGATGCCGCCGCTCATGGATTCGATGACGTAATATTTTTCACGAGAAGAAATGTGAGAGGCAGTCAGCCCGGCTTGGGCCGCGATGTCGCGAAAAACGGGAACGGGCGCCGATGGTTTGGGCGTGGCTGACTTTGTTTCTGTTGCGGCGTGACGCGTCTTTGCCGGTGGTCCCATTGGACCCTGTTGCTCGACCTGAGCGGGCAGCAGGTTCGTGAGGCCGAGTATTAGAACGACAATCCAACATGCCCGAAGGTTGGCATCCTGAGCGCGGAAGACGGAGCGGGCCTTGCACGCTCCAAGAAGCAGGTCCTTCGCTTCACTAAGGATGAAAAAAATATTGGATTGCAAGGTTGTCATCCGCCGGTCACTTCGGATATTGAAACGAATATCCGCTTGCCTCGTTCCCTGACATGAAGCGCGTGTTGTAATCGAGCAAATAATTCATGTGATCGGCGTCGGAGGGGAAAGATTGCGCGGGATAGGGATAGCTGCGCATATCGCGAAATGGTAGTGGATCAACCGTATCGCCGCGATAGGCATAGAAATCCATATCTTTTTCGTAGCCGTTGGCGACGAAGAAGTAGTCACGCACCCACCCTCGCGGTAGAACGGGCAGATTGGCCGGATCGAAATCGAGTGCGATTTCGTCTCCCGATCCAAAGACGACAAACTTGTCGTCAACTGCGTCGAGCAGCGTGCGGACATCGCCATATCGTGTGTATGCGCCGGCCGGACGTGTATAGGGGCCGGTAGCGCTCGTCTTTTCGTAGATATATTTCACGTTGCCCGGCGGCTTGTCTTCGATCTTGAGCGGGAAGCCGTGAAAATTCAGCTCGGCACTCGCGAGCGGAACGGGCGTCACGCGCGCGTTCTTACTGTCGACATTCTCCTGGCTTGTCCGGCTGATCAAAATGTCATCCCAGTAAATTTGCAAATTTGTCGTGATCCGAATGCGCCGCGTACCGACCGGAAGCTTGCCAGTCAGATCGGCCGTCATCGTACGGGGACCACCAGCGGGGAAACCCATGTCGTCCACAACGCGCGTCCACTTTCCGTTCGAACCCATCGCTTCCACATACGGCGCGAACGGGCGCAACTTCGCTTGATCGGCGGCGTACATGCTCGTCGCCGAGTAATATTCGATTTCGCCATGCATCAACAGCCATAGAGGCCCGCCGCCATAGGACTCGCCCAAGTCGAGTTCGAGAGAGTGCGGCTCGGCGAATCCCTGGAATGAAAGCACTTTGAAATCGCCAAAATAGCGATGTGCCAACAAGTCGGGCAGCACATTGTGGCCGTGGTTATCCCAAGCGCCTACTGGAGGGCGCGAATCTCTGCTGTTGCTCAACACAACTTTGAACGGCGGATAGGGCGGATTGCTCGCAAAATATTCGTTGGGATAAACGTCGAGATCGGCTGGATGATCGACTGCCAGCAACTTTGCTTGATCGAGATAGACCGATTCTTCCAGAGGCTCCATAAAGCGGAGACTCAGCTTGCCATTTTTTTCACGCAACGATGATAGGTCGATCTTGATCGCCTCGGTCGGACGGGCAATATTGCGTTCGACGTTTCCCTTCTCCGCGGCAATCCAGTGTCCGACGACGCCCGCGCCAAGCATATCGCCGACGAGTTTATATTCCTGACCGTCCCACGCAAACAGTGTTGGACACGAACTACCACGCCGATCAAGTTCCGTAATGTTCTGCTGCGTGTTGGCCGCGACCCCGATTTCGTCTTGCAGAACGCCCGTTGGCCACAGCATGCGTACAACATCGGCTTCTTTGGCTTGGCCGAGGCCGATGGTGAGATACGGCGAGTTCTGGCCGAGATAGCCGGAGGATCCGTAGACTTCAAACTTCTGGCGGATTCCGCCCGAGAAGACTTCGACCTTCGTGCCGATGGCGCTCTTGTTGTCGTTGAGGCCCTTCAACGCGAGGCGCAGCGAGTTATTTTTGCTTCCCCCTTCGTTGCGTAGCAGCACCGCCGGGCCGTGATTTTGCGTGATCAGCAGATCGACGGCACCGTCGTTGTCGTAGTCTCCGGTGATGATGGCGCGCGGTTCTTTGAGCTGAATCTTGTCGAGGCCGACGTCGGCGCTGACATCTTTCCATCCATCGGGACCGAGATTGCGGAAGAGCCGAACCTCACCGCGTCCATTTTTCGTCTCGCCGACCGCGACGAGATCGCCCCAGCCGTCGTTGTCATAGTCGATGGCGGCGACGCCGAAGGCGCGGACCCAGTTTGTCTCGGGCAGTTCTACCTGCTCGAAGGACTTGCCGTGATTGTTGCGCCAGAGTGTAAGTGCAGGCGAGCCATGGTGCGTAAATGCCAGATCCATCCATCCGTCGTGGTCGAAATCGAGGACGGCCATTCCAAGGGCGCGCCCAGGTGCTCCATTCGTCCAGGGGACGCTCTTGAACGCGCCCTCTCGGGGATTCTCGAAAATCACGGGCGGCCCGCCCGCTAGAAGCAAATCGACCGCACGGTCATTGTTGTAATCAGTCCCGATGGCCGCTAGAACGGGGTTCAGCCCCTTCATTCCAATCTCCGCGGTGACATTGGTAAAGGTGCCGTTGCTGTTATTGCGCCAGATTGAATTCGCTGGTTGTGGCCGACTTAAATTCAGCACAGCCCCACCGGCCTGACGAGCGGGGGCTTGGGCTACAAAAAGATCCAAATCGCCATCGTGATCGTAGTCCACGAAAGCGAGCCCTGCGTTGGGCCCATCACTTTCTATCTTCGCCAATTGGGTGACGTCCTTAAACGTCCCGTTCTTCTCATTGTGCAAAAGCATCACGCGGCCAATAAAACTTAGGACCAGATCGGTCGCCCCGTCGTTGTCGTAGTCGCCAGCGGTACACCCAGTCGCGCGCAGGTTCGGGTCGAGTCCGGCTGTCCTGGTCACGTCCTCTAATTTCCCGTGCCCTAGGTTGTGATACAGAGACATCCCACTCTGTGATCCGTTATCCGCGACAAAAAGGTCTATCAGCCCGTCGCCATCGTAATCCAGAAAACAGGCGCCCGGTCCTAAGCTCGAGCCTACCTCCGGGGCGGATGCTTGCTGTGAACCGAGTCCCACTTCTTTCGTCACATCCACAAACTTCAACGAAATCTGCGGCAGAACTTTCTCCTCCGCGACCGGCGAATCTTCCGCGCGCGAATATTTCCCTTGCTCCCCGTAGGTCAGACTGATCGGCGAGCCCAGCTTATTTTGTGTGACGTACTGAAACTTCTTCATCGCCTCGTGCGCCGCGTCGGATTGTCCGGACTGCTGGTAGGCGCGCGCTAAGCCGAATTGCGCGGAGGCATGATGAGGGTCGAGTTTCAAAGCGTGCTCGAAAGCCGCAATCGCTTCCGCAAATTGCTTCGTCTGCGCATAAGTCGAGCCGAGAAAATACCAGCTGTCGGCGTCGTTCGCATCGATCTCAATCACGTGACGAAATGCATCAACAGCGGCCGCTCCGTCGGAGGAATTCTTGTAAAACAATCCCAGGTTGTACCAGACATGCGGGTCTTTGGGATTGGTCTTCGCGGCCCTGTCCAGCAGCGCCTTCGCTTCGTCGAGACGCTGCAGGTTGAGTAGAGCCACACCCTCGTTCACGGTCACTACTTCGAGAAAGGGATCGCTCTGAGCCGCTGCCTCAAACGACTTCAGCGCCTTCTCGAAAAGTTGCTGATTCATGTAGGCGACGCCGATGTTGTTAAGACGTGCCGCCTCCTCAAGCTTCGGGGCCGGAGCGCTTCCGGCCAGTAGGGCGACGACTAGCGTCAGAAGAGACGCGAGAATAACGGCGACGACAGGTCTTCTAGTCATTGTGGCTTCGGCCATGATTTTATCTGAGTGCCCAAGGGTGCTGAGTCAGAAGTCCATTTCCTGAACCGCGGATGACCTGAAATCGAGTCTGCCAAGTCAGCCCGGTCGCTTGACATTGGCGACTATAATGGAGTCAAGGCATGGCGCCAGCGTTATGCCCGCAACTAACCATAAGTTATTTTAAATCTGTACTTTGATCGATTTGGCCCTCCGCCGGGCCCTCGATCTGGAGCAAGTCCGCTTTGGTCGTAGCTAACTCCATCGTTATGAATACTTTACATTTAACATGTTTAGAATGAATACTTTGGAATATTCTCTCGGAATGAAACGTTGCAAGTTATTGATTACAAAGGCTGCCGTATGGCGCAACCGGGGCGAACTCCAATGTTATGAATACTTTACAATTAACTCTTTTAAAATGAATACTTTGACGAATTCGGGGTAGGGGGGGGGTACCCTGGAGAAGCCTCGGGGCAGCGAAGCGCGATTCACTTCCTTCCATAGGCTCGCGTGCCGATCTGGCCTTTCGCTTCTTGAATAGTGACAGTCTGGCCTGCGGCAAAATTTGACAGTTTGTCGACTTGTCCGCTGGGCCAGTCGATTTCTACCGAGTCAGCTTTGGTTTTTGATCCTAGGCCGAAGGTCAGAACCAATTCGCTCTGCGAAAGGTAGCTCGATCCCGACTTCATCGTGAGCCACTGCTTCTCGCCTCCAGCACTCAGGCGAACCACCGCGCCGATGCCGTCGCGGTTGGATTTCGTTCCGACGAGCTTGATGCGCACACTTTGATTCGTCCCACCCTGATTCGAGTAGAGATGCGCTGGACCGCCGTTGGTCATCAGCAGGATGTCGAGCGCTCCATCGTTATTGATATCGGCGTATGCCGCTCCGCGAGCCACCTTTGGTGAGGCAAAACCTTTGCCAGTTTTCTCGCTCACCTTGCTCGTCACTTCGTCGAACTTGCCGTTTCCAAGGTTACGAAACAAGTGCGGCGGCTCGGCATAACTCACGCGCTTCTGCACGGTTTCGATTTGATCTTCGATGTGTCCGTCAGCGACAAAAATGTCTTGCCATCCGTCGTTATCGTAGTCGAAGAAGAAGCAGCCGAATCCGAGCGTCACCAGCGTTTCGCGGCCAACGTCAGAGCGCGGAGCTTCGTCGACAAATAGACCGTTGCCTTCGTTGTGATAAAGGGCAAGCATCTGGTTAGCGAAATTCGTGATGATCAGGCTCGCGCTGCCCGACCGATCGTAATCTGCAGCGTCAACTCCCATTCCGGCGCGGGCGATGCCGTCTTCGCTGAAAGCTATGCCGGCAGAAACAGCACGCTCTTCAAAGCTGCCGTTCTTTTTATTCAGGTAGAGCTTGTTGGGCTGCGTGTCGTTTGCAATGAGGATGTCGGGCCATCCATCGTTGTTGTAGTCGAGAACGGCCACGCCGAGGCCTTTCGAGGTGGGATCGTAGAGACCGGCCTTCAGCGTGGCGTCTTCGAACTTGCCGTTGCCGAGGTTGTGCCAGAGGCGCGCCGACGTTCCCTTGTACGATTCGGGCGTGCAATAGGATTTGTGAGTGCCATCGAGGGTGCAGTAAAGATCGCCCTGCTCGGACCACTGCACGTAGTTAGCGACGACGAGGTCAAGTTTGCCGTCGCGATCGTAGTCAACCCATGCGACTCCAGTGGAGAATTCGTTTGGACCCCACAGACCTGCCGCTTTCGTGACGTCGGTAAAGGTGCCATTGCCGTTGTTGTGGAAGAGATGGCTTTGTCCGACGGCGGTAATAAAGATGTCATCAAAGCCGTCGTTATCGTAGTCTCCGACAGCCACGCCGAGTCCGAAGAGCGGAATTCCGAGTCCGGATTTACGGGTCACGTCGGTGAAGGTTCCGTTGTGATTATTGTGATAGAGCTTCGGCGTGGTCGGCCCATTCTTGGAATGGCCGGGCCAATCTTCTCCATTGATGAGGAGGATGTCGGGCCAGCCGTCGTTGTCATAGTCGATGAAGGCGCAGCCAGGACCCATCGTTTCCGGAAGCCACTTCTTGCCGAAGGCGCCGTTGTTATGCGTGAAGTGGATACCGGCCTGCGCAGTGATGTCGCGAAAGGTGATCTGCCCTTGGGCGACCGTTGCTGCCGCGAGAAAAAACAAAACCCACCACGGAGACACCGAGGCACGGAGGAAAGGCTTTCTAATGGATTTCCCTTTGGCGGATGGCATTACTTTTGAGCTCCAGGACCGGCGCTGTCGCGGACTCTGGTCGAACTACGATCCGGTTGCTGGACGGGCGAGACAAGCGTCGCCACGCGGGCCGCACTTCGTTTGGCTGGACGGGCGAATGCAGTGGTCCCCACGCGAGTGGTGAAAATTGGCAGCGGGACAGACACATGTTCGTGAATATTTTGGCGCTCGTTATTGTCTTCCGGGTTCAGTTGGCGATAAGGGCCAGTGATGGCCTGCGCGGATTCGTCGGCTTTGAAGCGCAGGTACCGCGCCTGATGCTCTTTCGACATTTTCTCGTCGCCGAGACCGTTGTAGCAAAGCATGAGATTGTAGTGCGCCTGCAGATCCTCGGGATCGACACCCAGAACTTGCTGCAAAGTCTTCACAGCGTCGGCGTACTTGCGCTCAAGAAAAAGAACGCGTCCGAGGTTGTTGAGCGCGACACGGTCGCGAGGATATTGCGCCAGAACTTTCGTCAGATGCTGTGCGGCTCCGTCGTAATTCCCTTCCTGGCGCAAAACTCCAGCGTAGAAGAAGTGCGCTCGCGCGAGATCGGGACTGAGCGCGAGCGCCTTCTCAAGCACTGTGCGCGCACGGGATACATCGCCTTCCTGCAGGGCGGCGCGTCCGATATTGACCCAGCCATCGGGATTCTGCGGATCAACTTCTGTAACCTTTTCGAAGGCCGCTTGTGCCGCTTTCAGATCGCCTTGCAGAAAAAGGCCGATGCCGTAATCGTTCCAGCGCTGCCAGTCTTCTTTCACTAGTTCGGTCTTGGGCTGGGGCGCTGGCGCGTTCGCGGGCAAAACGTCGACAGCTACTTCGTTTTGTGCGACTGTGACGATGGGCACGTCGGGAATTTTCTCAGACTTCGCCGAGACTCCATGGAGTGACGCGGTGAACACCATCTTTGCGTCGTCGTAATCGGGAGTGGTGACAGACTTGCCATCGTCCGCATTGGGTGCATTCTTCTCATGCTCGCCGGCAAATGAGAACTGCGTGTTGAACCACGCGAACTTGCGATAACACAGGCGCGCCGTCAAAGTGATTTTGCTTCCCGATTTTTCGGGAACCTTCATGCGGAAATGGACCGTATCGGCCGCGCCAGGCGGAATCAGCCGCACGTAGACGACGGAACGCGTCGCCCAGGCGTTGCGTTTGTTGATGCGGTTGCCATGCCCGTCGATCTGGAGCGAGCGGTAGAAATGCGCGCCTTTTTCCACGGGACCCTTCCCGTCGTCCTCGACCATGCCGCTCCAGAAAACGGTCTGGCCTTTATCGTCCACTCCTTTCAGTTCGAGCCACGTATCGTAGGCGTCGACGGTGCCCCCGGGAAAGAAATGTCCGACGCGCTTGGTGCGAACGACGACATCGACGCGCACGGTGTCCCCGCGACGAATCGCAGGCTGCACGCGATTCAAAGGCGCGGTGATGGGAGTCACTTCAGCGTTCGTCGCGGGCGTGATCTTGCTCTCCGCTTCTTCACCTACAGCGAATGTGGTGGAAAGCTCCTGATCGGTTACCGGCAGTGCTTTCGAAGAACCTGATTTCGGTGCGGCACTTTCTGGCGAGAGCGCGAAAATATCCACGGTGAGCGCCCCGCTGGTCAGGAAATCTTCAGTGGACTTCAATTGCGCCGCATCTTCGTTTGCGGTCGGCACTGCGGTGTTGGCTCCCGGAAAGCGGTGGGAGTGCACTTTGCCGTTCACATTCCCCATGTCGTCAGAGTGTTCCAGCGGCATGTGGCAGTCGGCACACTGCTGCGGCTTTGGGGGATAGTAGAACGAACGCGCGCCCTCGCCCGAAACGCCGCTGGCTTGCCAGTTGTCATACTCGTTAAACCCGCGGAACCAGCGATAGCTATTCACGGGCACATCGAGATGTACTTTGTGACAAGAAGAGCAGAATTCCGCCGTCTGCTGCTTCATGAAAGGCTTCAGGAAGACGCGGCGATGCGGCTCGGGATTGAGCTTGACCATGAAGTCGTGGAGAGTGCGCACGACGGGATTCTTGCTCGCCGCAAGCTCGTGCAGTTTCGGATACTCAAGATAGAAGTCGGCCTGCCCCATCGTGCTTTTTACGTCGGCGATGGAGTGGCACATCATGCAGCCCAGCCCGGCCTGGGCCTCGGGCGTATGGACAATCTGCTTGATCGGAGTGTCCATCTTACCGGCGTAGAGCACGGCCGGATCGTGGCATCCGCCGCACCATTTGGAGGGTTTGGTGCCGACCGTGTCTTGCATGTATTCGATCGCTTTGCGATACCACTGATTGTTGAACGAAGAAAAATGATGGGCAGAACTATTCCATTGCTTGTAAATATCCTCGTGGCAGCGCTTGCAGGAATCCGATTCCATGAAGTACTGGCTAGGAATTTTCTGTCCGCCATAGACTTGTGCGGAACTCGGAAAGAACGGACCGGCGGGGCCGTCCCCTTCTCCGGCCATCGTAAGGGGCGGGAGCGCAGGATTTTCGATGCGAGCATGTTGAGTCCAGCGCGTTTCCCGGAGATAACGAGCCACAGGCGCGAGTATCGCCAACGTCACCAACACCGCGGCTACCCGAACACGGGCGTGGCGCGAGAGCCACCCAATGCGCGCGGCCACGAGCAATCCGACGCCAACAAAACTCAAGGCGAGATGAACGTAGACCAGATCCCATTCGGAACGAAGCGCTCCGGTGTAGATCAATACGAGTCCTGGAATCGCGCCCAGAAAAACGAAGAGCATTCCAGCGCGAACCAGCGGCGGGGCCTGCCGCCAGAAACGCACCAACCACACCAGTAAAAGGATGGACGCCACGACGCCAGCAAGGACGTGCAGAAACACCACTCCTGCATACAAGACATTCGCCTGCGGGAAGGTATACAGGTAGATGGCGGATAGGGCGAGGAAACCGATCAGCACCGCGAGTGAGCGATTTATAGAAAGCCTGGAGAAAAACATGAAAGCTTCCGGCAGCGCGATTAAAGCCTGCACTGCCTTGGGTTGGGCCATGGTATCGTGCAGCGAGAAGGGGCGTCTCTAATAAAAAAACACTAGGCGGCCGGACGGCAGGTGGTCGATGTGGATTTAGCGAGGTTGGGCTTCGGGATTGGGCTTCGCGATGCGACATAGCACCGAAGTTGACAGCGAGACCTTAGGCGACCAATGATGAGTCGTGCGCGCTCCGGTTTCTGCTCTTGCCAAGACACTGGTATTTACTGTGGTCGTACCTGGAACGGTAGCGGGGTATATTCCTTGGCGCTTGCGGCCGACCGGGAGCGCGGTAACGGCCGGATCCGAGGAATGGGCGGCGATTGGCGTGATCACGCTCGGGATCGCAATTTACCTTTACACCGCGTTCTGGGGCTTCGCGATGATCGGAGGCGGAACACCCGCCCCGATCGCGCCGACTAAAATCCTGGTTGTGAGGGGCTTACACCGCTTCGTGCGCAACCCCATGTACATCGGAGTCGGACTGGCAATCGCGGGACAAGCGTGGCTGTTTCATTCCGGGCACATCGCTGTTTACCTGGTGTGCGTGCTGCTAATAGTCCACATCTTCGTACTCTTTTACGAGGAACCAACGTTGCACAGGCAGTTCGGAGAGGACTACGACCGCTATCGCGCGTCGGTGCCGCGCTGGATTCCAAGGATAAAGAGCTCGCAACAACCTGCGGCGTAGATCCTCTAGCATCGCAGGCGAGACGTTACACCGATAATCCGAAACAAATACAGGAGCAAGCAGACTTGAAAAAGACCAGAGTCAGAGTTGCTGGACGATCTGCTGCCGGGAATCCGCGTCACGAGTTCAGGGCAACAGAATCATGCAACCGGAGTTTTCCGGCAAAGATAGCCATTGGGGTGGGCACGGTTGATCGCCGTCTTTGCGCCAAACCGCCGCTTTTGCGCCAGAATGAGCCATCGAGCGAAGAGCCGCCTGCTGCACCTCAGGCCGCGCTGACCAGAACTGATCGGTATCGGCCGACCAGATTTCAGCCACCACCGAAACTTTTGCCAGATAGGCCCAATAGGCTTTGCGTCCTTCGCCGATACTCGCAAGCGGGTCGCCCGGCGCAATGCCGTATCGAGAAATCGCTTCGGCAATCGCCATGTCGCCTCTGGTCGACTCCGCCGGCCGCGAAACCAAGAAATGCAGCAACCCAGGCATCGTATAAGCCGCCACGACAAGGATTCCGGCGAGCATGGCGCGACGTGCCAAGAGTTCCAATCCAGGGGGCACAAAGATCGACGCCCAAGCAGCACCCCAAAGTACGAGCGAAAAACCAAGCACATACCGTGGAACCAGGATGATGAGCAGATACAAGCCAAACACAGCTGCGGCGGGCAAGGTGCAGAACCAGGTTGCATCAAAGTGGCGGAGCGAAGCCTTCGGCGTATACCACACCAGAATCAGCAAGGGCACGGTGAGTACCGCCCCCTGGGCCAGAAAAAATTCTCTCAGGCTCTGCAAGTTCACCGCCAACCGCCGCAGTTGGTCGCCCAGGTTAAGGATAGGATGGCTGAGCTTGTCGAAACGTGACGGATCATACCAAGGGGCATACGTGACCCCCGCGATCGATGGAAGAAAGAAAACTCGTGGTGCCTCGAAAATTACAGGACCGGGATAAAACTTGGGTCCGGCAGTATCTAACTCGGTGAGCCACGCTTTCGATTCATTGGCGTTCACGAACCAGGCATAGGTCAATCTACCGCTGTCTCCCGCCGTTAGGTGACCGAGCGTCCGTGACAAGATGGCGACGTAAGGAGAGACCAATGCCACAAAAACCAGTGCTGCAACGATCGGTTTTCGGAGGGTTCCGGAGCGAAATCCCTGAAGCACCATTGCCCCCAGGATAAATAGCGCGAAATACAGCATGATCGTTTTCGCATAATAACCAGCGGCCAGCAATAAGCCGAGCCCTGCATATCCGGCAGCGCCGACTGGCCTGCCGTCATTGAACTCGAACAGTCGAGCCGCAATCGCAAGAACAATGGTCGCGACCAGGATGTCGGGATTTACATTGTCCACATACCAGACAAAGCTGGTGACGAACAACCAGTATCCGAGCACGATCCAGACCCAGCGTGCGACCGCTGGGATCGTAGTCTCACCTTCGCTGGAGCGCAGGCTCCAATCGGCCACTGACCGCCAAAACCTGCTGAAGGCGTACAAAGCAGCCGCAAAGAGAATAAAATTCAGCGTCCGCGCCATCACAAATTCGCTACGGATTCCGGGATGGAGAAAACGCATGCCAATCGCGAGCAGCCATGCGTAGAACGGTGACCAATATCCATTTACGGCCGTATGCCAGTCGTAGCGCGCGTAAGCGCGGGCAAGATCCATGTAAGCGATGCCGTCAGCGCCGAGGGGCAAATTGCGGCCAGAGAAGGCACTACGCGCTCCCACGAGCAGCGTAATCACCTGACATATTCTCTCGACATTCAATCGTTGGAGTGAGGCATCATGCGATACTTCGCCTTCCAACGTGGAATGGACAGCCATCGTCACCTCGTTACGCAACCCTTCTAACGACCGGATTGGCGAAGGCTGCGGATGCTAATTCTATATCGCGACAACTCCTCCTAGTGTTGGCGAGTCGGGATTTCCCCGGAGCTTTATAGTTGAACAAGGCTAGCGATCACGAGTGCTCCGGTGACTCACGTATCTCCGCACCACGCCTTGCGTTGCCGACCGCCCCGTCCCTCTGCTAGCTTGAATGGTTTGCTGTTACGCACTTCTGCGGGGTGAGACTCAATGCCGGCCATGCAATTTCGCGGTGTGGACTTTATCGATTTCGACACTTTACTGAACGACGACGAGCGCCTGGTGCGCGATACCGCACGCAAGTTCATCGAAGAAAACCTCATACCGATCATCGAGGAATGCAACCGCGCGGGCCGCTTTCCGCGCGAACTGGTGAGACCAATGGCCGACCTCGGATTCTTCGGTGCATCGCTCGAAGGATATGGTTGCGCGGGAATGTCGAACGTCGAGTACGGGTTAGTGACCCAGGAACTGGAGCGAGGAGACTCGGGCGTGAGGTCATTCGTCAGTGTGCAGTCGGCGCTCGTGATGTATCCAATTTATGCGTTCGGAAGCGACGAGCAGAAAAACACATGGCTGCCCGCGATGCAGAAAGGCGAAAAGCTTGGCTGCTTCGGATTGACCGAGCCGGATTTCGGATCGAACCCGGGCGGCATGCGCACACGGGCTCGAAAAGTTGGTAATGAGTATGTGTTGAACGGCGAGAAGATGTGGATCACCTCGGGTTCGATCGCCGACGTCGCCGTGATCTGGGCCAAGGTAGAAGACGAAGGGGATAAGGTAAGAGGATTCCTGGTCGAAACCGACCGTCCCGGATTCAAGGCCGACGACATTCATGGCAAGTGGTCACTGCGGGCCTCGGTGACGTCCGGCTTATCGCTCCAGGATGTGCATATCCCGGAATCAAACCTGTTGCCGGGATCGGGTGGATTGAAGTCTCCGCTGATGTGCCTGAATCAAGCGCGCTATGGGATCTCGTGGGGAGCCGTCGGGGCGGCGATGGCGTGCTATGACTGCGCGCTGCAGTATTCGTTATTGAGGAAACAGTTCCGGGATCAGCCGATTGCCTCGCATCAGCTGATACAAGAAAAACTTGCCTGGATGATCAACGAGATCACCAAGGCGCAGTTGCTCGTTCTGCAAGTGGGCCGTCTGAAAGACGCCGGAAAAGTCCAGCACCAGCACATCTCGATGGCCAAGCGAAATAATGTCTGGATGGCGCTGGAGTGCGCTCGAATGTCGCGCGACATTCTGGGAGCGAACGGTGTGGCGGATGATTACCCCATCATGCGGCACTTGATGAACCTCGAGAGCGTGAAGACCTACGAGGGAACGCATGATATTCACACGCTGATCATTGGAGCTAGCGTGACGGGGATTGACGCGTTCTAGCGGAGGACCGCAACCCTTGATAGCCGTTCCTACCTCCCTTCCCGAATCACAATCGTCTCTGCGATCCGGTCGTGGACGCAGCAGCGATTCGGATGCGTGAAGTATTGGATGAATCCGAATCCTCCTTCTAGAAACGACGCGCCATATCCCAGGGCGCGCTCGATCGACTGCCAGAACGTGAGGTGGTCATGCACGAGCGAAACCACTCGGATTCCCAGTATGCGCTTGCCTAACGTTCTTCCCTTGCCCCAGTAGAGTGTCAGTCCAAAATAGAGCACGGTGAAGATTACATTCGAGATTTCGTGGAAGTCCCAGACAAGGTCAATGTGCGGGTTGGTCTGCGACCGCACTTCCAGCCACTTAATGAACCACATCGTCGGCACGTAAGCGACAAAAACGAGAACCATGTCGAGAAGAAATGCTGCGGCGCGGGACTTGAAGGACGCAAGCGGCAGACCGGCGAGCTTATCCATCTCTTCTGTGGCGTGCGGAGTATAGACGCGAGGTCCGATCCACTTCAATCGGGTCGGGGGCACGCTGCTTGCAATCTCGGCTTCTGGCTCAAGCATAGAGCTCCGTTAGTAATTCGTAGGCGCGGCGCAGGTGTGGAACGACAATACTTCCGCCGACGATCAGCGCCACGTTGATGGCTTCTTCCTGCTCGGGGCGAGTGGCTCCGAGGCGGTAGGACTGGATTACGTGGTAGTTGATGCAGTCGTCACAGCGCAGGCAGGCCGAGGCCACCAATCCCATGAGTTCTTTGGACTTCGCGGACAACGCGCCTTCCATGTAGGTGTTGTGGTCGAGATTGTAGAAACGCTTGACGAGGTAATTGTCGGCCTGGTCGACGTTGGCGTTCAGGCGATTGCGGGTTTCGAGAAAGCGTCGAGCGAATTCGCTCTTTTCGGCGACCTGTTTTTCCGAGAAGAGATAGTTAGGTTCCTGGCGGTCTGTGCTCATAAGGGAAAAGACTAGCAGACGTCTCCGGCTCCAGAATTCATGCAAAACCGAAGCCGCATTTTACGACATGCCGCGCTTTTCTCGTTTCCGCATGCAGTTCGCCTGCGAGTCGCCCGCGGTCACGCGAACAGAACTACTGTGATGCCTGCCCTTCCTTCTGTTGCGGGAACGGGATATATTCCTAGGCGCATTTATCGGAGGCTAAATGGTGACTCAAGCCCGTCCCGCGGCACATACCAAGAATTTCGGGGAAAATCTGGAAAGCGATCTGGCGCTGGAATTCTTGCGCGTGGTCGAGAATGCGGCCATTGAATCGGCTCGAACCATGGGGCAAGGCGACCGTCCGCTGAGCGATCAGGTGGCGACGGAATCGATGCGGAAAACCATGGACACCATCCCGATGCACGGAACCATCGTGATCGGCGAGGGCGAGCGCGACGACGCGCCCATGCTTTATATCGGGGAGCAGGTGGGCGGCAAGTATCCCGATGGACGCGAAGTTCCGCACGTTGACATTGCGGTCGATCCGCTGGAGGGCACAAATCTGTGCGCAACCGGAGCTCCGGGATCGATTACCGTGCTGGCGGCCTCAGAAAAGGGAGGGTTGCTCCATGCTCCGGATTGTTACATGGAGAAGATTGTCGTCGGCCCGTCCTGCAAGAACGCTGTGGAACTCGACGCGCCTGTGCACGTGAATCTCAAGAACATTGCGCGCCGATTGCATCGCGGGGTCGAAGATCTGGTGGTGATGGTGCTCGATCGTCCGCGGCACGAGAAGTTGATTGCCGATATCCGCAAGGCGGGGGCGAGGATCAAGCTGATAGGCGATGGCGATCTTTCCGCGGGCATAGCGGCGGCAGTTGTGGGCACGGGCGTCCATGCGGTGATGGGATCGGGAGGCGCTCCGGAAGGCGTGATTACAGCGGCTGCGATCCGTTGCTTGAATGGATACATGCAGGGACGGCTGGTGATCGATCGTCCGGAACTGGAAGAGCGGATCGCCAAGATGGGGATCAAAGACGGGAAGAAAGTCTATGAGGCGGAAGATCTGGCGCCGGGCAAACAACTTATTTTTGCGGCGACGGGAGTGACCGAAGGAGCGTTGTTAAAAGGCGTCCGCTTCTTCGGGGAAGGGACTCGAACATCTTCGGTCATTCTGACGTTGAGGACGGGCCGGGTGCGGTTTGTCGAGAGCATCCACCTGGATAAAGGGCCGGATGTGAAGGTGAGGTTCTCGTAAAGCGGTTGTCAGTTTCTCAGTTGTCGGTTCTCTGTTAGTTCCGTTACAACTATCGCGGGTTAACGTCAATCGAGGCGTGGGTGCGACCGCATCTTAATTAATCTGCGGGCATCGGTGCCGGGCGGCGAAGCAGGGGACTTGCCTTCTGAGGGGTGGCGGCCGACACAGGCGCCTCGAACCACTGACGCACGGTGGGCAGTGCGCTTCGCATCGCTTCCGCGCCGACGCGAATCAGCTCACGGGAGCGGGTGAAGTCGTCATAATCGAAGCCAGCAACATCGGGCTCGATCACAAGATCGGCCGCGGTTCTCCAGACTCCGGCCATCTGGTCTTGGGCGATCGCGAAGGATTGGCCGATCACGTCGAAGAGATGGCGCGGCGCGGTCGACTTTGACCACTGCCCCTTCAAGTGAACGCCCAGGACACGCTCGGCACCCATCATTCGCAGAGGGCGCGTCGGAACGGGATGCGAGAGCATGCCATCCACCAGCCGCTGGCCGGCAATCTCAACTGGCAAGAACATTCCTGGATAAGCGCAACTGGCTCGTACCGGATCGAAAATGGAGCCGGAGGTAAAGACCGCCCCTTCGCCGGTATTGAAGTCGGTGGCGGTTACAGCGAGCGGAATGCGCATCTCTTCAAAGGTACTAGCCTTCAAGGTTTGAGACAGGAACGAAACCATGCGGTTGTTCGTGGCGAAACCGTAGCGGGAGATCGTCCAGCGGGCGAAGGTGGTGAAGCGAACGCGGCTGGCGAGATCTTCGAGCTCGGCGATGGTGAGGCCGCTACAGTAGGCCGCTCCGAGAATGGCGCCGACGCTGGTACCGGCCACCATGCATACGGGGATATTCTCTTCCTCCAGAACCTTTAGAACGCCGATGTGGGCAATGCCGCGGGCGAAGCCTCCGCCTAAGGCGAGAGCGATGCCGGCGCAACGGGCTGGGGCGGGCGCGTCGGCCCAGCCGGACAGTTCCCGACTGAAAGCCTGCACCGAGCGGATCACCTTGCCCAGACGCTTCATGGAGCCCCACACTCCCGGTTTGCCGACCCCCGGCAAATCCGCAAATCTATCTGCTTAAGATGCCACAGATCGCAGAAATGTAACTGCCACCTTCGTGCCAAACAGAGGTTACGGCCGAACATTGAGCGAGTTACCGAAGGCGAGGTGTTTGGCAAACAAGACCTGTTTTACAGAGATTTCTTGCACAATTCATACGTCGCACGAGTGTGTGACCGGGGTCACTGCGAATTCAGCACCCAATTCCTACAATCAGTAAGTAAATATCGATATGAATTTATCGGAAGACCACTTTATGAAAGGAAGCTCAGGACCGTCGGTTCCCGAGGCAAGCCTGAGGAGGCTGCCGCAGTACCACTACTACCTGGTCGGGCTTCAAGCGCAGGGGATCACCGTGATTTCCTGCAGCGCCATCGGTCGTGATTTGCGATATGTTCCGGTGCAAGTGCGTAAGGATCTTCAATTTACGGGAATTATTGGAAAGCCGAAAGTGGGCTATTCGGTGGCCGATCTGCTGCTGGCGATCGAGAGTTTGCTGGGCTGGAACAACGCGGATGAGGCGTTTCTGGTCGGCACGGGCAATCTGGGAACGGCAATTCTCGGCCACGAGCGCTTCTCCCGTTTTGGACTCCAAGTCGTGGCCGCGTTTGATAATGACCCGCGGAAGGTTGGGGAGTGCGTCCACGGCAAGCCTGTTTTGTCGTTGGAGTGCCTGATTCCGCTGGCGGGACGAATGAACGTCCACATGGGAATCATTGCCACCCCGCCAGAAGCGGCGCAGGCGATCGCGGAGGAGATGGTGAAGGCCGGCATCCAGGCGATCTGGAACTTCGCTCCGGTCAAGCTGAACCTGCCAGAATCGGTCATCGTGCGGAACGAAGATCTCTATTCCTCGTGGGCCTCGCTGTCTTGCAAGTTGGCGAGGCGTCTGCGAGTTCCGCTCCAAGAAAGCGCGAGTTTGAATTGATCGGTTGCGTGGGCGAGCCCGATGAAAGCGCGAGAAATTGTGAAGCTCAACAACGAAAGAGCCTGTCCATCAAGGCTGGGCTAGGGTCGACCAACAAAATGAAGGTAGCCGTGAACTCGACCGATACTCACTTCAGACTATGGAGTTCCAAGAGAACACCATTTTGGGAACCGAAAGTACATTTGAGAATCTCGATCCGGACGAGTTCCCGAGTTCTGGACTAATGTTGTAAAGGAGGCACGCATGCCCCGATTAATAGAGATTACTGAACTAGCCCTGCGGGACGCTCATCAGAGTTTATTTGCGACCCGTATGGCGTTGGATGACATGACACCGGTCTGCGAGGACCTGGACAACGCGGGTTACTGGTCGATCGAATGTTGGGGAGGGGCGACTTTCGATTCCTGTATTCGTTTCCTGAATGAAGACCCGTGGGAGAGGTTGCGCACGTTCCGTAAGCTGTTGCCAAAGAGCCGCCTGCAGATGCTGCTTCGCGGCCAGAATCTCCTGGGCTATCGCCATTATGAAGACGGCGTGGTGCGGCGCTTCGTGGAAAAGGCCGCGACCAACGGGATGGACGTATTCCGCATTTTTGATGCGCTGAACGATGTGCGGAACCTCAAGACGAGCGTGGACGCCGTGAAGAAAACGGGCAAGCACGCCCAAGGCACGATCTGTTACACCATCAGCCCACTCCATACGGTCGCCGCTTTCGTCGCCATGGCGCAGCAACTGCAAGAGATGGGGTGCGATTCGATTTGCATCAAGGACATGGCGGGACTGCTGAAACCGCAGCCCGCCTACGACCTGGTGAAAGGAATTAAAGAGAAGTGCGGGCAGAGTCTGCTGGTGCATGTCCACACGCATGCCACGACCGGGGTTACGCTGGTTTCGCTGATGAAGGCCATTGAAGCGGGCTGCGACATTGTCGATACCGCGGTCAGTTCGCTGTCGCTCGGGCCGGGACACAATCCGACGGAGAGCCTGGTCGAAATGCTCGAAGGAACTGGTTACGAGACTCGCCTTGATAAAGAGCGCGTACTGCGGGTAAACCAGCACTTCACAGCGGTCCGACCAAGATATCGCGAGTTTTTCAGCGAATTTACCGGCGTCGATACCGAGATATTCAAGAGCCAGATACCCGGCGGAATGATCTCCAACATGGAGAGCCAGCTGAAGGGTCAGGGGGCGGCGGACCGGCTGCAGGAAGTTCTTTTGGAAGTGCCGAACGTTCGAAAAGATGCCGGGTATCCCCCACTGGTCACGCCTTCCAGCCAGATCGTGGGTTCGCAGGCGGTGTTCAATGTACTGATGGGCAAGTACAAGGTGATGACTGGCGAATTCGCCGACCTGATGTTGGGCTACTACGGGAGCACGCTGGGCGAGAAAAATCCTGAAGTGTTGAAGAAAGCCGAGGCGCAGGCGAAGAAGCCGGCGATCACGGTTCGTCCGGCTGACCTGCTGAAGCCGGAGTGGGACAACCTGAGCGCGGCCGCACATGCGCTCGAAGGCAACAATGGCAGCGACGAAGATGTGTTGACCTACGCCATGTTCCCGCAAGTCGCGCCCAAGTTTTTCAAAACTCGCGCCGATGGGCGGAAGAACCTGGGCAAGGATCCGTCGAAGAAGGCGCCCGAAGTGAAGGCTTCGCCGGCAGCGGCGAGCGGCGGCCATGAACTGGGAGCAAAGGTGAATTATGTCATCACGTTGAACGGTAAGGAGCATAGGGTGAGCGTGGCTCCGGAAAAATGAGCGGACCGGGATGCAATCGGGGCATTCCCGATGCCATCCGTCTGTGACTGTGAGTAGTCGGCCAACGGTGGGCGAGACAGTGAGATTCGAGGAGTGAAGATGGCTAAGCAAGCAACGAGTCCGAAACAGAAACCGATGGCCGCTAAGATTTCCGAGCTTCGCGCCAAGCATGCTGCGGTTGAGCTCGGAGGCGGCCAGGAGCGCATCGATAAACAGCACGCCGCCGGCAAATTGACGGCGCGGGAGCGCGTCGCTCATCTGGTCGACAAAGACAGCTTCCAGGAGATCGGCCTGTTTGCGAAACACCGCGCAACCTACTTTGGCATGGCCGACAAAGAGATGCCGGCTGACGGCGTGATCACCGGTTGCGCGACGATTGATGGACGCATCGTCCATCTAGCCAGCCAGGATTTCACGGTGGGTGGCGGCGCGGCGGGACAAGTACACAGCGACAAGATCGCCGACATGATGCGACTTTCGCTCAAGACTGGGAGTCCTTTTGTCTTCATCAATGACTCTGGCGGTGCGCGCGTGCAGGAGGGCATCGATAGCTTGTCGGCGTACGGGCGTGTCTTTTACAACAATGTCCGGCTCTCGGGAACAGTACCGCAGATTTCCCTGATCTGCGGACCGTGCGCGGGCGGCGCGGCGTACAGTCCGGCGTTGACCGACTTCATTATCCAAACGCTGCAGGGGCAGATGTTCATTACCGGGCCGCAGGTAATCAAACAGGTCACGGGAGAAGTAGTGACCGCCGAAGAACTGGGCGGAGCGCAGTCGCAGATGAACCATTCGGGTGTGATTCACCTGATTGCCCAGAACGACGACGATGCGCTGCAACTTTGCCGGCGGCTGCTTAGTTTCATGCCCTCCAATAACATGGAGGATCCTCCGCGGATGGCTTTCAACCTGCCGCTCGAGTCTGATCCGGAGATGAACGGAATTGTTCCTATCGAGAACAAGATGGCTTATGACGTGCGCGGCGTGATCACGGGCGTATTGGACTATCGGGATTTCCTGGAAATCCAGCCGACGTTTGCTCCGAATATTGTGATCGGTTTCGGGCGCTTGCAAGGCCGGCCAGTGGGTATTGTGGCAAACCAGCCGAATGCCCTGGCCGGCGCGCTCGATATCAATGCATCGGATAAGTCGGCGCGCTTTATCCGTTTCTGCAATGCATTCAATATTCCGTTGATCACGTTTGTGGATGTGCCCGGCTTTCTGCCCGGCGTCGAGCAGGAGCGGGGCGGCATCATCCGTCATGGCGCGAAAATGCTGTTCGCCTACTCGGCATCGACTGTTCCGAAAATAACGGTGGTCTTACGCAAAGCGTACGGCGGCGCGTATCTCGCCATGTGCGGGAAAGATCTAGGCGCAGATCGGGTAGTGGCCTGGCCTACGGCGGAGATTGCCGTGATGGGAGCCGAGGGCGCGGCCGAAATCGTCTTCCGGCGTGAAATCGACGCAGCTGAAGACAAAGTCGCCCGCCGCAACGAAATGGTCAAAGCGTACCGCGAGACCTTCGCCAATCCTTATGTCGCCGCCGGACGAAGGCTGGTGGACGACATCATCGAACCGTCGGAGACCAGAAAGTATTTGGCTTTGGCGCTCGAGTCGTTGCATGCCAAACGGGAACTTCGTCCGCCGAAGAAACACGGGTTGATTCCACTATGAGTAAGAAAGAGCGGGAACGGCGCGGTTTGGGGGCGCGACGCAAAGAGTTGGAGCCAGTGATGTTTGAATAGGAACTCGCTGCGTAACAACTAAGAAGCATTTAGTAACGACGCATTTGGGCTAAGAACAGGAGCAGGGCGTGACATTCGATTTCACATTGCTGATAGCGGCGGGATTGGTCGCAGTGGTTTGCGGAACGATCTATCTCCGTCTAAAGCGCGCCTTCCGGCAAGCGTCGGCGAACTTGCAGCAGGCCGCCGAAGTCCAGATCAACGCGCTGGCGGCTACGGTGAAAGAGTTGGAGAGGCGGGTTGCGGGACTCAGTTCCGAAGTCAGCCAGGCCGCAAAGGCGAAACCCGTTTCGGTGCCTGTCTCCGCACCCAATGTTCCCGTGACGTCAGCTCCCGCCGTGCAGCCCGCTTCGAAAGAAGGATATGTCACGCCAGAATTGCTGGTGGTTATGGCGGCGGCTGTGACCGCGTTCCTGGGAAAGAAAGTACGGATACGTTCCGCCAAGATGCTGCAGTCACCCTACGAAATTGTGAATCCCTGGTCGCAGCAAGGGCGTGTATTTGTGCAGGCGTCGCACAATCTGCGTTCCAGAGGCTGAGACCGGGACCGAGCGAAAGTTGCTCGCGGGAAAGGAAGTACCGTTTGAAACTACAGATCGCTATTGACGGAAAGTCCTATGAGGTCGAAGTCGAGCTTCTGGAAGACGATTCGGCTCCACGCATGCCGAACTATGGGCCGTATCCGATCGTGCCTGCGACCGTGCAATCGCCGCAAGTTCCGGGTGCCCGAAGCGAACCGCCAAGCGTTGAAGAGAACGCAAGTGTGAACGAAGAGAAAGTGTGCCGCAGTCCAGTGGCGGGGGTGGTGATTAAAGTCAATGTGGAACCGGGGCAGGCGATCCAGGCGAACGACTTGATGATGGTGCTGGAAGCCATGAAGATGGAGACGAATGTCACCGCTCCGGTGGCGGGCAAAGTGAAGAGTGTCAAAGTCGCCCAGGGAGATTCGGTAAAAGTAAACCAAGTCGTTGTGGAGTTCGAATAAGGGGTTCGAGGCCATGCATTCGGCTTCCACTGAACGCAGCTAACTCATAAGCAGGAGGGATGGCGTCAATTCTGGCGAAATCCGGGTAAAGTCACAAGAAATATTGGAGAGAATCGATGAGCGGCACGCGAGAAGATTTGCAAGATGTTCCGGGAATTGAGTTCGTCGATCACGTAGCCATCGCAGTGAAGCAGGGAGAACTGGATGGCCAGGTCAAAGGGTATGAAATGATGGGATTTCGGGAAGTACACCGCGAGGAGGTACGCGGGACCGATCAGGTACGGGAAGCCTTGCTGCAGATCGGGAATGGTCCTAATCTTATCCAGTTGCTCGAACCTCTGACGGTGGACTCTCCGGTGCAGAAACTGATCGAGCGCAACGGCGGCCGCGGCGGTCTGGCGCACGTTGCCTTTCGGGTGAAGAGCGCGCAAGTGGCGTTCGATGCCATGAAGGCGAGTGGATTTCAGCTCATCGACAAGGCGCCCCGGAAAGGCTCTCGGGGCACCACGGTTTTCTTCGTTCATCCGAAATCACGAGCCGAGAATCCCTTCGGATTTCTCATTGAGATTGTCGAAGACCCCAAGAGCAAGTGAGGGACAATGTCCTCTGACACCCTGTTGCACGAGTTCCCGCCGGTAAGCACGCAGGCGTGGGAAGACCTCATCGCCAAAGACCTGAAGGGCGCCGACTACGCCAGCAAACTGATGTGGCAGACGGAAGAAGGCCTCGCCGTTAAACCCTACTATCGCTCCGAGGACATTGCCAGCCTGGAGTATCTGGACGCGGCAGCACCGGGGAATTTTCCTTTTGTCCGCGGAGACCGCGCGACGGCCGACTGGTGCATTCGCGAGGAAATCGAAGCGCTAGAGCCAGTCGAAGCCAATCGGGCCGCTTGTGCTGCCGTGGTTGCGGGCGCGGAAGAGATCGCGTTTTTGCAGGCGCAAGTCGCCGGTGCCCCAGATCTGGCTGTGCTGCTCGCCCATTTGCAGGAAATTCCCGTTCACTTTCAGAATGCTAACGAAGCGCTGATGCGTCTGTTGCTGGACAGGAAGCCAAATTCCCGTGTTTCGACAGGGTGGGATCCGTTCAAGAATCTGGACTTCGCCGCGGAAGTGATTGCCAAGTTTCCGGCGACGCTTGTTCCCTTCACCATCAGCGGCAGCGAATTCGAAGAATCGGGAGCCACCGCCGTTCAGGAAATCGGTTTCACGCTGTCGGCTGGAATCGATTTTTTGGCGGAGATGCAATCGCGAAAGTCTGACATCGATCGTGCCGCCGCTAGCGTCACGTTCTCATTTGCAGTTGGTTCCAATTATTTTTTTCAGATTGCGAAGCTTCGCGCCTTCCGCCTGTTGTGGGCGCGCGCCGTCGAGTCATTCGGGGGCACGCGGGAAGGTGCGAAGGCCCGCATTCATGCTCGCACTTCGCGCTGGAACGAGACCATTTACGATCCACACGTGAACATCCTGCGTGGCACGACGGAGGCCATGTCTGCGGCTCTCGGTGGAGCGGATTCGATTTCCGTTGCGCCGTTTGACGAATGTTACAAAACGCCCGACGAGGCGAGCCGCCGCCTGGCCCGGAATACTCAAATCCTGCTCAAGCAAGAAGCGCTGTTGTCGCGCGTCGCCGATCCCGGCGGTGGTTCCTACTGTCTGGAGGTCATCACGGATTTCATCGCCCGCGCAGGTTGGAGGACGATGCAGGCGATTGAAGCGGCCGGAGGATATCGTAAGGCCTCGACCGACGGACAGATCCGGCGGGAGGTCCAGCAGTCATTGGCCGCCAAAGAAAAGGCTGTCGGATCGCGGCGCCGAATTTTTACCGGCACGAACCAACATGCCAATCTCACCGAAAAAGCCCTGGAGCGGGTCGACGAGTCGCGTCTCAGCCAGGGCGGGCATCGTGGCGCAGAGATTTACGAGCGACTACGTTTGCGTACCGAACGACATGCGGATGCGGGCGGACGCGTTCCTCACGTTCTGCTGGCAGAAATCGGGGATGTCAAAATGCGCGCCGCGCGCTCGAACTTCGCTGCCAATTTCTTTGGTTGCGCAGGCTTCGACATTCTCACGCAGCGCTTTGACAGCGTCGCGGAAATTGAGGCCGCAGCGAGTGAAGTTGAGTTGGTGGTTCTCTGCAGTTCGGATCCCGAGTATCTGCCGCTGGCCGTGGATTTAATCGCCAAGCTGAAAGCCGCGGGACGCAAGGCTTTTGTGATCGTCGCGGGCTATCCCGATTCGGTCGAGCAGCTCAAGACCGCGGGAGTCGCCGATTTCGTGCATGTGCGCAGCAATCCCATTGAAGTTCTTACGAAGTGGCAAGACCAGATGGGAGTCAAGAAATAGTATGCGTCCAGACTTCTCAAAAATCGATTACCGCCCTGCAGCGAAACCAGCAGGCGCGACCTCACCCGAGCCAAAGGCGGCGGACGCTGCCGCCAACGAGTGGCTTTCGACCGAGCACATTCCGATTAAAGGCTCCTATTCTGCGAGGGACCTCCAAGGTCTCGAACATCTGGAGTATGCCGCTGGCATTCCTCCGTATCTGCGAGGACCCTACAGCACGATGTATGTGATGCAGCCCTGGACAGTCCGGCAATATGCCGGTTTCTCCACGGCGGAAGAGTCGAATGCCTTTTACCGCCGCAACCTGGCCGCGGGGCAAAAGGGCTTGTCGGTCGCCTTCGATCTGGCGACGCATCGGGGCTACGATTCGGACCACGAGCGGGTCACAGGAGATGTGGGTAAGGCAGGAGTGGCGATCGACTCGATCCTCGACATGAAGATATTGTTCGATCAAATTCCGCTCGAACAGATGTCGGTGTCGATGACCATGAACGGCGCTGTACTGCCGATCATGGCTTTTTATATCGTCGCCGCTGAAGAACAGGGAGTGACGAGTCAGCAGCTGAGCGGCACCATTCAGAACGACATTCTGAAAGAGTTTATGGTCCGTAACACCTACATCTATCCGCCGCAGGGTTCGATGCGGATCGTTGGCGATATTTTTCGCTACTGCGCCGAGAAGATGCCAAAGTTTAACAGCATCAGTGTTAGCGGTTATCACATGCAGGAAGCAGGAGCCACGGCCGACATTGAACTGGCGTACACACTCGCCGACGGCCTCGAATACCTACGCACGGGCGTCAGGGCCGGATTGGATGTCGACCGTTTTGCGCCGCGCATCTCGTTTTTCTGGGGCATCGGCATGAATCACTTCATGGAGATTGCCAAGATGCGCGCCGCACGCATGCTGTGGGCGAAGCTGGTCAAGACTTTTCATCCGAAGAATCCGAAATCGCTAGCCCTGCGCACGCATTCGCAAACTTCAGGCTGGAGTCTGACTGCGCAAGATCCCTACAATAATGTCGTCCGAACCTGCGTCGAGGCTCTGGCGGCCGCCTTTGGGCATACGCAATCCCTGCACACGAACGCGCTCGATGAAGCGCTGGCCTTGCCCACGGATTTTTCGGCACGCATCGCGCGGAACACCCAGATCTACTTGCAAGAAGAGACCAACATCACGCGTATCGTCGATCCATGGGCTGGTTCCTACTACGTGGAGCGGCTCACCCATGAACTGATGCACGCGGCGTGGACGCTGATCGAAGAGATCGAAGAGCTCGGGGGAATGGCCAAGGCGATCGAAACGGGTGTTCCGAAGATGCGCATCGAAGAGGCCGCCGCACGCAAGCAGGCTCGCATCGACTCGGGCCGCGACGTGATCGTCGGCGTCAATGCGTATCATTCGACTGAGGAGACTCTTATTCCCGTTCTGGACATCGACAATGCGGCGGTCCGGGAATCGCAGGTCAAACGGCTGCAGGAACTGAAACGCTCGCGCGACGGCAAAGCAGTCGAGCAGGCACTCGGCCAACTGGAGCGATGCGCCGCGACCGGCGAGGGCAACCTACTTGAGTTTGCAGTGGAAGCCGCGCGCAAAAGAGCCACGCTGGGTGAGATTTCTGCCGCGCTGGAAAAGGTCTGGGGCCGCTACGAGGCGACCACGCGCTCGATTGCTGGTGTGTACTCGTCGGAAAGCGGCAACGCCGAAGAGTTCAAAAAGGCGCAGCAGATGGTGGCCGACTTCGAGAAGGCAGAAGGCCGCCGTCCTCGTATTCTGGTTGCAAAGATGGGGCAGGATGGTCACGACCGCGGATCCAAAGTGATCTCCACGGCCTTTGCGGACGTGGGCTTCGACGTGGATATCGGCCCGTTGTTCCAGACTCCTGCCGAGGTCGCGCGACACGCGGTCGAGAATGACGTGCATGTCGTTGGAGTCTCCTCGCTGGCCGCCGGACACAAGACGTTAGTTCCGCAGCTGATCGACGAGTTGAAAAAGCTGGATCGGGATGACATTCTAGTGGTCGTGGGTGGCGTCATTCCTCCGCAGGATTACGAATTCCTCTACCAGGCGGGGGCGGTGGGCGTGTATGGACCAGGTACGGTCATTCCCGTGGCGGCGCAGAAGATTCTGGGCATTTTGACGGGCAGTCTGGTCGGAGGACATTCCTGATTTGGCGGATTCGAAAGAGAAGGAAAGTGCTTTGCGCGTTCGCCCCGGACGCGTGGCGCCGGAACCGCCGCACGATCTGATTGCTCGAATCTACAACCGTCGCCGCTCTTTTTCTCGCCAGCAATATGTCGACGGAATCCTAAACGGGCAGCGCGCCATCCTGGCGCAGGCCATTACGCTGATCGAAAGTTCACGCGACTCCGACCGGAACCTGGCTGAGCAGATCCTCGAAGAATGTCTCTCGCATAGCGGCAACTCCATCCGCCTTGGCATCACCGGCGTTCCGGGAGCGGGCAAAAGCAGCCTGATCGAAGTGCTCGGCATATCTCTGATCCGGGAACATCGCCAAAAGGTCGCCGTACTGGCGATCGACCCCAGCAGCCAGATTTCCGGAGGGAGCATTCTCGGAGACAAGACACGTATGAAATCGCTGGCTGCAAGCGACATGGCCTTCATACGGCCGTCTCCCTCGCGCGGATCTCTCGGCGGGGTGGCGCAGCGCACGCGCGAGGTGATGCTGCTTTGTGAAGCGGCAGGGTATCAGAACGTCATCGTCGAGACGGTTGGGGTGGGTCAATCGGAGACTGCCGTCCACGATATGGTCGACTTTTTCCTGCTGCTGGCGCTTACTGGAGCCGGAGATGACCTCCAGGGCATGAAGCGCGGTGTCATGGAGTTGGCGGATCTGGTGGTCATCAATAAGGCAGACGGCGCGAATCGTGCCGCCGCGGAGCGGGCGAGAGTTGAAGCGCAGAACGCACTGCGTTATTTTCCTGCGTCTGCATCGGGATGGACGCCCTGCGCTCTCGCGTGTTCAGCCCAAACGGGTAAAGGGATTTCGGAAATTTGGAACAGTGTTCTCCAGTGCATCGCCCTAACCAAGGCGAACGGTTGGTTCGTTCAGACTCGGCGAAACCAGTCCAGGAAATGGATGCAGGAGATTATCCAGAAAGGATTGATGGAACAATTCGAAGCCCATGCCGCGGTCCGAAAGCGCAGGGAAGACCTGGAGCAGGACGTCCTGCGAGGCCGAACAACGTCGTTTCGTGCCGCACGGACCCTTCTCGAAATGTACGCCGGTTCAAAATCTTCGGCGAAGCCGTCAACCAACTGACGCCCGCCTCTTCAGCCAACATTCTGAGGAAGATTCGGAGGCGAGCGCGCAGTTAAGGTTCAGGGTGAGCACATTTCGCGCCTTCCCGCCGCAAACAGCACTCTCTCGCCGCGAGCACGACATTCGGACAATATTCTTTATACTGAGAAAGGCTTCGTCAACAACCGGTGAATCCTGATCTTGAGAATCATGACCTCTAGCGTCTCTACTTCCGAAGCGACCGTCGATCGGCTGATTGGCCTGCACCAGAAAATATTTTCTGGCAATGCTCTTGTCTTTCGCGCTCCGGGACGCGTCAACCTCATCGGCGAGCACACGGATTACAACGATGGATTCGTCATGCCCATGGCCATCGGCTTCTACACATGGGTCACGGCAGCCAAACGCGAAGATCGGACTATCGCGGCTTATTCCGAACACTTCAACGAAAAGATCTCTTTCCCCCTCGACCAGTTGTCAGGCCCTCCGCGCAAGCATTGGAGCGACTTTGTCCGCGGAGTTGCTGCCACCCTCCAGGGCGCGGGACACGCGCTCACCGGGGCTAACCTTGTGATTCACGGTGAAGTCCCGCTTGGCGCGGGGCTAAGTTCTTCTGCCTCTTTCGAAGTAGCGCTTGCCATGGCTCTCACAACTCTCTCGGGGACCGAAGTGTCTCGGTTGGAACTGGTGAAACTCTGCCAGGCTGCTGAGCACAAATACGTCGGCACGCGCTGCGGGATCATGGACCAGTTTGTGGCGGCGTTTGGCGCTTCCGGACACGCTTTAATGCTCGATTGCCGTTCGCTGGAATACCAGATGCTTCCGATTCCGCAGAATTTCCGCGTGATCGTCTGCAACAGCATGGTGCGTCACGAACTGGCGTCCGGAGAATACAATCGGCGGCGCACCGAATGCGAGGCGGGCGTGAAGATTTTGCAGTCGGCTTTTCCCAACATTCGCGCCCTGCGGGATGTGACTCTTAAGGATCTTGAAGAAGCTAAGTCTATGATGCCCGACACGATCTATCGTCGCTGCCGTCATGTGGTCACGGAGGATCAGAGAGTCCTCGACGCCGCGAACGCGCTCCAAACACAAGACCTAGACCGGTTCGGTCAGCTGATGTATCAATCCCATGCCAGCTTGCGCGACGATTACGAGGTGAGTTGCGCCGAACTCGACTTGCTGGTCGACATAGCCTCATCGATACGAGGCGTCGATGGTGCGCGCATGATGGGTGGCGGGTTTGGTGGCTGCACCGTGAACCTTGTTCAATCCGATTGGGTCACTGCTTTTCACACCGATATGCGGAAGTTGTACGCCGGGAAGGTGGGCACTGTTCCTGATCTCTACATCTGCGAGCCAGCCCAAGGGGCAGAGGCGTGGCCAGTTTAGGGCCGGAACGCAAATCGCACTCTCAAGGATTATTAGGAAGCAAAGAAAATGGGAGCCTGCAGGTTCTCAGGCTCCCAGAGTTGCGTGTAGAACAATCAGACTTACTCCGCCGGCGTTGCGACGAAGCCGGAATTGATCGGCGACGTGCCGTAGAAACCCACCAACACGCCGTTGTCGTTGATGCCGTTTACCACGGTGGTGCCGATGCCGCTCGGATCATCGACCGTCACGAACGTCCCTTTTGAAATTGTGTAAACGAAGCCGTGGCTGTTGCCAGAGCTGTCCGTGTATACGCCAACCACCAGGCCCTTGTTGTTCAAACCAAGCGCTTGCGTGCCGGTTGAGTCAGGGGCGTCGAGCACGGTGAAGTGTCCGAAAACCTTGACCCATCCGTGATTCACGTTGTTCGAATCAACATAAAAGCCGCAGACGCTGTCGGTGTTGTTGATGCCGGTGGCCTGAGCGCTGACAGAGTTGGGGATCGAGTAAGCTTCGAACACGCCACCGAACTCGTCATAGACGTAGGCGGTGTCGGGTCCGCTGCCACTCGCGGTGGTGCTGTAGTATCCCGCAGCCTGTCCGTTATCGTTCTGGCTGAGGAGCTGGTTGAACGGCTTCTTCGGATACGCAACGGCGGTAAATACGCCCTGATTGTCCGTGAAACCAATGGTCTTGCCTTTCAACACGTAGAAGCCCGAGGTCGTGTCATGGGCGTTGTTGATGCCGATGACCTGGGTCTGCTGCGATTGCGGATAATTTTCGTCGGTGAAGGTGAGGGTCGCCAGATCGAGAGTGAAACCTTTGTTCAAGTTCACGTTGTGATAACCGGCGATGATGTTCGAGTTATTGATGCCGAGCAACTGGGTAAAGGTGTCGCTCGGATAGTTGACAGTCTGAAAGTTATAGGACTGGGCGAAAGCAGACATGCAAGACAGCACGGCGACGCCAAGGGAGAGAGTTAAGCTTTTGAGTTTCATGATGTTCCTCCTGATTTTGAGTTCGTTATTTACTGCTCACCCTTAAGAGCGACATTCCGGGCGAAATCCTCTCATCGATTTCGAAAAATCTTTCTAGGGAGGCAAACTGGTGATTGAGCGACACATTCGACTGTGAATCCGGGATGCTGAATTGGAGGCGGGCGAGGCGCAATCGCCGAGGAGTCGGTGGCGCGAAACTGCGACCGAGGCGAAACCGAACATATTGTAAGATTGCGAGGACATGGCGTCTTCCCCCGATCGATGGCAAAGGCTTGAAGCTCTGTTTCATGAAGCGCTTGCATTGAAGCCCGGTGCTCGGTCGGAGTTTCTCGACCAACATTGCGGAGACGACCAGGATTTAAGAAAAGAAGTTGAGTCTTTGCTGGATTCGGCCGAGAAGCCGATGGACTTTCTGCGGAAGCCGGTGCTCGAAGCCGCGCAAGAGATGGTCGCCGATGAACACCGGGAGATGTTCACTCCCGGCACAGAGCTGGGCCCTTACAAGATAATCTCCCAGCTCGGAGCTGGCGGTATGGGCGAAGTGTACCTGGCAGAGGACACACGTCTTCGGCGCAGGGTTGCTCTTAAGATGATCGTGCCAGAGCTGGTTTCCGACAAGCGCGGGCTCCAGCGCTTCGAGCAGGAGGCGCACGCCGCTTCCGCGTTGAATCACCCCAACATCCTCACAATCTACGAATTTGGGCAGGCGAATGGGCTGCACTTCATCGCTTCCGAGTTCATTGAAGGGCAAACTCTGCGCTCAATGACGCTCACGGGCAAACTTGGATCAGATGCAGCCATCGATATCGCCATTCAGATTGCGCGCGCCTTGGCGGCTGCGCACGACAACGGAATTGTTCATCGCGACATTAAGCCCGAGAACGTGATCGTCCGCACGGACGGTATCGTCAAAGTCCTCGATTTCGGAATCGCCAAACTCAGCGAGCGGCGTACGGGAGAGTCGATTCTGCGGAGCGGTTTAACCCTGACTTCCTCAATCAGCGATACGGGAATGGTACTCGGTACCGCGCGCTATATGTCTCCCGAGCAGGCGCGTGGGCTTCAAGTGGACGGGCGCAGTGACATATTCAGCCTGGGATCCTTGATGTATGAGCTGATCACTGGTAGAGCCGCATTTAGCGGGACAACGGCGAGCGATGTGATCGCAGAAATCCTGAAAGGCGATCCGCCTCCACCGGTCGAGTTCGCGCCGGACGTTCCTTACGAAATTGAGCGGATTATCAGCAAAACCTTGCGCAAAGATCGCAACGATCGCTATCAATCGGTCCGGGATTTGCTGATCGATCTGCAAGACTTTAAGAAAGAAGCGGAGTTCCAATCGAAGCTCCAAGGGACGGTTCGTCCGGACCGCGGCAATACTGGGTGGGGTGGCCGAACACCGGCGCGAGGCGCGCTTCCTTTGCACATGCCGGAGCGCTCGCCCAGGCACGGCAATCGGGCGTGGGTGCTGGCCGTCATTCTGGTGACTGTGTTGGCTGCAGGCATGGTTTACCTTGCCTTTCGCCGGCTCAATGGAGCGCCCTCAAGCGACCGGCCTCGCAGTCTGGCGGTTCTACCCTTCCGAAATATGCGGCAGGATCCCGAGACAGATTTCCTCGGATTCTCACTCGCGGACGAAATCATCACCAAGCTTTCTTACGTCAACGCGCTGACGATTCGACCCTCCTCTTCCATCGACAAATATCGCAACCAGGTCATCGATGCGAAGAAAGTTGCCAAGGATTTGAATGTGGACACTCTGCTAACCGGCAGCTTTTTGAAAGACGGCGACGATCTCAGAATCACCGCACAGTTGATCGACGTCAAGCTAGACAAAATTCTGTGGCGAGAAGTCATCGACATGAAGTACGACAAACTTCTAGAGGTGCAAGATCGCGTCGCGCAGCAGATCATCAAGGAATTGGAGTTGAACCTGACGCCCACCGAAACAGCGAACCTGAAGCCCGAGAAACCGATCAGCGCGTCCGCCTACGAGGACTATCTGCGAGGAATCGATCTTTATTCTTTAAACGAATTTTCGCCGGCGATCGGAATGCTGCAACGAGCCACGGAAATCGCGCCAACCTATGCACCGGCGTGGGCGCATCTCGGAAGAGCCTATACAACCAACGCGTCGCTGCAATTCGGAGGACGCGAGGACTACGTCAAAGCCCAGGCTGCCTACGAGAAGGCAATTGCGTTGAATCCGGCGTTGGTTGAGCCCAGGATATACATGGCCAATTTACTCACCGACACCGGCCGGGTCGAGCAGGCCGTGCCGTTGCTGCGGTCAGCTTTACGGGATAGCCCTAACAATGCCGAGGCGCATTGGGAACTGGGCTATGCCTACCGATTTGCCGGGATGTTGGAGGAGTCCGTGGTGGAGTGCGAGAAAGCACGCCAGAATAATCCGCAGGTGAAATTGAATAGTTCGGCAATGAATAGTTATCTGTATCTGGGCCAATACGATAAATTTCTGCAAAGCCTGCCGGTGAATGACTCGGTCTACATCATCTTCTATCGCGGCTTTGGTGAATATTACTTGAATAATCGGGACCAGGCCGCCTCCGACTTCGATCGCGCTTTTGCCAGGGACTCCAGCCTGCTTCCTGCCATGGTCGGCAAAGCCCTGAGTGATTCGATCAAGCATGACAACGCGCGCGGCCTAGCGCTGCTGCAGAAAACTGAAGATAAGATCGAAGAGCGCGGAGTGAGCGATCCCGAAGGCATATATAAGGTGGCGCAAGCGTATGCGGTGTTAGGGGACAAGACTTCCGCATTGCACATGCTGCGGCATAGCATCGGGGGAGGGTTCTTCTGCTATCCGTACTTTGAACACGATCCGCTCTTGCAGAGTCTTCGAGGAGAAACGGAGTTTCGGATCCTGATGAATCAGGCACGGCAGCGGCATGAGCAATTCAAGACCGCATTCTTCTGAGGGCTAGGCGGAATTCTGGGTTAGCTCGCGGTGCAGCCACGCTTTCGCCATCTTCAAATCGCGGTGCACAGTTGCGGGAGACACTTTGAGCGCGGCGGCCGCTTCGTCGTAAGTGAGACCTCCGAAGCAGAGTAGCTCGATGATTTCGCTTTTGCGCGGGTCAAGCGCCGCCAATCGCTGGAGCGCGGCATCCAGTTCAATGATGCCGCCAGTGGTTTGCGGGCCAATCATGACCGCTTCGTCCAAAGAGATGGTTTCCGCTCCACCGCCTCTCTTCTGCCGCTTGTTTCCTTTGGCATGATCGACCAGAATTCTGCGGATCAGGCGCGCCGAAACGGCGAAAAAGTGAACGCGATCTTGCCAAGGCACATTGGCATCGACCAGTCGCAAATAAGCCTCGTGAACCAAGGCTGTCGCCCGCAGCGTGTGGTCCGGTCGTTCGGCGCGCAAGCAGATCCCCGCCAGTTTGCGAAGTTGCTGGTAGACCACCGGCATCAACTCGTCTAGGGCTTCTTTGTTGCCGCCGCCCCATTCTTTCAGCAGCCGCGTCACCAGTTCCCGCTCGTGAGGAGCTTCCGTCATTTTGTTCCTGGGATCGAAATTCGGTGATTCGGCGTTCGACATTCGCTATGGATTTGCGGCATATGAAGGATATCTAGGCAAATAGAACGAGCGTCTGTGTTCCAAACACCCGATGCAGGAAACAGCCCGCTGGATCCAAGATTTCGAAGGTGGATTATATCTCAGAATTCCGGGAGATCACCCAATCAAGAGGCCGACAAACCAGCGGCCACAATTGTCTCCGAGGTTAGTCGCGAGTTCTTTCGGAATCGCCCGGTTTCGATTCGACGCGCAGCAGCCAACCGCTGCCCGCGTGGACCGAGACAGCTTTCTGCGAGGCCAGAACGATGCTACCCTGAGGCTCGGTCGATCCGTCGTTCACTATAATTAGGCCTTTTCCAAAGCCGTAGGCACCGCAGGCATAAGGGGAAAACACCCAAAGCGCACCCGTTCCGCCGTCCTTATCGATTCGTCCGCCACAGCCCGGTGCCAAATCTCCGCTGAACCTCACAAATCCGCGCGACTTCTCGGGATTGTCGGGCCGAAACGCCGCTTCACCCCCGACCGGTGCCAACATCACCGCACTTTTCGGCGTCGTATCGGGTTCGAAGAGAGGAACTTGGGCTTGCGAGACCGCCATCATGCTCGCCAGGGCGCGCACGTTGGCCCTCACAACCACTTCGTGGCCGTGGAACACGAGTTTATCGAATTGCAACGACAAGAGCGCGGGCGAATCACCCTGATGCATCTGCACCTCGGCCACATGCCCAAAGACTTTGGATCCTTCTGGAATGCGTTCACCGGTCGGGAGCGGGACATCTTCCATGATCTTGCCCATAACCCGGTCCCCCGGTCGCGCTTTAGAAGAGTCGAGCGTCATCGTCAGCATGATTGGAATCACGGTACCAGCGGGCACATTCTGAGACAGTGCTGCCGGAGCCAGAAGCCCCAACAGCGCCGCCAAAATCAGGAATCGCTGCACGATCATGTTGCCCTCCACAAAACCCACGGACGATTCAACCGGTGCGCAGCAGGGGAAACACTGCATCGCCGGTGGAGCATCGGATGCCAAACGGCTATCGCCGGCTTGCGCCGGTTACAGATAACGATTTCTAAGAACAAAAAAACAGTTGTCGAACAAGGAGAGGAACGACGCGGTGACCCCACCGTTTGTAGGAAATAATATCCGTAAATTGAAATAGTGCAAGAAAAAAGGCTGCCGACCTTGAAGTCGGCAGCCGAAAGGGAACAGATGCTTTCTTGGTATAGACGATGCTTAGGGCAAGTAAAAGCGGAAGCCGGTCAGCCCAACGACGTCGTCTCCGGTGGGCGCTCCACCCTGTCCGGACCACGCCACTCGGTGAACGAAGGCCAACTGTGCGCCGTATTGGAATGTCCCGAAGGGTCCCTTGTACAGGCGATACCAGAATCCCCCGGTAGCATCGTAAATATTCTTGTTCTGGGCGCCGCAAGCCGCTCCGCCCTCGGGAACCACTTCCACGTTACAGTTCGTGTTGTTGACCAGTGGAGAACCGTAACCGGCCGCGACCGTAGTGCCTTCTGAGTTAACGGTTGTGTAGCGCGCAGCTCCTACGTACTCGTCACCGCCATAGACGAAAATGTCCAGCTTCGGTTGAGGATGGACCTCAAATCCCGCCAAGGCGTGAACCTCGGTCAGGGGAATAATCATTCCATCCGGACGCAGGGTGACATCCGGCGTATTGGACGCGCCGTAGCGGCCGATGCCCTTGCCTGCCAGTCCTTCGGCGATGAAGTCCGCTTTCTTCGTGATTGGGAGAATGGCAGCCAAACCAATACCGCCTCCCGCCGTCACATTCGTCGTTCCCGGGGTAGTTGCAGTGGATGCGATCCGGTCGCGGAAGAGGCGGGCAAGTCCCTTAATCTCAAAGTGCCCGTAACCCGGTTCAAAGGCAACCTTGCCGATAAAGTCGGGAGCGAGGTTGGTGGAAAATCCGTTGGTGCTGCCCGCCAGGTAGTTGAGTGTGCTGCCATTCGGCGATCCAGCGTTGGAACTGGTATTAAAACCCATCACATTGGCGGGCGTGAAGCTTGTGCCCAATGTGGTCTCAGAATTTGCGATTTCGAATCCAGCCCAAGTCTTGTTGCTGAAGTTCTTCAGGACACGGAAGGCATCCTGCCGCACATAGGTGTAGCCGACCACGTAACTACCTTCCAGCGTGGTCGGAATGAACTCACTGCGGGTCGCAATTCCGTGACGATCCGTGGTCATGAGGCTCCACATCTGCCCGGCCGTGAAAGTGAGACCATTCTTGAATTCAGCTTGCATCCACAATTGACGCTGCCGCGGAACGAAGCTATTGGTTTCTACCTGGTTGCTGGTGGGAGCCTGACCGAGGAAGTCCATTTCCAGATAGCCAGTCAGTTTGGTGCTGCCGACCGTGGAGGTCGCGACTACGATCGGGCGCGTGCCGCGTGCGGAGGCGCGGAACTCGGAGAGATTCGCGTTCGGTGTACTGTCGAACGGGACGGACCCGAAATTGCTGGTGATGTCGGCGTTCTCATTGCGGCTGCGAACCAAGGCCATCGATTCGAACCACCCTCCGGGCGTCAACGTGATGCCCTTGTAATGAAATGCGAGCGGATTCTCCAGCGCGTCGACGGCTTTCTTACCCTCGGCAAAGGCCGTGGTTGCGACTTTGGTTTCGCTTTGCAGATCGCTCACCGTGGTGTTCAACGTCTTCACACTCTCCTGCGCCGCGGCCGCTTGTTGTGCGGCGTTCTGTACCGAACTCTGCAGCGTTTGTCCCTGCTGCTGCACCTGTTGCTGCAATTGGGTGTTGGTCTGCAACAGTTGCTGGATTTGCGACTGCTGCTGTTGAATCTGCTCTTGCTGCTGCTTGATTTGCTGAGCGACCACTTGCAGCTGTTCTTCGACAGTCGGACCCTTCTTCTTAGCGACCGCCTTCTTAGTGGCAGCCGATTTACTCTTTTCGGTTGTCCCAGTGGGATTACTTTGGCCCGCAGCAGCAAGCGGAAACACTGCCAGCAGGCAAATGACGAATATCAGGAACGGGCTACGGAACGGATTTGGCATGATTGCCTCCAGTTTTCGGCGTAATTCCGATCCAGTCGAGAAGGACTGGACTTACTGGGAGGCAAACCAGAATCCCAGTTGCGGACTCGCCACAATGCGCGATGGTAGCGGGAACGGATAAGCAGACGCACCGTTACAGGTCACGCAAGATTGTGATCCCAAACATCTATGAATGTGACGAATGTCGCCGGGCGCTTTGGGACACCACATTTTCTACCTCTGCAAGGGAAGAGCCTGAATAACGAAACGAGGCGCGCTGTTTTCGAACCCAAGAGGGCTCGTTTCAGCGCGTCGTTTTTTCCAGGAGATACATATAAGAGCGGTAGATTTGTCCCGTAGCTCGAGTCATGCCAATCTCGCACGTTCGACTACTGGAATAGCATGTGCCAGGTTGTTGTATTTTTATCTCGGCAGCCTCGAGTTGCGTCGCCGAACGCGTCAACTCAGGGAACAGGAAACCTCGGTCTCCTGCAAAGGCACAGCACCCGGCATTCGGCGGAATAAACATTTGATGGCTACATGCCTTCGCAATTCCTTCGAGCTTATCGGTCAGTCCCATTTTCGTGACCGAGCACACAGGATGCAACGCAACAGAGTCAACCTTCGCTCGCACCGGTAATTTGGGAAGCAGTTCGTCGTGTACAAACTCGATGGCGTCAAGCATCCGCAATTGATCGAAACGCTCCTGGTTTTCGCGGGTAAGGTAGCCACGCGACGTCTTGAGCGAAAAAGCGCAGGGGCTGGTATCAATGACGATCGGCAAGTTTCCCAAGTCGGTCCATTGCCAGAAGCGTTCTATCGCTCGATTGGCGGCGATGCCGTGCGCACGAGTGAATCCTTTCGAGGAAAACGGCATACCACAACACGTCCCTGCTACATCCAACGGTACATACACGGGTACGCCCGCGCGCCGGGCGAGTTCTACGGTTACTTCCATCAGCGAATGGTCTTTGGGTTCGGACGGCAACCGGCCCATGATGCGTGAAATGCACGCTGGGAAATAAACTGCCTTCGAGCCTGCCTTGGAAGTCACAGGAACTCTTCCGGCCGCGAAGGGAGTGTCCGTCATCCATTCGCTGAGATTGTCTCCCATAAACCGTTTCAGTGTGGTTGTGAACGCGCGCATACCGCTGGCTCCGACGACCCTCTCGGCGGCATGGCCCGCGCGCAATGCCCAACGCAGGGCGCTTTCCGTGCCGCTGAAGTTTTTCGCCAGCCGGGCTGCCCAATCTTGAGCACTGGCGGAAGCGCGCACGTTTCGCAGGCGCTTCACGAGCTGTCCGGTATCGATGCTCACCGGGCATGCCGTGGCGCACAGGCCGTCCGTCGCGCAGGTATCCAGCGCCATGTAGGGGAACTCACGGTCAAGTGCTTCCCAGAGTTCGGAGCCATTGTCGGCCTCTGCCTGCCGCGCCATTTCGCGTCGCACAACGATTCGCTGTCGCGGCGTCAAAGTCAGTTCGCGGCTGGGGCATTTCGGTTCGCAATAGCCACACTCAATACATTTATCGATTTCAGGTTCGACAGTCGGAATGCGTTTGAGATCGGCGAGGTGCGACTCGCAATCGGAGTTGATGATGACTCCCGGGTTGAGGATGTGCGCGGGATCGGCGAGATCTTTGAGCCGGCTCATAATCTGATAGGCGTCGCTGCCCCATTCGGTCTCAACAAAGGGAGCCATATTGCGTCCGGTACCGTGTTCCGCCTTCAGCGCGCCATCGTAGCGATGCACGACAACTTCGACCATATCGTCGATAAAGCGCGCGTATTGGTCGATCGCCGCCTGATCGTTAAAACTCTGGGTGATTACGAAATGCAGATTGCCATCTTTGGCGTGACCAAAAATGATGGCGTTCGGATAGTCGTGTTTGCCAAACAGTTTATTGAGATCCTGCGCCGCATCGGCCAGGCATTCGACGGGAAAGGCAACGTCTTCGATGATCACCGTCGTGCCGCTTTGCCGCACCGACCCTACGGACGGAAACATTCCGGCGCGAATCTTCCAGAGCAATGCCTGCTCAGCCGCAACATGCGTGAAGCGCGGAGCTTCGAAGAGCTGAAGGTTGGCTACCGCGTCTTTCGCCATGGCTTCCAGTTCCCCGCGCTTGTTTTCGTCCTCCGATTGGAACTCTACGAGCAATCCGGCTGCGCCTTCGGGAAGTGTTTTGATCGAAAGGGGAATTCCCGCCTGGTTCTCCACCGAACGGAGAGCAGCACGATCCATTATTTCTAAAGCTTTGGCGCCCGCGTTGCGCAAGGGAACGATGGAATCGGCAGCGGCGTAGAGATCCGAATAGAGCAACAACCCGGTGTACTTCACCGGCAGATCGGGGACGGTGTTCAGCACAGCCTCCGCGATAAACGCGAGCGTACCCTCCGCTCCGATCAGAAGATGCTGGAAGATATCGATGGCGGTGTCGAAATCCAGGAAGGCGTTCAAGGAATAGCCGGTGGTATTTTTCCGCTTGTATTTGTTTCGCACGCGTTCGCGGAGATCGAAATTGCGCATGAGTCTCTGCTTCAGATCGAGAACGCCGCATGCCAGTTCTGTTTCGCGCGCGTGAAATTCCGCGTCCGCGTCGAGCCGAGACGTGTCGATAACAGTGCCTGACGGGAGCATGAACTTCATCGACTTGAGAGTGTGATAGGCGTTGTGTTCGACGCCACAACACATGCCACTCGAATTGTTAGAGAGAATACCCCCAAGGGTACAAGTCGCGATTGATGCAGGATCAGGCCCGATTTTTGCTCGATACGGTGCGAGCGCCAGATTGGCTCGCGCTCCGATCACTCCTGGCTGAACGCAGATTTGCTTTCCATTTTCTTCAACCTTGGCCGTCCGCCAATGACGGGCGATATCGACCAGCAATCCATCTGAGATCGCTTGTCCCGACAAACTCGTGCCGGCCGCCCGGAATGTCATGGGAATGCGGTAATGCCGGCTGAAGTCGAAGAGAGCGCGTATTTCGGCCAATCCGTCGGCTTGCACCACCGCTCTTGGAATCAGCCGATAGAAGCTGGCGTCCGAAGCGTACGCGATGAGTTCGATTGGACGAATGAGGATACGCGATGGATCGATTGACGAGCCAAGTGCGAATTGAATTTCCGCGGAAGAAATTTTCTGTGGGATTGTTTCGACATCGGCTACCGGCATCGTGGCTCTCCAGCTTTCACACGAACATGGCCTTGCGGATTATTCCAGTTCATCTGCCAGGCGCTGGATCGTATGTTCCACCTTGATCGCAGAGTTTTTCTTGTCGAGGCCACCCCGGATCTGCATGACGCAACCGGGACAGTCCATCACAGCGATGGTCGCGCCGGTTTTTTCAATGTTGACCAGTTTGCGCTCAAGGATGGGGGCTGAGATTTCCGGCAACTTGAGCGAATACGATCCGCCCATGCCGCAACACATATCGGATTCATACATCTCCGCGATCTCGTATCCGGCCTTGGTCAGCAACTCGCGTGGCTGCTGCGTGGCGTGCAGCGTCCGCTTTAGGTGGCAGGAATCGTGATAGGTGATTTTTCCGAGGTGTTGCCCATCTTTGAACTTCAAGCGCCCTTCATCCACGAGCTTCTTCACCAGGCTGGAGAAGTCAACGACCTTGTCGGCGAGTTGCTTGGCCCGCGGCAGCGCGTCGGTTTGTCCCAGGCTTTCGAAAGTCGCAGTGAACTCGTGTTTGAGCGCCACGGTACAGGTCGGACAAGCAGACACTACGTATTTCACGTCTTCTGACATCAGGGCGTTGATATTGTCGCGTGCGTTTTGCGCGGCGACTTCGTAGGCTCCGCTATAGCGCGCCGGGGCGCCGCAACAGGTTTGTCCTTCGGGAAACAGAACCTCGATGCCGGCTTTGTTCATGATCTTGATCAGCGATCGGCCCATCTCGGGATAAGCAAAGTCAACAAGGCATCCGGCGTAGAAAGCAATTTTCTCACGGCAATGCGGTTGCTCAACCTTCTTAAAGACGTCGCGAAAAGGCGCATCCGCAATCGCGGGCAGGCTGCGAAACTCTGTCATGTCAGACAAGAAGAAGGGCAGGTGACGGATGAAATTGCCTTTCTGTACGGGCTTTTGGGCGAGCGAAGCCGCCCGCAGCATCGAATGAAAGAGCTTACGGTTGTTGACCACTGAAAAGATCGCCTTTTGCACGAGCGGCTGGCCTTTTTCCACTGCGAGACGGCGCCGCAATTCAAGAATCAATCCAGGGATATCGATCTTGCCGGGACACACTTCGACACAGTTGCCGCACTGAATACACAAGCTCTGGATATCGTCGGAAGACTTGAGCGCGTCAAACCATGCAGTGAGAATCGTGCCGATTCCACCGGTATAGACTTTGCCGAAGACGTGTCCGCCCACCAAACGGAAAACCGGGCAGACATTCAGGCAGGAGGCGCAGCGAATGCATTGCAGGGCCTGCTTGAACTTCGGATCCTGCGACATCTGGGTGCGCCTGTTATCCATCAGAATGATGTGTAGTTGTTTGGGCGTCCCGTCGGTGTTCGGAACGGGACCGCTGATCATCGAGACGTAACTCGTGAGGAGTTGTGCAGTAGCGCTTTTGGGCAGAGCCGTCAGCACCGGCACAACATCGTCGAATTTTTGCATCAACTTCTCAATGCCAACGATGGCTACATGAATTCTTGGCAGAGTCGTTACCAGACGCGCGTTGCCTTCGTTCGTCACGATCACGATGGTTCCGGTTTCCGCGACCGCGATATTTGCTCCGGTGATGCCCATGTCCGCGCTGAGAAACTTCGTCCGCAACTTGGCCCGCGCAAACTTCACTAGCTTCGGGATGTCGGGCTTCTGGCCTTCTTCCACCTGCTCGTTAAATACCGTCGCAACCTCTTCTTTGGTCATGTGGATGGCGGGCATGACCATGTGCGAAGGAGTCTGGCCGGCGAGTTGGATGATCCATTCGCCAAGGTCGGTTTCGCCCACCTCGATACCGGCCTCTTCGAGATGCTTGTTCAGGTGAATCTCTTCCGAGGCCATCGATTTGGATTTCACGACACTCTTGACTTTGTTGGCACGCGCCAGCTCAAGAATGTACTCGCGCACTTCGGCGGGATCATTTGTGCAAAATACTTTTGTGCCACGAGCTTCGGCATTCTCAGTGAACTGCTGGGCGAGTTCGTCGAGATGCGCCGCCGCGTACCCTTTACGCGCGGAGATTTCCGTTCGAAGCGCTTCGAAGTCGTAGCCTTCGTATGCTCTCAGGCGGCTTGTCCGGTAAGCCTCTGAGAATCGTCCGAGCGCCCCGGTCAGATTCGGATTGTGAACCGCTTTGGCGATCGAATCGCGGAACTTGCTTTCCATCAGTTCACGCTTTCCGGCGCATCGGAGAAAACACCGTAAAAGATGATGACGACTTTCTCCGGCCCGTGGACCCCGATCGTGAGCACGCGTTCGATGTCTGCGGTGCGACTGGGTCCCGTGATGAATGAAATGTAATTTGTCTGTTCGGGGCCGATCTTGGCTAAAACTGAGGGTAGATCCGGCACAATTCGATCGCTTCGAATCAAGGCGATATGAATCAGCGGGAGAGTCGAAACCAGTCGTTGATCGACGGGTGCGGCGTCCTGCACCAAGGTTCCGGTATTTGCGATAGCCCAGTCGAGTTGGCTGATCCCAACTTTCGCGAGAGCCGAGACTTCGCGGTTGACTGCGAAAGTTAGGCCTGGCACCCGAGCCGAAAGCTGCTCTTGGTCCAGACCCTCCAGAAAAGGACACGACGCCCATACCGCATAAGCCTGCGGAACATTCGCGACTCCCGCTCCGTTCAGGTAATCAAGTACGAAAGCCAACGCCTGATCCTTCTGCGGAAAGTGGTGGACTTCCGCGCTCACCGCCTCGGCGCGAGATCTAAAGATTTCAAATGTGGAATTCATGGCTTCGTACCTTCCCCGAGCCGATCAAGCTTTCCCGTGATCCTCATCGGAGGACGATATGGGTAAAGGGATAAACGTACGCCATCAGAAAGACGAAGATGCCGACCAACGAAGCCAGCGCGATGCTGTGCCAGAAAACGTAGCGCAGGATTTCACCCTCATGCCCATACCACTGTGTCGCAGTACTAGCGACAACAATGCTCTGCGCATCGATCATCTTGCCCATCACGCCGCCTGTTGTATTCGCAGCGGCCATCAGAGCTGGAGAAACGTTTACCTGCTGAGCCGAGATCTTCTGCAAGCTGCCAAAGAGCACGTTCGACGATGTATCCGATCCCGTCAGAGCCACGCCCAGCCACCCGAGGAGGGTTCCGAAGAAGGGATAAAGATGGCCGGTGCGCGCGAACGCCAATCCCATGGTGGCGTCGAGTCCGGAATAACGGGTTAACATTCCGATGGCCAACATGGCGCCGATCGTCAATAACGAGAACCGCACCTTGACCAGCGTTTTTCCATATACGGAGAGAATTTTTCCGAAGCTGAGGCCCATCACCAGTCCCGACAAAATACCCGCCAGCAGGATCCCCGTGCCGGTTGCGCTGAGCCAGTTCAATCCGAAAACGGCGCTTTCTTTCGTCGGCTTCGCGACTACTGGTTGAACCCGCAGCACAAGATTGTTCAGGGCGGTTACCGGAAATTGCGGATTGGTGATCTTGCTTGGAGGTGTGCTCCAACTAGCCATCGAGACAAAAGTCTTTTCTGGCGCATTCATAAAGTTCTTGCCAGTTTGTGTGCCCCACAAAAACACAATCGCGCTAAGGATGATCCAGGGCACCCAGGCTCGCGTAATCTGCGTGCGAGTGAACCCGTGGGCAGCATGATGTCCCGTCTTCGCCTCTTCCCCTTCGAAGGTCCAGACCCGCTTGGGATGCCATATAAATAGGAAGCCGATCAGGCAAATCATGGAAACAACCGAGGCCACGACGTTAACGAGCCACGGTCCATGCAGATTGGATATCAGGTACTGCGGGATCGCAAACGACACACCTGCAACGAGGATGGCGGGCCAAACTTCCAGCATTGCTGCCCACCCGGCAAAGGCGCAGACCAGCCAGAAGGGCACCAGAATGCAGAACGGAGTTAGAATTCGGCCGGCCATCGCGCCCAGCGTGATCTCGCTAAATCCCGTGACCTTGGCTAGCGCGATGATCGGTGTTCCGAGCGCACCGAAGGCCACCGGCGCAGTATTCGCAATTAATGAAAGGCCGGAAGCTTGCAGAGGCTTGAATCCGAGGCCGATGAGTAGTGCGGCGGTGACCGCGACGGGCGTTCCGAAACCGGCAGCACCTTCGAAGAACGCGCCGAAGCAGAAGGCGATCAGCAGCAACTGCAAGCGGCGGTCTTGCGTGATGCCCGTCAGGCTGTGCTGCAAGATGTTGAACTGCCCCGACTCCACCGTGAGTTGGTACATGAAAATGACGTTCAGGACGATCCAGCCAATCGGGAAAAGTCCGTAGCCTGCCCCGTAAACCGCAGTCGCCGCCGCCAGACGCGCGGGCATGTGGAAGACAAAGATCGCTGCCAGTAGAGCCGCGGCGAGTCCGGCCAGCGCTGCATAGTGCGCCTTGACATGACCGAGCGCCAGACTTCCGAGCAGCACAATGATCGGGAGCGCGGCGAGAATCGTAGAAAGCCACCAGTGTCCGGTCGGGTCGTATCCCTGCGACCACGGCGCCGACAAAGGCGGAACTCTAAGGATCAGAATGGCGGCGATCGCTGCGACTGCGATCACAACCCCGGCAACCAGAAGATTGACTTGGGGTGGGGGCGGCGGTTGGACCCGCGGCGGAGCCGGCGTCTCGGCCGGTGCGAACGTTGTTGCCATGAATATCCCCCTTAACGGGAAGCAGGGCGTGTGATTCGAGTTCGATACCGCGTGATACTAGGATAGTTGCTAATCCGCAGATGTGACTCCGGTCACTGCAATTTGTGATCGCCAGGGTTCGAGAACCTTCAAAATACGCTCGCCCGAGCGAACGCGGTGAGCACAGTAGTCTGCCCCGCTATCGTCCCCTCCTTCTTTAATCACAGGAAGCGGTGATGGCTATCACAGGAAATCGGTGCTTTACGTTGTACTTATACTTCGCCCGCGAGCCGGCAGTAATCGGCTCACTTTCCTTCCCAGGAGTTCTATGCCCGAGCAACAACCCTTGTCAAGAGATGCCAGAATGGCTGTGATCTCCCAATTCCTGGGATTTATGCTGGACGCTTACGACATGGCTTTGGTCCTGGTCATGTCTCCGATTCTCGTCAAAGTCTTCATCTCTCCTAAGGGAAGTGACGCCTGGAAGTTCATCGTCATTGTGTTCACCTACTCGATTACGATGGCGGCTCGCCCCATCGGATCTGCGATCTTCGGCCGCTACGCCGACAAAATCGGACGCCGCTTTCTGTTAGTCCTTACGATTGGGGGCGTGGGTGTCATGTCCGTCCTCGGAGGCTTCCTACCCACTTACGCGCAGATCGGTGTCTGGTCTTACGTCGTTTTCTGTTGTCTTCGTTTGTTGATGGGTATCTTCTTCGGCGGAGAATATGCTGTGGGTCACACTTTCGCGATCGAGTATGCTCCGCAAAAAAGACGGGGAGCGATCGGCGGCTTCATCCAGTCGGGATTCCCTCTCGGGTATGTTCTGGGCGCGCTGGTCTTCGCTCTCGTGTCGGCGGCGACTACGAAACAGGCCATGTTCGCCTATGGCTGGCGAATTGTCTTTGTGACTGGAGTCATTCCTGTGTTTGTTGCACTTTATATTCGGAAGAACCTGCACGAGTCACCGGAATTCGAGAAGGCGAAAGCCCTTGGCAAAATCGAGAAGTCCCCTTTCTTGAGTTTGTTCAGGCCGCCACAACTGTGGGACTTTCTACAGGTCTTCTTTTTCATGACGGGACTGTTTCTCACCGACTATTCGGTCTACGGATTCCTTCCCAAACTTCTGACCCTCGATGGCCGTGGGTTCGACACCACAACCTATAGTTTGATCTACGGCTTCGCGATGTTTATGGCGTTTCTGGGGTACAACTTCTACGGCTGGTTGTCGGACCGCACGGGAAGGAAAATTCTCACGCAGTGGTACTGCGGTTTCCTGTCCGTGTTTGGAATTCCCGTCTTCTATGTGCTTTATCATGCCGCCGTAGAGCGTAATCTCTGGATGGCTGTGCTTGGCACCGTGATGGCCGCTATGTTGAAGTTGGCTTGGGGCGTGGTTCCGGCTTATCTATGTGAGCGTTTTCCTACCAGACGTCGCGCCGCCGGCGTCGGCTTCGGCTATTCTTCCGGCGCACTGCTCGGCGCGGGCTTCGGCGCGTATGCGTGGTGGGCGCACAAGATTCCGTTTATCGCTGCGATCGAGAAGCAGGATCTGTGGCTGTCGCCCTCGGTCGTGCTGACGGTTGGCGCGATCATGACATTCGTCAGCCTGTATTTCTCTCCAGAAACCAAAGACCTGCAACTCGACGCAGTGGGAGAAAAGGAACGCGCCTTCGAAGCCGCAAATGCGCATGAGGTAGAGGTACTGGCGAGCTGAACGAGCCGTTAACGAACTCGAATGGTCGTGCGCCATCAGCCTTAATAATCCTGAAACACCGTCGTCGATCGCTATTGCACTGTCCAAACGCGCGGATCAGACATGGCCGGATACGTCTCGCTGAGTGTACCTCGGTAAGGGCCGTCGTTTCTTTTCTTGTATCGAAGCGAATCCTTGAGGCTGATAGTTAGTCCAGAGAGAAGTGCTTCGATCGACCACGTCTAGACTTGATCATGCCCAGGGGATTACACCAACGGTGCGGGCACGGTGATTAAGACCGGGGAAAAGGAGATCCTGAATCATGTCAACTGCAAGTGATACCGGGCCGCCGCCCGGGAAACGAGCGAAACTTATGCTCGTCGACGACGATCCCGACCTCCGTCAAGCTCTTAGCATCCGTCTGCGCGCTAATCACTTTGATATTTTGAAGGTTTGCGACGACTATTCCGCCATCGCCCTGGCTCAGAAAGAACATCCCGACCTGATTATTCTAGATCTCGGCCTGCCCGCGGGCGACGGATTCGTCGTTTTGAAGAACTTGCGTGAATACCCAGCCCTCGCCGACACCCCGGTCATCGTGCTGACCGCGCGCGATCCACAAGCATTCAAGAAAAAGACTCTCGACTCCGGAGCCGTAGCTTTTTTCCAAAAGCCGGTTGAAAACGAAGTCTTGCTCATGGCAATCCGCTCTATCCTACAAATAGGACACGACGGGGAAACTTCCGGTGCAATTGCTACGATCTCGAATTCGTCAGGAAGATAGAAATATTTCGGCGGAAGATGTTATTGTCGCGCTTTTTTGAGCACTCTTCGATTCACGATCTGCCACCGCCATCCTACGGATGAGTCGAAAAGTTCGATGCGGGACAATTGGCAACTCCTCCGCGATATCCCGATGGTAAGATTTGTTCCGATGAACGAGCGCTTCAAGAGACGATGTTGCGGTTGCCTGGCGATCCTACTCCTCTGCGCTGCTGGTGCGTTCTCTCAGAGCACGGCGACTTCAGGCTTCCGCTCTTTGCGTGTGGATGCCAGCAAAGTGACCGGCGAGATTCGTTCCTTTCAAGGATTAAACGGGCCACCGAGTCCGGTTATGGCCGGACTGCCCAATCTCGTTCAGCAATACAAAGACTTGCGCGTCGATCAGGTTCGTACTCACGACTTCATGGGGCCGACGGAAATCGACTCTCACTTCGAACAAACAAACCCTCTGCTTAGATGGCTGATTCCTGACGACGAGCAACGGGCGGGCGTAGTGCGGGCGGGCAACGCCAGCACTATTTTTCCCGATTGGAGCGCTGACCCCGAGAAGCCGGAGAGCTATCGATTTGGCCCGTCCGACAAGGTAATCGCTGCCATCGTCGCCAGCGGTGCGGAAGTGTATTACCGTGTCGGGCGTAGTTGGGGCGCGAACATCGAGCCTCCGCCTGACTTCGATAAATATGCCAGCGTGGTGAAACACGTCGCCATGCACTACAACCTCGGCTGGGCCAACGGATCTCATGACAACATCCGCTATTGGGAGTTTTGGAATGAGCCCGAGCTCCTTTTCTGGGGCGGCACGCCGGAGCAGTTTTATTCACTATACGAAAAGACAGCCCGGGCGCTGAAGTCCGTGGATCCCTCGTTCAGAGTAGGGGGCGTGGGCAAAGCAATCGCCTACGGTGAAGGTCCTTACCGCGAAGGGTTTATCGATTACTGTGTCGCGCACAAAGTTCCGCTCGATTTTTATTCCTGGCACGCTTATGCGGACGGAACTGCCGACCCTTATGATGCCGTCCGACTCGCTCGAAAGATCCGCGAGGTGCTAGACGCACGAGGCTTGAGCAACACGGAGAGCATTCTCTCCGAATGGAATTTAACCCCCGACTTTACCGTTGCCCAGAAATCGCTGCTGCAAGGTGAGCAGAACGCGGCATTCGTGGGTGCCGTGCTCAGTTATCTTCAAGACGCTCGGATTGACCACGCCCATTTTTATCGCGGCGATGCCGCATGGATGGGCCTTTTCGATTTGGACGGGAAATATTTCAAGCCTGCCTATACCTTCAAAGCCATGGGGAAAATGCTCAACACTCCAAAGAGATTCGCGGTGGAAGGAACCGACACCTTCGGATTCGCTGCGCTGGCAGGCCGCTCGGCGGATGAAAAAACGGTTCAGATTTTGATCAGCAATTACGCAATTCCGGCGGGATTCCAGCCTCGCCTCATGCCCCTCCCCCCAGACGTTTTGAAGACGATTCCCCCGAGTATTGATTTATCAAAGATGCCGGCCTTGTCGCGGCGGACCGACATCGTCTATCACGATAACTCCGGATACAACCTCACCGTCAATCGTCTTCCTTGGGGCAAGAAGGCGTACAGTGTGAAGCGTTATCGAATCAGCAAGACGCAGAATCTGGACTTGGTGGAAGAGAAATCGTCAGTGGGCGGAAGTTTTGAGTCGTCCAACGCTCTTGCACCCAACGCGGTGGAGTTGATCGTGCTTCAAGTTCGTTGAAGACGATTCCACAGTCGTCGATTTTTCAGTCGCTGATTCTCCAGTGATGAACACGGGACCGGCCCAATACGTCCTCGCGCTCGACCAGGGCACCACCAGCTCCCGCGCTATCCTTTTCGACCACGACGGCAAAATCGCTGCCCTCGCCCAGCATGAGTTTCCCCAGCATTTTCCGGACAAAGGCTGGGTGGAACACGATCCCATCGACATACTCACAACTCAGATTAACGTCGCGGCAGAGGTTCTGGCTCGCGCCCACGTTCGTCCGCACGACATAGTTGCGCTGGGCATCGCGAACCAGCGCGAGACCACCATCGTCTGGGACCGCGAAACCGGCAAGCCTGTTTACAACGCCATTGTCTGGCAGGATCGCAGGACGGCCGAAGTCTGCGCTCGTCTGCAACACGAGGGCAGCGAGGACGAGATCCGAAACAAGACCGGACTGCTGATCGATCCTTATTTTTCCGGCACGAAGGTGACTTGGATTCTCGACAACGTCGACGGCGCCCGTGCGCGTGCCGAACAGGGCCAGCTTGCCTTCGGCACCGTGGATAGTTGGCTCATATGGAACCTCACCGGCGGCAAACGCCACATCACCGACCGTACCAACGCCTCGCGTACGTTGCTCTACAACATCCTCGACGACAAGTGGGATGCTGCCCTGCTGAAGTTACTCCGTATTCCGGAAACCATGATGCCCGAGGTCGTCGGGTCCAGCGAAAAGGTGGGCCGCGTTACCACCTCGCACGGCTTGGGCGACATCGAGATCGCTGGCATCGCCGGTGATCAGCAGGCCGCTCTTTTCGGTCAGCTCTGCGTCAACCCCGGCGACGCCAAGAATACTTACGGCACAGGCTGCTTTCTCTTGCAGAACATTGGGGAGACTTTCACTCTCTCCAGGAACCGATTGATCACCACCGTCGCTTGTAGCGCTGATGGCCGCCTGCAGTATGCACTAGAAGGCAGCATCTTTGTGGGCGGCGCCGTTGTGCAGTGGCTGCGCGATAAGATGCAATTCTTCCCACAGGCTCCAGACATCGAGAAGGTTGCCGCGGCGGTCGACGACTCCGACAGCGTAGTACTGGTGCCCGCATTCACCGGTCTGGGTGCGCCGCATTGGGATCCTTACGCCAGCGGAATGATCATTGGGTTGCAGCGCAGCACCGAGATCGGACACATCGCGCGGGCCGCCCTCGAAAGTATCGCTTTTCAAGTAACGGACGTTCTCCTCGCTATGCAGTCCGACACGGGCACCACATCCAAAATGCTACGAGCCGATGGCGGCGCCGCGAGCAACGATATCCTGATGCAGTTTCAGGCCGACCTTCTTGGCATCCCGGTCGAGAGGCCGGCGATCCTGGAGACGACGGCTCAAGGCGCCGCTTACCTGTCGGGTCTGGCCACCGGCTTTTGGAACAATGTCGAAGACATCGCCAGAACTCGTCTACCAGCACGGGTTTTCACACCGCACGTGGGTCGGCAAAAGGTGCTGAAGCAATATGCGAAATGGCAGGACGCCGTGAGCCGATCCAAAGGATGGAATAAAAGCTCAAGCGGGACAACCGCATGAACCGCGAGGAGATGGTTGCCCGCATCGAAGCTCGCACCCAACCGTGGGACCTCGCGGTGATCGGTGGAGGAGCCGTGGGCGCGGGCGTGGCCGTGGACGCAAGCTCGCGGGGGCTCGACGTCTTGCTGGTGGAGCGCGAAGACTTTGGCAAGGGCACCTCGAGCCGCTCCACGAAATTGGTCCACGGCGGCGTTCGCTATCTCGAACAAGGAAACGTAGCGCTCGTTATGGAGGCCTTAAAGGAGCGCGGCCTGCTGCTGAAGAATGCGCCGCACATCGTTCACAATCTCCCCTTCGTAGTGCCGAATTACTCGTGGTGGGAGGGACCTTTCTACGGCGTTGGGATGAAGGTCTACGACCTCCTTGCCGGTGCATATAACTTCGGCAAGTCGCGCATCTTGTCTGTGGCAGAGACGCTGGAGCGCCTGCCCACGATCCGCACGGACGGCCTGCGAGGCGGAGTTCTTTATCACGACGGCCAATTCGATGATAGTCGTCTGCTGACACACTTGATCGCGACAGCCGCCGATCATGGAGCTACCGTTTTGAATTACGCCCCCGCAGTTGCAATGGTAAAGAACGCCGAAGGCCTTTTATCCGGCATCGTCGTTGAAGATCGTGAGACGGGCGATCGATACACCGCCAGAGCAAGAGTCGTGGTCAACGCTACCGGAATCTTCACAGACGAAACGCGGCGGTTGGCACAGCCCGACGCGCCTAGCATGATCACTCCGAGCCAGGGCATTCATCTCGTTTTTGATCGGTCTTTCCTGAGCGGCAAAACCGCAATCATGGTGCCGCACACGAAAGACGGTCGCGTGATGTTCGCGATTCCGTGGCACGACCGCACGCTTGTCGGCACGACCGACACTCCGACGGAAAAACCTTCGTATGAGCCGGTGGCCCTCGAAGAAGAAATCGCCTTCATTCTCGATACAGCGACTCTCTATCTCAGTAAGCCGCCGTCCCGAAAAGACGTTCTCAGCATTTTCGTTGGAATCCGTCCGCTGGTGAAGAGGGCCGGCGCCGAGAGCAACAACACCGCGGCGCTCTCACGAGATCACACAATCCAAATCGATTCTTCGGGGCTTTTGACCATCGTCGGCGGCAAGTGGACGACCTACCGTCACATGGCCGAAGACTGCGTAGATCAGGCGATCACTCTCGGCGGCTTGAAGGATTCTCCCTGCGCCACTTTCGATCTGCGGATTCATGGGTACCATCAGCACCCCGAGCAGTTGGGAGCGTTGCGCGTTTACGGGACAGACGCCGACGGAATTCGTGCGTTATCGCAGGCGAATCCCACACTCGCCGAGAAACTGCATCCCGATCTTCCCTACATCGGAGCTGAGATTGTTTGGGGAGCTCGCCATGAAATGTCTCGGACGGTCGATGATGCCCTGTCCCGTCGCACGCGCGCGCTACTGTTGAATGCGCGAGCAGCGTTGGGGGTTGCGCCGAAAGTAGCGCGGCTGCTGGCCGAGGAATTAGGCCACGGTGAAAACTGGGAGATTGATCAAGTCGCGAGTTTCACAGCCTTAGCTCAGCAGTACATTCTTGCCCCCGCCAGACAAACATCCTGGGAAGTCAGACCGTGATCGGCGATCACACTCAAATCCAAAAAAAGAATCGCTGCAGAACGGGATTTCCGCGCTGCAGCGATTCTCTTCCTGATTTCTCAAATCGTCTTTCGTCAGCTAGATGAAACGACTTCGAAACCCGACTGAATTTACGGCAGATAATAACGGAACGACGTCATGAACATGTTGTCGATTCCGTGTGGTGAGAGGCTGGTTCCCGCTGTCGCACCCGCCCCTGCCCACGCGTTCCGGCTCACATACGAGTATTGCGGACCCCACTGAATCCTGCCTCGAGGCCCGTTGTACATGCGCATCCAGAAGCCCATCGTGCCTTCCAGCGTGTATCGCGTATTCCCACTGCAAGAGCCAACGGATCCGAAGCCGAAACCAGTGCCCACCGAGGGCACAGTCTCTGTGTAGCATCCCTTATCCGAATAGGTAGGAGCCCCATATCCGACCACGTTTCCAGACACTGGATCGGTGGCATAGCGGTGACCGACATACTCCTCGCCACCGTTCAAATAAACATCAAAGCGAGGCATATGAAATTCCAACGTGGCCAAGCCCTGATAGCTACGCAACGGAGCCAGAGTGCCATCCGGCTTGACCGTGGCGTCGGGCAGGCCAGACGTGCCATATCGGCCGATGCCGTTTCCGTACAACGCATGAAGACCGAAATCGATGTGCTTCGCGACAGTCACACGAGCGTTCGCGCCCACGCCGCCAGCGTTCTTCGAGTAGTTATAAGCATCGACCGCCGAAGCGGAGGCACCGCAAACACTCGGATTATTCTGGTATTCCACGCAGGGATAAACACGATCGCGGAAGCGGCTGAAGATTCCGAACACTTCATAGTGACCGAAACCCGGCTCGAAAGCAGCCTTCACGATCACGTCGGGCATGGCATTGAACGAATAGTTGGCGGCGTTCGTGCAAGTCGTGACGCCTAACGAATTCGTCGTGCAATTGGTGATGCCTCCGTTGTAAAGGCCACCGCCATTGCCGGGACTACCGAAAGCGAAGTTCGCGGCATTGCCACTGGCCGCGAAGGTGGTCTGCGGATTTTCCAACGATGCCGCCAGCCACAAGCCGTCGTTGATCTTCTTGGAGACTCGAACGCCCCACTGCCGCGCCCAGCTGAATCCGACCGTATACTGCGGATCAATCGTCATCGGCAATGCCTCGCTTCGGTTGTCGACGCCCTTCTTCGTTTCCGTCACCAGGCTCCACATCTGGCCGCCTGTAAAGGTCCAGCCGTTGTCGAGCGCGGCCTGTCCCCAAGCCTGCCGCTGACGCATGGTATAGCTGTTGCTCTCGTTGTTATTGGAGGTTATGCCCGAGGAAAGAAAATCAGTTTCGACATAGCCGGTCAACTTAGCATTGGCAATTTTCCCCTCGGCCAGCAGCGAAACGCGCGACTGACGGCCCGATCCGAAGAATTCGGAAATCGCATTGGCCCCGCTTCCCGGATAATTCAAGCTGTTGAACGGAGTGTTGATGTCGGAGCCCAACGCGCGCGTACGATACACAGATTCTGCCGCCAGGAATCCGCCGGGGGTAATCGTGATGCCCTTGAAGCGGATCGCCAGCGGATTTTCGAACTCTCCAAATCTCTTCTGTGTCTCCTGCAGCGTCATGGCCGCATTCGTGGCGTTCGATCGCAGGTCGGTTACGTCGCTCTTCAAGGACATCACCGTCTGCTGCTCTTCGGCGGTCTGGGCCACCGCGGTATCGGCCTTGGTCTGCGCCTGAACGGCAGCGCTTTGGCTCTGATCGAGGCGCTGCTCCAGTTGCTGTATCTTCTGGTCGCGGCTCTGAATGAGATCGCTCAAAGCCTTGATTTGCGCCTGTTGCGCTTCAATCGCCTGCTTCATCTCACCCAGTTGCGTCGTAATTGTCGGTCCCGCCGGCTTCGCCACTCTTTTATGTGCGGGCTTGGCCGGAGCCGCGGAGTCTTGTTGCGCCTGCGCCGGGATCACGCTCCCTACGAGCGCTACCGACAGCATCATCGCCATAGTTCTTTTCATCGTTCCGTCTCCTGAGAAAAGCAGCTTTTTTACAATTTCAGACACCTTCATGACTAACGGCACTTCGCGCTCGCAGCCATTTTGTGTGAGCAACTAGGGTAGGCTGCCATTTGTTAATAACGCATTACAGTCAGTTGAATGTTCGATGAATCGGTCGAGTGGCCACGCTTGACCGCACGCAATAGCGGCAGCTTACCTCGCCATTTCGCAATTCGAACTCGTGAGGGTTCCATCGCAATCTTGTTCAGCAAACGGCGGGGAATTTATGAGCGGAGGGCCTTTTAGGAGTGCCTCAGCATGGCTTCCGCTGCATGGGCCGCACAGCCGACGTAGGTCACTCCCGCTACCGCTACACGCCGCGCCTCGAACAGGAGTTCCGTTACGGCAGTAGGAGAGTCACAACATAGGCATCGTCTCCGATACCTGGAGGCTGACTCGGCGGCTGGAAATCCTCTCTGCATAAACAAATGGCGGAAACACCGTCCGGATGGGGGTAGGGTGAACTTTCTGCCGCCTTACAGGCTTTACTGCATCGCTGTTACGCCGCAAGCGAGGATAAAGTCGGTGTCTGCACGTCTTCTGTTCGCTTTGCGCCGCTTTCATGGCGCTCAAATTCGAGGTGAAATTCGCGATGCAAAAGTTCACGGCACGTCGCTTGCTGCAGTTTTTCGTAAGTGCGAAATGGCTTCTACCTGTCACATTCTGCTGCGCCATGGCTCTATTCGGGTGCATGGCCTCGGCACAAGTTGTGCTGTCGGTAAGAATTGCTCCTCCAGTGTTGCCGGTTTACACGCAGCCGGTTTGTCCGGGCGACGGATACATATGGACGCCGGGTTACTGGAGCTACAGCGACGACGGCGGATATTACTGGGTTCCGGGAACATGGGTCGAAGCACCCGAGGTCGGTCTACTCTGGACGCCGGGCTACTGGGGATGGAATGACGGCGCCTACGTGTGGAACACCGGCTACTGGGGACCGGAGGTCGGCTTCTACGGTGGAATCGACTACGGCTTTGGCTATATCGGCAACGGATACGCAGGCGGTTATTGGACAGGTGGGCATTTTTTCTACAACAGCCGCGTGAACAACGTGAACGTGAACATCGTCCACAACGTGTATCAAAAGACGGTGGTCAGCCACGTCAGCCATGTGAGCTTTAACGGCGGCAAAGGTGGAATCAGAGCGCGGCCTACAGCTGAGCAGGAGAAATTTGCGCACGAGCGCCACGTTCCTCCGGTAGCGGCACAGCAGCAGCATGAATCGGAAGCACGCGCCGATCGCAATCAGTTCGCCTCCGCGAATCATGGGCATCCCGCGGTTGTGGCGACAGCGAAACCCGGCGAGTTCAAAGGCTCGGGTGTTGTTGCGGGGAAATCATTTGCGTCCAGCCGCGGAATGGCTAAGAGCAGCGCAGGTAGGCCTGTGGCGCGGGGGCGAACGGAAAATGGTGCTCGTGCAGAGGGTAATACCAAGGCCGAAGGCAAGCCCGCTGCACATGAAGCGAAACCAGCGACGAAAGCACGCGCAGAAAGTGCTCCTCGCGGAGAGAGTCGCGCCCGAGCAGAGACAAAGCCGGCAGCACGGTCACGTTCGGAGGGCAGTCCTCGAGCGGACGCCAAAACACCTGTCCACGAGCCAAAGCCTGCGGCACGTGAACCCAAGCCTGCCACCAAGGCGCGCACGGAACGAGCTCCTCGGGCAGAAAGTCAGCCGCGGACCGAGGCAAAGACGGAACCGGCTCCCCGTCCAGAACCGAAGCCTGCGGCGACGCACGAGTCGAGGCCCACGCCCGCGCGCTCCGCGCCCGTTCAGCATGAGGCTAAGCCAGCCCCGCCGCCGAAACCTGTGGCGCAACATGAGGCTGCTCCACGCGAAAAAAAGCCTCCGAAAGGTTAGCCCCCCTTTAACACAACGCGCCGCGGATGCGATCTGTCTGACTTTCCGCGGCGCGTCAAACCTTGGGAAAATTCCAGGTACCGCGCTTCAGAAGCTGATCTTGATGATCTGGCCTCCTGTGCCGACGAGCCATCCCGCATCGGGGCTGGCGAAGGCGACCGCCCAACAACCAGTCACTCCCGGCAGAACGTACCAGGTTGTGCCTTCATCAGGAGTCCACGCGGCGCCGCCGGTATCGGCGGTGACTACAACGTAGCGGATCACTGTCTGGCAGGTTTGATTGCAAGAATGCCCGAGCTGGCGAACATAGCTGAGGCCGAAGATTGCTCCGGTAACCGGAGGAGCGTTGGTCAGTGTCCAAGTCTGACCACCATCGCCGGAGATCGCCGTACGGGCGTTGTCAGGATCACTGGGGTCAAGATCACCGCCTCCCACGATGCCGTTTGAGGCGTCGCGAAAATCTACCGTAAAGGCGCCGGCGCTGTCGGAACTGACGATCGGCGTGTCATACGCATTCCACGTGTTCGCTCCATCCGTGGTCGCGAGAATGCGCGCTACCGATCCGCCGCCGGTCGCGATCCAGGCATTGTCCTGGCCTTGCGTGGCAACGCAGGTACCACTTGCCGCGAAAGAGAACTCACCCGGCAAAGCCGGCGGCATATTTCCCGCGATGCTCTGCCAGGTCTTCCCATCGGTCGTGCGGATATCGGGGAATATACCGTTGACGGAGTCGCTGTGTGAGATTCCGCGAGTCGGTGTCCAGAAGGCGAAGCAATCGTAGAACGCCCCGACAGTTTGATTCTTGAACTCCATCGTCCACGTAGCGCCACCGTCTTCTGTCTTGTAAATACGAAAGTCGGAGGGCGCGCTTCCGATCGACTGCAGATAGGCGACCTTGTCGCTTACGCCCTGCACGTCGCGGAACTGCAGCGACTTCGCTCCTTGGACTACCCCTGACTTCCAGGTTTTGCCGCCGTCGGTGGTAAGAAGAAACGTTCCGTGTCGTCCGGCAGCCCAGACCACGCGGGAGTCGACCGGACTGATCGCGATCAAGCCCTCGGTGGTACCACTACTTTGCACAGTCAACTTGGGTTGAATGACGGCTGGCCCATTTTGTGCCTGGATCAGCGCACTGAATGTTGTGACCAGCAAAACAACCAGCGTTACGGCTGGAACGATTCTGCGCATGGGGGATCTCCATTCATTCTCGTCTCGGAGTCATCGCTGACATCTCGAAGGTGCTTGACGAATGGTCGGATGCGGGAAAGCAGCCGAGCCGGGGATGATTGTAGTACGAAAGCTGACGAAGCGTCAGGCCACCGGGTGCTCGCGGTTATGCACAACCCTGGCCAGGGCGGCTTGGGTGCGTTGACTGCGGGCGCTCGAGTGGAACACTTTTCGAACGTTCTACTCGCCAGACTTTCCTGGCAAGACTGTGATCGTCGAGGCGTACGCCCCCATTGGGAAGGCGCCCAGTGTAGAAAGTGTTACGCAGATTTGTCCGGAGGGGTCATCACGATTGAGACCGTTTATACCCATAGTTCCGAGGACTTCGGTAACGTCCCTGCGGCTGGAGTTCTTCCCCTACCCGCGCAGGCATGCTGCAGCATCGCTTGCGCGGCCTGCGTGCGTCGACTCCCCAACTTGTCGTCGAATTCGTTGACGTGCTCCGTATGCGAGCACAATCTGCACTGCAGCACTACACCATCCATTTTACTTCGGGAGATAACATACATAAACCAAGCATAACTGGCGTGTCCGTCCCTCCCTAGGCGACTTATGACAAGCCGGTAACTATGGTTCTAACTTTCGGTGGCAACCTTAAGCCGGAACATTCAGTACGTCATATGTTTCACGGGCTTAATGTTTCGCGACCTCCGTCACTTAACCAGTTTTTGCGCCACGGCAATCAGCTGATTGGCGTCGAAGGGCTTCACGATCCATCCGGTCGCTCCCGCTTTTCGCCCCTCGTCCTTCTTACCCGCCTGCGACTCGGTCGTCAGCATCAGGATCGGAACGAAGGCGGCACCAGGCAACTTGCGAACGGCGGCGATCATTTGAATCCCATCCATATTCGGCATATTCAAGTCGGTGATGATCATGTCAAACTTGGCGCTGCCCGCTTTATCCAAGCCATCCTTGCCGTCGACCGCTTCGACTACCTCATAGCCGGCCTTCCGCAATGTAAAGCTCACCATTTGCCGAACGCTGGCTGAGTCGTCAACGGTCAAGATCCGTTTCATCTTTCGCCCCTCACGCAACGGCTTGCAAGAGCCCGCGAAGTCTTAAGTCACGAGATGCAAGCTCGTGCTTCAATAAACCATCAAAACAACTCAACGCTGTTCCCAGCCACGCTTGACTCATGAACCGGTAAATCCTTCTCCTGCAGCGCCGCCCGCAAAACTGCGCGCTCCAATTCCGTCGTGTAGAACGCCGCGAACAAATGTTCTGCCTCCTCGAGGTCGACTTCCTCCCGAACCCACGGGTGATAGACCTCTAAATGCAGTCGCAAGCACTCGATCTCGCGCAGCACCGTCGCGCTCCGGGCAATCGCTTCATCCAGCAACTGTCCGCTGGCGCCCACTTCTTTGATTTTCGCCTGCATTTTCTCGGTGGCGAGCTTCATCTGCCGCGCCCGCATACCTGTGAAGTTTGCGGCATCGCGCAGTCCGTCCAGACCCGCTCGCGTCTGCGCCTGGGCTTCAAGCAAAGTGTCGCTGCCCCTCTCCGAGAATGCTTCCGTGACCACGTTGGTCTGCTGCACCAAGACGAGGATCCCCTGTAAGGCTTGCTCCGACTGATCGGCAAACTCGCTCCAGGTTGTTGAGATTTCCTTGATACTGTTCGAGATCGCCAGAATCCCATCCGCTTTCGTTCCGAGGTGGTTCGCTTCAATAATGGAATTGAATGCCAGCATCCGCAGCCGGTCGCGCACCGATTGCTGCCGTTGTACATGCTCCCGGACAAGCTGCATCAGGTTCGCCAGGCCGCGCACACTGTGCCGTATCTTTTCGCTGTAGGCCTGGCTTTCTTTTTCGAGTCGTTCGATACAGGCCAATTGCGCCGAAACTTTCCGCTCCTGATCGACCATCACGTGCGCCATCGCCGACACCTCGGAGGCGCTTACCCGCAAAATGTCTTTCATGCAGACTTTGATTTGACAGGTCCAGACAGAAGCAGTTTCTTCGATGGTCTGCAATTGCCCGATCTGAATCCGTATGCCGGCATAGGTCCGAGCCAGTTCTCGAGCGATTTCGTCAGCAGTTTCTCCCGCCCCAATCAATCTGGCAGCAATCAGGTTGAACGCCATCTCGACGTGTTCATTCATCTGGCGGCTGATGTCGTGCGATTGGATCGCAGCCACGACGGCCGTGATCTGCCGGGCAATGTCCTCCACGCAGATCCGGAACTTCGCCGGCGTGGACGCGAGTTGGGTCAGGCTTTCGGCCACCACCGCCAGAGCATCCTTCAGGTCGCTTTCAATGCGCATCAATTCCCGCCGCAGCCGCGGAATTTCGGCGGAGAGAATGCTCATGGTTTCTTCAATCGCCCCGCGTCTCGCTTCCGTATGCGTCGCCAGTTTCTGCGTGTCTTCTACCACCGCTTTCGAGAATGCCGACAATTCGTCCGCCAGGTACTGAAAGCCCATCCCCACTCTGCCCAGGCGAGCCACTTCAATATTGGTCAGCACGCTCAGCGCTTTGATCTCCATTGCCACCGCTTGCTGGCCGTTGGCTACCCCCGCCAGTTGGCGCAAAAGCTTCACCTCGGCACTCACCACCTCCAGAATCCCTCCCGTCGCCTCCAGGCGGCTGGCCGTAAAATGCCGGGCAGCCGCGCCCAGGCTCTGTACCTTTGGCAGAACCGAAGTGACGTTGTCATTTTCCACGCAAGCAACCATCTCTGCCGCCAGATGCAAAACCGCGTCCGCATGTCCCGAGACGACCCCGAATATCCTCGCCACTGACCCGATTTCACGGTCGACAATCGCCGCGATGGCACGCAAGACCTCAACCGCGCGCCCGAGCGTCGAAAGGATTTCGGCCCTGGTCGTAACACTCATACCTGCGCCGCCCCCAAGCGCGCATTCATCGGGCGCCTTTCAGAACCGCCGCTGCGACCGCCTCCAGCGGCAGAATTTTGTCGACCGCACCCCGTTTCACGGCTTCATTCGGCATCCCGAAAACCACGCAGGTTGCCTCGTTCTGCGCGATCGTCGTCGCGCCTGCCTGTTTCATCTCCAGCATTCCGCGCGCCCCGTCATCCCCCATCCCGGTTAAGATCACCCCCACCGCATTCTGTCCGGCGTATCGCGCCGCCGAGCGAAACAGCACATCGACTGACGGGCGATGGCGGCACACCAGCGGACCATCTTTGATTTCGACGTAGTAGCGCGCGCCGCTCCGCTTCAGCAGCATGTGGTGGTTCCCCGGCGCAATCAGCGCCCGGCCGCGCAACACCGTATCGTTCGACTCCGCTTCCTTCACGGAAATCTTGCATAGCGTATCCAAACGGTTGGCAAAAGCGCGTGTGAACAGCTCTGGCATATGCTGCACGATCACGATGCCGGGAGCATCCGCCGGAAGCGTTTCCAGAAACACCTTCAGCGCTTCCGTCCCCCCGGTCGAGGCGCCCACGGCAACCACCTTCTCCGTCGTCTCCGCCATGGCATGGGTCGCCGGAGAAAGAATCGCATCCGCCGTGAGCTTGGGCTCGACAACACGGGTTGGCAGGATTTTGTGCAAACGCGCCCCCGCCGCCGCTTTCACCGTCTCGCAAAGCATGGCTCGCGATTCTTCCAGAAACTGTTTGCTCCCCAGGCGAGGCTTGGTGATGATATCCACCGCGCCGTATTCCAGAGCCTTCAGTGTGCTCTGCGCCCCCTCTTCCGCCAGACTCGAACAGATCACGACCGGAATCGGATGCTGCGACATGATCTTCTGCAGAAAGGTCAACCCGTCCATGCGCGGCATCTCGATATCAAGCGTGATTACATCCGGCACCTGTTCGCGGATGCGCTCCGACGCCACGAAGGGATCGGAAGCCGTCGCCATCACCTCGATCTCAGAGTCGGAAGCGAGCAGCTCGCTCAAAGTCTGGCGAACCACCGCCGAATCGTCGACGATCAGAACACGAATTCTGGCAGCACTCATACCGTTTCGCTCATCTTCGTCTTCTTTGTTCCCGCTCGCGCTTGTCCCGCCAAAGGGCCTCGCCCGCAGACCTATGCCGTCCCACTCTCTAAGCCATCTTCGACTTCTAACCCCTGTCGCATCCGGACTTTCGGCCCAACCTCAGCGCAACCTCCGCAACCGCACCTCTCCCGTCCGCGTGTCGAAGCGAATATGCAGTCCAACGGTCCCTCCCAGGCTCGAGGCCAGCACCTGAAAACCTTCTGCCCGCAGTACCTCCACCGCCATTTCGCAGTTCATCCTACCCACGGTCGGCCGGGTCGACCCTTCGCTGACCAGCAGCACGTCGGCGCCGCCAAAGACCTTGACCTGCATCTCACTGCGTCGCGCGCCAAGCTCATCGAATTGCCGGGCCAGATCACGGATGGCGAAATCCACGTAGCGGTGATCGGTCGCTCGATTCGCCGACACAATCTCCGGGCGCGTGGGCAGTTGCGAGTGCGACAACGCTCCGATACCAAGCCTTGCATCCCAGAAGGTCACACCCACGCAGGAACCCAGAATGGTGCGGATAATGGACGGCTTGCGCGCCAGGTACGACTCCCCAGGGTGCAAATAGACCTCCGACACCTCGTTTTGCAGCTCCAGCATCTTTCCGCCTCTGTGGCCCTTTCCACCGCTATTTCTCTGGAGGACCCAAAACAGCTCCGGTCCTGCGGTAAAGCGCCGGCGCTACCGCTGTCAGCGGGACGTCCAGATCGTGCAAAGTCTCGGAATGGCCCACGAACAAATAGCCTCCCGGCAGAAGGTGGCGCGCCAGCTTCTGGACAATCCGTTCCTGCGTGGAGCGGTCGAAGTAAATCATCACGTTCCGGCAGAAAATCGCTTCCATCTTCTCGGACAGTCCAAAATCGGCGTCCATGAAATTGAGGCGGCGAAACTCGACTTGACGGCGCAATTCCGGCACCACCCGCATCAAGTTGGAACTGCGGTCGCGGCTGCGCAGGAAATACTTCTTCTGCATCGCGACCGGCACAGGACGCACAACTTCCTGGCTGAAGATCCCTTTCTCGGCTTTCGCGAGCACCGTCGTCGAGATGTCTGTGGCCAGCACTTTAAAACGAAATCCGGGATGCTCCTCGCTCCACGCCTGCAACAGCATCGCCAGCGTGTACGGCTCTTCTCCCGTCGCACACCCGGCACTCCACACCAGCCAGGGACGGCCATTCGAGCTCCGCGCCACCAGCTCCGGGACCGCTTTTTGCATTAGAAAATCAAAATGTTCCGGCTCTCGAAAGAAATCGGTTTTATTGGTGCTGACCACGTCGATCAGGTGCACGATCTCCTGCCGCAGACCCTGCGCCCCGAAGAGATAGTGGCAATACTCCTCGAAAGAGCCGTGATTGAGGCTGCGCAGGCGCCGCTTGATGCGAAGTTCAAGCATGGTCCGCTTGTCGGCATTCAGGTTGATGCCCGACTGCTCGTAAATCAACTGGCGCAGACGCTCGAAATCGGATTTCGAGAGTTTTTCCTCGCGTCCGCTTTCCCCGAACGCCGAGCCCGCCTCGGTCCGCACTCCCCCTTCGGCCGCGGCCTGCACCGGAACGCGCGACCGGACGCTCACACCGCCACCTCCGCCATCGATTTATTCCCTTCCGGCGAACGTACCGCGGCTAACTCCTCGGCCGAGAAGACGCGATCGATGTCCAGAATCATCACAAACTGGCTGTCCCGTTTCCCCATGCCTTTGATAAAGTCGGTGCGAATATGGGTTCCGATACGCGGAGCGGGCTGAATCTGCTCCGGCTCGAGGTCAATCACTTCTTCCACCGAATCGGCTAACGCGCCAATCACGGTAGATTCGTTCTCGAGCAACACCTCGACTACCACGATGCAGGTGTTTCTTGTCTTCTCCGTCTTTGACATCTCCAGACACAGCCGCAGATCGACCACCGGGACCACGCTCCCCCGCAGGTTGATCACGCCGCTCATGAAATCCGGTGTGCGCGGAATTTCGGTGATGGCCGTGAAATCCAGAACTTCCCGCACCTTCGCCACATCGGTGGCGAACACCTCGTTGCCGAGCTTAAAAGTCAGATACTGCCTCGTCTCGGTGATTTCGCTAATACTCATGGTCCGCTCCTCTCGCGCGCTCAAGGCTCGGCGGGCCGCTCGCCGGCCCGCTCTCGAAGATCCTCCGTTTAGAACCGCTCGAAGTCCTTATCCAGGTCGTCGGCCTTGTCTTTGTCCCTGTCTTTCAGGCTGAGACTGACGCCTGCGCGCGCCGCCTTCGCCTTGTGCGCATGGTCCGCATGGCTTACGGGTTTGGCTGCCGGCTTGGCCAGCGCCGTTCGGACCGTCGTCGATCCGCGTCCTTCGTCGCCGGTGCGGAAGAAAGCGAGCGCACTCACCAGTTGATCGGACTGGCTCGACAATTCTTCCGTCGTCGAAGCCATCTCCTCGGAAGCGGAGGCGTTCTGCTGGATCACCTTCTCCAGTTGCACCAGCGCCTTATTTATCTGCTCCGCCCCCGTATCCTGCTCTTTGCTTGCGGCGGCAATTTCCTGCACCAGTTCCGCCGTGCGCTGGATGTCTGGCACCAGTTTGTCCAGCATCTCTCCCGCTTTCTCCGAGACCTTGACCGTGGTGCCCGACAGTTGGTTGATCTCCGCCGCCGCTTTCTGGCTGCGTTCGGCAAGCTTGCGAACCTCCGCCGCCACCACGGCGAAGCCTTTGCCGTGCTCGCCGGCGCGGGCTGCCTCAATCGCCGCATTCAGAGCCAGAAGGTTGGTCTGCCGCGCGATTTCTTCGATGATCGATACTTTGGTGGCAATCTCCTTCATCGCCGCCACCGCCTCCACCACCGACTTGCCGCTCTCCTGTGCATCGGCGGCCGACTTGTTCGCGATCTTGTCCGTCTGCTGCGCGCTGTCGGAATTCTGCTTGATATTCGAAACCATCTCCTCCATCGAGGACGAGGCTTCTTCCGCCGAAGCCGCTTGCGAACTTGCGCCCTTGGATACCTCGATTGAGGTCGTGCTGATGGCTTGGCTCGCCGAGGCCACCTCGCCCGCAATCCCGCGGATGTCGGTGACCACCCGCGTAATGCCGCTTACCATCGCGCTTAAGGCGCGCATGAGCTTGTCCTCCGGAGACCGTTCCCGCAAAATCACCGTGAGGTTGCCATTCGCCATCTCATCCGCCGCTTCGGTAATCTCGTTCATCGCTCGAATCAGCGTGTTCAGGTTGTCTTTGATCAGGTTGAAGTCACCGTGATAGGTGTCCGTGATCAGCGGCGGTAGATCGCCCTTGCTGATGCGATCGATATAGGTCGCGGTAAACTTGAGCGGGCTGATAACCGCATCCAGAATCGAGTTCACGCCGCGCACGATATCCGCATAAGCGCCGCTGAACTGATCGGCCTGGCCCCGTTCCGACAATTGACCCGCTTTCGAGGCCTCCGTCAAGCGCGTCAGTTCTTTGTGCAGGTTCTGGACGACGAGGGCAACGTTGTTGACCGCCTGTTTCATCTTCTCGTGGTCACCCTTGTACGTCTGGGCAATCAACTCGTCGATCTTGCCGTTCGAAACCTGCGCCAGAATCCGGTTGCCTTCGCCGATCGGCAGCAGGATCGCATCCAGCATCTGGTTCACTCCGCGAACGATATCGGCATACGCACCCTGAAATTGCTCCGGCTGTCCTCGATCCGAGAGTAGCCCTTCTCTCGAAGCCTCCGTCAGGCGCGCCATTTCCTTTTGCAGACCCTGCAAGACAACGGCCACGTTGTTGACCGCCTGCTTCATCTTCTCGTGGTCGCCCTTGTACGTCTGGGCAATCAGCTCGTCGATCTTGCCGTTTGAAACCTGCGCCAGAATCCGGTTGCCTTCGCCAATCGGCAGCAGGATCGCATCCAGCATCTGGTTCAAGCCCACTACGATCTCCGCGTAGGCACCTTTGAAGTGATCGGCCTTTCCGCGCTCGGCGAGTTCTCCCTCTTTCGCGGCTTGCGTCAACCCTCGCATCATTTGTTGGAAAGTCTGCATCACGAGAGCGACATTATTAACCGCTTGCTTCATCTTCTCGTGGTCGCCCTTGTACGACTGGGCTATGAGCTCATCGATCTTGCCGTTCGAGATTTGGGCCAAGATGCGATTTCCTTCGCCGATCGGCAGCAGGATCGCGTCCAGCATCTGGTTGATGCCGCGAACGATCTCGGCGTATTCCGCTTTGTGCTTGCTGGCGTCGGCGCGCGCCGCAAGGTTTCCCTCCACTGCCGCGTTCGACAGCAGAGCCACATCCGCCATCATGGCCTTCAACGGGGCAACGATCGCGTCCAGGGTGTCGTTCACTCCCTGCACGATCCGGGCATGGTCGCCGCGATGCTTTCCCACATCCGCCCGCAGTCCCAGGTTGCCGTCGACGGCTGCCTTGGTGAGCATGGCCACGTCCGCCATCATGCCTTGCAGAGCTTTTTTCTGTTCCGTAATGTCGGTGGCATACTCCACCACCTTCACCGGCTTTCCCTTATCATCCAGAATCGGATCGTACGAGGCTTGAAACCAAAGTTCCCTGCCATTCTTGCCCACGCGCTTGCATTCCGCGGAGTGGTATTCGCCCCGGCTCAGCTTGGCCCAAAGGTCCCGCGAAGCGGAGGTGTCGCGTGCGGACTCCTCGACAAACATGCTTTGGGGTTTTCCGCGAACCTCGTCGAGCGTGTATCCGAGAGAGCGCAGGAAGTTGTCGTTGGCATTCAGGACTGTCCCATCGAGGCTGAACTCTAGGACGCCCTGCGATCTTCCGATGGCCGCAATTTGGCGGGCGTAGTCCGCATTCGTCGCTTCCATGTGGAGTTTTTCAGTGACGACATCCCAAGTCACCATCGAGCCGGCGTAATCGTGGTTCTTGTCGTACACGGCTTGCACCAACAGCGATAGGGTCTCGGGTCCCAATTGCATCTGTGCCCGATGGGGAAGGTTTTTGTCATTACTCAGAAGCGACCGCTGATGGGAAGGATTCTTGTGGAAGACATCGATGGACTGCCCAATCATCTCGGAAGCCTTGACGGGCAGCAGTTTCTCGATCGTCTGCAAGGTCCTGATCGAGGCCTGGTTCAAATACTGAATCTTCAGATCGCGGTCGGCCAGGATCAGGTTGATCGGCAGATTATCCATCACGCACCGCATCTGCGCCACGTTGTTATCGGCTTTCGTTTTGCCGGAACGATTATTTCTTCTTTCCATCTGCGCGCTCTTCATATTCAGTCCTTTCGGTAATCTTCCGCTTGCGCGGGAGGCAAATCCCCTGATCAAATCCTCTTATCGGCCCCGCAACCGCGGGGAAACGGGCACGAAGGGACATTCGCGCACAATCAGCCACTCGCGATCTCGAACGCGGCTTTCCCTGCTCCGTCTGTCGTCATCCCAAGCGCGCTCGCCGCGGCGATGTCTCGCCCATAAAATTTCCCTGAACCACCGCCGCCCCTGAGTCTTTCCCAATTGCCGCCTTCATACGGCCGCCCCCTGCGCCCGCTTTCGGCGATGGCTGCGGGTACCGGTCCCTGCACTTTTGTGCGATCCGTTCTCGATCGCATCGCGCACCATGCGCTGCGGATCGAGAATGAGGGCGACGGTGCCGTTACCCAGAATGGTTGCGCCCGAGACCATGTCGACGTGCCGGTAAAACCGGCCGAGGTTCTTGATCACCGTCTGGTGATCCCCGAGAACTTCATCCACCACAAATCCAAAGCGGCCTTCTTCGGTTTCGGCCACCATGATCTGTTCGCGCTCCGGCTGCTTGCGCTCCATGCGGAAATACTCGCTCAGCCGGATATAGGGAATAATCTGGCCGCGCACGTTGGCGACATGCTTGCCGTTGGCCCGTCGAATGTCTTCGCGGGTCAACTCGATGCATTCGAGAGTGGTGGCTAGAGGCAGCACGAAGTAAGCTTTCTCAACTCGAACCAGCAGACCATCGATAATCGCGAGCGTCAGGGGCAGGCGCAGCGTCACGGTAGTTCCGGAACCAGGCCGGCTCTGAATCTCGATCGTCCCGCGCAGCCCTTCGACGGTGCGCCGCACCACATCCATGCCGACGCCACGACCCGAAACATCGGTGATTTTCCGGGCGGTCGAAAACCCGGGAGCTAGAATCAGTGAAAAAATCTGGCTCTCGCTGAGCTGTGCCTCCGCCGCCACCAGGCCTTTCTCGACGGCGCGTTCGCGTACCGCCTTAGCATCGATTCCACCGCCGTCATCCGAAATCCCGATCAGGACACTCGCGCCTGAGTGCCGCGCCGACAGCCGGATGGTGGCGCTGGCGCGTTTTCCGGCCGCCAGACGCCTGTCGGGAGCTTCGATGCCGTGATCCATGCTGTTTCGTATCAGGTGCATCAGGGGATCGTTCAAAACGTCGATCACACTCTTATCCAGCTCCGTGTCGGCACCCTCGATGGCCAGCTCCACTTCTTTATGTAAGTCCCGCGCCAAGTCAAACACGAGCCGGCGAAAGCGTTCGAACGTGCCCCGAACCGGCAGCATCCGGATATTGATCGAACTCTCGCGCAGGGCGCTCGTCAGGCGCTCAATCTCTTCGGCAACCGCAGCCACATCCGCATCCTCGTGGCGCGCCGCTAGTTCGCCCAGGCGGGCTTGCACCGTGACCAGTTCCCCGACAAGATTCACGAACTGGTCGAGCTTCGCCGCCGGAACCCGGATACTGGATGCGTTGTCGGGAGTGTCATACGACCGCCGTCCCCAGGGCTTCGATTCCGGTGCTTTTGTATCGGCAGCTTGTGTCGCCACTGTGGAAAGGCTTGCCGCAGAGCCCGCTACCCCGGGTTCCGTTCGTTCGGTCGCCTTCTCCTCCTTCGCATCAACCGTGTTTTCGCTTCTTTTTTCGCACGCCGCTTTCCCGTCAACCGTTTCGGGCAACGGCGTAATCGCCAGCTCGCAGCTGTCCGCCACAAAAATGAAAACATCCGCGATCGCCTCGCGCCCGGCCGAGGTCGTCAGGACCATATCCCAGCCTATGTAGCAGCGTTCCGGATCCAGTTCGTCCATGGGTGGAATTGCCGCCGGGTTGGCCCTCACTTTCAGGTTCCCGAGGCGCCGCAATTCTCGCAGTAAGAGAAACGGGTCGGCCCCGGTACGCATCATCTCCGGCCCCGGCGCGAAATGAATCTGCCATTCTGCCCTCGCGCCCGCCAACTCCGCACGCGACCCATCAGTCGCGGCGCCAGGCAGCGATTTTTCAACCCGAGCTCCGGGCTTGCCCGTCAGTTGCCGCAACTGCTCCAGCAATTCCGCCCCGGCCGCAACGTTCGCTGCCCCTCGGCCCGCCGCCTCCTCGAGCATGGCTTTAATGTGATCAAGCGCCGATAAAGAAAGATTAATCAGCGCGGAAGTAACCGCGAGCCGGTCATTGCGAACTTCGTCAAACGCATTTTCTAGATTGTGGCTAAACGCTGCCAGGTCGTCGAAACCAAACATCGCCCCCGAGCCCTTCAAGGTATGAAGTGCCCGGAATGCACGGCCCACCAAATCCTCATCTTCGGGACTTTCGTTCAGCGCCAGCAGCGCCGCTTCCAGTTCCACCACGACATCGTGGGCTTCCTCGAGGAAGGCGCGCTTGAACTTGTCTTCCTCGATCATCGGCTGCCGCTTTCGTGCTCTTGTAATTCTTCGCGCCGAAATCCAGTCACGTCGCAGCCTTTCTCGGTTCTATTGCGCCCTCGCGTCCACGGGTATCGGGAATTTCTCGAAGCCGGCATTCTTCACGGTGATGGCGACTTCCTCGGGAATCGGCCTCGCCACCGTGAACCGTCTGGCCAACGCCCTCGCCTCGCGCTCGGCCGCCCACAACAACTGCAACGCCGTTACATCCATTTCACTTCCCATTTCCAACCGCAAGAGGATCTCCTTGCCTGAAGCGAGCGCCTGCAGTAAACACTGTTTCCAATCGGCCGCGCCCGCGATATTGACCACGCCGCTCGCGCGTATCTCGCACAACTCCCCGCTTTGCTCAAGGGTGAATGGCACAAATTCTTCCATCGGCCTCGCCGCACCGAACTTTAAAAATTCCCTTCCTCGAGACTTCGCTCCGGCCGACAACTTTAGGCCGGATAAGAGATTCTTAATCTCTCCCTGGCCTGCTCCGCAGCATTGTCTTGCAGGAAGCATTCCGGGAACCAAATCGTGAAGCCAAAAGTTCGCTCCTACAAGTTCGAAACGGACTCTCGACCTGAATCGCTCCGGGCGGCCAAACTAGTCTTCGGAAGGGGTGCGATAAAAATATCGAAGTGGGAGATTCACCGACAATTGCCTTGGAAGCATCACAGCAGAAAAACGCCGACCGGAGTCATCCGATCGGCGCAATTGGGATTGGACCTGCAACTGTCGATTTGCCTTAAGGATCGCTAAGCAGCGTCGCTTTTCAGAATGACCGGCTGCTCAGTTCGATTCGCGGAGCCAGTTCTTGGACTGCCGCGTCATGATTCCGTAGCACTCGCACGCCGCCGCCTCCAGTTTGGCGCGGTTCACAATCGTCACCGCTCCCCGCGTGTACTGGATGAGCTCGCTCTTTTGCAGCCCGCCCGCCGCCACCGTCACGCTAGCCCTTCTCGTGCCCAGCATGTGAGCGAGAAATTCCTGCGTAAGCTGTACCTCATCTCCGCCCAAACGGTCTTGGCTCATCAGAAGCCAGCGCGCCAGCCGCTGTTCGACCGCGTGCAGACGATTGCAGGCGGCAACCTGGGCCGCTTGCAATCCCAATACCTGCGAATATCGATTGAGTATCTTCTCCAACTGTGGACACTTCTCGAGAACCCTCTTGAAGGCGGCGGCCCGAAGCCGGTAACCCATCGCCGCCACCTGCACCAGAGCGCGGGTCGCACTGGTATTCAGGCCCACAACCAGCGGCAACCCTACAAACCCCTCTTTCCCGCTAATGCCAATTTCTACGCTCTTTCCATCCGACATTACATTCAGAATGGAAACCAATCCTTGCTCGACGAAATAGCACCACTCGATCGGCTGGCCCGTTTCGTTCAGCACTTCGTGTGTCTTCAATTCGACCAGTTCGAGTTCCGGGGATAGAACGCCGTACTCCCGCTTCGACAAACCGAGAAGGATTTCGTTATGAACCGATTCTCGCGCCGAAACCTTGGATGAAAAAGTGTTGCCACCTCTCATAGACGCTCGGGGCGCTAGTTTTGCCATACAGCCTCCGGCGCTCGGTGAACGGCTCTTCGATTTCGCAAATTTTGGGCGTTCGGCGATGCGGCGCGAAAGCTGGGGAATAACACAGTTTCAACCTTACATCAGCCCCGTCTAACGAGCAACACTAGTCGTTCCCGTTAGCGGAACAAAATAATTTAAACCGCTCTCGAAACATGGTACGCTGGCGTACAGTAACGGAGGTATTGCAGAGGAGATAGCGCTGAGCGCAAACTCGGAGCGAGTCTGAAGAGCGAAATCAGGTTATGTTTGAAAAATGTCTTGATTGTCGACGACAGCCCCGCCATACGACGCAGTCTGCGAATCTCGATGGAACAACGGACTGGCTGGCAGGTCTGCGGCGAGGCCGTAAATGGTCGGGACGGTGTGGACCAGGCGTTACGTTCGAATCCCGATCTAATCGTTCTTGATCTTTCGATGCCCGTGATGAACGGCTTTCAGGCTGCCCGAGAACTGCAACGGTTGCTGCCTCGCACTCCCGTCGTTCTGTTCACAACCTTCAGCAATGCGCACGTAGAGCGAGAAGCATTCGCGGCGGGTGTGAGAGCGGTTCAATCCAAGTCGGCGGGCTTGGCGCCCCTGCTGGAAGTGATGCAGAGCTTGCTCCAGGTTGCCTGACGATTTATGCGGGAGCACCATAGAAGAGAGCTTTGTCTTTTATGACACTTGGTAGCTCAAAAAATAAGGCCGGCCGCCCAGCGTGGTCGGTCAAGATCGAAAATCTTCGTCGCGGCCGAAATTTGAATCAGGCTGAGTTTGGCGGGCAACTCGGCATCTCGGCGATGGCAGTTTCGCGTTGGGAACGAGGCGTCGCTGAGCCTTCGGGTGAAATCTATATCCGTTTGGGGAACCTGGCCGGCGACCCGCTTTGCTGGTTCTTTTGGAAGCAGGCTGGGCTTCGATTGTCAGACGTAACCCGCGTGCTTCCGGGAGTGAGCCGGCGCCTCGCTGAAATCCAAATTCCAGAATTGAACTTCGTTCGAGCCGGATATCGCGCCAACCCAAACTTAAAAAAAGAGAGTTTGGTTGCAATACCGTTTCTCCCCGTCAGTGCCGGAACTCCGGGCAGCGAGGGAGACAATATCGATCTGGCAGAGGTTTCGGCCGAGTCGGTACTGGCTGCGCCCGCGGAATGGTGTCCGAATCCCGAATCCACCGTTTGCCTTCGCGTGAAAGGCAATTCCATGTCGCCGCTGATCCTTGACGGCTACATTATCGCGATCGACACCTCCGATGTCGAAAATGACAATTTAGTGGGCGACATGGTCGTTGCAGCCCATAGTGAAAAGGGCCTCTTGGTCTCGCGTCTAATCCGTTTTGATCACACGGATGCTCTGGTTTCCGATCAGCGCGAATATGGAACGGTTCCCGTTACCCCCGGTTCGGAATGGAGAATACTGGGAAAAGTCCTCTGGTGGACCGGCCGGGCCCGGTAAAACAAAAGTCTTCGCATCCTGTTCCAATCTTCACCGACTTCCCAAGAGTTTTCACCAGGCCAACCGACTCACGCAATCCGCGATGCTGCAGGTTTCGCAATCCCGCGCTCTTCCGAAACCTGCGCAATGACGGAATTGATCTCCGCTCCGACCAGGAATGCCAATCCCGTAACGTGAAACCACAATAATAAGATGATCACCGCGCCCAGCGATCCATAGCTTCGGCTGAACGAAGTAATGAAGTGCAGATACAAGCGCAGCGCCCCCGAGGCCGCCAGCCAAAGTGCCAACCCAATCACAGAACCCGGTGTGATCCAATGCCAACGGCGCGTCTTCACATCCGGACCGAAGTAGTAGACAATAGCAAACGCCAAAAGCACGAACGCCAGGGACACAAACCATTGCGCCACTTTCCAACTGGCAATAAACACAGCGCTCCATCCAATCTCACGCCCTAGAAACTCGGCCACGTATCCGCCGCCCAGCACTAAGAGCGAGGCGGCGATAATCAACATCGACATAACCAGCGTGAGTGCCAACGATACGAGGCGCACTTTGATCCACGACCGCGTCTCGCGCAACCCGTGAGCGATATTCAGCGTGCTCAGCAACTGCGTAGTGCCTGTCGATCCCGCGTAGAGCGCAAGCAACAGGCCAAACGTCAATTTACCTCCGCCGCTTTGCTGAATCACTTCGTCCACTGTACTCCGGAGCAACTGGTAGGCAACTCCGGGAACAATCTCCCGCACATAGAGCAACAAGTCCGAACGCAGTTCCACTCCCTTACCCGCGAACATGCCGAAAAGAGCCATCAGAAACAGCAGCAGCGGAAAGACCGCGATCAAAAAGTTGTAAGCGAGTTCGTAAGCGCGGTTATAGAGATCGTCTTGATCAATCGCGACCCAAATCCGCTTGAGCAGCTGCCACCAGCCCAGGCCACCCCAAGTCCATAACGAACCATCATCCTCTTTGTGTGTGGCGGCTTTGGAATCGCTGTTTGGTCTCGCACCCATTAGGTTCCACGCTCATCGCACCCAACTACTCTACCAACCTCGACTTCAGAATTTCGTGTGAAACCGGCCCTCCGCCGAAATCCCTCCAGCCTCCTGCCGGGCTACGCTCACCGACCACCGCGGATTGATCTGGTAATCACCCTGCACGACTTCGCTGCCCGGCTGCGAAACATCCGTCGAAAAGGTGAACAGAAAATTCTTCGTCACTCGCTGTTGCACCGCAATGCGAGCCGAGGGATTTGCATTGTTGCCCCCAATCAGTGGATCAATCTGCAAACTCGATAGGCCCGCGAGCCTTTGCACACCCCCGGTGAGTTGACTGGCCGTCTGCGAAGCGAGAATGGAATCCGTGCTCTGGCTCGCAGCGCTTTGTCCCGTCGTCTGCCCCGTCGCCAGCAGGTTGATGATGTCCGCCGTCGCAAGCGGAGGATCGGAAACGTAGGACGTGGTCAGCTTATCGAAAGGCCCGCGCACAGTCAGTGTCAGGTTGTACTGCTCGACCGTCGAGATCACAGAAACATTCAGCACGGGATCGGTTTCGTTCGGATTGTCGAAGGTGATAATTCCGTGTTGTAACTGGTACCGGACGTTGCGGTAAAATAACTCTCCCGAAGTCAGATCCGTGCGGCCGGTAATGATTGGATCGGCCGCCGTCCCTCCCACGCGCAGATTCACCCGGCCCTCAATGCTCACCTGCGAACTATTGGCGCTCAGATTGTCTTCCGATTGCACGGCGATCGCGAGTTTCACCGTATCGGCGAAGCCCGGCGCCGCCGGAGTCGAAGACTGGCTGCCGAACTGGTCGGCAAATTTTGCCAAATCGAAATCTGGAGTGAAAGAGAGAGTATCGATCAGGACCCGCCCGCTCAGAGTGGACGCTTCGCGGGTTCCAGTCAGGGCGAGATTGCCATCAAGTACGCTTCGTAGCCCGCTCGGATAACGGACGCGAACCGACTTCCCTTGCAGCGCAAGATTGAACTGCACGCTTGGGCGATACGTCATCGATCCCGTGGCCGTCAGAGTGCCTCCCCCGACCTGCCCGCTTAAATTCGAGAAACGCACTCGCTGGTTGTCGATGTCCAGACTACCGTTCAGGTTCTCGACCCCAAGAGGCGCCCCGGGTTCAATCACAACCACATCCTTCAACCCCACCTGCCCCGTTATATTCGAAAGCTGAAGTGTCCCTGCACTGTGAACATCGAGAGAAACGGTTCCTGAACTCCGCAGCTCGGGGACTGCAATTTGCAGGACGCGGAGATCGACCGACCCTTTCGCCGTGAACGTAGGCGCAACATTTCCCGCGAGCGGAATTCGCCCCTCAAACCGTAACGACGTCTCATTCCCCTGGATCTCGGCAGGCTGCACTGTAATCACTGAGTTCGCATAATCGACATGAATCGGTGCCGCTGCTCCGAGCTCAAGCGAACGGTAACTGGCGGTTAGAGTCGGAATGGTCAGGTCCCCTCGCACCTGCGATAGATCCTTCAATGGACCCGCCATCCTGGCGTGAAATTCACTCTGCCCGTTAAAACCCTGTGGCAGATTCGGGAAATAGATGGCGATGATGGCGTCCAGCGGCAACACGGTCGTGTCTATCGACGCCTCCGTGTAATACCCTCCCTCCAGATTCACTCTTCCGTGGGCCTGCACCGAGGCATCCATTACCTTGGAATCCAGCGTGAACTCGGCCTTTTTCTCCCCGACCTTGAGCTCCGCCTTCATGCCCAAAATTGATTTGTCGCGCAAGGTTAGTCGAGGAATTTGCAAATCCGCCGTGAGCTGAGGGTCGTCCAATGTCCCAGTTCCGCTCGCCGACGCACTTAGATATCCATAGAGCAGCAAGTTCTGGGTCTGAACAAAATGAAGCCGCTGCAGATTCACGGGCGGCACATTAAAATGGGCGGTATAGATTTTCGTCGCCGGTACATAAGAAAAATCCGCCGTCGCCGATCCGGCCGGCGATGAAACGTTCAACGAAGATTTCACCGCCCCACGATCTGCATTCATTTTCACAACAAAGGTGCGCAGCGGTTCCCCGAAGGCTTGCCCGTTCGAAATCTGCAATAAGCCCGAACCCTCAGGGTCGAGTTGCGTCCCGCTTAACGAAAATGATGCTGAGATGTCGCCACTTAACGGATAGTGCAAGTTGGCCAGATGCTGAACGTCCGCAAGCGAAATGCCTTGTACCGACGCGTTTGCCCTGATCGCGTTCGACGGTTGATAACTCCAGTTGTCCAGCGAAACAGCGCCGCTGAAACTGCCTCTGCCATGCAGCGCGCTGACCAGACTTCCGTTCGAAACCTCAAACTGCGACGGCGTCGCCTCGAAACTTGCTTGCGCGGTACGCCATTCGCTCCCTTCAATCTTCAGGGCCTGCGCCGCGAATTGACCCGAGATATCGGGCTGGTTGACCGAACCCCGCACCGTTGCATTCACCGTGGCCGAACCCGAAAGCGCCGGTAAGCTCGAAACGCCGGGACGAAATGCCGACACGAGATCGACAAATTGACGCAGATCGGTGGTTGTAGTCTGCACCTGCAAATTCGAGCGATCGCTCAGTACGCCGTCCGCTGTCACGATCGTTGACGGAATATGCAAATCAGAATCGCGCAAGCTCATCGTCCCGCGTATCCCATCGTAGGTCACGTGGACGACGCCATCGACCGGCAGGTTGGTCACGGTACTCGAGGCGACAGCTTTCAGACTTTCTGCTTCAGCGCGAACTGTGAAGTTAGAGTTAGCGCGGATTTTCCGAATATCCCCCGTCCACGATCCGTCGAACGTGCCATCGAGAAGTCCCGACAACACTACCTGCTTCAACTCCGGACGTCGCAAGGCCTGCTGCGCGGCTCGCAGCGATATTCCATCAAAGGAGCTCCGCACTTGAGTCGCCGGCGTCGCATCGAGATGTTGCACACTGAGATCGCCTCGCACCGTTCCTCCCGCGGACCGGAGGTCAATCCCCGTTACTCGCAATGCCGCGTCCGCCAGTTGGTACCTTCCGCGCAGCTTCCGAATTTCGATTCTTCCATCGGACGCTGCCACCGAAAAGGCTTCGCTCGAAATCTCACCGTCAGTCGCAACTGCGCGCAGCAACCACTGAGCGGTGCCATCATTGCCGGCACGATCTCCGATTGCTGGATAACGCAGTTTTCCCATCAATATAACGTCGCCCGCAGGCGCCATCCCCGAAGCCATCGCTGCGAAGTCCTGCGTGTGTATCCGAACGTTGTAGTCTCCCGTAACGCTGGGCTTCGCCAAATTGACAACATCGAAATGCAGTGATGCAGTAGATGAACCAAATTTCAACGTAGCCGGTGCGAACGAAATTTGCGTCGCTGTCACACCGAAACTCGCCTGCAGACTATGCGGCAACGGGGCATAGTTCGCATATTTCAAATGCCCGCTGTCATAGGAAATCGTCCCGTCGTAGCGATTCGCCACAAAATCGAAATGGACATCCATACCGAGATTGCGTAAATCGGCATCCAGCGGAATTTTCCTATCGTTGAAGTCGATCTCGCCATTGCTCAGCTCCGCGTGCCTCACCGCGAGCGCAAAGATGTCGGTATGACTTCCCGTCCCCCTAGCCGCGGGTTGCGGAAGGTTACTCTTCCCATTTCGATCGACGAGAACGTTTGCAACCGGATGCGCAACCAGAAGTTCAGTCAGGCTCACCTTGTGTTGGAAGACCGAAACAATCTTGAAACTGGCGGTGATCTCGTCAATCTGCAGAAGCGGCGCCTGACCAACTGGTTCAGTGCCGTGAATAATGACGCCGTGAAGACGCGCTGTAAGCGTTCCAAGGTTGAAATCGAGCGACCGTATCTCAGTCTTCCCTCCCGTACCTTGGTCGGCCGCCCGTGTTATCCGGCGCAGCGCAAACTGCTCGAACCGTTGACTTCGCAGAATCAGGTATCCGCTCGTGCCTGCGACGGCAATCAGAAGCAACACCACTGCAACCGTCCAGCCGATGATCTTCTGCCACTTCATGGCTTCTCCCAATCGAGCTGCTCGCAACAACAACCTCTAAAACGCCTGCCCCAGTGTAATAAAATATTGTGTCGCGCTGAGCCCGGGCTGTGGATTCAAGTTACGTCCGACATCGATGCGGATCGGCCCAATCGGCGTGGAGTAGCGCAGCCCAAGCCCCACCGTATGGCTGAAGTTTCCTGCTAAGTCGCCCGCATTGATCGTGCGAAAGACGTTCCCGCCATCATAAAATCCCACGCCGCCGAGCTCTTTCATGATCTTTAGCGGAAATCGGATTTCAGAATTCAAAATGAACAACTGACGTCCGCCCAGCGGTACAGGAATATCGACGCACCCCGTATTGTTCAGCAAGACATTGCAGAACGGTACAATCCTTTGCGGCCCAGCCTGGTCGATCGGAAATCCGCGCAGCGAAGTCCCGCCGCCAGAAAAGAAAAGCTGGCTTGTAGGAACGAAACTTCCCGCGAACGACTCCGCAAAACCAAGCCGCACACTGTTCGCAAATACCAGCGAATGCACTGGCTTGTAGTACGCGTATTGTCCGAAGAGTTTGGCGAAGTTCGCACTCGATCCTAGTGCCACTGGCGTGAGTGCCAGATTCAGCGTGGCAAAGCTGCCGCGGTGAGCGTCCAGCGGCTTATCTCGTGTGTCGCGAATCAACGTCCCCGAGAACGTAGAAAGATGGACGCTGCGGTCCTGAGGCAAAACGAGTTCAGGCACAAGCAAATGCGACAGCTGCGTCTTATTGAAATCGTAGCGAAGCTGCAGCCGCATATGATTCTTGTTGCTGATCAGCCTCTCCACTTGAAAAGAGAGATCGCCAAGCCCTGCGGTGAAGAGCGGATTCTCGCTCGTCCGCTCGATGGAAAAATTACTCAGCGAACTCCACCCCGTGTCGAGGAAGTGCGGCTGTGAATAGGTCGCAAGGACCCGCTGATCCAAGCGCGCCAGCAAAATCGAGGCGCTCGCCGTCTCTCCCAGACCGCGCATGTTGCGGCGATTGAAATCAATCGATCCCAGCGGGCTCGCGAAAGTCGCTTCGCTCGGAGCAATCTGATTACCTCCCAACCCAATCGGCGGCCCGCCCGGCACGGCAACCGTGCCCGCAGGAATATTCCCGCCTCGCCGCGCGATTTCAAATCCAAAACCGTAGGTAATCTCGTTCTGCTTGGCTTCATGCACTTTCACCAGCGCGATTTCTTCGTCTTGATCGGTGATCGGTTTCCGCGGCCCCACACTCGACCAATCGAAGACGTTCAGATCGTAAAGATGGCTTTCGCCGGCGAGCAGTTCGCCTTTGCGCATTGGCGCAGCGGGAGCGATCTTCGCCGTCTTCTTGATCAACGCCAGCCGCGTTTTCTTCTGCCCCAGATACAGTACGTCGCTCACCCGAACCAGTTGATGTTCGGTGATGGCATAGATCACGCTCACGCGGTGCGGATCCTCCCCACGGCGGCCTTGATCGTGCCGGTCTATCGTCGCCTTTACTTCCACATTGAGATAGCCGCGATTCAAGTAAGTCGCCGAGATTCGATTGCGATCTTGCGCCAGGCGCCGAGCCGAGAACGGCCCTCCCGCCTTAAGATCGAATCCCTTCGGCGCCGTTAGCTGATCCTCTGAAACACTGCTGTTCCCTGTAATCTCTACATTGTCGACCAGTGTCTGCGGACCTTCTTCGATTTCGAACGTAACGTCCACCCTCGATTCGTGGTCAACCACCCGCGACGTGATCTTTGCCGATTCATATCCCTTGTCGCGGTAAAAAGCTTCCATGTTCGAAACGCTCTGTTTCAGCAACTTCGGACTCACGCTCCCGTGCGTCCAGATGTGGGACTTTTTGATTACGACTTGCGCCAGCAGATCGTCTTCGGAAATCTGGTTATTTCCATCAAATTCGATGCGCTCCACTTTTGATTTCTTGCCCCGATCAATGTCATATACCAGGAGAATCTCGTCTGACTGCTCTGTGAGGTGCGTCGTCACCTTTACATCGGCGTAGCCTTTCTTCTGAAAAAAGTCAGTCAGATTCTGCTCCCCCTCTTCCACCAGATCGCGGTCAATCGTTCCCTCGGAATAGATGGGAATCAACTTCTTCATCTCTCTTCCAGAAAGGTAGGGGAGCTTCGATAGCTTGGCCCCTTGCATTCGCACGGTGACAACCGGCCCCAGTTCAACCTTAAACGAAACGTCAACCCGGTCATTTTCCGCATGAAAGCGCGGAGGGTCGACATTCACCTTGCTGGCCAGCCGATGCTGTCGTGCCAGTGTTCTCTTGACAAGCGCCGTAGCAGATTTCATCCGTTCCGCACTGTAGGGCGTGCCGGGTTTCAGCAGCCCGCCCATGAGTCTTGCGCGCAACGAACGAACCGACTTCTGCAGCCTGCCACCTTCCGCAGAGTCAACTCCCGCAAAATCAACCGCACCCACCCGCGCCTGCTTGCCCAACTCCACCGTAAAGCTGACGTTCACAAGCTGATGCTCGTCGTCAATTTTCGATGTGACGCTAATCGACGCGCCAAAATAGCCATTGCTTCGAAGAAAGTCCTGTAAGGCTGCTTGAGCGACCGGAATCCGCGCCGGATCGTAGGGATCTTCGTCGGCAAGGTTAGCGACACCCAGCAAGCGCGTGTAAGAAAACTTTTTGACCGCACCGGGGAATTCGATTATGCCCAGGTAATATGCCGGTTCGAGCAAGAAGTTCAGGCGCAGACCCGCCGTGTCGGGCACCACCTCAACGCTCACCGTCGGAAAATTCCCCGTGTCTTGTAGCGCCTGGATGCTGTCCTCAACTGCTGTCTCCGAATACGGAGACCCCGCCTTCTGCAAGACAACTGCCCGAAGAGGTTCCAAATCGCGATGTGGATTGCCGATGAGGTCGACCGCATCCACTTTTTGGCCCTCAAAAACCGACTGTGGACCAATCACAGTCATCTGTCCGTCAGCGCTACCCGCACCGGCAGCGACAGCGATTAATAAAATGAGGGCGAACGATAAACGCATAAGGGCCGGCGGATCGAAAGCCAAGAAGCAGGGCTCTACCCTCCCACCGGGAAATTCCCATCTTCCAGAATCCGAGCCGCAAGTCTGAGTGTGATGCTCCAACGTTAGCAGACGTTGGCTTATCTCAGCTCTTCTAAAGGTTCTGCCGTACCGCCAAGCGGAAAGCAACTCATATGCAGGAATATCTGTATTGCGCCTCGGAAATTCTCGATTCAGCTGCGCCGATATAAATGGAGTTCCGCCCGATATTACAGACACGATTCGATTGTTGGCAGCTTCATTTCATCCTAAAAGTAGAGGTCGTGCAAGCTGGAGTGTCGCGATAGCCAGCTTGTGGCGTGGCGGTGGTCATGGCGCGTTCGACAGTCGTCCTCCGGAAGCGATCTATCTTCCTCGTCAGCTTCTTCTTGTCTTCCCTGCTCTTTTTTTCCGCCTCGATTTTGCCCGCCCAGACAGGACTGGAAGACGTACACGTTCTTCCCTTCCCGCACGTCGGGCCGGAGACCCTCGCTGTGGCCACGATACCCGCTATGCCCGGATCTCTTCCTTATGTGATCCATAAAGACGTCAATCTTGTCCTGGTGCCGGTGACTGTCACGGATTCCCAAAACCGCCTTGTCATTGGTTTGACTCGCGACAACTTTCAGGTTTTCGACGGTAAAACGTTGCAGGATCTCCGGCACTTTTCCAGCGAAGACATCCCTCTTTCAATCGGCATCATCGTCGATAGCAGCGGCAGCATGAAGGACAAGGTTGAGCGCGTCCACGAGGCCGTGACCCGATTTTGCGAATCGGCCAACATCGAGGACGAGTTCTTCATGATCACCTTCGCCGATGTCCCCCATCTCGTGCAGGATTTCACCAATTCTCCCGAGGATATCGAGAAGGAAATGCTTTTCGTCCAGCCGAAAGGACAAACCGCTTTGCTCGATGCCATCTACATGGGCTTGAGCAAGATGCGCACCGCCAAGTATTCGAAGCGAGCGTTGTTGATCGTGTCCGACGGCGGTGACAATCACAGCCGCTACAGCGAGCACGAAGTGAAAAGGGTGTTAAAAGAAGCCGATGTCGCCGTCTACGCGATTGGAACTTTCGATCGCACCGTGCCTACAGTAGAAGAACAGCTCGGTCCCGAACTTCTTTCCTCGCTGGCGGAGCCAACCGGCGGCCGGGCCTTCACCATCAGTAACATCAATGACCTTCCTGAGGTCGCTCGGCAGGTCGGCACCGAACTGCGAGCACAATACGTCCTCGGTTATCGACCCTCCAGCGTCCCGCAGGACGGGAAGTGGCACAAAATCCACGTAAAGTTGCAGGCTCCGCGAAAGTTGCCCTTGTTGCATGCGCACGCGAAAGCCGGATACTATGCACAACTCCAATAACCGGAGGTGTCGGAAAAGGGACCCGGTAAGACACGCCCGCTGCACATTGCAAGCGCGCAATCCGCCGCCACTTCCCTACTGCTGAATTGTCGTATCCGCTTTGTCCGGCTTCTGCGTGACTCGCGCGGGAGTTGGCAGTTGCGAACTATCCCAGCCGCCGCCTAGAGCTTCCACCAGCGCCACCGCCGAGGTCATCTCTTGCACCTGCAGACCGTTTAAGGTTTGCTCGTCGGCAAGCAGCGTTGTCTGCGCGATCAGAACATTCAAATACGGGTCGATTCCCGTTTGATAGCGGACCTCTTCCAGTTGCAAAAAGGTTTGCGCCGACTTCACCGCTTCCTGCTCTTGCAACACTTCCTGCGAAAGAATGCGAACCTCCGCCAGCGCATCTTCGGTCTGTTGAAATGCGCCTAGCACCGTCTGCCTGTAAGTCGCCACGTCCGCATTGTAAGTCGCCACATATTGCTGCACCGTGGCGCGGCGCAAGCCAGCGTCAAAAATAGTCTCTGAAAGCCCTGCGCCGACCGACCAGAAGCGGCTCGGCCAGGAAAGCCACGTCCCGATCGCCGAACTCTCGAAACCTCCCGATCCACTCAAAGTTAAATTCGGATAATAGGCCGCATACGCGATCCCAATCGTCGCGTTGGCTTCGGCCATGGTTCGTTCCGCGGCTGCAATGTCGGGACGGCGCTCCAGTAACTCCGACGGCACGCCAATTGGAATGGGGGGCGGTGCTGTCGTCATCGGCTTCACAGGGATCGAGAAATTCGATGCAGCCTTGCCCACCAGCATCGCAATCGCATGCTCATATTGCGCCCGCGCCACCGCTACGTTAGTTGCTCCAGCCTGCGCGCTCTGCAGCGCGGTTTGCGCCTGCACCACCGCAATCTGATCATCGATGCCCAGTTTATAAAGCGATTGTGTCAGTTCCAGCGATTTCTGATCCGCCGCTACCGTATCGTTAAAGATTTGTTGCAGCATGTCCTGCCCGCGGATCTCAAAGAAATATTCCGCCAGGCTCGCTTGCTCGGTGAGGCGCTCATTCTCCAGATCGGCCTCGCTGACTTGCGCCGCATACTGCGCCTGCCGCACCGTATTTCTCACCTTTCCCCAAATATCCGGCGCCCACGATGCATCGAGCGGTAACGAAAACGTTGAACTCTGCAGATTGCCGCTGTTCCCATTCCCCGAGCCCAGGTTTGCGGAATTCCGGGCGTGACTGATCGCGGGCGCAGCCGACAGCGTCGGAAAATACTGCGAGCGCGCCTCCCGTATGATCGCGCGCGCCGCCATATAGTTTTCGAAGAACTCCTTGATATTTTGATTGTTGATGTTGAGTTCTTCTTCCAGTGCATTCAACTCGGGATCGTTGAAAATCTCCCACCACTTGCCGCGCAACTTCGCATCCGCCGGCTGTGCCACCGTCCAGCCTGTGGTCTCTTTGAACTGCGTCGGCGACTCCTTATACGCAGCAGCCGGCGGAGGCGGCGTCGCCGCGTGGTACTTCGGCCCGACCACACATCCGGATAACATCGCCAGCCCGGCAAGCGAGACGATTGCACCACACAACCCAGTGCCTATGCGCGCCTTGCGCAGCCGAAGAGTCGTGACAATTCTCCTACCGAACCGCTCACTCATAACCATTCACCCTACTTTCGCAGCTGCGCGATCACATTCCCAGCCACCGCCAAAAGCTGCCGTTCCCGACAGCCTAACTCGGTTCAGCAGCAGGAACCACGGCGCTAAAGTCGTCGTGCGTCTTGCCTTGCACCCGCAGCCGCAACCGATCGAGGAACAGATACACCACCGGAGTCGTGTACAGCGTCAGCATCTGGCTTACAATCAGCCCTCCCACAATCGTGATCCCCAGGGGCCGTCGCAGTTCCGAGCCTGTACCGGTGCCAAATGCCAGGGGCAACGCGCCAAACAACGCCGCCATCGTCGTCATCAAAATTGGGCGGAATCGAAGCATGCAAGCCTCAAAGATCGCGTCAGCCGTACTCTTGCCTTCCTGCCGTTCGGCGACCAGCGCGAAGTCGATCATCATGATCGCGTTTTTCTTCACGATGCCAATCAAGAGAATGATGCCGATAATCGAAATCACGTTCAGGTCGATCTTGAAAATTGTCAGCGCCAGCATCGCCCCCACACTCGCCGATGGAATGGTGGAGATGATCGTCACTGGATGCACCAGACTTTCGTAGAGCACGCCCAGTACGATGTACACAGCTAACACAGCCGTAATAAGCAGCATCCACTCCGAACTGAGGGACTGCTGGTAGGCGAGCAGCGTGCCCGCGAAAAAGCCGCGAATCGTCGAAGGCGTTCCCAGCCTTTGCTCCATTTGGACGATGCTCTGCGTCGCATCACTCAAGGAAACTCCGTTCGCCAGATTGAATGAGACTGTCACCGAAGGAAACAGTCCGGTGTGGTTGACTGACAGCGGCGTGGTGCTCGATTGCGATTGCGCAATCGTCTTGAGCGGCACGTTACCGTTGCCTCCGCTCTGTAAGTAGATATTCTTCAACCCTTCCGGACTTTGCCAATATTGCGGCGCCACTTCAAGCACAACGTAGTATTGGTTCAACTGCGTATAGATAATCGACACCTCGGATTGCCCGAAAGCGGCATACAACGAAGAATCGAGGCTCTGCGCCGTCTGCCCTACCCTGGCCGCGCTTGCTCGATCGTATGTCACCACCTCTGACAGTCCGCCGTTTTGCTGGTCCGAATTAACGTCCTGTAGACCCGGAAGTTTCTTCATCTCGGCCAGCAAAATCGGGCCCCACTTCGACAGATCTTCCACGTTGTCGCACTGGATGGTGTATTGATAGAGCGCGTTGCTGCCGCGGCCGCCGATGCGCAGATCCTGCGCCGCCTGCAAGAACGCCGAAGCTACCGGCAGCCGGTTCATCTTCGGACGCAGCCGATTGATGATGTCGGCCGCTCCGATTTTGCGCTCGTTCAACGGTTTCAATGCGGTGTAGATAAATCCTGAATTGGTCGATCCGCCGCCGCCGGTAAAAGCGATCACGTTGGCAACCGCAGGGTCGCTCTTGATCACCCCCACCAACTGCTTAATCGAATTGTCCATCATCGGAAAAGATGCGTCTTGCGGCCCCTGCAATCCGCCCACGATCGCGCCAGTATCCTGTTGCGGGAAAAATCCTTTCGGAATCCGCATGATGAGCACCACATTCAGCGCGATCGTAAGAATCAGCACCACCAGCATCAGTACCGAATTGTCCAGCGCCCATGTCAACGAACGTCGGTAGGTTTCCAGCATCCATGCAAAGAACTTTTCGCTCGTGTTGTACATCCTGCCGTGCTTTTGATCTTTTTCCTCCTTCAGCAGATAGGCACACATCGTGGGTGTCGTGGTCAACGAAATCACCATCGAAACGACGATCGCCGTCGACAGCGTAACCGCAAACTCGCGAAATAGGCGGCCCACTATCCCGCCCATCAAAAGAATCGGAATAAACACCGCAATCAGCGACATGCTGATGGAAAAAACGGTAAATCCAATCTCCTGTGCGCCCAGTAGCGCCGCCTCGAACGGCTTCATCCCCATTTCCAGGTGCCGCGAGATGTTTTCCATCACCACGATCGCATCATCCACCACGAATCCCGTCGAGATCGTAAGCGCCATGAGCGAGAGATTGTCGAGACTGTAGCCAAACAGGTACATCACCGCGAAAGTCCCGATCAACGACACGGGCACCGCTACAAACGGAATCAATGTGGCCCGCCCGTTGCGCAGAAAAAGAAACACCACCAGAATGACTAGCGCGACCGAGATGATCAACGTACGTTCCACATCGCTAACCGAGGCCCGAATGGTCGTAGTGCGGTCAAGAACGATTGTCGTATCGATGCCTTGCGGGACCGAAGCTTTCAACCCCGGCAACTCGTTGCGAATATTCTCAACCGTCTGAATAATATTCGCGCCCGGCTGCCGAAACATGATCAACATCACGGCCGGTATTCCGTTCAAGAATCCGCCGGAACGGACGTTCTGCACCGAATCGACCACGTCCGCGACGTCCGAAAGCCGCACGGCCGTTCCATTGTGATACCCGATGACAATCGGTTTGTAGTCTTCCGCAACCGAGATTTGATCGTTGGCCGTGATGTCAGCCGTCACGTCCCCGTCCGACAACTGCCCTTTTGCCAGGTCCGCGTTCTGCGTGCTCAAGGTGTTGCGAACCTGCGACAGCGTCAGACCATAACTATTCAACTGCGTCGGATTCACTTCGACCCGCACCGACGGGAGAGAACTGCCTCCCACCGTCACCTGCCCCACGCCCTGGATCTGCGAAAGCTTCTGCGACATCACCGTCGAAGCCACGTCATACAACTTGCCGGTATCGAACTTATTGGACGTGAGGCCGATGATCATAATCGGCGCGTCGGCAGGATTCACTTTGCGATAAGTAGGATTTCCCGGCAGGTTGGTCGGCAGATACGTGCGCGCCGCGCTGATCGCCGCTTCCACGTCTCTCGCCGCGCCATCAATATTGCGGCTCAAATCGAATTGAATGGTGACTGACGTGGTGCCGAGAGAACTCGCGGACGTCATCTCCGACACTCCCGCGATATGGCCAAACTGCCGTTCCAGCGGCGTAGCGACCGAAGATGCCATGATCTGGGCGCTCGCTCCCGGCAGCGATGCCCCCACAGAGATCGTCGGAAAATCAACCTGCGGCAGCGGCGAAACCGGCAACACCGTAAATGCGATCGCTCCCGCAATCGCGATCGCAACGGTCAGCAGCGTCGTAGCTACCGGCCGCCGTATGAAAAGGCCGGAGGGATTCATGACTGCTCCGCTCGCTGCGGCGGCCCGCTCGACTCTTGCTTCGCTTCTTCTTGCTTGCTTTTGTGCGACGGGTCGCCACCGCGCCACCGCGTGAATCGGTCTCCCAGGTTGTCAAAGAAGATATAGATGACCGGTGTCGTATACAACGTCAGCGCCTGGCTCAACAAAAGTCCGCCGACCATCGCAATGCCCAGCGGACGCCGTATCTCCGATCCGATCCCCCGCCCCAGGGCCAACGGAAGTCCACCCAGCAGCGCCGCCATTGTAGTCATCATGATGGGACGGAAACGCAGCAAGCTCGCTTCATAAATGGCGTCGGTCGCGTTCTTCCCGTGCTCCCGCTCGCCTTCGAGCGCAAAATCCACCATCATGATGCCGTTCTTTTTCACGATGCCAATCAGCAGAATAATGCCGATAATCGCCACCACGCTCAAATCCTGGCCGAACAACATCAGTGCCAATAGCGCGCCCACTCCGGCTGACGGCAGTGTGGAAAGAATGGTCACCGGATGGATGAAGCTCTCATAGAGAACGCCCAGCACGATATAAACAGTAACCAGCGCAGCGAGAATCAGCAGCGCTTCGTTCGACAATGAGTTTCTGAACGACGCAGCCGTGCCTTGAAAATCCGCCTGCAAACTCGCCGGCATGTGCATGTCTTTTTGCACTTTAGTGATCGCGGTGATCGCGCTGCCCAGCGCCGCGTTCGGCGCGAGGTTGAAAGAAACTGTAATCGCCGGAAATTGCCCCTGGTGGTTAATGGAAAGCGGCTCGCTGGCACGCTCAAAATGTGTAAATGCACTGAGCGGTACCGCGTTACTCTTCGCGGAACTGGAAGTCGTATTCGCCGACGAGTTCGATCCCGTCGATCCACCCGATGGCGACAGCGCATTCGTGATCGGAGCCAACACCCCTGAACTGGGCGTATAAAGCACCGATGTAGTCGTGGCATTCGAACCTGCGGAGGACGATCCCGAAGACGAAAAAGAAGTGGATGCCCCCGGCCCCGAAGTTCCCGACGAAGCATTCGCCTGGATATAAATACTTTTCAGAATGTTCGGATCTGTCTGAAACTGCGGCTGCGCCTCCAGAATCACGTGATACTGGTTCAACTGCGTGTACATCGTATTGATCTGACGCTGCCCAAAAGCGTCATACAGCGTGTTGTCGATGGTCGACGGAGCAATGCCTAGCCGCGACGCCGTCGCTCGATCGATCACCAGAGAAACGGCGAGACCACCCGTCTGCTGGTCGGTTGCGACATCCTCGAGTTCCGGCAGGTTTTTCAGCTTCGCCACAAAGCGATTGGTCCAATCGTTCAGTTCGTTCGCGTCCGGATCTTCCAATGTGTACTGGTATTGGGTTCGGCTCACACGGTCATCCACCGTGATGTTCTGCACCGGCTGCATGAAGAGTGCAATGCCCTGCACGTCCCGCAATTTCGATTGCAACCTGCGCACTATATCCGAGGCACTCGTGTGGCCACGATCCTCCAGCGACTTCAGGTTGATCGAAAAGCGGCCGCTGTTGAGAGTCGTATTTGTCCCGTCCGCACCGATAAACGAAGACAGACTTTCGACCGCCGGATCGGCCAGAATTACTTTGGCCAACTGCTGCTGTTTCTCCTCCATCGCCGCAAACGAGACCGTTTCCGGAGCCTGCGAAATCCCCTGAATCACCCCCGTATCCTGCACCGGGAAAAATCCCTTGGGAATAATGATGTAAAGAAAAATCGTTAGCCCCAGCGTGCCCAGCGCAACGAGCAAGGTAATCGTCTGGTATTCCAGAACGAATTTCAAAGTGCGCCCGTAGAACGCAATCATCCGTTCGAAAACGCGCTCCGATGCTCGGTAGAAGCGGCCTTGCTGCTCCTTCGGCTGATGCCGCAAAATGCGCGCCGCCATCATCGGCGTCAGCGTCAGTGAAACCACCGCCGAAATAACAATCGTCACCGCGAGCGTCACTGCGAATTCTCGGAAGAGCCGCCCCACTACGTCCCCCATGAAAAGCAACGGGATCAACACGGCAATCAGCGAAACCGTCAACGAAACGATGGTGAATCCGATTTGCTCCGCGCCCTCCAGCGCCGCTTGCATCGGAGCTTTGCCTTCTTCGATATAGCGCGAGATGTTCTCGATCATCACGATCGCGTCGTCCACCACAAATCCGGTGGAGATCGTCAGCGCCATTAGAGAAAGGTTATCCAGGCTGTACCCGAGCGCATACATCGCGGCAAACGTTCCCACCAGCGACAACGGCACCGCAACGCTCGGAATGATAGTCGCGTAGAGGCTCCGCAGAAAAATGAAGATCACCAGCACCACCAGCCCGATGGTCAACATCAGTTCGAATTCGACGTCAGAAACCGACGCCTGAATCGCCGTCGTCAAATCCGTAAGCGTCGTGACTTGAATCGACGCGGGAAGGTTTGCTTCCAGTTGCGGCAACAACAACTTAATGCTTTTGACGACGCTAATGGTGTTGGCGCCCGGTTGCCGCTGCACGTTCAGAATGACGGCCGGAGTTTCGTTCATCCACGCCGCCTGTTTGTTGTTCTCGACGTCGTCGATGATCTCCGCCACGTCCGTCAGCATGACTGGAGCGCCATTGCGATAAGCAACAACGACGCTGCGGTAGTCGTTACTACTTACAAGCTGATCGTTCGAGTCGATCTGGTAATCCTGATGCGGTCCGTCGAAGTTGCCCTTGGCGGCGTTGACGCTCGCCTGCGTCAGCGCGGTTCGCAAGTCCTCAAGATTGATCCCATAGGACGAAAGCGCGTGCGGGTTCGCGCGGATGCGTACCGCCGGCTTCTGCCCACCGCTAATGCTCACCAGTCCCACGCCGTTCAACTGCGAGAGCTTGGGAGCCAATCGCGTGTCGACAAGATCCTCGACCTGCGACAATGGCACATCTTTCGAAGTGATCGCCAGCGTGAGAACTGGCGCGTCTGCCGGATTCGTTTTGCTGTATACCGGCGGCGCCGGTAGGTTCGAGGGAAGATAACTCTGCGACGCGTTGATCGCCGACTGGACTTCCTCTTCCGCCACGTCGATGTTCAGGCTAAACGTAAACTGCAGCACGATCACCGACGTTCCACCCGAACTGGTGGAAGTCATCTGGCTAAGCCCTTGCAGTTGTCCGAATTGCCGTTCGAGAGGTGCGGTTACGGTCGTCGCCATTACCGACGGGCTTGCGCCGGGATAGAAAGTGACCACCTGAATCGTCGGATAATCGACTTCCGGCAGCGCCGACACCGGTAGCTGCGTGTAAGCCACGATTCCGACCAGCATGATCGCCGCCATTAGCAGTGCGGTGGCGACCGGCCGCATGATGAACGGACGAGAAGGACTCAGACTCACGTTGCCGGCCCCTCGCTCGTGCTCGACGCTGGGATCGGCTTCTTTGAAACTACGATTTTTGAATTGTTCTGCAACTTCTCAAAACTACTATTCGCGACGACATCCCCCGGATTGATCCCTTCCACCGCCGTGTTGCCCCCATCTGCCACTCCCGTCTTGATATTGCGGATCTGCGCCGTGTCGTTCTGGATCACATAGACAAACGCCGTCTGGCCGTTATGTTGGATCGCCGACGTCGGAATCAAAGTCACACCTTCCAAGGTCTTGACCAGTAACCGTGTATTCACGAATTGGTTCGGAAATAGAGAATCATCCTTGTTGTCGAAGAGCGCCCGCATCTTCACGGTACCCGTCGTGGTGTCGATCTGATTGTCGAAGGTCAGAAGCTTTCCCGTCGCAATCTGCTTTTGTTGCGAACGGTCAAATGCATCGACCTCCAGCCGCTTTTTCTGCCGGATTTGCTTCTGCACCTGCCCGAGGCTGTCTTCTGCGACTGTAAAAATCACGGTAATGGGCTGCATCTGGGTAATCACCGCCAAAGCCGTCGTGCTGTTCGACTGCACTACATTCCCCGGATCCACCAACCGCAGCCCTACTCGGCCCGTAATGGGAGCGACGATATGACAGAAGCCCACCTGCACCTTGTCATATTGCACCGTACCTTGATCGTTCTTCACCGTGCCTTGATCCTGTAAAACGATCTTTTCCTGATCGTCTAGCGTTTGCTTCGGGATGCCGTTTTTCGCCCACGCATCTCGATAACGATTCAGGTCCATCTGAGCTTGCGCGAGTATTTGCGTATCGCGCTCCAACGCCCCCTCCGCCTGCATCAACTGGGCTTCGTACGGCCTGGCATCGATATCGATCAGTGGTTCTCCCTTGCGAACCAACTGCCCTTCCGTGTAATGCACCTGGCTCACCAGGCCCGTTACCTCGCTCGTGATCGAGGCCGTGTACACCGGCGTCACCGTGCCTATCGCGTCGAGATAGACGCCGATATTCCCCTTGGTCGCGGTGACCGTCGTGATCGTGACTGTCCCGCCTTGGCGTCGTCCGGAGGGTGCCGCTGCCGAGTCATCGTGGTGACGCAAGACCAGCACAAAAATTACTGCGAAGATCAGGAGAATCACAACCCATACGATCACTCGTTGCGACTTCGACTTTGGCTGACGTTCGGACGCATCGTGCTCTGGCTCGGCGGGAGAAGCGGCAGGTTTCGGTTCCATTCGGTCGTCTGGCATCTGTCGATGAACTTCCTAAGTTTGCCTGGGTGGTAGATTTTTGTGTAGTCGGCAACGGCAGTAATTATCGCTGGTCAGCAGTCACTTCGGAAAGCCCATCAACCCTTCTTTATGATGCATAACTCGCATTTCCGTTTGCAGCGACTCTCAAAATCACTCATCTATATAGGAACATTCTTTGCCCTGCGCTGGGGTAAAGAATCGTAAATACACCGCCACCAAAGCTTGCGGGCGCAGCGCCACAGTACCGCGTCTTGGTTTTTATTGTTTTGTTGAGTCTTGTATTGCCGGGTAGCTGTTATCTCACGTCGAATATTCCGAGGCCAGCGCCCCGTAACACACATCACTGCAATTCGCCCCTCGCATCGAAGCGAACTCCGCCTACTTTCGCTCCCGACGCCAGTACGCCGCGGATCTTCTCGCGATTCAGACCAGCCCGGTCGATCGCTTCTGCAACGCTCGTTAACGCCTGCTCAATCGGCGTCCCTTGCGGCAATCGAAAAATCCATGGAATATTAGTCGATGTCAGCGTCTTGTCAGAAGCAATGGCCATCACCGGAACAAACGACTTCACTCCAATTTGTTCTGCCAAATGACTGGAATCTCGATCCAATGCGATCAGGGCCAAAACATGTTCCTGATAAACCGCCTTCACCAGTTCACCCGACCCCTTCCCCCACGAAAGCTGCGAAGCGATTCCGACCAACGCGATAGGTTGGTCGTGGCCGCCGCCATGCATTCGGTTGATCGAACTCAGCGCTCTCGCCACCGCGGGCGAGCGCACAATTTCATCGGCGTGCGGCCCAAACACACCGATGATCGGCTTGTCCGTCTTCTCCGCCAAGAGCGGCGGTCCCGCGTATTGCACGCCGTTCTCCCCAACGCGGGCATACGGCTTCTCCATCGTGATCGGGCGGTATTCGACGCTTCCGTTGCGAACGCGAGCCAGAAACAACGGCGCAATATTCTTGCAGTTCGGATCGAAAATCATCTCTCCCGTCACACCCTGATGCCTCTCCACCCCGGTCAACGCGTCGCGAATTCTGCCCCGGTTCAAGCCCGCTCGGCAAATCGCATCCAGCAGAATCTGCATCGCGTCGTAAGCCAGCGCCGCAAAATGATCGGGCTTTTCATGGAAGCGTGCTTCATACCGCGCATTAAACTTGAGCCAGCGCGGATCGTTGCGAGTCGGATCATAAGGAAACACCGCCTCGAATCCTTCTGCCGCCAGTCCAGCTAATTTCACCAGTTCGTCGTCACTCGTTCCAGAAATCGTCCGGTGGCTGCCGAACACGCGTTGCTTCATCCCCAGTTCCCGCATCTGCTGCAGGATCATGGCTGCCGGAGCCACATCAGTCCAGAGCACGATCGCGTCGACGCGCGAGTCTTCGATCACCTCAAGCTGGTGTCGGAAGTCCGTGTCCCCTGGCTGGAACTTCTGCTCGATCACCACCACGTGGCCAAGCCGCCGCGAGGCGTCACGAAACTTGATAACGCCGAAGCGTCCGTAGCGATCGTTTACGCGCAGAATCGCGACCCGCTTCACCCCCAGTTCTGTGTAGATGTGGCGTGCCATGGTGTAGCCCTGCACTCGATCGTCCTGAATATCCGTGAAGTACCAAGGAATGATTGTCTCGGGAATCGTTGGGTCGGTCGAAGCGCTATTCACTAATGGCGTCTCTGCCTTTAAAGTTACGCGCAGTCCGATGTGCGTTGTATCTCCGCTGATCGAACCGAACATCGCCCATACTTTTTCGTCGTAAACCATCTTTACGATTTCGTTGCTCGCCGCCCCCCAAATCGCGGAGTCATTGTGCACCATCAGCTTGAATGGTTTACCTCCGTAACCGCCATTCGCGTTCGCCTCTTCGAGCGCAAGCGTCACCCCGTTCAACATCCGGTTGCCCCGCACCTGATCGGGATGGTTGTAAAGCGGACCCACAAATCCGATCCGAATTTCCGATAATTCGCTGACATCCGGATCGGGCACATCCCGTGCCGCGCCGTTGTATTCCACGAGATCCTGATAGTTCTCATAATAGGGAGTGGTGAACTTTGAAAATGGCCGCAAATCCTCGGGAGCTCCAGCATAAGGCTTCAACGAACGCGGAGCAGGCGGCCCGGGCGGATTACTCCCACACGAACAAGGACCAGGCGCCTGCCCCCATACCACCGAAACCATCGCAACCGCAAACACCAACTTCGCCAGCCAACTCATAAACAACCCACCGCGTCGCCTCCACAAGCATCTACTCCGCATTCGTTTCACGCCGGAACATCGCAATCGCCTCGATCTCCACCAGCAAATCGGGACGGCACAGAATCACCTGAATACCCGTCGAAGCCGGAAGCGGATCCAGTTTCTGCTCCTGATAAAACGCCGTCCGCTCCTGGTTGAACGCTTCATAGTCACGCTCGATATCCCGCAGGTAGCAAGTCGTCCGCACGATGTCATGCCAGGTTGCTCCCTCAGAAGCGAGCAGCGCTGTGATGTTTTCGAACGTCCGTCGCGTCTGCGCGCGCAGATCGCCGATGTGAACCGTCCTGCCCTCGTCATCAATGCTCGCCGTGCCCGAGATCAGCAGGACCGTCAGCCCCTTCAAATCGATCCGCATACCACGCGAAAACGCGCTGCCATACGCGTACGCTTCGTTCAAAACCGAGTGATTGGTGATGGCGCGTTTTACAACCGGCGCCATGGTAACTTCCGCGAGTAACTCTTCAACATTCATGAGTAAGACTCCTTAAGAATTCATTTCGAAATCAATTTCGTTTGCTCCGCTAATGGAGCGCCGGGCGTCCCCGCCCGGCCAGAATGGCCGTCAACTCTTCCGCTGGCTTCCGTCTTATCCTTCGCCCTATGCACCCGAATCCCGTGACTCAATCCTTTAGCCGTCGCTACCCAAAGATCGTCTCCCTGAAAGTCGACCCCGAGCACATAGTTATGTGCCGGCGCGCTCTGCACTGCAATTTTATTGACCACGCCCGCACCGCTTCGAACCAGCATTTCCGGCTTGTGAGTGTCCAGCGCTGGACGATACACCGCCCAGTTCTCGCCGTCGTAGTACGCCAGTCCCTTGTCTGTTGAAAACCACGCGCGCTTGGCATCCACCGCCTTCACCTGGTTGAGGAAGTTACTTGGCAATCCGCTGTCTTTCTGTAGGAAGTTATGCCAATACCGCCCGTCGTAGCGGCTGGCTCCAAAGTAAGTAGCAACCCAAAGCATCTTATCGACGTAACTGACCGACGTAGTAACCTCATGAATCAAACCCTGGTCTTTCATCAACACCAGCTCGGTTTCGCCATCAGGATCGTCGTAGTTCTTCCACCGCTCCGTCTTGACGTCGTATTCCAACACTCCGCCGCCCCACACCGCGTAATACACCTTGTCTTCCCCAGGACTCACCGCATAAGTCCAGATTTCATACATCGGAGTATTACGTTCGTTAAACAGGGCCCACTGCCCGGTTCGCGTGTTGAAACGGCTAGCTCCCGCCGCAGTCGCGATCCACACGAAGTCGCCCTGGACGGCGACTCCGTAAACGATGTCATTACTCAATCCAGAGTTAAGTTGCGTGAAGGTGTCGATCCGCCCCGCCGAAATGCGGCTCAACCCTCCCATCGTTCCCACCCACAGATCGCCGGTGCGTTTGTCGAGTGCAAGTGACAACACCGCCTGATGCGCGAGTCCATCCGCAGGACGATAGATCTTCCACGCCCCATTCTCGTACCGCCCTAGTCCGTTGTCCGTCCCCGCCCAGATCCGATTCCCGTCGACCAACACGCAAAAAATATGATTGTTCGGAAGTCCTTGCACGGTGGTGAAGTTTTCCCAGCGGAACCGCGGCATCTCAGCAGCCTGCCCCACCGCGACGCATCCCATAATCGCGCTCAGTACTCCGGTGGCTACCATCGCAGCCCGGATTCTCAATGTGCTCTTCATAACGTTTTCAAATATTCAATCAGGTCGTTCAATTCATCTTTTGTTAGGTCGTTGCTGACACCGTGCGTGTCCTTCGGATTAAACACGGTCCATATTTCTTCCAGTGAACGTGCCGACCCATCATGCAGGTACGGCGCCGAGTAAGCCACATTGGAAAGTTGCGGCACGTCAAGCACTGGCGATCGGTCGGTACCCTTGCCTGTCCCCACATCAAACTGCCGCTGGTTTGTGTACTTAGGACCGCTGTGGCAATAAGCGCACTGATTGGTCTCTGGAATAGGCTTGTCAGTCTTATATCTCGTCCGCTCAAATATCTTCTTGCCCCGCTCCTGTGCCGCCGTCAGTTCTCCGTTCCCTGATCGGTAACGATTTGGACGGTACGGCAGCGAGTACACGAACTTGACTATGTCAGTAAGTTCCTGCGAGTTGTAACTCTGCGACCGGTAGAAATATTTCTCCGTGCGCGGCCCGCACTCGGTTGGCATATCCGGATTGCCGCCGTTCCACTTGAATGGCTCCGTCCCAGCCAGATTTTCCAGCGATCGATTGTCGACGATGTCCTTGCCGAATCCGTCAGGTTCCAAGTCCCACTGCAATCCGTCAATCGTCGCGTCCAGATGGCAATTCGCGCAGCCAAACTGGCCTTGAAACGCGTAATCAGCCGTAAAGAAAATCTGCTCCCCATGACGAAGTGCATTGACCGTCCTCGGCCCTCCCAGATCAATCGTCGAAACGACTCGGTTCGACACCGTGTCAATCACCGAAATGTTGTCGTCCAGCCGGTTGGCCACGAACAACCGTTTGCCATCCTCCGATAACAACGCGCCGCGCGGATTATGCCCGACCGGAATCCTCGCCACCACATAATTGGCCGACGCCGAAAGATCGTTCACGAACGGACCTCGCCGCGTCCGAATGAAACTCAGCAGCTTATGCACATCGAGGACAGTCACGCTCTCCGACCCAGCAGTCGTTACAAATATCTTCGACTTATCCGGCTCAATCGCCACGGCCCACGGCAGCGCGTAATACCGCTCCAGTTCGTCCAGCGGCACCAGCACTGTCCCACCCACGTCTTCACCAAACAAGGTCAGCGAATCGCCAAAGGCCCATCCGTGCTCCACATGCGCCAGGGGAATCAAATTCTTGGGACGCAACTGCGCCACGACTCCGAGCTTTCCGTCGCGTGAAAGCGCAACATGAAAAACTCCTGCGACGTTCGCCAAAGACTTGCGCTCGACGACGGTCTCGCGGGACGTATCGATGACGGTGATTTCCGAATTCGGCTGCGTGCGAAACGCCCCCGCATTCGGATAGATATGCGTTCCATACACCGACTGGCCGTCGGGCGAAAGTGCCAGATAACTCGCTCCACGACCGGCCAGCAAGCGTTTAATCTCCCGGCCCGAAGCAGTGTCGATCACCGAGATATCACTACTGAGCCGGTTTGCGACATAGAGAGTTGCCTCGCTTCGATCCAGCACGATGCCATGCGGCTCAAAGCCTGTGGCCAGCGTTCTCACGACCTTCAGGCTGGCGGCGTCAATCACCGACACCGTGTCCGACCCCGAGTCGCTCACATAGATCACGCGCCCGTCACGAGTCAGCACAATCCCGCGCGGCATATTTCCAACCGCAACCGTGGCCACAATCGCAGAACTATGAAGATCGACGACTCGCAATTCGCCACTTGCCTCGCAGACCACGTAAAGCAAGCGCCCATCCGGCGACAGCGCCATTTCGATTGGCGACAGATAGCGCTCGCCGATATCGGCCGCAACCGAATTCGCCGAAGGAACCGCTGCAATCGTCACTAGAATCAAAACCACAACCATCGCCGCAATCAGCACAACGCCCAGCTCAGACCCAGACAACAATCCGATCCACCGGCCGCGGATGAAGGACTTGACCATCTACGGCTCCTCCACCGTAAGCACGCGATCAACCGCCGGATTCTCGAGAATCTGTTCCTGCCCACTCGGCCATCGAATCGTGAGCTTGTCAGCGCTCGCCGCCCCCCCCAACCCAAAATGCATGCGGCCGTCATCCTGCGAGAGATAACCCGACCCTGCGATGCGCTCGGCGATTTGCTTCTTTCCGCCAGCCAACAACTCCAAGTGTGCCCCGATGCCGTCCCGGTTGCTCTTCTTCCCTTTCAGCTTCACCGTGAGCCAATGATTGTTGTTTACCGTCACGTTGTGCAGCAGCGTGCCCGGCGCTCCCAGATTCACAACAAACGCATCAATCTTTCCGTCGTTGTCGTAATCTCCAAAACACGCGCCCCGCGCAACTGTCTTCACATCCAGCGCCCCGCCCGCCTCTCGCGAGACATCAGTAAACTTTCCGCCGCCGAGTCCGCGAAACAGCGACTGCTCCTGCGGAACCAAGTGGATCAATCCGCCGTGAAACACAAAAATGTCAGGCCAGCCGTCATTATCAAAGTCATAAATCCCGGTACCCCAACTTGTGTATTGCGCCGTAGCCTGCGAGACTCCTGAGCTTGGCCCGATGTCCTCGAAGCCACTCTGCGCGCCGTTTCCCTCGGCCGTATTTCGCATCAGCCGGTTGTATTTCGAATCCGTAACCCACAGATCGACATGCCCGTCACCATCGATATCAGCCAGCACCGGACCCATCGCCGACGTGCTCTCCCCATTCTGTCCGTAAGCCACACCGAGATCACCCGCAACCTCCTCAAACGTGCCGTCGTGCTTATTGTGAAAGAGAAAATTCTCGGTCTTATCGTTCGCCACATATATATCGGGATAACCATCGCCATCGTAATCCGCGGCAGTAACTCCCATCGCTCGTCCCTTATAGGCTGCGATTCCCGACTTATCGGTCACGTCTGTGAACGTGCCATTACAATTGTTGTGATACAGACGGTTGCTATCCGCCGCGTAGTCAAGCGGCCCTGGGTAGTTATCGGCGGCATAAAAATTGCGATACTTGGGATCAAACTTTACGTACCTGCCAACGAATAGATCAACGCAACCGTCGCGATCGTAGTCCAGCCAGGCCGCGCCAATCGACCACCCATCCACCTTGATCCCCGCCTTCGCAGTTACATCTTCGAACGTGCCGTCGCCGCGGTTGCGATACAAGATGGCGCGCCCGTAGCCCGTCACAAACAGGTCCACGAATCCATCGTTATCAAAGTCGGCGGCAATCGCAGCCATTCCATAGATATTCGCCGCAACGCCCGCTTGATCGGTCACATCAGTAAACGTGCCATCGCCGTTATTCCGGTAAAGATGATTGTGCGGGGCAATCGCGGGCGGTTGCTTCAGCGGATACGGATGCATCCCGTCTTCCAGCGGCTTACCGCTCACAACGTAGAGATCCATCAGCCCGTCGTTGTTGTAGTCAAACCAGACACAACCTGCGCCCGTGCCTTCCAGCAGCGAACCAAGCTGTTGCGCTCCAAAACTGTGCGTAAATAGAATTCCCGCCTTTGCGGTTGCGTCTTCGAAAAGAATTGCGGGCGTCGTACTCGCTGCTGGAGTTTGCGCCAGCAAAACGCCAGGGACAAAGAAAACAGCGATGAAGCACGTCAGCCAACGAGTTATGTAGAAAGACGAAACACGATTTGTCATCTTACTGCCCTCCCGCTGCAGCGCGTCCACTGTTTCCCGTCATGTCCACCGGAGTCGTCGACTTCAGCAACACCATAGGCACTGCATTCTCCGGAGAAGTTTCCGGACCAGCATGGCAGCCGACACACGCCCGTTGTTCGCCGTGCCGCATCCAAAACCATCCCGCTTCTCGCTTTAACGTCTTCCCGGACGCGTCCAGCAATTCCACCTGCAGCGGTTCCTCAGTCGCGACCTGCACAAAAAACGATCCGTCCCGCTCCACTGGCGCCGTTCCCAGCAACTTCGCGTTTCCCGAATCATCGCGCGTGTACATTCGAACCGAATGGATCGATCCGGCCAAAAACTTGTACTTCGAGGTGTAAGCGTTCAGACAGAGTAGGTTCGCATTGGGCCATTCGTGCAACCCCGAAGGATGCCGCTTCGGAGCAGCGCGTCCCTCCACGATCGTTGGCTGAAGTACGTTCGCCTCGCTCTCCGCAATTACCGCAACAAAATTGCTCTCCCCCGGGGTCCACCGTTTCACTTGAAAGTGGCTTTTCTCATCGCTACGCCACGCCAGCAGCCAGTCCCCAGTCGTAGTCTCGGCCACATCTCCTGCATAAATCCCGGCCGGCACAGAGATGACTTCCATCTGCGCCCGCGCCGAAGTAAAGCGGCCCAACCCAGCGCCGCCCGTCCGCCGGCCCGTCGCGAACACGATGTCTCCCGATCCAACCTGCCTTCCCGAAAAGCGCGTACGGGCGTGATCGCAGCGGTAAGCTTCCACTCCACTGCCATCCGAATAAACCGTATAAAGTTCGGCAACGCCGTCTTTTCCGAGCGGATAACTCGACTCAAACAAGATGCGGCCATCCCGCAAGACATCGGTTGGCAACGAGTTGTTTGGACCGTAAGTCACCTGCAAGGCGGCTGGCGCGGTTTTGCTTTCTGCCAGCTCTGCCACCTCGACCACAAAACGTCCACCGGTCTTCTTCGCGTACACCACGCGATCATCGGGCAGAAATAAAGGACGTATACAATCCTCCGTGCACGAAGTCACTTTTTGCGGCGCATCGCCACCCAAGTCCATTTCCCAGATCTGCCAGGCATCCTGTGCAGTCCGCTTACCCGCGAACAAAACTCTCTTGCCATCAAACGAAAGCGCTGGATCGGCAGAAGCCGCAAAACCGGGCAGGAAAGGACGACGCCCGTGCGCGTCCTGGAGGAATACAGTCGCATCCGCACTGAAACGATCACTACCCCGCATCCAGGCCAGCCCGTCATATCGCTGGACAACGGTGAAAAGCAAAGTGGGAGATTCTGCCCCCGCCGAGACCCGGTGGGTCGAAGCAACTTCCGTGATTCCAATAGTGATGATCGCAATGGTAATAATGACGTATAACAGCCGCCCCAGAATTGGCTGAGGCCGCATCAGTCCGCACCGCCCGCAGCCACCATTCGCGGGTCTTCAATTCCCGAATGAACCGGCAGCGGATCACTCCCCCGCCGGCTCGCCAACTGCAAAGGCGGCCGCCGTTTCCCATAGCGAATCGCCAAGTAAGGTTCGAGATCGTCCATCATCTCGCGAAAGCCGCCAAAGGTTAGCGACTGCGCTCCATCGCTCATCGCCTCGTCCGGCGACGGATGCACCTCCACGATCAGCCCGTCAGCCCCCACCACCGCCGCCGCCCGAGCCAGTGCCGGAACTAGCGTACGCACTCCAGCGGCATGGCTCGGATCGACAATCACCGGCAGATGCGAAACCATCTTCAACACTGGAACCGCCGCAATGTCCAGAGTATTTCGCGTGGCCGTCTCAAACGTTCGAATGCCCCGCTCGCAAAGAACAATCTGCGGATCGCCCGGCGAAGCCATCGCAATCACCTCCGCCGATCGCAGTAATTCTTCGAGCGTCGCCGTCATCCCCCGCTTCAGCAACACCGGACGCCCGCATCCTCCCAGCCGTTCCAGCATTGCGTAGTTCTCCATGCTGCGCGCTCCCACTTGCATCAGGTCGGCATATTCCGCGACCCGCTCGACATCTTGCTCGCTCATCACTTCGGTCACGATCGCAAGTCCGGTTTCTTCCCGCGCCTTGCGCAGTAGCTTTAAGCCCTCCAGTCCCAGCCCCTGAAACGCATAGGGAGAAGATCGTGGCTTGTAAGCTCCTCCGCGTAAAATCCGCGCTCCCGCCGCGGCGACCGCTTCAGCCGTCTGAAGTAGTTGCCGTTCCGACTCCACCGCGCACGGCCCCGCCATCACAACAAATTCGTCACCGCCAATTTCCACCTCGCCCGCGCGCACCATCGTTTTCGCGCACGCGTCCGTCTTCTTTCTCGCCACTCGATCGAAGCACGAAAATTGGCCGTTCCATTTGGAGTTCATAGGTTGCGAAGCGCAATTCTACGAACTCGCACCCCGCGAATCATTAGTACGAAACTATTAACTTTAAGAAATTGTTATAGTGTGATGTAAATCACACAGCAATGTGAGGCCGCGCACGTTTCTCCACTCGCCCAACGCTGCCACCGAGTTTTGCCACGGAATTAAAGCCGCCAAAAGGGAAGACTTCTTCGATGAAAAGACTGGTTACGGCTACCGCGAAGCTCGCGTGCGGGTCTACGCACCAAACTGAATGCCCTTTTTTTCGCGCCCCACCGCAACCACCGCCGCCGCCAGCGTGAACACCACGAACGCCGTTCCCGCCATCGCGTTGGCATAACTGGTATGTTCAGCGAAGATCGCCTCCAGATACCCAACCGAACTCGCGAGCAACACTCCACACTGGTAAGCGAACCCCGGAAGAAATCCGCGCACCGAATCCGGCGACAGCTCCGACAGGTGAGCCGGAATAATCCCCCATGCTCCCTGCACCATAAACTGAATGATGAATGCTCCCACAACCAGGAGCGCAAAAGACGGCGCGTACGCCCACAGTGGCACCGCGCCCACCGCGCAGAGCAGCGCCGTAATCATCGTTCGTTTCCGTCCCATGCGGTCCGACAAGAAGCCAAACAGCGTCCCTCCCAGGATTGCCCCCACCATCGAAATCCCCGTCACCACCGCGCGTTCCCGAACGCCCATTCCCCAGTGCCGCTGCAAGAAAGTCGGGAACATGTCCTGCGTTCCATGCGAAGCAAAATTCATCATCATCATCAAAAGCGTCAAGTAAAGAAACAGTTTCCAGTGCGAAACAATCTCCCGGCCCAGGCTGCTCCAGTTCGGCTGGCGAGTCTTCTTCCACACCTCCGATTCCTTCACCTTGAAGCGAACGAAAAGCCCCAAGAACGCCGGCAGTCCCCCAATAAAGAACATCGGCCGCCAACCCCACCGCGGGAAGACCGTATAGAAACAAATCGCTGCCAGTAAGTAGCCCAGCGCGTACCCTTGTTGCAGCATCCCCGACAAAAATCCCCGCAATCGCGGTGGGACTTTCTCCATTGCCAGCGAGGCTCCTACTCCCCACTCGCCGCCCATCCCGATACCGAACAAAGCACGCAACACCAGAAACGCCACGAAGCTGTGAGCAAATCCCGTCAACATCTCCACTAGCGAATAAAAAACGAGATCGATCATCAGCGGAATCCGCCGCCCGTAGCGATCGGCCATCGCCCCAAAAATAAACGCCCCCACTGGACGAAACACCAGTGTGAGCGTGATCGAAAGAGCAATCTCTTTGTCCGACCGATGAAATTCTTGTGCAATCGCCGTCAGCGAAAACGCGACCAGAAAAAAATCAAAGGCGTCGAGCGTCCATCCCAGGAATCCGGCCACCACCGCCGCGCCGTGCCCCTCCTTCACTGCGCCGGGTGCTGGCACACCCGTCGCGTCTTTCAGTCCGCCCTCTTGCCCTAAGTCGTTCAACTTTTCCCCGATCTCGCTTCGTTTCAGCCGCCCCCATCGAAACGACCCGACTCAGCATACACGTTCGGTCTGCGGACGAACGTCTGTTACCGCATATGATAGCCGTTGCCCCCGCGACGCTCTCAACCAGACTCCTCGTTGAATGTCGTAGAATTCCCATACCCAAGCCGTTGACCGCCAGGAGGTCCCTTGATCCGCAGCTTCTTCTCTTTCTCGCTCGTTGTCGCGCTTGCCTTGCCCGCTCTCTCGCAGACACAACCGTCCAATGCCGCTTGGATCGCCGCCAGCAACAAATACGCCAACCTGCTCACCGAAGTGGAATTCAAACACCGCCCCGAATCCGCGTCCTCCCAGGGCCTGAGTGAGTTCGATAACAAGGTCTCCCAACCCACCCTCGCCGATGAAGACCAGCAGCGCCAGGAAACCGAGGCCGTTCTCGCCCAGTTGAAAACTGCAGCTGCCGAAAAGCAGCCGCAAGAAGTCGCCGAAGACCTCCAGATCATGATTCGCAAGGTCGAGCTCAACTTCAAGCAGGAAAATTTCGCGCGCGCCCACGAAGTCCCATTCGCCAACGCCAGCGCTATGGTCTTTGGTGGACTACGTATTCTCCTCGACGAGCAGACGCCCTCCCGCCGCCGATTCGCAGCTGTGGTTCGCATCCGTGAATACGCCGGATTGGAGCCCGGCTACACGCCGTTCACCGAGATTCTCAAGCAGCGCGTGATCGAGCAGATGGCCAAACCTGGAGTCGTCTATCCCGCGCGCGTGGAAATCGAAACCGAGATGGGGCGCAACTCCAACTATGTCGACGGAATCGCCGCGCTCATGCAGAAGTACAATCTCGCCGGATGGCAAGATCCTTTCGCCAAACTAAAAACGCAGCTCGCCGATTACGACGCCTGGATCCGCGCCACCGTTCTGCCCAAAGCACGCACCGATTTCCGTTTGCCTCCCGAGGAATATGCACTCGACCTCGAAGACTACGGCATCGACATTCCGCCCAGCCAGATGGCCACCATGGCTCATAAGGCCTTCGCCGAAATTCAGGACGAGATGAAACCCATCGCCGCCCAGATTGCAAAACAACGCAACCTGCCGTCGAGCGACTATCGCGACGTAATGCACGAACTGAAAAAACAGCAACTCGTCGGCGAAGCGATCCTTCCCTTCTATGAAGAACGCCTCAAGCAAATCGAAAAGATTATTGTCGACCAGCAAATCGTCTCCCTACCGGACCGCCCGGCCAAAATCCGAATCGCAACGGCCGCGGAAACCGCCCAGCAACCCGCCCCTCACATGCAGCCGCCGCCGTTCCTTCACAACACCGGCGAGAAGGGAGTTTTCGTTCTGCCTCTGAATATTCCCGCCGGACCCGGACAGACCAGCGCCGAAAAATACGACGATTTCACCTTCGACGCTGCCGCTTGGACTCTCACCGCTCACGAAGCCCGCCCCGGCCACGAACTGCAATTCGACTCCATGCTCGAGCACGGAGTCTCCCTCGCCCGCGTCCGGTACGCCTTCAACAGCACCAACGTCGAGGGATGGGGCCTCTACTCCGAATACATCATTCGCCCCTTCATGCCGCTCGAAGGCCAACTCGTCTCGCTCGACTACCGCCTCTTACGCGCGGCTCGCGCCTTTCTCGATCCCGAGTTGCAGTCCGGCAAAGTCACGACTGAAGATGCCTATCGCGTCCTCGAGCAGGACGTAGTGCAGTCGCACGCCTTCGCCCAGGAAGAAGTCGAGCGCTACACCTATCGCGCGCCCGGACAAGCCAACAGCTATTTCTACGGCTACACCAAGCTGATTCAACTCCGCAAGGATGCGGAAAAAGCGCTAGGACCCAAGTTCAACCAGAAGCAATTTCACGACTTCATTCTGGCCCAAGGCCTACTGCCGCCCGACCTGATGCGTCAGGCCACGATGGAGAATTTCATCCCCGCGCACCGTTAGACAGAGAGATGAATATTCAGGGAGTGGGAACAGTAAGAGTTCCAAAGGTAGTGGAAGAGCTACGATTTTGACTCCGTTTTGAAAGGGCGCAGTTTTAGCTGCGCCGTAACTCAAACCAAATCAAACGCGGCTTTTAGCCGCCGAGGGACGGTCAGGAATTCCGGTTCTTTCCGCAATCGGTTAACGCCTACTCGCTCGCCACCGCCGGCAGAATCGTCCCTTCGCATCGGCCGAGGCCGATCCGCCGAAATCCATCGCGCTCGCAAAACCCGCGCAGCACCACTTCATCGCCATCCTGAAGAAATTTTCTCTCTTCGCCCGTCGGCAGCGTCACCGGATCCTTGCCGCGCGACGTCAACTCCAACATGCATCCCAGAGCAGTCTTATCCGGACCCGAAACCGTTCCGCTCCCCAGCAAGTCGCCCGCCCGCAAATTGCAGCCGTTGCTCGTGTGGTGCGCCACCATTTGTGCCATCGTCCAGTACAGATCGCGAAAATTGCTGCGTCCCAATACCGCGGCAGCCATTCCCTTCTCGCGCATGCGCGCCGAACGCAAAGACACCTCCAGCGACACATCAAGACCGCCATACTCCTGATCGTTCCCGTCGAAGAGATAAGGCAAGGGCGCCGGATCGCCTTCCGCGCGCGCAAACGCAGCCGTCCGAAATGGAGCCAGCGCCTCCATCGTCACCACCCACGGTGAAAGCGACGTCGCAAAACTTTTCGCCAAAAATGGCCCCAGCGGTTGATACTCCCATGCTTGGATGTCCCGCGCCGACCAGTCATTCAACAAACAGATTCCAAAAATGTGTTTTTCCGCTTCGGCGATCGGAATCCGCTCCCCCAACTCATTCGTCCCGCTGACAAAGAACCCGACTTCCAGTTCGTAATCGAGTGCCTTGCTCGGCCCGAATCTGGGAGCCGCATCGCCATCGCGTGTTTGCCCGAAAGGCCGATGGATCGCCCTCCCCGTCGCCACCAGCGACGACCCGCGCCCGTGATAACCGATCGGCACGTACTTATAATTCGGCAGCAGCGGATTGTCGGGCCGGAACAACTTTCCGACGTTAGTAGCGTGAAAAATCGATGCGTAGAAGTCGGTGTAGTCACCGACGAAAGCAGGCAGTAGCATCTCGACATCGGCCTGGGAAATCAGATCCCTCGAAGCAGCCTGCCGATCTGCGGCGGACGCTTCCTGGCGCAAGATTGCGTGCAGGCGCTTGCGTAACGCTCGTCTGGGAACAGAACCCAGCGACATCAGCGCATTCAGAGAATTGGAAGCAGCAGCCTCCAACGCGCGGCGCAAGTTGTCCGAGGCGACTAATCCCTCCGCTTGCATTCCGTCGAGGTCAAGAATGGAATCGCCGATGGCAACCCCTACTTTCGGTTCACCAACCCCGCCGCGTCGCCGAAAGACTCCGAAGGGTAAATTTTGAATAGGGAAATCCGATTGAGGATCGTTGGCTGCTTCCACCCAGCTCAAAGTATTCGGATCGTGGGTCTCATCCAGAAGAGGTCTCATAGCAGACCCAACGACTGTAAATCATCGATAGGCTCCGTAAACGAACACGAGCCGAACGACAGCGCAAAATTCTGCCGAGCGACAACGAGTTCCTTCGAAGACACCCGCTGTTCTCGCCAGGTCACTCCATCTCCATCGAAACGAAATGCCGCAGGCGATTGCTCCTCCAGCAATGAAACCGCTTGCGCCGTTTCCATCCCCCCCCGCAGGAACGCAGCCGCCAGAAACACATTCAAGAACCCGTGCATCATTCCCGATGGGCTCTCCGGTTGATAGGTCAACTTATGCACCGACCGCAACGGATGATGAAGCCCCGCCGTCGCCTTAAACGGCACATTCGCCGACGCGCACAGCCGAACAAATTCAACCACGCTTGCCGGAGGCGGGACCTTGTCGGCCGTCTCGCCGCCCGTCCGAATCTTGGCTCGCCGTCCAACATCCGACACCGCAGAGACACACTCACCCGCGATCGCGAATGGACATTCAAAGTAAGTTTCGAGTTCCGCCGGGATAATCCGAGCCAACTGACCAATCTCCGCGGGGTTAGCGACTTTAACCTCGACCGCATCAATCACGGCGCGCGGCCCGGAATCCCCACCCGCCCTCCGGGCATTGAAATCGCCGATTCGAGCCACATCCGCTACAACATCAGAACCAGGAAGAACCGAAAGCCGCCAGTTGGAAAGCGTCTCGCTTGATCTTGGCAGCGTTTCGAACGCTTGTTCGAACTCAGCCAGTCGAGCCACGGGAACAATCAATCGCCCCAGAATCCAGTTCCAGCGGGATTTCAAATAGGCATCGTAGTTGGCCACCGACGAAGCCATCGATAACGATGCTGGCGGAAACAGCCCCGCATAGTCGATCAGTTCGTGAAGCAAGGCGCTCCCCGACTCCAATGTCCACACGCCGCTTCTCATCGTCTCTGCTGTCGGCGAACTCATCGATTAACTTGCATCTGCTTCACGATGTCTTGAACTTCTTCTTCAGCCCCTGCCACACCTCGAAGTACTGGTGATCCAGTTCCGAACTCTCCAGCGCAAACTTCGTCGGCTGGCATACGAACCGCGTCTCAAACATGAACGCCAAAGTGTCGGCGATATAAACCGGCTTGAGCTCCGCTTTGCTCGCCTTTTCAAATGTCTCGGTGTCCGGACCATGTCCCGCCATGCAGTTATGCAGGCTCGACCCACCCGGCACAAACCCTTCCGCCTTCGCGTCATACTCACCGCGAATCAAGCCCATGAACTCATTCATGAAATTGCGATGAAACCACGGCGGACGGAACGTATGCTCAGCCACCATCCAGCGCGGCGGAAAAATTACAAAATCCACATTCGCCGTTCCCGGAATTTCAGATGGCGAAGTCAGCACCGTATAAATCGACGGGTCGGGATGATCAAAACTCACCGTATTGATGCAATTGAAATTCGCCAGGTCATATTTATACGGCACATAGTTTCCGTGCCACGCGACCACGTTCAGCGGAGAGTGATCGATCGCCGCGCTCCATAACCGCCCCTGAAATTTGGTCACGATTCGAAAATCGCCTTCCCGATCTTCAAACGCCGCCACCGGAGCCAGAAAATCACGCGGATTCGCCAGCCCATTGGCGCCGATAGGTCCCAGATCCGGCAACCGCAAAAGCGCTCCATAGTTCTCGCAGACATATCCGCGCGCCTCCTTATCCGGAAGCTCAACCCGAAAACGAATTCCCCGCTGGATCACCGCAATCTCGCCCGGCCCCACCGCAAGAATGCCCATCTCCGTCCGCAAAAGCAGGCGCCCAAGCTGCGGCACGATCAGCATCTCGCCGTCGGCGTTGGAAAAAAAACGATCCGTCATCGAAATGTTTGCGACGTAGATGTGAATCCCAACGCCCGAGTGCGTGTGCGTATCGCCATTGCCCGCCATCGTAATCAAGCCGTCGATAAAGTCAGTTCGCTCGCGAGCAGATGGAATCGGTATCGGCTTCCAGCGCAATTGATTCGGCGGCGTCGGCACTTCATCGAACGGCGCGCTGCGCAGCCTCCCCGGTTCGATCGGCTTAAATGGCTTGTGCGCCACCGACGGACGCATCCGGTAAAGCCACGTCCTCCGGTTCACTACCCGCGGAGCTGTGAATGCCGTGCCACTCAATTGTTCTGTGTACAACCCGTGCGCCACTTTTTGAGGAGCGTTCTGCCCACGCGGTAGAACGCCTGCTACCGCCTCGCTCGCAAACTCGTTCCCAAATCCCGATTGATATCGATAATCGGTCGACTCTTTCGCTGGTGTTATCGAGTTGCCAACCGCCCTCTTCACGTCACTAGCTTTTTTGTTGGCCATTGCTACAGATTCCCTCGCCGCGCCTGCTCCATCTCGATCGATTCAAACAGTGCCTTGAAGTTCCCCTTGCCAAACCCGCGGCTTCCCTTCCGCTGGATCACTTCAAAAAACACCGTCGGACGATCCTCTACCGGCTTCGAAAAAATCTGCAGCAGATATCCTTCCTCATCCCGATCGACCAGGATCCCCAGCGACTTCAACTCCGCGACCGACTCTTCCACCGGACCCACCCGCGATGGCAGCGCATCGTAATACGTATCGGGAACGCGCAAAAAATCCAGCCCGTTCCGCTGCAGTTTTCCGACCGTCTGTACAACATCTTTGCACTGCAGCGCGATGTGCTGTGCCCCCGCTCCACCGTACGCCTCGATGTACTCCTGAATCTGGCTCTTGTTGCGCGCCGCCGCCGGTTCGTTAATCGGAAATTTCACCGAGTGCGAATCGTCCGACATCACAATGCTCATCAACGCGCTGTACTCCGTCGAAATATCCTTATCGTCAAACGTAATATACCGATGGAACCCGAAAACCTTCGTATAGTAGTCCGCCCAAAACTGCATCTTGCCCAGTTCCACGTTGCCCACAATATGATCGACTCGCAAAATGCCGCAATCGTCTCCGGCTATCGGCGCCGCCGCATACCCCGGCAGAAACGGCCCCTTGTAACCTTTGTAAGAAATCAATGAGTGGATTGTGTCGCCATACGTGTGCACCGCCGCCCGCCGGATCGTCCCGTGCTCGTCCGTGACATCCCGCGGTTCCTCCGCCGGCAGCGCTCCGCGACGGACAGCTTCTTCAAACGCCTGATCCGCATCCGCTACTTCCAGCGCGATGTCGCGTACGCCGTCGCCATGCTTTCGTATGTGCTCCGCCGCAGCATCGTCCGGTGTCATCGGCGTCGTCAGAAGAAAATTCGCCTTCCCCTGGCTCATCGCATAAGAGGCTCTCTGACGCTGCCCCGTTTCCAGTCCGGCATACGCGACCTGCGAAAAACCGAACGCCTTGCGGTAGAAATACGCCGCCTGCCGCGCGTTTCCCACCCAGAACTCCACATGATGAATGCGTTTCAGCTTCAGTGGATTTTCCATACCATCCCCCACACCGACATTTTATCGCTCAACTCGCACTTCAATTTCGCAGCTCTTTTACGAGCGACTCAAAGACGAGTTCTGCCCGAAACTTGTCCTGATTTTTCCCAAGACAAAACTAGCGCGCAACCGCGGTCCCCACTGCGACCTCCTTTAATGACGTCACGCGATGCAGCCAATGACTCCACTCCGGCGCCACTCCAGTTTTTGCGCGATCGAAGGCTCCCCGAATCATCTCTGTCACTCGCCCCGGTGCCCCTAACCCGATCCTCGCTCCATCCAACTCCGCCACCGGAACAATCTCGCACGCCGTCCCACACAAAAATACTTCGTCTGCCGCACACAACTCTTCCACCGTAAGCGTACCCACTTCGACCTCGAACCCCTCCGCCACCGCCAGTTGCAAAATCGAATCGCGCGTAATTCCCATCAGGATCGACGACTTCTCATCATTCGTGCGCAGCGTGCGCCCCTTCATAACAAACACATTCGCCACCGCCGCTTCCGCTACGTTTCCATCTATATTCAGCAACAGCGCCTCATCGTATCCTCGGCTCGAAGCCTCCATCGTGGCCAAACGCGAATTTAAATACTGTCCGCAAGCTTTCGCGGTGGTCGGCATCACGCGCGCATCAAACTTCCGGTAAGGAGAAACCGTCAGCCGCGCCCCACGCCTCCGGCTCTGCTCGCTCACGTGCGCCATGTGCGGCCACGCCAGAATCGCCGTGTCGGTCGAGCACTGCGCCCGAATCCCCAGCGTTTCCGCTCCCATATACGCAATCGGTCGGATGTACGATTCCGTCAATCCGTTGCGTCGAATCAGCCCGCAGATCGCCTCCGTCAACTGCTCCCGGGTAAATGGAATCCTCATCCCATACACGGCCGCCGATTGGTAAAACCGCTCCAGATGCGCGTCCAAGCGAAAAACCGCCGGCTCGCCCTCGACCGAATAGCTGCGAATGCCCTCAAATACGCCGGTTCCATAATGCAGAGCATGGGTCGAGAGTGGCACCGTGCTCTCCGCCCAAGGCACAAAATCGCCGTTCATCCAGGTCCATTGAATGTTTTCGAATGACATTTCTCCACCCCGTTCGCGCAAGTTGCCCTGTTTCCATTGTTGGAGCGTCCGCGAATTTGGTAAATACACGAGGTGAAGCAAATGGCGAATTCTCTAATAACTTCTAAAGTAGAATGATGTTATGCCTTTCGATACTTTAGCCTTGGACAAGACAGGCTGGCACATTCTTGAGGAACTGCAGAACGACGGCCGCGTCTCTTTCGCCGAACTCGGGCGCCGCGTCGGCCTCACTCTCCCCGCCGTCGCCGAGCGCGTCCGCAAGATGCAAGACGCCGGAATTATCACCGCTTTCCGCGCGGAAGTGAATCCCGCGAAAATCGGCTTGCCCATCGCCGCCTTTATTCGCATCAGTGTCGTCGGCGACGTCTTCGCCCGCCTCGCCCGCGCCGTCGTCGACATGCCCGAAGTTCTCGAATGCCATCGCGGCACTGGAGCCGATTCCTTCACCCTCAAAGTCGCCGTCGAATCCGTCCAGCATCTCGAACGCCTCATCGACAAACTGACCCCCTTCGGCACCACCTCGACCTCGATCATCCTCTCCACTCTCGTCAAGAAGCGCGACTTCACCCGCCGCGAAACCACCCGCAAGAAATCATGATCGTCGGAAATGATCGAGAAATATTACGACCATCTCCGCGGCATGTTCGAGTCATAACGAAGATGCACTACAATCCTCCCGTGCAATCCCTCGCCATCGTCTTCGCCGCGCTGTCGATCCTCACCGTCGTGTCATTCCCGCAGACTCCAAAAACCGAGGAAACAGGCTTCGACACGAACCTCCGCGGAGTCAGCATCAGCCAAACGCCCGCCGGAAAATATGTCGTTTGGATCTCTGGCAGCAAGGGAATCATTCTCCGCTCGCCCGATGAGGGAAAATCGTGGACCCAACTCAAGGTCGCCGACGGACCAGATCTCGACTTTCGCGACATCGAAGCCTTCGGCGCGAATACCGCCTACGTGATGTCGAGTGGCGATGGCGAAAAATCCCGCATCTACAAAACAATCGACGCCGGAAAATCCTGGACCCTGCAATACACCGACAAACGCCCCGGCTTCTTTCTCGACTCGCTGGTCTGCGACTCCAAAACTCACTGTTTCGCGCTCAGCGATCCGGTCGACGGAAAATTCCTAGTCGTGCGCACCACCGATGGCCAGCATTGGAAAGAACTGCCGCGCGACAAAATGCCCGCCGCCCTCCCCACCGAAGGAGCATTCGCCGCCAGCGGCACCTCCATCGCCGTTTGCCACAGCGACATTTACTTCGGCACCGGAGGCCCCGCCGCCCGCGTCTTCCATTCCCCCGATCGCGGGCGCTCCTGGACGGCCGTCCAGACACCGATGACCAGCGGCAAAGCTTCGGCCGGAATTTTCAGCATCGCCTGCAACGGCCGCTCTCTCGTCGCCGTCGGCGGCGACTACCGCGAACCAACAAATGCAAACAAAGTCGCGATCGAATCCACGGATGCAGGTGCATCCTGGCATCTGGCCGAACAGCAACCGGAAGGCTACCGCTCCGCAGTTGTATTTCTTTCTGGAAAATGTCTTATAGCGGTCGGAACCAATGGCAGCGACATAAGCGACGACGCAGGCGCCCACTGGAGACCCATGGATACGCTCAACCTGAATGCCTTCGCCTTCCGCGGCGGCAGAAGTTGCGCGGTGGGTCCAAAAGGAACGGTGTTAACGGTCGGCCAGCAATCACACTAGGCAACAACTCACCGTAGTGAGGATACCTTACCGTAATTCAACCGAAACCAACTCCCCCTGATTCTTCCCCACCGCCCGATAATTCACCGACACCAGCCGGTTCTTCCATTCGCAAGAAAACTGATCCTCGCCAATCACCGGCAACGTCTTGAAATCCGAAGCGTGCATCTTGTACGTCGTCATCCCCACCAGCACCGTAACCATCGCCTCCGGAGCCTTCGAACAATCGCTGCTCACAATCTTTCCCTTCAGATATTGCACCGGCCCCGTGCTTCCCGGCTTCACCGCAGCCGTCTTCGCCACCGGATGATCCGACTCATCATCCTCATCCTGCGCCGTCGTCCCCGCGGCAGCCACCGTCGGCGCCGGCCCGCTCGTTACCGCCGCCGGAGTACTCGCCGCGCCCGCTGGCGCCTCCTTTTCCCCCGCTCTCTGCGGACGCACTCCATATTTCTGCAGCGTATCCAGATCCTCCAACTGCTGCTTCGCCGCCGCAGCCGCCGCGCGATCCGGACCTGCCTTCAGCCGCGCGAAAATTTCCCGCGCCGCCTCCCACTTCTTCCCCGCCACATAGATTTGCCCTAGATTGAACTGGTACTCCACATTCCGCGGCGCCAGCGCAATCGCCTGTTTTTGCGCTTCCAAAGCCGAAGCAATTCCTCCGCCTTCCACGCGCGCCATCCCCAGCATGTTGTAAGCGTCCGCCAACTCCGGATACCAATCCGTCACCGCTCGCAAATCCTGCATCATGTTCGCCAGCCCACGCATTTCCTGCCGGGTCGCCTGCGCCGACTGGTACTTCAACGCCGACCGGTAGTACCAGATCCACGGGTCTTGCGCATTCAATTCCGTCGCCTTATCCAGTTCATCGCCCGCCGCATCAAATTTCTTTTCCCGCAGATATTCCCTCGCCAAACCCCGATGTGCCGCCTCATTGTCCTTCGGATCCGCCGTCAGTTGCTGCAAATCACGAATCGCCTGGTCCCGGTGCTCCGGCAGCCGCGCCATCACGTCGCCAATCAGCGCCTTGGCATCCTCTTCTTTCACCGGACTTACCACCATCCCGATATCATCCCCATCGAACGGAACCGCGAAATGATCCGGTTGCTGAATATCCACCGGCATTTCCACCGGCTTCTTCGCCTGGTCGAGCGCAATTCCTAAACCGCTCAGCGATTTGAAATACGTCTTCACCGTGTCTTCCATCTGCTGCGGCGTCAAATCAAACGCCTGCACCATTGCTTTATCCACCGGCACTTTCTGATTCAGCACCAGATCAAAGTACGTTCCCGCCTCCGGCATCTTGTTCTTGTTCACCAGGTAATGCACCACCATCCACGACTGCGCATAAAACAGCGTGTGGTGCGTCCCCTCCAGCATTCCCGAGCCGTCATGCTTCATCGTGAACAGATCCGTCATCGACAGCCACACCGGAGAACTCACTAGCTGCGTCAACGACTGCGGTACATTCGAGTCATGCCGGATCATCTCCATCGTGTCCATCGCGTCTTCGTGCCACTCGGGCGCCAATTCCGGATCGCCCCCGATATCCACCTCTTTGCCGATTTGCAGCGAGCCAAAATACTCCGCCAACCCTTCGTCAAACCACCCCTGCGCCGGAGGATAGTTGTAGTTCAACAAATAGTGCGCCAGCGAGTGTGCCACCGACCGCCAGGGCTCCTGCTCAAAAAGATTCAGCACGATGTAAACCCGGTCCCACGCCGGAATGTAGAATCCCCCGGCCATCGTCTGCTTGCTCGGAGCCACGATCCCATACTGCTTATCGCTCTTAAGCGCAATCACCGTGATAGGCACCGGCATCTTCAACTTGTCTTTTAGGATCAGGCCCCCAAACACCGCCCGCATCTGCTCCATGCGCAACGCAACTTCCCGCCCGCGTTTTTCCCCCGCATCCGTGACCACCGAGAAATGCGCCGTATGCACTTCGACCCACTTCGGCTCATCTTTCGCGAACAACCGCGGGGGCAGAAGTATTGCAATAGCCAGAAACACCACCGGAACAGACGGCGCACACTTCGCAGTTTTATTGGGCTTGCTCTTCATCATGACCATGGCCGGTTTCCAGCAAATGCTAGCACGCCTCTCTCAGGACAGGCGCGGAAAGTCCGCGACGCCGAGCCGCCGAAACTTCTTTTCAAAACCGGGGTTATTCTAGAAGTGGTCCGCGCGAGCGCTTCGGCGCACTCCCGCCGCGCGTCTTCACAGGCGCTCCTATGATTCGACCTCTCTCCTTATTACTAAGACGCCGATTTGCCGAAAGTTGGATCAGAACTCTCGTATCGACTCTGGCTGTTTTTGCCCTAGTCTCACTTTACGCCGCCGGTACAGCCCACGCCTCCGGTCCGCTAATAGTCACCCAGAATAGCCGCGTCGTTGTCATGGAGTACGAAGCCTGGTTCGGTCCTCACGCCGCCAACTTTCAAGGCAATGCTGCCATGCCGCTCCTCCAGTCCGCTGATATGCAACCCGTCGGAGGAGGCTATGACAGCGCCGATCCCGCCATCATTCAGCAACACGTCGCGTGGCTGGAATCTTTAGGCGTCGATGCTGCCATCAGTGAGGTCACGAACAACGTCAGTTGCATCTTCAACAGTGAATGGTTTGCAAAACGATACATCCGCAACTGCACTCCGTCGTTCCGCACCTACAACCAGAACATTCGCGACAATACCGGAAACCTCTATCCCGCTTGGTCCGCCCTCGGAACTCCCCTGAAATTGATTCCCATGGTCGGCGGCATCGACGGAAATATCCTGACCAAAGATCTCGACGGCAAGACCGCCTTCGAGAAAGAGATTGAATATTTCGGCGCACTCTTGCGCAAGTATCCCAACCTCGCCGTCATCTATCAAGGTAAGCCGCTGATGCTGATTTTTCTCGGCGCCGGGCAAGATCCCAACCCCGCCGATCATCCGCTCTGGTTTCGCCTCGAGCAGTTCCTGCAACATCATCCCGAGTTCGGAGAGAAATATACCTTCCGTCTGATGGCCGGCTATCTCGACAGCCAGCCCGCCTTATGGGCAAACCAGGGCGTTCCAAACGGTCCCATCGAAATCAACCCCGTCTATGGATTCTGGAGCTGGGTCGACCGCCTCAACACCACCTGCACTGAGCCCCTGTGCCCGTACTACCCTTCCTACAATTTATCCGGATCAAGAACCGAGAATTTCACCGCATCAATCGCAACTGCAGGACAAAACGGATGGGGATGCCCGAATCCCGAGTCGCTTCCCTACTGTCCCGACGACGCCCTTCGCTTTGGCAGCGACGGCAACTACGACACCTTCAATTCCTTCATGACCTACGCGGACCAGCTCGACCCAATTTTTCTGATCCTGCACCAGTTCAATGAATTTGCCCTGCCGGACGAAGGCTTCGACGCCAACACCAACGACGAAATCGAGCCCGCCAATCTCTGGGGCCGGAGCGCTCTAAAAGTTGTGCGGGAAGATATCAAGACCTACAAACAAAAGAACTAAATGCGTCGCGGCTCAACTCCCGATCGCGGCATGTCCCTCGCATGAGTCCAAGGCCGTGAGGCCAAGAGCGATTAAGACTTCCTTCGTGCCCCTCGCGGTAGAGGTCTTTCGCCGCAAATTGCTGAGCACTACGAGAACAACCTAAACTGTTACCGGCATCTTCACGCCCACCGGAGTAAGCCACTCATACCGATCCGCCTTCTCCCCGCGCACAATGCCATAAAACTCCGCTTGCAGAGACTTCGTCATCGGCCCAATCTTTCCCGAACCCACCGTAATTTTGTCGACCGATCGAATTGGCGTAATCTCTGCCGCCGTTCCCGTAAAAAACACTTCATCCGCAATATAGAGCGACTCACGCGGAATCTGTTGCTCCACGATCTTGATCCCCAAATCGCGCGCAATCTGCAGCACCGAATCGCGCGTAATTCCCGGCAATACCGAATTCCCCAGCGGCGCCGTATGCAGCACTCCATTGCGGATCACAAAAAGATTTTCGCCCGAGCCCTCGCTCACATATCCGTTCACATCCAGCGCGATCCCTTCGGCGTATCCGTTCACGATCGCTTCCATCTTGATCAGCTGCGAGTTCATGTAATTTGCGCCCGCTTTTGCCATCGCCGGAAGCGTGTTCGGCGCAATCCGCGTCCACGAAGAAATACAAACGTCCACGCCCTCGCTCGCATCCGTCCCAAGATATTTCCCCCAGGGATAATTCGCAATATAAACTTCCGTCGGCGAATTAAAAGGATTCACCCCAGCCTCGCCATATCCGCGCAGCACAATCGGCCGTATGTAGCAGGGCCACACGCCATTCTGTTTCACAAGTTCCACCATGGCGCCCAGCATCTCGTCGCGCGTAAACGGCACATCGATCCGGTAAATGCGCGCCGAGTCCACTAGTCGCTGCATATGTTCCGTGGCTCGAAAAATCGCCGGACCGCTCGGCAGAGAGTAGCAACGTACCCCTTCGAATACCGAAGAACCATAGTGCACCACGTGCGACATCACGTGCAAAGTAGCGTCGTCCCAGGCGATGAACTTTCCGTTATGCCAGATTTTGTCCGTCTTCTGAATCGCCACAGAGACTCCTTCGCTACAAAGATTCGCGGAAGCCTTCTCGATCTCTATCTCCCTATATCGCAATCTCGGGTGAGAGAAATGTCATGCTTCCAGACTGAAATTATAACGTGGATGAACCAGGAGAGTGCCGCTAACAACGAGGTGAAATAACAGTACAAAAAAGCGCCGGGAAAATGCCGCAGAGTGTCCGGATGCGGCCACCACACTATGCAGAAAGCCCGTACTTAGGCTTCCGCCGCCACGCCCCCCAATTTCCCGAACCAGTGTTCGTCAAATCAAATCGCTTCCATTAAAACTTTGCGTTGAGAAACCGGCCTTTGTGCCTCTGCTCGGCCTCTATCGGATCGCCACGATATTGTTCGCCACAAACGCGCTCTCGCCCGCCACGATCATTCGCATCGTCACACGTTCCACCTTGTAATGATGGCTGCGGTGCAAAAGGTAGACTACCCCTACGCCCGCGCCAAATCCCAACGCCGACCCAACCGCTTCGCCGCCCGCGCCTCGCGTAACAAAAGGTCGCATCACCGGATTCGCTTCTCGCAGCCCCTCATTTAGTCCACGCTGCGTCGTGATCGCATCGGCCGCAATCAACCCCGCCAGAAGCCCGACATTTAGCTTGTTCTCAAATGTCCAGAAAGGATGCGAACTCGAACTGGGCGCATCGGGAAGTGCCGAGCTGCTGGCAATGAAATTCTGCGCCTGCATAGTCGCGCTCAGCAACACGATCGAGAGGAGGAGTTTCATTTGGTCTCCGGTGCTTAGTGAGGAACTGGACCCAAGCTTAAACGAGCTGCACACCACAGTACATGGCCCAATCTCGTAGGGGCCATGGCCTTCTGGTAAGAGTAACCAAACCTTCTTGGAGGGTTACTTGCCCCGCCCACCGCCTCTTTTCGCGGCCTCGCCCCCGCGCAGTTTCTCCGATTTTTGTCCGCATCCCGATCAATTCCACACGATCGATGCAGAAATAGAGCTTTTTCTAAGCTATTGCATGCACGGTCATCAAGTAACTATTACTTTCTTCCCCGCACTGGATCGCCGCCCCGGCCTGCCGGTCCCGTACCCCGCTCCAGCCGTAAATCCGGTTTCTCCCCGTCATGAGGATTTGCCTCTCCCGCTTTACCGTGATCGCCGTATTGTCCCAATTGGCCCGATCTCCGATAAATGAGATCGCGCGCCACGCGTCTAAAAGTGCTTTTTCAGCAGTCGCAGTTAACCAGCCCATAGCCCGTGGCTACTGGTTCGACTGACCAGCGTGGTTGGAGGAATCAGTGCAGCACGCCCCCATCGCTCTCTCTTCCGGATCTCGTTCCCGCCATCGTCTCCCGTCCTCTTTCCAGCTAATCAAGCTCGCCGCGCTGCTCGTGCCCTTTACCATCCTCGCGGCCTGCGGCTCAGGCAGCAATAGTGGCACAGCTCCCTCGCAGCCTGATTATCCTCAGACTCCGCCCGTCCCCATTACTTGGACACCCGGCTCGAGCAATCTACCCGCTCCCCCCGATTTGGATGCCACTCAATCGCCCTTGTCCACGGGCTCCAACGACTTTCCGCTCACCGTCTCAAATCCCACAGAAGGCGGCACCGTCACCTCGCCCGCTCACGTAGTCGCTTCCGCCACTCCCACCAATCCAATTTTTTACATGCGCGTCTACGTCGACACGCTCGCCGTTTATTTCACCTTCAACAATTCGATCGACACCCAGATCTGGATGTCCCCAGGCCAGCACAAACTCGAAGTTATGGCCGAAGACAATCAGGGATACGTCTCCGCCACCATCCTCAACGTCACGGTCAGCTCTCAGGGCCAAAACACGATCAGCAACATTCAAGATATGTCGCAATGGCAAAACTGCTCTGCCGACTTCCCTCCCGGTTCCGGGCGTGCCGGTCAAGTTTGTGCCTCCGGTAACCCCGGAGCCACTTCAACCCTGACCCCAAATCAAACTTCGCCCGCTATGGATGGCCAGTCCGCCGACTTTCACATCACCGGCCCGGGATACTCCAACATGCTCTACTTCAACCCCATCGAAGGCGGCAACCAACCGACGCACTTCACCTACGACCTGTACTTCTATCTCCAGGATCCCACCTTGCCGCAAGCCCTCGAATTCGACATCAACCAGGGTGTCGGCGGCGTTCGCTGGGTGTGGGGCTCCGAGTGTAATTTCAAAGGCGAGTCCCCCGGCATGTGGGACATCTGGGATGACGCCAATTTCATCTGGCGCGAAACCAACGTCCCCTGCGACGCCTTTCCCGCCAACACTTGGACTCACCTCGTCTGGAATGTCGAGCGTGTGGGCAACCAAGTTCACTACATCAGCCTCACAGTAGGCGACCAAACCTACAATGTCGACACCTACTACGACTATCAGCAACAGTGGACGCTGGAAGAAATTGATGTCGCGTTTCAAATGGATATCGATGAACTGGCGCAGCCCTACGATGTTTGGCTCGATGAGGTGAAGTTAACTGCCTATTAACATTCGTTGCTTTCAAAGTCGCATCAAATGGGTCCCTTGGAGTGAATCGTGAAGTTCGGTCGGGTAGTCCTCGAAATCGGTTTCCGGGAGTCTCGCTTCTCCAAGCAGGTCTTCGGAATGTTCTCAGGTCTGCCCCAGTTTCGCGCCCGTACTCTTCGCTGGATCTTGGCCGCAGCCGCCACCTCTTGTCTCATTCTGTTCCTATGCACTTGTCAGGGTCTGCCGGCGAACGTCGCCAACTGCTCTGTCACTCCTACTCCTCCCGCGAATACAGGAGTCGTGCCGCCCGCACCCGAACCGCCGCCCCAGGCCCTCTGCGGATTCCCCCTCGCTATCTCCAACCCTGCCGTCCAACAAAGCGCGCCTTCCTCGCCGGGAGTGGCCTCGCCCGTCTTGATCTCCGCCAACGCAACACCGCCCGATCCCATCTACACCATGCGTCTCTATGTTGACGGAAAAGCGGTCCTCTATACCCCCTCCACCACCATCAACCAGTACATCTGGATACCGAACGGTGTTCACACGGTCGAGATCGTCGCCGAAGACGTTGCCGGCTACATCGCCACTACAACCACACAGGTCAACGTAACTTCGCAATCCCCCGGCGTCAGCGGAATCCAGAACTTCCCCAACTGGGTCTCTTGTTCCGCGCAGTTGGCTACAGGACTAACCTGCGCCGCCGGACTCGGCATCGCCAATTCCACCCTCACCCAGGATCAATCTTCCCCCTCGCTCGACGGCTCCTCCGCGCGCTTCAGCCTGCTCGGCGGCACCAAGCCTTATTCCAACGAGCTTTATTGGAGCCCTTTCGGCGGCGGTAACAGCGTCAGCCACTTCATCTACGATTTCTACTTTTATGTCGACGTCGGCGACGCGCCCCAATCCCTCGAGTTCGACGTCAATCAGACCTTCGGCGGCACTCGTTGGACTTTCGGCACGCAATGCGACTTCAACCAGACCGGCCGCTGGGATATCTGGGACGACTACAATAATCTCTGGCGCCCCACATCCGTTCCCTGCGTTCACTTCCCCTCCAAGACTTGGATCCATGTCGTCTGGAATTTTGAACGGGTGGGAAATCAGGTCCACTACATCAGCTTGACCGTCGACGACAACAATTACACCGTCGACACCTACTACACCGCTCAGCCCAACTGGTATGAAGAAGAAATCGACACTGCATTCCAGATGGATGGCAACTACAAAGAAGAACCCTACAATGTCTGGCTCGATAAAGTCACGCTCAACGCCTACTAGGAGGTTTCGGAAAACTCGCCAGTGGACGTGATTTGTTTGGCGAAGGATTAACCGCTGCTCGGTCTTGATTTTGGGTCGCGCAGCGGTTCACCGCTGCGATGAGAGGCTTATTCTCGGAGCCGGCTTTTAGCCGCTGAGGTACGGGATCGCTTCAAGTTTGCTCGGCGCCCAATCCTCTTTTTCTACCTTGGCAAGCTATCACTCCATGCCATCGAGCGAAACGTCCTAGCCGCACCGCGATTCCGTCGACAAACACTGCTCTTCCCGCTCCAATCTCTTCCAAGCCGACAAGTCGCGCTGCAACAACTCTTCCAACTTCTCTACTTCCGGACGAAACGACTCATACAGCGTCTCCCGCGTAGCCAGCGCGATTGGAGGAAACACCGGCCCGCCTCCCACAAAAAACTTGATCAGCCCCATGCCCTTCGCTCTCGCGACCACCACGTCCAGACGCCGCGCTCGCGCCCACTCTGACAGCATCGCCGCACCCCTTGTCAATCGATAACTACGCGGCTCCGTCATACTCTCCGAGGCCAGCACCCGCTTCGCCTGCTGCGGAGCCAGTTTCATCCTCGGCACATCGACGAAATCCGTCAGCCGATCCAGATACGCCTGCGGATCGCTCAGCATGTCCTCGTAAACCGTAGCCATCACTTGCGCGTTTCCAAACGCGCGCAGCCAAGCCTTAAAATGCGTTCCATACCGGCTCGATTCCATCAATTCCGGATCTTTCCCCAACGCCTCCTCAAAACTCCATGGAATCAGCCCGTAAGCCCGCTTCAGGCGATAAAGAGACAGCACTCGATCAACCGGATTGCGAAACGTACACACAATCCTCGCCTCCGGCATCAATTGGGCAATCCGCATGCGCGCTTCCGGCGATGCAAAGTAAGTCGGAGCCACTTCCCCAATCCGCCGGCCCGAGTCCGCCCGGCGGTAATGCGAGCGATACCATGCCAGACCCCTGTCAAAATGCCGGTCAAAAAAACGCGTCTCTTTTGTCGGATCCGAAAGCCACGCCCGCTGCCGCAGAACGCTATGTAACCAGCTCGTCCCCGTCCGCGGCGGCCCGATTACGAAGAATGATGGAAGTCGTTGCAGAAGTCCACGTTCCGCTTCCCCGTCATGTCCGTCCGACTCGGCCTTATCGCCCATCCCGCACTACCTCGCCTCAATTTTATAAATCCAGGTCTTCCGGATTGAAACGTTTCCGGATCAACCACATCTTGGTCATTCCTACTGGAGAGTTCCCGAGGCGTGCGCAGCTAGAGTTGCCCGAGGCTCGCCTTACTGAGCGGGCGTACAAAACTTTTCGCCCCCGACATCGGACGAAACATCGGCCTAAATAGATGCCTTGGTTTCGAGGAGGGTTGGCCTTGGGGCTTGATTCCGGTCGACCACCGAACCCGCAATCAATAATGCATTCTCAGCGGTCGGGCGACCGCCGCTTCTTCTCAAGTTGCTTCTTAGCTTCTACCGGTCAAACGTTGGCTTCTTCGCGAGGTACGAAAGTGGCTCCAGATAGGCTCGGATCCGCTCGAGATCCTGTTCCGACACCCGGTTAAACTTGACGCCGATCCCCATTCCCGGCGTGCTATACGCAACTTCCCCGTCCGCCCAAACCTTGCTTTCTCCGATCCATATCGACAGGCTCACCCTGCTCGCCGGAGCTAGCGGAATCGCCATCTCGATGTAGCAACCGGCAACGCTCAGATCGGCCACCGTTCCCCAAAACGAAGCGCCTTCGGGAGTATGCAGCGCCACTGAATTATGACACTTGATCCGCTGATGCTTTCGCTGCTGCGCGGCTGCAGGCTGGTAGTCGTCTTTAGCCGGAGCCGGGAGTGGAAAATCCCAAAAGGCTTTTTCCGGAGCGATATTCAGCAGCCCCACGTGACCCGCTTTCGGTGTGCCCGGCTTCCCGATCCACCGCACCTTGAAGCGGCCCCGGTTCGCCCCGTAACTCAAACCAACCACCTCGTCCAGATTGAGATCAGGACGAACTCCGCTCAACTCCGCTCCGCTTTGGCCGACGTTTACGGTTAACGCATTCTCCGAAAACATTTTCCCGCTGCTATCGGTGCCAAACAAGCGCACCGCCAGCTGAATCTCCTTACGAGGCTCGCGACGCCTCCCCATCCCGAGCATAGCTCCCGTCGTCTTTGATTGATAAAGATTAACTTAACAAGCTACAGTTAGTTGAACTCGCCTGCAAGTCACCACCTTAGGCCTCCCATTCCAATCGGGGCGCGATCTTATCTGCCGCCTCCTTGGAACTGATCACCGTCTCCACTTCGAAGTCGACAATATCGCTCCAGTTTGCCATCCACTCCTCCAGCAGTGCGCGATCTTCCGTTTCCATCACCTGATAACAACGCCCCAGTTCTTCGCTAACCCAACTCGAGACATAAGTTAGCCCCGCCGGAGCCATCCGTCCCCGTTTGCGAAATCGTCGATAAACCGGAACCGCATCGCCGTTCTTGAAATGCTCAATCACCATATATAAGGTGGAGTTCACTCTTCCTCCTATCTGTTCAATACCAATTTTTTTGGATCCCAGCTTAGATTATCTTGGATTGGTTCGAATCAGACGCCCGCCGGCAGGCTAGGAAGCAAAGGCAAACTGCGGTTCACGTGAATGGGAATTCAAGTCCAGTGGGGTAATCGGCAAAAAATTCGCTCGCACTACTGAGTCGTTCTCAACCCGCCGCGCTCGCCGGAATTCGATACAAAAACCAACGAAGCCCCGGAGGGACCACTCAAATCCAAAACAGTCTTCCCCAAACTCTCTATTTTCGGAACCGCCACCATCTCAATCTCTCAATGCCGCCAAATCTTCTGCTCGCCATGCCCATTTTCCGTCGGCACCACCGTTACAGCCGGACGAACAGGCCCCGTCGACGCAACCGGAGTGGCTACCGCCGGCTCCGCCTTGCCACCTACCTCGTCGCCCCGAAAATACCGTCCCTTCGCCGCCCGCATCTCCGGCATCGCCGTATAAGGCTTCGAATAATCGTTATTCGCATTCCAGAACAAGAATCCGATCCCGCCCTTCTGCTTCGCCACCTCGATCTGTACCTCAACGTACTGCGGAGAATACGTCTTCGTCCGCCACGCAAACGCCTGCAGCCATGGACGAATCACCACCCCGCTATCCTTTGTAATCGTCTTAAACCGGTCCATCGACTCGCCGATAAAATGCTCCGGCGCGTCCCCCGGGTGCGCAATCCCATCCATCCCAAAGAAATGTGACGGATAAATCATCGGTGACAGCACGTCGCAATGCTTCGCCATCGCCACAATATCCTGCCCCGTATGCGACAAATCGACCGGACGCTGCCACGCCATGATTCCAAACACATCCAGCGAAAGCAGCACGCCGCTCGGATGAATCTGCGTATAAGCGCGGTCCAGAAAATTAGCAATCACCTCCGACCGCTGCTCCTTCGGATGCTCGGCCTGAAACGCGAAACTCGCATCCTTCTGGTCGCCCTCGGCCGGGAAGCGCACATAATCAAACTGCACTTCATCCACGCCCGACTGCGCCACGTACTTTGCCAGCGCAATGTCATAATCCTGCACCTTCGGATTCGAAGGGTCCGTCCACACCAGCTTGCCATTCTCCCGCCACGCCTCGCCCGTCCGCTGCGACTTCACCGCCAGCTCCGGATGCGTCGTCACCAGATGTTCGTCCCTGAAAATGGCAATGCGCGCAATCGCGTGCATATTCTGCGAATGTAGGAAGTGCACGAACTTCGGCAGATCCGGAATGTAATGTTTCTGCCCGCTCGCCAGCGGATGGTCGAACGCAATATTGACGATCCCGTCGCTATCCTTAATATCGAACACCACCGCGTTGCCACCCACCTCTTTCCAATGCCGGATGATTCGCACCCCGTGATCGCTGCCCGCCATCACTCCCGTCAAATAAATCGCTCGAACTTCGAAATCCCTTGCAACCGGCACAGATTTCTCTAGAATGGCGGATTCGAGAATTCCGGGAATGATGATCTGCTCCCCGGATTTCAGGAAAACTCCCTGACGGTCATGGTTGGCTGTGCGGATCGCCTCTGTCAGTTCGGCGGAGGTCAGGTATTTCGTGTGCTTCAAGTATTTGCGCGCCACCGACGGAATGCTGTCACCGCGTTGCGCGGTGTAAACTTCGCAACCAGCGGGAGCAACTAACGGCGCCCGCGGTTCGGTTTTTTTTATCGTTGTCGTAGTCGAGGCCGTCACTGGCACCAACTGCACGCCGTGCGGATTTTGTACCGCCGCCGCGGGCGGAGAAAGAAGGAAGCTCGAAACCGCCATACGCAGGAAAAAGGCGGATACACTTGCTGCCGAAAGTTGGGTTTTCGATAAGCCCTTCGAAAGTCTGGCTTTCGAGGCTATGTCCGTCAGTTTGGCCATGAAGGATCGTGACAATTCTATTCTCCGGAGTGGAAAGCTGCCTTAATTGTGGGGTGACAGTAACCTTGTTCGCCAGTTACGTCAGGGCTACTCGGTAACGGCTTACCGGACATGGGCGTCGGACATGGGCGTCAGACATGGCTCCTCCGGTTGAGCGAAAGTTCCCGCAGACTGCAAACAATTTCCGTTGCGGAAACTGTGAGGATCTCGGCCCAGTTTGCAGTAGGCGGCCCGGCTGCATCTAAAACCATCTAGAACGATGAATAGCGGACAATTACGCTACTCCCGATAGATGGCGAGCGGCTTGCACAAGGGGAAGTGGGTTAGGAATCCCACCTTCCTCCCGTAAAGAAGCGAGTGACAAAAATGAGCACTTTCGCAGAGAAACGCTTCCCAGATAACACCCAGTTCCCGGAAAGGAAACAAGGGCCCGAATCGATGAGAACCAACCTTGCAACCGTGCTGGATCCGACCCGTCGCAGCAACGACGCCCGTGACTTCGAAACCGCCCTCCGCCGCAAAATTGTCGGCCAGGATCAGGCTATCGAAAAGGTCGCCGAAATCTATCAGATGTTCCTGGCCGGACTCAACGCTCCCGGCCGTCCCGTCGGCAACCTGCTGTTCCTTGGGCCGACTGGCTCCGGTAAGACCCGCGTCGTTGAAGCCGTCGCTGAGTCCCTCTTTGGCGATGCCCGCGCCTGCATCAAGATCGATTGCGCTGAGTTCCAGCACTCCCACGAGATTGCCAAGCTCATCGGCTCGCCTCCAGGCTACCTTGGACATCGCGAGACGCACCCCCTCCTCACCCAGGAGGCTTTAAATCAGTGGCACACCGAGAAGCTGAAGCTCTCGATCCTTCTCTTCGACGAAATCGAGAAGGCTTCCGACTCTCTCTGGCAGCTGCTGCTCGGCATCCTCGATAAAGCGACGCTGACCCTTGGCGATAACCGCCGCGTTGATCTCTCGAGCTGCATCATCATCATGACCTCGAACCTCGGTGCCGCCGAGATGAACGGTTTGGTGGATGGCGGCCTTGGTTTTGCACCACGCGCGGTGCAAGTCGACAACTCGCTCGACGAAAAAATTACCCGCTCTGCCGTCGACGCCGCTCGCCGCAAGTTCGCTCCCGAGTTCATGAACCGCATCGATAAAGTGGTCGTCTTCAAGACGCTCCGCTCCGAGCATCTGCAACAGATCCTTGAAATTGAACTGGGAATGGTGCAACAGCGCGTTCTGATGGCAGCTGGCGCCCACCAATTCGTCTTCAACTGCACTCCTGAGGTCAAGAATTTCCTTCTCGCCGAGGGCACCGATCCAAAATACGGCGCGCGTCACCTCAAGCGGGCCATCGAACGCCACCTTGTCTTTCCGCTCGCGAACCTCGTCGCTACCGGACAGGTCAAACTCGGCGATTTCATCCGCGTCGATCTTCACGGCGAAAGCCAACTCACTTTCGTCAAAGAAGCTGAAGGCGCCATGGTCCCCGTCCTGCTCGAGCGTTACGGAGCAGCCGCCGCCATGCCGGCCGTAGCCGCAGCCCGAGCCGCTCGTCCCATGCCCCAGCGCAAAGAATTCGGCGCCGGATCATTGAACGAGAACAAGTAAGCTTTTCTTTGCAATATTCCAAACCTGGGTGCCCCATCCTTGCGCGTTCGTCGCGCAAGGGTGGGCCTCCCAAAGACTTTGGTCTGGCTTTTGGGTGGCGCAGCGGTTTACCGCTGCGATAAATGCCTCATTTTCGTTGTCGGCTTTAGCCGCTGAGGGCGCAACGCGGCCTGCGACCGAGTTTTTCGGCGACCTGTTCAGCTGTGCCGCTCAGTGCAACCGACGACGGGCTTTAGCCCCTGAGCAGTCGTCACACTTCTAAATCAAGATGCTGGTAGGTGGGGCACCGTGTGGACGGTGCCCCGTTCTTTCTTCCACCTGGTCTCTCGCCTTAACGTCTCTCGCCCTAAACACTCCCGCCTCGAAAAAATCCCGCCGACCACCGCTCCTCCTACCGCCCCACCCCGCGGATGCGGTACCCTGCAGATGCACCACTCCGTCAATCATGCGTCTGCTTCGCTTCTTCCGTCCCTCTCATCAGCACACCGCCTTTTCCGCGACCTTGCTGCTGATGTCCGCCATCACGCTCTCGCGCGTCATCGGATACATCCGGGAAGCCTACATCGCCTACGCTTTCGGAGCCACCCACCTCACCGACGCCTACAGCGCCGCCTTCACCCTGCCCGATTTGCTCAATTACCTGGTTGCCGGAGGCACAGCCTCCATCACCTTCATCTCCATCTATACCGGCTTTCTCACGGAGAAGCGCGAGGCCGATGCCCAGAAAACATTTTCGGTCATCATCACCGTAATGACGACGGTCCTAATCATCGGCACCCTTTTCGCCGAGATCTTCACCCATCAAATCGTTGCCTTGATCGTCCCCGGCTTCAAGCCAGAGCAAATGCAACTCTGCGTTCACCTCACGCGCATTCTTCTTCCCGCACAGATCTTCTTTTACGTGGGAGGAGTCGTCTCCGCGGTCTTGCTCTCCCACCGCCTCTTCCTTTTTCCAGCGCTCGGTCCCCTCCTCTACAACATCTTCATCATCTTCGGCGGAGTCGCAGGTGGCCACCGCCTGGGCATCGCTTCCCTCGCTTATGGCGCACTCTTCGGCAGCATTGCCGGACCGTTTCTCATCAACGCCATCGGCGCCGCCAAAATCGGCACCGGATACAAACCCTCCTTTGATCTCAAGAACGCCGCGTTCCGCAAATGGGTACGCCTGTCGATCCCGCTAATGCTGGGCTTCTCGCTGGTCACCGTCGACGATTGGTTCATCCGTTACTTCGCCTCCAGCGGTGTCGGCGACATCGCGCGCCTCAACTACGCCAAGCGTCTCTTCGCCGTTCCCATCGCCATCCTGGGCCAGGCGGCCGGCCAGGCTTCTCTGCCTTTCTTCTCGCGCCTCTTCGGAGAAAAAAAGTTCGACGAATTCGCCGCCACCGTCAACGCCTCGGTCTATCGCATCACCGCCGCCTCTCTGCTCATGACCGGATGGATGATGGCGATCGCAGTCCCTCTGATCGATCTCGTCTATCGCCGCGGCAGTTTCACGCTCGCAGACATGCACTCGACCGCGATCTATTTTTTCTGGTTCTCCCTCTCGCTGGCTTTTTGGTCGAGCCAGGCTTTGTACGCGCGCGCTTTCTACGCCTCCGGCAACACATTGACGCCCATGATCGCGACCACCGTGATCACCGCGGCTTCTCTGCCCATCTACTCGCTACTGTTTCGGACTTTGTCGTTCACCGGTCTCGCTGTCGCTTCCGACATCGGCATAGGCGCCAACGCCGTCGCGATCGCTCTTCTGTTGAGTTTTCGCGGCATGGTTCCGCTCGCCGGCATGAACTGGAAAGAATTAGCAAAGGCCGCGATTGTAGGCGCCGTCTCTGGAGGCGTGTCCTACCAAGTCATGCGCAGCATACCTCTCAACGGAAGCCGTACCGCCGACGTCTTAGCATTAGCCCTATGCTCGCTCACTTGGGCCGCCGCAGTCGCCGGAGGTCTCTGGCTCTTGCGCTCCGAATTGCCAGGCGATCTCCGCAGGAGAAAAACGACAACCTTTCCCGCCGTAGCGGAAAGCCAGGCAGCCGAAACCATGAACACGGGCAAAGAGCCGTAAGAGCGATTTGCCATTCGTCGTTCGCTCATCGCTTAGCCAAAAAAAAAACGGACCTCAAAGAGGCCCGTTTCTTAAACTGTCTCGCCGTTAACTCCTCATCGTCCTGCGAATCGCGAACGACGAAAAGCGAACGACGGTCCCCCTTCTACGCTCTCGCCGCGATCGCCGGTTCCGGCGCCGTGCTCGGCACGCTCTTCACTTCTTCGATCTTCGACTCTGCCTTCGCGCCCGCCGATCCTGCCTTGCGGATGTCGATGCCGCCCTTGAAGAACGCGCCATCTTCAATCGAAATGCGCGCTGCCACAACATCCCCCGTCAGCGATCCATCGCTGCGGATATCAACCCGGTCGCTCGCCGTCAGATTGCCGCGCACCTTGCCCAACACCACAATTTCACGAGCACTGATGTTCGCCGCAACGACTCCATTACGCCCAATTGTTACGCGATTCCCCGACAGATTGATCGACCCTTCCACGCGCCCATCAATATATAAGGATTCCGATCCCGTCACTTCCCCTTTGATCACCAGCGACTTGCCAATCGTGGCCTGGTCCGAAGTCGTCGTGGTTACTGGACGCGGCGCAGCCGCAACGGGCTCATTCATGCTCATACTCGGATTCGGGGTCGGCGTCGCCGTCATCGGCATCGGACGCTCCGACTCTGCCGGCCGGCCTGGTGTCGCGGGTTGATTCGTGGGCTTCCACATGGTCTTCGAAATCCTTTCGTTTTCCTGAAATATTACGGGATTTTCATTTGGAGCCGCATTTCAGCTGCCAAATCGAATTGTACTCCTCAGTAAACTCCACCGCGTTGTGGAAATCCACCTTTTCTTATTGATTCCCATAGTTCCCCTCGTGGTTCCCCCTCGCTTTCCCTCCCGCTCACTCCGCGCCCAGCGTGTAACCTCTCCCCGCCTGCGGTAATTCTTCTATCGCGTTAAGATGGACACGCGGCCTCTCTCGAGGCGCGACCGTCTGCCAACAAGGAACCTTATGACTCCCCCTGAAACAAATTCCACCGCGACGACATCCACCCCTAACGGCCAACGCCGCCCTCAACCCGGAGAATTCGCTCCCTACCACGACACCTACATTTCGCTCGTCGCCGGCAATGACATCGTCGCGACCCTGGACGACCAGCGCCGCCAAACCCTCCTCTTGCTTTCCGGACGCCCCGAGTCCGACGGCGATCTTCGCTACGCTCCCGGCAAATGGACCCTGAAGGAAGTCCTCGGCCACATCAACGATACCGAACGCATCATGGCCTATCGCGCTCTGCGCATCGCCCGCGGCGACTCGACTCCTCTGCCCGGCTTCGAACAGGACGACTACGTCCGCGACGGCCCCTTCGCCCACAACTCTCTGCCCGACTTGATCGAAGACTACATCGCCGTCCGCCGCGCCACACTAACCCTGTTTCGCAATCTAGAAGAAAAAGATTGGACCCGCCACGGCACAGTCAACGGAAATAACCTGACCGTCCGCGCCCTGGCCTTCATCATCGCGGGCCACGAACTGCATCACCGTAGGATCCTGGAAGAAAAATATCTCCGTTAACCCGATTTCTCAGTTCTCACTAAAATGGGCCGAAGACTGACAACTGAAGACTGACAACTGAAAACTGAGAACCGAGAACTGATGTTGACCGACGCCGCCATCCTTCGCCACATCGCGCGCCAACCGAAAAAAACGGCGAGCCACAAACAACTGCTGCGCGAACTGGGTGTCAAAGCCTCCGGCCGCCGCGACTTCACCGACCGTCTCTACGCCCTCGTCGCGAAAGGCGAACTGCTCCAAGTCGAAGGCGACCGCTACGCCATCCCGCACACCGCCAAAGGACGCAACCTTTTAGTCGGCCGCCTCACCATGCATCGCGACGGCTTCGGCTTCGTCATCCCCGAAGCCATTTCGCTCGACGATAGCCTCAAGTCCCGCCTCGCCGGAGACGTCTTCATCCCTCCCCACGCCATCGGTTCTTCCATGCACGGAGACCGCGTCCTCGTCGAAGTGACAAACATCCGTCCCGACGGACGCGGCGAAGGCCGCATCATCCGCTCCATCGCCCGCGCTCATCCCACCGTAGTCGGCATCTTCCACTATGGACGCCGCCACAACTACGTCAAGCCGATCGACGAAAAAGTAAATCAGGAAATTGTCATCCCGGCGGGAATGGAAATCCCGCAGCCGCCCGACACGCGACCCGACGCCAAGCTCGAAGCGAAGAAGAAATCCGCCGACCGCGTCATGGGCGACGAAGCCAAAGTTCACGGCGACTGGCAGGACCTCGAAGGCGTCGTTGTCGACGTTGAAATTACCGACTGGCCGTCGGCGACCCAAAACCCTCGCGGCCGCGTCATCGAAATTCTCGGCGAAGAATCCGACTTCGGAGTCGACGTCGAGATCATGATTCGCAAGTTCCACCTGCCTCACCGCTTCCCTCCCGCCGTGATCGAAGAAGCGCAGGCCATCGAAAGCATCATTCCCGCCACCGCCCTGCGAAACCGCCGCGACTACCGCGATCTGCCCATCGTTACCATCGACGGAGAAACCGCCCGCGACTTCGACGATGCCGTCCACGTTCGCAAACTCGAAAATGGAAACTACGAACTGCAGGTCCACATCGCCGACGTGGCCCAATACGTAACGCCCGAATCGCCGCTCGATCAGGAAGCCCGCCTGCGCGGCACCAGCGTTTACTTCCCCGACCGCGCCGTCCCCATGCTGCCGCTCGAACTATCCACCGACATCTGCAGCCTGCGGCCCGAAGTCGATCGTCTTGTCCTTTCCTGCACCATGCAGATCGATCATCAAGGCGAAATCGCGGGATACGAAGTCAACGAAGGAGTGATCCGTTCCGCGAATCGCATGACCTACACCGCCGTAAACGCCGTACTAGAAGGCGACGGTGCCCCAGGTTCGCGCTCGCACTTGAGCGCTAACCTGGGCGAGACAACGGCCCGCATCAAATACGAAAATCAGGTCGACCACTTTGAACGCATGCGCGACCTGGCCATGATCCTCAATCGCAAACGCAAGCGTCGCGGATCGATTGACTTCGATCTCCCCGAAGCCGTCATCGAGTTCGACGAATTCGGAATGATGAAAAGCATCACGCGCTCCGAACGCAACGTCGCTCACCGCCTGATTGAAGAATTCATGCTCTCGGCCAACGAATGCGTAGCCCACTACCTGGAAAATAAACGCATCGCCTCGCTCTACCGTATCCACGAAAAGCCCGACGCCAAGCGCGTTTACGATTTCGAGGTCATCGCCGCAACTTTCGGTTACTCCCTGGGAGTCGGCGCGCTTCCGATTCAGCGCGTCCAACTGAAAGCCGACCGCCGCGACGCCCGTGGAACCGGCAAGCGCGTCCGCGAAATCGAGGTCCCCAGAGAAGTCCACATCACCCCGCGCATGTACCAGAAACTCACCGAGAAAATCGCCGGCACGCCAGAAGAACGCATCCTGAGTTTCCTGATGCTGCGCTCGCTCAAGCAAGCCCGCTACTCCGAAGAAAATCGCGGACACTTCGCCCTCGCCGCCACCACCTACACCCACTTCACTTCGCCCATCCGCCGCTATCCCGACCTGATCGTCCACCGTATCCTGAAAGACGTCTTGCGCAGTTCCCCCGAAAAGCTAGACGGCGACGTACCAGTAGGAACTTCGCAATCTTCACAGAACTGTCATCCTGAGCGAAGCGCAACGACGAGCGAAGCGAATCGTTCCGCGCAGTCGAAGGACCCCTACCCGCTCAACAAACCCAGCGTCCCACCGCCATCCCCGTGGTCAAAGCGCCGCGAGCGCGATGCGCAAGCCCTCGCGCCCCTCGGCGGACCCATCCCTCTCGAAGAACTTCACACCATCGCCGACGAATCCAGCCAATCCGAGCGCCGCGCCGACGAAGCCGAACGCGGCTTGATGGAATGGAAAAAAATGAAGTTCATGGAGCGCCGCATCGGAGAAGAATTCGACGGCCTCATCATCAGCGTCACGAAGTTCGGATTCTTCGTCGAACTCACCGACCTCTTCGTCGAAGGCCTCGTTCCGCTGAACACCCTGGAAAACGACCACTACATCTTTCACGAAGAGACGCGCCAGATCATCGGCCAGCACACCCGCAAAACCTACAGCCTGGGAGATCGCATTCGCATCCTCGTCGACCGCATCGATCCCGTAGAAAAGAAAATTCAGTTTGCCGTGCAGGAAGAAAAGCCAGAACAAAAATCCCAAGAATTTCGCAAGCGCCGAAAAAAGTAGTCAAAAAAACAGCCCGCAAAAAAGACGCCCGACCACCCCGCCGTCACGGCCGCGTCTCATCCACCCAATAATTGCTCCGATACAGCACCGTCTCATTCGCCTTCGCATTCTTCAAGCGAACCTGGATCCGATGCAATCCCGCGTGCGGACTCTTCGGCTCGAAGCTCAGCATATAACGGCTGTGCAGATGATTCGCAAAACTCAGCATGTCTGACTCGAAACCTTTGCGGGTGGAGAAGAGCTCGTATTCGCCGCCAGTCATCTGCGCCAGCGCCTTAGCGGAATTCTTTCTCATCGCCTGCCGCGCCGCCGCCAGCTTCTCGATAAAGTTAATGCCCGTCCCCCACTCATCCTTATTGCTGCCTCGGGCTGTATCCAGTTGCTGCGAAAGGTACGGCGAAAACGGCAACGCATAGACCAGCGTGTGAGTCAATCCAACGAACCGTACCGCATCGTCGATCGTATTAAAGCGGCTGCCATGATCGCGCGTCTCGCTGATCAGCAGCAGAACCCTTTGCCGTCCCTCCGGCCGCTTGCGCAGCATCTTCGAGGCATAAACAACCGTGTCGAGAATCGCCGCCCCGTCATCCCCCGGCTCCAGACTCTTCAGATTCTGCTCGATGACGTCGGCCCGATTGGTGAAATCGTGCACCACATGCAGTCTGCTGTCGAAAACGAGTAGTGCCGCCTCGTTCTGCGGATTGCTCAGCACCGGATCAAGCATCGCCGCCAGCCCCGCCATTCGCCCAAACTCCCGTTCGGCCCGCCGTCCCGACTGCACCGCAATGACCAGTGAGATCGGCTCCCCCTCCGGAGTCTCATCCAGCCGAACCGCCTGCTCCACGCCATCGTCTTCGATAATGAAATCCTGCGCCTGCAGCCCATACACGGCGTTCCCCTCTGCATCGCGCACCAACGCCGGCACCGGAACCAGATTGCCCTGCGAACTGAAGGTCGGCGCTTGCTGCCCAGCGGCAGCGCCAAGCGACAGCAACGGCAAGAGCCACGCACAAAATCGAAGCATAGGCGGATGATCTTCTTGACCAACTCTTATTAGAGACAAACTTATTATTAGAGACGATCCTGTATAGAATTAGGTTGTACAAGGGAGCGAATGATCATGCCCACGCCGACCGAATCGAACACCAATCCGACACCAAACGAAGCTGCCGAGCACGTGGCCAGCGCGCAGAAAATTCTTAAGGACCTCCAGCAGAAAGTCGGAAGTCATCCCGAACTCGGCGAAGCGATCACCAAACTCGAAATGGCGCTGAACGTTCTAGCCGTACAAACCGGAGGGCTACTCTAGCCGTGGATCTGGCGAGGCTAGTTAAGGAACAGGGTTTTGCCATCCTGTCCAAAGTCGTGCTGCCAAGCGAAACCGAAGCGTTGATCGCGGACCTTCAAAAGTCCCCTCTGCGAAGAAGCAAAGCCGGAATACGTCATGCCCTGAAACACCCCGCGGTTGCGGCTCTTGCTACTGAACCCCGACTCATGCAGATCGCGCAACATATTCTCGGCCTTGGTGCGACGCCTTTCCGTGCAACTCTCTTTGACAAGTCACCGCAATCAAACTGGCTCGTCGTCTGGCATCAAGACACGGCTCTCCCGTTGCGCGAACGTCGCGACATCCAGGGTTGGGGACCGTGGTCCACAAAAGACGGAGTAACTTATGCGCACGCTCCCGCGACTGCCCTTTGCCGGGTGGTTGCGCTTCGCGTTCATCTCGACGACTCTACGCCGCAGAATGGGCCTCTGCGAGTCTTACCCGGGACCCACGCGAAAGGTGTGCTGAGCGACGATGCGATTCAAGAACTCGCGTTGCGGATTGCACCCGTCGACTGTTCAGTGCCCCAAGGTGGAGTGTTAGTGATGCGGCCACTGATTGTTCACGCGTCTTCCAAATCAGCGCTCAAAATCCCGAGGCGGGTGCTGCACATTGAGTATGCAGAAAATGCTGCGATCGAGGCTGGGCTCAATCTCGCCGTGGCCTGAGTTTTTCCTTTCGTTGCAGGTTCCGGGCATCAGGTCGCGTTTGTAGCTTTATTTCCCTTTGTCCATGGCCGTAAACAAATTATTCAGCGACTCCACCAGCGTCGGATGCGCAAACACTCCGTCGCGCAACGCGGTGTAGGGCAGCTTTCCCATCATCGCAACCTCGAACGCCGCCATCACTTCCCCGCCCTCAATCCCCAGCACCGCCGCGCCCAGAATCTGATTCGTATCCGCATCGACGACAGCCTTCATGAAGCCGCGGCTCTCGTCCGTCTCTAGCGCCCGGGCCACCGCGGTCATCGGCAGCATTGCCACACGAATGTTTCGCTTCTGTTCGCGAGCCTCTTTCTCGGTCAACCCGACCCGTCCAAGTTGCGGATCGATAAATAACGTGTAAGGCACCACCCGATTTCGAATCGACGCATTCTTCTTCTCCAGAAGATTCGACCGTATGATTCGAAAGTCGTCGTAAGAAATGTGCGTGAACGCCGGACCGCCCTTAATATCTCCTAGCGCATACACGCCTTCGGCCGTGGTCTCCAAACGGTCATTCACCTTGATAAATCCGCGATCGTCTGCCTCGATCCCACCCGCCGCCAGATTCAAAGTGTCAGAATTCGAAGTACGTCCAGTCGCGAGCAGCAAATGAGAGCCCGTTACTGTGACGGCCTTAGTTCCCCCATGCTCGTCCTGCGCCGCCTTCCGCTCGAACTCGATCTGAATGTTTCCGCCAGCTTTCGACACTCGAGTGACGTGCGCATCGAGTAAAACCTCAATCCCATCCTCGCGCAAAATCTTCGCGACCTCATCCGCGATATCGGGATCCTCATGGGTTAGCAACTGCCCATCCATCTGAAAGATCGTCACTCTGCTGCCAAAGCGCCGGAAGAGCTGTCCAAACTCCAACCCGATATACCCGCCGCCCAAGATCAACAAATGTTCAGGAACGGTATCCAGTTCCATGATCGACGCGTTATCGAGCGTTGGCACGTCATCCACTCCGTCCAGCTTAGGACGCGACGCGCGAGTGCCCGCATTAATAAAAATATTCTCGGCAGTCAGCGAGCGAACCCCACCGTCCTTCAACTTCACTTCAACCGTCTTCGGAGCCGTAAATCGCGCCGTACCGAATATCAGCTCCAGGTTCGCCGTCCTTTCCATGCGCGCCTGACTGCCATTGCGGAACTTATCAACAATCTGCCGCTTGCGTTCGCGCACGCGCCGCAAATCGATGCCGATCGAGCCCGTCTGTACTCCGTAATCCGCCGCCCGACGCGCCAGGTACGCGACACGCCCGCTCGCCACCATCGTCTTCGTCGGAGTGCACCCTTCGTTCACGCACGTGCCGCCAACGTGTACCCGCTCCACCAGAGCCGTACGCATTCCCGCCTCTGCCAAGGTCGTCGACAACGGCGTTCCAGCCTGTCCCGAACCAATAATGATCGCGTCGAATTTTTCCGGACTGGCCATGCTCACGACCACCTTGGCAAGAACGAAAACATGTGCAAAATCGTGAGAGCAGCCGCGACATGAAACTTCGCAATCTCGACGCAGCAGAGACAGCCCAGTCCGATCGCAACCAAGTCCTCCGGAATCGCAATCGCTGCGTCTGGAACGTGCAGCCCTCGCACCAGCCGCGTTCGCGCCTGGTAGCCGCCGAACGCTCCAGCAACCGCGCCCACAGCTGCTACGATCGCCCCAACCAACGGAGAAACTCCGCCCGCCACCCCTAGGCATGCGCCTGTCAGCAGTCCCGTCAAGATCCGCGCGCTCAGTGGACCCGCAGTCGTACGCGCCGGCGTCGACGGAAGTTGATCACCGACGTACTCCGCCAACGCTCCCAAAGTAAAAAGACCGACCGCCCAGATCGAACCCATAAACGAAAGGTGCGACCCCGCAAGATTGATCCATCCCAGATGCGCCGCCCACGCCACCACCATCGGCGCCGTGAAGGTGCGCAATCCGGCGACAAAGCCGATCCCAAATATGAACAACAGCGCGATCCCTGAATTCATAAGCCTCCTTCGGCCCAACCTTTGATGCCAGAATTGAACAGCCGTTCCCCCGACCACACCGGTAAACCGAATATTGCCGACCTGCTAGAATTCTTCATCACCACTCTTGGCGCCTGCCTGGGAAATCAGCTCCATGTCCAACAACCCAACAACTTCTGCCGCTTCGAACGATAGTTCGAACTCGACGACCCCCAATCCACGCATTCGTGTCATACGCGAACCGCAGCGCGCCGTCTACGACCGCGAAACCATCAACCAGATTCTCGACGAAGCCTTTCTCTGCCACGTCGGCTTCGCTGTTGGCGGACAACCTTACGTGATCCCCACATCCTACGGCCGGCACAATGACGCGCTTTACATCCACGGATCGGCCGCCAGCCGCATGCTGCGCAATCTCGACAAGGGTGTTCCCGTTTGCGTCACCGTCACCTTACTCGATGGATTAGTCCTGGCCCGCTCCGTCTTCAATCACTCCATGAACTACCGCTCCGTCGTAATCCTCGGCACCGCAACCCTGGTCAACGATCCCGCCGAAAAACTCGAGGCCTTGCGCCTTCTCAGCGAGCACATCATCCCCCACCGCTGGGACGACTCCCGCCAGCCCAACGAAAAAGAGCTGAAAGCCACGTCCGTCCTGCGCCTGCCCATCCAGGAATTTTCCGCCAAAGTGCGCGTCGGCCCCGCCATCGACGATGAAGAAGATTACTCCTTCCCCACCTGGGCCGGAGTAATCCCCCTCAACACAATCTCCGGCGACCCACTAAGAGATGACCGCTGCGAAAAAGAGCTGCCCCCATACCTAAAAAATTACTCCCGCAAGAACAAGAAATAAATTGTGTGGCCGCGGGCATTCCTGCCCGCGTTCCGAGAACTGCATCCCACTCCCCGGAACGAGAGCCCTCGCCAACAACTTCCTACGGAATCAGCAACAATTTCCCCGTCGTCTTCCGCGACTCCAACTCACGGTGCGCCCGCTCGGCCTCCGCCAGCGGATAAACATGCTCGATCCTCAATTTCAGCTTTCCATCTCGAATCATCCCAAACACCGCCGCCGCCCGCGCCCGCAATTCCTGCGTCGTCAGGATGTAATGCCCCAGCGATGGCCGCGTCAAGAACAGCGACCCCTTGGCCGTCAGCGTCAGCGGATCAAAAGGCGCGACCGCCCCGCTCGACCCGCCAAACAGCGCCATCATCCCCCGCGGTCGCAGTACATTCAGCCCCTTTTCGAACGTAGTCTTGCCCACCGAGTCGTACACCACGTCGACCCGCTTCCCTCCCGTCAGCCGGTTCGTCTCCTCCTCGAAATCCACCTGCGTATAAAGGATGACCTCGTCCGCCCCCGCCCCTCGCGCCAACTCAGCTTTTTCTTCGGTCGAAACCGTCGCAATCACGCGCGCCCCAATGTTGTGCGCCATCTGCACCAACAGCAATCCCACTCCCCCGGCCGCCGCGTGAATCAGCGTCGTTTCACCCTTTTTCAGCGGATGAGTATCGTGACACAAATAGTGCGCCGTCATCCCTTGTAGCATCGCCGCCGCAGCCTGCTCCGCCGTCACTCCCGCTGGAATCTTCACCAGCCGGTCCGCCGGAACCGCCGCGTACTCCGCATAGCTTCCCAAAATTGATGTGTACGCGACCGGATCTCCCACCGCGAACTCGCTCTTCCCCTCCAGCAAATCCGCCCCCAGCGCCAGCACCACCCCCGCGCCTTCCTGTCCCAAAACCAGCGGCAGCGGTGCCTTGTACCGCCCCTCGCGGTTATAGACGTCAATAAAATTGACGCCTGCCGCCTTAATCTGCACCACCACCTCATTCGACTTCGGTTGCGGAGCCGGCACCTCCGCCAGCTCCATCACTTCCGGACCGCCCGTCCGCTGAATCTGTATCGCTTTCATATATCCTCGCTATGCCTTCGCTCTCGACCCTCAATATCGGAAAATTTGGTGCCCCAGGTTCGTGCCCGTTCTTCAGGGCACTAACCTGGGTCCTCCTAATGCTGCCTGTCAGCGTCTTCCAGGCGTGCCGACAACTCGCTCAAATACCAGACGCATCAGCTTCTGATTGGGCTTCCATTTGCCATTCTCCCCCCGCTCGGGTAACATGCCTCGCGGTTCCAGAAGTAACCGGGAGGGGGTGTCTTCCGTGGCGTTGACCCAACGAATTTTGCGATAGTACCATCTCAATACTAACTAACAATCAGCGCCCGATTTGGAAACCGATCTGAACCGATCTGAGAACGAAGAGAAATCTGCTTTTCAAGGAGCTTCAACTAGCCTTTCAACAAATCATGAGATTTCCTTCCAACTCGAATCTGTCGCTAGCCCTGACCGCTTTGGCGGCAACCCTGGCAGCGACCGTGGCCTGTCAAACCGCCCAGAAATCCTCCTTCCTTCCCCCTTCCCAAGCGGAAGCCCCCGCTCTCGTGGCCTCCAACAACCCGCCTGACCAGCATCCGCAGAAGCCCGCGCCCGCAGCCACCGCCGAGCCGCAGGCCAAAAAAGAGGTCCCACAAGAACTCAAAGTCGACCCCATCGCCGACTTGATCGCCGACGTCGAGAAGGAATACCAGGCCGGCCAGGATAACTACCATACCGGCCACCTCGAAGCGGCCAAGCAGAACTTTGACTCCGCCTTCAACCAGCTTCTCGGCAGCGGATACGATCTCCGCTCCGACGACCGCCTCGAAAACGAACTCGACCGCATCCTCGACGGCATCAACGGACTCGAAATCGCCGCCCTGCAACAAGGTGACGGATTCGCCGAGCAAAAATCCGAACCCGCGCCCATCGACGAAGCCAACGAAGCCACCCCCTCCGTCGATCCCAACGTAAAAGCAAAAGCCCTCGCCGAGCTGAGGAGCACGCACTCCGACCTGCCCTTAGTGATGACCGACCAGGTCGCCGGATACATTAATTACTTCTCCAACCGCGGACGCGGCACCCTCGAACACGCCTTGGCCCGTTCCGGCCGCTACGAAGATATGATTCGACGCGTCCTGCGCGAAGAAGGTGTGCCGCAGGAACTCATCTATCTCGCCCAGGCCGAGTCCGGATTCCATCCCTTGGCCGTCTCCCGCGCTGGCGCCCGCGGCATGTGGCAGTTCATGGGCAGCCGCGCCTCGGGCTACGGCCTACAGCGCAGTTGGTGGCAGGACGATCGCCAAGACCCCGAGAAAGCCACTCGCGCCGCCGCGCACCACCTGCACGACCTCTATAACGAATTCGGAGACTGGTATCTCGCCATGGCCGCTTACAACTCCGGCCCCGGCACCGTCCAGTCCGCCGTCAAGCGCACCGGATACGCCGACTTCTGGGAACTCTACCGCCGCAACGTTCTGCCAAAAGAGACTCGCAACTACGTTCCCATCATCGTTGCCGTCACCATCATGGCCAAGAATCCCGCCCAGTACGGGCTCGATTCCATCGTCAAAGAAAAGCCTGTTCCCTACGACACAGTAAAAATCGACTATCCCATCGACCTGCGCCTGGCCGCCGAATGCGTCGACGCCACGGCTGAAGATCTCTCCGACCTCAACCCCAGCCTCCTGCGCATGACCACGCCCAAAGACGCTGGAAAAGGTCAGCCCTTCGAACTGCATCTGCCCGCCGGTACCGCCGCGAAATTTGCAAGCGCCGTCGCCGTCATCCCCGCCGATAAGCGTGTCTGGTGGCGTTACCACAAAGTGCAGCCCGGAGAAACCCTGGCCTCGATCGCGCACACCTATCACACCACGCCCAAAGCCATCGCCGAAGCCAACGATCTCGAGCCGAGCGATCTTGACCCGAATGACGCCGGAAGCCGCTCCAAAGCCAGCTCTCGCGTCGAGGCCGTCGCCCCTGAAACCCGCCTGATCATTCCGATCGCACCCGGCAAGCAGACCGACACCAGCACCTACGCACGCGTCACTACCCATTACAAGATAAGAAAAGGCGACACCGTCGCCTCCGTAGCCGAAAATTTTGGGATCTCGCCGAAAATGCTGCGTAGCTGGAATCGTCTCAAAGGCGACAGCCTGGCCGGACACAAAGTTCTCGCTCTCCACCTGCCCGTAACCCACAGCGCCGCCGCCGAAACCGAGTCGGCCAGCAAACGCTCAAACACCAAACACCACGCCGGACTGCAATCGGCCGCCAGCGCCAAACCCGCCTCTGCCGCGCGCTCTGCTGCCGGCGTCATTCACCACCGCGTCAAAGCCGGAGAAACTCTCTACTCCATCGCCACTTCCTACAACACCACCGTCACCGCCCTGAAACACGACAACCGCGACGTAGCCACCCTCCGCCCCGGCATGATCCTCGTAGTCCACAACCTCCGCTAGAAAGATTGGCGGAACGAGCTTTGCCTTGGGTTTTTTAGTGTGGGGACGGGCATTCCTGCCCGTCCAAGCCGAGCGAAGCTCGGCCCGCAGCGCCACCACAATGAAACGCACCGCTCCACTGCGAGCAGCGAGGCATGCCGCGCTCGCAGCAACCAACTCCAAGCAATCACCATGGCCGAGCGCTGCCCCGGCCTCCCATAAAGAGATCGACCAGCGTGCGTCCGTTCAGCGCAACTTCTGCCCGAGTTCCGCTCGACGAGGTCACCCACCCGCCTTGAAAGGGCATGGCTTCAGCCATGCCGTGAGAATCCCCGACACAAGCGGCTTTAGCCGCTGAGGCCAAACTGCCGACAAGATTGCGCAGGTGGGGATTGGAGCGAGTCAGAAAGGCAGGCCGATAACTGTAAAGAGGTATTTAGGTCTGGCCACCGTCCTAACGATTAGTCTTGCGAAGATATCCCGGCGATGTCACGTACTCACGAGCACAAACACTACCCACTTGCGCGCCGACCGGTATTACTATGTGCATGGGTTCCGCCACCTCCATGCGAAGATCCGTTCTCAATCGCCTCTTGCCGCTCGTCGTTCTTTCCCAAACTCTGCTCTGCGGCCGCGCGCTCGCCGAAGACGTCCAGAAGACCGCACAAGACCTGCTCGATCGTGCCCGCCAAATCTCCGACATCCGAGCGGCGAATGCCCCTCCGTTTCGTCTCTCCTTAACCTTTACCTATATAGGAAGAGACCTCGAAACCATGAAAGGCACCTATACCGAGCTCTGGATGTCGAACACGCAGTGGCGGCGCGAAACTGTGGTCGGAACTCTTGCACACGTCGAAGTCGGAGGTCCCACCCAGCGCTGGTTCCTCGATAACGACAACGACTTCCCCGACGAAGCCGGGCGAATCGCCAGCATCGTTGCCCTGTTGCCGGAAAAAACGGAAAAACTAGAATTCGAAACTCTCACCACTCCCGACGCCGCCACCCTGTGCGTGGTAACCAAGCCCGTGGGACACAAACACTCCAAGCGCGCCTTCTGCTTCGACAAAGACCAACATGTTCTTGTCGAAAACATTGCCCCGGTCCAAGTCGGCCAGCACATGGGCGACTATTCCTGCAGCTTCGGTGATTTCCGCAAATTTGCCGAATGCTGGTTTCCTCGTCACATCCAATGTTTCCAGGATGGCCACGAGAAAATGCAGGCCAACGTCGTCGAACTCGAAGTAGCGCCGGCAACCAGCCCCTCCTCTTTCACTCCGCCACCCGGATCGATCGAAATTGGAGTCTGTTCCGTAACTCCAAAGCCGCCGGAAGCCATCTCTACGCGAGATCCCATCTCTCCCTTAGGCATGCGAGATCGCCCCTTGGCTGTTCACGTTTCTATGATCATTGACACAAAGGGACAGCCGCAGCATCTCAAAATATCTCCCTCTGTGGGCAAATCATACGACGAACGAGTACTCTTCGCCCTCAAGGCTTGGCGATTCAAGCCCGCAACCTGCAATGGACAGCCCATCGCGGTGCCCATCACCGTAGAGTTAGACAACTGGAACTACCGCTAAGGCCCCGATGCAGCTGAGCCCCAGAAATCCCACCCAATTCCGAGAAACCTTCCAATCTCTCTACCATCGACGGGCCCATCTCAACCCAAAAGGGTGCCCCGTTGAGCTTCGCTTGCGCGGGGCCTTTGACTTTTTTTCATCACAAACCGACGTAGCCACAATCACAGACAACCACTACGCCATCGGCGACAATAGATATTGATTGGCCAGGGAGAAAGTGTGCCCGTCTCCAGAGATAGCACCTTCGATCCCCGCACGAAGCCAATCGCGCCGCTCCTTGAAAACTCAACCGGTCGAGCAATCAACATCCGCTCCCGAAGAAAGCAACCCGTAGAGACGTGGTCTCGCCGCGTCGCGAACCGTGACCTTGCGTTCGCGGACCCCACCCCTATTCCAGAAGATCTTGCACCTAAGTCCCTTAACATCAAAGATCTCGCGGGAATTCCCGCCAAACTACTGATTCCTTCCAGGCAGCTTAAAGCTTCTATGATCCGCTTTTCCTGACGGCTGAAGGCTGAAGGCTGAAAGCCGAAGGCTGACAACTCCTTATTCCACAATATTTTGCATGCAAGTCCTTTAAACTCAAAGATCTGACAGAGGTCCACCTCCTAAATCAATGATTCTAAAAGATCAGGGGAGGGGGGGAGGGGGGGTACAAACAGTAAGCACCCCGGGACCGGCCCAAGCTGAGAGCTAAGAGCTGAGAGCTAACGGCTAAGAGGCTCGAGCGATATCGGGACCGCCACGGGTGGGGCGAGGGCGCCTGCCCACCCCTAGCCCATCAACAACCCGCCATTCACGTTCAGCACGTGTCCAGTGATGTAACCGGCTTCGTCAGAAGCCAAAAAGCGAACCGCGCTCGCTACGTCTTCGGCAGAGCCCACGCGTCCCAGCGGAATCGACTTCACCGCCGTCTGCTTGAATTCGTCGCTCAGCACCGCAGTCATATTCGTATCGATAAATCCGGGAGCGACCGCGTTGCAGGTGATATTGCGCGACGCCACTTCACGCGCCATCGCCATGGTCAACCCGATCAGCCCCGCTTTCGAAGCGGCGTAATTCGCCTGACCCGATTGCCCCATCTGCCCAAAGACGCTGGTGACATTGATGATGCGCCCCCAGCGCTGCTTCAGCATCGATGGAATCACCTGCTGGATGCAGAGAAACGCGGAAGTTAGATTCGTGTTCAGCACCGAATCCCAGTCAGCACGCTTCATCCGTAAAACCAGCTGGTCGCGCGTGATTCCCGCATTGTTGACCAGAATGTCGATCTTCCCAAAGTGCGCCAGGACCGCCTTGATCGACGACTTCACCTGCTCCTCGTCGGCCACGTCCATGACGAACGCCGCAGCCTTCCCGCCCGCAGCCGTGATCGCGCCCACCAGCGCGTCGAGTTTCTCCTGGTTACGCGCCGCTACCGCGACGCTCGCACCCTCCCGCGCCAGCGCCAGCGCGCAAGCATATCCAATCCCCTGCGACGCTCCCGTTACCAGCGCAACTCGTCCCTCAAATGCCATCCCTGCTCCTTCTTAAATTGAATGTGAATTCTGCTGCAGAACCAGCCAATCGGCCGGTTTTTACGAACCGATGTTTAAGAACCATAGTCAGGAACTGAGGATTATAGAGGAAACTCAGGTCGATAGAGGAAATACTCGCAGCTCGGGCAATTCTAGCGAAGTCCTCAGCCAGTGAACCGCGCAAACTCCCACTCCAGCGCCGCAAACCGCTCCGTCGCCGGCATTGTCGAATCTCGGGTTGGATCACCTGTCGTCGGTTGTTCACCCTGCCTGTGTCGCGGCTTCAGACAGAGGAGCAGTCGCCAGAATCTTCTCGACTTTCTCCAGCAGCGTCCGCCTCGAATAAGGCTTCGCCAGAAAGTAGGTAAGTGCCTCGCATCCTTCAATTTCACTCTCGGCATTCGCGTAGCCCGAGGTGATCAACACCGCGATCTCGGGAGACCGCTCGCGCAGTTCGTGCCCTAATTGCTGACCGGTTTGTCCTGGAAGGACCATGTCGGTCATCACCAGATCGATTCCGCCCTGCTTTTGTTCATGGATCCTGATCGCACTTTGCGCATCGATCGCCGGCAAGACCTCAAAACCGGCGCGCTCGAGAATGCTGCCCGTCGCCTCGCGCACGAACGGTTCGTCCTCCACCAGAAGAATTGTCCGCCGCCGCAAATGGTCTTTCGCTATAACGCTCGGCTCGAGGGTCATGACGTTTCTCCAATCCGGTTGGAAACCTATCCTCCGAACCTTGAGCTTCTGCAATCGCGAGGCCGACGAAAGACCTACCATCGGCGCGATTTGCACCGAGGTCTCTGGTGCCAGAATCAGGGAGGAAACTCAGGAATTATTTGATTGCGGAGAGAATCGTCTGTTTTGGATCCAGCTCAATCTTGCGCAAATCCCTCTGCGCGATCACGGGTGCGGCCAGCTGAAAGCTGGTCTCAGGACCATCTGCCAGCACCTCGCCTAAGAAAACCAATGTGTTAGCCGAAGTCGTCGCATACACCGGAACTGCCGTAACCAAATCCTCGGGTACGCCCTTTTGCACGATCACGCCCGTCACAGTCGTCACTCCACTTTTCTCATTGATATGAATCTCACGCGCTTCGAGTTCGGGAATCGTCGTTCCGTCGATCCAGCTGTCCAAAAACCAGTCCAGCTTGTGACGATGCTCGTACCAAAGCGGGCGCGGCAGTTCCTCTTCGAAAACTTGAATGAGTTCCTGGGTGGTGATTTTCTTCCCTGCGTACCGCTCTCTAATCTTTCGCAGCGCGCGAAAAAAGAGCTCGTCGGGATCCGCCTTGCTCCCGTGCGCTTTCCGGGAACGGGAAGCCGTTTCGGAATCTCGCCGCTTCGCGTCTTGCATTTCCGCGTCCCGCAACATGCAACGCAGCATGTGAAAAAGCCACGTCCCGCGTTCATAACCGATAGTTTCGAATCCCGCCGGAAAATGAGAAGATTCGAGCCGCGGGCCGAGGGTCACGGGACCGGCGTCTCGCAATCGCTCTCCATCCTTGTTGCTCGCAAGCAGATCACGGCGGTATTTCTCAAGTACGTCGCGGAACTGCGCCGGATTTTTTTGCTCGAGTACCAACAACGCCGCGTAGTCGGCGAGTCCTTCGGCAATCCACTGATCGTGATAACTCTTCCACTGCACCAGATCGCCCCACCACTGATGCGCGGTCTCGTGCACGAGCACTTGCGTATCGAGCGATCGCGTCAACGGGTCGAGGCGGAGATCCGTCTGCTCCTGCGAACTGAGAAAGGCGAGGCTCGAAAGAAATACGAGTCCCGGCCATCCCTGGCTTAAGTCGCCAGGCATCTGTGTCAACGCCAGCGAGTCGTAGGGATATGGTCCAAACCATTGCGCAAAATTGATGATTGCCTTGGCGGCGCGGTCGGCGACAGCCTGCACATCGCGCGCGGGTGAGGGTGGCGGTGGAACGACGACCATGGGCGTATTGCGAGGTGATTGCAGACGTCCAGGAAAGCCGGACTCCTGCTTCACCTCGGGTTGTGGTTTCGGGAAGGAAGTCTCCATCCCTCGTGTGCTGTACGCCTCCACAAAAACCTTGCCAGCTTTGGCTTCGGCACGCACGTATTTGCCCAGGTTGAACCCGGCCACAGGAATGGGACGATCCGAGACCCACCGCGAAACCTTATCGGTAGGCGCGTCCCCCTCGCTGTCCCCAGACTGCGGCACAGACCGGCCGGTGGCGATCAGCGTGTATCCCTCGGGGTAGTGAAACTCCATATCAAACCGCGCCGGACTCAGCCCGAAGTTGGGGAACCATGTGCCGCGTGCGCCGACATATAACAGGCCATTTCCCGCGTCGGCGAGCACGTCGCCCGCGTAGTGGAAGCGCAGTTTCAATTCCTCGCCCGCGCGCAAGGGAGCGGGAAAGACCACAGCAACCAGGTCGTTGCCACGGCGTCGCAAGTGGGAACCTTCAATCGACGGGTTCTGTATGAAGTCCAGGACATGTCCGTCTGTCTCGATCGATTCCACTTTCAGGTAACGGGACAACTCGAAGAGGAGTGCCCGTTCGCCTCCGGCGTTTGTCTTCAATATCAAATCCGCCGAAGCTCGCAGCGCCGTCGGAGGCAGTACCGTAGCCCGAATCTTAAATTCAGAAATCGACGCATCCGGGTCTTTGGACGCAGCTTCTGTATCCGCGTTGCGCGGCGCGAACGATGTCCAGACATCGAAGAACAAGATGCCGTCCTTTCCCCGCGGCTGCCCCGCCCATAAAGGTTCGGCGTTCTCCGCATCCCAAACCACTTCAAATGCACCCAGCTTCTTGCCAAAAAGATGAGCATGCAGCAAAGGAGAAAATTTCTGTGCGGCACCGTTTCCACCTTGCGCCGGTAGAAAATGACTGAAATCCAGCAATAAACGCAATGCGTCAAACTCGGCAAAGCTTTGGCTGGGCTCACTCCACTCCTGAATAAAGGCGGAACTGTCGGCCACCGGAACAAGAAAAGGCTGCAAGGCCGCGGCCGTATCGTCATTGAAGCGCAAGTATCCCGATTCAAATTGCTCCTCGAGAATCGCCATTCCCGTAAAAAGCGCAAGCGACCCGCGCTCAACGCGATTGGGAGGACGCAGCCGCACCTCGCCGTCGCCGTCAAAAAAGGCGCCCGTGATGTGTCCACAAATATCTTGGGTAAACGCGAGCGTCCCATTGTCAAAATCCAGATGGAGACTGGGCCGGTCGATCGCAGCCTCGCGCACTCGGTAAACTCGCCGGGCATCCAGTCCGACGGAACGAATTCGAGCGTAGAGCGCGTTCGTAGTCTGCGGGCAGGAAGTGTCGTTGGCCACCGCGGGGGATTGGCACCAGGCCACGCCAGAATCAAGCACCAACGCGAACGTAATCACCAGCAGCAGTCGAATCGGCAATCGCGGCGGCACTTTGGTCACCTTACAAGCCCTCGGGGCGGTTGTTAGAATCAGCCGAGTGCGAGCCTTCGTCCTCATTTTAGTGCTTGTAACAGCCCTGCCTGCAGCGGCCGACGTCATTCATCTCAAGAACGGACGCACCATCTGGGCCGACCAGGTTCGCGAGGTCAAAGACCACGTCGAATACGACCTCGGCGAGGATACCTACGCCATCCCGAAATCCTCCGTCGACCACATTGACGCAGGCGGCATTGCGCCCATGCACTCTGGCGCGGCAGCTTCGGTTGGAGCCCCCGACATCAGCCCGCCAGCCCCTTCTTTCAACCACGAAGCCGATGTCGCTTTAAAAGTAATCCGCGACGGCAAGGTCGATGCCGACGCCCTCTCAGCCTTCGGACAATCTTCGAATCCCGAAATCGCTGCCACGGCGTATTTTCTGGCCGGCAAGCATGAGTCGGATCATGGCAACTTTACCCAGGCCAAACGCTACTACGAATCGGCGCTGCGCTTCGAGCCCGATAATTCGACCTTGCTGATCTACTACGCAGCCACCCTGTTGCGCACCGGACACTCTGCCGACGCACTCCCTTACGCGCAACACGCCGCCCATCTTTCACCCGACTCTCCCGATGCCATCGCCATGCTTGGTTTCGTCCAGTTCGCCAGCGATCATACGCCCGAGGCAATTCGTTCGTGGAAGAAGTCGCTCGCCCTCCGCCCCGATGCGACGGTCAGCGAGTATCTGGCGCGCGCCGAGCGGGAGTCAGCCGCCGAATCCGACTTTTCACAACGCGAGAGCAGACACTTCAACTTGCATTTCGAGGGCAAAGACACCTCGGAAACTTTTCGCCGCGATTTGCTGGCCACGCTTGATTCCGAGTACGACGACCTCGTTCGCGACCTCGGCTACACGCCGCGCAACAACATCGCAGTCACGCTCTACACCCAGCAGGCATTTTTCGACGTAACCCGCGCTCCTTCTTGGACGGGCGCCATTAACGACGGTAAGCTGCGCATCCCGATTAGTGGCGTCCAGAGCGTTACGCCCGACCTCGCCCGCATTCTGAAACACGAACTCACCCATTCCTTCGTCTCCCAGATGTCGAGCAACCGCTGCCCCACCTGGCTGAACGAAGGTATCGCGCAAATGGAAGAAGGCAAATCCGCGGCTTCGAACGGCCCCCAGTTGGCGCATATTTTTGCCATTAATGGCGAGATCCCCTTCAACACGCTGGAAGGCAGTTTCATGAATTTCTCCGCGCCGGAAGCCTTGCTCGCCTACGCCGAATCGCTGACCGGCGCCGAATATATTCGAGATGCCTACGGCATGAGCGAAATCGCCCGCATTCTAGGTCTGCTTTCGCAAGGCATCACACCCGAAGCAGCCCTGCGCAACACAATCCACGCCGACTACCGGCAGTTGCGCGACGACATCTCTCATCAGCTCAAAAGCAAGTACGGCGAATAAGTCGTCTGTGGTGCGAGTACCCTCACCCGCGTAGCTGCCCAGCCCAATATTGCGCTGCCAAATCAGCCACCAGACCCCCACTTCTCTCTCATTGCCCCGCCCGACACTTTATGATAATTTCGCCCCTCATGGTTAGCCTGCTTTCCAAACTGGGATTCGGCTCGACAGACGAAGTACCCGAAATCGTGCAGGGCGAAACTCCTGCACTACAAGGCGCGGACATGTCGGTCGCCTACTTCTCCTCGCGCGCGGGCGGCGATCTCCATGATTTCCGTCGTGCCAGCCCGACCCGTTTTCTTTTTGGATTGCTGGACGTGGCGGGCAAGCGCGAAACCTGCGCACACGTGATCCAGGCCGCCCAGGCGTGTTTTCGCTCCTCCGCCGAAGAACTCTTTGCCGGCGAAGAGCTCAACGAATCGGACGCGATGATTGAACTTTCGCGCCGTCTTAATCTCGAAATCATGCGCGCCGCCGGAGGCGTTCGCAGCTGCCCCGCCTTTGCCGGTTGTTACAACGAAGAACTCGGCACCGTCTGCTACGTGAATGCCGGCCACACTCCCGGCCTTTTGCGCGACGAAGAAGGACTCGTCGAACTGCCTGCCACCGGCCTGCCTTTAGGCCTGTTTTCGCTCGCCCCCACGGACGCCCGCATCGTCGGCCTCGGACCGAACGGCTCAATGGCGATCGTCTCGCGCGGCGTAGTCGAAGCCGAATCCAGAAAGGCAGAGTTCGGCCTGAATGGGGTCAAGAACCTGATGAAAGTCGGCCCTGCTTCCGCCAAGGCTCTTTCCCGCGAGATCCTGCAAGGCGTGCAGGACTTCATGCACATGGCTCCGAAGCACAACGATGTAACCGCCTTAACCATCACCCGTGGGGCCTAATCATCTCTTGCCAATGGAGTCGTAGAATCAATCGGATTTGCAAAACAAGCTGACGGCTGGACCGTGTTACCCAATTAGGGTTTTCTCCGTGTCACCGTGGCAGATTCTCTCCGTCTCCATGGTAAAAACCTCGCAACACCTACAACCCGCCCGCCCGATTTGGCCTTCCTACCGATGACAGCGTAAAATAAGCAAACAATTTCTCCTCGGGTTTACCCCAGGTTTCAAGAGAGCCCTAATGAAGAAGACCAGACTCCCCTTGCTGTTGGCGGTTGGAACCGCGCTGCTGCTGCCCGTTTTGTCTCCGGCCGACACCGTGGTCGAAGAAATTATCGCTCGTGTCAATAACGAGATCGTCACCCGGTCGGAATATGTTCGCAGCCGCGACCAACTCAAGCAGGAAGTCACGCAGCAGGATCCCTCGAACGCCGATCGCGATTTTGCCGAAAAACAGCGCGACGTCTTGCGTGACCTGATCGATCAGCAGCTTTTACTGCAAAAAGGCAAAGACCTCGGCATCACGGGTGACACCGAACTGATCAAGCGCCTCGACGAAATGCGCAAGCAGATGAATCTCAGCAGCATGGAAGAACTGGAAAAGGCGGCAGAAGCCCAGGGCGCTTCCTACGAAGAATTCAAGCAGAATCTGCGCAACCAGATCATCACCCAGAAAGTCATTTCGCAAGAGGTCGGCCAGAAACTCTCCCTGAATAAAGAAGACGAAAGAAAGTTCTACGACCAGCATAAGGCTGAGATGGAGCAGCCCGAACAGGTTCGCCTGAGCGAAATCCTGATCGCCCCGAAGCCTGTCGAAAAACCGGCCGCCACGCCCGGTGGCAAGCCCGAACCGCCCACCGAGGCAGAGACGCAGGCAGCGCTCGAAGTGGCCAAAGCTAAAGCGGAGGATCTGCTGGCGCAACTGAAAAAGGGTGCGAACTTCGCCGACCTGTCCAAGAAATTCGGCGACGGACCTTCATCCAAAGAAGGCGGAGATCTCAGCTATTTCAAGCGTGGCACACTTTCGAAAGAGCTGGAAGATCGAGTGTTCGCGATGAAAGCAGGCGAGATGACCGACGTGATCCGCTCCAAGCAGGGGTACATGATCTTGGAAGTCACCGAGCATACGACCGCCGGCATCCCACCGCTGAAGGAAGTCGAGCCCCGCATTCAGGACGCTCTCTACATGCAGAAGTTGCAGCCCGCCCTGCGCGCCTACCTCACCACCTTGCGCGAAGAAGCCTACATTGACTATAAGCCCGGCTACATCGACTCCGGCGCCAGCGCCAAACAGACCAAGCCAGTGGAGACAACAGCCAAAGAAAACAACGCGAAGAATCTGAAGAAGAAGAAAAAGCTGGGAGTGTTTTAGTTTTTAGAGTACGCCTTAAGGCAAGCTCCAACCGTTCTGCGAGAACGCGCCTTCAGGCGCTGCACCCGGAGGCTCATGAAAGAGTTTTTTATCTGCGACTGTGCTCTGCAGGAAAACAAAATCATCACCTCCAGCTTTGTCGTGGCCTCGAAGCAGGTCAAGGCCAAGAAGAATGGCGAGCCCTATCTCGCCCTGACCCTCGCCGATCGCAGCGGCCAGCTCGAAGCCAAAATGTGGGACAACGTCGAAGAGTTCATCGCCATTTTCGAGCAAGACGACTTCCTCAAGGTGAAGGGCCTTGTCAACAAATACAAGAATCGATTTCAGCTCACCATTCACAAGCTCCGTCGCATGGAAGAAGCCGACATCGATTTCACCGATTACCTTCCCAAGACCACCAAAGATATCGGCGAATTGTGGCGCACGCTAACCGAGTTCGTGAGCACTTTCCAGAATCCGCATCTCAAGGCTCTAGTCGAACTGTTCATGGCCGACCCCGAAATCGCCGAGCGTTACCGCAATGCTCCCGCCGCCAAGACGCTGCACCACGCCTACATCGGCGGATTGCTCGACCACGTCGTGTCTCTCTTCCGCTCCTGCGATCTAGTGTGCCGCAATTATCCCCAAATCAACCGCGACCTGTTGCTCACCGGAGCGTTCCTGCACGACATCGGCAAGATTCAGGAGCTTACGTACAACCGCGCGTTTTCCTACACCACGCGCGGCCAACTGCTCGGCCATATGATCATCGAACTCGAAATGCTTCAAGCGAAACTTGCGGCTTTGCCGGGCTTCCCGCCAGAGCTCAAGACTCTGCTTGAACACCTCATCATCAGCCACCACGGCCAGTACGATTTCGGATCGCCCAAACTCCCCATGTTTGCCGAAGCGCTGATGCTGCACTACCTTGACGATCTCGATTCCAAGATGGAAGCCATGCGCGCCCAACTCGAACGCGAAGCCTTGATCGAAGGTCCCTGGAGCAGCTACAACTCTTCGCTTGGACGCCCGATACTCGATTCCAAAAAATTCTTGCAAGGTGATAAGCCGCCGGCGGCTAAGAACGCGCAAGAAGAATCCGGCGTCCCGCCAGCCCCGCCTCAACCCTCGGAACGCGCTCCCTCTTCCGAGCCAGCTTTCGATCTCTTTAGCGAACAAAAGATTTGAAGAGATCCTTTTCGGATTCTTCCGTCGCCCCATCAGTTTTTCGCGCTGCACCGCCGTCAATTTGATTGTTCTGGAATCCCGGATCGACCGCATCCTGCAAGCCTCTGCGCTATCACCGTCTTCTACGATGAGTCTGTGGTGCTAACCGAATCGGAAACTGATATCCGACCCAAGACGTGGCGGATGACGACGAGCGATGCTCGCGACCTAAGGAACTCACCCAGATTCGGGATAGACTCTTCTCCTGGCATAACCGTGGGCTACCGCTATGTCATTTCAAAGGCTGCAATGGCTTTTTCCAGTGGCTGTCTGCTTGCACAACTCTGAAGAAGCGATCTGGTTCCCAGCGTGGTGGCTCCGTCACTCCGCGGAGCTTCCTACACACCCCGCCCCGGGAGTCGCTCGCTGTGCGCTGGTGGTCCTAACCGTCGCCGCGTTCGGTGTGACCTATCTCAGTGCTCACAAGGGCAAAGAAAGTGTCTGGGCCTATTTGATGTTCGGGTACATAATCGCCATGCTCGCGAACGTCTTGATTCCTCACATTCCAGCCTCCCTGGTGTTCCGCTCCTACACTCCTGGCGTAGTCACTGCCGTTTTGGTCAACCTTCCAGTGATGGGCTTTCTCTCGGTCCGGGCAGTACGGGAGGGCTGGGTGTCGGGGCGAAAGGCGGTGGTGTTCGGTGTGACAGTGCCCCTCGCAATCGCTGGCATGATTGCGATCCTCTTACTCGCCGAATGGCTATGGAGCGGGGTCTTCGCTTAAGATACCGGCCGACTCACATCTTTACTGCCCAGCTGCCTGCATCCTTACTAACCGGACGCGACGATTATTCGCACTTTTCACCCTATTTAAATTGTGTTACAACCGCCATCATGAGTTCGCGCCCGACTCCCCTTCTAAGTTCAACTCCTTCGACCGCGACTAGAAACGTTGATAACCCCGTGATCGCGCCTCCGCATCTTGCGCCCACGGCCGTTCGACCGGCTGTCGTGCGAAAAGATGCTTCCTCAGTCTGCCCCAACTGTTCCACCGAACTGAGCGGACATCGCTGCAAGGTCGTCTGCAGGCAATGCGGCTTCTATTTAAGCTGCTCCGATTTTTATTAAAGTCTCCGTTCCCCTCTGAATTTGAGAATAGAGTCGTATGCGATCTTGGCCTCACTCTCCGCGCGATTTCCTCTCCAAGCTTTTACAATGGGTACGGCATCAGTTCAATTCCGCATCTTCAATTTGAAAGTCAGGAGACGGCAATGCAACGCAAAGCAAGCGCAGTTTGGAAGGGTGGTCTCAAGGACGGGAAAGGGACAGTTTCGTCCACCAGCGGTGTTTTGAAAGACACGCCTTATTCTTTTACGACCCGGTTCGAAAATACTCCCGGAACGAATCCCGAGGAACTCATCGCAGCGGCTCACGCCGCCTGCTTCTCGATGGCACTGTCTGCGCAACTGGGTGGCGCGAATCTTACCCCGGAGAGCATCAGCACAGCCGCTACACTCACCATGGAGAAACTCGACGCCGGCTGGACCATCACTGCCGTCCACTTGGATGTTGTCGCCAAAGTGCCCGGAGCAACCGCCGAAGCCTTCAACACAGCCGCCGCCAACGCCAAAGCCGGCTGCCCCGTATCGAAGGTTCTCAACGCAACCATCACCATGGACGCGAAGCTCGGCTAGTTTCCTTTGCTTGGACGACCGTTCCATTCCCAAAGTTTCATCCCGAACGAAGTGAGGGATCCGCAGTTTGTCGGGACTACAAATCCCTCACACCGTTCGGACAACAACTCCGATTGCGAAAGGGGCTCAGCTCTTCGAGCGCAGAATCTCGCGTAATTTCTGATTAATCTTGACCGCATCCTGCGAGGCCTGATCGATCAATTCCACCCACCGTCGCGTCGTGTCGGGCGGATTGGCCTGCGAGATCAGGTAGGTAGCTTGCACAATCGTCTCGAGCGCATTGCTCAGATCGTGAGCCAGGCGGCGCAGTTCTTTGGAAAGTTCGGGCGGGATTTTCTCGGAGGCGTTGACCATGGTGTGAAAGGAGGCTGGTCCTTCAGTCAGTTTGACACGAGACGCCAGCCAGTAGATATTAGTGTAGTCGCCCTTTTGGACGGGGCCCTGCCGATTTTTTTCTTTTTATGCGGATATGGCGGAACTGGCAGACGCGCTAGGTTCAGGTCCTAGTGATCGCAAGGTCGTGGAGGTTCGAGTCCTCTTATCCGCACCAAAATCCTTTAGCTGGGGTGTGCTGGCGGTTCCAACAAGTACATCCGTCTGACAAATCCAACGCCCTTACGCTCCAGCGGATAACCGGTGCGCACTCCGCGTCTGCGCGATGCCGTACTGCCGGATCTTATACAACAACGCCTTATAGCTGATCTGCAGCAGTGCCGCGGCTTGCTTGCGATTCCAATTCGTTTCTTGCAGAGCTCGCGCAATCGCTTCCGCCTCGGCTCCATCCTTGGCATTGCGGGAAAGCGATTTCAATCCGCCTGTGGCATCGCCGCCAGCTACCGCATTGCGACCCCCGCCCTCGGCGTGCATTCCACCGCCGCCATCAGGGCGAGGCTGCAACTCTGACGCGGCCAGCGTCTCGTCTCCCAACACCAGGTAGCGCTTGATGAAGTTGCTCAGTTCGCGCAGATTGCCCGGCCAGGAATGGCGCAGGCATGCCTCCATCAACGGAGGCGAAAGCGGCAGCGGCGCCCGCGCGTACGATTCCGACATGCGCGACATGAAATGCTTCAGCAGAATAGGAATTTCTTCCTTCCGCTCGCGCAGCGGCGGCAACGACATCGTAAACGCATTCAACCGGTAATAAAGATCTTCGCGGAGTCGCTTCGTAGCCAGCGCTTCCGGGATATCGATATTGGTGGCCGCCAGAATGCGGACGTCCACCTTAATCATCGTGCGGCTACCGAGACGCGAGAATGTCTGGTCCTGCAGAACGTGCAGCAGCTTAGCCTGCAGTAGCGGTGGCATCTCGCCGATTTCGTCAAGCAGGATCGTACCCTTATTGCAAAGCTCAAACTTGCCCGGCTTGGCATGATTCGCACCCGTAAACGCGCCCGCCTCGTATCCAAAGAGCTCGCTTTCGAGCAGATCGGCCGGTACGGCCGCGCAATTCACTTTCAGAAAAGTGCGGTGCGAACGCGGAGAAAGTTTGTGAATCAAGCGCGCCAGCACTTCCTTGCCGGTCCCGCTCTCCCCCAGCAGCAAAACGGGGATATCGACGTTGGCCACCAACGCCGCCTGCGACCGAATCTTCTTCATCGCGGGACTGGCCGCCACGAAAAAGACGTCGTCGCACAACTCTTCCACTTCTCCGGCGTAGCTCTCGCCCTTAGCCGTTCCTACGCACTGCCCGATAACCGCATCGAGCTCAGCCTTCTGAAATGGTTTCGTCAGGTAGTCAATTGCGCCCAGGCGCATCGCCTGCACGACTTTGCGCGTGTCATTCACGCACGAGAGCATCACCACTTTCAAGCCCGGCTTCAGGTGGCGCAGTTTCTCCAGAGTCTGCAGTCCATCGATGCCCGGCATCAAAAGGTCGAGCAGCACCAGATCGGGATGCAGTCCTTTCTCTACGTGCGCGACCGCTTCTTCTCCAGTACTTGCGGTTTGAACTTTGTGCTCATCTACTTCCAGCAGTGTGCGGATGTAGCGCAGCATTCCTGGTTCGTCGTCCACCAGCAGAATGTTGGCGGTTTCACTCATTTCGTTCCTCGAGGTGGCGTGCTTAGAATTGGTTTCAACGGAACAAGAAAAGAAAACTTCGATCCTGCCCCCGGTTCACTCTCAACCCAGATCTTGCCGCTCATGCCCTGCAAAAGACGGCGCGAGATGGCAAGTCCCAAACCCATGCCTTCGGCCGATTCGCTTCCCGGCAGCCGAAAAAAGTCGTCGAAGATTTCCAGATGAAACTCCGGCCGAATTCCCGGCCCTGTATCGGAAACACTTACTTTCACCGCGTTCGGCACATTCAGGGCCTGCCGGCGTCGATCTCCGTTGATCCCCGATTTGCTCACGCCGCGCCGTTCCCACATATGCGGTTCCGCATGCAACCACACTGTCCCACCTTGCGGCGTGTACTTCCATGCGTTCTCCAGCAGATTGGAAACGACCCGCTGAATCTTCGGGCCATCGAAGGCAAAGGTCGTCAGTTTGTCATTAGCCAGAAAATACAGGGCGAGCCCGCGCTCCTGAAAACGCCCCGACCACAAACGGCACACTTCTGAGAGGCACGCGTTCATGTCCCCTTCGACGTACTGCATTCGCAGCTCGCCGATCTCGATCACGCTGAAGGTCAGAAAATCCTGAATGAAGTGCTCAAGCCGCTGCCCGCTGGAGAACATGTCGCCCATCACTTCGCGTTGGCGCTCGTTCAGCGGACCTAGCTTCTGACTCTGCAAAAGTTCGATGTATCCGTTGAGAATTGCCAGAGGCGTCTTAAGATCGTGTGCGGCAGACGCAAGAGCGTTCGTCGTCTTGCGGAATCGATCCCGCAATTGCTCTAACTCCTGCATCACATCTTCCCCGTTTTCGGGCGCACGCGATTGCTGCCCCTTGTCGGGCGTTCTCCGGTCTCCCGAACTTTTGCCGAGCGAGGCGAGGGCTGGACTTTTTTCCGACATGGATCCCATGGAAACCAATACCGTCAGATTTTGGGGAGGGAAAACCTACTACCGTCCAGAACGTGGGGATAGGTTTAGCGTATTTCACACATAACCCTCTGTCAATCGGAAACGGTCCGCAGCGGGTGTCGAAAGGGAAAAATATTGCACTTCCTATTCGTGACCTGAGGTCAATTATCGGATCCGATGGATCAGGGTTACCGGCGTAATCTTCTTTTGGTTACTGATTTTTGCGTCAAAATCGGGTCTTCTACGATGCCCAATCGTTTGGCCATTCAGATGCGGCTTCGTTGTCTTGGACAACTTCTTTACTGTGGATAAAACCAGTGGCTCGTAGCTCATCGAACAAGGAAGAACGTAAGTGGGCCCGGCTCCAGCTCGCCATCCCCGTCTTCATTCGTTCCCGCGACCCCCAAGGCAAAGATTCGCTGGAATTTGCCACTGCCATCAACATTTCTCCGGGTGGCGCTCTCGTGGTCGTTCGCCGCTCTCTCCCGCAAGCAGCGCTGGTTTCGCTCGAAATACCCAGCGCCCCGATCGGCCCTTCTCGAGCGTTCAGAACACCTTCTCGAATCATGAATGCCAAGGCCGTTTGGGTGTCCCACCTCGACGATTACCACCTGCTTGGCTTGAAATTCGCTCGTCCCTTAGGCACCGACGGCAGCGCAACTTCCGGCAAGCGCTTGAGGAAAGCAAGTCCTGCGGTGTGAACTATTTTTCTCTTTTAGGCCCAGGAAAAGAGTAGCACTTTGGTGCCATGCCAGTGCCCGCGGCTTCCGCGATAGTATCTACGTAAGCCATTCATTAGTCGGGCGTTTACGGACACGGTTTCGGCTCGCTCGGTTCTCTCCCCTAGTTTGGTGCTCAGGATGCACTTTTAGTGCATGCGGGTGTTCATCCCCGCAAATGGGGCTTTCAGTCTATGACGACACTTTCCGTAAGTTCGTTGGCGCAGTCTCTTGGCGAAGTTCCCCCCGATCACATTATCTTTGGCCACTCCGAAGTCATGCAGTCCGTTCGTTCACGCCTGTCCAAGGTCGCTGCCGCTAACGTTCCCGTCCTGATCACCGGCGAGAGCGGCACCGGCAAAGACATCATCGCCCGCCTCATCCACGGTCTCTCACCCTGGAAGGTCGGCCCCTACGTGAAGGTCAATTGTCCGGCGATTCCCGGCACCCTCCTCGAAAGCGAACTCTTCGGATATGAAAAAGGCGCCTTTACCGGAGCCTTCGGTTCGAAGCCCGGACGAGTCGAGATGGCTCACCGCGGCACGTTGTTTCTCGACGAAATTTCTGAGCTCGACCCGTCCCTGCAATCGAAATTGTTGCAGCTTTTACAAGACGGACAGTTCTGCCGCATCGGTGCCCAGGAAGACAAGAAAGTCGAAGTGCGCGTCGTCTGCGCCACCAACCGCAACCTCGAATCGGAAATCGAATCCGGCACCTTCCGGCAGGATCTCTACTATCGCATCAACGTGGTGAACATCCGCATGCCTGCGCTGCGCGAGCGCCGCGCCGATATCGAAGATCTTTGCTCCTATTTCCTCGAATACTACAATCGCAAGTTCAACTGCCGCGCCCGTCCTCTCTCCAACGAGGTCCAGGCCGTGCTGCAGAAGTATCACTGGCCCGGCAACATCCGCGAACTCGAGAACCTGATCAAGCGCTACGTGACCCTCGGCCATGAGGAAGTCATCACCAACGATCTCGTCGCCCGTGAACCCGATTTCTTCAACACCGACATCTCGCTCGATGGTCCGATTTCCTTGAAAAAGCTCACTCGCCAGTGTGTGCGCGAACTGGAGAAGAAAGTCATTCTCAAAGTTCTGCAACAACATCACTGGAATCGCAAACAAGCGGCCCGCACTCTCGGCATCAGCTACCGCGCGCTGCTGTACAAAATCCGCGATGCCGGACTACCTTCGAATCGCGCCCTGCGCTTGCGCCAGGCTGAAAAGAACGCCGCTCTCAACAGCGGCGGTTCCACCAGCGGCGCTGCCGCCGATTAACAAACTCATACCTGTAATGTTTGCATTGGGGATCGTGGCGGCGGGCTATTTGCCCGCCGAACCCCTTTTCGGCGCTGCAGCTTACTTTTTTCGATGAACTCCCTCTTTGACGAACTCCCCATGCGGATGCGGGTTGTCTGACTCTCAACTCCCGAGCCTTCCCTCCAAATCCCGAAGCACCGCGCTCCACTCGTTCAGTCCCTCCGCCTCCAGCCACAAGTCCTTAAGCTCAGAATTCAAGCGCACGCGCTCGACGGCGCGCCGCGCCAATCCGGTCATTTCAGCGCTGGGAGCGCCCTCGAACCTGCCGATCCACTCTGAAATCTGGCGCGGCACCGACTGCGCAGCCTTTCCATTTGCCGCGGCAACCACCTCAGCCGCAGCCACCGCGACGCTGCTTTCCGGCGCCTCCAGATACCCCTGATGTTCGGCTGCGCTCGCCAGTATCACTTTCAGGTCCTCCGGCTCTTTCGAACCAAGTTCGCCCAGAAAATCCAGAGCGTCATCATTCTCGAAGCTGCCCGCCCCCCATCCGCCCATGAAGCCTCCGGCTGAATTATAGCTTTCCTCGCCAATCTGACTTCTACCTCTATCGTCTCCTCACACCCAGTACGTCCGATCCAATGTCCGGTACTGAATTGCTTCCGCGATATGTTTCGGCTCGAGCATCGGCGTCCCTTCCAGATCGGCAATCGTCCGCGCCACTTTCAGAATCCGGTCATGCGCCCGCGCACTCAACCCTTGTTGCGCCATCGCGCGCTCTAGCAAACGCTCGCAGTCCGGCGATAAATCGCAGAATTTGCGTATGAGTTGTGTCGGCATTTGCGCATTGCAATAGACTTTTTGCCGCTCGGCAGAGAAGCGTTTTAACTGCACATCCCGCGCCCGCACCACTCGCTCCAGAATGCTCGTCGAACTCTCCGCCTCTTTAGTGCTGCGCAATTCCTTGTAGTTTACCGCCGGAACATCAATATGAATGTCGATCCGATCCAGCAACGGCCCTGAAATTTTCGAAATGTAGCGTTGAATCATCGGCGGCGTGCAATGGCATTCCCGTGTCCGGTCATTATGAAAACCGCATGGGCAGGGGTTCATCGCAGCGGCGAGCATAAATCGCGCCGGAAACGTCAGCGACATCGCCGCTCGTGCAATACAAACCGTCCCATCTTCTAACGGCTGCCGCATCACATCCAGCACGTTCCGCGGAAACTCCGGAAATTCGTCCAGAAACAGAACGCCGTTGTGCGCCAGCGAAACTTCACCCGGCCGGGGAATCGCCCCGCCCCCAATCAATCCCGCGTCTGAGATCGTGTGATGTGGCGCACGAAACGGCCGCAGCCCAACCAACCCGGCATTCGCATCCAACACTCCGGCCACGCTGTGAATCTTCGTCGTCTCCAGTGCCTCTTCGAAAGTAAACGGAGGCAGAATCGTCGGCATGCGCTTCGCGAGCATCGTCTTTCCCGACCCCGGAGGTCCAATCATCAGGATGTTATGCCCGCCCGCGCACGCCACTTCCAGCGCCCGTTTCGCCGTCTGCTGCCCTCTTACATCTTTGAAGTCGACATGAAACTGCTGCGCCTGGTTCAGCAGTTGCCCCGTATCAACCGCCAGCCGCGAAACGCCATTGCCCGAGTTGATCAGGTGAATCACTTCCACCAACGACTTCACTGGATACACCTCGACATCCCCCACCATCGCCGCCTCTCGGGCGTTGACCTCCGGCACGATCAGCCGTTTTACCTTCCTCCGCCGAGCCTCGATCGCAATCGGCAACGCACCTCTCACACCACGCAGCCGTCCGTCCAGCGAGAGTTCGCCCACAAAGAGCGCGTCCGGCACCTCCTTCTTATTCAGACCGCCATATGCGCCCAAAATGCCCAGCGCCATCGGCAAGTCGAAGCCAGAGCCCTCCTTCTTAATGTCGGCCGGCGCCAGGTTAATCGTGATCTGCGTTTGCGGAATGTCATAGCCGCAGTTCTTTAGCGCCGCGCGCACTCGATCGCGGCTCTCACGCACTGCCGCATCCGGCAAACCGACGGTATGAAAGTGGTCTTCGTTCGACTTGCTGTTTGAAACGTCCACTTCGACTTCAATAATGTTGGCATCAATGCCATACACCGCAGCACTTAGCGTCTTATAAAGCATAGGGATATCCGTGGGCACACGAAGAGGACAACGCAGGATGGGAGATCCTTGCCGACATCATAGTCTGCGCCCCATCCCCCGAATGTGACGCCAGTCACCCGGTTACCGTGACGGAACCTGACCCAACGTTCTATCGTGAACCGCCATTTTCGGTGCTACGCTAAAAGCAATCTGGCGAACTCTTTCTTGCCGGAAGTTCTCCCCCATGCCCGACGACGGCCCCACTTCGAAACGGTCCGATGCTCCCAATCAACTGGACCGCGAAGAAAGCCAGTTGTGGCGATGGGCACTCTGGTTTCTGGTTCTTCTCGCCACCGCGGTCGCCGCCTTATCCTGGCAACAGCTTGAAGAGCTTCACGTTCCCTACCGGCTGTGGGCAATTCCGTCCGGGCTCTTGGTGCTCGCTATTTTGTTCGCCACCTACGCCTTCGGGCGCAAACGCGAGGTCTCGGAACTCAAACAAATACTCAAAGGGTTGCAGGATCGTGGTGGCGCCACACCCTCGGAAGAGCAACTCGATCAACTGAGCCAGCTGATCATGCGCTCCCAGCGCAACTTCAAAGAGCTCATCGACTCCCTCGACGAAGTTGCCCTTGCCGTCTCGCTCGATGGAACTTTGCGGACCGTCAACCGTCGCACCTCCGAGATTCTTGGCGCTCCCTATGCCGATCTTGTCGGCCACAAACTCGCAGAATTCCTCGGTGCCCCGCTACGCGCCGAAGGAACCGCAACCCTCTCCCGCTTTGTTGAGAAGCGCAACTGGTCGGGAGTCGTCGAAATCCAACTCAAGAACGAATCCCGCCCCCGCTATTACGATTGCGTGGTCAATGCCATCGTCAAGGGCGACGATGTCACCGGTGCCAGCGTCCTCGCCCGCGACATCACTGGACACCGCGAAAAAGAGCAGCGCTTCACCCAGTTGTTCGAGTCTCTGCAGGAAGGTGTGTACATCAGCGATCCTCAAGGCAAACTGCTCGAAGTCAATCCGGCCTTGGTCTCAATTTTGGGATTTGAGACGAAACAAGAATTGCTTGATCTCGCTCCCCACCAACTCAACGCCGATCCCAGCGCCGATCCCATTCTCGGACGCCGCGGCAGCGAAAGCGGCCGCACCCGAACTCGCGAAGTGCACTTGAAACGGAAAGATGGCGGGGTCGCCGTCTGTCTCGATACCTCCACCGGCGTAATCGAAGCCGGCCGTGTCGTCCGTTATCAGGGCACCTTGGTTGATGTCACCGAGAAACGCGCGCTGGAGCACAAACTACGCCGCCAGGAAGAATTCCAGCGCCACCTGCTCGAAAGTTTCCCCGACTTGATCCTGGTTCTCGACCTGAAAGGGAAATACACCTTCGTCAGCGCCCGTATCGCCCAACTCCTTGGATATGGCACCGAACACCTGCTTGGGAAGAACGTAGATGAGATCGAACATACTTCGCCGGAACTGGCCAATCTCTACCACACCGTCGCGAGCGCCGAGAGCAAGTTGACCTCGTGCGAATATGCATCCCAGCATAGCGACGGCAGCTGGCACACGATGCTTAGCACTGCCAGTCCCATGCTCAATGCCGAAGGCAAGCCCGCCGGCGTCATCATCTCCGTGCGCGACGTAACCATGGAGAAAAAACTGGAACAGCAGATTATCCAGACCGAACGCCTCGCCGCCATGGGCCAGATGATCGGCGGCTTCGCCCATGAACTCAACAATCCCCTCACCAGCATTCTAGGAATGGCAGAACTGCTCCAGGAAGGCGATGTCAGCGAAGGCGCCCGCAAACAACTGACAATTCTCCACCAGCAAGCCCGGCGCGCCGCCGAGATCGTGCAGAACCTTCAATACTTCGCCCGTCCGCCCGCCCCCGGACGCAGCCCTGTGAACTTGAATGAACTCGTACAACGTACCGTTCAGATCCAGGCGTATCCACTGCGCAAGAGCAATATCACGGTCGATTTCCTGCCCGATTCCTCGATCCCCGCCGTGATGGCTGATCCCAATCAGCTCATGCAGGTATTTTTGAATTTGCTTCTGAACGCCGACCAGGCCATTCGCGAGACCCGCGAAAAAGGAACGATCCGCATACGGCTCAGCCGCAAGCCCGACTCCGTCTGGATCGTCTTTCAAGACGACGGACCGGGAATCGCCAACGAAAGTCTTGCCCACATCTTCGACCCCTTTTTCACCACCAAGCGTCCCGGCCGCGGCACCGGATTGGGCCTGAGTATCTGCAAAACCGTCCTCCGCGAGCACGGAGGCAACATCGAAGCCGCCAACGCCCAAGACGGAGGCGCAATCTTCACCATCTCGCTGCCGATAGGAAAAGTGGATCTGGGAGCAAACGCGATATCACGGTCCGGCTCTTAACTCCGAGAACACTAGACGCTCATTGCCCCGAATCTGTCGTAGGCGGTTCTGGCAAGCGTGCCTCAAGGTAGTCAGCACACAAGGGGAACCCTAAGCTCTCACCTCCGCAATCTGACCTCTAACCTCTAGCTGTGAAGTTTCAATAGGTTGTTGTCCATTCGATCGAGAACTGGGATGCTGAAGTTGCGAACAAACAGCGGCTCAGGAGATCGAATGGACTATCACCATCATGCGCGACTTACGATTTAC